>BNJT01002594.1_pt1 | contig 415198 bp, 645 predicted proteins | sample 8540491 | NCBI WGS metagenome assembly BNJT01 (sample SAMD00202455, study PRJDB9452) | human saliva metagenome | host: Homo sapiens
ACTCAATCAGATGTTTTTATATTTAATTACAAATTAAGAACTCATGATAAGCCAATATACTATACTTGCAGAAAATATATTCAGCAAAATATAAATTATAGTCCAAAAATATAGCTCCTATTAATGCAATTTTTCCCTATCGAATTCACTTTTTTTAGGATATGTATTTTTTTCCAAGCAAAATATAATATTAATCCTATAATTGGCATGCAAAAAAAGCTAAAAATATTTAAGCCAATACTTGGTTTTATCTTGTGGATTGTCCACATTATTGGCCTCTAGATTTTTGGTAACTTGAGTTTGTTTGTACTTCTATGTCTGAATTATCTCTTATAATATTATCATTTCTTGTCATCTGTTGAATATAAGCCGAAGATCCACATACACTCAAACGCCAGAGCAAAATAAAAGTACAAATTTCATATATAATATAAGCTATTTGTAATATATAACTACTAAAATATCTTAAATCTAAATCAGATACATTGATAAATCTATTAAAAGAATCAAAAAAATATTATTATCTGCCTTATAGTAATTACAATAAAAAGAAATCCTAAAAAAACTTAATAAGGCCTTTATTTTTTTATTTGATATTAAGATACATAAAATTATAAATACTATACAATTTACAATAAAGTTCATTATAACATTAGAAGATAAAAAAACAGTTTTTATCACTGAATCAGGCATATAACTATGTAATTGATTATTTGTAATAATGCTAACCATATCAACCATGCTTAATATAATAATAACTAATTTAGGCAAAAGCAAGTAAGAACTTATTTTTTTGAATTTACTTTTATAAGTCCCCATATCATTATAAAACTAAGTATAACAAAGCCAACATTTAAATAAATTTTTTTCTTGTGATAGAAATAGAAGCCTCTAGTGTAAGTATTGAATTCCATATTATTCTTGACAATACATATATACTAGCCGAAAATAACCCTATTATTCTAGCTAAATCAATCTTTACTTTATTATCCAAATTTATACATCTCCTTCTTTGTGTATATATAATTTTTTTACAAAAACACATTCACTATCGCTTTAACCTAATTATTTCTCAGAGTTTGAAAAATAAATGTATTTCTCCACTTAACAATAAAATTCTATATTTTTTTATCGCATTCTCTATTAAGAATTTACACACTTTTTACATTAAAACTTGCACTAAAGCTTTATACCTAATGCAAGTTTTTACTTAAATTATATTTTTACAAAAACGTCCCTTTAATTATTTAAAAGACCTTGTTAATCTTATATTTTCTTTCTCAATATTGTATTTTTTTCAACTCGTTGATGTAGGCTCCTTTTGATACCTGTACATCATTTACTTCATAAACCTCAGCCTCACCATAGTAATGCCTATGAACTGCTTTACTCACCCAAATTCTGTTGTCATTACTATCTAATATAGATAAACTGTTGGTATCCCAGCTGGCATTACTGTTACTAGTTGAAATATATCCACCTTTAAGAACCTTGAATTCCCACTCACTTACACCGGGGTCAATTACAATCTGAACAGGAGTTTCATTATTTAAAGTGTATATACCTCTAATGAAACCATTATCTCTCTCTCCTATTATCAGCTCCTTACTACCATTTCCATTTATATCTATAAAATCGTAAACAGGATCCAGTGCATATCCGGCTTCGTCGTTTCTCCATTTATCTATCACAGATGCATACTTTCCATATAATAGCTGTCGCTCTTTTCAGTGCCTGCATTTTTTGTTTGCACTACTCCGTTTACAGTCCATGCACCTGAATTATTTACACTGTAATTGTCAGGTGTAGTAGTATTGAGCATACAATAACCTGAACCGTCAAAGTAGTAACACTCCGCTATTCCGTCAGAATTACCGTCTACCCACTGCCATGATGATGACGGCCAAGTACCGTTGCCATTATCATACCACCAACCGGTATTATTTTTCACCCAATTACCTGCATATGCACTTACTGTCATTAAGCAGCTGAAAGTTGTTATTGCCACTGCTAAAATTACTTTTCTCATTAAAAACCTCCGTAAAATTACTTTTTATTACCTAACATATATCTTCGCTTTATAATTCCCTTAACAGATATTTTCTATAGACAATATCTGTTAAATTCACTTATAGTATCTGCCAAAGAACTATATGGTCCGTATGATGATCTTCCATCCATAACATATACCCAAAAATTTATACCGTCGCCCTCAATCCAACAATGTCCATATGAACTATGTCCTTCTTTGTATACCATGTTTCTCTCCTTTATTTATATAATAAAAAAATAATATTAAATAATATATATTTTTTTAGTTGCTATTATAGGTATGGGGTGAGTCCACCCCATACCAACTTATCATTTTACCCAAGCACCGTCAGCACCTAATCTATAGCCGTCTATTGTTGTATTCAAAAAGCATTTTTTTCCGACACTACCGTCTGTAGCAGTGCTTAGATAATACCATTTTCCTGATACTGCTCTCCAACCTGTGACCATCTTTCCGTAGTTGCTACCCTCATCTGTATTCAAAAAGTACCAACTTCCGCTTATATTCAACCAACCGGTATACATATATCCTTGTGAATCAAAGAAATACCAACTGTTATTGATTAACTTCCACTCATTTCTTGGATATGATCCGTCACTATTCTTAATCCACCATCCTTTGTTATCTCTTTGCCATGATACACTTCCCTGATGTATAGAAGTTGAATTTTGAGAAGTTTTAGAAGCGCTGCCGCCGGAGCGTGAGCCACTGCTTCCTCCTGAGCGTGAACCTCCGCCTCCGGATGATGAACCACCTTTACTTTTATTTGTAGTATCGGTTGCTGTATTTCCAATGTTATTTCCGATATTACTATTTGTATTACCTGCATTTGTTCCGGCAATATTATTACTGTTTCCGATATTCAGATTACCACCACCTGTATTATTTCCGCCATTACTTGTACTTGAATTTGTACCTGTATTATTGACTACATTATTGCCGTAATTAGCTGTATTATTACTTGAACTTCCTGTATTTGCTGCGGTATTGTTATTATTGCCGGTATTTACTACATTATTATTCTCAGGTAATTTATTGTACTTAGCAATTATAACAGTGTCTGAGAGAATATTACTGTAATCACCTTCCCAATCTACAAATTCATACCCTTCTCTATAAGGCGCTTGCGGTGCAAATGCAGGATTACCTTCTTCTACTATCTGAGTTGATATTATATTGTTATCATCTGTCTTAATGTAACTGTATATTCTATCGTAGCAGGAACTCTTTCAAAGAAGAACATTTGTGCCGGATGCTCATGCCAAATATATTGTTGCACATTAGTACCGTTTGCTGTTTGACCTCCGGTTATATCCACGACTTTACCTGAATTCTTATTTACAATTCTATATGTTCCCTCAGTATCATTGTTTTTCACAATATACCAGCTCTCACTTGGATTATAATGCCTTTCCCAGCTGTATATATTTGCTCTGTTGCTCAAGGAATACCATACTACATCCATATATTTATTATTGAATGTATTCTTTATTAGAAATGTTCCATCTGACTGCTTCTCAAGCTTCCAAATCTGTGTTGAAGGTAAATTAGGTGAATTATAATCATATAGGTATATATTCTTGCCGTTTGCGCCACTTGAATCTGACTCGGTAGTAATAACCTTTGATACATCAAGCTTTGAGCGAATTATATATGTAGCATTATCTTTTAAATCATCTGCACTTGTTTCTTCTACATTCGGAAAGTCATGCTTTTCAAGATAGAATCTTTGTGCTGTGGATTCATTAGGATAATATTGATAAATATTATTGCCGTCAGTAGCATCTCCGTTTCTTACATCCAACGAATATCCTGAATGCTTAGCAATAAATCTATATCCGCCACCGTTTCTTACTATGTACCATCTTTTGGTTGTCATTTCCCTGTACATAGTCCCACATAATCGCATTCTTTTCATTGCCGTATGAATATGGTCCACCTAAGATATCAAGAAGTTTACCACCTTGCTTTGTTTTTACGATAAAACTGTCATCACTTTGACGTTCAAGCGTCCATACATAATCACCATATTTAAAATAATCTTTTAAACATACATTCTGTCCATTTGTATTTCCGTCACCTTCCCAGCCTAAGCTTCTCCCTTCTGCCACATCTGAACGTATTGTATAGTCTCCGTCGGCTATATCATCATCACTTCCACCTACAGGTCCCGGGATATGGTCAGGTATAACAGGATCGTCCGTTCTTAAATAAATATATCCTTGTACCCATGTTCTTGCCTCTGTTGGATTGAGATATCTGTTGGCAGAAAATGCATGTCTGGATACAAAATTATACTCTGAAAGTATTACTGAGCCGTCTCCACCTACAGCTTCTACTATGGCTACATGTCCTGTCTCATATGCATGATTATTTGGTGCAAAACAGGCAATGGCTCCTAATTTAGGTTCGTTTCCATATGGATATGCGCCTGTATTTACATTGTATGCATAAAAATCTTTTGCATACCACTTTGAAATATTAGGCCAATGCCCAAGAATTTCATAAGCCCTTCCCCAAACATACCAAGTACATTCTCCAATAAGATCTGCGTTGTGTACATATGTTTCATATGTATAAGGATTGTATGCCGCATTATAATAGTAATTATTCCAAGACTCAGGAGCTGTAGTTCTCCTAGTAAATCCTCCACCTGTATTTAATAAACTTGCCATTCTAAAACTTGCTATAGATGGAGTTGCAAATTTGTATATATCTAAGTCTTCATCGATATTTAAATTCTCATATCCTTCTAAATAATCTTCATTATCCTGTTGTTCTATTCCTCCATATGCAACTGTTTGATTAGCAAAAACTATTACTATAGATAATAGGATTGCTATAATTTTACTAATACGTTTATTCATTTTATCCCCCTTATAATAAGTTCTGTTTCTTAAATTAATGCGCTTCCTCCTACAACATATATATTCCTCCAATATTATATTTACTTGTTTAACGTAGCAATATCTGTGTATGCTGCAAAACAAAAAAATGAGAAATTCGAAACTAAAAAAATGAGATATTCATGTTTATGTATATTTCTTCTTTGCACATATACCAACCAACATATTTATTTTAACAGTATCTCATTCTATACTCAAATAAAAATAGCGTTTAATGGACTTTTAAATCCAGTTAAACGCTATTTTAAAATTACATTAAATAGTATTCATCTGTTTTCATAAAATTTTCGACTGCTGATCTGTAGCTCTCTGGCACTTCATCAAGTGTCATAAGGCCGTATTTAATCCTCGATGCAAAAAATCTTACATATACCTTCAGCTTTCTTTTACTGCTCATTTCCTTCTCCTTCCTCGCTTCTCTTAAGCTCTGCTATCATAAACTCTGCTACCATATTTGATAAGACGTCTATACGACCTGTTAAGATAGACTCTACATGCTCCACTCTATCCATTGCCCTGAACATTAGCAAGGCTTGTATCTGTGTAATAGCTCCAAGCTCATTTTTTATAAAAGTCGTAGTTATACCCTGCAGCTTCAGACCTGTTATAGTCTCCTCATTTGACTCATTCTGCACTGTCATAATTACTGTATTTGCATCTGTAAGCTTATATTTTAACTCATCTAATTTTGCAAAGTTATCAATCACCGTTACAAATGTATCACCATAATGTGTTGACAACTCAATTTCAGTTTTGTCCTTTAAAATCAATTTACTCATTCTAATCTCCTAATTTATCAATTCTATCTTTGTAAATGTTACGCTACCTATCGCACTTGACATATTATAATCGCTATATGCACTTGCACATAATGCAACAAATGCATCCTTATTTATGCTAGATGTATCAATAATCATCTCATATGTATCTCCATTGTATGTACTACCTGCATTTTCAGCTGAACTATGCATTTTATGCATTCCACCAATTAGACTGCTTCTATTTGCTGCATCATATAAGTGTACATATACATCAACTCCAGCTCTTCGATTGTAGCTACCTGTATTCATTCTGACATCTAGTTTATACGTTATTTTTAGCCACCTAAAAAATGTAAATAATATTGCTCTGTCAAGAACGAATCCAACATATTGTCCGCTAGACCAAAGATGAAAATTACTTCCTGCCGAAACATTTATAGTTGTTCCGCCCGCATACCTTGAGTAGTTGCTTGCAGTGACTGTTCTGTCACGATATATTCTAGCTTCTTGAAAGTCCTTATTCGCCACTCCCCCTACATACAATGCATTGAAAGTGGCATTCTCAAAAACCGGTCTACCTACACTATAATCAACCATCGTGCCAACAACACCATTGATGTTTACTCCTGCCCTTATGTTTTGAGGATATAAATTAGGGCTTGCCAAGAAAGCATAATTGGCATCTTGTATAAAATGTTTATTAGGAATCTTCATAACGATACCCCTGCCTCTTCCTGCGTAGCCATCATCCCATGCAAATCCCTCACCATTCACAGCACTTATGACATCACCTGTAGTACATATCCATCTCTGGATAGCACCTTCAAATTTAACTCCATGTACAGATGTAGCCGTCTGCCACTGCAACACGCTATTTGCATCTGCAGTCCCCAAACTGGTAGCGTCTATACAGGTGTGAGGGTGATTATCTGCTCTGTGGTAAAAAGCGTTACCATGTGGGAAATCAATCCAAAAAACTGGATTGGCTCTATCAGACCAGTTGTCAATTCCAAATGCTGTTGATTTATTAAGTCGGTAGTTGCTGTCCTGCGTGTTTATCATTTTAATCTTCCCCTGTTCCTCACAGGTTTTTGTATCACTCAAAGTTTTTTCAGGATGATAATTCACTGCATTTTTTACCAAAGAAGGGGATGCTAAAACATAAGGCTTCCATTGATCTCTTTTATGATAATACCCTTCTTCAATTCTTATCACATAGCCACTTTCTTGTGGGTAATACCACATCTCAGTACTATCAGGACCATGGTATCCTCTAACAGGTATGGTACCTCTTACTCCTGCTACTGTAAGTGTATCTAGCATCTTGCTCGCATCTATACCTGCTACATTTGCCAGCACTGCATACGGTATAGCCACACACGGCTTCCACTGCCCTGCTTGACTGTAGTATCCCTCTTCCATTCTTGCTACAAATTTGCTTTCCCAATGTGCATTTTCAAAACTTACCGTATCTACCACGTTGCCACGATTTGGTATAGTACCTTCAGCTATCTCATCATCGCTATCAGTAGTGACGGTCTTGTAGCCCTGTAGCACTTGAGCTTTGCCGGCTGTCACATCATCCGATCCGACTCCACCTGCTCCACCTTTTAAGATAATTGCTTGACTCATCTTTATTCTCCCTTAACTGCAATAAAAAAAGCCACCTTGGGCTTCTTTACATAACATATAAGTTTTAATTCTCCATTACTTACAATGCATTTGTTTATGCATCCATATGCCTTCTCTTGTGATTTAATGACATCTGCTCTTGTCTCGCTTTCGTTGATATGTAATCCGATGATTGGCGTATCACCTTCTTTTATACCTGGAACTTGTACTATCTGAATCCAAGGACCGTCACCTGTCCATCTGTCTACAGGAACATTGAAAACAGCAAACCTATTCATATTTGCTATTTTTGTTACATAATCTGTTTTATCTACTTTGGAACTAAGTAGATTTATAGCATCAGTTTTTTTGATAAAGTCATTTGCTGATACTGATATCTTCACCTCTGCTGCTGTATCAAATGCAAAGCTTATTTGATAATCATACTCTATTTCTCTCTCTGATATAGCCGGTACCTTTTCACCTGCTCTATTCTGTCCTACAATAAAAAGTATCTCTTCTGTGCCAAATCTTGCATATATACCTATCTGCTTTAATTGATACTCTTCTGTTACATCTAAATTTGTAAGAGTCAGCTTTACTACCGCTACATTATTTTCAATATTAACACTATTTACTTGCAGGCTCTGCTTTCTTCCTGCTATCTCTACAAGTCTTTTAGGCTCAGAGCTAACTATATCTGAAGAAATAGCTTTTGTAATCGTTATTGTGCTTCCAGTTACTATGCTCGCCAACTTCCTACTACCTGCTTCAGTCAAATAGAACTTCATACAACCACCTCAAACTTCATTTTCTTATGAACAAATTCATTTACTCCAATATACATTTCTACTGTCTCGTCTCTAGGTACCGAATTTATAAACTTATAATCAAAGTGTGCCGGGCGTACATCTTTAAAGAACTTCTTTGCAATATCCATATTTTCAAGAAGTATTGCACTTCCAACATAAACATCAAGTCTACAGCCTACCTCTTTTATCTTTACAATGTCTGCACCTAGAAGTCTTTTTATCACATCTTCAAGATTTGCAATCGTTGGGATCAATTTTTGATATTTCTTTATTAGTATCTTTAATCTTCTCTGTTCTAAAGACAATTCCTCATTTGTATTTATCGCATAGTCATTCTCAAAGCGTCCTATCGTATCTGTACAGCTAAATATATTAAACTCATTTGCAAATTTTTCAAAGAAACTATATAGCCTTAAAAGTTCACTTTCTTCAGCATCTATAAGCTCCTTCATTTGTTTTATATCATATACAAATGTCGGCAAATTATCTCTTATCATTTTGCCACCTCTATATTTATCATTGTCGCAATAGGAAAGCTTCCCGGTTCAACATCTATTGATGTATTACTCTTATTTATCATCATTGTATCTACATCTATTACATTAGGCATTGTTAAAAGTATATTAAGTATCTTTGCATATGAAACCCTTTGCTTTAAAGATGTATCAAAATCCAAATCGGAAAAATAGGTATTTAAAGCCTTTTTAAATGATGTTTTTACATCTTCTAAATAAGTTTCATCCTTAATCCTTATTGTAGCATTGATATTTATTGGATAAGTGTTAGCCGCTTTTACTTGAACATCCGCCCCTGCTAATCTGTTACTTTCTATAACATCTTTAACTTTCTTTATCAGTGCCTCATTTGCCACATTGTTTCCTTCTGCAACGATAATTACATCTACCGTTCCCGGACCTCTTGCTATATCTATAACCTTTACTTTATCGACTCCGGCTACACTCTTAGCTGTCATCTTATACCATGCGATATTACCATATCCTACAACATTTGCTTCAGCTTCATGTATTCTTTTCCTATAGCTTTCATCGTTCTCTCTGTCATAGCCTCCTGAAGATGCAGTATCTATCTCTACCATTGTAAGACCTGTATACTTTTCTAGAAATTTCAGTTTTGCCCCCGGATATAATCTGTACCCACTGCCCTTTCCTGCTGCAATGCCCGTTACAGTTGCTGTACCTGAAGTACCGATTATATAATCACCTTTTATATAAAAAACAATCTCGTTATCCTCGGACTTTATACCCATTCCATCATTTATAGCTTTCCCTGTATCTCCAAATATTTTAAATGTTGCTTCCTCATATGTAGCCTCCAACCTTTGAATATTATGTTCAAACTTACCAAGCTTATCCAGATCTTCTCCTGTTGCAGTATCTACATGTATTCTGTCAAGTAATGTAGTTACATCATAGCTATAGAACTTTGCAAGCTCATTTGCCACCGATGAAAGATTATCAAATGTAAAGCTTCCTTCAAGTTTTGAAGCTGAACTTTGCACTTTATCTTTCAACCTGTCTAAAATTGAATTATAGCTGTTATCCATCTGACACCCCTATCTTTTCGTCCATACTTCCATAGATTGTATTAACATTGAATCTAACATCAACATCTGAACTCTTTGACCTTGAAAAATTAAAATCACTTACACTGATAATATATGGATTAGCCAAAAGCACTTCTTCTATATACCTGGATATCTCACTATACAAAATATCCTTATCTTCCACTGTACCTACTAAAGTCCCAAGCTCACTACCATAATTATGAGTATATGCATTAAAAATAAATCTTGGTGTTCTTAATGCCTTATATACCCATATCTTTAAGGCCTCATTGCCTTCCACTAAATAATATTTTCCATGCTTTACTTTCAACTCTCCTTTTTCAAAGTCAAATGCCCATTCCATGTACATTGGAAGCAACTTTTCATTTGATACTTCAGCTACAGAAAGTTCAGGAAAGAGATTCATATTTCTACCACCTTACTCAAAATATAGAAATTATTACCAACTCTTTGTACAATTACAAAATCTCCAACCTCTATTAAAACAGCCTTTAATATACTTTTTAAAGCTTCTTTTAACCCGGTTTCTTCTGTTATTATCTCATCCACTTTTACATCTATAAGCATTAGAGTATTTACACTTAAATTAACGCTTACATCTACTTCCCCACTTTAATAGTAAGTGGTGATAGATTTATAACTTTTGCCACTTCTAAATCATAGCCGTTCAAGGTAGCTCCCCTTTGTTCCATTATCTTAGTCAGCTCTACATATGGATTACTCATTTATCACCTCTATATTCAAGCTCATTGTATGTTCTCCTGCACTAAAGCTGTGACTGTCACTTGTTACAAGAAATTTACCTGAAAAACCATTTGAGACATCTTGTATGATTATTGCCTTTCCGGCTATAACTTCAACGCTTCCTATCGCTGTAATAGTTGAATCATCTTTTATTCCGGTAAGTTTTTCTTTTGCACTAATCTTTATGTCCTTATCTTTTTCTTTTTTTATAACTTCTTGCAATATTCCATACTTTATATTATCAGTTTCTACAGTTTCAAAGACCTTATTACCCTGATCATCTATAACGACAACTTTATTTATCATACTTTCCATACTCTTCTTATAGTTAGCATCTATAAGATTAGTTTTTCCTGAAAGTATTGCAACAACATCAGTACCTTTTTTCCTAACCGTCACTTTTTCACCTGCTGCACTCAAATAGAAATCATTTCCATATGCTTCAGTTATAGCCTGAAATATGGTTTTTATCACCTGTACTAATTATCGTTTTATCAATATTAAGGCTTTCTAAATACTCTATCTGTATATTAAATTCACCTAATATCTTTTTAGTTATTGTATCTGCACTTCCCTTATATACTCCTGCCAGCTTATTTTTACCAAGATACCAAAGTACATCCCTTGATGTTATAGAAACATCACTGCCACTTAATGATGATGACACTTCCGTAACTACTCCAACGAAAATCAATCTGTTTTTATCATCAAGTAGATTTACGCTGCTACCGATTTGTACTTCTACAAGAGGCATTGAAATTTTAGGATTATATAAGTATGTAAAACTTAAACTTCTTGACCTTTCGTCAATATCTCCACTCCAAGTTGCACTAATGCATAAATTTGTTATGTCTTTATTATCAACTATCAATTTCATGGTATAAGTAACTGCATTCCTTCCTTCAGCTTTTTGGGATCTACACCTCCATTGGCATCTGCTATTTTTTTCCAGTCTTCACCTTTTCCATAGTATTTTTTTGCAAGCCCATAAAGAGTTGTCTTACTGTTTACTATTTCAACTTGCCCGGCTTTTGGTGCATTTTCAGCCGGTCTGTCAGATAACTTAACTTCATTTTGAGTATTTTCTTCTTTCTTAAAGATGCTGATACTGTCAACTGATTGTACTTCTATATCCTTTACTTCCGTAAGTTTTAAATCCACATACACATCAAGACTGCCTTCTTTGACAGTAATATCCTTACTGTCAAGTATAGCTTTAAAGTTTACGGTAGGTTTAGATATGACTACTCTTAATATAATATCTTTGCTAATCCACTTCTCAAGCAATGACAGTTCTGATGCTTGTGAACCTTTCCTTCTAAATCTTGAATGCCTTTCAGGTAAAAAGGTGGCTATACTAACAGTTCTAAGTCCCCTTTTACCCGGAAAGCACACATCCCCTAATGCATCTATATTCTCTTTAATGTTACTCCTTGAATCACTTATAGTTATGCTCTCGGGATTTATATTGAATTCTATACTGTTACCGCTTGTGTCTTTTAAAAGAATTGCCCTTGTCTTTTTCATCTGTCCACCTGCTTAAGCTTTTTAACTATTTCCGTTGCAACTTTATCTATATCAGATTCTTCTCTTATAACCATTGAACCAACGTTAATATTTACTGCTTTCCCACCAAGCATTTTTTGTGTATCTGAATTTGAATGTACTTTACTACCTGCAGGAAGATTTATGAGTTCAGGACCATGTTCACCTACTGTAGTATAACCTCCTCTCCAGTAGCTTGTTCCTGTTGCATTTGCTCCAACATCTCCTTTTCCACCACCTATAAATCCTGCAACATTCTTTACAGCACCTGCCACTGCACTAATACCTTTACCTATTCCGTTTATTATAGGTTCAATAACATTCCAAACTGATTTAACTACAGCTTCTATAGCAGGAAAAGCTTTTTCAAATGCAGATAAACAAAGGTCTACCGCCGCTATAATTACATCAAATGCTCCACCAATAACAACTCCTAACCCACTAATAACTCCACTTATTATAGGTACCATGGTTTCTACTATTCCTTGAAATAATTGTGAATGGCTTCCAAGCATTGTATATACTGCAACTATCTTTTCACCGACCATGCTCATTACTGATGCTATTGCAGGGAAAACCGCTTCCACAATGCTTCCTACACCTTGTAAAATCCCACTTATTACCGGAGCAATCGCAGTTATTATATTTCCGACAACCGTAACCGCATCTGCTATTATTGATGTGACATTTTCAAAAGAAAATCCCATTTTATTTGCAGAGTCAGAGAATATGTTTCCTATTGATAAAAGCACCGGCCCGACTGCATCAAATACTTTACCTACCGAACTTTCAAAAGACGGCATAACTGTCATGACCTTATCAAGTGCATCTGTAATAATAGGTAATGCTTTTTCACCAATAGATGTAAGCATAACCATTCCATAATTTTTAATCTTTCCTGCCATTGCAGCCACAGATTTATTTTGTTGTTGGAATGCTCCTTCAGTCGCACCGGATGCCTTAGTCATTGCATCTGTTTTTGTAACAAAGTTTTCAGCCTGAGAACCTGCCAAGGCTAATACCGCATTTTTTGCCTCTACAGATGAAAAAAGACCTGCAAAGGCAACTTCATCACCATTAACAGATGCTTTTAGTTTATTAAGTATAGATCCAAGGCCTTCACTTTCAAGTGCTGCAGCTCCCGATGCATACCCCATTTTTTTAAGTGCTTCACTCATTTCTGCTGAAGGAGACATGAAACCTTGCATTGTAGCTTTAAGCTGTGTGGTAACTTCCGCAGTTCCTCCGGTTACACCTGTAAGTGTTGCCATAGCACCAAATAATTCTTCCTGACTTACTTTCAAAGTTGATGCTAAAGGAATTACGGCACCCATACTTGATGCAAGTTCAGGAAAACTTGTCTGACCTAATTTTTACAGTCTCAAATGCAAGGTCTGTCTGCTTTACCGACTGCCTCAGCAGATGTATCACCATATCCCTTTGTTACAGCCGATAGCATCTTAACGGCTTCTGATGTCTCCGCATTACCTGCCTTTGCAGCCTTAGCCGCTATCTCAAGCTGCTTTGTAGAGTCTGCACTCTCTCCAAAAGCTGATACAACTTCATATAGTCCACCTGACAGATTATTAAGGTCTACACCTGTATCCTTTGATATGGTCTTAAGGCTTTCTCCCATTGATGAAAGCTTACCCTTTACATCACCATCAAGCAATGTACCTACATTTGCCATACCTTTTTCAAAGTCCATAGCAGATTTGAGAGCTAAAGTTCCTGCCGCCGTTACCGCACCAAATCCTGCCGCTGCACCTGCAAGCCCTAGCTTAGCTACTATCCCGCCAAAAGCTTTAACGCCCTTGGCAACAAATCTTACAACCTTATTATCCTTAATCTTCTTCAGGTGTGATGCTACGGTTTTTATTTTATTTACTGCATTACTTACCTTTGCTTTAATGTTTGCTATTTTATCCTTTATAAGCTCTTTTAGCATAGCTCCGACCATCCTTGTTGTTCGGATTGCTACAGGAGCTCTTACAATCAGATTTATAGCTCTGTCCCTTATGGATTGTCTTAATCTTGTCCCAACATTTCTAATACTTGACAGTGCATTTTGTGCTCTTGCAGTTATATTCACTGCCCTATCTCTTATGGATTGTAATCTTGACCTGGTATTTTCGATTTCACTTCTTGCACCTTGAGTATTCACCCTTACTGTTCTATCACTTACTCTTGTATTTTCCAGCTGATTCAATGCCTGTCTGGCATTACTGACATCTGATTGAAAATTTCTTGCACTCTGTGCAGCAGTTCTAAGTACTCCGCTTATATCATCTTGTAGCCTTATTACTCCACCAAATACATCCATTAGTTATCCCCCACCATTACATCAGCTACTGCCTCTCTTATAAGTCTTTTTTGCTGTTCTTCATTAAGCTTTGCCAATGTCTCCAGTACCAATTTTTCGTTTCTTGTCATTGTATCTATCTTTGCCGGTAATATTCCTACGCTGAGACAATAACCATATAGATATGCATCCTGTGAATAAATCAGCTTTTTTTTAATTCATCCACATCCGAAACTGTACTTTTACCCTTCACACCTGATAACGCCAGCACCTCATTTGCAAGTTTTGTCCTATCTACCGGTGAAAACATATCCATTATCTGAATATGCTCTTTTACAATACCTTCATTAACCATATACTCTGCAAGCTCCTGCAAAGTTTTTGAAGCATAGTAAATTGTGTACTTGTCCACGAGGACATTATCTTCAGAGTAATTAAGACAATCATTAAGCTCTTCTGAACTAAGCCCTCTAAGCACTATCTCCTCATCCAGATCACCAATATAATATTTTTTTACTTTAATTTTTTTTCTCTCTTCCATCTTCCTTACAGCTTTTTCTGCAAAAGATTTGAATGTTAAGACTTTTCCTTTATCTACCATAATTACTCCTTATTATTCCTTTATCTCATCTAAACAAATCATATCACTTGGTGTAAACGTGAATGGGAACTCTGCCTTTACCAATGCTCCTTTTTCATACTCTATAGGAAATTCGCTTAAAGCCACATTGCCAATCTGGTACCTTTCTATCTGTCCACCCTACCGCATCAGGATCTTTCAAGCCTTGTCATTATTGTCCCTCTTGGATCTTTTCCTTTTAAGATTTCCTTTCTCACACTCTCAAATGCAGAATAAATTTTACTGATAGAAATGGTTCCTTCACCTTTTAAACCTGTTATTTTTGTATCCACATCTCTTCCAAGCTGTACATCTTCTCTGTTTACAGTAATTTTCGCACTAATCTTAGTGCACCCGGCAATCTTCAGTCCGTTATAAAATATTTCGGCATTTGTTCCGGAAAGAACTCTATTACCTGTTATTCTCTCATCCATATATTCTCCTATACTTACATTTCAATGCCCATTGTTAAATCTTCCATTGCATCTAAAAACTTAAACTTTGCTTTTATAGCCAAATGGCTTCCTGTATTTGACTTATTAAGTTCAATCTCACTCATCTCCGATGTATCCTTCTTTTTCTTTTCTTCCAGATACTTCTTTATCCAGCCTGTATCAATTAAAACTTCAATATCCTCATCCTTATCTATTACCTTTTCTCCAAGTTCTGTAAGGTATGAATAAACTGCTCCAACAAAAATCTGCTTATTATCATATGTATTGTTTCTTTTTCCAACATACTGATCTTCAAATGTAGTTTTGATATCATTTCTAACCATATCTGAAGCTTCTACAATCTTTATCTTCTTAAAATCCTCCGGTACTTCTTCAGATACCGTAACCAAAGATGTAACACCTCTTGCAATCTTAAATTTTTCTCCGTCAAAAATAATTATCAGTTTCCCTGCATTTATGTCCTCATCAGGTTTTGCAGATTGCTTTATATCTACAACCTCCTTGAGTACCTTATATGTTGAGGATTCAGTAAGACTTACTCCTGCAAGTAACCCTGCAATTCGTGCCGTATAGTCCTCTGACCTTATACTTATAACCTCACCTTTATACACTATTGAAATATTTGTTGTAGCAAAATTTACTACCGCAGGTGAATCTGTAGCCTGATCTACAAGTACGGCCTTACCCTTCTTGTACTTTTTCTTTTTCTGACTGTCAAAATAGCTTGCAAATAATGCACCTTCCTCTTTGCTTAGACAAGGTCCTGCAAACCAGTCAAAATCCAAGTTCTCAATAAGTTGCTTGCATTCATCCACATCTATTCCTGAAACCTTTGTAACAGCTCTGACTGCTATTACCTTATTCGGCTTACCCATAAAGCACAAATCAATTATCCTAAAGTTCTCAGCACTCCAGTCTTCTTTCACTACATCTTCCTGCGTTGTATAGACATTTATTGCAGTGTTCTTAGTAGTATCCTTAAGTAAAAGTAAAACTACTCCCCTTCCACTTCTCGCAATAAATGAACTCGCTTTCTTGAAAAACTCAATATTTATACTTGGTAATCCCATTTAACCTCCTAAAATTACAAACTTATACTTTCATACAAATCTGTTTCATCACTATTTATCATTAAGTCGTCATAGAAATCTAAATTGAAAGTAACATGTAAAGTATCATCTGCTATATTTGTCCCTACAGAAAATATCTTTAAGAATCTGTCCTTTACCTTAAAGCCTATACCTACTTTTGTAGTTATAAGTTCTGCTACATCATACATAGTTTCATTGCTGCTTTTGCTTTTTTCCATAAACGTAATATCTACAAGTATCACCCTATTCCGGCTTTTTCCATCCAATGTTATAGAAGATGATAGCTGTATCAATTGAATGTATAGCAGCGGAAATGCCTTTGTGCCTAACATATCAATCTGCTCTATGTCTTCACAAAAAATGTTTATTCCACTTTTAACATCTTTTAAAAGTCCTGTTAAAGCCTTTTTAATATCATTTAAACTAAGCATTAAAAGCTCCCTGTAAGGCTAAAATCATAGCATTTATATCATTCTCATATGCAGACTGCTTATAATTTTCAATACCTGTCTCAAGCATATACTGGCCTCTAGTCATCCCACCGTTCTTTGTTCTCCTACCATAGTTGACTGCCGGACCGTATACCACGTTATTTTTTATCCAAATGATATAATCATTTCCCTCTTTAGTAACTTCATTGTACCAATTTCTTCTAAGGTGCCCTGTAACAACCGGAGTCAAGGCCTTTACAGAATCGACTGCATGTCTACCTATTTTCAGTGCTTCTCTTTCAAAGATTTCTGATTGCCAAGCTTCCAATCCTCTTTCAAGCATTTCTGCCAGTTCATTCATATCTCTCATCAGACCACCTCCTCTATCTTCAGACTTGCTTCTATATGTGACGGATATTTAAAGCTCTTTCCTGCTCTACCTGTAATGATGTCTCCTGAACTTGTTCTAACTTCTATAAAATCTTTATCTCTAATATCTATAGTAGGAGCTGCAAATATCACATAATCCTCACTACTCTCATAAGCTATATCGGTTCTAACAGGTTCAGATTTTTTTGATAGACTAAGACCACATGGTACATCATCATATATAAGCTCTTTTTCACTCTTACTTTCTCCATAATCAGTTTTAAAAAGCCTATATCTATATAGCCTTAATCTATCCTTATAAAGCCGGCCTAAAATCATGGCTTCATTTATCATTACCCTTTTCCTTCTTGTCAGTATTGACCTTTTGTTTTTCTAAATTTTCATTCTCATCATTCGACTCGTTGTTATCCTTATATCTAAAAAGATATGACAATCTTTCTGCCTCTTTCATCAATCCATCCTTATCTTTTTGTACTTACTGAAAGCCCTTAAAAGCTTTTCATCAAAACAGCTGCTGTCTATAGTTGTATAACTTATAGAAGTATCACCTCTGTTTACACTTGCTACCCCACCTGATACACTTTCTTTATATGCTTTTACTACCATCTCTCTGATTGCAAAGTTAAGCTCCTGTGGAAAATCCTTTCTATTGAGATAACTTATAATTGCACTCCTGGCATCATCTATCATAATGCCAAGTAGTGCATCGCTTTCAGTATCGGTAATTCCAAGCAGTATCTTTATCTGCTCAAGCATATACTAAGCCTCTGTGCTGATTCTTATAGCACCTATATTTGACTCCTTAATCCAAAGATCATGATACTTTCTATACCCTATAAACCATGCATCCGCCTTCTGATTTAACTCCGGAGTTATTATCTTTGGTGCATCCTGCTTACATACTGCAATAGCTGCCTTTCTCGGCATAACAATATAGTTAATCTGCTTTGCTGTTGACTTTTTCTTAAATCCGTCTTTTTGTCCTGAACTCTCAGAACCCTTAAAGAAATCATACTCTGTAAACATTCTTGATGACGGAACCGCAATAATAGGACACTCATCAATAGTTCTTATCTTTGTTGTAATCTCTCCCTTCACAAAGTCAGCCTGTGTCAACATCTTTGTGAATGTCTCATTGTTATTTAAAAGGCCTCTTGCTATACCGTTTATAATAACAACAAGCTCATTGCTTTCACCGATTTCATCTCTGACACTTGCTATATCATTTGCTATAGCCTTATAGATAGTTTTTTCTGTAAGAGCTGTTGTCTCCGCTCTTATATTTGATGCAGCCTTATCCTTTACAATTCCATGAATTTTAGAATATCTATATGCATCCACCTCAGGAACCACCTTTGTTCTTTGAAACTCTCCAAGTACTGTTGAAGCTGAAGCAAGGAAATTGGTCTCCTCAACATCCATTGCATCAAGCATGAACCCTTCACCTCTATCCATTGTCATCTTTACAGTCTGATATGAAAGAGTCACTCCACCTGTTGGGTATCCGTCAGCTCTGGAGTAGTCCTTTAATCCATCCATAACAATTGACGGAATCTTTATTTCGCTTCCTCCGGTATAGATAACATCTCCTGCATTTGCTTCCATAAATCCACTTGTAAGCTCCTCAACCATTAACTGATCTAACTTATCCTGAAAAATTGTTCTTGCTGCACTTATATTTAACGCCATTTTAAATCTCCTTAACCTCTTAATCCTGCTTCTATGATATCCGCCATAGAGCCTGTACCTTTGTTAATATTACCTTTACTATCTTCCGGGCTTTTACTCTTTGCTACTTCTCCAAGCTTTTTCTCCACCTGATCTCCCAACACCTTTTCAAGCAATTCAATACTTGCTTCAGTATCTTCCAAGTCGCCTCTAATAACCAAAAGGCAAAAACATCTTCAGACAGCCCTTTATCTCTTAAAATGCTTTTAGCACCTGCTTCAATCTCCCTTTTAGATAGTTCTTCCTCTCGCTTTGAAAGTTCCTTTTCCCTATCTTCAAGGCTCTTTTCAGATGCTTTAGTAGATGTTTTATCTTCAGCCGGTTGTTTTAAATCTTTTTCCTTTTCCTGCAACCCGACTTCCTCAGATGCTTCACTTACCTTACCCTCTTTAGACTCTACAGGTTCTTTTACTTCGATATCTTTCTTAGTCTCTGTAGACTCTACATCACTATCTTCAGGCGGCTTACCATCTGTCTCCGTTTTTCCATCGGCACCTTCAATATCCTTTTTATTAAGGTCCTTATCATCATCCTTAATTTTTGCTTCCTCCATTAAAGCTCCTTTCTCCAATTAAAAAAGACTCTGAAAATTATTCAAAGTCCAATTTTTATAAAATAAAAAAGACTGCATAAGCTGCAATCTTTTCTAATCTCAGTTTTAGTATAGTGTCACACACTATACCCCATTTAAAACATGTTTAAACACCGTTTAAATTTGTTTAACTATTTTTACTTGAACAATTCTACCCTAGAACATCTAATTGCATTTACGGGCAAAATATGAGGGCGTCAAGATATCTTTTCATAATCATATTTATCAAACTTCACACTCACCTTATCTCCATCAAGTATGTAGTCAACAAATATATACATATCATCCCATCTGTCATCATCCCATATTTCTTTATCTTTTTCTTCCCAAGTATAATTTCTCAAACTCATCAGCCTGATCAAACGGAACTAACCACCCTGCCAAATCACAAACTGATATACCCTCAAGGTCTAAATCTCTTCCCTCTCCTGTCTCAGAAAAGAAAACTCCACCTAGCCTTTTTGCTTCTGCTTGTACAATTTTAAAAAATTTTTCAAAATCAGAACCTTCTTGCGTTCTTAGCCCTCGCATTTGTCTTACCTCCGTCAAACAATGATATGAACTCTCCGTCAAGCTGTGTTACAACCAAGTTCTCACCTTTAATATAAAATATAACCGGCTCTTCTTGACTTCTCCAATCACCAACTGCTCTCTCGTCAAAGTTATATCTAACATCCTCAATCAAAGCTCTATATTGTTCTCTTCCTTCTTTAGTCCTGATATCAAACCCATAGTCATACCCTCCATGCTTTCCTATCTTTTTTCCAAATTGCCTATCAGAAATTCTAATAGGAGCATTTTTTATGTCAGCTACTCTCTTTTTAATATCAAGATATTCATCATCTCCATTATACTTATAATTTTTGTAATCAGCAAGTGACGGCATAGATTTTCCTAAGAGTTTTTTGTATAAGTTATACTCTTCCTTATCCTTCTTCTTATTCGCATCTTTCTTGTTCTCAAGTTTCATCCTTCCTTGCTCATCACTTGAAAGACCTTCATACCAATCTTTATAACTAAGATTCCCATCTACGGTATAATTCTTACCGTCAGATCCTCTCGCTAATCTCTTCAATGGCTTAGTATCAGCCATTGTAGTACTTCGACAATTAGGATGCATAGGTGGATAGTTTTCCCCGGCTTTAGCTTTATCAAGAGGAAAACTTTTCATATCAAGTTCCTGACATATCAAAGATGTCTTTCTATCAAGTGTAGCAAGAAATATATACTTTTCTATACCGCACTCTTTATAAGATTCCTTTGTAGCCTCTTCATATATCCTTGCGGATTCTGTTCTAATTAGAGTCCTTGCATGACTTTTTGAAGCATCAATCCTTGTAAGTAGCCTCTTTGTCATCTGATCTATAGATTCACCCCTTATAAGGCCATTGGTTAATGTGTCCTTTAAAGTTGTCGCAAGCTTATTTGCATCCTTCCAAATACGTTTTGAAAAGCTGCTTCCTGCAAATTTCTTCATTATGATTCCTTGAACTACTTTAGGGTTTGGAGAAATAAAGTCCTTTCCAAACCCTATTCCTTGCTGAACTCTGAATACACCTCTAAAATAGTTATCCTTGTATTGACTTGATAGGAAGCCATACATATTTATCTGATTTTCATTTGCTACCGAAAGTGCTAAAGAATTTATCCTTTCATTCATAAGCTCTAAATGAGTTATATAACCATTAGTTGATTTAAGCTTTAAACTTTCCTCAATAAAGCTTTGATATTCTCCTCTATATTTTTTTACTATCTCTTCAGGTAGTTCGGCTGCCTCCAAAAGCTTAGCCTTCTCTTTTTCAAGTAATTTAAGAAGCTCTTTTATCTCACTTGCTTCTGAACTGGTTAAAAGCTTTTCTTTACTCTGTGATAATAAAGCTCTACTCTTATCCAGTTTCTTATAAAGCTTACTTATTTCTTCTTCAAGCTCCTTTGAAACCTTACTATAAGCTTTAGTAAGCCTTGAATTTATATACTCCTCTGTCTTATTTGTTGCAAATTTCTTATCCTTAATGGCTCTTTGTTCCCAGTAATCCGCACCTTTCATATACTTAACTTACCGGCTCCATAAACAGCCCTTCGCTTTCCTTAAGCTCTTCCTCTATAATTTCAAGTTCCTTATCAGTATCATGTATTATATCCTGTGGCAACATATCAAGCTGTGTTCTCTTACTTACAATGCCGTTAAGCTTAGTAACATTGTCAATAATTTCAGATATATTCTCAGTAAAGTTCCTTGTATACTTCTGTTTTACACTTGATGCATCGTATCTTTTAGACTTTTTCCAGTTAATCCAATCTGTAATCATACTTATCTTCTTTTTCTTTGCAAGTCGCATTCTGTTTTCCTTCATGATCGCAAGCTGCTCAAGGCCAATAAGCTTATATCTTAAAGCGATTCCTGATAAATCTCCTGCAAAATTTTCATCTGTCATTGCCGGAACCTGAGATGTGAAGAAAATATCTTTAAATAACCTATTTTTAAAGTTTTCACTTGATTCATCATCACTGCCTTTTATTAAAAACTTTGCATCACCACTCTCATCCAGATACATTACTCTTCTATCTCTTAAGCTTTTTTCACTGTCGCTTAAACTTATGTCCTCTCCACTCTCATCTACCAGTCCTCCTTCAGCTCCCTTTATTACCAGATATGCATCTGTAAAATAATCCATGTCATTAGCAGTATTGCTTTCCGCCCTGTCATATGCATCTATCAACGTTATAACGCTTTCGTAATCGGAACTCATTTCTTGAGTATTCCAATACACAATCAGAGGTACATCACTTAAATAGTGCCTGTTTACATCCACTAATTCAAATCTTCCACTACTTGTACCTCTTCTAAACTCATACATATCTGACTTATCATAAGCAACAGCTCTTTCTTCTTTTAAATGTCCGTCCAAATCATATACTGATGATAACTTTATAAAACCATTCAAGAACTCATCCGGGCATGCCGAGTATATTGGAATTATATCCTCCGCACTATACTGTCTGCTTCTTAACTCACTATTTTCTGTAACATATAGCAGCTCATATGCTATTCCTTTTTTACTTGCTTCTTTAGAAATCTCATAGTCAAAATTATAGTTGTCATCAAGATATGTAAGTAATTCCTTTTTGTATTCTTCATCATCTATAAGATACTCTATAGGTTTTCCTGCAAAGTAAGATGTAGCCATATTTGTTATATACCTTGCAAATCCATGAAATATCTTATTATTAGGCTTTCCTGCCTTCATATTTCTAAGTGCAATGGCATCATTCTTTACATCATAATAACGCTCAAGCATCCTATAATGTTCCACTGCTCCCATCTTGAACTTATTAACAATCTTCGTTATAAAGTCTTCATCTATAACTTCATTCATGTCAAAATAAAACATATATACCTACATTCCAAGCCTTGACTTATAACCAAGTCTTGCTTTCTTCTTGCCCTTAACATCTCCATTAATAAACTCTACAAGACCTGTCAGTGTATCCTCTGCATCATCATGATCATTCTTACCTTTTCTTTGATACTTCTTTACATGCCTTGCAAACTCCGGGAATTTTTTCTCCCAGTCCTCAGGCATTATAATCTGATCCATTACATTACTTGCATTTGCAAGTATTCTGGTCTTTTTATTCTTGCTTTGCGAAAACCATGTAACCATGCATTTAAAAGCCTTTAACTCTTTTAAAAACCTTATTACATTCCTTGCAAATCCACGGCCACCGTTATTACTCTCTATCAGGCAATCTCTAACACCACAAAAAGCTAATCTTCTTGCTGTTTCCCTTTCAGTAACTTCCATAGCCTCGTCAGTATAATAAATATCAAGTACATAGCCATATCTTTCAATTACGGCAGCAGCTATCATACATAAATAATCTGCTCCTGTGTCAGCTGTATCTACATACGCAATAAATCTCTCAGCCTTGTCAGTGTCAATGACATCATAAGTCTTAAAGAGTCCGTAAAGACTTCCTTTCTTATCTACAGGCTCCTGCATATAGTTAGCAAGCCATATATCCTCATCAAGTGTAGCAGCCTTCATCTGTAAATCCTTTGTAGAGTATAAGTCATCACAAATACTGCTGCCATCCTCTTTAAGTGCAGTAAGTTTAAGCTCATAACATCTTCCCGGGAACTCTGCCATAAGTCTTCCTGCCAAGTCATCACTTGCCCATCTAGTCTGAATAACAATAACTAAGGCACCATCAAGCATTCTTGATTGAAAAGTGTTCTTATAAAAGCTCCATATCTCATCCTTTTTGTTATCATCTACAGCTTCCTTAGCATTTTTTAAAGGATCGTCAATAATACCGATATGTCCTCTCATACCTGTAATACTTCCGTCAAAGCTTGTAGCAAGATAACTCATGTATGAACCTTCTACACTCCATCTTTCCATAGCTCCATCACCGTATTTGATTTTAAGCTTAGGAAAGAAGCTTTTTACCGCATAGTAATCAAGATCACCTTTTATTTCTTCATCCTGAATTGCTTCTCTTACACTCTTTGAGAATGTTAGAGATAAGGTCTGATTGTAAGAAACCGCTATAACCTGTGTTTTAGGATTATTTCCAAGTACCCAAGTAATAAATGTGCTTGCTGTGTAACTCTTTCCAAAGCCCGGAGGCTCATTGATTATAAGTATGTCTGCAATCTCTCCGGTTTTACTTTTAAGTCTCTTTTCATATGCTGCTTGTAGCGTTTCACATATCTGTGTCTGATACTCTCTTTCAGCTTTAAAAAACTCCGGGTTTCTTAGATTGCAAAAAGTTCTAAAATCTTTAATACCCTTTTCAATATTTCTCCTCCTTATAGATTCAGGAGAATTGTCAAGTCCTTTCAGACCTGCTTCCCTATCTCTATAATCTTTTGCAAAATTTAAAAACTCACTCATATCAGTACTTTTCATGACTAAGTATCATAGCAGCTACATCATGTTCCCTTCTCATGCTCTCGGCCGTAACCGTGTCACTTTTGCTCCTGTTATCTCTATCCCACTGCCTTTTTATACTCTTTTTCTTTTTAAGTTTACCTGCGACCTTTCTTCTTTTCCTTCTCATGTTCATATGCTTCACATGTAGATAGGTAACCCTGTATACTTCTTCTACTCTTTTCAAGTAAAATTGCTATATCGTTTATCTCAAGGCCATCATTAAAAAACATATCATAAGCCTTGTCTTTCCAATCTTTCATTGCCACTTCCTCTTTTTGTCGGATTAAAAAAGGGCGTGACAATAGACTATCTATGTCTTACCCTTTGATATTGTTTTTCATCTCTTCTTCAGTTTCATTAGCAAGCTCTGTAAGAATCTGTGCAACATCCGGATGTGATGCAGCAATTTCTTTGAATATCTTCTCCTTAAGTACATTCATAGCTGTATGAATATCCCCGGCATTTTCTCTTGCCTTAATCTTAAGTCTTTCGTTATTGACTTGTGCACTTTGTAGAGTCGCTATTGACTTTGCAACGCTTGCCATCTCCTTTGCTTTCATCTCTTCATTCATCATGGCTTCCATGAGAATTTGAGACATAATCATATTGTTTGCTTCATGCAGCTCTGTCGGTGGCCTGTCAACTTCATCTTCAGCCAAAAGCTTTGCAAACTGCTTTGCTACCCTCACCGACTCAAATCGTTTAAGATACTTTCTACCATATCTTCCTACACTTGACTCATGTACTTCATATCCTGCTTCAGATAAATCCTCTGAAATCTCCTTGTAGGTCTTTCCACTAAGCAAACTCTCTTCCACATCTGTTTTTACCTCTACAGGCAAGTTGTCAATCTTTCCATGCGTCCTGTTATCAGCCATCACAAAGTCCTACTTCTTCAACATTTCCATCAAGAAAGTCAATCCCCTTATCTGTGATAAAATACACCGTCCTTGAAATGCCCTGTCTTTTGTTTTCATACTTCTTAGACCTTACAAGCTCTTTATTATCCAGATAAAAGAGTGTATCCTCTACATCAACATCTATTCCACTTTTATTAAGGACCTGTGCAAGTACCTGTGTACTGCAACCTGTTATACCTGCCTCTTCAAGTGTTTCAAGTATTGTTGTTCTTGCCACTTCCTTTGTGGCTATGTCAATAAGTCTACTCATTTCTATTTACTCCCACATCTTCCATATCTCCCTCTGCAAGGTTTACGCCTTTAGGAGTAAGCCATATAAGGGAATCTTGATAACTTGTCTTATTAATAACTACTTTAATGTATTCCTTTCCGGCTCCGCCAAGATAATACAATGCACTTTTAAGTTCCGTATCGGTAAGCACCCCTGACAGTGGCAGTGATGCCTTTAATACTGAAATAGAGATATCTTCACCATAAAAGCCATAAAGCCTTTCAATAATAGATCCCCTAAGTTCTTTCTTTTTTAAAATATCAAGACTTCTCACTGTCCCTCACTTCCTGATTTAAAGCCAAATTAAACTCTAGTTTAACTTCCCTTCAACTTCTTTTAATCTCACATCCACAGATTCAACACTTTTCCCAAGTTTCTCCATAGCATTATTTATTCCAATCATAGATGTGCTTATCTCTTTAAGTGAATCATTCATCTTATCCATCTGCCTCATAAGAGTTTCTTCCCTGTGCATGCTCTCTTCCCTTATCATAGCTTCTCTCTTTTCAGATTCTTTCCTGATAAGTTCCTCTCTCTTTGCATTCTCACTCATGAGTAAAGCTTCTTTTTCTCTTGCATTAATCTTTGCATTCTCAAGCTCTTTTTCTCACTTCATCCTGCTTTTGCTTTTAATATCCTCATGCGACTTTTACTTTTTCAGCAGTCAAGCTTTTCTTCTCTGTCCTTATCTCTCTTGAAAAAAATACCAAATAAAAAAACAGCTATGAGAGCTACCTGAAGCCCCAGATCAGTTATACTTTTTAATATAAAAGTTATATCCATCTTTTACTCCCGGCTACTATTTCACACCATTTCTCTTTAACTCAAGTACACTTGCCTCAATTCTTTTATCAATATATGAGTCCAGATCTAATATATAGTTGGCAAGTTCCTTTTTCTGCCACAGGTGATAACTGAGCCTTAATACCTTCCCTTACTTCAATCGCAAGTGCCTTCAGATCTTCCTTTGATGCCAATCCCTGTGCAACCTTTTCTCTTAAATCCTTCGCCTTTGTCTGCTCCATAGCAGCTACAGCAGTATTTGTAAGGCCTGCTATAAAGTTTTCAATGAAATAAAAAGAGCTTTGTGCAAACGCATTGTCTTTATACTTCTCATCATTTTTAAGCTTTTCCAATGTTCCATCTACATACTTTCTAAAATATGTAATACCTGAACATAAAGCCGATACTACAATTACCATCATTACACTTGTAAATACATTTTAAAAAAATACTTCTTTCATTCTTTTTCACCTCCAAATTTATTAGAATATTAATATAACTAAATATGAATGTACTTTTTTTCTTAGACAATTAAAATAAGGACATTACTCGATTTCCCAAGTAATGCCCTTATTTTATTGCTTTATATAGTCAAATATATCCATTTGACCCGGTATATTCTTTTTTCCCATTTGGTCTCTAACAAGTCTGTACACTGTAGATTCACTTACTCCATACTTTCTTGCAAGTCCGCTCATGCTACTATTTCCTTCATCATATTCTTCCTTTATTGTTTTGTATAATCTTGGCCTTGTAAGCTCCTCTACTTTAGGAATATAGATTTGTGTGCCTCCAAACTCCTTGCAAAGATTTATGAGGGAATCAATACCTATAACTCTTGCATACTCTCTATGATTTTCTGACAAATCTTCCGGTCTTACTTCAATTTTTTCCATATCAATCCCTCCAATCTTTATTCTCTATTTCGCTACTTCGTCAACTTGGCAAACTCCATTGGAATCTACCCACCACATTTCTCCGGCATCACCTATTATATAGCAACTTGTGGCCATTATACCTGTCTCACATAGATAGTAGCTTTTACCATCTACTGTTATCCATTGATTAGCAAGCATTGCTCCATCTTTAGGATTGAGATAATACCATCCACCTTCTGATAAAAACCACCCAGTTACCATAAATCCCTCACCATCAAATGCGTACCACCTTCCACCGATTACAAGCCACTGATTCTTAACTAATGTACCATGCAATCCATACTTCCACCTACTCCCAACTTGAATCCATCCCGTTTCTGTGTTACTTTTATGTGTTTTACATGCTTCGTAAGCACACCATGAAACAAACTGTTGACACCAGTACACTCCATTATTTTTATACCACTCACCGTACTTTGTAAAGTTCTTACTGCCTGCATTTGCACTCTTGTTGTCAAGATCCTTTTTACTATCCTTTTCAACATAACCGATTTCAGCCTTTGCAACAGCTATAAACTCCTCCACTGTGCAGGTATTTGCGTCAAACTGTGGATAGCCAAATCCATTTATTCTATTATCATTTCCGACCTCATTTAGTGCAAATTCATATGACTTCGCTGCAACACATCCACCATTTCTACTAAAACCAGTCCCGGCTGAGGTGTTACCCTCAACCGTGAGTATTTCATACCTATTACCGTTTTTCTTAACTTGTGTAACAATCCCGACATGATTAACTCTGCCCATTGTTTTACCATAAAAATAAACAACTGCTCCTATTTTAGGCTCCCTACCAAAACATCCCATTCTTATAAAGTTTGCTTTCCCTGATGGAGTATATTGTGTATAAGATCCACACAAAAGCTTCTGTCCTGCACTATATGCATTATCCATTTTCAATTCCCTCTATTCTATCAACCATTTCTTTCATTGCTTCGATACACTTTGAGGCATTACTTCTTGATAATGCCCTCATATAAAAGTGTGTCATACTGTTTTCTTACAAATCCATTCAGCCTTTCAAAGTCCGCCAAATTCTTATTATCTTCCCTCACCCATCCAAGCTGTATAGCCAAAGATATAATCAGTCTTTTTTTGTCTATCTGTAAGTACTTCCTGTCTAGGAAACCTAGATACTACATCCTTCCCCATAAGACTATCTGCCACCCTTTCAGCTTCCTCATAACTTAGTTTCTTTAAGCTGTCCTTGCCGATCAGTGCCTCTACATAAGAGTGCAGACAGTTCATTATCCATTCCATGTTTCTTAGCTAAAGCATAAATCTTTGAGAGCTGAAGCCTTGTTACTTTCCTCTCTTCCATCTTACACCGCCTTTAATCCAATCCTTATAGACTCTGAAACATCAACTACTCCTTCAAGTCTCTCCCTTATTTCTTCAAGCTTTGTAACATCAAAGAATGCCTTTATAAGTTCAAAATTCTTTATCTGATAGATAAGAAACAGCTCTGTATCAATATCACACTCTTCATCACTTAGATTAAGTGATGTAAGAACCGCTTTCTTATCCTTCTTATAATCTCCCTTTAAACTCTTTTTAAGTAGTGCCCTCTTATCCGCATTTCCTTCACACCATCCGGCAGAGTCAATAACATCATCAATACTTGCTTTGCTTTCATAATCACCCATTTTAAGAGCAATTAAAGCCTTTTTAAAGTTATCTTCAACAACATATTTAACCGGTCTTTTTTCCTTAATCTTTTCTCCTACAAACTCCTTACCAAGCAAACTTTTAAGCTTTGTAAAGTTCTTAATTTCCATACTATTTGCTGTTGTTATACTTGCAATCGACTTATCCGATCCATGCCATTCTGTAAATTTAATATGTCTATCATCTTGAAAGCTTACCGCTCTCTCCTGCATCTCCTTTTTTATAACATCAAGTTCTGCTCCTGCAAGGTCTGCTATCTTCTTCTTTGCAATAGCAAAATCAATAAGTTCCTCAATATCCAATGACCTTAAATTTACATTTGCTACCGCTCTATCACTGTAATTATTTTGCATTTTAAATTTCTCCTTTCAGGCTACCTTAATTGTTGACTTCTTAAAGCAAAAGCAACACTTTTGCTTAAATCAGGAATACGAAAATCATTCCTTATTTTTACATGATCTTCCTTTTCAACATCCCCGGTTCTCATTCCTACTATCCTGCCACCGCTCTTTCTTATATATTTAATTGCACTTTCAAAAACTCTATCAGCTACCTTGCTATCATTACCTGCCTCAAACTCTATTACAATCTTCTTTACCATTGTTTATTTCTCCTTATCCTATGTTCATTTGCTTTGCTACTCTTATAATTTCCTCTGCCCCGATATGATCAAACAGTGCGACTGCTGCCACATAGACATTTACAGCTCCTCTGATTCCATATCTTGTCCCGGCTATCTTATAAAGAAAATCTATTCCCTCATTATCAAGATGTGATTCAAAGAAAATCTTCTCAATATCACTCTTTTTAATGCTGTTAAGAAACAAAGGCTCTCTCCTGGCAATTCTTGAAAATATCTGTGCAAAGTCTGCTTTGCCACTACCTTTTAATCTTGTATATACTTCCTCGTTGCCTACAAGACAGATTCCAACTCCACTTTCATCAGATATACTTCTAAGATGTTCTAAAGTCTTTTTTGTTAAGTGCTGTGCTTCGTCAATAATGATTACTCTACCACTGCCTTTAAGCCTGTTTACAAGTTCAATATATATTCTTCTTGAATTTCTCTCCCTTACCCCAACTGCTTCACTGAGTAAGTCATTCACTCCGCTCATAGTTGCAAATGCAGGTGATATAGTGATAAACACTGACATAGGATTATTCTTTACATATTCCTTTATAGCCATTGTCTTACCTATACCGGCATCACCATATATAACTCCGATCTTGCCCTGAAGGTGGCAATACTCTATTGCATCCATTACCTTCTTACTTATTCCTGTCATTGCAAACTCCGGTGCTCTTGGAGCAAGTACCTTAGTCTCACAGATTGAAAGCAATGCTTCAATCTTTGGAATGATTGTGTGTGGTGTCTTGTAATTTCCACTGAGAAAACTTGATACAGCTCCGGAGCTAAGTCCCAGCTCCTTTGCTATAGTACTTTGACTTTTACCTGTTTCATCTCTGTACTTCTTCAATGCCTCTATTGCATTCTCTTCACTCATTCCATTAACCATTTTAGTATCTTCTGTCATTTACCTTTACTTCCTTTCCAACTTTTTTATCTTCTCATTAGCCTTACCCCAGTCAAGTTCCAATGCTCCAACTGCAGCAGGTATAGATTCATAATTTTCCTTATCCGGATTACGCAATATCTTTATAACATCCGGATTTAATTCTCCATCCCTATCAAGTACCTCACTTGCAGATCCAAGTACCAGATCAAGTGCATCAGTACCTTTAAGGTTCTTATCTTTCTTATATGCCTTAACCAATCCTGCAAGTCTTCTCTGTTCCTTCATTGCCTCACTGACTTGTTCTTTTGTAGCAAAGTATGAAAGTCCTTCTACCTGTTTAGCTGTCAATATATATCTATCTTCAGCGTCATATACTCTTACTTCCTCAAGGTTTTCAGGGTTGTATCTTACAAATACCTGTTCGCCCTGATGATTAAGTATCAACTCATCACTGATAAAGAATATTTCCTTGTCATAGAACTTCAACTTAACTCCGGCTCTTGTAACCTTTTGAAGTCTTGTTGACCTAAGAAGCATAATATCAAGTACTTCCTTACTTGCTTTTCTTACTTCAACTAATGTAGTTCTGTATACTTCATTAGGACTTCTGCCCCTCATTCCATAACCGGTATTTTCTCTAGAGTTATATACATTCTCTATATACTGACTTACATAGTCCCTGAAATCTTCCAAACCTGTAAGCTTATTCACATCTTTTACTACAGTCTTAAGTCTTTCAGGCTTTTCCAGTACATTTCCTCCGGTATAGCTTAAAAATAGCTTTGAAAACTCCTCTTTAACAGTCCTAAAAGTTCTCTCAATTATCTTTGCCCTTGCATTTTTAACAAGTGCCGTATGGAAATCTATTCCCAGTCGCTCCATAATCGTCTCTGGATCCTGTTCACTGCCTTTCTTTCTAAAGCCTCTGCCACCAATGTCAAATGTAAGGAACTCTCTACCGTTATCAGTCAATATCCTTTTAGGAACACCATACTTTTCTATTCCCTGTCTTAAAGCATACAGTGTTGCATCAGCACTTGGAGCAGTAGTAACATAATGTCCCATTATCTTTCTGCTTCTTATATCAAGAAATGCTGTGAGATAAACTCTCATAGGCTTTTCACCGTCCGTAATCATAATGTCAAAGGTATGGTTGTCTGATACCCAAATATCATTAGCATACAAGTCATCATACTCTCTATGTACATAAGGTAATGCCTTATCCTTCATAGCCTTTTCACCATATCTGAAGTACATCAGTACCGGATCAGGTATCTTTGATACCCAATTTACAAATGTTCTTGTGCTTGGTAGCTCTGTATCAATGCCTTGCTTTTTAGCTTCCATCTTCGTAAGTGCCACACACATACTTACTGATTTTCTGCTCTGATCTAAGTAGTAGTACTGGAATATATCAAATATTCTTTCCGGCATACCGGTTTTATGATTGTTATGTCTTCCTCTCATATCAAGAAGTGCCATCTCGCCTTTATCAGCCATTGCTTTATTCCACTTGTTAAGCGTTGCTCTTGAAAATGCCATATCCGGATACTGTAGATGTATAATCCTTATGTAAGTACTATCAGCTTCAGCAAGTGATATTCCTTTTGCTTTTTCCTCAAGTCTATATTTATGCCACCCTTCAAGGATTCGCTTCTTTAATCCAAGCTCTTCTCTCTGATCAGCTGTAAGAGTCTCATAAGTCAAATCAATTATTTTATTTTCTTCAGAATCATTCTCATCCCTACTTGTTGTGAGTAGTTTTTCCTTCGGGTGAGTTCTTATGTATCTCTTTATTTCCTTGTCAGACAAGGATGTTAAAGGGATTAGGTAAGATGTACCTGATACTCCGCCTCTAGATTTTATCTTTACTTCTTCAACTTCAATTTTCCTTTTTTGACATAGGCTTTGTACATATCTCTCAGAGCATCCCCTCAATTTGGAATACTCTGCTGTAGTCAGCTTTATTCCTGCAAGAATGCTTTCCATATTACCTCCCGTCCTTGCGTTTTTATCGTAGTTATGCTATTCTCTAATTGTCATTTACCAGAGTTCCCGTCCTTGTTGATGGGGGCTCTTTTTAAATATATTTATCAACTATTCTTTCAACCTTATACATATCTCTATGCACCTTCCTTCAGATCAAGAATCTCATTGATTTTTTCCCTATACTTCCATCCACTTTTCTTCCCGGTAATGATATAGCTCATGTAGATCTTGCTACATCCCACCATTTCGGCAAGCTCTTTCTGTCTCATTCCCATATCAATAAGCTTTTTTCTTTACCATATTTCCATAAGGTTCCATTGTCTTACCTCCTCTTTGCTATTGAGGTTAATTTTTAAACCTGTTATAATTTTGCTAGGTTGTTTAACTAACCTATAGTTAGTATAGTTGTATATTTTCAACTAGTCAATACTTATTTCGCTTTTTAGTGTAATATTTTACACTCACAGGAGGTTTTATGACTCTTTTAGATAGAATAAAAATATGTCGTCGCACAGAAAAAAACATACCCATATCAACTATAGAAAGGGACTTAGGCTTTAGTAATAAAGCAATTTATAGATGGAATGATTCTGATCCTTCTATAAATAAGGTTATTTCAGTTGCAAAATATCTAGGAGTTAGCATTGAATGGCTCGCTACAGGAGAAGAACAAAATAATTCTTTTAATAATAATGAAACATCTAAAAACATCATAGAAAAGTATAATGAACTGTCTGACGAAAATAAGACTAAAAATAGATATATTCTTAGAGATTGCTACCTTAACTCGATCTGAAAGTATTAGTAGTGGAATAAAAATCAACTACTACTAACCTATTACAAGATAATGTAGTTAAATATAATCCTCTTAACACAAAAAGTAGTCCCTATCTTAGGAAAAGTTGCAGCCGGTATACCGATCAGCTTAGTTGAGGAATATCTTGACAAAGTAGCAGCTCCATCTGATAAGGCAGATTTTGCCACTATTGCTAATGGTAATAGTATGGAGCCTGTAATCTATAATGGTGAAAATATATTTATTAAATCAATGCAAAGTCTTGACGATGGAGATATAGGAGTTTTTTTGACATTGATGGAGAAACAACTTGTAAAAAAAATTTAAATATGATTCAACGACTAAAACTGTTATTTTTAACATCCTTTAATTCAGAGTTTAAACCTTTAATTTATTCTTTTAAAAAAACTATCAAGATACCTTCCGAATTATAGGAAAAGTTATTCTTACTAAAGATCAAGAAGATAGGTATCATAATTTTTATCCTAAAGTAGTTTTTTTGTTGTATAAATATGCAAGAAGTGAATAAGAGTATTTTTTTAAATGCATGTTTTTTTATAATTCTTCTTTTTCCTACTTTTTTTATTTTTCGTAAAACTTTCTTGGAGAAAGCCTTGTAAATACTATATTTTTAGCTATTGACGAACTATTTTTGTATTGGCGAACCACTTTGTTCGCCAATCTCCTATTTAATTGTTATCAATGTATATGTTTTTTTGCATTAAAAAGCTTTTAAAACGACCATTTAAAGCCATTTTTAAAAGCCTGTTTAACATATTTCCCTGTTTACTTATCCACATTCTAGTTTTACTCTTTTTGCCCGGCACTCTCTGAAATAAAGAATGAGAAATTATTTATCCACATTCCCACAAACCCTTTAAATTCGCCATTCTTCGGGGTTGTTCGTCTTTATTCACTTACACTGTTTTTTTCTCATTCTTCTTTTCTGATTACAATCTGCCCTCGAAATATAATATTATTTTTAGCTATTTTTTTATATAATGTACCATCCCAATAACTTACATATCCCTGTGTAATTTTTAGTGTAAGTACTATAATCCTTATATTCATCGACATTTTTACAGAATCTGTATATAAGATTTAAGAAAAAAACCACCGTACTAAAACGGTGGTTTAAGTTTAAAGATTTATTGTACGGTATTTAATTTAAATATTGTGTCGTGAATAATTCTAATACATAGTAAACCCAGACTGCCTGTTGATAGCCTGTATATGTTGAAAAAAAATGAACCATGAGAGTTTGATTCTTTCTTGACATACCAATCTGATATTCTATCATTAATCTAGGAGGTTTACACAAAATAATTTACACTCTCAATTTCAGTAACTATTTTTTTCTTTAATAAGCTCCCTTAGGAGGGATTAGTTTGTAATTCTTTTAGAGCATCTTCTAAACAATTATATCCTGTATAATATACCCTTCCATCAGAAGCATAACCTATAGTGGTATTGCCAAAAGCTTCTACTCTCACAATATCCTTCCATTCCCCTACATTACACTGTCCCCTACTATTATTCCCTAAAGCTACTACTGTTCCATCCGATCTTAAAGCTACCAAATGATTAATACCTGCATCTATTGCTCTAATATCCACCAGTTCTTTTATTAAATTCAAATCGACATATTCAGAATTTGAACTATCACTTACAACATTGCCTCCAAAAACCACATGCCCATCCTCTGTAAGACCAAAAAATTCATTATTTGATAATACTACCATATCCTTCAAGCCACTCAATGACATATACATATAAGGATAAGCATCTGATGATACAAGACTTCCATCAGGTAATAACCCTATTACACTTAAGTCCACTCCCCAAGCACAAACAACTTTCTTGCAATTAATATCTTTCAAAAAATCCACATCAGATATATGATTATCATAAGTGCTAAAGAACTTACCCTCTGATGTCAATCCAAGCAAATCATCTGAATCCACGGTATCTATCCACTTTATATCTTTCCAACCACTGAAATCAACAATTTTAAAGCGTCCCACTTCTGTACCTGCTGCAACAGCAACTGTTCCGTCATCTCTTAATCCAATAATACTTTCTCTATCACCGCCGCGGCTATTAACAACCTCTATACCTACTATATTATTCCAGGATGAGTATTCGTTTCTCTTCTCTAAATTATAATCCTCTTCAATGGTATATACTGTTATAGTACCATCATTATTAAGGCAGTATGCCGCATTTTCCCCAAATTTAACTTGCTTAAAAATTCCTTGAGCCATTCCATTATTTAATGCCTCAATATTATTCACAAGAAATTCCTGATTTAATTCTTTCACCATTGTTTCTTCAACTTTTTCTGATGTTTCTTCTATCATTCTTGTTTTTGCTACTGTTTCTGTTTGTTCCTCTGTATTACTAACAGTATTGGAACCTTTATCATTATTCTTTCTTGCTAGTAAATATCCTATCCCTAAGGCTATAATAGCTACTACTACAAGAACGATAGGACTTATCCCATTTTTTTGTGCTTTTTTTCTCTTCATATCTGCTAATCATTTATACCTCCTATACAGTTGCTATATTTATATTATTTTTTATAAGCAACTGCATTTACCCCAATCTTTTTCTGAAGTAGATGCAGTTTCCGTTTTCGCCCCTAAGCTTGAAGTACTTTCTGATGACAAACTCTTATTATTATTTGAACATGCTACAATACATATCATTGTTAATATCGTTACTATTCCTACTGCATATAATCTTTTTCTCACATCCTATATATTTACTCCCCTGCTTTTATAAATAATATTCATATTTTTATTTTTTTCCTTTTTTTAATGTCCATACTACTTTTTTTACATTTTATAGGTGTAATTTTTTTGTGTAAGTTATGTGTAAGTAATTTAAATACTTAGTTTACATATTTAATTTTAAGAAAAAAATCACTTTGGAATATTTGTAATCCAAAGTACTTTTTACATTTAAATACAATTGAGTATAATAAAAAAACAAAACCAAAAAGTGATGCATAGACAGAAAAATAAATCTTATTGTTTCTCATAACAGGTGCTAATTTTCTCTCTTCTTTATAAATCAGGCATACAAGCCATAATATAACAGCTATCACATTTACACCTATAACCATCATATATGAAGTCGAGTTGTCAAAACACATAATTGTATATAGTGAGGTAACAGATGCTATAAAAGGTGCCAGCAATAAAAAAGATCCTGCACATTGTGCATTGAACTCTACCGCATATGGCGATGTGGAGGAAAACCATAAATATGAATACAATCCTATAAGTACAAGACAAAACATAGGTGATATATTTCCCATTACATTATAGATTGAAAATCCATACATAAATGAAAACAGTATTCCCATAGACGAGAAGAATATATTTACTGCTATATGAACATTGTTGGCTATAACACTTAGCCTTGTAATTTTCAATGTATCCGGGTTTTCTTCTATATCATGGAAATCCTTCATAGGCTCTCTTGTAAATAATAAGAAACTGTTTACAAATACCAATATCAATACAAACATTAGAGCTATATTTGCCACCATAGAAAAATCTTTTGATAATAAAAAAGTATCAAAGCTTTCCTGTTTCTTTAAATAGCTGTATAAAGCCAATGCACATAGGGCTCCTGTTATATTGCAAAATAATGAATAACATATATGACTTATTCCAAGATCATATCTCCCACGCCCTTGTATTATTTTGTCTTTATCCCCGTATTTGGCAATCATATATATGTCTTTATAATTTAATTTTTTTCCCGGCTTTTTATTTTTTTATATTATAAATAAAAAAACTGCAATACCTGTATCAACAAACCCGAAAAATCACTGTAGATACCGAAATAAATAATGTCAAAAAAAGAAAACAAAGCAGGTGACATATTCTTCATCCAAATGAATATATCCATTGCGGAAATCCTATAAATACTGAATATTATCGAACCAAGTGTCAAAAAAACAAGGCAAAAAAATATATAGTTCCAATTATCCTTCAAACTGTTTATATATCTGTTTTTTTGAACTTATATCTATTTTATTTGAAGATTCCTCAATATCAACGATATCCAATATATCTTCTGTCACTACACTTGGTTCTTTAATATATTCTAAGTCTTCCTCAACTAATACAATATTTTTATGGCTTAACGGTAATTCACAATTCTCCAGGCCGTACTTTAGCATTCGCAAAGAATAAGTTTTATAATCATCTTCCTGTAAACCTTTATGATTAGGAAATATTAATTTTTTTCACGTTCAATAAACTCCTTTACCCTTTGAAATCCAAGCTCTTCATCTTTGATTGTAAAGCATGTATCAAAAAATAGATCCTCATGGTTTTCAAGATCCTTGTATCCCTTTCTTTTTCCACGTTTTATCTCACTGATTCTAGGCTCCACCATATTTCCCGGTCTAACCGTATCTATAACAGTACATAATGATGAATATGGAATACCCAACTCTTCATTTATATATTTAATTATATCACTTTGACAAATCCTGCGTCCTTGCATGTAATACACCCTTTAACTCAAATTGCTACATATATTATGTATATTATATTACTATTTAATTTATAATTAATATATCTAAATACTATCGTAAGGTTTATATAATAAAATGTCAATATTTTTTTCTTAAGTATATATTACAAAAAAATAACGGCCAAAAGCAATCCGCTACGACCGTTATTCTATCTTAAATATTAATTTTTATACATCAATGATTATTAGTGCATATTAGAAATCATCCAATAAACTATAAATTCTATAGATAATCTTAATACAACGCTTAATACCGTCCAAGTTAGAAATCCTATTAAGGCAACCTTCAGTGCGACTTTTTGCTTTTTTTAGGATACATACTCTTCCATGCAAAGTATAGAGTCAAACCGATTATAGGAATAAAGAAACATAAAACATTTATTCCGGTACTTGGTTCATCAAGTTCATTGGTATTTGCCGTGTTCTCTACGTATACATTTCTTATTTCGTTTTCTCTACCGACTGTATTTACAGCTTGTTTTCCACATACACTCATACTCCACATAATGAAGAATATACATACTTCATATACATAAAAAGATATTGTCGCTATAATCCAACAAAGAGTACTTAAACTTGCAAGACTGAATAAGTCCTCAAATATCGTAGTAAATTCGTAGCAAGTAAGATAAATTGTACTTACCGTATGTCGCAATACTGTTAAAATCAATATAAATCCACAAAATTTAACAAGCGTTTTATTTTTACTTAATGCCAGTATACATAGCACAACAAATACGATACAATCATCAATTGCGGCCACAAAACTTGTAGGATATATAAATACAGCTTTTTAACAAATCAGAAAAACATAAATCCACTTCTAAAATATTGGTAGTAAAGAAATATAGCCGGTATCGAGGAAATTATGATGAATATCTTAGGTACAGCCAATATTATTTTGTTCTTTGAATTCAGAACTAAAAGCCCTACTATCATCACTAAAGAAATAATACATAGCAATGAAATATAAAACGGAACACCCATCATTGTTCTTGAGCTGTCAAATATGTCAACAATATAAATCATAAATCTTGATAAGATGTAAATACCGGCCGAAACTAAAGCTGCTTTTTTGAAATAGCTCGGTATTTCTGTATTTTCGTATTTTTCTACGTTATTATGTGTTTTATCCGGCTTATCTTTACTTAATGTAACATTGCTTTCGCTTTGTACAGGCACACCGCAAAAACCGCATACTTTATCACCGTCTTCGAGCTGTTTACCGCAATTTGAACAAAACATATATGCACTCTCCTTAAATTACAGGTCTAAAAATATATACTACATTTTTATTATACCACTTTTCCCGTATAAAGTTGATAATATCTTCCCTTTTGTTCCAACAAGCTTTCATGTGAACCACGCTCTATTATTCTACCCTGCTCAAGTACCATTATTACATCCGAGTTTTTAATGGTTGAGAGTCTGTGGGCAATAACAAATGTAGTTCTTCCTTCCATCAAGGAGTCCATACCGGCCTGTACAAGCTGTTCCGTTCTTGTATCAATTGAAGATGTAGCCTCGTCCAAAATAAGTACAGGAGGATCTGCTAAGGCCGCTCTTGCGATAGAAAGGAGCTGTTTTTGACCCTGTGACAGATTTGCACCGCCCTCATGAAGGAATGTATTGTATCCGTCAGGAAGTCTTTCTATAAAACCGTCGGCATTCGCCAGTCTTACAGCAGCTCTGCACTCCTCATCTGTTGCATCAGGACGACCATAACGAATATTTTCCATAACAGTATCTGAGAAGAGATTTGTTTCCTGAAGAACCACACCCAAAGATCTTCTCAGGTCATCCTTCTTTATCTTTTCGATGTTTATACCGTCATATCTTATCTTACCGTTTTGAATATCATAAAATCTGTTTATAAGATTTGTTATAGTTGTCTTACCTGCACCTGTAGAACCTACAAAGGCAATCTTTTGTCCCTTGTTTGCAAAGAGATTTATATCATGCAGTACTATCTTTTCAGGTACATATCCGAAGTCGACATTTTCAAATACAATATCTCCCTCAAGTTTTGTATAAGAGATTTCTCCGTTATCATGTTTATGCTTCCATGCCCAGATACCGGTTCTTGATTTTGACTCCGATATATTTCCTTTACTGTCTATCTTTGCGTTTACCAGTGTAACATATCCTTCATCATCTTCTACATTTTCATCCATAAGTGCAAATACTCGCTGACTTCCTGCAGCCGCCATAACTACGGCGTTGAGCTGTTGTGATACAGTCATAAAAGGTCTGTTAAACGCTTTTACCAGCGAAAGGAATGCGGCTATAGTTCCTATTGTCACACCGAAATGACCGTTTATAGCCAGGTAACCGCCAACTACAGCTATTACTACATAACTTAAGTTTCCGATTTGTGCAACTATAGGCATAAGTATATTTGCAAATCCGTTTGCTTTTGAAGCGGCCTCGTAGAGATCTTCATTTATACCTTTAAATCCTTTTATGTTCTTATCTTCATAGTTGAATACCTTTACAACCTTTTTGACCGCTTATCATCTCTTCTATATATCCGTTTACTTTTCCAAGAGTAGCTTGCTGTATTCCGAAATATTTGCCTGAAATACTTGCGGCCTTACCTGAAGCCTGTACGGATATAATAATCATAATTACAGATACTAAAGTCATCGTAGGACTTAAAATAAGCATTGTAATAAATACAGCAATTAAAGAAAGCAATGCCTCAACGAGCTGTGGGAAAGATACACCTATAAACTGTCGCAATGTGTCTGTATCATTGGTATAGATGGACATGATATCGCCATGTGAATGTGTATCAAAATATCTTATAGGAAGTTTTTCCATATGTGCAAAAAGATTTCTTCTGATCTCACGCATGGTTCCCTGTCCCACATTTACCATTATCCTGTTATAAGCAAATGATGCCAATACACCCACCGAAAATATACAAATAAGTTTTCCTATCTCAATTGCCAATGGTGTGAAATCAGGATTACTTTCTTTTGTGAGAGGAATTATATAATTATCTATAATATCCTGCATAACTGAAGCACTCAGAGAACTTACTACCGCCGATATCAATATTCCTATAATTACAACAAAGATACTCTTTTTATAGTTTTTTAATACAAGTGATATTACTCTTTTCATGCTGTCACTTGCAACAACCTGTATAGTTTGATTTATACCGCTTTTTTCTCTATTTATTCCCGACATTATGCACCTGCCTTATCAAAATCCGCATTACCTTCAGACTGCGCATTTGCTGTGGATCTGTAAATCTCGTTAGTCTCAAGCAATTTTTCATGTGTATCAAATCCCACAATCTTACCGTTATCCATTACAATGATCTTATCAGCCTCTTTTATAGATGATATCCTTTGAGAGATAATGATTTTTGTAGTATTCGGTATCTCTTCTTTGAACGCTTTTCTTATCTTTGCATCTGTAGCAGTATCTACAGCAGATGTAGAGTCGTCAAGTATCAATATCTTAGGGTTTTTTAGAAGAGCTCTTGCAATACAAAGCCTCTGCTTTTGCCCACCTGATACATTACTTCCGCCACGCTCAATCCATGTATCATATTTTTCCGGCATTCTTTCTATAAATTCGTCGGCACAAGCAAGTTCACAGGCTTTCTTTATCTCTTCGAATGAAGCATTTTCATTTCCCCAACGAAGATTGTCAATTATACTTCCTGAGAAGAGTACATTTTTTTGTAATACAACACTTACCGCATCTCTAAGGCTCTTTATATCATAATCCTTTACATTCTTTCCGCCCACATATACTTTTCCCTGTGTGGCATCATAAAGTCTTGGAATAAGATTTACCAAAGATGTCTTTGAACTACCTGTTCCACCGATTATTCCTATAGTCTGACCTGATGCTATATGAATATTTATATTTGAAAGCACAGGCTTTCCGATACCTGCTTTATATGAAAAGCTTACATTATCAAAGTCAATGCTGCCGTCCTTTACCTCTTTGCATGCATTTTCCTTTGACTTGATATCACTTTCCTCCTGCAAAACTTCCGCAATTCTCTTTGCGCTTGCTTCAGATAAAGTAATCATTACAAATGCAAACGAGAGCATCATCAGAGATATAAGTATACTCATTATATATGAAAAAAGAGATGTAAGTTCACCTGTTGTTAATGCTCCGGCTACTATCCTTTTTGCACCGAACCATGACAGAGCAATTATACAGGCATATATTGTAAGCATCATCAAAGGATTGTTTAATACAACAAGTGATTCCGCCTTTACAAACAAGGTATATAAATTTGTTATAGCTCTATCAAACTTAGATATCTCTTTATTTTCCTGTACATATGATTTTACAACTCTTATACCCGAGATATTTTCCTGTACATTTGCATTCAATGCATCATACTTTTCAAATACCTGATTGAAGAGTTTAAATGCTACCGCAATTATAATAGCAAGGGCTGTAGCTAAAAAGAATATGGCAACAAAGAATATAACAGACATATCTTTTGAGATAGATACGGTCATAATCAGAGCAAAAATGAGTGTAGCAGGAGCTCTCATCAACACTCTTAATATCATTTGGTATGAATTTTGAACATTGGTTATATCTGTCGTAAGTCTTGTAACAAGACTTGCACTTGAAAATTTATCAATATTTGAGAAGGAGAAATTTTGAATATTTCTAAACATACCTTCTCTCAAATTTTTAGCAAATCCTGCTGAGGCATTTGCACCGTAAATACCTGCAGCTATACCGCATATAAGTCCAAGAATAGCCAGAACTATCATTATTGAACCGTATTTTATTACCGCATTGAAATCATTAATCGCAACACCTTTATCAATTATAAATGTCATCATATACGGTATAAGTAATTCAAAAATCACTTCACCAATTATGAATACAATTGTGAGCAGGGAAGCAAGTTTATATTCTTTTATATATTTTGCCAATACCTTTAACATATGTTTTTCTCCTCTCTAATAAAAAAATTGCACATAATGTACAATCTTTTTAAAATGAAATACCTCTCAATATTTAAGATAAATTCCATGCAGAAAAAGGGACTTGAACCCTCATGATATTGCTATCACACGGACCTGAACCGTGCGCGTCTGCCAATTCCGCCATTTCTGCGTATAACGCCACGTAAGATTTGCTTACGTGGCAAGTATAATACAATACTGAATATTATGCAAGCTTTGATTTTTGCAACTTCTGCCAACTTAGCAAAACCTGCGAGCATCATTTACAGCCAACTCAGCAAGCATCTTTCTGTTCATATCAACGCCTGCAACCTTAAGTCCGTGCATAAGCTTTTGAGTATGAAAGACCGTTGATTCTTGCGATCGCATTGATTCTTGCGATCCAAAGCTGTCTGAACTGTCTCTTTCTCTCTTTTCTACCTGCATAAGCACTTGCTAAAGCTCTCATTACAGACTGCTTTGCAATTCTGTACTGCTTTGAACGAGCTCCTCTATATCCCTTTGCAAGTTTTAAAACTCTATTATGTCTTTTTCTTTGCATTTAAAAGCACCTTTAACTCTTGCCATTTAAAAAAACCTCCTAACCCTTCGTCAACTTATAGATATGGTAAAATTTTTCTTCATAACTTTTTGCGTTTGTAGCATCTGTTACGATATCTTTTCTAAGATTTCTTTTTTCTCTTTGTTGACTTCTTAGTTAAGATATGTGACTTATAAGCTTTTATTTCTTACAAGCTTACCTGTTCCTGTTTTTCTTAAAACGCTTCGTCACTTTGCTTTTGTTTGTCTTTAGCTTTTGGCATAATGAATCCTCCTTTTTATTACAATATCTTTAAGCCTTCTTTTGCTGATAAAAAAACATTACCAAACTTCTTCCTTCTGCCTTAGAAGGTTTGTCAATTGTTGCCACATCTGAAAGAGCTTCGGCAAAATCATCCAAAATATATTTTGACTTGAACATTCTTGCCATCTCTCTGCCTCTGAATCTTAGAGTAACCTTCACTTTGTTTCCTTTTTTTCCAAGAATTTTTCTGGCTGAACCGACTTTAGTATTAAGATCATTAGTGTCAATATTTGGAGATAAACGAACCTCTTTTTACTTCTATTGTCTTTTTGTTTTTTTCTTTTGCTTCCTTATCTTTTTCTGGCAAGTTCATATCTGAATTTACCATAATCAATAATTTTTACAAACAGGGGGTTTAGCTGTCGGAGCAATAAGAACCAAATCCAAGCCTGCTTCCTCTGCTTTTTTTCCCTTGCCTCATTTATTGAAACTACACCTAACTGTTCACCCTCTGATGAAATAAGACGAACTTCTTTAGCTTTAATCTGTTCGTTAATCAATTGTTCGCTAATACCTTTATACCTCCATTTTTCTTTTACCAATATAAAAAAAGGCAGATAGAAAAACTATCCGCCCAAATAATCATTTAATCAAAAAAATCAAAAAAATGCTTATATGAACCAAAGTCACTCCTGTGCTAAGGTGAGGCGAACCTGCTTTCTTTCAACGTGTCTATACTATCAGTTTTTCTTTTTGTTTGTCAATAAGTTTTTTTGTTTTTTTATGGATGTACGACTTCATATCCTTCAATGTCATAATAACCTGCCGGATCTTCATCTCCTCCAAACCATACATGAGAATAATTTTTATCCATAGCCACTCCCATAGTTGTTATAAATGACCAGTCATTATCACCTATTATTACTTCATTATGACCTGAAGAACTCTTCCATAAATCAAGAGCCAACTTAGGATCTATTCCGATACTGTGGTATACGGATATTTCATATCCTGCTCCCGCATAGTCCGTCAACTCGCTTGGCTTATCCCACATGATTTGTGCATGTTCATGATCGGGTGTGTATGCTCCACCTCTCCAATTTCCGTTATTAGACCAGCTGTGAAGATTGCCCTGGATTCCTCTTTCATCAAGCTGAAGCCTTGGTGTGTAATCATGTGAATCTTTTACATGGGCTCTTGCAACACTTGTAAGAGATTTTGAGAATGACAACTTGGAAAGTCCAAGACTCTCTCTGTACTCATTTATCAAATAATATAAATTTGCCTCAGCTTCACTCAGTCCGTATTCTCTAAGTTCAGCAATGATCTTTGCTCTTGTGTCTCCTTCAACATTATCGTTTGTAATTACAGTTGTAGGAACATTTGTAGCGTTGCCGTCATTAACACTTGGCACTACTTGATTTGTAGTGTCATTGGCATCATTAGCACTCGGCACTGCCTGAGTTGCAGTATCATTATTTTCATCGGCAGTCGGTCCGATATTATTTGAATCAGAAGCTGTAGTGTCAGCCATAGGTCCGATATTATCATTTGCGTTTTCAAAGAGATTTGAAGTATCAGCTTCTACTACATTATTCTCACCGGATACCTCTTTGAAACCTTCATCAGCCAAAGAATCCAATGTCTCTGATACAGTGTTTTTTTCAGTAGATACCTCTTTGATATCGTCACCGGCCAAAGAATCTACATTATTTTCCAAAGCTTCACTCTTATAGTAATCGCTTAACTCCGCTCCAGGACCAATCAAGCTTTCCAATTCTCTTTTTATCAACAGCCGGCTTGTGAACATTGACAGTAATACCGGTCTGATTTGCAGCTAAACTTTCTTCTATTCTCTCACCGTTTTCAAGTACATAGTGACCATCAGGCGTTATTGTATTTAGAAGCATAGCACCGTCCGAACCCAGATAATAGTTTTCCACCCATGAATCTTCCACCATGTAACCGTTATCATTAAAATAATACCACTTTTTATTTATGTTTTTCCAAGAATCACTCGGGTATGTGCCATCGACCTGCCTATACCACCACCCTATATCATTTTGCCTCCATCCCTCTAAAACAGGAGGTGATGCTAAAGCAATCATTGATAATAAACAACTTGTAAAACAAACAAAAAAATTAATCCCAAGATTTTTCTTGCTTAAACCCATTTCAATCTCCAAAAATAAAACTTTACAGTCCTTCAAAGGCACATAATATATCATAATTTACTTCTTCATAGAAAGCTCTTCTAAGATCGGAATATGATGTGTATCTTTTCAACAGGACCATCAATTTCGTAATTGTTGCTTCCAATGTCATATCATATGCCTCTATTAGACTGAAATCTTTTTTGATTTTTTGACCTACCTGATAAATCTCCATATTGGAGCCCCTCATTTACAACCTGAGTCGCCATGACAATGAATTTGCCCATTTCCTGCCACTTCTCCATCTCTTCATAGAATTTATCAAGCATATTGTCAGGTATACCCCCAACTCCGAAACTCTCTATAATAATGCAATCATAGTTATCGAATAAATATCCAAGCATGCCCTCTTTCATGCCCGGAATCATTTTTAATACACATACCGAATCACTTAAGTCAAGGAAGAATCTTACCCTCTCTCTCATAGGTATGTATGGAATGTATCGTATTATGTGTTTTTCCTGGATTCTTGCAAGTACCGGGAAATTCACACTATGAAACGCATTGAATGATTTTGCCATCATCTTTTTTGCTCTGGTACCGGCAATTACATTACCGTCAAATACCAGAACAACATTCTGAGAATAATCATCACATGCATAGAGAATACTGTCTCTTAAATTTAATTTTGCATCTGTACCGTCTGTACTTATCGGCTTTTGAGCTCCTGTAATAACTATAGGCTTTCTGGAATTTTGTATCATATAGCTGAGAGCTGCTGAAGTGTACGCCATAGTATCCGTACCGTGTAAAATTACAAATCCGTCATAGAAATCATAATTTTTTTCAATAGCTCTCGCTATATCCTGCCAGATACTCGGTGTAATATTTGTAGAGTCAATATTACAAACCTGCAATACATCTATCTCACAAAGTTTTTTTCCACTTCAGGTACAAATGTCAAAATCTCAGGTGCCGAGAGTGCCGGTGACAATCCCTCACCCATTTGCTTTGAAGCAATCGTTCCACCTGTTCCTATCACTAAAATCTTCTTCATAGTGTACTCCTTATTCGATATATTAGAATACATTCAAATAAGGCAAAACTCAAGTAGAATAATTACCCTATTTTAGGTAATACGCCCCGAACGAATCGAGGCGTTCACCATTTCGTCTGAAAATAGATCAGACAATATTATTGCCATACTCCGTCGGCATTTACATAAAATCCGTCAGGAGTCTCTTCGTTAACATACATAGAACCGAGTGGTCTTATGTCCTTATTGTCTCCATAGTTCCAACGTCCTGTGGTATTGTCAAAGAACCATGTCTGAGCCGGTGGATTAGGATTGAAGAAATACCAGTTTCCATCGATCTTATCCCATGATACATGCATATGACCGTCGTTTCTGTCAAGGAAATACCATCTTGTATCATCGGGATCATGGTGCCATCCCTTGACCATCTCTCCAAAGAAGCCGTCATGATTCATTGAAAAATAATACCATTTGTTTGTATCTCTGTCTAAGAACCATCCTGAATCCATGATGCTGTCATTTCCAAAGTGATACCACTCAGATTTTGTTCTTCCTTCATATGTGTAAGTCAGATAAGCCCAGCCTGTAACACTTCCACCATTTGTCAAGTTGAATTTCCATCTGCTACCATCTGGATTAGCCTGAGCCTCAGCCGGATTTGTAAGCTCCCAATTACCATCTAGTCCAACTCTGATACCGGAGTTCTGAGTATTTGACTTCTTACCGTAACCTCCTGAGCTTCCAGATCCACCGCCTGAACCACCACGGCCACGACCGCCGCCTGATGAACTTCCTCCACCTGATGTACTTCCTTGTGAAGCTCTAATTGCAGCATTAAGTGCATCAAGTGCTGCTATTAATTCAGATGTGGATGACTTTCTATTTGTTCTATCAACAACAGCTTGTGCTGCATCTATTGCTGTCTGAAGAGCTGCTCTCTTTGCAGGATCAGTAATTTTACTTAGCTGAGTTTTTGCATTCTGTATAGCAGCCTTTAGATCAGCCTCTGCCTGTCTACGTTCATTTCTGTCATTAGAATAGAACAGATATAATGTCAAATCTTCTGTTAATCTTGTAGTTGGATCATATGCATTATAATTATCCCTATCTGTACTCAGACCCTCATAATGCCATGTAATACCATTATTATCTACAGTATCACCTTGAATATATGAATTATATGATGCAGCATAGTCCTCTACTACATCTGTCTCAGGTATTCTAAGAGTTGCTACAAGAGTATTAGCTTTTAAATCTACTACCTTTACTTTATAGTAAACCGGCTTTGTATATCCAAATACATATGTTAATCCTGCATACATATCCTGTCCAAACTCACCTGTATATAAAGGATCTGCTGTTGTACTGCTTACCCTTCCTATATTCTCTTTTTTAAGAGAAGCTGCATTTGAAGATGTAGCTAACTCATGTAGCATATAATTCTTAGTAAAATCCAAAGCACCGGTATTTATCCTTACATCATCAAGGTGTATATCTCCTGAAGGATCAGTGTATTCAACCCAGTTGCCTGTAGGATCCATTTGTTCTACAACTATTCTAAACATATACTCAGACTTATAAGTCTCTGATAATGTATCCGCTACTATTTGTTTAATATTTGCAGGAACTGAATCTTTCTTTATAGAAATTCTCATTCTACTACCTGCAGGAGGATTTATACTAGGTATAGTTACACCAATATTATGATCTGATGAATTATTTCCTGTCCAGTTTTCAGTGTCCCATATAGTTCCATTATTATAAAGTATTTGTAATTTTACAGGACCATTTGGCATTGTAAATACTATTTTATTACTTGCCTGAGAAGTTGGGCTTCCATTTGTTCCCTGTACCACAGTTACTCCTGATGCAGGTGATATAATCTTCCAAGTGTAGAAGCTATTACCGAAAGCATCACCTATTGGTGCCACTATTTCAACCGTTTTACCCTTTTTTACACTATTAAGATCTGTTTCTGTAGCTGCAACTCCAGCTATTTTAACACTTTGAATAAGAGGTGTTGCAGGATTAATAGCAAAAACATCTACTTTAAACTCACTTATTCCAAGGCCTAAGTTCGATGTATCAACTGGCAAATCTGCACCGGCTTCTATTCTATCAGCTATAGTATCAGGTGATCCTGTTGCTCTTGTTACCACACGATATATAGTGTCAGGATTAAGATCATTAAATGTAATAGTTCCATTTTCTGCACTATCAGGTGTTTTAAATGGATATACTATATTTTCGGCATCATCTACAAGGGCATACTCTGTATTATCTGCTGTAGGGTTTATTCTAATACTAGCCATTCCTGTATTTGTAGGATCTGCTGTTACTAATGGTGTTGGTGCTACCGGTATATGCAACTCTAATGGATTTGCTGAAACATTCGCAGCAGGTATAGGTGAGCCTACAGTTGCACCTGAACCTCTAAGTGCTGTATATACTCTATAGTTATTTCCTGGAGTAAGGAAATTACTTGTAGTAGTATTCTTGATAACACCTCCACTACTAATCAAACTAGTACCAGATATTATCTTCACAACATTTCCTGCATCATCAGTCACAATATAATCCAGATCCCCTATTATTGGTGATGGATTCATCTGATCAATTACTATCTGTGGTTCTCCTGTGATAGTGTTCAAATATTCAGGCTGTCCACTTGCTCCTGTTATGACTTGAGGATCATATGCTGTAGGAGTTACATTTGACTCAACATATACCCTAAATATTTCACCATCAGCTAATGGTCTTATATTCGGATTAGTATCAGGTGCTGTAACAGGAACCAGAGCACCGGTGCTGTCTATTTTTAACATCACATTATTTGAACTATCATACCATACTATATTGTAATTAGTTCCAAATGGGTGAGTATTTAATGCTACATTTGATCCAACATCTGTATATGTTGCTAAATCGGAAAAAAATGCACAGCAGTTAAATTTAAAACTTCTAGATTGTTTACATTTATACTTGTATAATTGTCTCCTGATATAATTTTATACTTATTATACTTACTGTCATCTTTTTCAAATACAGCCTTAATATCCATTTGTACATTAGAAGCTCCACTTGCACCTGCTATAGTAAATGTCTTAGGTAAATCTGTATTTGTGAACTCTTGTCCAGCCGCACTTCCATCTTCATATACCCAATTCTTAAAAATATAACCCGGATCTGCTACAGGTATTGGCAAATCATCTTCTTTAATCTCTACATCAACTGCTCCGGCTGTTGCACTTGCCTTTCGTTCCACATACTTTTCATCTGTTGGGTGTTGAGCAGTGTCATACTCACGTTGGCTTCCACCATCCATCACTTTAATTGTTCCACCCATATCAGTTGTTGGCTTAATAGCTACAAGCTGCCCTAAGTCTCTTTTGTACATTACCTTAATAACTGCTGATTCACCTGCAGTACTTGTCTGTCCGATTTCAGATTTAGCATAGCCGGCACTTACAAATGTTACACTTGGTAAATTGCCTGATAAATAGTTATCTCTCCAAAGCTGGGAATCTGTAGGATCTACGCTTATATCTGTAGTTCCAAACTTATATCCTGTGAGCTTTGGTATAGGTAGTTCTGCATTCGTATTCCCTAAAGCAGCATCCACCTTTAATACAATACTATTTCCATCCTTGTAAAATTTAGTAGGAATATGAGTAGTTGAATCATAACTATCTTCTATAGTAGCACCTGTATAATCTGTTTCCTTAGTTGCTGCTATAACCTTATCTGTAATATTTGTACTATTCTCATCCACATACTCTACAGAAACATTGGTATAGTACTCAGGATTTGGCAAGTATGCATAGTATATAGACACACTCTGATTTATCATCTTACCATTAACATTATAGTTGGAATTTCTTCCTCTTAACTGACCACCAGCATCATTATAATTGGTAAGATCCAATTCTGAACTAATATTAAATGTCTTGTCACCGTCTGTAGGACTTGTTGAATTGGTTGGATTTATGTTTGCATCCACCAGACCTTTATCACTAAAATCTCCCTCTGCAACTCCTGCTCCTGTATTCTTTGCCTTCGTGAATACAACTGTTACAGGATGTGCATCTGCTAAGCTTGTAAATGTCGGATTTATATTATTATAAATATACTTAATTGCACCATCTGCAGCTGTAGGGGTTCCTCCATAAGGTGTAACTGTAGTAGCTATCATATATCTTGGAGGATTGGAATTGCTTGATTTTATCTTAGTTGTATCAAAACCTATAGCATTTGTTCCTGTAGGTAATTCTCCTAATACATTATTTGTTACAGTAGTTCTTTTCTTTCTTGAAACTTCTTTACCGTCTTTATCAAGAAATACATCCCAAACATTCAGATTAAAATTTTTATTTTCATCTACACCATATACAAAGTTTATTACCATATCCCTATTATGGGCATTTCCACTAACAAATTTTCTGTCAGGGTCAAACTTCATTGCCACATTATTCTCTTTAGCATAATGAGCACCAGTAGGTAATGTACTTGGATCAGTAGGACTAGGAGTCATACTATCAAAGACTTCTACTGTACGTCCATTATTACCATTAACTGCTTCAGACTGATTAAGAAGCTTATATCCTAAAGGTAGATCAGCTTTAGCAGTTATGAACTTTCCGGCTTTAAATGCTATAGCATTATCATCAGCTATTCCCGGTACATAAATGTCATCTTTTCCCTTACGTGTAATCCAATAGCTTGCTATATTACTACCATTATCTGTTAATAGAGCCTGATAAATAATATTATGTTCTTGGAAATATATAGAATCTACCCTATCTCTGTTGTTTCTACCATTAAGTGCAGTATCTCTCCAATCAGAAATCTTATATCCCTTGAGATCCATATCGCTTTCCCAGTCTTTTGGTTTGTTTACATTTGCATTAAACCCATTAGACCAGTATGGCAATCCTATAGTTCCATCAGTATTTACCACCCAGCTTGCAAGCGTTGACTGAGCCTTTACACTTATTTTCTCACTCGTAGAACCACTAAGTTCTATATTATCAACTATACCACTTACTGCGGCATTTCGTGATTTAAAATCGAAAATAAGCTTTGAATTCGCCGCATGTGCCGGCATTGCCGGTGCCAGCATAGCAAATGCCATGCCGGCAGACAATACCATAGCTAATTTTGCTTTTATTGTCTTTCTTTTCATTTCTTCTCCTATGTCACTTAGTTCCAAATACCATTTGCATCTACGCTATAACCGTCCGGAGTCTTCTCTCCTGCATACATAGAACCATATGGTCTGGCACTATTGTTCAAATAGTTCCACTTGAAAGCATTGGCATCCCATGTATAAGTATCTTGTGGAGTATTGGTATTGAAGTAATACCACTTTCCACCTATGTTTTGCCATCCGATAAGCATTTCACCATTCTGGTTGAGGTAGTACCATCTACCATCTTGCTTATCTAAATGCCATCCTGTATCCAAAAATACCTGTATTATCATTCATGTAATACCATTTATTTGTATTTGTATCTTTTACCCAGCCCTTTACCATCTGTCCAAGCTCAGGACCTTCTGTAGTATTCATATAATACCAGTTACCATTCTTTGAGTCGTATACCCAACCTGTTGCCATAGTTGAGCGAGCATCAAAGTAATACCAACGGTATATTTTGTTTCCGGCTTCATCATTGAAAACTATCATACCCCACATATCATTGATAGGTGTTCCTCCGTTAAGTACGAATGACCATCCACCTGTCACGCTGTTTCTTTCCCAGTTACCATCCATACCAAGTACGAATGATCTTGTGTTACTGTTCTCATTGATAGCTGTACTCTGTGTTGACTTCTCTCCCGGTGTCAAAAGTTTACTTCCTCTACCACTTGAAGAATTACCACCACCACTGGCACCACCGGTTCTTCTATTTCTTTCACCTGCTCTACCTGTAGATGTATTTGAATACTTGTCGATAAGTCTTCTAAGTGCATCTATAGCCTGCTGAAGCTCTGCATAGTTTGCCTGTCTGAGATATGTAGTTCCATCAGGAGATACAAGATCTCTTGCCTGTCTTAGTGTCTCAAGTGCATGTGCTATAGCTTCGTTGATCTCAGCTACTTCTGCCACCTTAAGATATGGATCACCTGTAAGAAGTTTTGCTTCTTCTATAGTATCACCAAGATCCACTCTTGCCTGTGCTACTTCTTTTCTGTTATCAGTATAGAATGCATAGACTACTGTCTTCTTTGTTACAGGGCTTGTTGTATCATATACTGAAAGCTTATCTTCCTTCTTTGACCAGTTAACATAGTCATACTGTACACCATAGATGTCTTCAAATGGTGTTACAAGTCCATTTGCTACATCATTTTGTGCATATGCTGTAACTACATCATAGTCTGTTGAATAATAGCTGTCCTCAACATTTTCTTTTCTTCTTACCTTGAATTTCTTGTAGAAGTTTCTACTTGTATCATTCAAGTATAAGTGATCAAGTACAGGCTTATTATCTACAAATGTTACCTTAAATGTCTTTGAGTAAACAAGTACATATGAATGCTGTAAGTTACCTGTGAACTTTATAAGTCCAGCATTGTTTGCTACATCAGTTGTCATTGTTACTTCCATTGGTGTGATATTACCTAAGCTGTCAGGTGTCACATCAAATAACTGATAGTCAAGCTGGTCTACATCCTCTGCCGGTAACTGTGCTATCACATCTACCATTGCATTTGATGCTGTTGCTATTATGCCATTGTTTACAAGTCTTCCATTTACGTATCTCTCAAGTTCGATATCAAGTCCATATGCAGCGGTATGTGCATCCGGATGATCTACACCTGAAACTGATACCGGTTTTACAGCTGTTTTCTCATTTGTCTTTGCGTCTCTCTTATTGAATACTACCTTATATTCTACTGTTGCACCATTTGTACCGATAAGTGATCTGTCAAGTGGTGTTGTCAGTTCATGTGCAAGTCCAGGTATCTGATCCGGAGTAAGTCCGAACTCTCCAACACTTCCACCTCTTATTGTCTCTGTAAGATCTGCATCATCTCCTGCCACCTTAGTTGGCTCGTATACAGCCTTTAAAACAATATTTGAATTTGAAAGAGTAAATATATAGTCAGCCTGTGTTATCTTTCCGCTAACTCCTACTGCTCTTCCTGCAAGTATCTGCCAATATAGGAAGTTCTTGCCATTGCATTTATAGGATCAGCATGAATTGCCACTACCTCTCCTGCTTTTGCTTCATCATATGTGTCATTTCCTACACTTGTAGTTCCTACTGATACAATGCTTCCTTCCTTGGTTTCTACGACATACTTAGGTGCATCTGCCATATCACCAGGATTTGCAATTATTTGATTTCCATCAGGAAGCTTTGTAAGTGGATTTGGAATAGTGCTATCGCCCTTCTTTCTTGCCACCACTGTGTAAGTTTCATTTGGATTTAAGTTGTTGAAAGTAACTGTTGAAGGATTGCTTCCTACCGGAGTCATCCATCCATTGTCACTTCCCGGATACTGTACTACATTTCCATTCTCATCTATGAGTGCATAGTCTGCATCAGGATCTGCAGGATTTATAACTATCTGTGCCATACCATCATTTTCAGGATCGTATCCAATATTGTAGTTATTATCTACTGTTGGAATATATACATCCTGTGGTGTTGATACAGATGTGCCTGTAACACTTGAAACAAGCTGTCCTACTGTAGCCTGAGTATCAGGACTTCCTTCCTGTACATTGTAGTGTGCTCCAGGGATAAGGTTTGGAACTACTGTTCTGTTTCCTACTGAATCTCCAGGTACTACTGCTACGATATTTCCATCCGGATCACTGATAACATATACATTACCCGGTGTTGTACCATCTATTACTATTTCACCACTTCCGTCATTTCCTATACGTCCTGTTGGAGTGATAGAACCTATGCCTCCAAATACATTAGGATCCTGACTGAAGAATGCTGTATATGTTGCATGGTTTGTAAGTGTACTTGTGCCCTGCATGAAAGCTCCGGTTGGATCCTTCCAGCCGTTAAACAAGTAGTTTGCTACAGGTGTAGCGGTTGGCAACTGTCCTGTTATCTGACTCCAGGTATAATCATATGGAATATGAAGTGTTGCAGGAGCTGATATTGAACCATTGCTTCCTGCTACGAAGTTAATATCAATCCACTGATTTGGATCCTCTACAAACTTAGCATAAAGTGTAAGTGGTGCTGTATCTGTTGGGAATGTATCTGTTACATTTACCGGCTGTGTTGCTGCCGCATCAAGATACCATCCATCAAACTTATAGTATCTACTTGGTGTAACACCTGGGACATATCCATCATTCTTTAACTTATCAAATATATATGCATTTGTATTTCCGGCGGTGCTTCCATCATTTGCTAAGAAGCTGGTTGGTGCTCCTGCAGGTAATGCATCTACACTACCATTATTGTTTGGTGTATTTGCTACTGCAAAGTTGATATCTCTCCACTTAGAAGCATCATGATTTAGTAAATATTGTACTACAACACCATTTCCTGCTGTAGGCATATTTCCTGTTATATTTCCACTTCCATCTACAGCAACTGTTCCCGAACTTGCCGGATCAAGATTCTCTACTAGTGAAGTTCCATATATATATCCATAAATTTCATCTGTTATAGCAAATGGAAAGCTTACTGGATCTCCCGGTACCATAGGTCCATCTACTTTGCTATGAATGAAGCTATCATTCCTCTCATGATCTAAGTATCTTCTTACAACATTCATGCTTGCATCAACAGTATACTTAAATGTAATAGTAACATTCTGATTTGGCATAAATCCTGAAAATTTTCCAAGTGTACTATCATTGTCTCTAACCATTGCACCAGTAAGACCTACAAAGCGATCTGCCGGAGTTCCTAGGGCTAAATCACTTGGATCTGGAGTTACGTCTACTGTCATACTGTCATAAGTATAACCTACTATATCTTGTTTTTGAGCAGTTATAATTTGTTCTGCTCTCTTTTGTACAGGTGCCTGTGCTAAAGCTATGTCAGCTCCTGTTTGATCTACATATTTTACAGTGTATGTAAATGTCCTTACAGGATCTACAACATATCTATAGTTTACCGTTACATTTTGCATCGGCATACTATCTATATGATAGTGACCTGGAGTAGGAGCATCAAGTGTACCAACTGTTGAAGGTACTCTAAATCCTGATGAATATATATATCCTGGTACAAATGTCGGATCATGGTCTACAACATTTGTTATCTGATATGAATTCAAATCCGAACCAAAGTTTAATTGTAGTGTGGGATTTGAATTTGTATACTTTCTTGTAACATCATACCGTGTAGGTCCCGGACTCCATTTTGCATATAATTTAATAGTCTCAGGATCTGTAGATGGTACCAGATATGCGTTGAAATCACCTAATGTAGCTCCTTCACTTGGTCTACCTGTTGCTATTGTTCCACTGTTAGGTTCTGCCGGTGTGGTATCATCATTATATGTTCCGTCTTCATTTAGATCGTCATATCTAACCCAACCGTCAAAATGATATCCATTTTTTACAGGAGTTGGTAATGTACCAAGAGTTGATGCTGTTGCAGAAGCATTTAAAGATTCATACTTATCTGATATAACATTACCACCCTTTGTATCAAACTTATATGATTTTCCTGCTTTTACATACTGTACTTGAATATCTACATCTTCTTCATATACTGTACCACTTATATATCCAAGTTTTACATTTCCATTATCGGATGGTTCAGAAGTTGTAGATTCTTTATTTATTGTTCCAATTACTGTTCTAGCCGGTGGACCTACTATGTTTTTTATCTTCCCAGACTCAGCATACTCATCACTATATGTAACTTTATTTATCATATATCCACTAAGTTCAGGTGCTTTTACATACCAAGCGGATTTATTAACACTTGGTGATACTGAAGTATCATTATACGAATACTCTGTACCAATAACACTACCAACAGCTTTATTAATTATAACCGGGTTCTGAGTACCAACTGCAAACATTCCCGGATCAAAAGTACCACCTGCAAGATTTACTCCAATATTATTGCCATCTTTATCAACATAAGATATGGTAATCGTTTTAAAAGGTGCTGTTAAATAAAGACGTCCATCAATCTGATTTGTTGTTGGAGGAGCAGGTGTTATAGAAGTATCATAAGTCTCTACATTACTTGTAACTGCTTCTTCAATAATCTGACCTTTAATATCACTGGCAAAATTATCTACCAAATAAGGTGTCAATGCCCCACTGGTTCTAGATTCAAAGTCCACAATAGGGGTACCTTGATTATCTGCATTTGGTGTATTAGATGTGGTTATACCAACCTTTCCTGTAAAAGTGTTGTTCTTCTCTACCCAAAGCATTTTTTTACCAATATCAATATTTGCATCCTTTAAAGCTGTACCTACGCCTACTTTATTGCCTTCTACCTTTATATTACCATTTAAAGTTACAGGATGATCAGCAGAAGAATTAATTACTATAGCAGCTCCATCTTTTGCTGTATTATTTCCGGTTATACTTACTTTTCCTACTTTTGCATTCAAGTCAAGCACAGCTGTTCCTTTAAGATCAACTGCAGAAGCACCTTCTTTTACATTATTGTTTGATAATGTAGTACCTTGTTTTATTATTACCTTTCCTGTATTTGCTTCTATCAAAGATGAACTATCTGCAACATTTTCTCCACTTACATTTACATTCAGGAATGTAAGTCTTGAGTTTGCATTTGAAGCATATGTAGTATTATCCGTGCTTACTTTAAATAAAGGTCCAGTATAGTTAGCTGCACGTTTTATAGTAAAAGTTTCATTATTTATAGTTGGAACATTTAATGTCCAAGTTTCTGCATTACCACCTTGAGAAACTCCAAAATCTGCAGACTGTATGGTAATATCTAGTCCTGCTGGTATCTCTATAGCTTTATCGATAGTAACATCACTTTGTAAATATATATACGCTTTTGAAATATCAGCTCCATTACCTAATAAACTCTTAATTCTTTTTACTGCTTCCTCTATAGAATTTATAGGTGAGCCCATAAATCCTGCTGTATAATCTATGTCTTTAAGTGTACTATCCTTATTTACATAAATTACCATCGGCTTTATAGCTATAGCAAATGTTGCTGTCTTTCTTTCATGAGCCTTTAAATTAAAATATGCTGAAAAAGCAGCTGCTGAATCTCCCGGATTTATATATCCAGGCACACTCTGTGAAAACATCCATTTCCTGTGATTTCCACCTGCTGGCTCATCTCTCCACATGCCTGCTCTGACCCTTGTCTCACTTTTATCATTACTATCTCTTTTTTCAAGTCCAGCAATAAGCTGACCCTTATCATCTTTTAATGTCGAATACACGTCAAATACTGCAAATGACTCATGGTTCTTTCCAGAAGGACTACCACTACCTTCGCCTGTCCAACCATTTGAATGGAAGTGTAATCCTTCTAAATTTGCATCAGCCTTACCATGTGTTGTTATAAATATAGGTACTGCGTCCAAATTTCCAAGCTTAGTATCAGTTGCATTTCCGACCATGAAATCCACTTCATTATTTGAAGTATTATACGCAGTATATTGGACAAGTATATATTGACCGTCATCAGACGGCTTTATCTCCTGACGCAATTCAATTTTATTTCCACTAGCAGTATCTGTAATTTCCTTTACACTACCATTTTTAACATTATTTGTAGTCCACAAGTTTTTAATATTACTATACGAAAAATTTCCATTTAGACTATCAGGTTTTCCTGTACCATTATCATAAGAACCTGTTATATCTATAGTACTGTTAGCATCATATAATTCAAAATTTTTATCTCCAAGACCATGCTCATTTGCTATATATTTAGGTTTTCCAAATGCATAAAATCCTTGCCACCATGAATTACCAAAACCTGTTTTAAGCGTGGTATTATATCCTTTATGAGTAGTGCTTCTATCTGACTCCTTTACAACACCGGACAAATCAAAAGAAGACAGAGGGCCTAATGGATTTGTTCCTCCAAAAGGTGGATTATCAGTATAATATCCTGTTCTACCTGTGGAATCTCCAAAAGAATACGCCGTAGTATCTGATGAACCATATGTATATCCACCATCTACACCAACTGTATCAGATGGACCTTGTAAAGCAGTATTCGGCTCTAATACTGTTGCCCTTGCAACAAAATTCCCAAACGGAGCCCCTGTCAGCACCATACCGGCTGTCAACAAACCGGCTGTTAATTGTTTAACCTTCCTCATTAAATTATTTTTCTTCATATCTCTCCTCCAACTATCTATCAAAGAGAACAAAATCACTATCCAAGTTGTTCAATCCGTCTGTGGCATATGTGATTTCTGCTCCCCATCTGTCATGTCTGTCAGCACTTGAATCGTAGTGATAGAATCTTCCGTTCTTCTTTCTTGGTCTGTCACTATCACTTACTCTTGCTACGAACTTTGAGTTTGAAACTACTATCCAGTTACCCTCTCCGTCTCTAAGAATCTTTGTGCCTTTGACTACCTTACCGTTTGAGTCTACGACTACATACTCGCCATGTCCTGTTCTTGTATCCTTAAGAATACCGTACTTAAGGCTTGCGTCAGCATCCAGTCTTAATCCGTTGAAGTAGAACTTACCGTCGCTCTTTGCAAGTGTACCTCTTGCTCCGATTGCCTTACCGTTATCTCTGAAACCGAATACAGCGTTTTGGTCTCTAAGAGATACTGTAACCTCACCTGTGATCATTGAACCGTCATTAAGCTCATCTGTGCCGAACAGATATAAGTTACCTCTGTCGATTGCAGCGATAGGTGAACTTAAAGAGTCTGTAAGGAAATCTTCCTTTGTCCACTCGTCAACGTCATATTTGATACCGAATGTATCATCTTCCAACATAATTACAAAACCTGTCTGCATACGTCCGATCTCATCGAAAGCGTATCTTCTTCCAAGTACTGTAGCTATTCTATCTTTAATTACACTACCGTCTTTCTTTGTTCTGAACCAGCTGTGCTCTTGTGTATCATAGTCATACTGACTCATAACTTCATTCGGTACTGTAAATGTCCAGTAATCGTCTTTAAGCTCACCGTCTGTATCAAGTGAACCGTATTTTACTTTAGCATTGCTTGCTGTAGCTCTTATGTTTGCGTTTGTCACAGAAAGCTGAGGTATCATTACACCGTTCTCATCAAACAAGTATGCCTTACCGTTTATCTCTCTCTGCTTTGACTGATCTGTGCTGCTTGCAGCGTATTTTCTTCCGTTAGCACCGAAGTACAGCCACATCTCATCATACTCACTGTAGTTTCTCTGTCCAAGCTCTGAATATCCCGGATTCTCTCCTACTTGTGAATAAAGCAACCACTGATCCGCATACATCGCTCCGTCATCACCGAAGTAGTATTTCGCACTCTTAAACGGATTGTCATCTTCTACCGCATTGCCCTCTGCATCGAAGAATCCTGTCTGCATTACTCCTTCTTCATCGAAAAGATATCTCTTTCCGTTGATTTCACGAGTGTATACTCTTCCGTCTCTGCCCTTGTACGCTTTTCCGTCGGCACCGAAGTAATACCATGCATCATTATCGTCGATATCTTTTGCAAGAATCCAACTATTAGCAGCCATAGCTCCATCAGCATTCAAGTAGTAAATGCCATCGCCTATTGTAACCATTGAATCTTTAACTATATTACCGTCATCACCTAAATAGTACCATGAGTCACCCGACATTCTCCAAGCTTCATATACCGGATTATTTGCGCTATCAAGGTATTTCCACTCTCCACTTGTACTATCCCATCCTTCTGCATGAACAGTAGTTGTAAAACCTAAAAAACACAGAGTGGAAACTGCCAGTAATCCTGCGTAATTAAGTATACTTTTTCTTTTTCATATATCACCTCTATTTGTCTTTTTCGTACAAAAATAAAATCATTATCTTGTTATCCTCCATTGAAACATAAAGAATCTAAAATCGTATTTTTCTCACCTTAAACAAGAGTTTCCTACCTAGCCCAAGTAAGTTACCCTTGTTTTTATTCTCAAAATAAGGGTTCCTTACCTAGCCCAAGTAATCTTCCCTTGATTTTATATCCTTTATTTTTACCATTGTTTACCCTCTTGCATAGATAAACTGCCCAATTTAATTTAAAACAATCTTATTAATAGAAGATTGAAATTTGTCTATACGAATCTAGCCCTTATCCATATAAACAAATACTTCATTTTATTGCATTCTTGCTTTTGCAAAAAAATGAAAAATTTACCCAGATTAATCCTACACCTCCTTAATAACAATAAAAATTTGATTTTTTTAAATCCTTACTATTCTACTCTATTTTTTTATGTTTTTTTGGAACTATCAAATGGTACATTGAAAGTTTTTTTCTTAAACTTTTCTTATTTTTTTATATTTATAATGCTTTTATATAACTGTATTTAAAGCAAAAAAAATAGTGTAAATGATAATCTCATTCACACTATTTTTGATGCTTCAGGTATTTTATTCCTCAGGCATAAATATTATGTTCAATCTGCCCGTCTTTTCATTCTCTATTATATGTGTTCCTGTATCAAAAAGCTCTTTAATGTTTTCTCTAGTGAGCATCTCTTTGGGAGTTCCAACATTAAATATTTTCTTGTTTTTCATCAAAATAATTCTGTCACAACATGCTGCCGCTATATTAAGATCATGTACACAACAAAGTATTGTTAATCCTTGTCTTTTAAGTATATTCATGATTTGATACCGGTATCCTATATCCAAATGATTTGTAGGTTCATCCAGAAGTATTACCGGTGTTTTCTGACTTAATGCTCTCGCCAGCAAAGTTCTTTGCTTTTCTCCACCTGATAATGAAAGAAAATGTCTGTTTTCATATCCTGAAAGTCCAACCTCCTTGATATACTCATTTACAATAGTTCTGTCCTCTTCACTGCTTCCTGAAAAAGAATTTTTTTGATGTGCAAATCTTCCAAGCATTACCATATCATAAACTGTCATATCAAAATCGACAATATTTTCCTGTTGCATTACTGACATCTTTTTTGCTGTTTTTCTGTTGGAAAGTTTTGACAGATCCTCTTCGTCAATAAATGCCGCACCGCTATCCGGAGAAAATACCTTATATATATTTTTTAGAAGTGTAGACTTACAACAACCGTTAGGTCCTACAATACCTACAAGCTCTCCTTCTTTTTACACTTATATCTATTCCGTCAATTATGATTTTTTTCCGTCAATGGAATAAGTGATTCCCTTTGTTTCCAGCTTTATCATCCTCTTCCTCCATTATGAGATTTCTATATTAAATATAAAAAAAGAATGGTGCTCCAAAGAATGCTGAAACAACTCCTATAGGCAATTCTTCCGGTGAAATAATAACTCTTGATATGACATCAGCCAATACTGTACTGTTTTCACCTTATTTGAACCTGTTCTCTGCAAATAAATCATAAGATTTGTTGTTGCACCAAAAAAAGTCTGCTACCGCTATTCCGGCAAGTATGAGTTGGATTGTGGTAATCTTATTCCTATAGTATAAAAAAATAAAAAAATTTGTAATAAATAGATATTTTAGAATTCTAACAAATAAAGTCAATATATAATTCTATATTTTTATGCAATATACCTATACTCCTTTGAATATTATCAATTAACTTAATTCCAAACTTTTTGCATTATAAAAAGTGAAATCCGTTTTTCATTGCAAAAAGTTTTTCAATTTCTCTTAACATACTTTTTGTTTGCACCGTATTCTAAAATATAAACTTTAAGTCCCTGTGATTTAACATTTTCCAGATATTTGATGAAGTACTCTCTTTCTTCCATGCTCTTTTCAGTATATGTTTTATGTTCAAAATCTATATCTGTAAATACACATTCCTGATTGACTCCGTCAAACATTTCCTTTGCATTTTTTTCATCTATACATTTGCTTACAAATGTATCTCCGCCGTTTATTATAGTATTAAGATTATACTTTCGAAGCGCCTTTAGTATAGAACAAAGTCCGTCATATGTTTTCTCTTCAGGAAACTGATAGTACACATCACAGTTATCTATAAAAAATCCGTCAAATCCTTTATCTGCGATACTTTTCCCAAGATTATTTACTATAAGGTCTTGCCAGTTCTTATCAGATACGTCCATCCATGACTCATCTTTCCAGTTCTCATATGCACCAAGTGTTTTTATCTTTAAACTCCTCATAGTATGGACGATAGTTTTTCCAAAGATCCTATATTAAGATAGGCATATATCTTTTTATTTTTCTCATGTAGTTTCTTTATATCATCTTTATTAAATTCAGTCGGTTCAAGTACAAGGACTTCGTAATTATTAAGCTTTATTCCATCTTCTTTGCTGATGCCTATAAATACACCGTAATATTTATCCGCCATAAAATCAGCTTTAGCAAAAGCAAAAAGAACAAGACCGCAGACAACAGCCAAGACTATAAGCACGAATTTCTTCATAGGAAAACTCCTCTCTATAGTTGATACATCCTATTTATATCAATTATAAATATTTTTAATCAAGCATATAATCTTACATAAGGTAAAATATACTTGACATAATGTAATTATAGAGTTATATTGATGATGTAAAACATATATGACATTTTGTCTGGAAGGAGTTTTTATGGAATATTTTATGATTGGTTTATTTTTTTGCAGGTGTATTTGGAGTTTTTGGCTTTTAATTCAAAAAAAGTCGAAAGAAGAATATGATGAAAGACAGTTGGCTGTCAGAGGACGCGGTTATACTTATGCATACTTTACCGTAATGATACTTTTTACCTTTACATGTATTCACAAAAGATACCCTCTCATTGCCTGTTTCAAAATGATCTTATAAGTGTTATAATACTTTTTTTATATCAGGTATTGTACTGAATACTTATATTATTTTTTTAATGACGCCTGCGGCAGTTATAAAAAAAGAATAATTATATAAAGCAATTTATCACCTATATCATTATATTTTTTTATTAAATGCCTACTACTTAATAAGGTCTGTATCAGATCACACATTGTTTAAAGATGGAGTATTACAGTTTAGAGAAGGCATAAATCTTATTGCGACTGTTGCCATTATTATTTTAGCTTTAAACTTGGTAATAAAATTGATTATAGACAGGTGTAAAAAAGATGAGGAATAAGGGGAAACTATGAAAAACCTTAAATTAAAAATCCGCCAGAGTCGCCAAAGACCTCTCCCAACAGCAGCTTGCAGATCTGGTAGGTGTGAGCCGCCAAACAATTAATGCTATAGAAAAGGGAGACTACAATCCCACAATTCGCCTTTGCCTATCTATCTGCCGTGCACTTGATAAGACTTTGGATGAATTATTTTGGGAAGAAGAATAAGAGGGTACTTGCCCTCTTATTTTTTTAACCTACTTCTTCGCCAAACTTAGATAATGTAATCTTCTTGTATGCATTAGATTTATCATTAGGGTGCGGTTCCAAGCCGATAACAGTAATATCGTTTTTTTCCGGTCCGTACACCCAAAAAATCCTACCTGCTCTCGGAGTATTATTTTCCAAATATGATTCCCATACCTTTAATCCGTATCTCTTTGACAAAGAGTCTATCTCATGTGTTTGTAGACCCGGATATCTTGGATTTTCCGACAATAACTTAAGCGCTTTACCTATCTTTTTTTATATTGCTTTTTCTTCATCCTTATTTGCAGTTTTATTCTTTACCTTTGATGAGAGATTCTCCCAAAGACTTTTCATCTCAGGTACACCCAATTTTATTTTATACATATATCACCTTAGAACTCAGATAAGTCGATTTCATCTGATGTAATCCCGGCTTTAATATTTTCAACTGCTGTATCCATCATATGTAATGTATTTTCAGAAATTCGGAAAGGCTCTCTAAGTTCACGAGGCTCAAGCAGTATTGTACCGTCTTCTTTCTCTTTCACATGGTAGTACTCAAATATACATCCTCTTAAAGTAATCCTTTTCTTTGAATCTAACTTTGCATCATATTCTCTTACACTTGTATTCATAAGTTCCTCTAAAATAAACGCTTAATTTGTGGGAATTCCCACCTGTGTCTATAGAATAACATTATAATAAATCCATGTCAATCTTCTCTACTACCTATTTTATCTCTATCCTACACACAAATCCCACATCCTCACCGTTATAAAATATCACCTTCCATCTATGAAACTCCACTACTTTCTTTACTATCTTAAGTCCAAGTCCATGTTTTCCAACGCTTTTGCTCTCGGTGAATGATCTTTGATTCAGCCTTTGCAAAATTTCAGCCGATACCCCGCTTCCGCTGTCTCCTATCTCCAAAATCGTTTTTTTATTTTCTTTATATAGATTTATATATACTTGGCATCCTTCGGGATTGTGACGAATAGTATTATTTAAAAGATTTACAACAGCTCTCTCAAACAGTTCTTCATTTAATAAAACTTCATATTTTTGCATTTCATCATCTATGTTCAGTTCAAAATCATACTTAGACTGTGCGTCAATATCAAGTGAATTTATCGTATTACTTACAATCTTTCTAATGAGTACACTTAGAAAAAAACCTTAGTTTTTTTCAAATCTTTTTGTACCGAAATCCAGCTTACTTGTAATATTTAAATTCTCTACCAAGGCTCTGATACGAAGCCCCTGACTTTCAATAATCTCGGATTTTCTTTTTATATCATCAATACTGCTTTCTTTAGGAATCATTTGTGCATTACCTAAAATAACAGCAAGCGGTGTTCTGATATCATGAGAAACTCCGGCAATCCACTCTACCCTTTCCTCCTCTATTCTTCTTTGTCTTGCTTTATACATCCTTATCGAAACAAAGATAAACAAAAATGATATTAAAAAAATAAATAATACAGGTGTTATTTCCAAGAATGTCAAAACATTATTTGCATCATATTCCAAAGTATATTTCCATATATCCGCATTCAACTTTCCGACTATAAGCAATCTGTCTTCACTGACTATATAAGTACGTACAGGATAGTCATCCAGATAATACCTTGTAAACTTAGCTACATCCTGTAAAGTATACTTTGATTTTTTCAAAGATTCAGGCATGTTTTTAGACCATGTAATATTTCCGGTACTATCAAGTAAGAAAGCAAATTCATTATTCTTTTGTAACTGTGTACTTTCTTCATCACTTAAAATATATTCACCGCTATTATATGATAAGCTGTCCATTATTTCGCTTGCATCCGTATAGTTTATATCTGAGCTTTTGTACATCACAGCCATACAGATTATGAAATCCACAAACAATATGGCTATGGCAAAAACAAGTACCCATAGTATAAATTGCAATATTCTCTCCGGGCTTTTTCTCATATCTTCTCCATCTTATATCCAAGACCTCTTACCGTCTTTAGAAAAATCGGTTTTGAAGGATCTTTTTCTATCTTTTCTCTTAAATGGCGCATATGTACAATCAAGGAATTTTCAAGTCCGAAACTGCCGTCAGGCCAAAGCTCTTCACAAAGTATATCAGTGGTAACTATCCTGCCTCTGTTTCTATAAAGGATTGAAAATAATGTAAGTTCTTTGGCTGTCAAGGTTATGACATCTCCATTCTTTTTTACAATACCTCCCTCTATAGAAACTCTGCTTTCACCTAAAACAATATCTGATGTGTTTTCATCAAGTGAATAACATCTTCTAAGTACCGCACCGATACGTAGTAACAATTCTTTAGGGAGGAAGGGTTTTGTTATATAGTCATCCGCTCCCAGCCCAAGACCGTGAAGCCTGTCTTCATCCTCATCTCTTGCAGACAGGAAGATAACAGGAAGTTTTGGAAATATGCCGACTCTTTTTAATTCCTCATAAAAATCAAATCCGTTGCCGTCCCCAAGCATTACGTCAAGTAAAATAAGATGAATCTTAGCGCTGTCTATTCTTTCTCTTCCTTCTTTTTAGATTATCGGCATATTCTATATCAGTATATCCGTCACTTTTTAAAATATCTCCTAAAACCTTTGACAGTTCTGTTTCATCATCTATTATCAGGATTTTTACAATCTTTCTTTTCCATATATACTCCTAAATTATTTTGTTTTCTTATTATATCGCATTTAAGTAAAGTCGCTATATAAAAAAATACTTTTCTTAATGTAAACATAATGTGAAGATAATCGGATCAAATTGTTCTTAGAATAAAACAAGATTTATACTTGTTGTCCGGAGAGACTTATACTATAATGTTTCACTATAAATTTGCTCAAATTTTTAGGAGGAAAATCAATGAAAGTCTTATTTGTAAACGGCAGCAGTCACAAAAACGGTACTACAATGCAGGCTGTAAAAGAAATGCAAAAAGTATTTGAATCACAAAATATAGAAACCGAAGTGATTCAGCTTGGAAATAAGCCGATACAGGACTGTATACAATGCGGATACTGCTACACACATGCTAAATGTGTATTTAATGACGATGTAAATGAATTTATAGAAAAGGCAAAGGAAGCTGACGGTTTTATCTTTGCAACACCTGTATACTATGCTCACCCTTCAGGAAGAATACTTTCATTTCTTGATCGCGTCTTTTATGCGGCAGGAGGTATTGAAGAAAATCCTTTTAAGTTTAAGCCGGGGGCATCTGTTGCTGTAGCAAGAAGAGGCGGGACAACAGCATCTTTTGATGTGCTCAATAAATACTTCGGTATTTCTCAGATGCCGATCGCAGGCTCAACCTATTGGAATATCTCACATGGGGCAGTAGCTGAAGATGCCGCTAAAGACCTTGAAGGAATGCAGACAATGAGAAATCTTGCAAAAAACATGATTTGGATGATGAGAAGCTTTGCACTGGCAAAAGAAAACGGTATCCCTTATCCTGATACTAAAAAAGACGCACACACAAACTTCATAAGATAAAACTAAGCGATATGGAATAACCCATATCGTTTTTTTAGTTTCAAGTTTAAACTCTTAATGTAATCATAATGTAGAGATAATCTTCAGTTAAGCTTCATTCATTATTATACTCACATATCAACCAAAAGGAGAAAAACAATGACTGATACAATACTTGAAACAAAAAATTTATCTAAAAAACATCGTGTACATGATTTATCCATGAGTGTACCGAAATCCTGTGTATACGGATTTCTCGGACCGAATGGAGCGGGAAAAAGTACTACATTGAAAATGATTTTAGGACTTATAAAGAAAGACTCGGGAGAGATTAAACTCTTTGGTGAAAAAGTTTCAAACAAGAATCTTTTAAATCTGCTTCATCAAACAGGTAGTCTTATAGAAAATCCCGGCGGATACCCTCATTTAACAGGACTTGAAAATATGCAAATCATAGCAAAGTTAAAAGGTGTTAAAGAAGCTGAAATAGAAAAAAAGCTCTGAAAAACAGTAAGACTGTATGAACAAAGAGATAAAAAGCTTGCCGCTTATTCACTCGGTATGAAGCAAAGGCTCGGTATCGCTATGGCACTTCTCGGAGATCCGAAATTACTCATATTGGATGAGCCTACCAACGGTCTTGACCCTGCCGGAATAATGGAGATTAGAAAACTAATAACTTCCCTACCGAAAGAAAGAGATATAACTGTAATTATCTCAAGCCATCTGCTAAATGAGATAGAACAAATGGCTGACTATGTAGGTATAATAAATCATGGTCAAATGCTGTACCAGGGAAAGCTCTCAAGTCTCGAATCATCAGGTCAGAGTTTGGAGCAGATTTTCCTTAAGCTTACAGGGGAAAGGGAGTCATTATGAAACAAATCAGCTTAAATAAGTCATTATCCATTGAATTTACAAAAAATAAATTCCTGATTTCCGCATCATTATTATTTATTGTAACAGGACTAAACTATTTCTACATCTCATATGGAGATTTACCTAAAGGACAGGAATGGCAGATGATCTTCAGTTCGATTCCGTTTTTTTAAATACAATGTTGATTTCCATTATGATGTCGGTACTGGCAAGCAGATGCATTGATATAGAAAATAAAGGAAATATGTGGAATACTCTTCCTACACTGGAAAGCAGGAAAAAACTCTTTTCTTCCAAACTTTTATTCGGCTTAATACATATAGCTTTATTTTGTTTTATACAGACAATAATAATTTTATATTTAGGTATTAAATTTATGATTGGTGGAGGATTCCCAATCTTTGCATTACTTCAGACTGAATTTGCAGAGATTATTTTCGGAATGATTATATTTCAGCTTCAATGTCTGCTGTCATTAAAGTTCAGGAATCAATTTGCAGCACTTTCAATCGCATTCGGAGGCACACTTGCAGGTGTATTTATTGCTTTTGTAAGTAAAGCGGCACTTACTCCATGGTCCGTACTCTTTTCTTTAAGTACAGTTACTATGGATTATGACTCTGCTACAAGAAATATGCTGCTTTCATGGAATGCAATAGATATAAAAGCGATATTTATAAGCTTTTTATATTTCTTTGTTACATATAAGCTTAGTCTATCCATATTTAATGATCCTGAAACAGGTAATTTTAAGATTGCTCATGTACATAGGAAAAGCAAAAACGCTCATACACTATTGCCGGCCGAACTTATCAAGATGAAGAGAAACCCTGTATGGATTCCGTTTGCATTGATTCCGTTAATATCTGCCGGCATCGGTATTATAAATTTCCTTTCAAATCAAGGAGTATTATCATTTGACTGGGCAGCCCTTTGGACACAGGAGTCATTATTTTTAGGTTTGTTTTTCTTATCACCTTTAATTGCCATACTTGCAAGCCTTGATTTTCGTATGGAACATCTTGGAACCAACTGGAATATAATGCTTACATCAAGCTCACGCTTCAAAGTATTAAAGGATAAATGGCTTACTGTAGCTGTCATTTCAACTGTTTGTATGTTATGGATTGCATTTATCTATGTTGTTTCAGGAAAGCTTATCGGGATTTCCGGAAGCATACCGAATGAATTCTATTTAAGGATCCTTGCAAGTATACTTTGTATAATTGCCGTTTCAAGCTTTCAGTGTATGCTTTCACTGATCATACCTTCATTTGCAATACCTGTAGGACTATCCTTCCTTGGAAATATTTTAGGACTTCTCCTCACAGTAAAGGGATTTTTCTATGCAACACCGTTTTCAATGCTTATATACTCTATGGGCAGCACAAATATAACCGGTGAAATAAATCTACCTGTTGTAATAATAACTTGTTTACTCTATATTTTTATTTCTTTTGCCATAGGATTACTTTATCTGAACAGAACCGATATAAAAACGGGAAGGTAGAGGAAGATTTAACAAAAATACAGTCTTGATACTTATTGAGATTGAGGCTGTATTTTATTTGAATATTCGGTAAAATTCATCCGGTGTTACTGCCGGAACTTCAGAATTTTCAAAGTCTCTAATATTACAAGTAATAATATAGTCCGCTCCGATATCCTTTGCACATTTATCTTGTAGGCAATCTTCAAAATCTGAAAAAGAATCATTTTCTATTGCAGAAAGAATTTCTGATTGTGTGGCAGATGCAACTGTAAAAATCTCACATAAGTCTTTTAAACTCTGCCTTCTTTTATAATCATCCCATTTTCTAAGCACATACCAAATTGTAGGTAATGTATGAAAGGCAATATACCCAATACATTCTCCTGTTGCACATAATCTAACAATATCACAAGATTGTTGACCGTATATTGCATCTCTATTTGTCAAATAATTTAAGAGAACATTTGTATCAATCAACAATACCATACTTTTTCATTCATTGCCTCCTCTCTTTCTCTATTAAAATCAATTTCTTTTTTATTTTCTCTTCTTATTGCCTCTAATCTTTCAAATGCTTCTATTTTTCTGTTATTATTATTGCTTTGATCTGCTAAAGGAGCTTTTATAATAAAAGGAATACTTCTCTCTCTCAATGCAGTTCTTGTAAATGTCTCATAGAAAGTTTGCTTAGTCTGCCCCATTTCATCAAGCATATTTCCTAACTCTTCATAAATTGAATCTTCCAGTCTAATACTTATAGTCTTCATAGATTTCTCCTTTTTCTTATTTTGACTCAATTATCTCATTATTTGAATTAAATAGCAAGCTATACATTTCAAATTGCTAGAAATAATATTATATCTATTCTGCTTGTTCAATCAACTTTAATACTATAAAAATATAGACTAGGAGGGACTCATATGAATAATACTATTATGTATAAAGGATATATTGGAAGCATTGAGTTTTCTGAAGAAGACTGTATTTTTCTTTGGAAAAGTTCTAGGTATAAGATCATTGATCTCTTATGAGGGTGAAAATGCTAAAGAACTGTTAGATGATTTTCATGGTGCTGTTGATGACTATCTTTATGTATGCAAGTCTGAGGAAAATTCAAATAATTCTCCTGCTGCCAAGATAAACATATAAAGTGGCCCCACATCAGATCTTTTTATCCGGTGTGGGGTTACAATCTTTATTACTTTCTATTATTGTATCTTTTTTTCTCTCAAGTCCAGATACATCAAATCCGCATCTATATATTCACCGTTTATTTTTGAAAATGCAGGCATCCGGCCGATTTTTATAAATCCGAATTTTTTATAGAGGCTAATAGCACGTATATTATCACTCCTTGTATCAAGGTTTATTATTTCTATTCCGTTGTCTTTTGCAAAAGAAATACATTTTTCTAAAAGTGCACTTCCAATTCCGCTTCCCCATTCCGATTTGGCAACACTTATAGCAAAGTTTGCTCTATGACTCATTCTTCGCTTCATACCGCTTATATTTGCACTTCCGACTATATCATCATTTTTCCATGCAAAATACATCACAGACTTCGGATCAGAATTAATTCTTTTGATAAACTCTTTCTCTACCTCAAGTGTATCTCCTATCCCTTCTTTACCGAAGCTTAGATTATCGGTTTGCGCACCTACAAGCTTTGTGTATTCAATCAGTTTAGCTGCATCTTCAGGTCTTGCTTCTTTTATTATAATATCCATTACTACCACCTATACTTATAGATTTTTATATGCTTGTCATAAATCAGCCTATTTTAATTTGTCAAGTACATCACCAATATCCCCGTCAATACAGATACTTCTTTCATTTATCTTCTCAGGACAGAAGGCTTCTCCATAATTTAAACATGCATATACCGCCTTTTTATTGTCATATGTCATCTGCCAGAAAGGATATTTTTATAATTACAGGAGTATTTGCTCCTACTCCAAGTTCTAAAAAGAGTACATGCAAGTTTTCATGTCTTCTTATAAAATCAGCATAATTACTTGAAGCATTATGCCACCCCTCATCTTCTACAAAAGTATCATCCGCTCGAAGATTTGTAGTCACATCATCACCTTTAGGAGTTGTCGGTATAAGCTCAGTAGGTATTTCCATAAGAATATCTTTATTCACAGGTACAATAAACTCATTCTTATCATTTCTGATAAATCCCTGCGCTTTTAAGGCTTTTTCTACCCACACTTTATTATCAAAGGTATCTTTGCAATCCGGATTTGTACTTTGAAAAAGTCCGAAATCTCCCTGAGTGTAGAAAAGTCTTTTCTTATCAAATCCTGCTCTTTGGAACTGATGGTCTACATTTGTCGTAATTACAAAATAGTCCTTATCCTTAACCAAGTCAAGTAAATCCTTATACACAGGTTTTGGAGCATCAACATATCTGTTAAAATAAATACTCCTTGCCCACCATGCCCAAAATATCTCTTTCTTCGGAAACGGATAAAAGCCTCCTGAATATATATCTTTTATGCCGAAGGTCTTTGCAAAATCAAAGAAATACTTATCAAATCTCTCACCGGTATATGATAATCCGGCAGATGTGGAGAGGCCTGCACCGGCTCCAATCAAAATTGCATCACAACTTCTAATTTCATTCTTTAATCTTTGTAACTGTTCTTCTCTGTCGCCGGTTCCATACTTAACTCTGCCCTTAAAATACTGCATTGCAGCTATTCCTTTGCTGATAGACTCTCTGTAACCGTCAGATACTTTTAAAAAAACTTCAATATCCATAGTTCTAATCCTTTCTGTGTATTTTTCTAAAATAATTAATCCAATAATGTTTTTCCAATTATCTGATTTATAAGCCTCAAAACACATTTTGATTTGTTCTACAGTATTTTTCTCTGTTGCAAGTTCAGGTAATTCTGATATTGAAAAATAACGATATTCTGTTGTTTCATTATTCTCTTCAAATTTACCACCAATTACAGAACATTGGACAAAAATTTTACATATTCCATATGCATAGACGGGTAGATTATGTTTTGATCTGTCCTGAATCGCTATTACTTTTTCCGTAATAACATCCAATCCTGATTCTTCCTTAACCTCTTTTACTACATTTTCGCCTACTGATACATTAACATCCACCCATCCTCCGGGTAAAGACCATTTGCCGTCATTTTCATGTACAAGAAGAATTTTTTCGTCTTTAAAAATGGCGGCTCTGGTGTCAAGTTTTGGTGTCTGATAACCACTTTCATTGCAGAAAAGATTTTTAACTTTCATATTTGGAATATCCGTCATAAATGAAACCATTTCTGCAGAAATATCTCTGATTCTCTGATATCTTTCTTTATCATATATATCTTTACAATAATTAAGACCTATCTGTGCCAGACTCTGTAATTCTATTGACCACTGTAACCAACATTCTTTTTTATCCATAGTTTCCTCTCGTAATATTTCTTATCCTCATCATTAAATACATTAAATATTACATGGTCCATTTTACCTTGATTTTCTTTTAACCATTCTCTTACAGTTGCTACTGCAATTTCAGCAGCTCTTTTATTCGGAAAATGAAATACTCCGGTAGATATACAGCAAAATGCCACGCTTCTCAATCCGTTTTCAACGCAAAGATCTAAAGTGTTTTTATAACAGTTTCTAAGATCTTCCTCATTCCTTTTGCTAAGTCCCCCCTGTACAATAGGGCCGACTATATGCACAATCTTTTTTGCGGGAAGATTATAAGCATCTGTGAGCATAGGAATTGCTGTAGGTTGTTCATAATCCCTGCCATAGCGGATCTTCAGCCGGTTCATTTTTTTATTACATTCATTTCTAAGCTCCACACCGGCAAATGTATGTATACAATTATCAATACATGTATGCATAGGAATAAAGCAACCAAGCATCTGTGAGTTTGCGGCATTAACTATTGCATCAACCTTTAACCTTGTAATATCTCCCTGCCATATAGAAATAGAATCTTCCACCATATCTATATTGGAAAGATTTACTATACCTTTTTCATTTATGGCTTCTCTAAGATATTCATCCTGTATTTTTTTAATACCTCAGTATTCATTTCCCTTGGCATTCTGATATTCATAAGAGAACGTAATATTCTTTTCTTACCGTCTGTATCTACAGTTACTTTTAAGTTCTTATACTCTACGGAATCTTCTTTAAAAAGCTTCTATAAGATAATCAAGTCTTTCATTTTTGATTCATACTTACCTCCTTTAAAAAAACAGAATATATACTAGATGTAATATAAATAATTACATCAAATTTGTCAATACTATAATTTAAAAAAAGATGCCGTTATAAGCATCTTTTAGTCTTAAATCTCTTTTATACCCTTTTCAATATCCAAAAGTGTATAGCTTTTCATCTTGTTTTCCATAGCATCCTGTATTTCATCAAGCTTACTGTCAAGTATCCTATGTATATTTTTCCCTACAGGACAAGCAGGATTCGGCTCTTCATGGAAATGAAACAGTCCCTCTTCTTTAACTGCTTCAACCGCCTTATAAACATCGTAAAATGTTATCTCAGACGGCTCTTTTATAATCTCTATACCTCCGGTTCCTCTGACTACATTTATAAGTCCGGCTTTCTTTAACTGAGAAAGAATGTTTCTTATAATTACCGGATTTGACCTTATACTGCCTGACAGAAAGTCACTGGTTATCTTCTCTTTATCTTTAAAATATTCTACACATGCAAAAATATGTAATGCTATTGTAAATCTGCTTGATATCTGCATTTGTATACTCCTTTTTTAATAAAATAATATAGTCTATTTAATGTAATGTCAACATTTACATTAAATATAAATCTACACACCCGTCTCATGCATCCTCTTGTGCTCCACACTGTTTATATAATCATCATGATTATGAGAATGCTTTTCTTCTGAAACCAAATGAGAGTGAGTATGCTCATGTTTAATTACATGCTTATGTGTTGAGCCGTTATGTGTATGAACAATCGTATGTATATGATAATGAATATGATTTTTTTAACATCGTATCATATACAACAATCACGCTTCCAATTATCATAAATATAAGTCCGATAAAAATAAACTTCTGTCAATCTGTCGCCGTCTACCACAAATGATAAGAATGTACCTATAAAAAGGAGCTATTGCATAATATGCACTTGTTTTTTTGCGACGCCCAAGTCTCTCTGCGCCCTGATATAAAAAAATATACTGAGACCATATGCCACAAATCCAAGCAACATTGAAATCAAAATATATTTTTATATCAGGTATCCTCTCCCCAAGTATTATTGCAATTATAAATGAACCTGTACCTGAAAATATTCCTTTTAATATCACAATCTCATAAGTACTCTTATCTGAAATCATTCTTGTACAGTTGTTTTCAAGTCCCCAACAACATGTTGCAAGTATTACAAAACAATGAGCCCAAAGAGAATTTAAAACTTTCGCTTCCTTCAAATGATAGAACTATGCTTGATAATGTAATAAATCCTATGGCAAGCCACAGCCTTGATGTTACAACCTCTTTGAATATCAAAAGAGCGATGAGTGTGGTCACTACGATTTCAAAGTTTCCAAGTAATGATGCATTTGAAGCCGAACCTATATTTATTCCGATCATTAAAAATATAGGTGCCAAAATATCAAGAACAATCATCCCTAGAGTATATGGCAAGTCTGTCTTTGACAGCTTTTCAATATTCTTCTCTCTTTTTGAATTAAACAGATACATTATACCTACACCGATACCGGCTCCCAGATACAAAAATGAAGCCATAAATGTCGGTGTAACATTTTTCAAAAGTACTTTAGAAAAAAAGGAGTATTTATCGCATAGAATGTTGCCGCAAGTAATGCCATAATTACAGCCATACTTTTTTTGCTCTTTTTCATATATCTACTCCTCCAAAAAATTCATATTCGGCCAAAGCTTTCTTACCACTTTATTTGGATATTCATCATCTATGAACTGCTCTATCACATTCCTTGCTTCAGGGTGTTTTTTTCTGTCTGTAGTCCTTATCATCACCATTGAAGTAACCGTTCCGTTACAGATAAAAAACAGCGCTATAAATACTGCAAGGACTGAACCTGTGACAGGCGGAATTTTCTCTATAAACTTTGAAAAAGGAGGGTATATAAATTTAAACCATACCAAAGCCACTATGCCCCAAAAGAACATAAACAAAAGATTTGTTCTGCCGTCAATATTAAAAGGCATATGTGAATAGTCCCAAAACTTCATACCGAAGAATACTTCAGTAAATACGGAGCACAAGTATTCAAATACTCCTCCAAAAAAGAAACCTGATATAAATATAGACAGATTATTCTGCCTTTTTACTTTTGAAAGTGCTAAAGTAAGTATTACCGCACCCAGTCCCCACACAAGGCTGAAAGGTCCGAGTACAAAGCTTGAGCGTCTCATAAGTTCATGGCCTACAATAAGTACATATATGGTTTCTACGATATCTCCGATAAGTGAGGATATAAACAGCACCCAAATAAGCTTAGCGGCATTTATTCCTCTTGCAAATATAATGCCCTGTTCTTCAAGTAATTTATCCGCATCTGAAATACCTTTATTGCTGTCTTCAAAATCATCTGACAAAAGACTTGGGTAAATTTTATAAATTCTCTTCCAGATGTTTTTTGAAATCCATTCTCCAAAAGTATTTTTTCTCTTGGCTATATTGCTGTCCATACTTTGCATAGGGTATTTTCTGACAAAAATATATGTAAACACAATATCCGAAATCAGAAGCAGTAAGAGAACAATGGCAATTATATTTACTATTATTCTTGGAATCAGCGATACCAAAGAAAATATAATAGGCTGTAAAGTTTTTAAACAGGTAAAACATACAGCTGTTATAATAATCGCATTTATTAAACTAATCTTCAGGTTCTTACCATATCCCAGCCTTTCAGGGCTTATTTCCTTTTTTAAAAGAAGCCTTTGTGAGAAGAACAGTCCTAACTTATCCAGTATAAAATAATCTATAAAAGCCATCATAAGCATTCCGTAATAGCTGACATTTTTTCCTGATGATACTATTATCATCAAAATCATAATTAAGGCAGGACATATAAGAATCGGAATATTTAAAACACCTGTATTTATATACTTTTGTTCTTTTAAACTGTATATGACCGTATTCAGTACCCAAGCCAAAAGCCCATATATAAAGAAATATATAATTAGGTCCGCACCTCCAAATAACTTCATAAGACTCCTATTCTAAACCATACTTTGATAAATCCACTTTATTATCTTTAACTTCTATTCCCTCAGCCTCTAAAAGCTTTCTCTGTTCACCGATTCCTCCAAAGGCAAATTCAGGTGCAAGCTCACCTTTTGAATTGACTACACGAAAGCAAGGAATATTGTCAGGATCCGGGTTTTTATGAAGAGCATTTCCTACCGCTCTTGACATCTTTTTATTTCCCGCCATCTCTGCCACCTTGCCATAGGTTGCAACCTTGCCTTTAGGTATTCTCTTTACCGCCTCATATATCCTTTTTGTAGGTGAATCCGTTACCAAATCATAGCTTTCGGCAATCATCCTCTTTATATCATCTTCCTTTATACTGCCGTCAAGTATTATAGTATTCCAATGCTCCTTATTCTGATGATACCCTGGAATTACTGAAGCATATGTACTTCTCCAAAAGTCTCTCCACGCAGGGTCAACTTTTACATTTAAATTTACAAAACCGTCTCTTTCATAAATACAAAGAAAGGCTTTCTTATTGTCCTTTACTCTGATCAGTTGCCAATCCGCCTTTCTAAAGGGCTTATCCAAGTATGTATTTTCAAATTCCAGCCCGAAACTACAGGCCTCCTCTCTTGTCCTCAATAAAACACCTTATCCCTTCTTTACTTTCAGCTCTTTTAAATAAGTTTTTCTTTCTGTACTTATTCTATAACTTTCCACCGCCTTTTGTATAGCCTTATTATGGGTCCATATATCAAGCCTTCTGTTTTCAATAAAGGGTAGTACACTCTCATACCGCTTTACCAGTGCCGTTGCAAAATACCAGGCAATCATCATATTTACATAGTATTCATCTGACCTTATATTTGAAACCGTCTCGAGGTAACTTATATCGAAATCCTCATCCAAGAAATGTTCCATAAGCATACCGATACCGAATCTAACAGTATATACTTTATCAGATTTTAGCCATATTTCTATATAGTTTATCAACTCCTTATGATATTTTTTAAATACTTTCGGTGAGAGCTGGTCACAAGTCGCCCAGTTATCTACATAAGGTAAAAATTCATTCACTTTATCAACGCAGCTCTTAAAATCCTTTATTTCAGATACAATAAATGCATGAAGCTGATTCTCATCAAAATATTTATGTGGTAATGAATGCAAAAATTCTTCGATATCTTCTCTTTTAGCAAGTTGCTTGGCATACTTTCTAAGTTCAGGTGTTCTTACCCCTATAAAAAGACTCTTATCAACCGTAGGTATCAACTTACTGTTAAAATCTCTATACGCTGTATCCTGCATTTTAAATAATTCATTTCTTATTTCATCCAAAATCATATCACACCCCTTTTAAAAGTTTTACCAATCCTTTACCTTGTAAGTCGTATTATAATATATATCATTACCAAATCCAATATATTGGAAGTCAAATATAATAGAAAGGAACAAAAAAATGAATAAAAAAACAAATTACTTTTTGATAATACCGGTACTTTTTAGTAGTAACAGCTGTATATGTTTTTTTGCCATGTATTTTAAAAACAAAGATAAGACTCTTACAAATGACGATACAACCGAATTTACAGTTAATGATAATAATACTGTAGATTCAGGAAAACTGAAAGAAATCTATCTTGCCGGAGGTTGCTTTTGGGGGCTTGAAGCCTATATGCAAAAGATAGATGGTGTTGAGGATGCTGTCAGCGGATATGCAAACGGTAAAACCCAAAATCCGAAGTACCAAGATCTTCATACAAGCGGTCATGCTGAAACTGTAAAAGTAATGTATAATTCCGATATAGTAAGCCTTGAAGATCTTCTGGAGTATTACCTTCGTGTAGTAGATCCTGTAAGTGTAAATAAACAGGGAAATGATACAGGTACTCAGTATAGAACCGGAGTATATTATACAAATGAAGAAGATAAAACTATAATAGAAAATATTCTGGCAGCTGAACAAACTAAATATGACAAACCTATCGCAATAGAGGTTTTTACCTTTAGCTCAATTCTTTGATGCTGAAGATTATCATCAAGATTACCTTGCTAAAAAAACCCCGGTGGATACTGTCATATAGACTTATCTCTTGCAGATAAACCATTGGATAAGAAAACTGAAACACAAAGTAAGGATCCAAAAATAGATATTTACAAATATCCAAGACCTTCAGATGATGAACTCAAAAAACAGCTTACAGATGAGCAATACCAAGTTGCTATTAACAGTGATACTGAAAGACCTTTTGCAAATGAATATTGGAACAATTTTGAAAAGGGAATTTATGTAGATATTACAACAAAAGAACCACTCTTTGTCTCAACAGACAAGTTTGAATCAGGTTGCGGTTGGCCAAGTTTTTCAAAACCTATAAATGAGGATGTAGTAAAATACAGTGAAGATGACAGCTTCAATATGAACAGAACAGAGGTAAGAAGCAGAAGCGGTAACGCCCACTTAGGTCATGTTTTTGATGACGGTCCAAAAGAATCAGGTGGCAAAAGATACTGTATCAACAGTGCATCTCTTGAATTTATTCCATATGAAAAAATGGATGAACGAGGATATGGATACTTAAAATATCTGCTTGAATAATATATTTTAAAGGCTGAGAATACATGTAAAAATGATCTCAGCCTTATCTTTACTTATATATTTTCTATACCATTAGACAATCTTATTATAATATCCCTCAAATACAAACTTATCAGGATGCTCTTTTATATATTTCATCTCGAATGCATAGTCATAGTCATACAAATCGTATACAACACTGTCGGCCTTATCCAAAAGTTCCTCAAAATTTTCACTCATTTTATCCATAGCTTCCCATCGCTCTTCTCTGTCAAATGGAATCTTTCCTCCAAACAGTTCTACAATCTTTTTGAAATTATCAGCCAGTTCTTCCATGCCGAACTCCTTAAGTCCGTTTAGGGCATCTTCCCATACTATTCCTGTAGAGTTGTCAAAAAACTGAAAATGTCCTCCGTTATTTACTTCCATAAAATACCATGATATTGCGTTAAGATATCTTTGCTCCAATGTGAAATCCTTGGCGGAATTTAAGTACTTCTCATATGAACTGTAAATATCTACAGTCCAGTATATCGGATCCAAAATATCCCAAAATTCATCCGTTTTTTCAATATCCTCTACAGTTATTTTTGCATAGGTTTTTCCGGCTATATCTTTATCAAGTTCCTTCTTACTGTTATGCACAGTTGTAGCATTCTCTTTATTATCAAAGTTGTTAAATGAGTTCATACTACTCCTCCAATAATATTTTTATTATCTGGTCATATTCTTAAACCAAAAATTCTTTTTTTGTCAATATAAAAAGGTCGGAGAATACTCCCCGACCCGAAATTATAATTATATTAAATTATTTTTTTATTAAATGAAGCAACAAGAGCGTCTACCAATGCATCCATATCACTTTCATTGTTCTCTCTGTATGAAGATGTTATATTCACTTCATCATCCAAAATATCCATATGCTTCATCTCTTCAAGCTCTGCCTTCATCAAATTTCCTGAATTTGGTGCCCATGAGCCGTTTTCAACTATGGCACATGTTCTCTTTTGCAGATTGAGAGCCTTAAGATCCATAAGGAAGTTGTGCATCGGAGGGAATATTCCAAGATTATATGTCACAGATGCAAGCACCAAATGGCTGTATTTGAACAAATCCGAGATAAGATAGCTCATATGTGTACTTGAAACATCATAAAGTCTTGTCTTTGTAATACCTTTTTCACAAAGCTTTCTTGCTAAAACTTCTGCAGCGGCCTCAGTATTTCCATACATAGAAGCATATACTATCATTATACCCTTCTCTTCAGGCTCATAGCTTGCCCAGTGCATATATTTGTCCAAGATATAAGGAATATCTTTTCTCCAAACCGGACCGTGAAGCGGGCAGATATACTTAATAGGCAGAGTAGAAGCCTTTTTTAATACCTGTAAAACCTGCGGACCGTATTTTCCGACTATATTTGTATAGTACCTTCTGGCATCATCAAGCCATTCTTTATCAAACTCTACTTCATCAGCAAAAAGTTTTCCGTCAAGTGCTCTGAATGAACCGAAGGCATCTGCCGAGAAAAGTACACCGTTTGTAGTATCAAAGCTGACCATTGCCTCAGGCCAATGTACCATCGGAGCCTTTACAAATGCAATTGTATGTTTTCCGAAACATCTGCTGTCGCCTTCTGTAACTTCATCAACCTGCTCAGGTCTGATATTGAAACCGAACTGACGAAGTATCATAGCCGCCTTCTCAGTTGTAATAATCTTCACATTCGGCCAACGAAGTAAAATCTCAGGAATAGAAGCCGCATGGTCAGGCTCTACATGGTTTATAAGTAAGAAATCCAAGTTTCTCTCACCTAAAACACCTTCTACATTGTCAAGGAACTGTCTTCCGACCGACCAGTCGGCTGTATCTACCAGAACTGTTTTTTCATCCATTAAGAGATATGCATTATAAGATACTCCATGATATATAGGATGAATATTTTCAAAAAGACTTAATCTATGGTCATCTCCACCTACCCAATACAAATCATCTGTAACTTTACGGTAATTATACATACTCTCCTCCTCTTATACTTCAATCTCTATGAAATTGTCTGCAGCTTCACCACAGTGTGGACATACCCATTCCTTCGGAAGGTCTTTAAACTCCGTTCCCGGTCTTACATCGCCCTCTTCATCTCCCAGAAGTACATCATATTCATAACCACAACCGTTACACAGATAGAGCTTTCTTGAAGGTGTATGTTTCTTAGCTACAGCTCTCTTGATTTTCTTCATCGGTGGCGCAGGTTTCTTCTCACCTGTATCAAGTGCTTTTGTAAGCGCAGGTAATACCTCATTTACATCACCGACTATACCGTAATCACAATTTTTAAAGATTCTCGCATTCGGGTCTTTATTAATAGCAACTATTGTAGAAGCATTCTTGATACCTTTTAAATGCTGTAATGCACCTGATATACCGCAGGCTATGTAAAGATTTCCTTTAAACTTTTGGCCTGACATACCGACATATCTGTCAAGCGGTAAATATCCAAGAGTCTCCGCTACAGGTCTTGAAGAACCTATTGCGGCACCTGCAGCCTTGGCCAAATTCTCTACAAGTTTCATATTCTCTTTTGAACCGATGCCCTGTCCTGCACTGACAACTCTTTCTGCAGCTACGATAGGTGTATCCATAGGAATGCCGACGCTAAAGTCATAGCCGTCCTTTTGAAGATTTGATACAAGCACATCAATTTTTTCTTTTATTGAACCTTCTCCTATGATCATTCTCTTTCTCTCACCGGTTTCAGGTCCCTTTGTTTTCTTAACGGCAGCAGTTTCACCTCTTGATATCTTACCTAATATATGAGCTGCTATAACAACTCTTTGTATCTCATTTGTTCCCTCATATATAGGAGTAATTCTGGCATCTCGATACATTCTCTCTACAGGCATTCCCTTTAAGTATCCGTTTCCACCGAAAATCTGAAGTGCTTCTGAAGTTATCTCAAGTGCAACATCAGATGCATACTGCTTTGCCATAGCCGATTCCATTCCGTACGGAGCATGAGCTTCTTTAAGTTCCGCAGCGGAATATACAAGCATTCTTGCACATCTGAGCTTTGTAGCCATATCCGCAATCTTAAATGCAATTGCCTGCTGTGCGGCTATAGGCTTTCCAAACTGCTCTCTTTCCTTACTGTATTCAACAGCTTCTTCAAAAGCTCCCTGTGCAATACCAAGTGCCTGAGCTGCAATTCCTATTCTACCGCCGTCAAGTGTAGCCATTGCAATCTTAAATCCCTGACCTTCTTTACCAAGTAAATTCGCCTTTGGAACCTTTACATTATTAAAGTTAAGCTCACATGTAGCAGATGATCTGATTCCGAGCTTGTCGTAGTGATCACCGAATGTAAATCCTTCCATACCCTTTTCCACTATAAGTGCTGAGATACCTCTTGTACCTATATTAGGTGTGGTAAGTGCAAAGATTACATAAACATCGGCTTCACCGCCGTTTGTGATAAATATCTTATTTCCGTTTAAGAGATAATAATCTCCCATATCCTCAGCAGTAGTTTCCGTGCCTCCCGCATCGGATCCGGCATTCGGTTCCGTAAGTCCGAAAGCACCTAAAAGCTCACCGCTGCAAAGTCCCGGTAAATATTTCTTCTTTTGCTCCTCATTACCGAAAGCCGCTATAGGATAAGTACCAAGCGAGGTGTGTGCTGAAAGTATAACACCTACACCGCCGTCAACTCTTGAAAGTTCTTCTACCGCTATGGCATAGCTTATAACATCAAGACCTGCTCCACCATATTTCTTTTCATATGGCAATCCCATAATGCCAAGCTTTCCCATGTTCTTCACGATTTGAGTAGGAAATTCGCTCTTTACATCAAGACTGAAAGCTACAGGCTTTATTTCTCTCTCCGCAAACTCACGAACCTTCTCTCTAAGCAACTCATGTTCCTTTGTTGTTTGATAAGACATACATTCCCTCCACTTATATTGTTGTATCGACATAAAGTCGATATTTTGAGCTGTATATTACAACTCCGATACATTATAGAAAACTTACTATAATGTAATAAACACATATCTGATTATATGTATTTTTTTAAAAAGTTTACTCTTATAGTAAAGTATAAAACATTATATATAATAGTCAATATACTTTTACCAATAAAGTATAAATTCGGGGTAATGCACAATAAAAGGCTATAGAACTGTTCAACATTACAGGTTCTATAGCCCCTAACAGGAGTATTATTTTGTATATTCTTACAAATGTTTTAGTTTATTTTATACATATCAGAGATTGTACTCATCCATTAACTTCTTAAATACATCTATTGACTTTTCTATCTTCTCTGTATCCACACAAAAAGACAGTCTGACATATTCTTTCATTCCGAATCCCTCTCCCGGAACCAAAAGTATATGATATTTTTTTGCTCTTTCACAAAATTCGTTTCCGTCGCCGCTTGGTGACTTGATAAACATGTAGAAAGCTCCTCCCGGATTTGCAACCGTATACCCAAACTTCGGCAGTGACTCAAACAAGATATTTCTGTTAGTCCTGTACACTTCAATATTAGGCTGTGCGTCTACACAGTTTTTTATCACATACTGAAACATGGAAGGCGCACAGACATACCCGAGTACTCTTGCCGCTCCGCCTACCGACGCGAACACATCTTCATGACTTTTAACCTTATTTGGAACTAGGATATAGCCGATTCTCTCACCCGGAAGTGATAGAGATTTTGACCATGAATATGCTACAAGTGTATTATCATATATATTCGGTAAAAACTCAGGTTTCTCATTTGTAAACACAAGTTCTCTGTACGGCTCATCGCTTATTAAAAATATAGGATGTGAATATTCTTTTTGTTTTTCCTGCAAAAGCTCTGCCAGTGCTTCCAAATTCTCCTTAGGATAGATTACACCTGAAGGATTGTTTGGAGAGTTTATAAGTACAGCCTTTGTATTTTCATTTATCTTGCTTTCAATTTCGTCTATATCCAGATGAAGATTCTCACTGCATTTTACAAATATCGGCTTCCCCCCCTGTCCCTCTATAAAAACTTTATATTCAGGAAAATACGGAATATTTACTATTATCTCATCATCATCCGACTCTATAATTGCCTTAAATATAATATTAAGTGAAGCTGCGGCACCGCAAGTCATAAAAATATTGTTTTCATTATAGTCTGTAGCAAAACGCTTATTCAAGTTTTTTGCAACTGCAATTCTTGTATCGGTGTTTCCTGCTGATGATGTATAACTGTTGTACTCCTTTGGAGAAAGCTCCTCCACCATATATTTTATAGTATTTGCTACCTCTCTCGGAGCCGGAGTGCTTGGATTGCCAAGGCTGAAGTCAAGTACATTTTCCGCTCCGATCTCCTTTGCAAGCATACTTCCATACTCAAATATATCTCTAATAACCGACCTCTTTGTACCGAGGTCAAGCATCTTTTTTGAAACCATAATCTCTCCTATTCACTGATAATCGTGACTGAAGCCTGTGCCGGCAAGCAGATTGCCGACTCACCGATATTTTTTATATAACCGAATCTTTCACAGATGTGGTCGGGGCATTCACTTTGAATAAATGCTATTGCACCGTCCTTTATATCAAGATGTATATCTATTCCGTTACTTTCCAGATTGATTTCCCTGTCCTTTGACAGATCGATATCCATACTTTGATTATTTCCGTACTTTAAAACGGCTTTGCCGCCCGGCTTCTTATTTAAGTAAATATAAAGTCCTGCAACAATTCCAAGAATAACTGCAACAATTATCAGATATATATCATTCTTTCTTAATTTCATAAATTTCCTATTTCTTTATAGACTCTAAAAGCTTTTTTGATTCTTTTATTTCATTCATTATAGCTGTAAGTCCCGGAGCTCCCTTGGTATTTCTCTTTTCCACGCAAGTTTTTAAAGAAATAGCATCATAGATATCATAATCAAAATATTCAGATATATTTCTAAACTCCTCAAGTGAGAAATCATCAAGTGCCTTTCCATGCTCAATTCCGTAAAAGTACAAGCCTGCCGACAATCTCATGTGCATCTCTGAAGGCAACATTTTTCTTTACAAGATAATCTGCCGCATCGGTTGCATTTGTAAAGCCTCCTCTTGCACTTTCTGCCATTCTTTCATTATTGAACTTCATACTTGAAAGCATTCCGCTCATAAGTTTTATCAAACTTTTTACAGTATCTATAGCATCAAAAGACATCTCCTTGTCTTCTTGCATATCTTTGTTATATGCAAGCGGTAAGCCCTTCATTGTTGTAAGAAGAGATATCAGACTTCCGTATACTCTACCGCTTTTTCCCCTTATAAGCTCTGCAATATCAGGATTTTTCTTCTGCGGCATTATAGATGAACCTGTAGAATATGTGTCATCCATCTCCACAAATCTGTATTCATCTGTATTCCATACGATAATTTCCTCTGACAGCCTGCTAAGATGCATTGATATTATAGCAAGGTCAGATAACAACTCCAAAAGATAATCTCTGTCACTTACGGAATCCATACTGTTTCTTGTAGCAGTCTCAAACTCCAAAAGGCTTGCCACATAATCTCTGTCAAGATCATATGTCGTTCCTGCAAAAGCTCCTGAGCCCAAAGGTGAAAGATTCATTCTCTTTCTTGTAGAGCGTAGCCTGTCAAAGTCTCTGATAAACATCTCAAAATATGCACCGAAATGATGTGCCAGAGTTGTAGGCTGTGCCTTTTGTAAATGTGTAAATCCCGGCATATATGTTGTAGTATTTTCTTCCATTATACGAAGAACTTCACTAAGCAGTTCATATAGAAGGTCCTTAAGCTCATCAATCTCATCTCTTACATAGAGTTTCATATCAAGTGCCACCTGATCGTTTCTGCTTCTTCCGGTATGAAGCTTCTTACCTGTATCTCCTATTCTCTCAATCAAATGTGCTTCAACATATGAATGAATATCCTCTGAACCGTCATCAAATTTTAATACACCGCTTTCTATATCCTTTTCTATAGAATTCAGTCCTTCAATGATTTTATCTCTCTCATCATCTGTAAGTATATTTTGTTTTGCAAGCATCTTTACATGAGCTATACTTCCTCTGATATCCTGCTTATAGAATCTATGGTCAAATGAAAGTGATTCATTAAAACTCTCCACCAGTTTATTTGTTTCTTTTTGTAAATCTTCCACCCCCAAAGTTTCATATATACACCGTCTTTCTATTTCAAATCTTCATCATTTGTATTTTTCATCAGTTTCAGGATTATAGTTTTTTTGTAAGCAGTTCAACTACACCTTTTTCCACCGCCTGTGGTTATATCAACGTATACACGTTTATTTTCACCGTTTTTTTCTTCAGATTCGTCATCGTATTCTTCATCATCATCGTCTTCATCGTTATCTTCATCATCATCCGAATCTTCTATATCAAGTTCTTCAAACTCATCGTCTTCAATAACTTCTTTCTTTTTTTGAATTTGATTCCGCCGTTTTTCAATAACTTTTTTTCACAAGGCATATCAGTAATAATAAAGCCAATGAAGTCGCACTTATTATTGCACCTTCAATAATACCTGAACTTAAATATTTAAATTCTATTTCATGCTGTCCTTTTTCAAGTTTTAAGCCGATAAAGGCATCCATAATCTTTATCTTTTCAGCTTTCTTTCCGTCTACATAAACACTCCATCCTTCATCATATGGAATAGAAGTAAACAATGTGGTATTTTTCAACCGCATGAACATTTCCTGACAGGTATGAATCTGAAATCTTACTGAGATATAAAAGGATTCTTATTTAGGATATAATACAATTTCTTCAGAGAATCATAGTTGACTCTATAAACTCTTGCATCAATTGATTCATCCTTATCATCCGTACTTACAAATCTTCCGTTTTTCTCTCCCTCAAGAGTTCCAAGCTCCAATATATAATGTCTCTTCAGATTCTTAAATGACTTTTTAACATCTCCGTCTCCATAACTGAATTCCACTTCGTCAATTGCCGGATTTGTAACATAGGCATAGTATTCACCGTCTATATCGGTCTGAAAGTTTACGGAAGTAGACTCCTTTATAGTCTCTATTTGCTCAAATATATCAGGTAAACCGTAAACGGCGGCCAAATCATTTTGAACATCTATAGGATCTCCGAGATTCAAGTTCCAATCATCTGTAAATCTTTCATCAACCATATATCCAAGAGGCAGAGTATAAGGATTTTCATATAAATAACTGTTTCCTGATATATCCACATAAGAAATATTTGTATTTCTTGACTCACCGGTATATATTGCATATTTTACCGCAAAAAGCATATCTAAAAGAGGTGTTTCTCCGGTTATAGAATATGCATTTGTAGATGCTTCATTTCCAAGTTTTTCAAATAATTCAGTAAGTGAAGCGTTTGCCGTAGATGAAAAAATAGATACCGATTTAAAATTCAACCATGCACCGTCATCCTTTGTCTTTCTGTCCACCTTATCTATACGATAAAAATCATCCATCGGCAATTTCTTAAGCAAAGCTCTTACATCGGCATTGTCATTTATATAATTACTTCTGTTTATTGTTGTCACACTTGTAACCGACATATTGACACTTGATTCAATTACCACTATTGCAAGTGTAATCAAAAATAAATATGTTTTTGATATTCTCTTTGCCATATGCAAATACATTAACATCGCATATATGCTTATAAAAATCATTGCCGCATAAAATACTGCAAAATGGAAATCCTCATTATTTACTATCTTTTGTGCAAGCAAAATATATATCATACTGATTCCGAATGCCAATCCAAGATCCTTGGTTGTATTCGCACTGAAATTATCATATGCCTTTGCACATATAAAGAGTACAAGGAATATATAGATAAAACTCTGTCTCGCAGGTAGTGAGTTCGGGTAATGAAGTCCGTGCCATATATAATTCAATACATTTATTGAAAAACCTGCAAGAAAAAATACAAGCAATGAAATATAAACCGCTTTTTCTTTCTTGGAAATCTTTCTGTTCAATATGTACAGAACAACAAATAAAAATATTCCAACACCACAGAATATATTCGGCCAATGATCAAGTCCGATTTCAACTTTTACATTGCCCATATGTCTGGCAATCATATCGAAAATAGAAAAATATGAATTAAATGTACTTGGAAAGTCAAAGTCTCCCGAGGCTGTAAGCTTAAGTGCATATATTTCAGGCAATAAAACAAGTGCACTCAGTCCTCCTGCAAGCAATGAATAAACAGCAAATCTGATTGAAGCAATTACAAATTTTCTCCAATTGTTTTCATTATCCATTAGATTAAGAGAAATGAAGTATATTACCATAAACAGACAAATCATTATTGAAATATAATAATTTGACAGTATACATAGACCGAGTATTAGTGTATACAGTAAACCTTTTCCTGTTTTTACAAGTCTTTCAATACCCAAGCATACTATCGGAAAAAGTATAATACAATCCAGCCACATAATGTTCCAGCTATATGCCGCCATATATCCTGAAAGTGCATAGAATATTCCGAAGAATAATATTCCGGCTTTGTTTCCTGAAGTATGTTTAGATAAATAATATGTGAAACCAAGTCCTGAAAGTCCTATCTTTGCAACTATCATATATGTCATAAACTCTATCACATATTTTTGCGGACATAGAATAATAAGCCAGTTTAGAGGGCTGGCAAGATAGTAGGCATAAAGTGCCGAGAAATTTATTCCCATACCGAGGTCCCAACTGTAAAGAAGTGAACCTCCATTACTCAGCTTATATTTAAACTCTGAAAAAAACGGAGCATACTGATGATACATGTCAGTTCTCAAAAAGCTCTCATCACCAAACGGGAATATTCCTCTTTGTATGAATATTAATATCATTATAAAAACCGGTATTAAAAAAAGATAAAGCAAATATTGCCCTTTTATCCATTATAATTTCATCTCTCTGATTCAAATTTAAATCGTTCATTTTTTTCTCCTCCGTCTTCCCACTAATTATAGTAGAGGAAATTTTTTTATCAATCTAATTCATAAGATTTATATACAATAGTAAAAAAAAATGCTATACTTCTACCTAAAAGTCGTTAGGAGATATATGAAAAAGAAAATTTTATTACCTATTTTTGGCTTTCGCAGTATTACTTACAGCGATTGCCGTCATATTTTCAAATACAAAAAGCAAAAATAAAGAACCTGAAACTACTCTTGAAACTACAACCACTCAAGAAGAAACTACAACCGAGCCGCCTACAAAAGCTTATGAGACTGATGAAAATTATACAAGGAAAATTGATTTTTGATTCGCTAAAGGCTACAAATCCCGATGTAATAGCATGGGTATATATTCCCGGAACTGTAATTGATTATCCGGTATTATGGAAAGAATATGATATAGAATATTATTTACACCATGATATAAACCATCAGGAATCATATTATTCCGTGTACATGGACGGCTACAGTAATTCGGATTTTTCAACACTTAACAATATTATCTACGGCCATCATATGAAAGACGGTAAAATGTTTACCGATATCACTAAGTTCAAAAATGAAGATTTTTTCAAGGAACATAGAATGATATATATTTATACTCCGAATAAAACTTATAGATTAAAGACTGTTGCCGCTCTTTATACAGATTCCGCACCTGAAAGAAGACAGACATATTTTGATGATATGGATTATTTCCACAACTATGTGGACAGGATGACAGAAAAATGTACCTTCAGAGAGATTCCGGAAGCAGGTGTGAATAAGATTTGGTCGTTTATAACCTGTTCATATGAGGGTGATGATACAAGAACCGTTTTATATGCCTATGAATTGGATGATAATGATCAACCTGCACAATATGATTTATCAACTATTGATTTTGGAGAAGATCACAGGTAAAATAGATACTGTTTTTTTGCATTATAACCTCAGGTTATAACAATTATATTATATAATAAATTGACATTTATCATAATGGTGCTATAGTAAAATGAAAACCAATATGATTTTATTAATTACTACTTTTAATATTGGGAGGTAAAATGAGACGAGTATTTTCACTTATTGTAGATAATTCTGCAGGTGTATTAAGTCGTGTGTCAGGTCTGTTCTCAAGGAGAGGATATAATATAGACTCTCTTACTGTCGGAGAGACAGCCGATCCGCGCTTTTCAAGAATGACAGTTGTTTCTATCGGAGACGAGGACACACTTGATCAGATAGTAAAGCAACTTAGAAAACTTGAAGATGTAAGAGATATCAAGGTTTTAGAGGAAGGCAAAAGTGTTTTTCCGTGAAATAATAATGATAAAGGTAAAAGCCGATGCTTCACAGAGACAGGATATAGCGACTCTTTGTGATATTTTCAGAGCTACTATTGTAGATGTGGCTAAGGATTGTTTGACAGTTATGCTTACAGGTGATAATTCAAAACTTGAAGCACTTTCAAACCTTCTTTCAGATTATGAAGTTTTGGAACTTGCCAGAACAGGACTCACTGCTCTTTCAAGAGGAAGTGATGATGTAGTTGTTTTCAACTAGTTTTTATTTGATGGTTCCCCAGCCTAAATGGGTTAAAATAGAAGTTACTTAGGAGGTATTTATATGTCTAAAATTTATTATCAAGAGGATTGTAATCTTTCAATGCTTGAGGGTAAAACTATCGCAATCATCGGTTATGGTAGCCAGGGACATGCACATGCATTGAACTTAAAGGAAAGCGGATGTAATGTAATCGTAGGTCTTTATGAAGGAAGTAAGTCATGGGCAAAAGCAGAGGCACAGGGACTTAAGGTTTACACAGTCGCAGAAGCTACAAAGAAAGCCGATATCATAATGATTCTTATAAATGATGAGCTTCAGGCTGATTTATATAAGAATGATATCGAGCCTAACCTTGAAGCAGGAAATATGCTTATGTTCGCTCACGGTTTCAATGTTCACTTCGGTTGTATCACAGCACCTAAGGATGTGGATGTTGCAATGATCGCTCCTAAGGCTCCGGGACATACTGTTCGTTCAGAGTATCTTGAGGGTAAGGGAACACCTTGTCTTGTAGCTGTAGAGCAGGATGCTACAGGTAAGGCTCTTGAGCTTGCACTTGCTTACGGTGCAGGTATCGGTGGTGCCAGAGCAGGTCTTCTTGAGACAACATTCCGTACAGAGACTGAGACTGACCTTTTCGGTGAGCAGGCTGTTCTTTGCGGCGGTGTTTGTGCACTTATGCAGGCAGGTTTCGAGACTCTTTGTGAGGCAGGCTATGACCCTAGAAATGCATACTTTGAGTGTATCCATGAGATGAAGCTTATCGTAGATCTTATCTATCAGTCAGGATTTGAGGGAATGAGATATTCTATCTCAAATACAGCCGAGTACGGTGACTATATAACAGGACCTAAGATCATTACAGAGGATACTAAGAAGGCTATGAAGCAGATTCTTACAGATATCCAGGACGGTACATTTGCTAAGGACTTCTTACTTGATATGTCTAATGCAGGTCGTCAGGTTCATTTCAAGGCTATGAGAAAGCTTGCGACTGAGCATCCTTCAGAGAAGGTAGGTGCAGAGATCAGAAAGCTTTACAGCTGGAACAATGATGATGAGAAGCTTATCAACAACTAATTTTTATAAAGTTTTAGCCACTGCTTATGCAGTGGCTATTTTTATTCTATTCTCCTTTTAAAGGTATAAAAGTTCTGTCGTCTTCAGTTTTTCCGGCCTTTATGGTGCTCTCATATTCAGCCTTTGCCTCTTTAATAAAAATTTCCTGTGAGTTTTTCTTTTCACTTCCTACTCTTCTTATCTTCTCATATCTTCCGTCAGGTAAGAGGATGGATGCCTTTACATTATCCTCAAGTTCCACATCCAAGTAATGCTTTATACTCTTTATGATATCCTCATCGGCTACAGGGAATACTATCTCTACTCTCTTTTCCAGATTTCTGTTCATCCAGTCGGCACTGCCAAGGAAAATCTCCTCTTCACCGTCTATACGGAAATCAAATATTCTGGCATGTTCAAGGAATGTTCCGACAATCGATCTGACCGTAATATTTTCAGACACTCCTTTTATTCCTACCTTAAGACAGCATATACCCCTGACAATCAGGTCTATCTTTACACCTGCACAGCTTGCCGAATACAATGCACATATAATATCCTTATCTGAAAGCGAGTTCATCTTTGCTATGATTCTTACCTCGGATCCTCTCTTTGCCGCCTCTTCACATTGACTTATCTTCTTTAAGAATATATCCTTCATCCAAAGCGGTGCAACCACATATCTTTTCCAGAAAGGCGGTTCCGAATATCCGCTGAGCATGTTAAAGACTGCCGTAGCATCCTCACCATAACTTTCTCTTGCCGTAAACATACCAAGGTCTGTATAAAGTTTTGCAGTGGAATCGTTATAGTTTCCGGTACCCAGATGTACATATCTTCTGATACCGTCCTCTTCCCTTCTTACAACAAGAGTTATCTTTGAGTGCGTCTTTAATCCAACAAGTCCGTAGATTACATGACAGCCTGCTTTTTCAAGCATTCTTGCCCAGTTTATATTATTCTCCTCATCAAATCTTGCCTTAAGCTCCACCAAAACCGTAACCTGTTTCCCGTTATCCGCTGCATTTGCAAGCGCCTTGATAATTGGTGAATTTCCGCTGACTCTGTATAAAGTCTGCTTTATAGCAAGAACATTTTTATCTGCCGCCGCCTTTGATACAAAATCTATTACCGGATCAAAGCTCTCATATGGATGTGAAAGCAAAATATCCTTCTTTTTTATCTCTTCAAATATATCCTCACAGTCTATAAGCCTTTGATTCATTACAGGAATATGTTTTTTATCTTTTAATCTCTCAAAACCTTCAAGTGAGTATATCTTCATAAGAACTGTCAAATCCAGAGGTCCGTTTATCTTAAATATATCCTCTTCATCAACATTCAACTCATTCTTTAGGAAATTTAATAGGCTTGCATCCATTCTTTCTTCAGCTTCAAGTCTGATGGCCTCTCCCCACTGTCTCTTCTTAAGTTTTTTCTTTATTTCCTCCAACAGATCCGATGCATCATCCTCATCAAGCTTAAATTCCGCATTTCTCATAACTCTGAATGTTGCTGCAGATATTACTTCATAGTTTAAGAACAGTTTATCTATATTTTTCTCTATGATATCTTCAAGATAAATTATCTTTCTCTCCTCGGACTCACAAGGTATCTCCACAATTCTCGGAAGTACCGAAGGAACCTGCACCATTGCAAAGTCCATATCCTTGTCTACATTTCCAAGATATACATCCTTTTTCTTCTTTTTTGATGTCTCTTCTTTTCTCTTTCTTATCAGAGCCGCAATATTTAAAGTCTTATTTCTGACAAGCGGAAAAGGTCTTGAAGCATCTACAGCCATAGGTGTAAGCACAGGGTATACAAATTCGTCAAAATATTCATTGATAAAATTTTTTTCATTTGTATCAAGCTCGTCATCATGACTTATTATATGCAAATTTTTCCTTCTTTAAAAGCGGAACCAAAGATTTGTTATACACCTCATACTGCTTTTTAACAAAGTCATGAGTCTCCTTAGTAAGGATAGCAAGCTGCTTATCCGCACTCATTCCGGAGATATCTTTTTTCTTATAGTCGGCATCCACCATATCTTTTAAGGAAGCAATCCTTACCATAAAAAACTCGTCAAGATTTGAAGATGTAATACTTAAAAATTTTAATCTTTCAAAAAGCTTTACATCATCATCCTCAGCTTCATTTAAAACTCGGATATTGAACTTCAGCCAGGACAGCTCCCTGTTTGTAAAAATATTCTACATTATCAAACTTTTCCATAATAGCCACTCCTTCCTATCAAAAAGTTCTTATCTGCTTCAAAATAAATTCTATTCCGAAGATTTCTCTAAAGAAATCTCTGTGAGAGTTAAAACTGAGTATTTCAAGGCTCAAATCACCCATGTAATTCACTTCAAGTTTCAGCTTATTTTTCATCCAATTTCAATGTAAAATTCTTTTATTTTTCTGCTTATGAGATCTGTCAAGTGCATTTGCCATTTGCAGTATTGCACTTAATTTTTGCAAGCCTGATATCTCTTTTATTATAAATATTTTCTTCATTATCAATATTTGATATCTCCGCCATAAGCATTCTCTCATCATGAGATATACCTATAATCTCTCCTGATGAAATTATATTGTAGGTGGCTGTATCACTGTTTTTCATATTGATAAACTTACCGATATTATGAAGTATGGCGGCTATTTGTACCAAGAGTCTGTCTCTTTCTGTCAAACCGCTGACCTCCTTTTATTGCATCAAATATAAGAAGAGCGTTCTTTTTCCACCGCAGTTGTGTGTTTGCTGTTTCCTCTGTATCTTTTTGCAAGGTTTTTTTGACATGCTAATTATATCTTCTTCAAAAATTATGACCTACACTTATAATTCCGGTTTTCTTTGCATACTCCATGCAATTCCGTCTATCAAAAGTGTACCCGGCATCCATATTTCCTTGGCATTAAACAGATCAAAAATTCTTTGAAAAATAAGCACACTCGGCAAAATCATCTTTGCATGATTTTTACTTACACCAAGTATATTCTCTATTTCCTCAACACTCTTTCCACGTATTTTATCAAATAATTTAATAAATCTCTCATAATCTATTATCATATCTGAGGATTCATGATCCATATATCTGAATACATACATAAGAGGTTCTCCGATACCGATTATAGTCTTTACCTTTTTATTCTTAAGATAAATCTTCTTAAATGTATTAAGGTCGTTATCTATAAGCTCTGTGAGTACATTATGCTTTTTTTCATTGATATTATCAATCTCTTCCACCATCTCTCGAAGTCTTAAAACTCCAAGTGATAAATTTTGTGTGCTCTGTATTGCACCGTTATCGTAAAGAGTAAGCTGCATACTTCCAAATCCTACATCGGCAATAGCTGTACCGCTCTTTATATATTTCTCAAAGAGCTCACCTTTTGAATCTATAGACATATAATTGATAAATCTTTGCTCGGAGTTTGATATTATACTTATATCAATCCCCTGCTCTTACCTTTATCTGGTCAAGCACCTGCATATTGTTTGAGGCTTCTCTCATAGCGCTGGTTGCATATGCCTTATAGGCATCCACCTTATAGCTATGCATTATTTTCTTAAAATCCGATAAAATATCACATAGCTCATCTATCATTTCATAACTGATTTTCCCGAATTTGTAAGTGTCACTGCCAAGCGCAATAGTATGCTTGACATAATCAATTCTCTTTATTCCCGATTTACCTGCTATCTCATAAATTCCAAGCTCAAGCTCAAATGAGCCTACATCAATCGCCGCAAAATATTTTATCTCACTCTTTCCCATACGCTCTCCAAGTCTATTGACTCTGTAAATAAGTTATAAATTGTGTTGCACTTCTTCCGGACATACCTCCGTGAGACAATTCCCACATATTGGCTTTTGCAAGTATTTCACTTTCATCCATATCTATATTATGCTTCTTTGCCAAAGCAAGTACAATAGAGTTAAACTCTCTTTTATCCGGTGAACCGTAATAGATTTTCTCTCCGAATCTTGCAGATAATGAAAGTTTCTCCTCAACGGTATCTCTTGTATGCAGTTCTTCATCAGTTTCAGTCTTGTCTCTGAACTTTCTCTGATAAGATGTCTTCTGTTACTTGTAGCATAAATCAGTACATTCTCAGGTCTTCTTCCAAATCCTCCTTCAAGAATCGCCTTTAAATACTTGTATTCAAGCTCCGACTCTTCAAAACTTAAATCATCCATATATATGATAAACTTATAATTCCTGTCTTTAAGCTGCTCAAGTATATCGGATAAATATCTGAATTGATGCTTATAGATTTCAATAATCCTAAGTCCTTTATCATAGTACTCGTTTACAATAGCTTTTACACTTGAAGATTTTCCGGTTCCGGCATCTCCGTACAATAAACAGTTATTTGCAGGTTTACCGTTTATAAAACTTTCGGTATTGTATGTGAGTTTTTTCTTTTGAATATCATAACCGATTATATCATTCAAATAAACATGCTCGACTCTGGTTATAGGTATTATATTTGCAGTCTTTAAATCCGTACCTTCTTCTATACGAAAAGCTTTATTTAAACCAAACTTTCCAACACCGTATTCCTTATAAAATTCAGTTATTATATCTTTAAACTCATTGTCCGAGTTCGCCTCTGTAAGTTGCTTTGAAAGTCTTAGAATCCTGTCTCTTACTCTGGTGTTTACAAGCTTTGAATCTCTTCCGTTACCTTCATAATGATATATCTCTTTTAATAAATCACCGTCAATATTAGGTACAAAATGAATCAACTCTTTTAATATTTTAAAATCATGTATTGCAAATGTATTTATACTTCCTGAAGTTTCACCTACAATCTCTGTAGCTTTTGAGTACACATTCTCATTGTATGCAAGTGCCAATGCAAGTATATTAGCCCAAAGATTTCCGTGAAGACCGTATTCACCGGCAACTTCAATCATCTTTGATATGGTTTTACTTACATTGTTGCTGTTCTTATCCAAAGCACAAAACATTCTTATTGTGTCTTCAAACTTCAAGTCTCTATATAATATCAAATCATCTATCTTTGAATCTTTACATGCTTTTATACTGTACATATTTCCTCCTTAAGCTACATTAATTATTTGAACAATAGTTTCCCAAAAATCTTTAAAAAAAGGGACTTTCTAGTAAGTATTTCCAGTACATTTAAAACATTTTGCCGAGTTTAGATTTGCCTCAACATCTATAAAAAATCTGTACTCAAATGTTTTTTCAGGTATCGGTCTTGATTCTATCTTCACAAGGTTCAATCCGTTTAATACAAATATTCCGAGAATATTATACAGCATACCCTTTTCATGTGGAAGTTCCAATATAAGGCTGAGTTTATTTGAATTTTTCGAAAAAATCTTTTCCTTACTTAGTACTACGAATCTTGTGGTATTATTGGAGTTTCTGTTAATTCCCCTGTCTAAAATATCCAGATTGTAAAGCTTAGCTGAAAGCTCGGAAGCAATTGCCGCCTGCTCGATCTTGCCTTCATTTTTTACTTTTTTTGCAGATACGGCAGTGTTTAAAAGGCTTATCTGGCTCCACTCAGTATGTTCTTTCAAATAAGATGCACATTGCATTAAAGCCTGAGGATGTGAATATACTGTTTTAATATCGGAAAAGCTTGCCCCCTTTATACCCAAAAGACAGTGGCTGATATGTAAATCATATTCCGCTACAATTACTACATCTTTTTTTAAAAGCAAATCGAAAATATCCGTAACAATACCGGCTGATGAATTCTCAATCGGTACAACACAGTATGACGCCTCACCGTTTAAAACGGAATTTATAGCATCTTCAAAAGTATTTACATTCTCTGTGTCCGCTTCGGGGAATAATGTCTGTGTTACTATATGTGAATATGCGCCTTCCACACCCTGATAGACTATTTTTTTTATACATGAATCCATATATTCCTTGCATTTAAATCCGCTCGGCATATCATCAAATTTTCTTTCCTCAAGTCTTTGCATAGTACTCCCAAAGTTTTATCTTTTTTCTTTCACCATGTTTTCAAGCATATTTACAATTTTATTTCTCGCATATGCACCAAGCTTTTTCTTCTCATCATCAGATAATTCCGATATTATTATCGGCTCGCCATACTCAATTATTACATTACTCTTTTTCATAAAAGGTAAATGCTGTTCCCATATCTCATATGTACCGTAAATAGCTACAGGTATAACAGGTACCTTTCCTTTTTCGGCTATCTTCAATGAGCCTTCTTTAAAATCCTTTACATTTGTGACATCATCATTTAAGTTTCTTGTTCCCTCAGGACAAATCCATATCGAAATACCTGATTTAACCTTTTCTACACCCTGTAATATTGTCTTAAGTCCCTGCTTTATATCTTTCCTGTTTAAGAAAAGGCAATTTAGCAAATCCATCCACTGTTTAAGAAGCGGAACCTTTATCATTTCATACTTTGCCACAAAACCGAGCGGTTTATAAGTATATGCATATCCTGCAAGTATATCAAAATAGCTTCTGTGATTACTTACAAATAAAACGCCTCCGTCCTTTGGAATATTTTCACTCCCTCTAACTTCCACTTTTGCTCCCGCCAAAAACAGTAAGAGTCTGAAAGTTATACGCACCATTGTTTGTGCAATAGCGGAAGAAGTAACAGGTTTAAACCTTTTTACTATAAGTAAAACAAGCATTGTCGGTATAAAAAGTAACAGGTATAAAAGCAGACACAGTGCTACCAAAATAAATCTGATCATTTGAAAAAACCTCTCATTATAATAATGGACTAAGGAGTCTGCTCACCTGTTCTTTAACTCTTTGAATAAGTGAACGATTCTTATACATTGACAATGTATACTCCTTTGAATCATAAATATCTCTCATAAAATTGTCTTCAAGTTCTATTGCAATATCCTCATCGTAAATCATTGCATTGACTTCAAAATTAAGCTCAAAGCTTCTTATATCCATATTTGCCGTGCCCACACAGGCTACCTTGCCGTCAGCCATTACAGACTTTGCATGTAAGAATCCCTTCTCATAGGTATATACCTTTCCACCCGCTTCAAGAAGAGTTCCTGCCCAGCTAAGCGTAGCGGAATATACAAATGGATGATCAGGCATACATGGAATCATAAGTCTTACATCAACTCCCGATCTTGCCGCGATATTCAGCGCACTTATAAAAGCCTCATCAGGAATAAAATAAGGCGTGTGGATATACACATGATTCTTTGCATGATTTATAATCTCTATGTAATTATCTCGTATAAGTTTAGTCTCGGAATCCGGTCCGCTTGAAATTATCTGCATTCTGAGAATATTGTCACCTTCCTCAGGTACAAAATCCATCTCATCCAGTTCGGTAAAATATTTGTCATTTAAGAAAATATCTTCTTTTGTCGCGTACTTCCAATCCAGTCCGAATCTAAGTTCAAGTCCGTTTACAGCCTCTCCTACTATTCTAAGATGTGTATCTCTCCAGTGTCCGAATTTCTTTGAGCCGTCAACATATTCTTTTCCGATGTTAAAGCCTCCTACATAACCGATTTTACCGTCTATTACGGCTATTTTCCTATGGTTTCTGTAGTTTATACGGAAGTTGATTCTTCCCAAAGTTGCAGGAAAAAATACCCCCAACTTTATGCCATGAGATTTTAAATTTTCTAAAATCTTCTTTGACATAAACCTTCCGCCCATTCCGTCAAACAGAATCCTTATCTCAACACCCTCATCTGCTTTTTTTATAAGCTCCTTGGCTATATTTAGGAAAAGATAGTCCTGCTTTTATAATATAATATTCCAAGTGTATATTTTTTTCGGCATTCTTAATATCTTCAATCAGTGCATCAAATTTATTATTTCCGTCCGTGAATATATCCAAAGAATTTTTTTCATTGTCAAAAGTGAGCCTCCGGACATAAGGTTGTACTGCATCAATCTGTGATATTCCTTTGCATACAAATCATTCTTCATCATTTCACTTTTTGTGAAGAATTTTTCCTGCCTGATGGTGGCTCTCCTTATGCTGTCCTCAACACTTTTTAATTTAAACATTCTGGATTTTCTGTAATCCTGACCTATAAATAAATACAGTATTATTCCTATAATCGGCAGAAAATTAAGTACTAAAATCCATGTCCAAACCGTTCTGGGATCTCTTCTTTGAAAAAAAACAATTATCAACGAAAGTATCAAATTCAGGTAAAATAAATGTACAAATCCAAAATGACTTGAAGTCAAAAAATCAAACATAAAACTCCTGTTCCATTGATTTTATCACAATAAGCAGTATACTTTAGTAATATCCGTTACTATAGCTCTGAAAGTTTCTATAATCCTGTCTATTATACCACTAATATTGTTTTTTTACATTAATTAAAAAAAGAGCCGGTTGCCCGACTCTTTAATATTTATTTTTGTACAACTGCAGTCAGCTCATTATAAGGATCCAAGTCGATATATATTATATCTTTCGCTTTCAACTCGCTGTCTGAAAGTATTAGCTTTGCAACCATGGTCTCGACATTCTTTTGCAGATATCTCTTTAGCGGTCTTGCACCATATGCAGGGTCATATCCGTTATCAATGATATAGTTCTTTGCCGCATCGCTAAGTTCCACTTTAAGTTCCTTACTTTCAAGTCTCTCATTGAGCTCGTCCATTAACAGATTTATGATATTTCCGATATTATCCTTTGTAAGCGGCTTAAACATAATGATTTCATCAAGTCTGTTTAAGAACTCAGGTCTGAAGCTGTTTCTAAGCTCATCCATTACTTTCTTTCTTGCATCTTCAGTGATATCACCATATGTGTTGATACCGTCAAGTAAGTATGCAGAGCCCAAATTTGATGTCATTATTATGATGGTATTCTTAAAGTCTACAGTCTTTCCAAGTGAATCGGTTACTCTACCGTCATCAAGCACCTGTAAAAGTACGTTAAATACATCAGGATGTGCCTTTTCTATCTCATCAAAGAGCACTACTGAATATGGCTTTCTTCTTACAGCTTCTGTAAGCTGTCCGCCCTCATCATATCCTACATATCCCGGAGGAGCTCCTATAAGTCTGCTCACGGAGAATTTCTCCATATACTCACTCATATCGATTCTTATCATATTGTTTTCATCATCAAACAGAGACTTTGCCAGAGATTTTGCAAGCTCAGTCTTACCTACACCGGTAGGTCCTAAGAAAAGGAATGAACCTATAGGTTTTGAAGGATCTTTAATACCGGCTCTTGAACGAATTATAGCATCGGTAACCTTCTCAACAGCCTCATCCTGTCCTATTACTCTCTCATGGAGAGTGTCTCCAAGGTGAAGAGTCTTTTCTCTTTCACTCTCACTCAGTTTTGAAACAGGAATATTTGTCCATCTTGAGATAATTCTTGCAATTTCTTCATCTGTTACAGACTCACGAAGAAGTCTGAGGTCTTCTTTTTTAACCTTTTCCTCTTCAATCTGAAGCTGTTTTTGCAGCTCAGGCAACTTTCCGTATTGGAGCTCTGCAGCTCTGTTAAGGTCATAGCTTTGCTTTGCTGCATTTATCTGTCTGTTGACCTCGTCAATTTCACCTCTGAGTTTTGCAAGACCTTCAACACTCTTTTTCTCATTTTCCCATTTTGACTTTGCTTCATTTAACTCGTCATTAACCTCTGCAAGTTCTTTTTGCAAAGCTTCAAGTCTTTCCTTTGAAAGATTATCGTTTTCTTTCTTAAGTGCGGTTTCTTCTATCTGAAGCTGCATCTGTCGTCTTGAGAGTTCATCTATCTCTGTAGGCACCGAATTAAGCTCAGTCTTTATAAGAGCACAAGCCTCATCTACAAGGTCGATGGCCTTATCAGGAAGGAATCTGTCACTTATATATCTGTCTGAAAGTACAGCCGCACTCACAAGGGCACCGTCAGTTATTTTAACTCCGTGATATGCCTCATATCTGTCCTTCAAACCACGAAGTATTGATATAGTATCCTCTATTGTAGGTTCTTCTACAAGCACAGGCTGGAATCTTCTCTCAAGTGCAGGGTCCTTTTCAATATACTTTCTATACTCATCAAGTGTGGTGGCACCGATACAATGCAATTCACCTCTTGCAAGCATAGGCTTTAACATATTTCCGGCATCCATACTGCCCTCTGTTTTACCTGCACCTACTATTGTATGAAGCTCATCTATGAAAAGAATAATCTCACCTTCGGACTTTCTTACCTCATCCAAAACCGCCTTTAATCTTTCTTCAAACTCACCTCTATACTTCGCACCTGCTATAAGCGCACCCATATCAAGGGCAAAGAGTTTCTTATCTTTAAGATTATTAGGAACATCACCTGCCACAATTCTTCCTGCAAGTCCCTCAACAACTGCGGTTTTACCTACACCGGGCTCACCTATAAGTACAGGATTGTTCTTTGTCTTACGGCTTAATATCCTTATAACATTTCTTATCTCACTGTCTCTTCCGATAACAGGATCAAGTTTTTGCTGCCTTGCACGCTCAACAAGGTCATATCCGTATTTATTCAAAGTATCATAAGTAGCTTCGGGATTGTCGGAAACCACTCTTTGATTACCTCTTACCTCGGAGAGTACCTGTAAAAACTTATTTTTATTTATTCCATACATTCCGAAAATCTGTGCCACATTAGAAGACGGATTTTCCAAAAGATTTAGGAAAATATGCTCTACTGAAACATATTCATCTCCCATGCCTTTTGCTACATCCTCTGCAGTAATAAGCACATTATTTAAATCATTACTGATATAGGAATTTCCGCCGCTTACCTTCGGAAGTTTTTCTATGGCGGATTCCACTTCGTTTCTAAATTCATTTTCATTGATGCCCATCTTTTTTATAAGATTAACTATCAATGAACCATCTATATCTAATAGTGATGCCAACAAATGTATTTGTTCTATTTGCTGATTGCCATGAGTAGCTGCCACCTTTTCCATGTTTTGGACAGCTTCAATTGACTTTTGTGTAAATTTGCTTATATTCATTATATCACCACCTTTGTTATCTTTGTTATACACGTACTATAACAGACTTATTTTTTTATATGTCAAGCGAATTTTTAAATATTATTTTTAAAATTATTTTATGTCCCCTGTTAATTAATTTCTTTTTTTCCATTTTAGGTCTTGTAAAAGTGTAAAATTTGGACTATAATCCTGTCTTTGACAGTTTTCAAAAGTTAAAATGCCCTTGAACCCCAGTATTTTTACTGGCTTTCAGGGCATTTTTTTATTTCGTTTTGAAAAATAAAAAAATAGTATTTTATTTTTCCTTTGCTTTGTTTTTTTGTATTGTCCGCATTTGACTTTTTTTGTTATAAATTCAAAATCTGTATTAAAATGACAAATCTCATGTAGTTTGTCTGTGAGCTCTGTTCGTTTATATAGAGGTATGAAACCTTGCTCTTTCACATATGCAAAAATTAAAATCTTTTTAAGGTCTTTAGAATCTCTTCGCATGTATACTTGTGGTCTAAAAAAATTTTTCGAGATATCTGTAAATAATCAAGGCTAAAAAAAGCAGGTTAAGAAGTGAGACGTAATTCTATCAGTCCTTTGTAAAAAAATACCGGTCTTGCTTCAAACTCGGTCTTCATAATTCTAAAAGCATTCTTCTATTTGCCAACGCTTTTTCGCTTATATTTAGTATTTCACTTACATTATCATCAAGTAGGTCTGTTGAGACGGCATACATACCATCATACTTTGCTTCCTCATCTATTTTTGTCTGTATTAAGAAAGCTATGTACCTTTGCCTTTTCACCATCATCAGTTACTGCGATACTGCCAAGAAACCTGGCCGGATCATTAGGATTTCTTCTTTCTTTTTTTGATACTGCCTTTTTCAAGCATTAACTTAGCTCTGTCAACTTGTCTTTCTCTAATAGCCGTTTGGTATTTGGCATATTTTTGGTGAATATGTGATGATAAGTCTTTGAGATAAATCTTTTTGGTGTATAGGGAGCATCTTTGTAATATATAGTCTCATCATCCTTTGAGATTTCAGCCAGGTCTACCACTTTATTATCGTACAAACTTTTAAATCCTTTAGTATCTAAAGCCCATTGCCTATCCTGTGCATTAAGCTTTTTTATTGATTGAGTGACTACAAAAGCTCTTTCACCCATGTGATTGTATTTTTCTTATTTTTTTCCGAACCAAGTCCGGCATCACTACAGTAAATAAACTTTTGACAATCAAACTCATTTAAAATTTTTTCTTCAAGTGGTTTAATAGAGGTTTGTTCATTTGCATTTCCGGGAAATAGAGAAAAAGCAAGAGGAATACCGTCACCATCCATAAACATACCCATTTGTATTATAGGGTTTGGTCTATGTTCCTTACTTTTGCCGTATCTCTTAATGCCATCTTCATCCTCAATCTCAAAATAATAGTTAGTACAATCATAAAAAAGAAGATTATCATTACGCTTACCTACTAAATGACTATTTCTATAAGTTTCAGATTGTATAAGGTCACATTCTTTACCGAGTACATTTAAAGAGCGATATACATCATGTAATTGGTAAGACGGTGGCTCTAAAAAGTCCATAGAACAAGAGTAACTTGAGCGTTTGCTGGAAGGTTCGAGTATTCTGGAGTAAATCAAATCGGATAGTATCGAGTTGATATCAAACTTGAAGTTATACTTATCCCTTATCTTTCTGCAAACTTTGTTTAAGCCAAGTTGATAATAAAAGTACTGTAAAAACAGGTAACCTCCACGATAGAAGACCTGTTGCTGAGGCTGTAGTCTTTTGCTTGAGTTAAAAGAAATATTTACTGTTTTATCTTCTTTGTACTTCTGTGTTTCAAGTTTTGCCTCGGCACGAGCCCATTTCATGACGTCATCTCTAGTGGGTCCATGCTCTTTTAATAAATCAGCGAGAGTACCAAGTTTGCGTACATTTACAGAGGTGCTAACCCCTTTGTCATTTATAAAGCTTTTGGAAATATAGAATGACTCTGCATTTTTTGATTTTGATGTAGTAACTTTCATAGATAACCTCCACACCTTATTATAACATAAAAATACTAGAAAATACTATATAATAAAACGAATATTTTGACAAAAAAATTTCAACTGAAGAATGTAGGTTATATGCGGGTTGTAGGACTTTTTTTAATGATTATTTAGGTGAACAAACTGTCAAAGACCCGTATAACAGACTTATTTTTTTATATGTCAAGCGAATTTTAAATATTATTTTTAAAAATTATTTTTATGTCCCCTGTTAATTAATTTCTTTTTCCATTTTAGGTCTTGTAAAAGTGTAAAATTTGGACTATAATACGAAAAAAATGATTTTTATAAAGGAGAAGTATGAGACATCTTTTAAACCCATTGGACTTTTCTGTTGAAGAAACTAATGCACTCTTAGAGCTTGCTATTGATATTGAAAACAACAGGGGAAAGTATTCTAAAATTTGTGAAGGAAAAAAATTAGCAACATTTATTTTTATGAGCCAAGCACACGAACCAGACTCTCATTTGAAGCAGCGATGCTTAATTTGGGAGGTAGCGTACTTGGCTTTCATTCTGCCGACTCATCATCTGCAGCAAAGGGAGAAAGCGTTGCAGATACTATCAGAGTAATTTCTTCATATGCAGATATAGCGGCAATGCGTCATCCGAAAGAGGGTGCACCGCTTGTTGCAAGCAAATTCTCTTCTATTCCGGTAATTAATGCCGGTGACGGTGGACATCAGCATCCAACACAGACTCTTACAGACCTTTTGACAATAAAGAGAATGAAGGGAAATATCTCAGACCTTACAGTCGGACTTTGCGGCGACCTGAAGTTCGGTAGAACAGTTCATTCACTTATTAACGCTCTTATCAGATATCCGAATATCAAATTTGTTCTTATCTCCCCTGAAGAGCTTAAAGTTCCCGACTATATCAGAGATGATGTACTTAAGGCAAATAATATCGAGTTTAGTGAAGTTACAAGTCTTGACGAGGCTATGCCTGAGCTTGATATACTTTATATGACAAGAGTTCAAAAGGAACGTTTCTTCAACGAGGAAGATTATATTCGTTTGAAGGACACATATATTTTGGATAAGCAGAAATTAAAGCATGCTAAAAAGGATATGTATATACTCCATCCTCTTCCAAGAGTAAATGAAATAAGCGTTGAGGTTGATAATGACCCTAGAGCCGCATATTTCAAGCAGGCTGAGTTCGGTGTATATGTAAGAATGGCTTTGATTCTCACTCTTTTGGAGGTAAAATAATGTTAAATATCAGTGGATTAAATGAAGGTGTGGTACTTGATCATATAGAAGCCGGAAAAAGCTTGGATATATATTTTCACTTAGGACTTGATAAGCTTGATATACCTGTTGCAATTATAAAGAATGCCAAATCTAAAAAAATGGGTAAGAAAGATATTATCAAAATCGAAGGTGATGTACTTGATTTGATAGATTTTGATGTAATCGGATATATTGATCACAATATCACAATCAATGTTATAAAGAATAATGCAATAGTTGAGAAAAAAAGACTGTTTCATTACCTGAGAAGATAACAAATATTATCAAGTGTAAGAACCCCAGATGTATCACTTCGATAGAACAGGAGCTCCCACATATCTTCTATCTTTCAGATAAGGAGAATGAGGTATATCGTTGCATCTATTGTGAAGAGAAAAGAAATAAGAAAAAATAATATTTTAAACTACAAAACTGCCGGATTAAATTTTAATCCGGCAGCCTTTTTATACCAATATGGCTTTCTTTATTTCCACCTTTTCAGGTAATCCTTTTATTTCTCTTAGAATCTTCATGAACTCTTTTCCGGTAATAGTTTCCTTTTCTATAAGGAACTCTGCCAGTTTGTCCATTACATCTTTATTTTCTCTAAGGATTCTAAGGGCTTCATCATAGCTCTTTTTAAGTATTTTCATTACTTCTTTGTCAACTTCGGTAGCTGTATTGTCACCACAGTCAAGTATTGCCTGTCCTGACAGGTATTGATTTTCAACTCTTGCAAGTCCCATCAATCCGAACTTTTCACTCATACCGTACTGTGTAACCATTGCTCTGGCAATAGAGGTAGCCTTTTCAATATCATTTGATGCACCTGTTGTTACTGAATCAAATACTATTTCCTCGGCCGCTCTACCTCCAAGAGTACTTACAAGCATATCCTCAAGTTCTTTTTTTGACTTAAGATATGTCTCTTCTTCAGGTACATACATTACATAACCCAAAGCACCCATGGTTCTTGGTACAATAGTGATTTTTTGTACAGGCTCGGAGTTTTTTTGCAGTGCAGAGATAAGTGCATGTCCCACCTCATGGTAGGATACAATTCTTCTCTCTTCCTGATTCATAACTCTGTCCTTTTTCTCCTTACCGACAAGCACCACTTCAACAGCTTCAAAAAGATCTTTTTGCTTTACAGCTTTTCTGCCTTTTTTTACGGCCAAAATAGCAGCTTCATTTATCATATTGGCAAGGTCCGAACCTACAGCACCTGATGTAGCAAGTCCTATTGCTTCAAGATCTACGCTGTCATCCATAAGTACATCTTTTGAATGTACCTTAAGGATGTCAACTCTTCCTTTAAGATCAGGTCTTTCAACAATCACTCTTCTATCAAATCTACCCGGACGAAGTAATGCAGGGTCAAGTATCTCAGGTCTGTTTGTAGCACCCAGTACTATAAGACCTTTTGATGAATCAAAGCCGTCCATTTCGGAAAGAAGCTGATTGAGAGTTTGTTCTCTCTCATCATTTCCTCCACCCATTCTGGAATCTCTGCTCTTACCTATAGCATCTATCTCGTCTATAAATATGATAGCAGGAGCCGCCTCCTGTGCCTGTTTAAATAAATCTCTTACTCTTGAAGCACCAACACCTACAAACATCTCTACAAAGTCTGAACCTGACAGAGAAAAGAACGGTACATCCGCTTCTCCGGCCACAGCCTTTGCTAAAAGTGTTTTTCCTGTTCCCGGAGGTCCTACCAAAAGAGCTCCCTTCGGAAGTCTGGCACCAATCTTTGTATATTTCTCAGGATTATGCAAAAAGTCAACGATTTCAGTCAAAGACTCTTTTGCTTCATCTTCACCTGCTACATCCTTAAATGTAATACCGGTTTCCTTTTGAACATATACTTTCGCATTGCTCTTGCCGACTCCCATGAATCCGCCTCCACCCATTTTCTTCAAGAGGAAATTCATCATAAGTATGAAGAAAATAAACGGTAGAATAAAACTTAGGAATGACAGTATCGTAGATGTAGTCTCAAACCTTTCCATAGTTGCCGGTACATTGGCGCATATAATCTGTCAACCAATGAATCGTCTTCTATTCTGACCGTCTTATACACAGTCATGGTTGAGTAGTCTGAAAGATTAGGCTTTACCTTTATTTCAATGGCAGTTGCCATTACCTTTACCGACTCCACCTTTCCGTCATTTACCATTTGCATAAACTCAGTATAAGGTACTTCCTTCGTTGTGGCCTTTTTCAGCCTGTTTGAAAGTATGCTTACTGCAAAGAATGCAATGGCAGCGCAATAATAAGTATAATAATCGTCCTATTATTCAGCCCATTGGATTCATTTTTATTTTTTTTATCCATACACTTCCTTTCTATTTTATTTTACTCTTATTATAATTTATAAGAGAACCTGCCTCCACTATGGATTTTTCCGCATCAGTCATTTCTGCAATGCTTAAGCTTATTTCTTTTATATTTTCACCTATAATATAGGCAGGAATTTTTGACATATCACCTCTTAGATGCTTCTTGATATTAGGTACAAGATATAATCTCCAACCTCGAAATCAGGCTCAGAATCTAAAAGGAAAGGCAGCATACCCCAGTTCATCACATTTGAGCGATATCTCTTTGTTGCATACTCCTTGGCAATGTTTGCAAGACCGCCGATAACTCTCTGGCAACTCGCAGCCTGCTCTCTTGCAGAACCGTCACCGGGTTTCTTGGCATATATCATACTGCCTATCTCGGTTTCGTTTGCGACAATATCTGCAAATTCAGGTATATTCTTTATCTTTTCAAATATATTTGATAACTCCGTATTATCTTTTAAGATGTCCTCACCTTTTCTTCTTGACTTTTCAATAACATCTACCGCCTTGCTTCTGCCTACATATTCAGGATCTCTTCTTGAAAGTGTAAACTCTGCAAGTCCAAGCGGATTTGATCTGTAAGAAGATGTCTCTCCTGAAGGTATAAGCTCATCTGTAGTGGTTACCTCGTCAAGTATCTTTGAACATACCTTTAAAAGAATATTGTCGGTAAGAGCGGTCATCTCAGGCCAGTCCTTTATATTAGGTCCGTAAACCAAAGCACTGTCCTCTCTTGCCTCTCCAAATCCCTGATATACTCTGTTTTTATATATTGTGTCATCATAATTATACTCAGGTACAATATAATCATCTGCAAACTCTGTAGCAGGTGTTAAAAATCCCTTGTTTCTTGCAGTTGCGGCTACAGATCTCGCATCCATAAGAGCTACAGCGGACATCTGACCCGATCCCGGCTTTGAACCTTCTCTGTTAGGGAAGTTTCTTGTAGTATGTCTTATAGAAAGGCCGTTATTTGAAGGAGTATCTCCGGCACCGAAGCAAGGTCCGCAGAATGCAGTCTTTACTACCGCACCGCTTTCCATAAGATCCGCTACAGCACCGTTTCTTGTTGTTTCTATAAATACAGGTTGTGATGAAGGATATACATTAAGTTAAACTCATCAAATCCTGTACTGTATCCTTTAAGTATATGTGCAGCCTCCATTACATTTGAATAAGTTCCGCCTGCACAACCTGCTATAATACCCTGTGATACTCTAAGCTTTCCGTTTTCTATTTTATCTAAAAGTCTTAGACCCTTTCCGGCTTCTCCACCTATCTTTATTGCCTCAAGCTCAACTTCATGAAGAAGATCTTCTAAATTCTCATTAAGGAAATCTATTTCATATACATTACTTGGGTGGAATGGAAGTGCAATCATCGGCTTGATTGTAGAAAGGTCCACATGAACAACACCGTCATAATATGTTATATCGGCAGGCTTTAATTCTTTATAATCCTCAGGTCTTCCGTGAACTGTAAGGAATTTCTTTGTATCCTCATCAGTCTCCCAAACAGATGAAAGGCATGTAGTCTCTGTAGTCATAACATCTACACCGTTTCTATAATCTGTGGTCATAGATGCTATTCCGGGTCCTACAAACTCCATTATCTTATTCTTTACATATCCGTTTTTAAATACCTTACCTATTATTGCAAGTGCGATATCCTGCGGTCCGACACCGGCCTTCGGTGCTCCCTCAAGATAGATTGCAATAATTTCAGGTCTGTTTACATCATAAGTATCCTGTAAAAGCTGTTTTACAAGCTCACCACCGCCTTCACCTATAGCCATTGTTCCAAGTGCTCCGTATCTGGTATGTGAATCGGAACCGAGTATCATCTTTCCACAACCTGCAAATGCCTCTCTCATATACTGATGTATTACCGCAATATGAGGTGGTACATATATACCGCCATATTTTTTTGCGGCGGAAAGACCGAACATATGGTCGTCCTCATTTATAGTTCCGCCAACTGCACAAAGTGAGTTGTGACAATTTGTCAAAACATAGGGTATAGGAAATTTTTCCATACCGCTTGCCTTTGCAGTCTGTATTATTCCAACAAAAGTAATATCATGTGAAGCCATGGCATCAAACTTCAGTCTGAGCTTATCCATATTTCCTGAAGTATTGTGTTTTTCAAGTATATTGTAAGCTATACTTCCCTTTCTGGCTTCTTCCTTATCTATATCTTTGACTGTAACAGCTTTTAATTTATCTAAATCATTCTCTTCTATAAGTGTCTTACCGTTAATAAGGTAAGCTCCACCATTGTACAAATTAACCATATTTCCTCCTAGTTTTTCCAGAATAGTATATACTATCAAAAAAATTATTTTTCAAGGCTGATGATTTTATTGGAAAAAAACCAAAAATGAGGGCTCTGCCCTCATTTATGATACGGTTCATTATTTCTGATCCTGTATGCTCTATATATTTGTTCCAGTAAAATAACTCTCATCAGCTGATGCGGAAAAGTCATCTCTGAAAAACTCAAGCTTTCATCAGCTCTGTCAAGCACGGTTTTATGAAGTCCTAAAGAGCCTCCGATTACAAATGCCAGATTTCCTTTTGATAGAATATCATATTTTTTTCCATTCTCTTAGAAAAAAATCTTCTGAAGAATATTTCTTACCGTCTATTGCAAGCGCAACAACATAGCTGTTTGAAAGCTTTTGATAAAATCCTTTCGGCTTCAACTTCCTTGATTTTTTTCTTCCTCAAGTAAACTTGCATTTGCAGGAGTTTTTCTCATCCTTTAATTCTATTATGTTTAACTTTGCATATCTTGAAAGTCTTTTTGAATATTCATCTATAGCGTCTTTGAAAAAAACTTTTCTTTAATACTTCCGACAACCACAATATTTATATTCATAAACTATTCCTTAAAGTAATATCCACACCCCATTTGGTATGAATATACTTCGGCTCACTTGGGTTCGGTTCAATCTTTTCTCTAAGCCTTCTCACATGTACATCAACAGTTCTTACATCACCTGCTTCATGTAACTTATTTCCCCAAACAATATTTAAAAGCTTCTCTCTGGAATATACTTTATCAGGATTTTGTGTGAGAAGCTCAAGAATATCAAATTCCTTTGCCGTAAGATTAAGCTCCTTATCCTTTTCAAATACTCTTCTGCTGTCAAGATCAAGCTTAAGATCTGAAACTTCGATAATTCTCTCGTTTTTTTGTGCAGCCTTAGCCTTCTTTGAATTTCTTCTTATAATCGCCTTTATCCTTGCCTTAACCTCAAGTATATTAAAAGGTTTTGTAATATAATCATCTGCTCCGTATTCAAGCCCGAGAATCTTATCCATATCTGTTCCCTTGGCAGTCAACATGATAATCGGCATCTCGGAAAACTCTCTGATAGCCTGACAAACTTCCATGCCGTCCATTTCAGGTAACATCACATCCAAAAGCACTATATCATATTCTTTTTCTTTAGCCATCTTTTAAAGCTTCACTTCCGTCATAGGCTACATCCACCTCATAACCGTCCTGCTCCAGGCTGAACTTTATTCCTTTGACTATTAATTTTTCATCATCTACAACAAGTGCTTTATTCATTATTTACTCCTAATTTATACAAATCTTATCTTTAATCTTATTAAATGCCGCTTCTTTTATTCCCGATATATTCATTATATCTTCAATATTTGAAAAAGATTTAGAGTTTCTGTATTTTATTATAGCTTCAGCTTTTCTCTCACCGATACCGGGTAAAGTCATCAGTTCTTCCTTAGAAGCTTTATTGATATTTACAAGTGAACTGCTGTTTATGGCATCTTCAATCTGAATCGGCTTTAGATCTTTAGCCTCATCCTGACTCGGGATTATTATATGTTCACCCGGTTCAAGCTTTTTTGCCAAGTTTACATAATCCCTGCATGCATTTTCACTGAAGCCTCCGGCCATCTCAACAGCTTCTTTTATTATAGAGCCTTTTTTTAGAGTGTATACATCAGGTTTATTTACACAGCCCGAAATAAAAACATCAATATATTCTTCTGCAGTTACGGCTTCGGATATACTCTCTTTGGTTACACTCTCTGAAATAACTTCCTCGACCTCAGTTTCAGTATTTTTTCCAAACTCTATACCTGAATCTTCTTTACAAGATGTTAATAAAATCGTTAAAAACATTATTAAAAAAATCTTTTTCATAGCTTTCTCCTTAAGAAAGCCTTGTAAGTATAATTATATTCTAGCAAATAAAATGTTAAAAACAAGTATCTAAAATATTAAGTATTTAATACAGTCTCTTTTTTAAAGCTGCAATTACAAGATGTTCTGCCAATACGGATGTGGTCACAGCCCCTACACCCTTTGGAACAGGTGTTGCCATAGCTGCATTTTTTACATTTTCAAGGTCTACATCTCCGCAAAGTTTTCCTTCAAAGAAGTTTATACCTACATCGATTACAACAGCATCTTCACCTATATAATCGTCATTTATCATCTTAGCTCTGCCGATTGCTACTATTAAAATGTCTGCATTTTTACACATCTTCTTTAAATCAGCCGTTTTTGAATGACAAAGTGTTACCGTGGCATTTTTTTGAATTGCAAGCATGGCTACCGGCTTACCGATTACCATACTTCTTCCAAGTACCACTACATTTTTCCCCTCAAGCTCTATATTATTGCTTTCAAGGATTTTTATTACCGCCCTTGCGGTACAAGGAGCAAAACCGCTTTCATCTCCCGCAAAAACCTTTGCTATATTTTTATATGAAATACCGTCCAAATCTTTTCTCTCATCCAGTACCTCTATAACCTTCTTCTCGTCTATATGCTTTGGCAAAGGTCTGAAAAGCAAAATTCCGTCAATTTCATCATCTTCATTTATCTTCTTAAACTCATCTATAAAATCATCCGATGAAATATTTTCATCAAATTCAAAAACTTTTGTTTTTAATGAAAGAGACTCCATTTTTTTTACAGCGCCTTTTTCATATGAAATATCTGCAGGATTTGAGCCTATTCTGACTATTCCGAGAGTAGGAATATATCCCTTTAAGCTCTGAAAGCATTCCTGAAATTTCATCTTTTTATTTTTCTCAGCCGTATCTGCTCCATATAATAAAATCACAAAAGCACCTCCAGAACTTCCCTGTATATGATATCCGCCTTATTCATAGTGTTTTCAAGTATTTCACTTGCTTCATCCATAAGATCTTGAGCTTTCTCTCTGTTCTTCATATACTTTACATTTATCACTACATTCATCATAGCACCGCATACCGCACTTCTAAGCATACTTACAGCTACGCCTGCATCAGATACGGCAAGCTTTGAGCCCTTCTTTGCAAGAAAATCAACAGCAACAAGCATACTGTAAGCCTCTTTCATAATATCAAGCGGAACCATGGCCGCATCAAAAAGAAGTTTTTCCATATTTTCTTCATGCATTTTCTTTTCCTCATCATTTTGAGGTTTAAAGCCGTATGCCTGTGAAAGCGGATAGAAAACTTCGGCATCCTTATCTGAAAGCTTTATAAAGCTCTCCATATGCTTATTCATATCTTCCAATATTTTTTTTATATCATCTTCCACTGATATATAGCTCTTCTTACCTACTGTAAGATTACAGACCATACTTGAAAGAGCCGCCGACAGTGCACCTGCAACGGCACTTGCACCTCCACCTCCCGGTACAGGAGCCTTAGAGCCAAGTTCCTTTATATATTCATCTATATTGTATCCGGCTGTATTCACTATGACCATCCTTTCCATACTTCAGGTGCATACCTATAGTTGCTTCCTTACCGTTTCTTACTATCGGAAGTTTTAGAACCTGCTGATTTTCTAAAATCTTAGGTATCTTATCTTCCTCAGAAAGATATTTTATCAAAGTAAGAGTTTCTCTGTCCTTGCATTTTTCATCAAGCATATTTTCAAATCCGCCTACCGCCTGCATTACTGAAGTAAACTCACCCTTTGATAAGCCCTTTTCCTTCATATCCACAAGCTGAAACTTAATATTTCTTTCCTTGAAAAATCTGACAGCCTTCTTTGTGTCTGATGACTTATTAGTCCCAAATATCTGTATATTCATATTTTTCTCCAAAACATGCCTTTTTTTAAAAATAAAGGCCCTTATTTGGGCCTTGTTTTTTTATTTTTCTTCTTGTTTAACCATAAAAATCAATCCTATATAAAGAGCATAGAAAACTCTAAGTCTTCCTTTAAAAGATATATCCACCTCTATGATCTCATCATAAAACATAGGTACAATCTTAAAATCATCTTTGTAAAGCGGATAGAATATCGCAACCGCCTCAAGCACCTGCCCTGTTGTAGACGGATCATCAAAACCGAATTTAAAAAAATCCCACTATTCTTTTTCGGCAATATATGTACCAAAAAGATTTTTTTGGTCTTTTCAAGCATCAGTAAAAGAGTTTTCTTGTTTTCCTCTTCTGTAAGTAAGTAATGAATATCCTTTGCCTTATTTATAAGCTTATCAAGTTTACTTTCTTTCTTAGCTGAGCTTTTCTTTTTCTCAGGTTTGTTTTTCTTCTTTTTTGATTGTTTCTTTTCTTGTTTATCCAGCTCTTTTATTTTTATTATCGGCTTCTGAATTTTCTTGTTTTTCCGGAAATTACACCAGCTTTCTTATTATTCTCTACAGTAATATCTAATTTTTTATTTTCATTAACTGTATCCGGGTTTTCTTCAACTTCCGACTCGTAATTTTCTATTCCTTCAATGGAATCCGTCTCTTCTTCATCATCACGATTTGAATATACTTTAAAAAGCCAGCCCACCTTACCTATAATATCAAGACCGTCTTTATATGTAATATTAAGAGATAAAAAAATTTAAAGAACCATGTCACACTTAGTGCTATATCAGGTACTTCCTTTAAAATATATCTTACCTCTGTATCTTACAGGAATAAAAAAAGTACCATCAGTATAATCAGTAATGCCAAAGCAATGATTGCAAGTATGACAATACCTATAATTTTTCAATGCTGTAAAGCAGTACACCGATCATACTTCCTCCATCTTAAAAAAAAGCTGTAATACTCAAAAATCTTTTTCTTTTTCTATAGGTATCTTCAACTATATTTGAGATAAGCTCAATTCCCGATTTTTTTACCAAGAGCAAGACCCACTATGAGAGCATCAGTCTTTCTGTAATTATTCAAAAATATGGAATTATGTACAAGTGAAAGCTTCTCTTCACCTTCAAGAAATACAACAAGATGCAGTAAAAAACTCGGTTTATTAAATTTCAGCATTCTCATATATTTTCTATAGTCTTGTTTTTATATCCGGTGAAAGATATATCTTTTTTGAAAATACCATAATCTACCTTGATACCTAAATATCTGTCCCTTTCTTAAGAGAAATGTTCCAAAATACACTTTCTCAGTAATCCCAGTGCACAAATAACTGTTTGCTCTCTGACATTGGCTCTGTCACCTGAAAATCTGAACTCTTCTACATGTACAATATCCTTTATACAAACTCCCACATATACAAGTCCTACAGGCTTTTCATTTGTTCCTCCGTCAGGACCTGCAATACCCGTTACAGAGATACTTATATCTGTATCCGACGCAAGGGCCGCACCTACAGCCATCTCTTTTGCCGTCTGCTCACTTACCGCTCCGTATTTTTTCAGAGTTGATTTATTTACACCGAGAGTCTTTCTCTTTGCCTTATTTGTATATGTAATAAATCCCTCTTTATATACGTCAGAAACTCCCGGTACATTTATAAGTCTTCCGCAAAAGTCCGCCTGTACATGACTCGGCTGTAGAAATTGTAAGTTCGTTCTTTTCAAGAAGATTTACCACACTCATTTCAAGAGTTATTTTTTCCTTCGTTGAATAAATATATTTTCCGAATCTTCTTTTTATTTCCTTTGAAACAGGCTTTATCAAATCTTTTGCAGCCTCTTCGGTATCCGCATCGGCTGAGAGAATAATATAAGTTTTAGCATCAAAAGGCTTTATTTCAATTTTAACATCTTCATTATCAATCAAGTCTGAAATAGAAGTTCTTATCTCCGCCTCATTTATTCCAATAAGTTTTATCGTTTTATTTCTGGTAACAGTATCCATTTCCACTCCTTTATAAATGCATATTACTTACTGCTCATTATAACATTCTTATTCTTGATAATATACTCACAAAGAGAAAATATTGTAAGGAAAAGCATCAAGATAATAAAAATATTTGTTACCAAGCTAAGCTTAGGTAGATTCAATATAAGTAAAATAACGGTAACCATCTGTACAACTGTTTTTAATTTTCCGGACATAGCCGCCGCAATAACCACGCCGTTGTCGGAAGCAACAAGTCTTATACCGCTTATAATAAACTCTCTTGCTATGACAATAAGCACAATAACGGAGCTTAACTGTCTAAGCTCCACAAAACATATAAGTCCTGAGCATACCAAAACCTTATCCGCAAGCGGGTCCATGAACTTTCCGAAATCTGTAATCAGATTATATTTTCTGGCAATTATACCGTCCAAAGTATCTGTAAGCGCCGCAACAGCGAATATAATAAGCGCAATTATTCTGAACTTATAATCTTCTCCACCTTTAAATAAAAGGCTTGCCACAAAAAAAGGTATAAGCAGTACTCTCAAAACCGTCAATTTATTCGGCAAATTCATAGTGCATCTCCTATCAAATCATACTCGGATGAACCTGTTATGATTACATCACAAAAATCTCCGGTCATAAAGTCTCTATCCGTATTTACAAAAACATATCCGTCCACACCCGGAACATCCATATATGTTCTTCCGATGTATACATTTTCCTCAGGAAGTCTGCCCTCTATAAGTACCTTAAATGTCTTTCCTACCATTTTTTCAAGATTCTTTTCGGAGATTTCCTGCTGCACTCTCATTATTCGATCTCTTCTGGCCTCTTTTTCTTCTTCCGAAATTTGATTATCAAAGCCTGCCGCAACCGTGCCTTCTTCTTCACTGTATGTGAAAACACCGAGTCTTTCAAACTTCATCTTCTTTATAAAATCAATTACAGTCTCAAGATCTTCTTCAGTCTCACCGGGAAATCCTGAGATTATTGTCGTTCTAAGTGTAATACCCGGTATATTCTTTCTAAGCTTACCTATAATATTTATAAGATCGTCATGTGAAGTTCTTCTGGCCATTCTTCTGAGTATATTGTCTGAAGCATGCTGTATCGGGATATCCAAATATTTGCAAACCTTATCTTCATTTGCAATAACTTCTATAAGCTCATCTGTGATTTCCTCCGGATAACAATAAAGTATTCTTATCCACTCTATGCCGTCCACCTTTGCAAGTTCCTTTAAAAGCTTAGGTAAACTCTTCTCACCGTAAAGGTCTACACCGTAAAGTGTAGTCTCCTGAGCTACCAAGATAAGCTCTTTTATTCCCTGTGCTGCCAAATCCTTCGCCTGAGCAATTAAATCATCTATCGGATAGCTTCTGTAATTGCCACGTAACGAAGGAATAATACAGTATGTACAGTTTTTATTGCAGCCTTCGGCAATCTTTAAATATGCATAGTATCCGCCTGTGGAATTTTTTCTCTTATTTGAAATGGAAGGCAGTCTGTCAAGGTCAAGGAATTCATTTTTTATCTCTCCACCAAGTACATCCTCCACAGTTTCAACAATCTTATCAAAACTTGATGTTCCAAGAAGAGCATCTACCTCAGGGATTTCTTTTATAATCTCATCCTTATATCTTTGAGCCAGACAGCCTGTAACTATCAACGCCTTAAGAGCACCTTCTTCTTTTAATCTTGCCGCTTCCAAAATGGCATTAATACTTTCTTCTTTTGCGGACTGTATAAAGCCGCATGTATTAATAATCATTATCTCCGCTTCTTCATCAATATCCGTGTATTCAAATCCTTTTTCATTCATCAGACCCAGCATCATCTCTGAATCCACTGTATTTTTGTCACATCCAAGTGACACCATAGACATTTTCATATAAACCTTTCAATATAAATCCTAATATTAATAAAAAGCCATCATGAAAATGATGGCAAATCAAAATGATTCTTAAGCTTCGTTATTAGGATCATCATTTGTTATTCTGACCTTCTGCTCAAACAGCTCTTCAACCGCAATAGAAAGAGGTTTCTTTCCGTCAGCCTTTACCTCAGGTATTTCACCGTCAATAATCTGTCTTGCTCTCTTTGCACTTGCAATTACAATTGAATATCTGCTCTGTACTACAGGTGCCTCACCCGGATCTACATCCGCATTTGCAACATTAATAAGTTCGCTATATGATGGGTGTAACATTTATTCTTCCTCCATAAAAATCCTGTTTAAATCTTCTTTTATCTTCTCAATAAAATCTGTATTATTCGACTTTATTTCTCCACGGTGTGAAATGATCTGATTGAGCTCTTTTACAGCCCTTTCCAAATCATCATTTACAACAACGTAATCGTACTTGCTCATGCAATCAGCTTCTTTCGTCGCCTGACGCAGTCTCGCTTTTATATCCTTCTCACACTCGGTTCCCCTGCCTACAAGCCTGTCTCTAAGTGTATGAGCATCCGGCGGTGTTACAAAGATAAGCATTGCATCAGGATACTTTTCCTTTACCTTTAGGGCACCCTGTACTTCTATTTCCAGAATAACATTCTTTCCACTCTTTCTTTGCTCCAGCACATAATCTCTTGGTGTACCGTAGTAATTATTACAAAATGATGCGTACTCTATCAACTCATCATTTTCTATAAGTTTTTCAAAATCTTCTTTGCTTTTAAAAAAATATTCTCTTCCTTCTACCTCTCCTGTTCTTGGAGCTCTTGTTGTAGCAGAGACAGACAATGCATAATCATCATATTCTGACAGCAGCTTTTTCATCAAAGTACCTTTACCCGAGCCTGAAAAACCTGATACAACAACCAAAATTCCGTCAGCCATAATTCCTCTATTCTATGTTTTGAATTTGTTCCCTTATTTTTTCTATTTCAGTTTTTAATATTATAGCATAATTTGCTATATTTAAATCAGTTGATTTTTGAAAAGAATTGTATTTGCTTCTCTGTTCATTTCCTGAGCAAGGAAATCCAGCTTTCTTCCTATTCCCACATCCAGTTTCATTTCATCAGACATAGCTTTTATGTGGCTTATAAGTCTTACAACCTCTTCATCCACACATATCTTGTCTGCAAAGAGTGTTACCTCTGTAGCAATTCTGTTTTCTTCTATACCCGGATCCGTTTAAAAGTTCATTCACTTTTTAAATACAGCTTATTTTTTTATATTCATCCAAAACTGCAGGATATCTTTCCTTTATATCTTCCGTTGTAGATGATAAAAGCTCAAGCTTTAAACTTATATCTTCAAACAGCTTCTTCCCTTCCGCTTCTCTGGTATCGTAAAAAGATTTACAAGCATATTCCAGTACTTTTAAATAAAATCGCCTTTATCTCTTCTTCATCAAGCTTAGGCTCGTCAATACTTATTACATCAGGAAGATTTAAAAGATGTGAAACCTTCAAATCATCAACTATTTTATACTCTTTACAAAGTTCCAAACCCTATATCCAAATATTTTTTTACAATGTTTTTTTATTCAGATATACTCCGTTTGCTTTGTCCTTGAAATCCAGATAATTGATAAAAAGGTCCACTTTACCCCTTGAAACATATTTTTTTACAATATTTCTTATCTCGGCTTCAAATGGGAAAAATCTCCTGGGCATTTTTATGTTTAAATCCAGATATCTGTGGTTTACTGACTTAATCTCTATAGATAATTTATAATCACCTGTTATTTCTTCGGCTCTTCCAAAGCCTGTCATACTCTTTATCAATGTTTTATCTCCATTCAGGTTTATGACATATACACTTGATTATACTTATTTCTCTTTTACAAGTCAATAAAGCCTTGAGAATAATTTAAGAAAAACAGCAACTTAAAATTATTGCTGTTTTTCATCACATTATATCTCCACTATCTTAGTTCCATGCGCCGCAACTATATTAGGGAGCTTCTTTATTAATTTATCCAGATTTTTAAAGCTTACACCACCGCCGGGCATTATATCCACATGGCATTCATTTCCACATTCAATATATGCCTTTAGAGTATCTATATTGTCAAATATATCATTATTTTCATGATAACCATGTGTAAGGATGGTATCTATTCCAAGTTTTGATAATGTCTTTATTGCTTCCAGTCTTTTTTCAAGGGCTTCCTCAGGCTTTAATCCGACACCTATCTGATCAAATGCCATGTGAAATGTAAAATCCATATCTTTTCTGAAAAACTTAGGTGCACCCACAAGTTCTTTTATAAATTCCTTGTCAAGTTCTCCGTCCTCTTTCAAAGCACCTATTACGGCTCTTTTTATACCCTGTTTTGCCATTTCTTTTAAATCATTGTACATAACGGCCTTTTCTATATTGTTGTATACAAAGTTTCCGCCTCTGGCTCTTATCATGACTGCAAGCTCTACATTATTTGAATCACAAAAATACTTGGCATAATCTCTTACTCCGACACTTACCGTAGTCCCTCCTACAGCCAAATTGTCACAAAGCTCAATTCTTTTTGCACCGGCATTTACCACTTCCTTCAAATAAGTAATATTTTCAATACAAGCCTCTAAAATCATATTCTCTCCCTATTTCAATTCTATCTCCACCACAGAATCTCTATCATCCGGAAGTGGATAACAATCACTTGCAGATGTATCAAAGAAGAAGAAAGCATCCTTTGCAAATTCTTTTAAATTCCAGTAATTACTTTGCAATATTTCACTTCCATCTCTTAAAAGACGCATCTTCTTTATTTTACCGACCATATCGCATAAAGCTATAGCACCTGCCTGTTCCTCAAAAACATGTGCATATAAAAACTTTCCGTTTTGAGTAAATCTACCCCACTCAGGTTTATTATATTCCGAAATTCCGCATCCGTAAATACTCTTTGAGTTTTCCTTCATCCATTCTCCGACTTTTTCAAGAATTTCCACAGATTCTTTCGGTATTTCACCATTTGCCTTAGGTCCTACATTTAAAATAAGATTTCCGTTCTTGCTTACACATTCCACAAGCATTCTGATTATAAGCTTGTCCGATTTAAAATGCTTATCATGAGCATGATATCCCCAGTTATTATTCATTGTGATACATGCCTCCCAAGGAATTGAGTTACCTGCTTCATCCACAATTCCCTCAGGCGGTATCATTTGCTCCGGTGATGCAAAATCACCTGCATAAGTACTCGGGTTTAAGGTTTTTATTGTACCTGCATATTCAGCACTGCCCTCAAGTCTGTTATCTGTGATAATATCAGGCTGGTACTCTCTTACCATCTCCATAAGTTCCTTTGCCTTCCACTTATCACAGTTCATAGGACCGTAGGAAAAGTCAAACCACATCAGATCAAGCTTTCCGTATCCTGTTACAAGTTCTTTTATCTGAGCATGCATGAAATCAAGATAATTGTCAAAATTATGATTATATCCCTTCCACTCTTCATTATCTCTCATTGGGTGGTGCATATCACCATAGTGTGGATAGTCCTCATGTCTCCAGTCAAGAAGTGAAAAATAAAGACCTACCTTTATACCCTCCGCTCTGAATGCATCCAAAAACTCTCTTACCAAATCTCTGTGACATGCTGCATTCATAGAATTAAAATCACTCACCTTACTGTCATAAAGACAGAATCCGTCATGATGCTTAGCTGTCAGCACAGCATATTTCATACCGGCCTTTTTTGCAAGTCTTGCCCATTCCTTGGGATCATAATTCTCACATGAAAACTCATCCATCAGATAATCATAGTCCTCTTTTTTTATCCTCTCTCTGGAACGCACCCATTCGCCTCTTGCAGGTATTGCATAAAGTCCCCAGTGTATAAACATGCCGAATCTGGCATCCCTATACCACTCGGTTCTTTTTGTTCTCTCTTCAATAAGTTTATTCATCACTTCTCCTTTATAATATTGCTTATCTTTTCTATTAAATTTCCGCTTCCTACCTGATAACCGCTAAAAGCATATACAGCCCTATTGCCCTTACAAAGAGCAACTATCGGCAAAGTCTCATGATTTACAAAAGTACTTCTTCCGAATGCCTCCTGCAGATCCTCACCAAAGTTTGTATGAATATTATTATACAAGCTTTTTTTCAATAGTTCATTTATTGCACTGTCTTTATTTTCAAATTCATTTGTAAAAATAAGGTCTAACTTTATATTCTTTAAAAGATCTTCTTTTATCAAAAGATCATTTGCAATATGTTGTGACGGTTCCTCTTCTTCCTCCATCCACATAATAAGTCTTATCTCATCACTGTTTTCGGAAATATTTAACCTTTCTTCCAGTTCCCTTGGCAATATGAAGGTAGAAAGCATATCATTTATATCAGCCTGCATATATTCCAATTTAACCTTATTTTCAACGGCAGGTTTTAGATTCAATATATTATATTTTGCACATATGTTTCCGTTCGGCAATCTGTTTTGAGTTGCCAAAACATACTCTCCGGCAGGCAATTCCATATGTTCTTTAATACTGCTCTTATCAAGAGAAATAAGATTATTTTCAAAACTGTCATATTTTGAGATTGAAAATGATTCTCCAAATCCGCTAAGATCTCCCTCAATATGTAAATGAGATATTTCTGTATTTGTAACCTCTTCCCTGATACAGCAACTGTCTATATACTTTAAAGTATCAAGTATCTTGGAAAGTTCAGACAGCAATCTGAATTCTTCATTTTCATATATATATACATCAGCATTTACAAGTTTAGAAGCTATTCCCATACTTCTCAGTACATTAACAGCAAAAATCTTTACAGAAAGCGCATTTGAAATCCTTGTTTTATATACTCCTATTGCTCCGGTAATCGGCTTTTCTCTTGTAAGACTTATTCCTTTAACAAACTTCAGTAAAGATTCTATATCTGTAAATTTATCTCTGAAAAAATGTCTGCATGGGGTAAGGTGTTCAAAGTAAACTCTTGGATTTTGAATATAGTTTAAATATATTTCTCCATTTACATTATATATATTCTTTGAATCAAAGCAGTCCCTAAGCACTTCTATACTTATATCTCTCTTATCCTTCTCCGAGAGTATATCCCAAAGTTTTTCCATTCCTTCAGATACAGCCGTTTTTCTTACAGTATCATTTGGAAATTCCTTTATTTTGTACTCGCTTTCTCTCTTTTTTGGAGATTTCTTTCTGTTTCTTGTACTTGCCTGTGGAACATTAATAAAGATTTCTTTATATTTATTGTACTCAGGCTCAAAAATCATATATATCAATATAAAAAGTATTTTTATCCTTAAGGTTTAAAGGTATTATATAGTTCTTATCGATATACATGCTTAGGAAAACATCTCCTATTCCTATATCTGTCTCATACTCTCCATATACATCTGTTTTTGCCTTTATTATAGGCGAAAACATCGAATAATTCATAAGACAGATATTAAAATCAAAGTTTGAAAGAATTTTGTCACCGGCATATAAATATATCTTTATATGCTTTGTATCAGCATATCTTTTTGTTTGATTTATCTCATAAAGTCCGGCATTACATCCAAGATAGTCCTTTTTCCTCTTTTTTTATATTTCCATACAATATGTTTTTTACTATCATTGATCTGGCTGAAGCATCATCAAACCAGCCTTTATCAAGTATTTCTTCAGGTTCACATGCTCCAAGATAATGCCAGTCATTATCCACATACACCTCTACCCATGCATGATTGTCATCACAATGGGCCCAAAGCGGTACATAAATCTGTCTTGCCGGTATACCTGCCGCTCTGAATACAGATACTGCAAAAATTGATTCTTCACCGCATCTTCCAAAAGAGGACTTATATATTGTTATCGGATCCAAGGTCCTTATATCCGTAGTTCTGTAGGTAACATTTTTGCCACAAAAATAGTTGAGTTTCAAAACATTTTCCGTCTCAGATTCTCCAAGCATATCCTTTATAAGATCATAGAAAAAAGTCCTGTTTGCAACTATTTTTTCACTACCTATCCTATGGAATAAAACATAGTTTAAAAATATATCTTCATCCAGATCTTTACATCTTGTATTTCTTAGGTTTACACCTGACTTTGCATAGTCTAAAATCACTTCCTTATCTACATTTGCTATATCCGCATACGGCATATGTAAATATAAAAATGACAAATATTTTTTAAGTTCTTCATCTTCAAAACTTAAAATAAAGTTCTTTATCGAATCTGCAAAAGGATGATTTTTAAGTCTGTCTTCCATCTCAATAAAATATTCACACATATTTACTCCTTTACAGCACCTGCTGCAAGACCGCTCTCAACCTTTTCCTGGAATAAAAGATAAATTACCAGTGGTACAGCAACAGTTATAACTATACCTGCCATCATAAGACCGTATTCAGATCCTCTTTCACCGTTGAAATTTAAAAGTCCGAGTGAAATCGGGCGAAGTCTCTTATCGTTGATAAAGAGAAGCGGGAAAAGTATATTATTCCATGCGCCCATAAAGTTGAATATGGAAATAGTGGATATTGCAGGCAATGTAAGAGGTATCATTATCTTAGAATAAATCTGGAAATAATTTGCCCCGTCTATAATCGCAGCCTCTTCTAAAGAACGGTTAACTCCCTTCATAAAGGTTATCATTACCATAATACTGAAAGGAAGATTAAATGCAACATATACCAGTACCAGAGCAAAAATATTATTCTTTAAATTAAAGAGTCCTATAATATAAGATACGGGAACCAAGATAGTATGCATCGGTACCATCATTCCAAGCATAAATACCAATACCAAAACCTTATTAAGTTTAAAATCAAATCTTGCCAGAGCATATGCAGCCATTGTGGAAATCAAACTTGTTAAAATAACGGTTGAGCCTGATTGTATAACAGAGTTTATAAAGTAAGCACTCATGTTTGCATCTTTCCATGCTATAACATAATTGCTCCACTGCGGATTTTTAGGCAGTGCAAAAGGATCTGAAAATATATCCAACTTTGTTTTCAAAGAAGAAATAATAGTAAATAACATGGGCATTACAAATATTATTGCCATAATTATCAGGAAAGTATATGCTATTACCTTCATACTTATATTTGATTTTTTCATATCAGTCCACTCTCCTTCCTCTGTTTAATAATGTATTACTTCCAACGGTTCCTATAAGACATATAAGCATAATAATTATACCTATAGCTGAACCTACACCATAATGGCTGTATTTAAACGCCTCACTTATCATGAGAGTTGTCGGCAGGTTTGTAAGTCCGTTCGGACCTCCGCTTGTCATTGCATACACAAGATCGAAAACCTTCACACTTCCTATGATATCCATAACTATACACATAATCAAAGTAGGCTTTAACATAGGAATTGTAACATTAAAAAACATCTGTACAGGATTGGCACCGTCAATAGATGCCGCCTCATATAAGTCTTTCGGAATTACTGTAAGTCCTGCCAGTATGATTACCATATAATAACCTATTCCTGCCCAGACATTTACGCCTACTATTGTATTCATTGCGGTTGCTTTATTTACAAGCCAGGGAATTGCAAACTGCTTTAATCCGATATTTGTAAGTAAAGTATTCAGTGCACCTGTAGGCATAAAAACAAAGTACCACATAAGACCTATCGCAGTCATAGGAAAAACTGTGGGTACAAAAAATATTGTTTTAAACAATCTGTATCCTTTAAGCTTTGCATTAACAGCCACAGCCAAAAGAAGTGCTATCGGTGTGTGTAAAAGCACACTGAATACAACCATCCTTGCCATATTTGAAAGTGAAAGTATAAACTGCTTATTGTGAAATGCACTTATATAATTATCAAAACCTACAAATGTCAGCTTGGTACCTGCCAGTCCGTCCCATTCTACAAAGGAGAAGTATATTCCTCCGGCTATAGGTATCAGCTGAAATATCGTATATAGGAGTAATGCCGGTAAGATAAATAAAAAAATCGTGAATTTTGCTTTGGTGGTTTTTAACTTTATCATTCTTGTCTCCTTAATATTTAAAATAGAGCTGTTTGCTAAATCAAACAGCTCTAATACCTCTAAAAGCTTAGCCTATATTTCGGCTCTAAGCTATTCTTATTTTGCATTATCTATTTCAGCCTGAATCTCAGCAGCAGCTTCCTCTGCACTTGATCCTGTAAATAAGCTCATAATTGAGTTTCTTGTTCTGTCCTGCATAGATGTAAGTTCATCAAAGTCAAATACATCAACTCCGATACCCTCACTTGTAGCACCAAGCTTCATGCTTTCCACAAATAAAGGTGTTACCTTGCTCTCATCAATATCAACGCCCTCTATAGGCATAATAAACTGTGCTTCTTCCGCGTATTTCTTTGCCGCTTCTTTGCTTGTAAGCATTTTTACAAGTTCAATTGTAAGCTCCAATTCTTTTCCTTCAAGCTTTCCGTTTATCATATATGGGCTGATTACCTGCATATCATAGTTCTTGTATTCCAGCTTCTCTTTAAAATAAGGGAATTTTGCAAGTTTGATATCTTCATTTACAGGTGTCTTCTCAGGATCTGTAAATCTACCGATCATCCAAGGTCCTGTAACAACCATTGCAGCCTCACCGTTTTGGAAAGCTGTCATCGCCACATCATCCTGCATACCTACAGCATTAGGATCAAATGCCTTAGCATCAATTAAATCCTTGATATACTGAAGTGTCTGTACAACATCAGGATCTGTCCACTTCTTGCTTCTGTTTCCAAGCTCTTTTGCAGCCTCTGTTCCAAGCCACTTATAGAAAATCTGATCATGTAAATGTCCGCCCATGTAGTTTGAGCTCTCGCCTAAAGCAATAGGTGTAACACCGTTTGCATTTAACTTATCAATTGCTGCTAAAAGCTCATCCCATGTCTCAGGGAATTTCTCAACTCCGGCCTCTTTTAATATATCCTCATGATAATAAACACCTATAAGACCCGACTCCATAGGAATTGCATAAGTTCCCTCTTTACCCGGAACACTGTAGTATGACAATGCCCCCGGTGCAAAGCTCTTACCCCACTCAGGGTCCGCCTCAAGGTATGGTGTAACATCCAACAGGAATCCGTTATCAATATACTTTTGAAGGTTTGCAACACCCTGTACACGGTAGATATTAGCCATTTTACCTGAAGCCATATCTGTTGATAAGATATTGTTGAATGCGCTCTCATCTCCCTGTGAGTCGTCAATTATCTCAACTTCAGGATGCTTCGCCTTAAATTCATCTATAATACCGTTGTAGATTTTTACTATATCTGAAGTTCCTGCCATACGGGTAAGTAGTCTTATCTTAATCTTTTCACTTGAATCGCCTGAACTGTTTGCGGAATCGGTCGCCTTTTTGTGATTCACCGCCTCCGTTTTTTTCCCCGAACCGCAAGTCGCAAGTGCTCCGATTGATAGTGCCAATGTCATACCCAGCATCGCAATTTTCTTTAACTTCATAAACTCCTCCTTAAAAAACACGATACAAAATTTATGCTTTGATTATAGCAATTTAGAGTCTTACATCCCATGGAATTTTTATAGATTTCTTGTCATTTTAAACTCACCCATGTATAATTATTTCAATGAATTTTTTTGATTAAAACGCATATCAATAGTTATATTTTTAGTCAAAGTTTAAAAATATAAGGTTATTTATCGCTATTTTTTTAGGAGTTAAGTTTGAAAAGTAAGAGTATTTATCTGCAACTGTTTGACGGCCCTCAGGCTTATGGTGTTACTTCCTGTAGGTATACTGTTTTTTATTACAAGTATTATATTTATGTTCTATTATACAGACGATAGAATTGAGGCTTCCGATATACAGCTTAGCCATATAGAAAATCGTCTGGATCACTACTTTACTTCAGCTACACACTATTCAAGACTTCTTTTAAACAATGATGTTATACAGCATGGCTTTGACACTTATTATAATAATACGGACAGTTTTTCCGCTCAGAAAATCAATATGAGTCTGGAAATTTACAAACTTATATATCCTGCACCATATATATACGGTATCAGTATATATGATAAGGACTATAGTATTATTATGAGTTCTGAAAGGAAGCAGTATCCAAGTGATTTTAAAGCTATCCTTGTAACAGGCGGAAAATGGTTTGCAACAAAAAAGTATGATACCTCCAGTGATAATCTGATCGATACATTCTCATATGTACATCCGATATATGACTACAGGAGCGGTGATCTATATGGCTATATAGAACTTATTATCTCGGAAAAAAGTATATCAGATATATACGCGGTATCCGATACATCAAGTTCTCTTTATCTGCTTGTAGATAATGAGTATGATATTATAAGTAAATCCGACTATCTGAATGAGAAAAATACTCTTACTTATACTATAATAGGTGCGGTAAAATCGGGAAAATCAGGACATATTTTTTCAGGTTACGGCTTTATAAATACAATGCCTTTAAAGTCCTATCCTTGGAAGCTTGTACATTTTATTCCCCTTTTCTTTTTTATAAAGCCTGCTCTCACCATAGGAATAGCTTTTTTTATAACTGCCTGCTTTTCTCTCGGACTGGCACTTTTTATGTCAAAAGATATTGCTAAAAACCTCAGTAAGCCTATTTATGCTTTGGTAGAACATACAAGATTTGTAAGTAAAGGAAATTGGAAAGAATTTTCATATGAAGCCGACTCTCCTGAGATGAAAGAACTTATAGGAGATTTTAATATAATGTTGAAGTCTCAAAATGAACTTAAGAACAAGTTGATAGATATTGAAAAAGAGAAAAACCGTATTGAGATAGATAAGGTGAATGAACAGATTAAGCCTCATTTTCTTTACAACACTCTTGACAATATATATTCTCTTGCAAGTCTTGATGAAAAAGCAAACTTTAATGGAACTTGTGATGAATCTTTCAAAATTTTACAGAGGAAGTTTAAGCCTCGGAAAAAGTTTTGTGAATATAGAAGAAGAGTTACATACTTGCAAGGCTTATCTTGATATAATGTCTGTAAGATACCATGACAAATTTGAATACAGCATTTCCTGTGACAGAAATATAACGCAATTTAAATGCCCGAAACTTATACTGCTTCCGCTTGTGGAAAACAGTATTTATCATGGTATAAAGGGTTTAAAGTATAAGGGAAATATAAATATAACTGTAAATCAGGACGAAGATAATATATTATTTAAAGTATCTGATAACGGCTTCGGAATAGATATGGATAATTTAAATCATATCCTTGAAGATGAAACCGATGATAACCACCACTTTGCTCTAAACATATACACAGGATTTTAAAGCTGTATTACGGTGATGATTATAAGCTTGATTTTGAAAATCAAAGCCCGGGCTGCAGTATTTCTTTTAAAATAAAAAAGGAGTTCTTATGATAAAACTTGTTATTGCCGATGATGAATATTTTATTCGTGCAAGACTTGAAAAGATTATATCCGACAACAGACCCAATATAGATATAGTCTCCTTATGTGAAGACGGAGAAGATGTTATAAAATGTCTTTCACTTACTAAAGTCGATCTTTTGCTTATGGATATAAAAATGATATCTGTAACAGGTCTTGAAGTGGCCGGATATATTTTTGAAAATAAATTAAATACAAAAATAATACTTCTATCAGGATATAATGATTTTAATTTTGCCGTAGAGGCAATGCGCTATGGTGTATTTGACTATCTCACAAAGCCCATAAGTGAAGAAGCTCTTTTAGAAAGTCTTGATAAATGCATTGATGTTATTGAATCTTCAAAAAATATGCCAAAAGACCAAAGCATAGCTAAGTTATCAGTATTATTTAAAAAAGAAAATGTAATCTTACAAGCTAAAGATATCAGTACTATAAGACCGTCTGTTATAAAATATATGTCAAATTCAGATAAAGAGTCTTATGTGAGTTTTATAAGTGCCAATACAAAAGATATACTGGATAATTATAATGCAACAACTCTTTATAAATTCATTCGTGAAATACTAAACAGTCTTGATATAAAGTATCATATACTGCAGAGCCTTACCCTGGTTCAGTTTATGCAGGAAAATATTTTTGAAAAGGATATATCCTGTATAGAAAAACTTGAGGATATTTTAATTGAGATCGGTGTTGACTGTATGGGATTAAACACTATCTTAACCAAGGAGCACTTTATCGGAAAGCAGATACTTGAAGATATAGAAAGAAATTTTTCGAATTATGATTACACTGTAGCAGAAATTGCAAAGAATATCGGTAAAAATCCGTCCTATATCAATACGGTATTTAAAAAAGTATATGGAAGTACGATAAAACAAACTCTCTCAGATTACCGACTTGAAAAAGCGAAAAAACTTCTACGAAACAGTAATATGAAAATAGTGGATATAGCCACAGAATGCGGATATTCCGATATATTTTATTTCAGCAAAAGATACAAGGCAAAGTTTGGATATCCTCCAAGTGAAGAAAATTTAAAATTATAAGAAAAAAACCACCATGTAAAAATCATAGAATTTACCGGTGGTTTTTCTTTCTCCTAAAAAACAGTAATATAAAAATACATGTTGAAACAAAAAACAGAGTTGTATAGAAACTAAGGGAGCTCTCATCTCCTGTCTTTACAATAGCCTTTTTGCAATCTCTTTGCCACTTCAATCATTTTACCCTTATTATTATCATCAGGCTTGTTATTATCTGTCTTGTTATTATCCGGCTTATCTATGATAATTAAAGGCTCACCATCTATTCTGTTATCAGGTCGGCTTTCATCATCTGATGGCTTTTTATTATTTTTTTATCTGTATTTTTTTGACCGTCTTTTTTTATTATCTTTTTTTATTATCTTTATTATTATCTTTTCTATTATTATCCCCTGTATCGGAGCCGCTTTTGTTCTTATCCCTCTCGTTAGGATATACTATTTCTACAAGATATTTTACATTAAAATCCACTGCAGCAGGCTTTGCCGTTTCATTCGGGTCCTCAAGATATGTATTTGTATAAATATCGGTTCCGTTAGTCAATACCTGTATATGAACAATATAATTTCTTCTGTCAAAGGCAAATCTTTCATCATCTGCATTTACCAGACTGATACTGTATCTATACTCTCCGACATCGTCAAAATCTCCGAAATCATAAGTATATGTCCCGTTTCTTCTTAAAGGCATCGAAATTTCTTCAGTTGAAACAACATTATTCCTTGAATCAAGTTTGCTGATATTTATATCATATCTGTAGTAAACAGGGTTGGTTCCCGATACATTTATGTTAATAGGCAATTTTACATTTGCAGCCAAGGCATCCCTTGGCACAAATATAAAATATGTCAACAAAAGGAAAAATATGATTTTCTTATAAATTTGCTTTCATATCATCTCCTTATAAGTTCGCCAAAAAGCACAATCCTTCCGTTTGTATAGGACTCTGTACATGTAGACATTGTAATAACCTTATTGTTACGGTTTACATCCCTCATATGTACCGCATTTCTGAAGATAATTATAAAAATCATCTTTGTTTTCATTTGCAAAATACGGGAAATAAATCTTCTCATTATAGGCATCTGTTTCCAAAACGGCAAATACCTTTACATCATAGATCTCTGTTTTGGTATATAGTATTCCGTCCACATGACTGTCAAAAAAGCCCTTATCAAGGAACTTTTCAACATCACCGAACATAGCTCCATTGTCCATATGATGTCCGTAGACAAGTGAGTAATGCTCATTTAGATCACCGCTACAAAGACTGCTTAAAAATATAGATCCGGCCAGAGAAAACTCACCGTCTATATCCTTATTGAGATACTCCGCATCATCAATACCCTGAACTATAGGGTAGTTTATATTGGTATCAAAAATATTGAGCCACGCTCTCATATCAGGATATTTGTTAAATAAAGCCTCTACATTTACGGTATCATCCGCATTTCCGGCAGTACCGGGGGCACTCTTTAAGATTTCACTTGACAGAGATGCCCCTTTATATACATGAAAAATATCATATAGTGAATATGCCCCGAATAAAAGCATTATCACAGCCATAAGAATAACGATTATATCTATAATCCTGTTTCCTATGTATGCACATTTTCCTATAAGATTCATCTTTTAGTTCTCAACTTCTTCTTTTTTTCTTCTCTTAAAGAATACCAAGATAAGTAAAATACCGAATCCTGCCATGATTGCAAAAGGCGCCACGCTCATTGCAACACCTGTAGGTGTAGGTGTATCACGGTAGTTCAAGAAGAATATTGTATCCGCAACTGTATCGTCTGCCTTTACAGGAGTAACTGCTGTTACAGCGGCCACATTGGCATACTGATTTGTAGATGTAGGTGCTGCAATTCTTGCAACATTTATACCATGAGTTGTCTTGTATCCTGCAGGTCCTACAGTAGTAACATCCTCGGTAACTTTGTACTTTGCTGTAGATGGAAGACCTGAAATCTTTATAGTCTGACCGCTCTTTAACTTAACATTAGTAAGTGAATATGTATTTGCTGTAACACCTGTAATGGCAGTCGGGTTTGCAGTATTTGTAGATGTTACTTTATAGTCCATACCTACACCGATATTGCTAAGATCTATAGTGAACTTAAACTCTTCAGTTGTAGAACCCATGTTACCCGCTACATCCTTTTGAAGGATAATATCTCTTGTTTTAAATGTACTTACATCATCCTTATTGTCTGTTGTAGTCGCACCGTTTAAATCATCAATATAACCTGTAGTCTTTGAGTTGTCAGTAACTGTAGTATCCTTTTTCATCATAACGGCTGTCTTTACTTCGAGCTTTCCTGCCGCATTGTATCCTACATATACATCAAGATATCTCTTCTCCTTACCGCCTGTAAGCTGGCTTACATCTCCTGTGTAGTCATGCTGGCTTGTAGTAAGGTTAAAGTTTCCTGTCTCTGTAATTTCATATCTATAGATACCCGGAACTGTTATATCGTTATTACCGTCCTCATTAAACTGCTCTGTAAAGTCTACTGTAACTTCCTTTTTTACAAGGTTGCTTGTAATTGTATCATTGTGGCTGAATTCAGCCGATGATATAGTAGGCATTGCTGTACCTGCAACTACTGTAAGTCCACCGTCGGTACCGCTGACAGGTGTCTTTCCGCCACCGCCGGTACTTCCTGCGATAGTATATGTATACTTTACATCAGGTGCCTTTGCACTTCCGCCTGTCGGATCGTCAACATTGTAGATTTTCATTTCCTTAGTGAACTTAATTTTATTAGGTGATCCTGCTGCAGGCTTTAACTGCTTTGTTGTCTCTGCAGCTATTGCACTTCCCGCCATTGCGATTGTCATGGCAGACACTGCCGCCAAAGTCATAATTCTTTTTAACATCATATATTATCCTTTCTTATAACGATAATTATTTTACCTTCAATATCTTTCTTTTTTATAGCGCCGAAATATCTGCTGTCTTTTGCCAGCGTTCTGTTATCGGCAAGTATAAAAAATTCATTTTCCCCCAGTACAATAGGATATGTTACATCCGTATCGTACTTATCTGTTTTGCCTCTGGTATCATCCTCTACCAACACGGCACCGTTTAGTATAACACTTCCGTTATCATCTATATCAATAGTGTCTCCCGGCGCTCCTATTATTCTCCCTATATACTTTTCACCGTCAAAATGATAGCATATGGCATCACTTGATTTGAGTCTGCTTTCCAGTCTATAGAAAAATAATAAATCCCCTGCTCTTACTCTCGGTAACATCTCATTATTCGGCGAAATCCTTATTCCGAATACTATGAATACCAAGACATAAATCATTGCGGCAAGTGTAAGAAACCTTATTATAAACGACTTTAATTCCGCTATACTACGCTTTTTGATTTTCTCCTTTTCCTCTATAAATCCATCCTCCTATATATGTGTTAACTATTGCTTTTTCATGCTCTCATATGGCACAGGTTTTGAATAGTTTAAAATATATTAACATCTCTTCCTCCTGTTAAAATAAAATATTCCAATCGAAAGAATCGACATTATTATAAAAATTACGGCATAAGATATATCAAACGCCACACCCGTAGGTATCGGATTTATGTATGGTTGGATAACAGGCTTTTTAAATGTTTCAATTATTTCCTGATCCTTATACTTGTATGTGAGTTTTGCCATATCATTGGAATAAAATCCCTTTTGGTTTGATGACTTCGATCCGGTTCCCGGATCTCCGACCACATCCGTTCCGTTGGAATTTTTCTGGAACTGCTTTGTGGCGGCATATTTTGCCTCGGCTAAAGGTGTAGTCTTTATCTTTGCCTTTATCATATAGGTATATCCCGTCTCTAAAGTATAGGCGGTCGGAAACTCCAATCTGATTGTTTTGGTAGCATCATTGTATGAGGATACAATATCCGCCATTGCATTTCTCGGAGTGGAAAATAATCTGTACGTACTGTTTCGCACTACATAATTTCCTGTATGAATTCCTGTAGGCCCTAAAACCTCAATTTCAAGGGGATATGGATTACCTGAAGGATCCTTTGCAATCATTGCATATTGACTGAGTTTATCCTCCAGCACGACATTACTCAGCCTTGGACTTTTTAGCACACTTACTATTTCCCTCATTCTATCTAAAAAAGAATTTTTACTGTCTGCTGAATATGGACTTCTACCAACCTCCACTCCCGGCGCAGGTAAGGTGATACCCTTATATCCTCTTACAGGGCTGTCAGAGTCATTTGAATTTGTCAAAAGTTTCAGCTTATCATAATCTCCCTGATTACCAAGACCTATTGTAAAGAAATAGTCCAAATCAATAGCATACAATGCAAACTGTCCGTGAAGCATCGCCATTGTACTGTACCTGTCAATTATATGTCCCTCATTCCAACCTGTATTGTGATTTGTGTAGTAGGTAGGGTTTCCGTCTGTAATAAAGAAAAGAACTTTTTGTGCATCGCTTCTGCCGTTTCTAAAAAGTTCATTTGCCTTAACAAATCCCTTTTCATAGTTTATTCTGCTCACATTATTCGGACTTACAGGAATCTTACTTATAACGGAATTTCCGTTACTTGTCCAATTTTGATAAAGATGCGGCTCGCTGTCAATTCCCACAAGCGCATAGTTTACATTATATTTACTGCTGTCAAAGTAATTGTTGCTTATTACATTTCTAAGTACACTGTAAACTGAAGATATTTTCGGATCTGTACCACGACCTCCAATACCCTCACTCATACTGCTTGTAGTATCGAGCAGGAACAGTACATCCATATTCGTTCTGTTTGAGGTACTTCCGGTCTGATTATTTATTGTAAGTGTAAGATCGTAGATTCCATCCTTATCAGGATCTTCTACAGTCTTACTTATATCAGTCCTTATTCTTCGGTTTGAAATAGTCCTTCCTTCAGGCTCATACACAAGTTCAAGAAATTTCATATCTTGTTGTCTAAACGGCACCCAATTTGTTCCATCAACAGTATATCTAAGCCCCTGTGATATACTTGTTTCTCTTTCTATCTGAAGTATATTGTCTACTACAGTCCCGTTCGACATTCTGGCTCTGGCAAATTTATATCTCATACCAACTATACCAGTATCCAGATGTATTGGTGTTATCTTTTCTTTTGGTGCTACACCAAAATTACCTCCACTAGTGTATAAATCTCCCAATTTTGCCAAATCGGCAGTTATTTCATCTCCATTTGTGTCAACATACTTTACATTTACTTTAAACTTGCTGGCAGCCAGCCCCCATGAAATTGTAAAGGTCGAAAACCCGTCCGCACTGAAGTTTGTGGTAATACTGTTGTCATCTTTATCCTCTATAAGAGCTATATCTTCTATCTTATTTACGGTATTATCATCCTTTATATGATAAACTTCCGTATCTTCAGGCTTTGCTCCTTCAGGAAGTAAATTATTGTCGATTTTTATATTTACATATACAGTTGTCAAAGGTTCTATCTCTACATTGTTTTCATCCTCAAAATGAATATCAAGAGAAATCGAATCTTTCGGAAACTCTTCATTTTCAGATTCGGTATTTCTTATAACCGCATCTTCCAAATAATTTGTGTTCTCACTTACAGATTCACTTAATGTCTCCGGAACCTGATTGCTTCCGTCCGCCTGATTGCCTTCGTCAGATAATTTTACGCTTTCACCGGAATCATTACCTGCAACCTTTGCAGTTTCAATTGTTTCATCACTGTTTATAGATAGGGTTGTCTCAGTTTCATTCAAAACCGTTTCAATGCTTTCAACAGTTTCCGGAACTTGTGTACCGTTTATGCTTTCAGTACTTTCATCAGTTTTTTAACTTCTACAGTTCCCGAACTATCAGAGGAGTCTTCAACATTTTCTATACCGTCCGCCCCAACTGTGGTTTCACTTAATTTTTCCGGGTCACTGTCTTTTATATCATCTCCCCTTTCAGGAGTCACATTATTTTCAAGCTCGTTTACGGTTAATCTTTTGGCCTTAAGCGTTACCTTTGTATCAAAGGCACCTTCCGGCACATCCACAATTACACTTATGCCATCAAGCTTTTACTTCATGCCGTCTTGCATCGGAAGAAGTAGCCGTATCCATACCGGGTGTTATAACAATATCGTTAAACTCGGCATTTGAAGGTGTAGCCATATCTGCCAAAGAGTCGGTAAACAGGTACGCAATTAAGCACATGAAAAAAACAAACAATATTTTTTTCTGAAATGTTTGTATACAAAATTTTAAAATTATTACGCACCTCCTCTACCCAAAATTTAATGACTTTATCATAACATATGTTTATAAAATTTCAACAAGAAACAAAAAAATACCGCCATAAAAATATATGACAGTATTTTTTTCATAGAAATGTACACTTTTCTACAAATGTCCATTTATTGCTACTTTTTCCCTCTCTTTGACATTGCAAGTATACTTTGCAGTATTATAAAAAATGCAAGTATGGCAGCTATTATTATCTTTGTCCACCATGATGATAATGTTCCCTGAAAACTTACAAAAGCTTCTATAGTACCTTTTATCAGTACACCGAAAAGACTTCCGAACACATTACCTACACCTCCGGTGAGTAATGTTCCACCGATTACCGCTCCCGCTATTGCTTCCATCTCAAATCCTTTAGCCTGTTCTACAAATCCCGCACAGGTATTCAGGCAGAATAAAAATCCGCCGATAGAACATAATAATCCGTTCAGTACATATACCTGAAGTTTTATCTTTTTAACATTTAATCCAAGGAGCAGTGCCGACTGCTCATTTCCGCCTACAGCATATACACTTCTTCCAAACTTGGTATATTTTAAAAGTATGAACATCAGTACAAGTATAATAAGAGCGACTATTACTGTAGGATAGATATACGGATAAACTACCGCACCTTTCTTATTCACTATACCGAACAAGGGAATTGTTATCTTCTTATTCGCCCATGAGAGAAATGTTTCATTTGTTATACTTATCATCTCCTGAGATATAATTGCCGTCATACCTCTGGCAAAGAACATGCCTGCCAATGTAACTATAAACGGTTGAATATTGAGATATGAAATAAGTATTCCCTGTACAAGTCCGAATATAAGACCGATTATGATTACGACTGCAATTGCACTTGGCGCGTTTATCTTGATTTTCTCCATTAAATATGCCAATACCATACAGGTAAGTGCTACAAATGAACCGACCGATATATCTATTCCACCTGATATTATAACCATTGTCATGCCTGTTGCTATAACGATCAGTCCTGCATTAGATATGAAGAGATTTAAAAATACCTGCGGTTTTTGAAATCCCTTATTTCCAAACATTATAACCCCTATTCCATACATTATAATAAAGAGAACAATTGTCATATAAAGTAAGAAGGCTTTATTATCTATATTTTTTAACTTATCTTTCATATACAACCTCGGCTTTCTTCTTATTTAAATTAAATCCTCTTATTATCTTTATAAATTCCTTTGACTGTAATGATACTATTATTACAACTACAATCGCCTTATATACAGGAAGCTGATCTGCCGAGACACTCATAGCATATAATGTTGTAGTCAATGCTTGAATAGTGTAAGCTCCTATAACACTTCCAAGAAGTGAAAATTTTCCACCTGCAAGACTGTTTCCTCCAAGTGCCACCGCCAGTATTGCATCAAGCTCTATATTAAGTCCGGCGTTATTTGCATCTGCAGAATATACTCTTGACGAAACTATCATTCCTGCAAGCCCCGCCAAAAGACCACAAAATGCATAAGCTATAAACTGTATAAATACCGGACTTAACCCCACAAGTCTTGCTGCTTTATTATTTATTCCAACAGTTTCTATATAAAGTCCCAAAGCTGTTTTTTTGAGTATAATAAGTGTTATCAAAACGACCGCTAACGCCACAAATACAGGTGTTGGAAGCGGTATGCCATGAATAGAATTTCCAAGCATCTTAAATGATTCAACTCTTATATAGGTTATTTGTCCGTTCGTAACAAGCTGTGCCATTCCCCTACCTGCTGTAAACAATATTAAAGTTGCAACCATAGGTTGAATATTCATCTTTGCAACAAGAAAAGCATTGAAAGAGCCACAAAGTAATCCAACAAATATTGCAGCAATAAATGCTGTTATATAAGGTGCATGATATACATCTGTTGAAACTTCTCCACCTGCAAGAATAAAACATGCAACAGCACCTGCAAGTGCACATACCGCACCTACCGAAATATCCGTACCTCCTGATGAAGCAACTACAAGAGTCATGCCTACAGCCAGTATTACAAGCTCGCTTGCACGGTTTATTACATCAATTATGTATCCGTAAAACACTCCGTTTTGTATAGTAATATTAAAAAGTTCGGTGTCTTTATCATATTTATAATCAAGACTAAAAATCAAACTTACTATAGGCAGAAAGAGTTTTGCAGATGTTATGTTTTTTTATTTTTAATGCTCTCAATTTTATTCCCCTCCTGCTATAGCACTCATTATATTATTTTGAGATATTTCATCAGATTCTAATTCACCTACTTTTTTCTTATCTCTCATTACTATCATTCTTTGGCAAGTTCTGATCATCTCCTCAATTTCTGATGAAATAAATATTACACTCATACCCTCTGTCGCCAATTTTAAAACCAATTTTTTTGAATCTCAGTTTTTTTGTTCCTACATCAATTCCTCTGGTAGGTTCATCAAGAATAAGAAGTTCAGGATTTGTGAGCGACCATCTTGCAAGAATTACCTTTTTGCTGATTTCCACCGGAAAGCTGTTTTTATAGGTGTTTCTCTCCCGGCTGTTTTTATCTGTAATATTTCGATATACTTTATCTACAAATTCTTCCTGCTTTTTTTCTCGGTATAAGTTTAAATATTCCCTTGTTTTTGCCTGCATGGCTATTATTATATTTTCTCTTACAGACAGATCCGCTATAATTCCTTCATCTTTTTCTGTTTTCAGGAAGATATGCCATCCCAAGTTTCATGGCATCAATCGGAGCAGTTATTTTAACTTCTTTGTTTTTTTAAATACCATTTTGACCGGTATCCGTTTTGTCAGCACCGTATATAGCTCTGACAAGTTCAGAACGCCCTGATCCCAAAAGACCGGTTATTCCTATAACCTCTCCTTTATTTAACTTAAGATCGAACGGTTTTATATTACCGGTTGATCCAAGCGACTCGGCCTTAAGAAGTACTTCTTTATCGGTAGTCTGTGTGCTTTCACTCTTAATATTTTTCAAGGTCGTTAAAATCTTTACCCATCATTTTTTTGCTACAAGCTGTACTCTGGGAGATTATTCACTTCAAACTCCCCTACAAGAGCTCCGTTTCTTAAAACAGTTATCTTTATCACATACCGCATATACCTGCTCCAAAAAATGGGTAACAAATATTATTCCTATTCCGTCATTTTTTTCAAATTTTTTCATTAAAAGAAAAAGTTTTTCAACCTCTCCGTCATCAAGTGATGAAGTGGGCTCATCAAGTATCAATACTTTTGCCGACATATCAACCGCTCTTGCTATAGCAATCATTTGCTGTATTGCAATAGAATAGCTTTTCTGTAGGTTTAGTTACATCTATTTTTGATATCCAATTTATCCAAAAGTTCCTTGGACATTCTATTCATTTTTTTGCCAGTCAATAAGTCCGAATTTTCTTGGCTCACGATCCAAAAATAAATTTTCAGCCACTGAGATATTCGGGCAAAGATTTACTTCCTGATACACGGTACTTATTCCATTTTCCTGTGCTTCTTTTGGACTTTTATTTATTATACTTTTTTTATCTTCAAGAATTATCTGTCCGCGTTTCAAACTCTTCCACTCCTGTAAGTACCTTTATAAGTGTGGACTTACCCGCACCGTTTTCTCCCATTAAAGCATGTATTTCACCCTTGTTTAAACTAAAATCCACATTATCAAGTGCTTTTACTCCCGGAAAATTTTTACAGATTCCTCTCATTTTTCAATAGATTATCCATAATCACTCAAAAGGAGTGAGGAGCAAATAACTCCTCACTCCCGGTATTTTCTTTATGCAAAATATAAAATTATGCCTTATTAATAAGCTCTTCCTGCCTTAATTTTCTCAAGATCCATACTTGTATCGAAATATGATTCATCTACATACTGAATTTTATCTACCGTTTCACCCTTTTCAAGCTTTTGAATGATTTCAGCTACTCTAGGTCCATGAAGCGGACTGCACTCAATACTTGCATTTAAATCACCTGCAATCATTGCATCAAATGCTACCTTTACAGCATCAAATGATATAACTGTTATATCGCCTTCCGGTCCGCATGTTTTTTTCCTGCACCTTTATCGCATCAATAGCTCCGAAAAGCCATATTGTCATTTTCGGCAACCACTACATCAATATCATCAAACTGCTTTTAAGAATGACTCCATAACTTCCTGACCCTTTGATTGTGTAAACTCACCTGTTTGCTTTTGCAAGCATATTCCAATTTGCGTTCTGTCCTAAAAATATTTGCAAATCCGTCTGTTCTGCCAACCTGTGCAGATGCACCGATTGTACCTTGAAGAGTAACAATGTTTGTCTTCTCGTCAGCGACTATATTCTTTGACTTCAAATAATCTTCAAGCCAATGTCCTGCAGTCTCACCCTTCTTTTTATAAAGTCACCGCATACAAGTGCTGTATAAAGAGAATCATCTGAAGTCTTTATCATACGGTCTGAAAGTATTACAGGAATTCCTGCATCCTTCGCTTCCTGTAAAACCGTATCCCATCCTGTTTCTACAACAGGTGCAAGTACGATATAATCAACTTCCTGCTGAATAAAAATCTCTGATAGCCTTAATCTGATTTTTCCTGTTTTTTTGCTGAGCATCGTTAAATATAAGCTCATATCCGTTTTTCAGGAACAAATGTAGATTTGAATGACTCTGTATTTGCAGTTCTCCAATCAGACTCTGCTCCAACCTGTGCATAACCTACTACAATAACCTTTGAAGAATCCTTGGACTCTTCACTCTTTGCTTCCTCGCTCTTGCTCTCACCTGCGGTTTCTGATGATTCAACCGCCTTGCTCTCCTCAGGTGCTTTTTGTACCTCCACCGCAACCTGTAAGTGCAAACATTGTCAGCATAACTGCAGATACAAATAAACTTAAACCTCTTTTACTCATAAACTCCTCCTTAAAATTATTTACGAAACATTTATTTGTTTACTATATTATAATACAAAAAAATCTATGTAAACATAGATTTTTTTACGCGTTTTTATATTATTTTCATTATAAGAAATTTATTTATATTATTTTATGATATTTGTTTAATATATTCAGATTAGATTAAATCACTTTCTACAGGCAGTATTATACTTACAGTCGTACCTATATTCTCGGTACTGTCTATATTAAGTCCATATTCATTACCATAATAAAGCCTTATCCTTTCCGCCACATTATAAAGTCCGAAGCTCTCTTTTGATGACTTTTACCATATCAATTTCATCTATATATTCATTTTTTTATAATATTTTTTTCAAGCTTTCAAGCTTTTTTTAGTCTCCATTCCGATCCCGTTATCTGTTACCTGTAAAATTATATACTCATCTTTTCTATAGCCTTTTACCGAAATCTTACCACCGCTTCTTTTTATACTTTTATACCATGGTAAAGTGCATTTTCTACAATCGGTTGTAATAAAAGTTTCAAAAATTCTTATATCAAACAGATTATCTTCTATATCAATACTGTATTCCAAAAATATCCTCATACCTGAATTTTTTTGTATCTTTAAATAATTTTTCTATATGCCTTATTTCTTCTCTTATCTGTATAAATCTTTTTTTCCGTTATTTAATCCTATCCTTAAAAATCCCTGACAATGCGGTTATCATATCAACCACTTTTTTTGAATCACCTGCTTCAGCCATCCATACAACAGTATCAAGTGTGTTATATAAAAAAATGTGGATTTATCTGAGATTGTAAAAAGCCAAAGTTCCGTGTTTTTTTCTTATTCTTTTTGCTCTGTCTTTATATTCTCGATAAGCTCTTTTTATTCTGATTATTTTATCATTAAAATTTTTCCGACAGTTCATCGATTTCTAAAAATACTGCTCTCCGGATTATTCTCCAATAAATCATTTTTCACTTCTTTTTGTATAATTACAAAGATTTATAATAGGAGCGACAATATGTCTTGATACCTTTTTATACATATATAAAGTAAAAGTACAAAATAAGAAATACGCTGATAATACTAAGCATAAATATAACAGCCATCTGATTTCTTATCTTTATACTTACTATGTTAAGCTCTTTGGTCTCCTCATATATATAGTCATTTACAGTATCTTCTATCAGCTCGGTTGTAACCCTGATATCATATTCCAAACTGTCTATATTTTTTTATTATAGTCTTTATATATATCACTTTTACCGATATTATCTATTTGTTTCTTGAGCAAATTTAAAAAGTATTATAAGGCCTTTCGGTCTGTTTATTCCTTCATCTTTATTGTTCGTTTCAAGCAACTTTTTCAAATATTTTTATTTGCATATTCAAGGTCTTCATACGGATTTTTGATTTTTCTATAGTATCCGCACCTATTACCACCCTGTACATCTTATGGTCTACATTCTCTTTAAATTTAAAATTAAATTCTGTTGCAATACTTATATTTTTTTACTATACTCCCATACTTATCATTCTGCCATTTCATCACGAATAACAGGTAAATAATAATAAATGCAATGGGTATAAAGGTTACAAACAACCTTTTTCATAATATAATTTTGTATACTATTCTTCATTTTTTTATTTTTCTCTGTACGACTTAGGTGTGTCTCCTTGATATTTTTTTAAAAAGCCGAACTGAAATAATGTTGATCACGATATCCGACTTCCATTGCTATATCAGATATCCTTTTTATCCGTGCTTCTAAGAAGTCTTTTTAGCTTCATCAATTCTGGTTTTTTTGTCAGATAGTCTATAAAAGTTCATCCCCAGCTTCCTGCTTAAAAAAACAGTACTGAAATATGTTGGACTCAGCCCGATATATTCCGCAACACTGTTTAAAGAAATCTCAGGTTCCATATATTTTTTCTCCACAAAGTCTTTTGCCTTATTAAGCAAAAAGCTGTACTGCCTTCCTGTAATCTGATCTCTTTTATCGATCATATATTCCAGTAACTTTAAAAAATATTGCTTCATAGTATAAATATCTGTAACAGCTTCATCAAATACTTCCATACTTCCGAATTTATTTCCAAGCTCCTCCTTATCATCAACATTACTGAGGAATTTTTCAGATTCTATAAAAGCATCCATTATTACATACTGTCTGAATATTAAAGATTTTAACTGTCCGTCCATATTGTCAGTATATTCTTCAACATAACTTTTAATATCCTGACTCTTTCCATTTATAATAAATTCCTTGAAGCTTCCTTTATTAAATCCTGATGTATCGAATTTCTTTATATTAAACTCGATATTGTCTGCCTTTATATTTCGCAAGATACTGTGTCGTTTTGCATCTACAATCGGCTTTATTTTCTTTAAAACCGATATGAGCTTTTCTTTTGAAACCGGCTTTAAAAGATATTCGGATGCACCTATATGTATAGCTTTCTGGGCATAGTCAAAATCATCATAACCGCTTAAAAATATAATAACGGTCTCCGGAAACCTTTCCTTTACTATTCTTCCAAGTTCCAATCCGTCCATAAAAAGGCATCTTTATATCTGTTATCAATATATCCGGTTTTGAAATCTCAATTAGGGGAAGTGCCAATTCACCGTCGGCAGCTTCCCCTACAAAATCAAATCCATATGAATTCCAATCTATTTCTTTTTTTATACCTTCTCTTACAAACTTTTCATCCTCAACTAAAAAGACTTTTACCATCCCCTACATTATCTCCACCGGATTTGTATTTTTGAATTCAAAAACATTCAATTCACTATATTTTTTTAAATCATTTACAATTTTTTCTGTAAATACATGCTCTAAGCCATAATGTGTAGCATCTATGATACAAATGCCTTCATTAATAGCATCAAGTCCTTCATGATGTGTAATATCACCTGTTATCAGTACATCCGCCTCACCTAGAGCATACTTATACATTCCTCTTCCTGAGCCCGGGCTTATAGCAATTCTTTTTAATATTCCCCTTTATATTCTCTCTTCCAAATACAGTTAATTTTTTAAATCGAATGTCTCCTTTATTAAAGTAAGCAATTCATCAAATGAAAGCGCTTTTTTTAAATCTCCTATCTTTCCGACTCCAAGCTCTTTACCGTCCGCATTTGCCGTAACTTCAAGCGGTTTTGTATTTGAAAGTGAAAGTTTTTCCTCTGCAATATCTGCCATACCGCCTATTGCAATATCAAAATTTGTATGCATTGCAATCACGGAAATATCATTTTTTAAGTATCCTTAAAAATATAGTTTCCAAGGAGTGTGTCATCTGTAACTCTCTTTATATCTGAAAAAATAATAGGGTGATGTGACACAATCAAATCAATACTCTTTGCGCCGGCGTAGTCAAGTACTTCATTTGTAATATCAAGTACTACCAAGACATTTCTTACCTCTTTATCACTTCTTCCCAGTAAAAAAACCTGAATTGTCCCAGTCCATAGCAAGCTCAAGCGGATATAATCTTTTTAAGTATTCAAAAAAATCTCACTGCATTTCATTCATTGTCTCCTTAATTATATCAAGTCTATGTCTAAGTTCTTTTTTTCTGTCCTCATTTAATCCGGTATTTGATAGAATACTTAGGTACTTTTTCTTCTTCTTTTTTTAGAAATCTAAGTAATACCGGATGTTTATTTTCTATAAGATATTTACCGTATAAGAGCTCAGCCTCCGAATACATCACTGTATTTTTCTGTATTTTCTGTATTTTCTGTATACCTTACTTCCATTACTGTATAAAACTTGCCCTCATCTATACACATATCTTCTTTTAATATTTTAAATCCTTTTTCTTATCAGATAATCTCTCACTTCATCTGTTTTTTGTATGAGGCGACAATATAAAAGGTATTTTTTTCTTATCAAAAAAATGCTTTTCCTCTATTTAAAAATATCTATAATGAGTTCTCCACCCATTCCGGCTATTATTATTGTATCCACCTCTTTACTTGACATTTTATCAAGACCGTTGGAAAGTCTCAGAACAATATTTTCACTTACACCGAAGTTTTCTATGTTTTTCTTTTGCTTTTTTTCCAATGGTCCTTTATTTATATCACAGGCATAAGCCTTATCTATTATATTATTTTCTATAAGATAGATAGGTATATGTGCGTGATCCGTTCCTATATCCGCTACCACTGAATTTTTCTTCACAAAATCAGCAATAGTTTGCAATCTTTTTGACAATTTCATTTTTTCTATTCCAAAAAATCTTTTAATCTTTTTGTTTTTGACGGATTTCTAAGCTTTCTTAGAGCTTTTTGCTTCAATTTGCCTTATTCTCTCTCTTGTGATTCCAAAGACCTTTCCTACCTCTTCAAGTGTTCTGGGTTTTCCGTCCTCAAGTCCGAATCTAAGGAGGATTACCTTTTTGTTCTCTTTCGGTAAGTGATTTTTATTACTTCAATCAATTGGTCATGTAAGAGCACATCCATTGCGAAGTTGACAGGAACTTTAGCATTAAAATCCTGTAAAAAATCTCCAAGATGTGAATCGTCTTCATCACCTATAGGTGTTTCCATAGATACAGGTTCCAATGCAAAGTTCATTATCTCCCTCACTTTTGATACAGGCAGACTCATTATCTTTGCAACTTCTTCAGGTTTCGGCTCTCTTCCAAGCTCCTGAACAAGTTTTCTCTGTGTCTTGATAAGCCTGTTTATTGTCTCAACCATATGCACCGGAATCCTTATGGTTCTGGCCTGGTCTGCAATAGATCTGGTTATAGCCTGTCTTATCCACCATGTTGCATAAGTTGAAAATTTAAATCCCTTTTGATAATCAAATTTTTCAACAGCACGCAAAAGTCCAAGATTTCCTTCCTGTATAAGATCCAAAAGTTGCATTCCTCTGCCCATATATCTTTTGGCAATACTTACAACAAGCCTTAGATTGGATTCCGCCATTTTTTTTGCAGCTTCCTTTCTTATATTTGCGTCATGGTCGGAAATTTTCTGAGCAAGTACCATCTCTTCTTCCACACTAAGTAGAGGAATTTTTGCCTATTTCCTTCAGATACATCTTTATAGGATCTTCTACGGAAATGTAATCGTCCAAATCATCAAGTATATTTAAATTTATATTTTCAAGATCCTTTATATCCTCTTCATTGAACTCATCTTCAAACTCATTTTCTTTTTAGAATAATGAATTCTTCCGGATCTGCATCGCTGTCAAATTCAGTAGGCTCTTTCTCATAATCCTCATCAATAAAAATATCTCTCTTTTCAAGAAATTCAATAAAATCAGGAAGATATTCCTTCGGTATATCATTATCAGAGAAAATCTTTTGGATATTTGAAGCATTGATTTTTTTCCGTTAAAATCTTTCTTTAATATCTTTTCAAACTCATTATTTAAATTCTTCCCCCTCATACTTCCTCCACTAACCTAAATCAACATGAAGTTTTCGCAATATCGCCTGTTCCTCGATAATTTTTTGAAACTCTTCTATACCTTTTGCATTTTTACTTTTCTCGTCTAAACTCGCCTGTCTGATTTTAAGTATACTTTCAGTGACAGCTTTTTTCTTTTCGTCGTCACTGAGGTTAGTCCCCAAAGTTGTATTAAGTATTTTGGAAAGCAGTCTCTGTTTTTTTCCATGTCATCCGCATAGTCATCACATATATTTGAAAATCTCAAATCTCCGGTTCTAAGTTTTTCAAATATCTTTACAGCTACATCCCTATAGAAACCTTCGCTGAAATTTTCCGGAGAAATATACTCACTTATCTTATCAAAAAGTGACACTTCCTCAACCATCCATGTAAGCAAAAGTCCCTGTGCTTTTTGTATATCCGTCATCAATTTTTTTATTTTCTTTACTCGAATTTTTATTTTTCGGAAACTGTAGTATTTCCGAAGGAATTAACCATATCAAAGAGTGCATTATATTCAATCATCAATCTCTTTGCTACAGCATGAGTGTAATTTTTCTCTTTCAAGCTTTTCATGAAATCCGCTTAGCATTCTTGCAACTTCCCTGTAAAAGTTTGTCCTTTCATCAGGCTCGTTTAAATTATAATCTTTCTTCAGTATTTCAACTTCCCAAAGAAAGGCATTATCTGCAGAATCTATCCTCTTTTGAAATTCCTCACTTCCGAGATTTTTTTATAAATTCATCCGGATCTTTGTACGGAGCCATAGATAATACTTTTACATTTAAGTTTTCTTCTTTTAAAAGAGGAATAGCTCTCTTTGCCGCATTTATACCTGCACCGTCAGAATCATATGTAAGTATAACCTTTTTTGTATATCTACTTATAAGTTTTACATGCAGAGGTGTGAGTGCGGTTCCAAGACTTGCCACAGAGTTCTCAAATCCTGCATTGTGTAAAGCTATGACATCCATATATCCTTCACACACCAAAAAAAAGTCTCTTCTTGTTCTCTTTGCAAAATTCAATCCGTAAAGATTCCTACTCTTATCAAAAGCAAGGGTCTCAGGTGAATTTACATATTTTGGAAGTCCGTCGCCCAAGACTCTTCCACCAAACCCTATAACTCTGGAATTGACGTCTATTATCGGAAACATAACTCTGTTCCAGAATCTGTCTCTTGCACCCTTTTCATCAATATTTATAAGACCGCTTTTTTTCAATATATCATCACTGTATCCCATACCTTTAAGATATTGATACAGATCATTTGATGTTTTTTTTGCAAATCCAAGTCCGAAATGAGTAATATGTCTGCTCTCAAGCCCTCTGTCTTTGAAGTATTTCAATCCGATCTCACCGTCTTTTGAAAGCAAGTTTTCATAGAAATACTTTGCGGCAGTCTTATTTATTTCAAGAATAATGTTTTTTTCATCATTTTTTGCTCTGTCATTGTCACTTACCTGTGGCAATTCTATATTGGCTCTTTTGGCCAGCAGTGTTAATGCTTCTGTAAAAGAATAATTTTCATACTGCCTTATAAAAGCTATTACATCTCCCCCGACACCACAACCGAAACAATGGAATAGTTGCTTGCTCTGTGATACTGAAAATGAAGGAGATTTTTCTGCATGAAAGGGACAGAGTCCCATATAGTTAGCACCCTTTTTTTGTATTTTCACATAGCTTGAAACAACATCCACTATATCATTTGCAGATCTTACCTCATCTATTATTTCATTTGAATAATACAATTATTTCTCCTTAATATACATCCCAGGACTTTTGGAACAAATATATCTTTGAATTTTTTTCTATTGCATATAAATCCGTCATTCCGGCAATATAATCACAAACTACCAGTTCTCTGTCCTGATTCAACTCTTTTTATAAAAATATATATATTCATCCGGAAGCTTATCGGTATGGCACATATAATAGTCAAATAATGACTTTATCATAGTCTTGGCCTTTCCCTCCTGTGATTTTGGAACTTCATTGTAATATACCTTTTTAAACATCCATGTTCTAAGTCCCATCATTGCCTTATATATCTCTCTATTCATAGAAATTTCAGGCTTATCAATGCTTCCTTCTATCACACCATGTACCAAATTGTTAAGTCTTTCTCTCACTGAATGGCCGAGTATATCACTGTATTCTTTTGGAATATCATCTTCTTCCATAATACGTGCTCTTATAGAATCGTCTATATCATGATTTATATAGGCAATCTTATCTGAAAGTCTTACAACATGACCCTCCAAGGTGGAAGGATTACCTGATGTACGATGATTTAATATACCGTCTCTGACTTCTTTTGTGAGATTAAGTCCACGTCCGGATTTTTCTATGAACTCAACAATTCTAACACTCTGCTCATAATGTGCAAAACCGAATGAACATACATCATTTAAAACATCCTCCCCCGAATGTCCGAAAGGCGTATGTCCAAGGTCATGCCCCAAAGCTATCGCTTCCGTCAAATCTTCATTTAATCTTAGAGACTTGGCTATAGTTCTTGCAATCTGCGCCACCTCAAGTGTATGAGTAAGTCTTGTTCTGTAATGATCTCCTTCAGGCGCCAGGAAAACTTGAGTCTTATGTTTCAGTCTTCTAAACGCCTTTGAGTGAAGTATTCTGTCTCTGTCTCTTTGATATACAGTCCTTATATCACAAGGCTCTTCATACCTGTCTCTTCCTAAAGAATTTTTACTTAAAGCGGCGTATTTACTTAGAGTCAATTCCTCTCTAAGTTCTATATCTTCTCTTATATTCATAATTATTTTTAGTTTAAATAATGTTGAGAGTACTCCTCTTCCAAGGCTTGCTCCCAGATTTCCTCCCAGGCTTGAACCGAATTTTTCCGCCTGATTTTTCCTAAAGTCTTACCAATCTGCCTTCCGATAGTTCCTGCAGCCTGTACCTGCCACAGCAGCTACCCCCTTCTTTATGGCATCCTTTTTCTTTTTTTCTTCCTTTTTCGGCTTCTTTAGCCTGCCTCTCAGCTTCCTTTTGTGCCGCCTTTTCCTGCTTTTTTTCGGCCTCTTTTCTTTCTATTTCAGCCTGTTTTTCAGCTTCTTTTTCTTGCTGTCTCAGCCTGTTTTTTTCCTCTTCCTGCTTTTGTGAAATTTCCACTTGCAATCTCTGTAAAAATTCATATGCCGAGTCTCTATCCACCATATCTTTATATTTCTCTGCCAAATCCGACATTGAAATAACTGCGGCTCTCATCATATCATCAATTGCTCTGAGATATGACTGTGGCGGAAGTACATTAGCCTTTCTTACCATAGCAGGTGCACCGTCATCCTCAATAAATGATACAACAGCTTCACCTATACCCAAATTTGTTATAATCTCAGCCGTATCAAAATCAGGATTTGCTCTGTAACTCTGTGCTGCGGCCTTTATACCTTTTTGTTCTGCAGGTGTATAAGCTCTGAGTGCATGTTGAACCTTGTTACCAAGCTGTGCCAATACCTCATCCGGTATATCACTTGGGTTCTGTGTTATAAAGTACACTCCGATACCCTTTGATCTTATAAGTTTTACTACCTGCTCTATCTTTTGAAGCAGAGCCTTTTGGAGTATCTTTTAAATAAAAAGATGTGCTTCATCAAAGAAGAATACCATCTTAGGCTTGTCGAGATCTCCGACCTCAGGCATTATCTCAAAGAGTTCAGCCAGCATCCAAAGCATAAAAGTGGCATATATTCCCGGATCGTTTATGATAGTTGTTGCATCAAGAACATTTATCATACCTTTGCCGTCCTTTGTAACAAACCAATCATTTATATCAAGTGCAGGCTCACCGAAGAATACATCTCCGCCCTTATCTCCAAGAGCTACAAGACCTCTCATTATGGCATTGACACTTTGAGGTGCTATATTTCCATACTCCGCCTTATAGCCTGCGGCATTTTCGCTGACATAGTTGAGCATACTCTTTAAATCTTTTAAATCGATAAGAAGTAATCCCTCATCATCAGCTATCTTAAATATAATATTCAGTATATCTGTCTGAATCTGATTAAGGTCAAGAAGCTTTGCCAAAAGCATCGGTCCGAACTCCGAAATTGTAGTTCTGAGAGGTAATCCCTTCTTCCCGAATATATCCCAGAAAACTGTAGGATATGCCTTAAATGAAAAATCTTCTCCCATACCAAGCTCGGCAACTCTTTTAGTTATACTTTCTTTTTCCTCACCCGGCTTACACATACCTGATAAGTCACCCTTTATATCGGATAAAAACACCGGCACTCCGGCATCTGAAAATGATTCAGCCATTACCTTTAGAGTAACTGTTTTACCTGTTCCTGTAGCTCCTGCGATCAGTCCGTGTCTGTTTGCATATTTTGATTTTATACATAATTTGGCATCACCGTCGCTTGCCACCCATATTTCATTCTCTTTATACATAGTATCTCCTAAAATTTCACTTTATACTTCTATTCTATCCCAACTTTCATATTATAACAAGTGAATATAATATTTTAATACAAAAAGAGCCGATACTTAAAGTATCGACTCTCTTTGACCGCAAAAGCGGCTTCCGTCTGTACACTAAATAAACTTTCGTCTATTAATTCTATTTATATTAAATCTAAGATTATATTATTTTGAATATAATGTTACAAGCTTCTCAAGATATGAGAATCTTTCCTTAGCATCTTCCTCATTCTTCTCGAAGAGTTTAGCTGCTCTCTCAGGATCCTTGAGTGCAAGAGATGAGTAACGAACCTCACCCTTAAGGAACTCTTGGTAATCTCCTGTAGGTGTCTTTGAATCAAGAGTGAACTTGTTCTCTGCATCAGGGTTAAATCTGAAGTTATTCCAGTAACCTGCCTCAACAGCAAGCTTCTCCTCTGTCATAGCCTTGCTCATACCCTTCTTGATACCGTGAGCGATACATGGAGCATATGCAATAACAAGTGATGGACCCGGATAAGCCTCTGCCTCAGCCAATGCCTTAACAGTATGGTTGTAATCTGCACCCATAGCGATCTGTGCTACATATACATAACCGTAGCTCATTGCAATACTTGCAAGATCCTTCTTCTTAACATCCTTACCGCCGGCAGCGAACTGTGCTACAGCACCTGTCTTTGTTGACTTTGAGCTCTGTCCACCTGTATTTGAGTAAACCTCTGTATCAAATACCATGATGTTTACATCCTTACCGCTTGCGATTACATGGTCAAGACCGCCGAAACCGATATCGTAAGCCCAACCGTCACCACCGAAGATCCACTGACTCTTCTTTGATAAGAATTCCTTGTTATCTAAGATTTCCTTAGCTTCAGCTGTATTTAACTTCTCAAGTTCAGCTACAAGATTATCTGTTGCTGTACCGTTTAATGCACCTACAGTGAATGTATCAAGGTATTCTTTAGCTGCTGCCTTAAGTTCTTCTGAACCGTTCTCAGCAATAGCCTCTACCTTTGACTTAAGACCCTTTCTGATAGCCTCATTTGCAAGGAACATACCGTAACCGAACTCCGCATTATCCTCGAACAATGAGTTTGACCAAGCAGGACCATGTCCCTTATCATTTACTGTATAAGGTGTTGAAGGTGAAGAGTTACCCCAGATTGATGAACATCCTGTAGCATTTGAAATGTACATTCTGTCACCGAAGAGCTGTGTAATAAGTCTTGCATAAGGTGTCTCACCACAACCTGCACAAGCGCCTGAGAACTCAAGTAACGGCTTCTTGTACTGTGATCCCTTAACTGTTGTCTCCTTGAACTTAGCTATAACTTCAGCCTTCTCAGGTGTAGGCTGCGCAGTAGTCGAAACCAAGCCTGTCTATGTACATTCTCCGGCATACTCTCCATAACAAGAGCCTTCTCGCCCTTCTTTCCAGGACATACGTTAGCACAAGAACCGCAACCTGTACAGTCAAGAGCTGATACGGCTACTGTAAACTTGTAGTTCGGCATACCTGTCATCGGAAGTACGCTCATTCCCTCAGGAGCATTATTTGCCCTCATCCTCTGTAAGAGCAACTGTTCTGATAACTGCATGAGGACATACATATGAACAGAATCCACACTGAATACAGTTATCACTGTTCCAGATAGGCATATTTACAGCGATACCACGCTTCTCGTATGCTGATGTACCTACAGGTGTTGTACCGTCAACATAGTCAACGAATGCAGATACAGGAAGGTTGTTACCCTCTTGTGCACTTACAGCTGTCTGAATAGTGTTGGCAAACTTGATTGCATCCTCTCTACCCTCTGTATGTACTGCATAGTCAAGTCCCTCATCCTCAGCATTTGCCCAACTTGCAGGAACCTCTACCTTATGAACATTCTTAGCGCCTTCTTCGATAGCCGCCCAGTTCTTCTTAACTACATCCTCACCTTTTCTTCCGTAAGTCTTCTCAGCAGCCTTCTTCATAAGGTCAATAGCCTGCTCCTCAGGAATAATTGCTGAAAGCTTAAAGAATGCTGACTGAAGAATTGTGTTAATTCTTGTAGGTCCCATACCTGTAGCAATACCGATCTTTACACCGTCGATTGTGTAGAAGTTGATCTTGTGATCATGGATATACTTCTTAACCTGTCCCGGGATATGCTCCTCAAGCTCAGCATCTGACCATGTACAGTTAAGAAGGAATGTACCTCCGTCAACAAGTTCCTGTACCATGTTGTACTTTCTCATATATGCAGGATTATGACATGCTACAAAGTTTGCCTTACGAATAAGGTATGTTGACTTAATAGGCTTCTTACCGAAACGCAGGTGGCTCATTGTAACACCACCTGACTTCTTTGAGTCATAGTCAAAATATGCCTGAGCATAAAGGTCTGTGTTATCACCGATAATCTTGATTGAGTTCTTATTTGCACCTACAGTACCGTCCGCACCAAGACCCCAGAACTTACAGTTTGTAGTTCCCTCAGGTGTTGTAATAAGAGCAGGACCCGGATCAAGTGAAAGATGTGTAACATCATCATTGATACCGATAGTAAATCTCTTCTTCTCTGTGTTGTGGAATGTTGCAACTATCTGAGCAGGTGTTGTATCCTTTGAACCGAGACCGTAACGACCGCTGAATACAGGAACAGCGTCAAACTTTGTTCCCTTAAGTGCTGCAACAACATCAAGCCAAAGCGGCTCACCAAGTGATCCCGGCTCTTTTGTTCTGTCAAGAACTTCGATTCTCTTAACGCTGTCAGGGATAGCATCTACAAGTGCCTGTGCACTGAAAGGTCTGTAAAGTCTTACCTTAACAACACCGACTTTCTCACCCTGCTTTAAAAGATAATCAATTGTCTCTTCTATTGTATCGTTAACTGAACCCATAGCGATGATGATTGTCTCGGCATCAGCAGCACCATAGTAGTTAAATAATTTATAATCTGTACCGATCTTAGCATTAACCTTATTCATGTACTCCTGAACGATTGCAGGTAATGCATCGTAATAAGGATTGCTTGCTTCTCTTGCCTGGAAGAAGATATCAGGGTTCTGTGCTGAACCTCTCTCTACAGGACGATTAGGATTAAGTGCATTCTTTCTGAAAGCGGCTATAGCATCCATATCTGCCATATCCTTAAGATCTTCATAATCCCAAGTTTCAATCTTCTGAATCTCATGTGATGTTCTGAATCCGTCAAAGAAGTTGATGAAAGGAACTTTACCCTTAAGCGCTGATAAATGTGCAACAGGTGTTAAGTCCATAACCTCCTGAACTGATGATGAACAGAGCATTGCAGCACCTGTCTGACGACAAGCGTAAACATCTGAATGATCACCGAAAATACTAAGTGCATGTGTTGCAATAGCACGTGCAGAAACGTTAATAACTGCCGGAAGCTGCTCACCTGCTATCTTATAGATGTTTGGGATCATAAGAAGAAGGCCCTGTGAAGCTGTATATGTTGTAGTTAAAGCTCCAGCTGAAAGAGAACCATGAACTGCACCTGCAGCACCTGCCTCTGATTGCATTTCTGTAACTTGTACAGTCTGGCCGAAAATATTCTTTCTACCCTCTGTTGCCCACTCATCGGTGTGCTCCGCCATGACAGATGATGGTGTTATCGGATAAATTGCAGCAACATCAGTATACGCATATGATGCATGAGCAGCTGCCTGATTACCATCCATGGTCTTCATTTGTCTCTTAGCCATTTAATTCCTCCTACTAAGTAATTCTTTATAATATTTATAATAATAAAAATATTAGTTTTTCGTATCTCATTATACCAATTTAAAAAAATATTTGCAAATAATTATGTATGTATTTTTGTGTACTATTCTTAGTACAATGAGGCATATACCTGTTTAAAAACAATAAAATCTGTAATAAAAGCGTTTTTGAAGTACTTATTTATATCAATATAACGGTTTTTGATTGTCAAATCATTCCTAAAAAGTATTATAGATTTCAAATTATTTGCCTTATATTTCTATGTAAAACTTGCCCTTATTTAAATCTGCAAAATTTTTGTTTGCCTTATCATTACCGAATATCAAACATGTAAAAAGATATTGCTAAAAGTATGATTAATATTGATATCTTGTCAAATATAGGCCATATGTAATTATCAAGCAATAAATATGAAAAAGCATCTCTTACAGGTCTGTGAATACAAAGATCGGTAAAACTGTATATACCGAATCTTCTCAATGTATTTGTCGAAAAAAATTCTTTTTCAATGAGGTTATTACAAATATAAAATATGAAGTACCCTAAAGCATATGGCATATATATAATTCTAAGCGGATTTATTACACCTTTAAATACCGGCAATATATCACCTTCCGCTATACGATATCCCCACGGACCGTAAAAATCATTGTATAAAATCTTATATACTTAAAGAAGACAAAAAGCAAAGTACGCAAGCAGCGCCAAATACAAAAACCAATGTTTACTTTTTCGAAAAATGAAGTCTTAATTTCAGAAGAGTATTTTTTTATACAATATACCCAAATAAAAATATTGCGCAAAAGATACCACTCTGTCTAAAGATAAAAAAATCATCTATCTTTACCTGCCATCCGGCATTGAGCATTGAAATAAAGATGAACAGCAACATCAATGCCATTACATAAATTGTTACAGGATCAAAAATTTATTTTGATGATTTTTACTGACTGTATCTTTTTATCGGTATTTGTATTTTCCACATTATTATGTAATTTTTGAAATCAACTCCATAGGGTATAGTGATAATCTAAAAAATTATAAGTGTTGATATATACCATGGAGTAGATGATTCATGAAAAAGTCAGGCATTATATTTGTATCCCCATAAAATAAAATATCACTTATATGCAGGAATATCTTCATCATAATATTATTAAAGGAATAAAATATTTTAGTTTAGTACCTCTTTTTCTTCCATGGTTCAAAATAAAAATATCCGGATAAAAAAACAAATGCCGGCATATGAAAGCTGTAAATAAAGAAAAATAATTTATTAAAAAGTAGGTATTCTCTTTCTTTTATAGGCAATAAAAATGTCCGAATACCACAAGAAAGATCAACACTCCCTTAAATACATCCAGACTATCCGTTCTTTTTCACTACTTTTAATACCTGTGCTCATTTCACGTCCTCTTTCAATCAAATTTATTCAAAAGTTAAACATAATTATTCTACTACATAACATAAAAAAAGTATGTAAGCTTTTTACTTTTAAGCTTACATACTTTTTTTATTTATAATTTTCTGTAATTTTCCAAGAGCTTTTTAAATCATCAATATCTTCCAAAAGCTTTTTACCGATATCCGTATCTTTTTACGAACATTCTGTATACATCCTTTTCAACTATCTCAGATTCTGATTTGATATCAGTGTTATTTATCAAAACATCTTCAACTGAGGTAAAAGGTGTGTGAGCTTTCAGCCTAAGTCCATGTGAGTTAAATATTAAAAGTATAGCCGGCAATACCTGTGGTCTTATTCATAGAACGACAAAAAGCCTCCGTCAATTACAAATAATCTTTCATTTTGCCCTTACAGGATTCTCACCATCAATAGCATGAACGGTGTATGTCCGTTTATAATATGTGAATGAGCATCATATAGACCGAATTCATGCAGTATTTGGCCACAAAAACTTTCATCATAATATTTACTGTAATATGGATTGGATTTTTCCTTCCAAAAACTCTTATCCTCAATATAATCTCGCTCAAAGGTCTTTACTTTTCTTCCACATAGTGGTGATTTCTCACCACCCCATAAAAACCACATAAAGTCCACATCATCCTGATTAGGATTATCTGTATAAGCCGCTCTTGCTTTTTCATCACAAATATCAAACAAGGCTTTCCCATGATAACAGTTTCCGTTTATACAAAGCATATCAAATATTCCGTTATCATTCACGGAACACATCCGTGATATATTAAATTTCTGTTGTATACATTGTACATACTTCCCTTTATCATACAAAAAAACTTTATATGTTTATTTAATCTCTGCCCCGAAACAAAAGCTTCTGTGTAATTTAAGTACAATCTCATTTTTCTTCATCCGTAAGTTTATATGGATTATCCTTATCCACTGTAGGGAATACATTTGTTTTTCAGTTTGGTCTCTACTCCGTCAATTGTCACTGTACCCTCATCAAGATTCAAGTATTCCAAAAAGCAACCTATCATTCATTCCATATTCCGAGTGCCTTTTTTTATCAGCTGTCCTTCCAACTTAAAAAGTATAACCTTTATTGCAGCAAGCGCCGCCTGTATTCCGTCTTCTATACCATATTTTGACATACCAAAAAGCATAAGCGGTCTTAAACTGATGCCATAAGCATTTTCAAGGATCTCCACATTTCCATACTTTAGATTATTCCTAATAACATTACAAATGCAGGCATCATTTCCACAAGCAGCACCCATCAAAGTATATCATGATTTCCCCATTCAATATCAAGCGAATGATAATTCATAAGCAAATCTATTATCTTGTCGGCATTGCCTCCCCTGTCAAAAATATCCCCGACTATATGAAGATGATCCACAGCCAGTCTTTTTATAAGTGCTGAAAGTGCTATTATAAATTCATCAGCATCATCCAAATCTATTATTGTCTGCAATATATGTCTGTGATAGCTTACTTTATTTGTATCTTCATTCTTTTTGTGCATGTAAAAGCTCATCAATAATATATGAATAGTCCTCCGGTAGGGAGCCTTTCTTACCTTTGACCTCGTATACTTGGATGATAATAATTTTGCCAGCATTATAAGATGGTTTAGAGTCATAGAATACCAGTCATGATCTATTCTATCTATTTCCGATAACATGGTCATTTTTCTCTCAGGTAATATATAAGAGTACAAAGTTCCTGTCTGTCAAACTCAGATAATGTCTCTCCAAATATCAAATCGACTTTTTCTTTAATTACACCTGAGCAGTTATTCATTATATGTAAAAAGCTTCATATTCACCATGTATATCACTTAAAAAGAACTCCGTACCCTTAGGCAGATTTGTTATTGCTGACAGATTTATAATCTCTCTGATAACTGCCTGACTTGACGAATAATTCTGTTTCAAAAGTTTTAAAATACTTTACATTCTCTTTGACCTTATTCATAAATTACCCCTAATATTATCAATATATATGATAATTTTTAGCATCTGTGTGAGTTAATATTAGTTTATCATCATAAATCAAAACAAAGTCAATTGCATGACTGTACATATAAAATCGTTAATTTGTATAAAAATAAAAGCCAATCAGAATAAGAATTCCTATCTGTTCGGCTTTATATTTTTTTATTATTCCTATAAGGTTCTTTTTAATTATCCAGTTTTTCAACTGTTTCTTCAGGCTTTGCAGCCTCTGTTGTAGTCAACTTCTCAACAGTAGGTTCTGCTGTTGTTCTCTTAGCCTTTGTAGTTTCCTTGGCTTTAGTACTTTCCTTAGCTTTAGTACTTTCTTTCTGCTTAGCCGTTGTCTCCTTGGCTTTTATTACTTTCTTGCTGTTCTTTAGACTTTGTAGACTTTTCTTCAGTACTCAGTTTCTCTACAGTACTTTCAGCGGTTGAATTAGATTGCTCTTTCTTCTTTGTAGCACTCTCGCTGTCTTTTCATAAGAGTTTTTCAACAGTTGCTGATGAAGCTGCGGTTGTAGTTGAAGGCACAGCTGTGGTTGAAGGTATTTCCAGTGCTTGGTACGGTACCCTCATCAGTCTTTGCAGCTGTGGTTTTCAGAGCTACTTGAATTCACCTTTATTTTTTTGCCGGCTTACCCTTATATGTGGAATTATGGAATGGTTCTTCTTTTACCACAACCCCGTCTTTTTAACAATATATGTTGTAGCCCATCTTGAGCCCTTCTTTTGCCTCGGTTACAACAACCTGTTTACCGCTTTTTAATACTCTTATCCTCTATATACTCAGGAACAGGAGGATTTAGATCCGCTATCTTTTTGATGACATTTCTACAGTAGTACCTTCTTCCAAAATAGGATTCCTATAATCGAACAGGTAAGCGTCTGACCTGTCAGCACCGCACGAATAGCTATGGCGGTATTTGAGGTGTTTATAAACTTCATATCCGGACCTGCATATCCGTCTATAGCTTACCATTGCATCCTCACCGGTGTTACATAATTCGGCTCAAAGGAATGTGCATGTCGTTCTGTGGTTTTTTAATCCCGAAAAAAATAACAGCATTGTAAAGTGTGGATGAAACCTGACATACTCCACCTCCCGGTTCTTCGGATAAAACACCGTTAACATAAGCTCCTGCAGGTTTATAGCCTCTTTCAAGTGTTCTGTTACCTGTAGTATTATTAAAGGAAAATTCCTCGCCCGGTTTTTATTATAAGTCCGTCAAGTGTCTGCGCCGCAAGAGAAATATTTGTATTTCTGTCTTTATTATCAGTAGTCTTTGTGGTAAATGTACCTATTACCTGCTACATTTCCTTTGCCTGTGCCGCCGTAATACTTGCCTTAACCTCATTTCTTACAACAGATATATCCGCCTCGAAATTTTTTCGACTGACAAAAGACTTAATATCCGACTTCAACCTGCTTTCATCAATCATAAATCCATTGCTTTCGTCTGCATATGTAAAGCTCTTTGTCTCTTTATTAAAACCTGATATAGAGCCGTTTACAGGATCTATATTCCATTTTTCTTTGGCTTTTTCCACCATTGAATCTATATCGTTATCATCAAAGCTTATCTCATAATGTGACTTTGCGTTGTCGACATCCGCATATATCTCCTTTAAAAGATCTGTTATCTTGTTATCAAGTATATTATCCAGCTTGATATTATCATTTAAATCATCGCCTATATGCAAAGTCAATTTCCATGGATAAACTTTATATATAGCGGATCTGGCTTCCGCCATTTTTCATTCCTGTTATATCTATCTCATCGATAGTTATATGTTTTTAATTTTTCATCTGCAATTTCTGTAGTCATCTCGGTATTCGGTACTTTTGATGAGTCCAAAAACTTTTGTAACCTTTTGCATTCCCGATACAGCAAGCAAAGCCAATATAATAAATGCCGCAACAAAGCACAGCTACAGCCCTCATATTTATATCCGCAATATAAACTCTTTTTGCGATCTCTTTCTTGCCTCTCTTACTCTTTCAGAGCCTCTTTTATTTACATTATTTTGTTTATTTAACATTTCTATTCCTTATAAGATGTATTAATAAAATGCAGGTTAGTGTTATTTTATTTTTTTACAATAAAAACAATACTTTAAAAAGTGAATTATACCAATAATCTGATTTTAAAAACAATCCAAAACATATATCAATATTTGCTTTAGTAAATTTATTGTGCTAGACTTATTATGGTTTTAAGTAACATATGTTAAACAATGTTTTAAAAAGGTGATTTATGAGCGAAATTTTTAAAATATATAGATATGCATACACATTCCACAGCTTCAGACGGTACATATTCTCCATCTGATATAGCTATATTGGCAAAACAGGCTTCTCTGAGTATGATAGCACTTACAGACCATGATACTATGACAGGTGTAGATGAATGTTTTAACAAAGGACTTGAGCTTGACTTACCTGTAATCGCGGAGTTGAAATGAGCTGCGTATATAATGAAAAAGAGATACATATACTCGGTTATCTCTTACCTGACTCTTTTCCTCCCCAAAAATAAATATTCCACAAGCAATATTTGACGGTTTAAACTTTTTTGCAAAAGAAAGAGCTGTCAGAAATGCTGAAATAATAAGAAGGTTTAAAAATGACGGTATAATTATATCAGAGTCTGATTTAAATAACGGCAATCCCAATACCCAGATAACAAGGGCTCATTTTGCCAATGCTCTTATAAAAATCGGTCTTGTGAAGGATAAGGCAGAAGCTTTTTGAAAAAAATATTTGGAGTACGGCGGTAAGTATATACCTGTAAAGAATATAAACACATCAATATGTATGGACTTTTTAAAGAAAAACAATTTCTTTTATTTCACTTGCACATCCATTTTTGTATAAATTTTCTGATGAGGTTTTAAATAACTTGTTATCACATTTGATCAATCTTGGATTAAACGGTATAGAAGTCTATCATTCAACCCATTCATCTGATGATATAAATAAACTTCTCTCTATTTCCGATACTTATAATCTGCTCCCAACCGGTGGAAGCGATTTTCATGGTGGAAATAAACCCGGACTTAATATAGGCAAAGGTTGTGGAGACCTACAAATACCGAATCCATAATCGAAAATATTTTAAAATCAAAAAAATAATTAAAGAAAAATGCGTATGGGAAAACCCATACGCATAAATATTATAATCTTGTTACTGCCGGCTTTTTCTTTGCCTTTGTCACAATATCATCAGCACTCTTATATATAGATGATTTAGCTCACGCAACCTCTTACATTTGAAAGTGGATATATAGTAGTATTCTTTCCTATTACAGTTCCCGGATTCAATACTGAGCTACAACCGACTTCTACTTCATCACCGACTATTGCTCCAAGTTTTCTAAGGCCTGTCTCAAGCTCTGCATCCTCTAAATGAAGTACAACATCAGACTTATCGCTCTTTAAGTTTGATGTGATAGCAGATGCACCAAGATGTGCCTTATAACCAATGATAGAATCTCCTACATAGCTGAAATGAGGTACCTGTGCCTTATTGAAAAGTATAGCATTCTTAAATTCGCAAGAATTTCCCGCTACAGCACCTTCACCGATAATAACATTTCCCCTAAAGAAAGCACATGAACGAACACTTGCATCTTTTCCGATAATAAGCGGACCTGCAAGTGCAACAGTAGGCATTATCTTTACAGAACGATGTACCCAGATATTCTTTCCTATCTTTAAGTACTCTGTATCGGGCAATGTAGCACCGATTTCCTCTATAAAACTCCCAAGATCCTTAAATACTTCCCAAGGATATGTGTACTTTTCGAAAAGAGACTTTGCTATAGTTTCTTCAAGATCAAAAAGTTTTTTTGTTTTTACATCGATTTTTTTCATTTTCTATCCTTTCATGCCTTTGTATTCTTTTGAAACCTCTTCAAATATGGCATTTAAACTATATTGGTTATTTAGTTGCTTCACATTAAGACATCGAATACCCACAAATCTTTCCAGTTTTGTCATATACTCTTCTGATGTAATATCACCATTTGATACCATCGTAAGTCCCTTTTCCCAGCTGGCAGTCAGCTCCGGATTTAAAAAGTTGTGAAATAGAACAATTTACTACTTCATATACGATTTCACCAAAGAGTGTAGGTGTAATTATCTGAGTCTTTTTATTTTAAAGCCAAGTATTTTATTGAAAATAATTTTTCAAAATATCAGCTCTTGTAGCAGAAGTACCTATACCGCTTCCCTTTATCTGACTTCTGAGCTCTTCATCCTCTATGAGCTGCCCTGCATTCTCCATAGCAAGTATAATGGATCCTGAAGAATATCTCTTTGGCGGTACTGTCTCACCTTCTTTTATATTTAAAGATTCAAGAGTCAGTTTTGAGCCCTTTTTAAGCGATGAAATCATCTTTATATATTCGGATTTTGGTTGTCACCGGTTTCGTCATCCTCACCCTCATTTTTACAGGGCTTAGTATATCTAAAAATCCTCTCTCAACACATACTTTTGTATTTGCCACAAATATCTCATCTCCGATACCGAAACGTATTGCAAATTTCTGATATATTGCAGGAGGATAAAATATACTAAGAAATCTTCTGCATATGAGCTCATACACAGATAATGACAATTTACTCAGCGAATTCATATTTCCAAACCCGGTAGGTATTATAGCATAATGGTCAGTGATTTTGACTATCATTAACATACTTTGTTTTTGAAATATTTTTATATGTACCTTTTTCGAGAATATTATTGGCAAAATCCGCAAGTTCTGAAAAACTTACAAAGTCCCTTGATATTCTTATCTATTTCCTTGGCTACTGCACCGAAAGCACTCTGGCATCTGTTCTTGGATATGTAACCATTTTTCTTCTCATACAATTCCTGCACTATCTTCAATGTTTCATCCGGGCTTATTTTAAACCTCTTTGAACATTCATTTTGTATTTTCCGCCAGATTGAAAAGTAAAAGGTGGATTTTTTGTCTCCTTCTTTTTTTCTCGTTGGAAGTACAATTACCTCTCTATTATTTTCATTTTGCTTTATTTTTCAATATGCTCTATAAGTTCTTGTGCATATATCTTTTCTCTGAAACCGATTGTCCTTGTAAAGCATGGGCGAGTTGAAGTATTTTGACTTCTCATTTACCTTCCACTCACCGTCTATACTGATTCCCCGACTTTCAAATTTACCCAAAACCTTAAAGAAAGGAGTCTTTACAAAGTTTCTTATTTCTCTTTCTCTGTTTACAACCATTCCTACAACGCAGGTCATTACTCTTCCGACACTTAGCACCGCTCTGTCAAGCTTTAAAAAACTTGCCACATTTTTGCTGTATTTTAAAGTGAGGATTCTTGAGAAATTTATTCCCATCAGATAATCTTCTTTTGCACGAAGGAAAGCTGCTGCAGAGATTGTCATACTCCGACCAATCTTTTGCTTCTCTTATACCTCTTAGTATCTCATCTTCGGTTTGAGAGTCTATCCACACCCTTTTTCTTGTCTTTCCCTGCACATTCGCCATCATATCTACAAGTCTGTATATATATTCTCCCTCTCTTCCCGAGTCGGTACAAATATATATCGTATCAACATCTTCTCTGTTTAAAAGATTTGACACTACAACAAACTGATTTTTTACACCGTCTATTATCTCATATTTAAACTCTTTAGGTAAGAAAGGCAAAGTATCAAGTGACCATCTTTTCAGACTTTCATCATACTTTTCAGGATAGCTCATAGTTACCAGATGTCCCACACACCATGTAACTATAATATTTTCGCCTTCCAGATATCCGTTTTTTCGTCCTGTCGGTACTTTTAGAGCTTTTGCAAACTCAGTCGCTACACTTGGCTTTTCCGCTATAAAAAGTTTCTTCATTAATCTCTTTCTACACTGAATTTATACACTGTTTCACTGATAAACTCTTCAAGCTCATCTACTACAGGCTGTACAAATTCAGGCATATTTACGGCATTGGGGAAAAAAACTGTGTTTCAAAACAATATCCACTTCTCTTTTGGATATGTTACACCGTTTTTTTACCAACGATTTCTTCTGTCAAATAATTGCCTGTATAAAATTGTACACCGGTAGATCTGTATAAACTTCCATAACCCTCTTACTGTTCTCATCTTTTGCTTTTGCAGCAAGTCTAAGTTCACCGTTGTAATCTTTGATTACCCAGTTATGGTCATATCCACCGCCCTGTATTACAGCATCATAATCAGAGTCGATTTCCTTACCTATCTTTTTATATTTTCTAAAGTCCATTGCAGTATTTTCGACTTTTCTGATCTCACCTGTAGGTATGGAATTATCATCACATGGAAGGAAACTGTCTGCAACAATCATAACTTCCTGATCATATATATTTTTACTGTCATGTCCCGCAAGATTAAAATATGCATGATTTGTTAAATTTACAGCTGTTTTCTTATCACATACAAAGCTGTAACCTATTGTAAGTGCATTATCATCAGATAAAACATAGCTTACAGTTATCCTTGCTTCACCGCCAAATCCCTGGTCACCGTCAGGGCTTATAAGCATAAATGTAATCATATCTCTATCTTCATCTTCAAAAATACCCACTTCCCAGATCCTGTCGTGCCAGTAGTCAGGTCCCGAATGCAGTGCATTGTTTCCGTTGTTTAACGATAATTGATATTCCTTGCCGTCAATTGTAAACTTTCCTCCCGGTATACGGTTGGCATATCTACCTATTATAGAACCGAAATGTGGAATATTATTCTCATATCCGGCTACTGTATCATATCCAAGGCAGACATCATCAAACTTTCCGTTCTTATCAGGTACCATCATACTGACCCATGTACCGCCAAGATCGATAAAAGATGCACTTACTCCATTTTTATTTGTAAGAGTATACAGATTTACTATCTTACCATCTTTTTGTTTTTCCAAATTCAGTTGTCTTAATCCCCATGTTTTTCTCTCTCTACAAAGAAAAAGCCATCACAGCTTTAAGTGACAGCCATTATCATATATTATACAAATTTTTCTAATCTCTTGCAATACTTAGTGTAAATATTACTAGGTCATTGATATATACTGAAAGAAAAGAATTTTAAAAGAGGCATCTGCCATACAAATGCCCCTTAATAATTTATTTTGCTGTTATAAAGTTCTTAGCTGTGAGATACTCCGCACAAAGCAGTGCACCACCTGCCGCACCTCTTAAAGTATTATGTGAAAGTCCGATAAACTTATAGTCGTACATTGAATCCTCTCTAAGTCTACCTACTGAAACTCCCATACCGTTCTCATAGTTAACATCAAGATTTACCTGAGGTCTGTTATCCTCTGTGAGATACTGTATAAACTGCTTCGGTGCAGATGGAAGATTAAGTTCCTGTGGCTCTCCCTTATACTCCACCAGTTTCTTTATGAGATCTTCCTTAGAAGCCTTATTCTTAAACTTTACAAATACCGCAGCTGTATGTCCGTTAAGTACCGGTACTCTTACACATTGGCAAGTAATCTTTGGTGAAGTTGCAGGAACAATCTCATCACCTTCAATATGTCCCCAGATTCTGAGAGGCTCTTTCTCACTCTTTTCTTCCTCACCGCCTATAAAAGGAATAATATTTTCAACCATCTCAGGCCAATCCTTGAAAGTCTTTCCCGCACCTGATATAGCTTGATATGTTGTAACTACAACTTCATATGGCTCATATTCTTTCCATGCATTAAGCACAGGAGCATAACTTTGTATAGAACAGTTAGGCTTTACAGCAATAAATCCTCTCTTTGTTCCGAGTCTCTTCTTCTGTGAATCTATAATTGCAAAATGCTCAGGATTTATCTCAGGAACTACCATCGGTACATCCTTTGTCCAACGATGTGCTGAGTTGTTTGAAACTACAGGAGTCTCTGTTTTTGCATACGCTTCCTCAATAGCCTTTATCTCATCCTTTGTCATATCTACTGCTGAGAATACAAAATCAACTTTTGAAGCAACCTCATCAACATCATTTACATTCATTACAATAAGATCTTTATAAGCCTCAGGTATAGGTGTTGTCATTTTCCAACGACTGCCTACAGCGTCCTCATATCTTTTGCCTGCACTGCTTGGACTGGCTGCTACTACCACTACCTCATACCAAGGATGATTTTCAAGTAATGACAAAAATCTCTGTCCTACCATACCTGTAGCACCAAGGACACCAACTTTTAATTTTTATCCATATTATCTCTCCATATCTGTTTATTTTTTTGAATAACAGTTCATAGTTTTTGTGGACCATTATTTTTAACTGGTTGCAATCATATTATAATATGAATAATTTTGCAAGTGCTTTTTCGCAACACACGCACATTTGTACGTCTTACAAAAGACATTTTATTTAATGTGTTTCTTTTAACAAAATAAATACTATTGATATATTAGAATCCTTTGTATAAATATGAATATTTTTTTATATTATTTAATTTTTTTGACCTTTATAACCTCTATGACTCTGTTTTACTTTGCTTAGTGTTACCTCTTTTCCGGATACACTTGCAAGTCCCACCTCTGACGTAAGATATAGATTCTCTACAAACTCATTATATCCAAGTGTAATTGCCTTCTCACCTCTGGTACTCTTTTTAAATTCATTTACCTCTGAGATATTAAATCTTAAAATATATCCTGCATCACTTACAACACAAATATCCGTATTCGATCCTGCACCAAGCATTCTTACACCTATTAAGACATCATCATTATTCAGCTTTGTTGAGGCAACCTGCTTATTATTGGTTTTGAATTCTTCACTGGAAACTTTCTTTATGTATCCGTTTTTAGTAAGCATTAAAATAAAGCTTCCCTTCATACTGTCCTCACTGACTGCCAGAAGTATCTCTTCATTGCTGCTGTCAAATTTAGTTAAATTATCAATAGGTGTTCCCTTATCTCTAAAGCTTTTGAGACAGGTAGATCCATGACCTTGAATTTGTATAAGATACCTACATTAGAAAAATACATATTCTATCTGTATTCATCACAGGGAATACATAAATATTCTCACTTTCTACAGCTTCCGCATTCTTATCAAAAGTATTTCTGTCAAGGATCTTGCAATATCCGAATTTGTCCATAACAAATATAACTTCTTCACTTGCTATGGCTTCCTCAATATATACAGCTTCCTTTGCATCTTCTATCAAAGTTTTTTTCTTGGAATTGCGAAATCTCTTTTTATCTTTTCCAAATCTTTTTATAAAGAGCTTATCCATATTTTTATGATCTTTTTAAAAATATTCTCATAGTCCTCTATATTTTTTTAAGAGTAGTCGCATTATCTTTTTAAAAGAGCCTCTATCTCAAGACCTATAAAGCTTATAAAGTCTCATATCAAGAATCGCCTGCGCCTGCTTTTTCAGTAAACGAAAGCTTCTTAGCATCCTTTTTCAAGTGCCTTAACCTTGAAGTTTATACCGGTAGTATCACCTGAGTAAGGCATTTTTGCCTGAGTCAGATTTTTAGAGCCACGAGTATGGCGATGATCAAATCTATTACATCTACAGCCTTTATAAGCCCTTCCTGTATTTCCTTCTTTTTCAAGTTCTTTATTTAAGAGTATATTGTATTTTTTGTAGTGATTTCATACTGAAACTCAAGATAATTTTTTAAAATATCTCTTAATGAAAGAATCTCAGGCCTTCCGTCTACAATCGCAAGCATATTTACTCGAATGTATCTTCAAGCTTTTGTCTTTTTTATACAGGATATTCTTTATCTTTTTCAATATCTGCGTCTTTTCTAAGCTCCAGAACTATTCTGGTACCGTTTTATCGGATTGATTGCTGATATCAACTACATCTGAGTTTTTACTCTCTACAAGGTTTGCCACATCTACTAAAAATTTATTTATTCCTGCACCGATCATAGTATACGGATTTTCAGAAATTATAGCTTGTCCTTGTCAGCTTTTTTCCTTCAAGCTCTACTTCTATCTTTCCTCGTAGCTTTAACTTTCCGTTACCTGTTTCATAGATATCAAAGCAAATCCTTTTTATTTGCAATAATTCCTCCTGTCGGGAAATCCGGACCATGCAGAACTTCAAAAAGTCCTTTTGTATCTATATTTCTATTCTTTATATAGGCAATACATGTATTACATACTTCCAAAAGATTATGTGTAGGAATTGAAGTAGACATACCTACCGCAATTCCCTCCGCACCGTTTATCAAAAGATTCGGTACTCTAACAGGCAAAACTGCAGGTTCTTTTTCTGTCTCATCATAATTTGAAATAAATTCAACAGTCTTATCAAGGTCCTTTTAAATAAACTTCCTCAGCAAATTTTTGCAAGCTTTGCTTCTGTGTATCTCATTGCCGCGGCTCCGTCTCCTTCTATAGAACCGAAGTTTCCGTGACCGTCTATTAAAGGCATTTCCTTTTTAAAGTCCTGACTCAAAACAACCAAAGTTTCATATATTGAGCTGTCACCGTGAGGGTGATATTTACCCATGGTATCTCCGACTATTCTTGCAGACTTACGATGTGGTCTGTCACTGAATATTCTAAGCTCACTCATGTCATATAAAACTCTTCTTTGTACAGGTTTTTTAAACCGTCTCTCGCATCAGGTATAGCCCTTGCGGTAATAACACTCATTGAATAATCCAGATAGGATTTTTGCATCTCTTCTGAATATTCCGTTCGCAATATCTTCTCAGCCATATACCCTCCTACGCATCAATAACCGCTTCTCTTGCATGCTCATGTATGAAATTTCTTCTCGGTGCCACATCAGAACCCATTAAAAGCTCTGTGACCTCGCTTGCAAGTCTTGCATCTTCTATTTCTACTTTTTTCAGCACTCTTCTTTCAGGATCCAGCGTTGTCTCCCAAAGCTGTTCCGCATCCATCTCTCCAAGTCCCTTATATCTTTGCAGAGTGAAATTGTCCTTATGTTTCTTTTTATAATCTTCCAAAGCCTTTTCATCGTAAAGATAGATACCCTCTCCTCTTTTCGGTACCACCTTAAAAAGCGGAGGCATTGCAATATATACATGTCCGTCATATATCAGCTCAGGCATAAATCTGTATAGGAAAGTTAAAAGCAATGTATCTATATGGCTTCCGTCTACATCCGCATCGGTCATAAGTATTATCTTGTCATAACGAAGCTTTGTTATATCAAAATCATTTCCATAACCTTCGGAAAACCCGCAACCGAAAGTATTTATCATGGTTTTTATCTCTGCATTTGCAAGCACCTTATCTATAGAAGCCTTCTCAACATTTAATATCTTACCTCTTATCGGTAAAATAGCCTGGAAATTTCTGTTTCTTGCTGTCTTTGCAGAACCTCCCGCAGAATCTCCCTCAACTATGAATATTTCACATTTACTTGGATCTTTAGACTCACAATTTGCAAGTTTGCCATTTGACTCAAATGAAAACTTTGATTTTGTGAGCATATTTGTCTTGGCTCTTTCCTCGGCCTTTCTTATCTTAGCTGATTTTTCCGCACAGGAAATTATAGATTTTACAACGTCTACATTTCTGTCAAAATATCTTGTAAGTTCATCTCCGGTAACTGTAAGTACCGCCCTCGTAGCATCTGCTGATGCAAGCTTTGTCTTTGTTTGTCCCTCAAACATAGGATTGGGATGCTTCACACTTATAATTGCAGTCATACCGTTTCTTGTATCCGCTCCGGTAAAATTGCTGTCTTTATCCTTTAATATACCGAGATCTCTGGCATAGGTATTTATAAGTCCTGTAAACTTTGTCTTAAAACCTGCAATATGTGTACCACTCTCCTGGGTAAATATATTATTACAAAATCCCAGTATATTTTCCTCAAATGCATCCACAAATTGTATTGCTATCTCCACATCAATATTATCGCATATTCCTTGTAGAGTATAGGTGCATGCATCACTTCCTTACCCTTGTTAAGCTCCTTTACATAGCCACTATTCCGTCAGGCTCATGGAAGGTCTTTTTCCTCATATTCATTCTCTCTCAAATTTGTAAAATGCAAGATAAGTCCCGGATTCAAATATGCGCTTTCATGCATTCTGGATTTTAACCAGTCAGCCTTAAACTTAGTGACTTCAAAAATTGTATCATCCGGTAAGAATGTGATTTCCAGTACCTGTATTTCTTGTCTTTCCTATAGTAGGTAAAAGTCCGTTTTTAAGCTCTACAGTAGGTATACCCTTTTCATATCTGTCATGATGTATAAATCCGTCTCTTGATATTTTTATATCAAGGAAATTGGACAAAGCATTAACCACTGATGAACCTACTCCATGTAATCCACCACTGGTTTTATATGATGCATTATCAAATTTTCCTCCCGCATGCAAAGTGGACAATACCACTCTTTCTGCCGAAATACCCTTTTGATGCATTTTCAACGGTATTCCTCTTCCATCATCCTTTACAGTACATGAACCGTCTGCATTCAAAGTTACCCATATATTTTTACAAAATCCGGCCAAATGCTCATCAATAGAGTTATCCATTATCTCATAGATAAGATGGTTCAATCCCTTTACACCAACTCCTCCGATATACATTCTCGGTCTCACTCTAACCGCCTCAAGTCCTTCAAGCACTGTAATACTGCCTGCATTATAGTCCTGCATAAAACCTCACTTTTACAAAAATGTAACAGTCCGGCAAAGACCAAACTGTTACATTTATACTTTATTTTAAATCAACTGACCTCTTTGCCATAATACCTTCAACAAGTTCCTCATTGTTCTTTGTTGAATTAAACTCTTCAATAATTCTTTCAGCCACCTCTTCAGGCTTTGCCAAGTCTGTGATTTTCTGATTATACTTACCACCTCAGCCTCATCGGAGCTCAATAACAAATCATCTCTTCTTGTTGAACTCTTTAAAACATCTATCGCAGGGAAGATTCTCTTCTCTGAAAGTTTTCTGTTAAGCACCAACTCCATATTTCCGGTACCCTTAAACTCTTCAAATACAACATCATCCATTCTGCTTCCTGTATCCACCAAAGCTGTTGCAAGTATTGTAAGACTTCCACCCTCTCTTATATTTCTTGCTGCACCGAAGAAACGCTTAGGCATATGGAGTGCCGCAGGATCAAGTCCTCCTGAAAGTGTTCTTCCGCTTGGAGCTATTGTAAGATTGTAAGCTCTTGCCAGTCTTGTAATTGAATCAAGTAATATCATTACATCCTTGCCATGCTCTACAAGTCTTTTAGCTCTCTCAATAACCATTTCGGATACTCTCTTATGTCTTTCAGGCAACTCATCAAATGTAGAATATATAACTTCGACATTATCACCTACTATTGCTTCTTTGATGTCTGTAACCTCTTCAGGTCTCATCTATAAGCAATATAATAAGATACATATCTTTTTGATTCAGAGTAATTGACTTTGCTATTTCCTTTAAAAGTGTCGTCTTTCCGGCCTTAGGCTGAGAAAACTATCATACCTCTTTGTCCTCTGCCTATAGGTGAGAGCAAATCTACAATTCTCATAGCCTTTTGATGCCGAATTATCATTTGCAAGATGTATTCTGCTGTTTGGGAAGATAGGTGTAAGATCCTCAAAATTAGGTCTTGTTTCCAAAAGCCTCCGGTGGAAATGAATTTACTGTATTTATATATAAAAGTGCCGCAAATTTTTCCGTTGCAGTCTTTATCTTCTTAACACCGGATACTATATCACCTGTTTTCATTCTAAACTTCTTTATCTGTGCAGGTGATACATATACATCATTATCACCCGGCAAGAAATTCTCACATCTTATAAATCCAAATCCGTCAGGCATTACTTCAAGGATTCCCTCTGCAATCTCTCCTGAATCCAACTCTCTTATATCTGTAGGATATTCTCTTGGGAATCTTCCCCCGAACTGAGTTGTCATAGTAATCATTTCTATATCCCTGCTGATTTTTGAACAGGATATTGATTTGGAAACTGATTCTAGTACTGATTGGTGTATTGATTTGAATTTACATACTGAGCTTGATTATTGTACTGATTTTGATTCTGATAATAATTAGGCATATTTCCTTGATTATTATATTTTTGACCGTTTTGATAGCTGTTATTATATCCATTACTTCTACCTTGATTTGCGGTAGTTCTTGGTACAGTATTGTATGTACTTCTGTTTTGAGCTGAATAGTTATTTTGACCGGAGTAATTTTTGTCCGGCATAGCCCTCTTTTTGATAAGAATTATCTTTTGCCACCATCTCTGACGAGCCTCCTTCATTCTTTTGTCAGTGGCTTTATTCTGGTTTTCAGAAAATTCTACCAACAAATCAATTATATTTGCCTTATTTAAATTGCTGACTCCCTTAAAGCCCTGTTCTTTTGCAATTTCCTTTAGCTGTACTAATGATAATGTTTGTAACTTCTCTCGCATATATATTATTTTGTCCTTTTATTTTATTAAAATAGTCCTTGATTGATTTTTCAAATCCCATATCTGTAAGATTTAAGAAAGCCTTATCCTTAATCTCATCAGGAAGATATTGTTGTTCAATATAATGATTTTCATAGTCATGGGCATATCTATATCCCACACCTATTCCTATATCTTTTTCTCCGGCATAATTAGCGTTTCTAATATGCTTAGGGCACTTCATAATCACTGTTTTTCCTTAACGAATCTTAAAAGCCTCATTTATAGCAAGATATGATGCATTTTGACTTAGGTGCACAAGCTATATAGTTTGCCGCTTCAGCCAAAATTATCCTTGCTTCAGGCATCCCTACTCTTTCCACTGCCAAAAAGGCATTGGTAGCAATGTTTAAAGCATTTGGATCTGCAAGTCCTACATCCTCAGCAGCACATATAATTATTCTTCTGGCTATAAACTTTATATCTTCACCTGCATAGAGCATTTTTGCCAAAATAATACATGACTGCGTCAGGATCTGAGCCTCTCATCACTTTTTTTATAAAGGCTGAAATAGTATCATAATGCCTTGTCCCGTCCTTATCATACTTTACTATCTTCTTTTGTATACACTCACTTACAATACCGGTATCTATATGAATCTTACCGTCCCTTAGAAATATCAGTTGTAAGAATCGCCAGTTCTAAAAGCATTCAATGCACTTCTTGCATCACCATCTGCACTTTTGGAAAGAAATTCTATAAAGCTTGTTTAGAAATTTCTATTTCATACTTTTCCCATCCTCTTTCTTTTATCTTTGATTGCTCTATCTAAAAATATTTTCATATCTTGATACGAAAGTGGTTTTAATTCCAATAATCTTGACCTTGAAATCAAAGCCTTATTTACTTCAAAGAACGGATTCTCCGTTGCTAGCTCCTATAAGTATTACAGTACCGTCTTCTACAAAAGGCAGAAGATAATCTTGTTGGGATTTATTAAATCTATGAATTTCATCAATAAATAAAATAGTCTTTTTCTTATACATTGAAAAAGGATATTTTAGCTTCCGATATCGCTTCTTCCATCTCTTTTTCCGGCCGTAGTGGCATTGATTTGCTTAAAATTTGATTTGGTGGTATTTGCAATGATCTTTGCTATAGTTGTCTTTTCCACATCCGGAGGACCAAAGAATATAATCGAACTCAGTTTATCAGCCTTTATAGCCCTGTATAAGAATTTGTCTTTACCCAAAATATGTTCCTGCCCTACTATCGAATCCAAAGAATCAGGTCTTAATCTTGAAGCTAATGGGGCATCTTCTTTTTCATCAACCTCTTTCATATAATCAAATAAGTCCATTTTTTCTCCATGTAGGGTTGTTATCATTTACTTTACCAATTTTTTAAATGTCAAATATCGCATTATTAATTTATAAAAATAAAGTGGTAGAATATAACATTATATTGTTTTTATTGAGGATATTTTTATGGAAAGAATCGAGAACAAATTTTTAAGATGTTGTCTTGGCTATTTTTTCAGCGGTATGGCAACTCTTATTATCAGTGCTACATTGCCGCATCTTATGAAAGAAATAGGACTTGACTATATAGGGTGCGGAAGTATACTGACTTTCTTTTTATAGGAAACTTTTTCGGAAGCTTCTTATATGCAGCACTCTCCACAAAACTTAGTGACAAAATTTAGTATAACACTTATGACTTGTCTGTCATTTTTAAGCTTAATTCTTTTTAATAAATACACCACCACTTATAATTATTAATATTTTTAATGCTTATTCTCAGTCTTTACAAAGGGGCTCTATCACTCTTTTTAATAACTACTATATAAATAATATGTATGATAACCCCTGCACCAAAGTGTGCAATGCTTAATGCCATGTTTGCAATCGGTGCATTTATATCACCTTTCCTACTCTCATTTATTTTTGTTTCTTGGATTTAACCGGAGATATATTCTTGGACTTATAGCAGTTATTGCGGCATTAGTTATTTTGGGATTTTTTTACAGCAGATAATGACACCCTTTGCTTTTATAAAAACCATGCAGAAATCCAATACAAGTGGGGAAGAAGGCGATGCAAAATTTTTCAAAGATAAAAAATTTTATATAAATACAATACTTTTATTCTTCTATTTGGGATTCGAGTACAGTGTAAACGGATGGTTTATTACTTACCTAAAAGATACCGTATTATGAGTGTTTCACTGGCTACGACTCTTGTTTCCGTTACATGGATTTGCAATTTTAATATCCAGACTTTTATTGTGTCTAAATTAAGCCAAAAGGTCTCACCCAAAAAAATAATGGTATTTGATTCACTTGGACTTTTAATAGGGTTTATTATGCTTATATCGACCAAAAATATTTATACTATAGTTATCTCATTGTTTATTTTGGGACTCTTTATGGCTCCGGTATTTCCACTCAGTTGTATGCCATTTCAAAGGAAGCACTACATGGCTCTAACTTTTGCCATGACAATGTTACTGCACTTACTGCAATAGGCGGTATCATTACACCTTATATCCTAGGTGTGAATATCAAATAACTTTAATATGAGCACTGCTGTATTTATGCTTATATTTAATGCAATACTGATTTTTATATTATCAAGTTTAAATTATAAATTTGAAAAATAGACATATATAAAAGGGCATCACATATGTGATGCCCTAATTTTTTATTAATCAAGCCTTGTTTGCTGAACCGAAGAGCTCTATCTTCTCTCTTACGGTTGCCTTTATAGCCTCAGCACCCGGTGCTAAAAGCTTTCTTGGGTCAAATCCCTTACCCTCAAGGTCCTTACCTGCTTCAATATACTTTCTTGTAGCATCTGCAAATGCAAGCTGACATTCTGTATTAACATTGATTTTAGATACTCCAAGGTTAATTGCCTTTTGAATCATCTCTGCAGGAATACCTGTACCGCCGTGAAGAACCAATGGAAGATTTCCTGTTTTCTCCTGTACCTTTGCCAAAACATCAAAGTTAAGACCCGGCCAGTTTGCAGGATACTTACCGTGGATATTTCCGATACCTGCTGCAAGGAAATCTACTCCAAGATCTGCAATCATCTTGCACTCATTCGGATCTGCAAACTCACCTGCACCTACAACACCGTCTTCCTCGCCGCCGATTGAACCTACCTCAGCCTCAAGTGACATTCCGTTTGCATGTGCCAAAGCTACAAGCTCCTTTGTCTTTTCAATATTCTCCTCGATTGAGAAATGAGAACCGTCAAACATTATTGAAGAAAATCCTGCTTCAATACATTTCTTACATCCCTCATATGAACCATGGTCAAGGTGAGAGTGCTACAGGAACTGTAATTCCCATCTCCTCTATCATTGCCTTTACCATCGCAGCTACTGTCTTATAGCCTGTCATATACTTTCCCGCACCCTCGGAAACTCCAAGAATTACAGGTGAATTCATCTCCTGAGCTACTGACAAAATAGATTTTGTCCACTCTAAGTTGTTGATATTAAAATGTCCTACCGCATAATGTCCGGCTTTTTGCCTTATCAAAGCATTTCTTTTTGCTGATACTAACATATCTACCTCCTGTTGTTAAATAGAATATCTTCTACTTCTTTTTGCATATCTGCACTGTCACATTCTCTTGTATGTCGAATCTTTTGCATCCTTTATCTCCAAGATTGCTCTCGGTATTCCAGGTGCTCCGATCTCATGCAATTTGTCAATGACTTCAAAATCTCCCATATCCTGCTTTTGTCCGAAGATTGCTTCAAGTACACTGTCTGCAAACTTATATGGACTGGCTGTGGATGCTATGACTGTCTTTGTCATATCCTTTGTAGCATTTTTATAATCCTCATATACAGAGAATGCCACTCCGGTATGTGTATCTATTATATAACCTGTACTGTCATACAGAGATTTTATACCTTCAAAATTTTTCTTTTCATCAGCAAATCCGCCAATAAAGTCTTTCATAAAGTCCTTCATAGCTTTGGTAATTTCATATTTACCGCCTGCTGACAAATCCTTCATAAGCTTTGAAACATACTCTCCGTCACTTCCACAGCTCAAATAAATCAATCTTTCAAGATTGCTTGAAATAAGTATATCCATTGACGGTGATGATGTTAAAACAAACTTACGATTCCTATCATAAACCCCATGCTCAAAGAAATCAAATAAAACTTTATTTTCATTTGATGCACATATAAGTTTATCTACCGGTAATCCCATCTGTTTTCCTATATATGCCGCCAGTATATTTCCGAAGTTTCCTGTAGGAACACATACATTTATCTTTTCGCCTGCAGCTATATCACCGCTTTCCAAAAGCTTAACATATGCATATACATAGTAAGCTATCTGTGGTACCAGACGTCCTATATTTATAGAGTTTGCACTGGAGAGCTGTATTCCGTTTTCTGAAAGTTTTTTTGCAAACTCTTTATCAGAAAATATCTTCTTTACTCCGCTTTGTGCGTCATCAAAATTTCCATGTAGTGCAACCACATCTGTATTATCACCCTTTTGTGTAACCATTTGCAATCTTTGTACATTGCTGACACCGTCCTTAGGATAGAATACGATAATACCTGTACCCTCAGCATCACAAAATCCCGACATTTGCAGCTTTACCTGTATCACCGCTTGTAGCTGTAAGAATAACTATTTTTATTCTTTATACCGTTTTTCTTAGCCGCTGTTGTCAGAAGATGAGGCAATATTGAAAGTGCCATATCCTTAAATGCTATAGTATCACCGTGAAAAAGTTCCAGAAAAATATGCTCCCTGCGCTTTTTACAAGCGGTGCTATCTCTTCTGTATCAAACTTTTCATCGTATGCTTTTCTATACAATCCATCAGCTCTTCTTTTGTATAATCACTCAAAAGAAGCTTCATTACCCTCATAGGCAAACGCTTCACTAATATCTTTTTCCCTTTTAAATCCTCCAAAGCAAAATCAAACTTCAGGAATTTTTTTCAGGCATAAAACAGTCCTCCGTCATCTGCCAATCCTTTAAGAATTGCTTCTGATGCATTTACCCCTGTCTCTTTGCCTCTGGTACTTTTTATACTTTATGAATTCCATTCTAAACTCCTATTTTCTAGATTGTCTAAAGCTATAACATATATATTAAAATAATAAAAGTTTATATTTTGATATAAATTCAAATTTCAACCACACTATTTTTCTGCTTTTGTATTCTCGTCCTGCCAATCATCCTTGTACCGAGGTCTAATCATCCTTACAATACTCGATCTTTTCAGCATAATTATTGTTAAAGTCTATCTGATTTACACCTCGATTTTTCTCACACTTTCCGAAGTCATATTATAATCTGCCACAACTTTTTGATACATATAGAAAATAAGCCACTATGCATCCCACAAAGTAATAATAAAAATACTGCTTTTGTAAATTGTCCGTGAAATAAAGTATTGCTGTAATTATTGCAAAATATCGGTAAAAATATACATAAGTGCCGACATATATACTTACCTCATATCCAAAGGTAATTTACCGACTACCTTTCCTGTCTGCCCATTTACACTGAAGAAAAATTGCTTATTACTGTCCCTATCATTGTAAGAAATTGCCCATACCGGCAACATCGCATACTTAAAGCTTCCCTGACCTATAGTAAAATCATTATTTACAACACTTACACTTTCTCCGGTCATAGATTCTCTAACTACCTTTGCCGAATATCTGTATACATCCTCTTCTATCGAGGACAAAAGTTCTTCCTTCTCAATATCTTTTTTCTCAGCCACAAATCCGCTCAAATACGAAGAATCAAAATCTATCGCACTATTAAAGTCAAAAGGATATACAGACTCAACAAGCACTTTATTTGACTTTGCAAGTGCCAGTTTTGGAAGATTCTTAATATCGACATCACCTTTTTCTTATAATTTCTAGAAATGCTTTTTCATCAGGTTTACCCCTATAATTTCCCTCAGTTCGTGTATAGGTTCTGCTTCCTTGTCTGTCAAGATCCACAAGTACATTTGTATCCTATATAACCAATATGGGAAATATACACCCGTTAATTTCTTCAATTTCTTTTTATCATTAAAAACTTTTAGGAACAAATTTTTTGTTTTCATCCAATTTTTCAAATGATTCCAAAGCTCTTTTCCTGTCTACCTTAAAAGGTGCATAACCTTTGCTAGAGCATCTGTGAACTTTCAAAGCTTACCCGTCATTACTATGGGATTATTGCAATAATAACAGTTTTGTAGCCACTGTAGTCTCATCTGTTACGATATTGGCTCCACAGCTTGGACAGTGATACTCCACGTACTCACCATTTACGTTGTCAGCTACAATCTCCTCATTTTGTGACGAAAAGGTGAGCCTCTTTACTTCTTCTTGTGTATAAACCGTATTACAATATTCACAATTAAACTTTCCAAGTGTTGCGGAATACTTTACGGGACCACCACAATTCTCACATTTATAAATTACTGTTGCCATGCTTCCTCCAAGTCTTACCATACGGTTTTAATTTTTCAGTATGGACAATGCCAAAAACATAAAGGATAAACCTAAGTCCAATATCATATTTATATAATACCAGTTCTTATACCAAAACAAACTTACCAATATATCCGAACTTTCTTCCCCATAATATTTGACAGTAAAAATCTATACTGACTAATGGATTAAATAGCAAAACAAACTTGCTAAATCTTATAAAAACAATCTCAAATAATCCACTTTCATCCATTACAAATGAATTTGCGGCTAGAAGTATAGAAATCAAAGTTCCTATAAACAGCCCCAATACTCCTGAATACAAGAGGGCTGTGCAACACTATTTTTTCTTGCTATACTTGAGCAAAAATACCCATTGAAATTATCAAAAACAACAAATACAACAAAGTTTATAATCAGTTTTACAATATCCAAAACCGTTATTCCACCATATAAAAATAAAATAGCCAAAATCGGTAATTGAGATATCAATATGAGCATAATAGAAGCGAATAAACTCAAAAAAACTTGCCAAAAACAATACTTTTGCAGTCATCTTTGTTGTCAACAGTATTTCAAGAGTTCCCCTTTGTCTCTCATCACTTATAGTACCTGCAATAAAACTTGGAGCCACAAATACAAGTAGAAGTGCAGGCACAAATATCACTAATCTGAATATTTGTAAAAAGAAGTATAATCTATAAATGATGTTTTTCTTGCAAAAATCTACAACATCATTCATCTCTATCAGAGTAACTGCCGCAATAATGAAGTTAAAAATCAGTATAGCTATTGATAATTTCAAGCTTCTGGTACTTACTCTATGTTCCCTTTCATAAATCGGATTAATATTCATTGGTAAAAATCACGCTTTCGTTTTGAATGATTGGTAACTTTAATAAAATATGACTCCAGACTTCCGGGTTCTCTTATAAATTCGCTTACTAATACATTATTTCTTATAAGTTCTTCCAATAATCTGGCTTCATCTATCTTCTTACCTTCAAAGTATACCATAAAATAGCTGTTATCTACAGATAAAAATCTGACATTTTTATTATTTTTTTAATATTTCAAGTGCTAAATTTTTCATTATTTAGCACCTTTATTTCTATAGGGTTTGCGCCTTCCACCTTTGCCAGTATTTCCTCAACACTTCCGATATAATCATCTTTCCGCCTTCAATAATTCCTATATCCGTACAGATTTCCGATACTTCAGATAATATATGTGAACTTAGTATTACCGTCTTTCCTGCTGCATTAAGCTCCTGTAACAGTTCCTTAAGCTCGTACCTTGCTCTCGGATCAAGTCCGCTTGCCGCTCATCCATTATTATAAGTTTGGGGTCATGTATCAATGCTCTGGCAACACATAGTTTTTGCTGCATACCTCTTGAAAGTTCATTAAGATAAAACTCTCTTTTATCAGTCATACCTACCTGATCCAAAAGAATTTCACACTTCTTTCTTGCCATGTACCCGTTAAGTCCGTATGTGGATGCAAAAACATCATATATTCAAATACTGTCATATCATCATATATTCCAAGTACATCAGGAACATAGCCCACTATTTCTTTAGAATTTTTTTGATCTTCACATAAGTTCACTTTATCAAAAAAATATATTTCCTTTATCAGGATGTATAACACCTGAGATTATCTTAATTGCAGTTGTTTTTACCTGCACCGTTTGGTCCAACCAGTCCCGTACAGCGCTCCATCAGGTATCCTTAAACAAAGATTGAATAATGCTGTATGCCGTCCATATGATTTACTTATATTTTTATTTCTAACATCTATTTTTTTCTTCACCTAAAAACACTTATCATCGAGCAATGCCTTTTCCATATTCCTGCTATCCGCATTTGAATACCTTACTCTGATAGTATTTGTATCAGATAAGTATGTAAGCAGGTCAAGGATTGAAAAATTATTCTTTTGATACATAATCAAAGTTGCGGTTTTAAAGTTATAAAGGGCAATATTTCCCTTGAACACTTTTTACACTGTCGGAATATTTTGAATTTGAAAATATTTCCGATATCTGTTCAAACTTCACTTCTTCAATGTTTATATTTTCACCCAGAAAAATATTCGAGCACTGTCGCATCCTTGCTCTTTAATGCATTATCTATGTATGAATAGTCTCCACTAAGTACTATGGGCATTTTTAAAAGCGACTGACGGTAAATCCTTCCATCCTCTATAGAGTTTACAGGTATAACAGAGGTGAGCAAGGTCAGACCGCTGCCCTCCATGGTGTCGCTGTAAAATATAGGATTTGATAATGCGGTATCTGAAAATGCAATAATTCTTGCATCCGCAGTATATCCGTTTGAATTTTTGTTTCAAATAAAATGAAAAGGAAATTTGATACATTCAAAAGCTGCATATACTGCTCTGTATCCATACCGTTTACACTTCCGTTTTTGATTTAGAGTATTTTTCCTCCACCATACCTGTTATTATTCTTGAAGTTATATCAAAATTTGTCAAAGGGATATTTATCAACTTACAATTATCAATCTGCTTTGTCTCTCCCTCATCAAAAATCTCCGAGCATTCGCAATCTTTCCGTAAAGAATAATGGTTTGCATTTTTACTTTATACTTATAATTATTTGTAATCTCTACCTCAAGTTTCCATCAAAGAAATTTATATCCCTGTAAAGCCCTCATTATTCAGATTTTTCCAATGTTTTTGTCCAGCTTCCAAATATTTGAAACAAATGCACCGACATGATTTATTGAAATATTCTTTGTATAATCTCCATTATCGATGTTAACAGATGTGGACTTATTTAAAAATCCTTCTATCATCAATATATGAGTTGTCCATTATTACCGGCTCAATGGAATAATTTGAATCAATGATAACATTGTAAGGTTTATTGTACAGTTTCTGAGATTTACATAAGTGGATTCAGATGCATCAAATCTCCGACTTCATACACCGTAATATAGTTATAAAATGCTGTAGTAAATCTTGTTCTCCCGTATATATATTATTATTATCGCAAATAAAAATAATGATACCAACACTACAATTTTTCTATAATATATTGCAAGCCCATAATCCTTCAAGTAAAATAAACAAAAATAGGACCTATAAAGCAAAAATATAGGCAATAAATATAAATGTATATATCGTCATAGGAGGCAGCTTCTTAATTTCAGATGAATTAAGAATAGGCTCAACATTTTTGGAATGTATCATCCGAAACCTCACTTTGCTTTGAAAAAACCTCTATTCTCTCATCTCCCAGAACAGATGAAATAATATATCTCGCAAACTGTGTGTTCTCTGTAGCAAAATCCTGCAAATCACAAAAATCAAAACCTGCGACAGCAATTAATCCCCTTTGTTTATTTACCGAAGTTATAAGTGGAAAATCACTGTCTGAAAGTAATACATTTCCTCCATGCAAATTTATGGATGTGCTTTCCCAAATCAACAGAACTTACCTTCATTGTTAATTGTAAAGTTAACTGTCCTCAAAAGACGGTGCCTCATATATATCCTCTAAAAGCTCCGGCGCATATCTTCCAATAGTGTCATCCGCTCTCTTACCGGTACCCATCAGTAAAACTCCGCCCTGTTTTACCCATTCCATAAGGGCTCTTGATTGTTCTGTAGACAGATCTCTTATTCTAAAATTGCTTATTATAATTATATCCAATTGTTCAAGCCCTGAACTTGACTTCGGAAAAGATCCGGCAGCCAGATTTACTGTATTAAGATTTAGTAAGCCGAAATTTATTGCCACATTATTAAAGTAGCTCAATTTATTTTGACTGTCACTAAGTAAGCCAACCATTATTTTTTGAACGATTGGCTTCCATATTTAAAGATACTTCTCTTTCTATTATTGTTTTTCATTTTCATCTTTTAATATTACTATGATTGTATTCACTTCATTGCTGATTTTTGATGTAATAATCCGCAAGATAACTTTTCTTTTGTTGAAGACTTACATTGTACTCATAGGCATATCTTTTTATTGTCGGCCTCATTAAATTCAATGGAGACTTTTCCCGAAAAATCCTCTTTTGAAAAATTCTTATAGAATACATGAATAGGGAGGTATCTCCCTCCCTTTGCTATATTTCCGTAACCATAGCTTATATCCATGGTTAGTTTCATTTTTTTATCTTCGGTTGCAGAAAAAGTGTTTATAGGAAAGCTACCTGCAAATAACAGGAACAATACAAATGAAAATAAAAGTATTTTTATTCAATCCCTTTAAAATTTTTCTCTTTCAACATCTAACTCCTTTGGTAGTGTTACACTGAATATGGTTCCACTCAAATCACTGCTTACATCAATAACTCCATGATGAAGTTCTGTGATATTTTTCGCTATGGCGAGTCCAAGTCCTGTTCCGCCTGTATTTGAATTTCTGGCTTGATCAACTCTGTAAAATTTACCGAAAATCAAAGGTAACTCATTTGCAGGAATGACCTTACCGTAGTTAATTATTGCAATCTTTACTATCTTCTTTTTCCGCAGTAATTTTTATATCTATTCTCTTCCCGTCGGCACCATATTTAATGGCATTATTTATAAGATTATCAAATAACCTTGCCAATAATGTTCCGTCTCCGTCTATAACACATGAATCAATATTTGTATTTACACTGCAGGTAATACCCTTATTTTTCAAAATTAGAGGTAAAACTCTTCCATAAGCTGACATAAAAAGCTTTATTATATCAATCTTATCAATTTTTAAGTACAAGCTTTTGACGAATTTGTCTTTGTAAAACTAAAAGACTCTCAATAAGATCCTGAAGCTTTTTGATTTCTCATATACTATATTCAGGTATTCTTTTTGTCTCTTCCGACAGCTCTCTCTTATTTATAAGATCCAGATATCCCAGTATGGAAGTCAGCGGTGTTCTCAAGTCATGTGCAATATTTGTGATCATTTCGTTCTTTGATTTCTCTGTATGCCTCTCATTATCCATCAAAATTCTGATCTCTTCAGACATTTTATTGATACTTGCAGCTATTTCCGAAAAACTCATTGTCACCTCTTACATCAATATTGGTATTTAAATCTCCACTTGAAATTTTCTTTATAGCCAGAAGTATATCATCTATATATTCAAAGGCCTTCCTTTGCAGCATCCAAAATGAAAGAGCAAAGACACCTATACCAAATACAAGTAAGATCAAAATAACAACCAGATCACTTCCTGTTCCTTTCACAAGCAGAGTATCATTTTCATGATCTATTATATGTAGTCCTGAAAACAATGTAATATTGCTCGGCAATAAGGTTTCTACCAAAATAGAAATAACCAGACTAAAGAGAATATTTATGATTACTTTGGTCTGAAAATTTTCTTTCAAATCATCTCTCAATTTTATATCCAACACCCCATACAGTAGTTATAATCTTATTTTCTCTCTCATCCTCATTCATTTTCCACGAAGCCTTCTTATATGTACCATTACGGTATTATTGGCTTCATAGACCTTCTCATTCCATACCTTTTTTCAAAGATTTCATCTGTTGAAAATACTCTTCCCGCATTACTTGCAAGCAAGTATAGAATATCAAACTCAATAGGAGTAAGTTTTTACCTCTTTTTCCTTCGATTATAACCTTATGATTATCTTTATTTATAGACATACCCTTTAATCTTATCTCATTTGGATCGTCTTTTTCCAAAACTGTACTGTTTGGATTTAACTGAGTATATCTACGTAGCTGTGACTTTACTCTTGCAGTAAGCTCTAAAGTGTTAAAAGGCTTTGTTACATAGTCGTCTGCTCCCGTTCCAAGTCCCAATATTTTATCAAGGTCCGCACTTTTAGCACTTAGAAGAATTATAGGGAAATTATGTGTTTCTCTTATCACCTTACACATCTCAAGTCCATCCATACCGGCATCATTATGTCAAGTATTGCAAGATGTATCTCCTCATTCTCTACTATCTTCAAACCCTCTTCTGACTATTTGCTTTAAAAACCTTATATCCGTCACTTACCAAATAAATTTCAACAAGGTCAACAATCTCCCTTTTTTCATCATCAACCACTAAAATATTTGTATCTGCCATTATATTCTCCTTTTTATTCACCACTTGTTTGACTTTCGCCTTCCGTTTTTATCTTCAGTTACATTCTCTTCTGCTTGTGTATCTTCATGGAATTCTTCCTCATGCGATTCAGGCTCAGCTGTTTCATCTACATGTTCGCCTTCAATAGTTTCATGATTTTTGTTTTCACCATCATTTTTATGGGGACTGATACCTATAGCACCGTCCAAATCGGCATCAAGTGTTATATCGGTACTTTCTTTATCTGCTCCCATACCTGTATCCTTGATAATTCTATTACTTATCTTATTCAGCATCTCACTTGGTGTATAGCTGTAACCCGGTATCTTTCCATATAGCATCTCATGAAGTGCTATTACATTTGATTTCAATGTTATGGGAATAACATAATCTCTCTTATGCATTTTCTTGGTATCTTTATCAAACGGGAATCCGGTTGTTTCACTCAAATGATATTTGGATATATCTTTTGCAAATGGAATAAGATCATCTATTCCGACATTAGTAGCTGTCTGTGGGCACTAGCCACCAAAATACTGTATAAAGTCGAGAAGTTTGCATTCTTGGCTTTTTCAAAAGCCAAACTTACAACCTTTCTTTGTCTTTCAGTTCTGTTGAAATCTGTATCCATAAGCCTTAATCTTGCATATGCTACTGCCTGTACGCCGTCAAGATGATTCATACCTGCATGTTCAAGCTCATATGAACCGACACCTGTAGCCTCTACAGTCTCAGCAATAAAAGAATTCATATATTTAAATTCCGCGTCAGTTATCTCAAGGTCCACTCCACCAAGTATATTTATTGCATCAATAACCGCTTTCCAGTTTACTGTTATGTAATCTTTTATATCCAGATCAAAGGTTTCTGTTTAAAGACTCCAAAAGCCTGTTCATGTCCGCCTTCTACATATGCCTGATTAAATTTGTGAAATTTTCCGCTTTCATCTATCATGGAATACATATCTCTGTAAATTGATATTAGCTGTATATCTCCGCTTTCTCTATCCACATTGACAATAATATTCACATCGCTTAACGCACCCTTTTTCCACATTCCCATCTCTTGAATCCACTCCGAAAACTGCTACGGTATAGTATCCCTTTTGATTATTGACATAATGGAATGCAAAATAGGTTCCTCCTCCGACTATTGTAAAAAGTAATATCAAAAGTATTAACCTTGTGAGAAAACCTCTTTTTTCTTTTTCGGCTTTTTAACTTTTTTTCTCTTTCAACTTTTTACTGCCTTAGGAGTTACATTTTTGTAACTTTTTGTTTTACTATCTTTTTTTAGTAACAGGCTTTGTAACCTTCTTTTTGATCACCTTTTTAGGCGTCTCTTCTCTTTGTGTTGCCTGTGCCTGATACATTTCATTTCTTCTTATAACAGCTTTTTGATGGCTCGTCAGCAAAAGAATTTTTTATTCCCTCTGTTCCCTCATCATTATTTACACTGCTCTTTATATTTCTTCCGTTTTTTTCGATTTCGAAGATTTATTTGAGCCTATAATATTTATCTTATCAGCCTTTTCTCTACTTTTCTTATCTTCTGTCCGATTTCTTCAAGTTTCTTATTATTTTTCACTTAATGTCTTAAGCAGTTTTTTTATTTTCTTCTTTCAGCTTTTCTTCTTCTCTTATTTTTTTAAAAGCTTAGCCAAATCTCTCAAATACTTTTCGAGATCTTCACTGTCAACTTCACTGAGTTCTCTGTAAAAATCATCATCATCTCTCATATTGGAGTAATGCTCCTTTCAAGAAGTACTTCTATATATTCTATCATAGATGAAAGCAATATACACTAAGAAAAAAATAGAATAATAAATGATAATTCTATAAAAAGGTGGGCATAAGCCCACCTTATAATATAAATGTAATCTTTTAATCTACTATTTTGAAAGTGATACTCCATTTGAAGCTGTATCTTCTTTCCTCTCTTCCACATTTACCTCAGCACTTTCAGGTTCAACTCTACTCTCTGCCACAGTCTCAACCGGTGCTTGCACTACAGTTTCTACAGGTACTTCCTGTACAGTCTCCACTGTTTGTGTGTTGTTTTCATTTGTTGCTATTTCTCTTGCAAGCTTAGCAGCCTCATCAACATAGTTTGGAGCTTCTTCCTTAACCTTTTTCGCGTTATCAAGGTTATTTCCGCATTTAGTGCAAAAAGCTTGATGTTTCAGGACATTCATTACCACAGCTGTCACATACAACTGTATTTAATTTCACTTCCTCTTTTTGCAGTATTCTGTGGCTTTGATGCGGCCGCTTTAGAAGCTGCAGCTGATACATTGCTTGCTACATTTGTAGCCACACTTCCCCTACTATAAGTATTCCCTTGGCGTAGTCCACATTCATATCAAGTGCAACGGCATTCTCATCTATCTCTGTTCTACCTGTTTTTCAATATACCGTATACCGATAATATCAAATTAATAAATAATATAATCAGGAAGATCCAAACAAAAGAATGTACCTTTGAATTCATCCGCATGCAATCCTGAAAGTGCATTCATTATTATAAACTCTGTAAATCCTAAAAGATATATTGAGCAAATAAATAACATGTACGAATATATAGCTTCCCTTGCCTGTGGCTTTTTATTTAACAACCACATAGCAATATTAACCAAAAGGATATATAATAAATAATAATGTATATCCCTTTACACCTGAAAGTCCGCTAAGATAGTATTCATCAAGCTTTAAAGATGCCAGACTGAACAGTGAAAAGCTCTTCTTTAAATCATCCCCAAAAAGCCATAGCTGAAATCTATCTTCAATACCGAATAAAGAAAAAAACAGTGTAATCAAAACAGAAAGAATAAATAATATATTTAAAACACTGAGCCCCTTATTATTAATAACCAGGTCATTATTTTTAGTTCTTTTTAATACCTTTAAACATTAAACTACCCCCTTATACTATTTCTTTTTCCGCATGATGAGCAGAATTTATCACCTGCATTGTTTTTTCATGTCCGCAATTTGAGCAAAAACACCTTATCATTTTTGTACTTCTTCAACTACAGGAGCTGCTGCACATCATTTGAAGCTTCTGTAATTTCATCCTTTTTAGAGTATCGGCATTAATTACAACTTTTTCATTTGTATCTACAGTATTTTTACTTCATCCTTTTTTTAATATCTACAGCAGCATTCACTGTATTAACAGGAGAATTTTGCAGCATTAGACGCCTTCTTGTTCTTTTTTTGATTTATTTACCAAAACAAGGAGCAAAATAGCTATGATAAGTACAAATACAAATACTATACCTGCAAAGATAAAATACAGAGTAAAGTTTGTACGAACACTCATAAAAGTATGGAGAATTTTCGATATGACATCATAACATTCTCACCTTTTTACAATAAAGTCATTACCCTTAAAGGTAGCTTCTGCATTATCAAAACTACCGCTTATATAAAGATCCTTATCTACCGGCTTACCTGCATTTTTAACTCTGTACTCATAGGACTCGACATTTCCTGATGTAAAGATCTCCGGATTGAAATCATCCATAAATGTAATATTTTGCTTTGTCGCAAAATATCCCTTTTATCAATATCCAAGATGCTGTTTGATCTGCTGTATCCTGTAATATCTTCCCACATTTTGATATCTTCATCCATGGTTCCGGTTGAAGATATTTTTTTACTTCAAAGATTCTTATCCTTTAAAGATACTTTTTCCAGCTTTATTTTACTGTTTGTAAGAACAAGCTTTAATCTTTCTTCAAGCTCTTTTGTATCCTCTTCATTGAAAGACTCACTGAAAACTACAGTAATATCTCTTTTAAGCTTACCTGTAGGAGTGATCTCCACTATATGCTTATATTCACTTACATTAGGTAAAATATTAACATCCAGATTTATATCAAATGTTGAACTGTAACCGCTATAGAGCAGTGTATTTGAATCACCGGCGCTTGCGGAACGTAAAATATTAGATGTATAATCTGTGCCGTCTATTATAGTTCCTTCATAGTTGTTTTCAGGGTTTACATAGTACTCAAAGCTTACAGCATTATTGTTATTGCTTATATAATCTTCAAGATCTATATGCTCACTTAACAGATAATTTTTTAGAAAACAAATGCCTTGTATCTACAGTATCTGTTTCAGTGCTCTCCTCACTCTCAGATTCATCCAAAGTACTCTCGGCTTCAGTCTCTTGTGTAGAAGAATCAGGGAATGCAACCGTGTTATCGACACTCTTCCCTGTAAACTTTTCTGTCATTGTTTTGCACTGCTCTGTAGTTAATGCCTTACCTTCAATAGTGAAAATATGTGCATAATCTTCTTCAGACCATGTACCTGTACCGACTTCTCCAACTCTGTCAGCCATAAACTTATCTATATCATCTTTTGCCTGATCATAGCTGGTATCCGGTATATTTAAAGCAATGCTTCTGTCAATAGTGCCGTCTTTATTAATAACAGTATTAAACACAACACCGTTAATAGGTAAATACTTTGTAGTATTTACATCTATTATACTCATGTTTGCATCTTTTTCAAATTCCTCACCTGCAATAGTAAGACTTACCTTTTTCAGTTGAGAAATATGAGATCTCATATGATGATGTAATAAAATTATTACTCATTATTCCATCACTCATCCATTTAAGCAGATCATCACTTCCGAAATTCTCCTGATAAGCAACGCCTTTTGCAAATGCTGTATTTGATCTTAACAGTGTTACATCCGGTTCTTTATCACTTCCAACAGCTGTTAATATTCTTGCTACCTTTGATTCATAATCCTCTTTTGACGAGAAATTTATTGTAAATACAGCAACAATATTTGTATCATCCTGAGTAAGAGATGTAATTTCTATATCTTCAGGACAAAGCGCTTTTTAATGTGGCTGAAACTGTTTCAAAAATCCTTTTTGTACATATGAGTTGTAATCTGAATTTGATATAGTATAAGTCATCACTCTGCTTCCTGCAAAGGAATCATCAAAAGCTCATATCTGTATTAACCACACCTCCACACGCTGTCAGAAGCAAAAACGCCAACATACATATCAGATATTTTTAATTTGTTTTTCATAATACTCCCTATATTTATTATATTGTTTTATCTTCCAAAGTAACTGTCTATACCGTCAGCTACACCTTTAGAAAGCTTTTTAAGTTCGTCCTGTCCATGATTTGATGTTTTATCTCCCAATTCAATATCAATCGACGGAATGGTTGAATATGATGTCTGTGTAAGATCCATCGGCATTCTACCCTTGCTGAATATCTTTGTTCCGTTTGAAGACAGTCCGTTTATAAGTGCTTTACCCAAAGCTTCATGCTTTTTCCAATTTGATGCTACCGGCTCCATACTTTTATATGACTCCACATCAGGAACGCCCATATAAAAAGCTCCCTTATCGGCTGTTGTGGAATCCCAATGAAGTGCAATATGTGCAGAAGCAACATTGTTGGCAATAACAGTTCTTACAATATTGTCAAGCTGAACATCACTACCGTCACGAATCATCAACACATTATATCCTCTGGATAAGAGCTCTTCTTTTAATATTTTCGCCATTTCAAATGTAACTGTACTCTCAGGTGTACCGTCAGCAAATGTCATACCCTCTGAAACTGCAATTGCTGTAGTAGCTCCGGCTTTTGTTGTACCGCTTGTCACTTTTGCACTTCCGTCAGGATGACATTGTGTTTTTGTGAAGAACCTCCCTTTGTACCATGTCCCGCATTTACGGCTATTGTTATTCCATTCCCATTCTCACTTGGCTTATAAAGTACACTCTTACCGGAATTTATCTTTGAAAATGAAGCGTACTGCCAGCTTGGATCAAGTCCTATCTCACCCGCCTCTTTTACCTCTGCTTTTTGTGCCTTGGTTTCAGTTTGAGTTTCCTTAACAGTAGTCGTTTCCTCTACTGCTGTAGTCGTTTCTTCTACCGTTGTAGTCGGTGTCGGCGTAGTCTCGTCAACAGCTTTTGAAGTGATTTCAGTACTGCTCTTTTGCCCCCGATACCTTCCTTACAACACCTGTCTGTACTACATTTCCTTCTGCAGTACTTTCCACGCTTACAGTAGACGAAGTTTCAACTGTATTATTTGTACTTGAATTATTGCCTTTGCATGCCACCAAAACTCCTGCTGTAAGCATTACCAGGCAAATATATTTTTAATCTCATAGTAAACCTTTTATCTTTGCAAATGTTTTAATAAGCTCCACACTACCTTCAATTCCAAGAGTTGTACTGTTTATGGTTAAATCATAACTTCTTGAATCAGCCCATCTCTTACTTGAATAATAGTTGTAATAGCTTGATCTTTTCTTATCTGTCTTTACCATAATATCCTTGGCCTTATTTGCCTCAATATTATTTGTCTCCATTATTCTCTTTATCTTGTCCTCATCATCTCCGGTAATAAATACTGAAAATGCATTAGGATCATCAGCCAAAGCATAATCAGCACATCTACCCACTATGATGCATGACTCCTCTGATGCAAGCTTCTTAATAGTATCAAATTGCGCTAAAAAGATCTTGTGATTTATCGGCATATCCATATAGGATGAAGATGTGTATCCTAAGGAATAAGTATCCATCACAAGCGAGTATAAAAATGAACTTGTTGGCTTCTCATCATGAGTCTCAAACAGCTCTGCAGCAAGTCCGCTCTCTTTAGCAGCTCTATTGAGTATTTCTTTGTCATAACATTTTATACCCAATTGTTCAGCCAACATCTGACCAATCCTTCTACCACCGCTTCCGCACTGTCTACCTATGGTAATAACCAATCTTTTGTCCATACCTACCTCCTAAACAACTAATTCTTGTCTACATATTCCGGTGTAATGGCGAAAATGTAAACACAGATAATCTATATGTATTATTATATAACAAAAAGCAGAATGTATATATATCTGTCTTTCAGTCATAACTTTTTTAGTTAGTGTTTATGCTAATTTAAGCAAAAACTTAACTTAATTTTTCTAAATTTCCTTAATATTTCATTAAAATACTCCGGAATTGGTGCTTCAAATTCCATATATTCATTTGTCCTCGGATGTATAAATCCAAGTACTCTGGCATGAAGGCATTGACCTTCCAATTTCATACTTTCTTTTTTGCCTGAATACACTTCATCACCAAGCAATGGATGATGTATGTAAGACATATGGACTCTTATCTGATGAGTCCTTCCGGTTTTCAAGCCACATTCAATATACGTGTAATTATTAAGCCTTTCAAGAACCTTATAATGAGTTACTGCAGTTTTTCCTTCTTTATCCACAGCCATCTTTTTTTCTGTCGTTTTTTTAGATCTTGCAATAGGGGCATTCACCACTCCCTCATCATCCTTTAAATTACCGGTTACTATTGCAACATACCTTCTTGTAATGCTATGTTCGGCAAGTTGTTTAGCAATATGTTGATGTGCATTATCATTTTTACATGCAATTATCACACCCGTCGTATCCATATCTATTCTATGGACTATTCCGGCCTTAACACTCCGTTTATACCTGAAAGATTATCCTTGCAGTGATATAAAAGTGCATTTACCAAAGTACCGCTGTAATGACCTGCTGCAGGATGAACAACCATGCCTTTAGGCTTATTTACAAGTATTACATCATCATCTTCATATAAAATATCAAGAGGTATATTCTCAGGCAGAATCTCAAGCGGCTCGGGTTTTGGGATATCAAGTACAACACTCTCACCCTCTCTAAGCCTATAATTTGCCTTCACAGCCTTTCCGTTTATAGTGGCCTTACCTTTCTTGATCAGATCCTGAATATACGATCTGGAGAAACTCTCAAGTTTATTAGCAAGAAATACATCTATTCTTCTATCAATATCAGATTCTTCTACTGTTATTTCAAAGTTATCCATTTGTCTCCAAACTAAATTTTTACTTTTTATAAAAATTCCAATTCATTTTCTTTATACACAAATACCAGGCAAATAAACAGCACAAAAGTTCCGACGGTTACACAGATATCTGCAAAATTAAAAATAGGAAAATTGATAGGTTTAAAATAAATAAAATCCACTACATAATTCCTTATAATTCTATCTATAAAATTTCCTATTGCACCCGCAAAAATCAATCCTCCGCAAATCAGCAAAGGAAAGTAATGCTTATTTGAAGGCAGCTTAAATAGCAGATATAGTATCCCCAGTAAGACAATTACGGTAATTATGTAAAAGAAAATATGCATACCCTGTAATATACCAAAAAGCCGCACCTCTGTTTTCAGAATACCAAAAATATAATACATTATCGATAAGCGAATATGCGGGGCATCTTTTTAGTTTTGCCAACGCCTCATATTTGCTCCATTGATCCACTCCAACTAATGCAGCAACCATAATAAAAAAATGACGCAAACTTATAAACTACATTTCTTTGCATATACTCTTCAATGCCTCCACCATATCTTCTTTTGTTACACCTCTGTCTATATACGCTTTTCCAATTCTGTTTAATAAAACAAACTTAATCTGGCCGGATTCCATCTTTTTATCATTAAATGTTACCTCAAATACTTTATCGACATCCATCTCTGTCTCCGTATCAAGAGAATATGTTTTTCATCAAATCTATAAGAAATCTTCTGTCATCTTCACTGAGCTTATGCTTTTTCCTACATATGTCAAAGGCCGCAAGCATTCCAAGACCCACACATGCCCCATGTGAAAGAGTAAAATTCTTTTTCTTTTTTTCTATAGCATGTCCGAGAGTATGTCCAAAGTTTAGTATAGCTCTTTGTCCTTTTTCATAAGGATCGTTCTCCACTACCTCTTTTTTAATTTTCTGACTTGTAAGCACCATCTCAGCTAAAGCTTTTATATCGCCTGACAAAATTTTCTTATGATTATCAAAAAGTCTGTGATAATATTCCCTGTCAAAAGATCAAACCGTGCTGATCACCTCTCCCATTCCTGATGAAAATTCCATTTCGGTAAGGTGTTTAATGTATTAATATTTACATAAACAAGTTTAGGCATATAAAAGCTCCAACCATATTTTTAAAATGCTTGAAGTCAACTCCTGTTTTTTTCCGCCTATACTTGAATCCACTTGAGATACAAGTGTTGTAGGAATCTGCACAAAAATCTATTCCCCTAAGATATGTGGCAGCAGCAAAGCCGCATATGTCACCAACAACTCCTCCACCAAGTGCGAATAATATATCCTTCCTGTCAAACTTATTCAAAATAAGAGTATCGTATATTTTTTTGACACGGTATCAAGATTTTTATTTTGTTCTCCCGCCACAAATACATGTGTAAAAACATTTAAACCGCTAAGTTCTTCCTTGACTATATCCAGATATATTTCCGCTACATTTGTATCTGTAACAATACAAATCTTTCTGTTATCTATATCTAATTTACTCAATTCATTTTTAAATCAGAAAAAGTCATCAGAAATGACAATGTCATAACATGGCTTATTTTTCAAAATTCACTTCTAATCTATTCAAATACATTTGTTAATTCCTATTTAAAAATTTCCGTTTCGGCAAACAATCTGCCTTTCTTTGATAAAGCACTTATGCCTAAAAATCTTGCTCTTCCCAGACCTCTGACTGTAATAATATCCCCATCTTTTTATTTTTAAATGAATGTGAGAAACATTGTCTTGAGTTTATAAATACTTTACCTGCATCAATATAGAGATTCACCTTACTTCTTGAAATATTGTATATCGAGCCGATAATAGAATCCAATCTCTCCGAAGGAATATTTATCTTTTATACTCCATTCTGTTTACAGCTTTTTAATTCATCCGCACTTTCTACTTCTAAAACAACCTTTGTACGCTTTTACCGTCGAAAGCTCATTTATTATAGTTTCTGACATACTCTTAAAAGTAATTATATGTGCCACATTATCCACAATACATATATCACCCTATCATATGTCTCTCATACCAAGATTCATCAACGCTCCCAGAAAATCTCTATGTGTAAGATCATCTGCAAACTTTTTATTACTTGGAGAAACCTTTAAGAACTCTAGCATATCAAACTCAGGAATTTTTATCACAATAAAAAGCAGACAATCTTTCTTTCCGCTTCAGAATAACCACCAAACATAATATATTTTTATATTTGGGAGTTCATTCTTAAGGGTTTCAAGTGTCTGCTCATATAAATCAAAAACATTGAATAAGTCACGATGTTCTTGAAATATGCGTTTCTTGCTAAATCTAAAAATTTATTTCTTAGAATTAGTTCTTCTTTTTCCAAAATTATAACCTCATACTGTATCCTGAAGCTTCTGCACTGTTGCGATCAATACCACCTGTATTACCAAGTAAATCAACAAACTCACCTGTTAATCCTATATTAGGAGGTGTAACGATAAATATACTCTCAGAAATACTCTGAAGGTTACCTTCCATATCATATGCGGCACCACAAATAAAATCTACGATTCTCTGTGCTATAGCAGTTCTTACCTCTTCAAGATTAAGAACAACTGTCTTACCTTCTTTTTAAGCTGTCAACAACAAGTCTTGACTCTTCTACAGATGAAGGTCTGAACATAGTAACTTCCATATCTTTATCTTTTCTAATAGGAATAACTTTGTTAGTCTTGTTATTTCTACTTGCAACTCTTGGCCTCATAGGCTCTTCTTCTTCTGCTGCTTCACTTGCGTTTTTGATTTCTAAATCATCATCTTCTTCATAATCATCGAATTCAGTCACGTCATCTTCATAAGACTCATCTTCGCTATCATTTACTCGCAAGTAGCTTTTTGATCTTCTCAAAAAAATCCATCTTCACACGTTCTCTCCAATCCTACTTTTATCTTTTTCCCAAATATTCCTGTACCAACTCTTACCAAATTTGCACCTTCTTCAAGCGCTACAGTATAATCGCCAGACATTCCCATTGATAAAAATTCTACTTCTATATTATCATAGTTTTTTTCAATTATGTCAACAGATATTTTCTTTATTTTCTTGAAATTTTTTCTATTTTCCTCGGATTTTTCTACATTTGGGGCAATTGTCATTAATCCTTTGATATGTAAGTTCTTATATCTTGCAAATATAGGCAAAATTTCTTCAAGTTCCTCTTCTACAAATCCATACTTTGAAGCTTCTTTCGCAATATTAATCTCAAGCAATCCGTCAACATGAATCCCTTTTTTCTCGCTTCGGTATCTATAGTATCTGCCAGTCTGATGCTGTCAATTGAATGTATCAAAACAGTGTTACCTAAAAAGTTGTCTGACTTTTGTTTGTTTGCAGATGTCCAATCATATGCCATCTGATGTCATCCGGGAGCTCTTCCTTCTTTCTTAAAAGTTCCTGCACCTTATTTTTCACCAAAATCTCTTATACCACTCTCATAAGCTTCCATTATAAGTTCATTCGGCTTTGTTTTTGCTCACTGCTATAAGCGTTACATCCTTTATATCTCTGCCGCTTCTCTCACAGGCAACCTTAATATCATCTAAGACGTTTTGCAAGTTTTTCTTTGACCATAGTTTCTCCTATTGATAAATGAAATCCCCTTCTTTGAAAGTATCCGGATTTAATAAAATGTGATCATATACCTTTAAGCCATACTTTGTTCCTTTATCCACTATATAGAATTCCTTATTTGAACCCAATATGTCAATATTCTTAAATACAGTATATCCCTTATTAATATTATACACTCCCAACAACTTTTTCCCTGTTCGAGACTTCAAAAACTTCACTTGAATCAGGCTTTATTAATTTATCACCGGATGTTATATCCTTGTTATCTGTGCTGATATAACAGTTTGTATCAGTAATCTTTATAATTTCTTCAGGTACAAATACTGTTGAAACAGTTCCATCCTTTTTCAATCTGTTTATAAAACCCGTCACTTACACCGTCTCCACCTTTTGCCATATAATCTACCGGTATAGTATAAAAATCCTTTTTCAAGTACAGATCTGGATGGAATTTTTCAAACCGCTCACAGATGATGATTGTATATCAAACTCAACGTATCTGTTTGATATGAATTGTACCATATATTTATCAAATGTCAATTTACCAAGACTATATCCATCTTTTTGTTTCTATAACAGAATAATCTCCGGTAAGTGTCAGACCATTCGACTTAAATTTTACAGTTAACGACCTCTTTTCAGCATATAATTCTTCTTCGCCTTTATCAAATTCAAAGTATACACTCCATGACTCACTCTTTACAACTCTGTAAACTCTTGTATCGGCTTCTATAAGTTGTTCATTCTTTATATAATTTACAGGATGCTTAGATGTATCAAAAATCACTTTTAGTAAGATCCTCTTCCTTTTTCTCGGCAATGTCATCCATCGCATATGATATTTCACCCGAATAAGGAGATGTGATTACATTGAGACTTAATCCGTTCTCATTTTGAAATATTATCAATATTTTCTATATTTATAATACTTGAATATTCACTGGCGGCATTATCCAATAAATACTTTGTATCATAAACATATTCAAAAATCGGAATCATAATAATTTGAAGTAAAATTTGATAATTTCTTCTTTATTTCAATAACACTTGAGTCCGATATAGTATCTTCCTTTCCCGCCGATGCCTCCATTAATTTTTTTCAGATCTCCGTAGCATCAAGAGAGTACACTCTGCTTCCCACTGCAGCCCTTTTTCCGTCTCTCATATATATATTGATATATCCACCTGCCGGCGCAAGTTGAACACTCTCATCTCTTAATATAAGACCTGTGTGAGTCTTGTTTTCAGACATGCTTCCTTCAACTACTTCATTATATCTGATATGCTTTCTTGTAGCAGCTTTAACAGAAATAAATATTAAATAAAGCAATAAAAACAGGAATACTATAACAGCAACATTAAAAAGTTCTTTTCTATAGGGAATAATTTTTTAGAATCAGCCAATTTTATTCTCCTTAAAAACAAAGCAAAAATCTTTACATGTACGAATACAATTCCTCTCATTATACTGCACAAACATTTATTTTTCAATTGAATTTAAAAAAGCAGGCTCACAAATGTAAGTCTGCTTTCGATCTATTATATCAGATAATTCACGAATGAATTCATATGAAATTTTCTTTATTATAATGATACAGAAACATTCTTCTTTGCATTTTCAGGCAAATTAGATGCATCCATTGACACGCTCAAAACGAATGTAATGCCATACTTCTCACCCAATGTCTCTATACGATCTATTGTTGAAGTGATATCCACTCCTTCAAGAACTGCCAGTTTCAAAAAGCTATCCAAGAATATAGCTTCAATATCGTGATCGGATGAAATGAGTCCTGCCAGGAATCCTACAAAACCATCAGCTGACATGATAGGAAATTCACTAACATTAATAAGTCTTATCTTGTTATTAAGTTCATACATATGCTTTTGAACTCTTATCAAGATAAATAACTGAGACCGTTTGCCTTTTGAAACAGTTTCATTGGCTCTTTCAAGTAAAATCTTTGTTTTTCCCTTACCCTTCTCTCCTGCAATAATAGAAACCATGGTAACGTCCTCCTTAAATTTACTGTTAACAAATATAAAATTATATAATGATATTATAAAATATTAATATGAATAGTGCAATGCTATTTATTGATTTTAGAAAGAAGTTTAGACATATTGTCGTACAAATCTGCCCTGTTCTTAGACTTCAATATTACTGAAATATATCTTTTTCCTTCCCCATTTTCACTACAAAGCACAAGGCAACTTCCTGCCGCCAAAGTGGTTCCGGTTTTTCCCGCTTCAACCTCCACTCCTCTTGGTGCAGCCACTTGTCCGGTTATATATCTGTTTCCGTTTTTCCAAGTCTTTGTAATCTCATTCCCGTCAGCCGCCATGTATGTAGCATTATAAGATGCACTACCTGCATAATTCACAAATCTGGTATCTTTCATCGCTTCATTTAATATCAGATATAAATCATATGCTGTGGTATAATGATTACTGTCCGAGAGTCCGCTCGGATTCATAAAGCTTGTATCAACCGCTCCTATTCTCTTAGCTTCATCATTCATCATCTTTATAAAATTATCCATACTGCCACCTATGTGTACAGCTATAGCATTTGCCGCATCATTTCCCGACGGCAACATAAGACCGTATAAAAGTTGATCCAAAGTCAACTTATCACCCGGATTTATTCCCTGCAAGACTGGCACCGGCCTCAGTTATAACACTTTCATCAGTCACTGTTACTTCATCTGAAAGATTTCCATATTTAAGAGCGAGCAATGCTGTCATAACTTTAGTGGTACTTGCCGGATACATCTGCTTTGTGGCATTTTTTGAAGCCAACAAAACACCCTCACCTCCTGCCAAAAATGACACTTTCCGAAGATATATCATCCACATCCACATTATCTTCTGTGGGAAGTGCAAGATCTGCAGCAATAGGTGTGATTTTTGTGTTTATATCAAGACTTGACAATCTCCCGGAAAAGTCATACTCCGTCATCATAAACTGATAATAATAGACTCCTCCGAGAACAAGTGCAATCACAATAATTATTGGAATAATTAAATAAATTTTATTGCTCGGTTTTTCCTCTTTTTCGTATAATCAGCCATGAGACTATTTATATGCTCTCTGAACTCAAAGTCTCCTCTGTCCAGCGCCATTATAAGAAGTTCCGCAGTGGCAAAGATTTGTTGCCAAAGGTATATTATGAGTATCGCAAAGTCTCATAACCTTATCTGCATCCGGTTCGTGACTCTTTTTTGTGAGGGGTCTCTTAAGAAAATCACTAAATCTATATCATTATTTTTCTATCTGGGCACCCAGCTGCTGTTCTCCACCCAGATGTCCTGCTAAATATCTATGTATATTTAGATTGGTAACTTCTTCTACCAATCTTCCTGTGGTTCCCGTCGCTGATAAATTATGTTTTGACAAAATACCTCTATATGCAATACAAAAATTCTGCATGAGCTTTTTTCTTAGCGTCATGTGCGATCAAAACCTATATTCATCTTTACCTCCAAATATTAGTTCTTACCTTGTCTTACAGCCACACTTGCAACCAATCCTACACCTAAAAATAAGCTTAAAAAGCGAGCTCACTCCGTAACTTATAAACGGAAGTGGCAATCCTGTATTAGGGAAAAGTCCCGTTGCAACCGATATATTTGTAAAGCTCTGAAATCCGACCAATGCGGCAAAGCCTACACAAACCAGCTTACCCTCTAAATCTTTAGCCTTAGAGGCAAGGCGAAAAACATTCAATAACTATAAGCGCAAAGAGCGCTATTACCACCATACTGCCTATAAATCCCAGTTCCTCTCCAATAACCGCAAATATAAAATCCGTCTGCTCCTGGGATAAAAAGTTGCCGTTTTTAACTGAAGCAAAAGTGTTATTATTTAGTCCCTTACCCATCAACTGACCTGATGAAATAGCCATAATCGAGTTATCCTGCTGTACATTTATGTCCGCATACTTATCCGGATATATCCATCCAAGTATTCTATTCGCTTGATATCCCCTCAAGAAGGGAACTGTGTTACTCTGCAATAAAAATATAAATATTACCGCTGATGGTATTACAAATGCAAGACTGCCAAGTACCCATTTGTAGCTGATACCCGATATAAACAACATGCTTATTATCATAATAAATAAAACAATTGTAGTTGATAAATCAGGTTCTTTCAGTATTAAAATACAAGGTATAGCAGCAACTACGGCAAATATAAGTAAAAATGAAATTCTGTCGATATCCTCCTGATGCTTACCCAAAAATGCGGCTACGAATAAAATCATGCCTATTTTAACTATCTCAGAAGGCTGTAACTGTCCAATAACCGGTACTTTAATCCACCTTACCGCTCCTGCTCCTTCAGGCTCATAACCGAAGAACAATACCGCAAGCAGTAAGATAATACATATCCCATATACAATCCACATCATTCCCATTAGTTTTCTGTAATGTATCAGTGATATAAGCACCACAAGCACAAGTCCAAGAACTACACCAAATATCTGTTTAGCAACCATTCCTTTATCGCCGCCTGTAGCACTGGAAATAACCAATACACCTATAGTATTTAGAGCTATAATATAAACTAATAGTCTAAATGGATAATATTTAAGCTTAAAACCGTCTAACATTCTCTACTCTCCAAATTCTACACGAATTTAGCAAAAATCCAGTGTTTTTTGAAAATTAACATATTCCCTTATAAAATCAATCGCCAATTTTTACATTACTTACATCAAGTGCACTATTATTTAGTATATAATCCAAACTAATTTGATTATAATAATACTTATAAATATTCTTGGCGATAACCATGGCATTTGTTGATGAATATCCATATGGAATATTTATGGTAACAGCAATTTCAGGACTTTCATATGGTGCAAATGAAATAAAAATGCATGGTTTCCTCTGTTTTTTTGACTCCTGTGCTGTACCGGTCTTTCCTGCAATATTGATATTCAAATCATTAAACACTCTTCTTGCAGAACCATCCTTTATAACTCGATACATACCCTCTCTTACATTGTCCCATGTCTCTTGACTGATATCTACATGAGAATTTGAAACCGGTGTATAATCCTGTACAACATTACCATATTGATCACAAACCTTGTCTAAAAGGCTAAGTTCAAAAACTGTTCCCTGATTTGCGATAGTTGCCACATACCTTGCAAGCTGAATATTGGCAAAAGAGTGATTTCCCTGACCGATAGAAGACTGTTCAGGATTAATATCGGAAATCTGAGGGTCATTTTCCACTATTTCAACTCCCGACTTATGATCGAGTCCAAACATTGCAGCATACTTTTTGAGCCTCTCAATTCCAAGCTCAGACGAATATTCACCATTACCGTCTGTAGAAAGTCTATGTCCTGTCTCTGCAAAATACACATTACATGAATCCTGTATAGCTTTTACAACTGTATCCGGTCCATGGCTTCCGGGGTATACCCAACATTTTATAGCGGGATTTATAGTATCATAAATACCTGTACAAAGCACCGCATCTCCGGCGTTTATAACATGCTCCTCAAGTCCTGCAACAGCTGTAATAGGCTTGAATGTTGAACCCGGAGCTTTCTTAGTCTGAGTCGCATTATTATATAGCGGCAAACTTTCATCTTCAAGCAATCTGTTGAAGTATGCCACATCCATAGAGTTTGCCAATTTATTGTTATCATAACCCGGGTATGAAACCAAAGCTCTTACCTCACCTGTATTTACATCAGTTACCACCGCTCCTGCAGAGCATGGGTCAAGTGCAAGTTGTGCAGGTGTTATCTCTATCTTTGATATCTTATCTATAAAGAACGGGAAGGCATAGCCCTCATTTCCTGACGCCAATTGAGCGTATGCGGCTTCATCCATATTTAATATTCCCTGATCAAAAAGCGCAAGACAAAGTTCTCTTCCGGTAACCACATTATTTCTTATCAGATATTTATACACAAGCTTTATCAAAATCAGCATCATCTCTAAGCATATTTTTGAATATACTCTACAAGCTTACTGTATATATCCTCGGCGCTTGAATAATTGGTATCATTAAAAAAATATTGTTGTATCAATATAACCGCTTGATATTCCTATAAACAGATAATCTCTTAGCGAGGTATTCTCATTTTTCCACGCTTGATATACTTCCGACTTTGTATCTATATTATCTTTTTATTATACTTTTCTTTGTAAGAGCAGAATGAATATAATTCAAATATGCTTTTTGTATCATCAGGCAATCCCCCATTACTGTAGGTGCATCTGACGTCAGCTCATTGTTTATAGAAACCAAAATACTCTCTTTTTGAGATGTAAGCTTTGTATTTAAGCTTTGCTCGGTGGCGGATGCATCAGGTCTTGAAAATCTTGTTGTATCAAGTACATTATTTCCAATAAGCTGATAGTATGCATCCTTTACAGGTATAAGTCTGTGTGTTGAGTCTGTACTCTCTGTATTCGGGTTATCCTCATTTACTATCTTACTTGCCAAAACACCTGCAAGCTGCTGCTCCACAAGGCGATAGGTAGCTATTTGCAAGTTCTTATCTATTGTAAGATATACATCATTACCTGCACCTGATTCCACTTCACTTATAGTTTCTATGATCCTTCCTACATTATCAACTATCATAGTTTTAGAACCTTTACTACCCCTGTAAAGTGGTCTCCATACTCTCTTCTATACCGATTCTTCCCTACAATATCATTTAATGTATAATCAGATCTTTCCTTTATAAGTTCATCAAGCTTGTCATCCGGAACTTTTCCCGTATATCCGATTATATCCGAAAAAAATAAACAGCATCATTGTAGACTCTCAGGGTGTCATTTTTCCACATCAACACCCTATCAAAGATGCCGTATTTTCCATAATATCAATCTTTGCTTCTTCCGAAATATTTGTTGATATGATAGTGGGTTCATATCTTCTGTAAAGTTTTTACCCATTTCATATCTTATATTTATCAAATCGATTTTATCCTGACCTGACAGATCATAAAACATTACCTTCGGCATCCGTCATTTTTATCAAGTCCGTAGGTTTTTAAGTTTTTTTATCAACCATCTCCTGCGCACTGATATTTGAAGGATACTTCCCTGCTTTGTCATCAAGTTCATCTATTGATTTTAATCCATACATATCCGCAATGAATCTAAGCCTTGAAGTATCTGATTTGGTAGTGTAATAAAATTCTCCGTTTTCATCCACTGCAACCAAAAAAGTCACCGTCAACACTCTCTTCATGCTTTCTTAAAATTTGTACCAATCTGTAGTACATATTATTTTTATCATTTACTTTTTTTATAGTATCCGCCATCTGTAATAGTTACCGTGTAGGAAAGCTTATTATATGCCAAAAGATTTCCGTTTCTGTCATATATATTTCCTCTCGCACCCGTAGTGGATACTGTTTTCTTTATTTTTTGAACATATTCATCCTGTGCTTCTTTTCCGTTTACCATTTGCATAGTAAAAAGTTTAGACCCAAGGACAAACACCATGAAGGCGTATATTACACTCAGTATAAATAGTCTGGAGGATTTTATCTTTTCAAAAAAGTCCCCTACAAAATCTTTAAAATCCCTTATCACTAATTAATTCCTCTACTGTCCAATACCCTAAGTTTTTTATTGTACCAAAGCAAAAACCTGTACAGTAATAATGTAAATATAAGTGTTATTATTACCTCAGGTATTATAATATTTTTTTCAGATAATATAGAACTTCGAATTTATCTCTTATCAAGAATCTGAAAACATAAATAAACACATTGTACACGACTTCACTTATCATGCACACTATAAAAGGTAAAACTATATATTCCTCATAAAAATGCTGACAGTTTACCATTGATATATCCTATCCATATGAATAATAATGTAAAAACCCGAAAGGACCTGCAAAATACAAGTCCATTAAAAACTCCACATATTACTCCATATAACATACCCTCTTCCACACCAAGACTGAATCCGTATGTGAATGTAAGTATTATAAGCAAATTAGGTGATGCAAATAAAAAGGTATAAATGGGAATATACATATTTGAAGTGCAAATGCAAATATAATAAAAGCTATATTTACTATTATTCTCCTCATTTAATCACTCACTTCCTTCTTTTTGGTAATTACAAGAACTTCAGATATAGTATCAAAATTTACTATCGGTATTATATAGCCGCTCTTTTGTAAGCCTTGAAGAATCATCTTTTAAATCTCTGGCATAGCCTATCAAAATGTTTGGCAGATACTTTGTTGATACATTAGATGTAACTATCATATCCCCTTCTAAAAAAATCGGCATCTGACTTGATATCTTTTAAAATCAATCTTCCGTCATTATAAAGTTCCAGATTTCCGTCCACTCTGCAAAGTGAACCTGTTCTAAGAGACATTGCACTTTACTCTGGATATATCATCTATAATTGAACGTACATTTGCATAATTTTTTCCTACGTCAGTTACTATTCCGATTAGTCCACCATAGCCTATAACATTCATATCAACCGCTATGCCGTCATCACTTCCCTTGTCGATAGTAAAAAGTAGAAAACCACTTTGTACTGTCTTTTGCCACCACTCTGGCGCCAACCTTCTCATAATCCGAATAACTTTCATCAAGCTTATATAATTCTCTTAGTCTTGCAAGTTCTCCGTTATCTGCCATCAATTTTTGTATTTTTCCTCTATCAGCTCATCGATTCTTTTGTTGAGTTCAATATTTTTCATTGATTGCAGTATGCAGTTTTTCTTTTGCTCTTCTATATTGTCATATATCGCCCTTCCGGCAGTGTTTACACCGGACTGCACCGGCATCAAAACAATTCCTACCGCCTGTCTTAAAGGCGAAATAATAGAATCATTGAATGAAGTTATTCCTATAAGAATGATACTAATTATACTCAAAATTATCAGTACAAGTCGGTTTCTAGAATCCATTAAATAATCCCCTGTTCCTTAAAAGCTGTAATAGCAATTATCGCCTATAACTATATGGTCAACCAGCTCTATTCCTATACTATCCAACGCTTTATCAATATCCTTTGTTATATCTATGTCCGCCTTACTCGGCGACGGGTCACCACTTGGGTGATTGTGTAATAAAATTACATTCACTGCCAAATGCTTCAAGCTTTCTATCAAAATCTCTCTGACAGAAACCAAAGAGGCATTCACTGTGCCCACAGAAATCACCATATCTGAAATAGGTCTCTGCCTTGTGTCAAGAAAGATGATCCTAAGTTCTTCCACTTCCAGATGCCTGATACTCTCCTTATAATAGTTTGCTACAATATCCGGAGAAGAAAACGAAATACGCTTCTCTGTATTCTTCCTCTCCCAGGCCCTTTTACAAAACTCTCCTAAAGCCATTATCTGTACAGCCTTAACCTTGCCAACTCCCTTGATAGCCATAAGCTTATCTATATTATGGTGAAAAATACTATGTATTCCGAATCCTTCACCATTACCTTCAAGAATATTGTATGCAAGATTTACAACATTGACATCTTTTTGTGCCGGTTCTAAGAAGCACTGCCAAAAGCTCCACATCTGTAAGCGATTCCACTCCATACTCCAGAGCTCTGTCATATGGTCTTTGTTCAAGTGGTAATTCCTTTATTTTTCCCATAAATCCCTTTCCACTCTCCAAGCATGAAAGGCATTTTTTTATTTTTATCACAAAATATAAAAAGTAATTAATTAATATTTTGTAAAGTTCTATAAAATGAATATGTTTTATTTTACAATCCATATAACGTTTAGTGCAATAGTCCTGCATCATATATCTTTTGCAGTGACAACATTATTCCAAGTTTTGCATGATACCATGTAAGTCCACCTTGGAAAAATACTGAATATGGCTCCTTCATTGGTCCATCTGCACTAAGTTCTATTGAAGAGCCACCCACAAAAGCACCTGCCGCCATAATTACATCGCTGTCATAGCCCGGCATTGCCCATGGTTCGGGTTTCACATAAGAATCCACCGGTGCCGCCGCCTGTATACCCTCACAAAAAGCACACAGGGCTTTAGGATCTCTTAAAGTGATCTCCTGAATAATATCAAATCTAGGCTCGGTAGCATTTGGATGACAGTCAAATCCAAGACTCTCATAGAGATTGGCAGCAAATATAGCTCCCTTTAATGCTCCTGCAACTACTGTAGGAGAAAGGAAAAATCCCTGAAACATACTGGTATTCATTCCAAGGCTTGCACCTATTTCTTTTCCAAGTCCCGTGCCGAAAGTCTATACGAAGCATTGTCCACACATTCCTTAGTTCCGACAATATATCCGCCTATAGGAGCCAGTCCGCCTCCGGGGTTTTTTATAAGAGAACCCACTATCATATCAGCCCCTACTTCAATAGGCTCTATTCTCTCAACAAACTCACCGTAGCAGTTATCCACCATACATATAATTTTTCGGATCTATTGATTTTACAAACTTTATAAGTTCACCTATCTGCTCCACAGATAATGTTTTTTTCTTGTAGCATAGCCCTTTGATCTTTGTATTGTAACAAGCTTTGTTTTTTCATTTATAGCTTTTCTTATTCCTTCAAAGTCAAATGATCCGTCACTAAGCAGATCCACCTGTGAATAGGTAACACCGTATTCTTTTAGTGATCCTCTTGAATCTCTTATACCGATAACCTCTTCCAATGTATCATATGGCTTTCCAACCGGTGATAAAAGTTCATCTCCCGGTCTTAAGTTTCCTGAGAGTGCCACATGCAGTGCGTGTGTTCCGCTTACTAACTGTGGTCTGACTAAAGCAGCCTCAGCCCCTAAAAAGCTGTAGCATATACATCTTCGAGCACATCTCTTCCAAGATCATTGTATCCATATCCTGTAGTAGCCGCAAAATGTATATCACTTACCTTATGTTTTTGCATTGCGGCAAGTACTTTCATCTGATTAAACTCAGCATTCTTATCTATCTCAAGAAATCTTTCCTCCAAAGATGCCAATACTTTTTCAGAAAGGTCAATAACTTTTTGAAATACCGAATTCCGCATAAATATTATTTAAATCACTCATTATCTATTCTTTCCGTTTTAATTTTTCTCAATCATATAATCAACTATTTTTTTCATTGCTCTCAAATGAGAAAGGATCCACATAAATCACATCCTTTTTCTTCTTAAACCAAGTCACCTGCCTTTTTGCCATATGCCTTGTATTTTGCTTGATATTCTCTATAGCACTTTCCAGCGAAACCTCTCCGTCCAGATACTCAATTATCTCTTTATACCCTATGCCCTGCATGGAAATATTCTCCATTGAGAGTCCCATTTCTCTAAGCTTCTTAACTTCATCAACCAGTCCGTTTTCCACCATAATATTCACCCTTTTATTTATTCTCTCATATAGAATATCTCTTGGCGGATTCAGCACAAAGAATCTGTAATCATATGGTGAATTTTTTTCTTTCTTTGAACTTCATTATGTGATGAGATAGGCTCATTATTGATCAAAAACTCTATTGCACGAATTATTCTCTTCTTATTATTCTTATGTATGATTCTGCTGAAACACTGTCAATTTTTAGTTTCTCATACATAAAAATCCGCACCGAGAGTATCATATTCTTCTTCAAGCTTTTTTTCTTACAGAACTGTTATCATCCTCAGTATTAAAATCAATATCATAAATAATAGATTGTATATAAAAATCCTGTTCCTCCAACCAATATAGGTATATGTCCGTTCTTTTACTATTTCCTCTATAGAACATTTTACCATGTTTTTGAAACTTAACGATATTGAAATCTTCCTTCGGATCCAGTACATCTATTAAATGATGTTTTACACCCTGCATCTCTTCTACTGATATTTTTTGCAGTTCCACATCCATATATTTATATACCCTGCATGGAGTCCGCACTTATTATCTCTCCCCAAGTATTTTAGCCAAATCGATGGATACCGAGGTTTTACCCGATGCGGTAGGTCCCGCAAGAATAATCAATTTATTCTTTGTCATACTATCCTTTTAAACTTCTTTTCAATTTCCTGCTTGCTCATTTTTATTATAGTCGGCCTTCCATGTGGACAATTGTATGGATTATCCAGTGAAAGAAGCTCATCAAAAAGATCATTTGCTTCCATCAAAGAAATTCTCATATTCCCTTTATAGCCGCCTTACATGCCATAGATGCCGTCTTAGCCAAAATAAGCTCTGACGGGGATATAATATCATAATTTGTGCTGTCTGCAAGCATTTCATTAAAAAGCTCAGCCTTAGGTATTGAAGGAAAAATATTCGGAATTGAATTTATCTTATATTCTTTTCCTCCAAATTCCTCTATATCAAATCCTGCAGACTTAAACTCACCCATATGCTTATTTAAAACATCCTGCTCCAAATCAGTCAAGGTGACTATAATAGGCGGATTTATCATTTGTGCAGATATCTTATTATCCCTACTTTCCTTTAAAAGTCTTTCATACATTACCTTTTCATGTGCCGCATGCTGGTCTATTATATACATCTCATTTCTAAGCTGCACTATCCAGTAAGTATCAAAAACTTGTCCTATTACCTTTATATACTTTTTTGCTTCGGTATCAAAAAATGAAAGCTGTGAAGCAGATGGCCTTGCACTTAAAGTATCTGAAATATTTTTCTTCTACACTGTTTTCAACGGCTTGAATTACTGATGATGAATCTTTTGATACATCACTTACCACGGTGGCATACTCAAAATCTCTATAATATCCTGTAGCCTTATCAGAAGAATTATTTGAAACATCATCCTTTAAAAGTGCATAATCATTTTGTGGATTGTAATTACTCTCCTTCGGAACAGTCCACTGTATTTCATCATTTGAACTATCAGTTTGCTTTTGCAACTCGATATCTCTTCTTCTGCTTTCAAAAGGCTCAGGTGTATTTGTAAACACCTTCCTTTCATTGGCGGAGATTTTACCTACAGGTACCTCTCTGATACTGCTCTGAGTCTTAAAAATCTCCTCCACAGCCTCTTTTGTACAATTGTAGATATGATTTCCGTCAGAGAATCTTACTTCCATTTTTCTTGGATGAACATTTACATCCACACCTTCCAAATCAAAAGCTTAAAGCACAGAAAGGATATTGATGCTGCATAAGTCTGTCACCAAAACCGTCTTCAACAGCCTTTGATATAATATTGTCCTTTATATATCTTCCGTTTACAAAAATATTTTCAAGGTTTCTGGAACTTCTTGTAACTTCAGGTCCGGCAATAACACCTTTTATCTTTACTCCGTCTTTTTCATAATCCACCGCACATAGGGCCTTGGAAATTTCCTTTCCATAGAGCTGATATATAATATCTTTCAGATTTCCGTTTCCATTTGTCTGTAGCTTCACCTGATTATTTGCTATAAACTTAAAGGCAATATCTGTATTTGACATAGCCATCTTCTCTACAAGCTCACTTATATGCGCTCCTTCCGTAGAAGAAGTTTTCAAGAATTTTCTTCTGGCAGGAGTATTGTAAAAAATATCTCTGATAATTATACTGGTTCCGTCCGGTGCTCCGATTTCCTCAAATTCAACCTCAACACCGCCTTCCATATAGTAGCGAACCCCCGTAAGCTCATCTCTTGTCTTTGTGATTATCTCACATCTTGAAACTGCAGCAATACTTGAAAGTGCTTCACCACGAAATCCCAAACTCTTTATAGAGATAAGATCTTTATCACTTACTATTTTTGAGGTGGCATGTCTTAAAAAAGCAGTTTTTACTTCTTTTGAATCAATACTGCAGCCATTGTCCGTTATTCTTATCAGATCAATTCCACCATTTTTTATCTCTACTGTAATGGAAGAACTTCCCGCATCTATTGAATTTTCCAAAAGTTCCTTTACTATTGATGCAGGTCTCTCAACCACCTCACCTGCCGCAATCTTATCAATAGTACCCTTATCCAGTATGTTAATCATATACTTATATCCTGTTCTTTTATCTTATTCTGCAAAGCATACAATGTGTTCAAGGCATCCATAGGAGTCATTGAAGTAATATCAATTTCTGAAATCTCCTTAATAATCGTATCATTATTTATCGCATCAAACAGTGAGAGCTGGCCTGCCTCCACTTCATTCATCTTCTTTACAGGTTTTCTCTTTGAAACCGCCGGTGTGGCTTCTGCAATCTCTCTGGCTCTGGTCGCAATATCGGCACTTGAGAGCTCCTCTATAAGCTCCTTTGCCCTGTTTGTTACGCTGTCAGGTACTCCCTGCCAGTTTTGCCACCTGTATACCGTAGCTCTTATCCGCACCACCTGTGATTATCTTTCTAAGGAATACTATATTATCACCGTTCTCCTTTACGGAAATACAGTAATTGTTTACACCCGAAGTGTACCCTCAAGTTCTGAAAGCTCGTGATAATGTGTTGCAAAAAGAGTTTTTAGCACCTATAAGCTTTTATATTTGAAATATGCTCTACCACTGCCCAGGCAATAGCAAGACCGTCAAAAGTAGATGTACCTCTTCCTATCTCATCTAAAATAACCAAAGAATTTCTGGTGGCATTTCTGAGAATATTTGCAACCTCAGTCATCTCCACCATAAAAGTTGACTGTCCGCTTGCAAGATCATCCGAAGCACCCACTCTGGTAAAGATCCTGTCGCAAACACAAAGGTTTGCCTGTTTTTGCAGGTACAAAGCTTCCTATTTGAGCCATCATACAAATAAGAGCTGTCTGTCTCATATAAGTTGACTTACCTGCCATATTCGGCCCTGTAATAATAGACATTCTTTTCTTGTTCTGATCAAGATAGGTATCATTTGCAATAAACGAATCATCACTTAGCATTGTCTCAACTACAGGATGCCTGCCATCCTTTATGTCAATAATACCTGCAGTATTTATTTCAGGTTTTACATAGTTGTTGTTATAAGCCACTGTAGCCAATGAACATATGGCATCTATATAAGCAACCGCCTTGGCACTTGATTGTATTCTGTTTACATTCTTTGCAATCTCATCTCTGATTTCAACAAAAACTTCATACTCCAAGCTGTTTAACTTATCCTCAGCACCAAGTATTATATTTTCCAAATCTTTAAGCTTATCTGTGGTATATCTTTCCGCATTGGTAAGAGTCTGCTTTCTTATAAAATAATCCGGCACCATGTCTTTGAATGAATTGGTTACCTCAAAAATAATATCCGAATACCTTGTTAAACTTAACCTTCAGATTTTTTATTCCGGTTTTCTCTTTTTCTTCAGACTCCAAAGAAGCCAACCAGTTCTTCCCCTCGGTTTTTGCCTGCCTAAGCTTGTCAATCTCACTGTTATATCCGGTATTTATTATATTACCCTCTTTTAGTGAAAGCGGACTGTCTTCATTTATAGCCCTGTCTATTATATCGATTATGTCCTCAAGTCTGTCGAGATTATCATTTGTCTTTTTAATCTCTTTAGACTCGAAAGTCTTTAGAACCTCTTTTATCGGACTTATCATCTTCATAGAAGCAGATAATGATAGAAGATCTCTGGTATTTGCATTCTTGGTTACAACTCTTGACATAAGTCTTTCCAAATCATAAATTGGATTTAGATACTCTCTAAGTTCTTCTCTGTCAATATATCTGTCAAAGAGTTCTGCCACGGCTTCCTGCCTGTTTATTATTCTTTCTTTATTTACAAGCGGCTGCTCCAAAAAGCCCCTTAGCATTCTGGCACCCATGGCCGTATTTGTCTTATCGAGTACACCTAAAAGTGAACCGCTTTTCTTTTTCTCCCTCATAGTTTCCACCAACTCAAGATTTCTTCTTGAGCTTGTATCCACTATCATATAATCTCCGTTTTTATATGCACTTATTCCAACTATCTGTGCACATGAGCTCTTTTGCATCTCATAGAGATATCTAAGCATTGCTCCTGATGATATTGTAGCATCCAAAAACTCTGAAAGTCCCAATGCTTCAATACTTGAAACCGCAAAATGTCTCTTTAATATATCTATACTGTTTTTCTCACTGAAGTATGTATTGTCAAGTGATGTTATTGTAATATTATATTTTTTCTTTAGTTCCTCAAGTGAAATACCGCTGATTTCAAAAGCATGATTACATATAATTTCTGTGGGCTGATACTTTTGTATCTCATCAAAGAGTTCTCTTATAGAAACCAGCTCTGTAACAAAGAAATCTCCTGTTGAAATATCACATATTGCAAGCCCGAATCTCTCATCAATATAGAAAATAGAGATAATATAATTATTTTTATCATCAGCTAATACTCCGGTACTTGTGATAGTACCCGGAGTAATAATTCTAACAACTTCTCTTTTTACAAGTCCCTTTGCAAGCTTAGGATCTTCCATCTGCTCCGCAATAGCAACCTTATGACCGTTTTGTACAAGTCTGTTTATATATGTTTCCGCAGCATGATATGGCACACCGCACATAGGTGCTCTCTCTTCAAGCCCGCAATCCTTACCTGTAAGGGTAAGTTCAAGCTCTCTTGCCACTTCGGTAGCATCCTCAAAAAACATCTCATAAAAATCGCCCAGACGATAAAAAAGTATACAATCCGGATACTCTTTCTTAGTCTCCAGATATTTTGACATCATAGGAGATAGTGCCATTTATGCCTCACTTGTCTTTATATGCCCCATATAGTAAAAGCCTTTTGCTTCATCCAAAATAACATCCACTATTTCACCTATCAGTCTTTCCTGACCTTTGAAATGTACAGTTAAGTTATTCTCAAGCTTTCCGCTAAGATAACCCTCCAGATGATCATTCTTGCCCTCTACCAAAACAGGCATACATTTTTCCTTCATTTTTCTTTGTGTTTTTCCACTGCAATATCCTGTACGGTCTTTAAAAGTCTGTCAAATCTGTCCTTAATAACCTTAGGATCTATCTGATCATCCATCTTTGCGGCAGGTGTTCCTGAACGCTTTGAATAAATAAATGTAAATGCAGAGTCATATCGAACTTCCTTTACCACATCCAATGTATCAAGGAAATCTTCCTCCGTTTCTCCCGGAATCCAACTATAATATCCGTTGTAAGTGAAATATCCGGAATAGCCGCCTTTATTCTTCTTACCAAGTCAAGATAACTCTCTTTAGTATATACTCGATTCATCTTTTTAAGAATTGCCGAGCTTCCTGACTGTAGCGGCAGATGCAAATGTTTGCAAATCTTTTTATTTTTCTTCATCACCTCAATGACTTCATCTGAAAGATCCTTAGGATGAGGTGTCATAAATCTTAGTCGCTCCAAACCGTCTATCTGTGCAATTCTATCCAATAGGGTGGCAAAACTTATCTCTTCATCAAGTCCTTTTCCATATGAGTTTACATTTTGTCCAAGCAGCATGATTTCCTTTACACCGTCAGCTACCAGTCCTTTAATCTCATCAATTATCTCATCAGGTTTTCTGGACCTTTCTCTTCCTCTTACATATGGCACTATGCAATAACTGCAAAAGTTATTACAACCAAATGTGATATTTACACCTGATTTAAAGGCAAACTCTCTCTTATTTGGAAGCTTCTCCACAATCATCTCAGCACTTTCCATAACATTTACAACCTGCTTTTTAGTTGTAAGATGCTCAAAAAGTATCTCTGCAAGTTTATATATATTATGAGTTCCAAAAACGAGATCTACATGTCTGTATGATTTTTTGATTTTTTCAACCTCTTCCGCTTCCTGCATCATACATCCGCAGATACCTATTATCATATCCGGGTTTTTTTCCTTGCTTTTTTTGAGCTGTCCCAACCCTGCCATAGAGTCTGTCGTTTGCATTCTCTCTTACAGTACATGTATTAAAAAGTACAAGGTCCGCATCTTCTTCAGTCTCAGCTTCTATATATCCTATACCGCTAAGTATTCCGGATAATTTCTCAGAATCCCTTGCATTCATCTGGCATCCAAAGGTAACCACCTTATATGTAGGATATACTCCTCTATCTATTGCCTTTGCATGTATTATATCATTGACCTCAGACATGAAATATTCCTGTCTTAAAGGTTCCTCATTAGGTATTAAATTCTCCATAATCCTCTTTCTAATATCTTTAAATTAGAATAAGTCACACAGTAAATAACTTATCCAACTTTTGCCATAAATATATGATCCATTGCAATATCATACTCATTTACTTCAAAATCAATATTCATCTGAAAATCATAAGCTAAGCCATACAATATATTATCTCTATGTTCTCCAAAATATTTATCATAAAATCCGCCACCAAAGCCAAGCCTTCTCTTATCTTTATCAAGTCCTATAAGAGGAACCATTACATGAGCATTTTTTTGCAATGATCTCTTCACTATTAAGCCTTGGTTCCATTATACCGAACTTCGATTTTTCAAGATTATCAAGTGAGTCTACCTTGAAAAATCTCATTTCCTTACCGCATACTCTTGGTAATCCCAACATAATATCAATATCAAACTCATTCTTATAATATCCGGAAAGTATCTTTTCATATAAAGGTCTTAGATCTATCTCATTTCAAGCGGCATAAATCCCAAAAAGTACAATACTTTTTATTTCTCTTTATTAAAGCATCTATTTCTCTTATTATGCTCTCACTTGCAGATAAGACTTCCTCTTTTGAGAGCGAATTTCTCTTATCAAGTAATAACTTTCTAAGTTCACCCTTATTCATTTTTCTTTCCAAACTTCTCGCCAAGATCTGTTATGCTTCCGTCAGCCTCTTGTATTGAAATATTATTAGATTTGCTCTTAAGCTTTCTCTTATTGATTCAATATATTCTTTTTCTAAGTGCCGCCTGCTCTATCTTTTTCTTCTTCTGTAAGTCCCACACTCTTTTGCTTATTAGCCAATGTATTAATTCTGTCAATCTTTTGTATTATCCATTTTTTTCACCTACTATTCCAAATAATTTAACCAGTCAAAATCCTTATCGCTCTTTGGCCGGAAAATATGTTCCTATTTTCTCTCCATTTGCAATATTTTCTATTATACTCATATCCTCTGCACTTGCAATTACCATATCACAGCCTGAATTGGTTGCTATCTGTGCCGCCAAAAGTTTTGTATACATACCTCCTGTACCAAGACCGGACTTAGATGTTGATTTACCCATATCCATATATTTATCTACATCCTCTACAAAGCTTATAAACTCTGCGTCCTTATTTGTATTCGGATCATCAGTATAAAGTCCGTCAATATCGGATAAAAGTATAAGAAGGTCAGCCTCCACAAGTGCACTCACAAGTGCCGACAATCTGTCATTATCACCAAACTGAATCTCATAGGTAGATATGGTATCGTTTTCATTTACAATCGGTACCGCACCATATACAAGCAGCTGAGTAAAAGTAGCCTTTGCATTTTCACGGTAAATCTCATTGGTTATAGTTGATTTTGTCATCAAAATCTGTGCTATTCTAAGATTATATTCAGAAAAAAGCTTTCTGTACTCCATAATAAGTCTGGCCTGTCCTATAGCTGCAAGTGCCTGCTTCTCTGAAAGTGTGGAAGGCTTTTCATTTATACCAAGAGAATGTCTTCCTGTTGCAATAGCACCTGATGAAACCAATACAACTTCCTTTCCTGCTCCTCTCAGATCTGCTATCTGTCTTATCAGTTTTTCTATTTTGGAAAGATGAAGCTCACCTGTTTCAGAGTGAGTGATACTTGACGAACCGATTTTTATTACAATTCTTTTTGCATCTCTTACCTTTTGTCTTATATCCATACTACTCCTTATACTTTTCAATAATTCTTTCGGCAACCTTTAATCCGTCCATAGCGGCACTCATTATACCTCCTGCATATCCGCACCCTCACCGCATGGATATATTCCACTGATATTTGCTTCCAAAGACTCATCCCTGCTTATCCTTATCGGTGACGAGGTTCTTGACTCTATAGCCGCCACATAGGCATCTTCATTTATAAATCCTTTTATCTTACGGTTAAAATCTGTAAAATGCCTCTTTCATACTCTCATATACTCTCTTTTGGGAAGAGCTTGTCCACTCTTGCAACGTTAGTACTTCCCTTTATTTTTTTAAATCAGCATTGTCAAAGCCGTCACTATCTCTTCCCTCAAGAAAATCTATCAACCTTTGTACAGGCACTCTTCCTTTACCCATATTAAAGGTTTCTTCTTCAAGCCTTCTTTGAAATTCTATACCTTTTAGCGGATCTTTAGAATCTGCGTATTTATCAAAATCCTCTTCAGACACGCTTACAATAATGGCAGAATTTGCTCTCCCGAGTCTCTTTTATGATAGCTCATACCGTTTATCGCAATTCTGTCGTCTTCTGTAGAAGCATTTACTATAAATCCGCCCGGACACATACAGAAGGAATATACACCCCTGTCAAAACTTGACTTAAATGTAAGTTTATAAGGTGCAGGAGATAAAAACTTCTGCTTCTTTATCGCCATATTGTGAGACATCTATCAAATTTTGTGAATGAGAAACTCTTATGCCAAGTGCAAAGGACTTCGGCTCCATATAAACTCCCATTTCCTTTAAAAGCTTTAAAGGTATCTCTAGCACTATGTCCAAGTGCGAGTATTATATTTTCACATTCTGATTATTTCATGTTTGCCGTTTCTTTTGTTTTACTGCTTCTATCTTCTTTTTATTATCTTTTTATATTTTTCTATATTTATAAGCTTGGTGTCAAATCTTACCTCACCACCCAGCTCCTTTATTTCTTCTCTTATCTTTCTTACTATACCTGTTAAAAGGTCTGTGCCTATATGCGGCTTATTGTCATACAAAAATTTCCTTTGGTGCTCCATATTCCACCAAAGTCTTTAATACTAAAATTTGTTTCTACCGAAAGTATCTTTTAACCAAAGTGTTTAACTTTCCGTCTGAGAATGTACCTGCTCCTCCTTCTCCAAAAGAAACATTGGACTCGGTGTCAAGCTTTCCTTCACTCCAGAATTTATTTACACTCAGGGTTCTGTCTTCAACACAGCCGCCTCGCTCTATTACTATAGGCTTTTAAGCCGAATCTTGCAAGTAAAAGTGCGGCAAAATATACCCGCAGGGCCAAACCCTCACTACCACAGGTCTTCTACTCTCTTCCTGTATTTCAATCTTTCCTGCATCTTCATAAGAATAAACTACCGGCTTTGCAATACTCAAAGCTTTATTTTTCTTTAAATATTTAGCCTCATTTAAAAGACTTACATCTATGGAATAAGAATATGAGATCTCAGGCTTTTTTCTGGCATCTATTGACCTTTTCCTTATTTCATATTCTTTTATCTCATCTATATTACAGCCAATAGTCTTGGCAAGTTTTTTCTTTAAATCATTTTTCATCATGATGTACATTCAGCTGTAAAGAATTTATATGTAACATTTTTATCTTCCTTATCTTCCGACACCGGCTATATATCCGGATGTCCATGCCCACTGCAAGTGTAGCCTCCGCAGATTCCCGTCAACATCAAGTATTTCACCTGCAAAGTACATATCTTTTAATATCCTTATGCATCAGATTATCATCCACATCTCCTAGGTCAATACCACCTGTACAAACTTGGGCCTTGTCAAAATCTCCGTACATTTAACATTAAAATTTCATCTCTTTACAGATAGAAATTAATCTTTCAAAACTCTTATTATCACATTTTTTATTTTTACATCAGCCCTGATATCTGCCAAAGTAAGTATTCCAAGCCAAAGTTTTTGAGTTTATGAGTCCGTTTCCTATATCCTCCATAGTAATAAATGAAGGTATTTTTCTTTCTCTCGTTTAATATATTTTCTATACTCCCAAGATGTGAAAACATATCAAGCGAAACTCTAACTTCATCTTTTTTTATCAATAGCAATACTTACATATCTGCTTACTTGAAATGTAGGGTATCCCGGATATACCTGTATCACTAAACTGCAATTCTCCAAAATCACTTGCAAGTTCCACATTCCTGACATATACAGATATTTTTCCCTTTGCCCTGACACCTGATGTTATTTTAAAGAAGTTTTTATTATCCAATGAAATTCCGCAAAGCGCAGGCAAAACAGGCTTATATTTTATATCAAGCTTTTTTAAAAATAGGGAAAAAGATCCGTCACTTCCAAGCTTCGGTGCGGCTTTTTAAACCTGTGGCAATAATAATCTTATCAAAATAAAGCTTTTGATTTACTTTTTATCCGCAGCATTGCAAATTTCCATTGTAAATACATCTTTATTCTTAGATATCTCTGTTACATAGGTATTTAAAAAGTATATTCGCATCATATCTTTCAAGCTCCATTAAAAGCGAGTTTCTGATAGAGGCCGCCTGCTCCGAGTTTGGATAAGTATATCCGTCTCTTATATACTCTATTACCCCTATACTGTTAAAAACTTTATAGTATCAAATTGATTAAATCTCTCTATAAACTTTATTGCCCTTTCATTATAGTGATAATTTGAAGGCTCCAATTTTGTATTTGTAAAATTACATTTTCCGTTTCCGGTAGAAAGTATCTTTTTTAAAAGCTTGTCATTGTGCTCAATAACAGTAACTTCATCATTTCCCTTACACGCAAATAGAGCAGACATAATACCTGCTGCTCCACCGCCTACAATCCCAACTTTCATTTCAAAAGCCTGACTTTCTGTAAAATATTTGCTATTTTTTTCTGCCCTTTGGCATCTGCAATATCTCATTCTTTGATATAGTTCTTGTACCGATCAAAAGTATTGCATAAACAGGTGCTCCAACCATAATAGGTACTAATGTAAGTATGACCCTACTGCTGCTGAATCTTAAAATAAATGTGTATACAATATATACAACTATTCCCATTAATCCCGCACAAATAAAACGGCATAAGATAAGTCTTTATAAGCTCCTGTTTATAGGATAGATTTCTTCTTATACTTCTCGCATTTAGAACACACATCGAAAGTGCAAAGACCATATTTCCAAATACCAATCCGATTACATTTGATTTAAATGTAAATAACAGTATATACAGTATAATAAAATGTATTATCAGTGATATAAGTGCATTCTTAACCGGCTTATTTATAAGGCTGGTTCCCTGAAGTACCGCATTTGTAACTGTTGAAACAGAATACAACACAACAACACCCGAACCCAGTATCATCAAATATGCAGCCAACATGGCATCTTCCGCAGAATTAAACAATATCCCCATTACAGGCATTGAAATAACCGCAAGTCCTATTGCACATGGAAAACTTACTATGGCAGCAAATCTGATAACCATTGATATCTTTGAGTTTACATCGCCTCTTTCACCCTTACTAAAGCTCCTTGAAATCGTAGGAATAAGGGATGAAGACATAGCATTTGCTATAGCTACCGGAACATTTACAAGTACCAGATAACCTCCTGTATATATTCCGTAAAGTCTTGAAGTCTCTTCTTCAAGTCCTAAAGCTTTCATACTCTGTCCGAATACCATACCGTCAAGAACAGAATTTATATTATAAATAGCTGTAGACGCTATAACAGGTATTACCGTAAGTATCAATACTCTAGTAATTGTAGAAAAACTTTCTTTTCTTAGAGTTTTATCATTTAAAATATTCTTTCTTCTCACATTTGCAGTCACAAAAAAGAATGCAAGCATTACAAGCAAGGCTATAACTGTACCTGCGCCTGTACCTATTGTACCTCCTGCCGCACCGTAAGCCGCCTTTACATCTTCTCCCTTTGCCTGCTTTAATGCCATCTCACACAAATAATAAGCTGCACCTACCGATACGGCCGCATTTATTATCTGTTCAAAAATTTGAGAAAGTGCAGTAGGTACCATTGTAGAGTGACCCTGGAAATATCCTCGAAGCACTCCCAGATATGCCATGATCCATATAGTAGGCGCCAGACTTTGAAGCGCATACTTTGCTAAAGGCATTTGATAAAGATTACTTGCAAAAAAGTTTGCTCCGAAAAAAACTATAACAAAACCAAGGCCTCCCACTATCGTTGCATATATAAGGGCAGCCCTAAGTATTTTATTTGCATTTCTATATTCATTCTTTGCAATTCTTGAAGAAACCATCTTACTTACCGCAAGCGGCAATGAATATGAAGAAAGTAAAAGAATGATGGCATACAAATTATATGCTGTGGAATAATATCCCATACCCTTACTTCCTATTATTCTAAGAAGAGGAACTCTGTAAGCAAGCCCTATAAGTCTGACCAAAATCCCTGCAACAGCCAATATGGCTCCCTGCACCAAAAAATTATTAGATTCTTTCTTTGTTGTTTTTACCGGCATTATCTGCTAATCCCCTCAAGCTCTAAAATTTTTCTTTGTTTTTCTTCCATGACCATTCTTTCGTCATCTTCCATATGGTCGTATCCCATCAGATGAAGCATGGAATGTACCACCAAAAAAGCCAACTCTCTGGTTTTGCTATGTCCGTATTCCTTAGCCTGCTCCAGTATATGCTCTGTGGAAAGTATTATATCTCCCAAAAGCAATTCTCCGGTTTCCGGATTGAATGCATCTATATTCTCTTCAATATCATCAAAGTTCCCGGGAGCACTAAATTCGTTAAAAGGAAATGAAAGCACATCTGTAGACTTATCAATACCTCTGTACTCATTATTTATACTTCTTATCTCTTCATCATCCACAATAGTTACAGAAACTTCAGCTTCATAAGGACAATCCTCAAAATCAAGTGATGCAACTACCATCTTTTCTATTATCTCTTCATATGGTATATCCAGATTTGTTTTAGACTCATAGCTTATCTCTATAGTCATACTCCCTCACCATTATAAAATCTGCCAAAAAGGCTGTATTTATTTTCTAAATCTCTTTTTATCATCCTTTGATATATTTTTCTTTTCATATATATCATAGGCTTCCACAATCTTTTTGAACCAAAGGATGTCGTACCACATCCTTATTGGTCAACATACATATACCTATATCATCTATATTTTTTTAAAATCTTAGTGCACTGTCAAGTCCCGAAGTCTGCCCTTGAGGGAAGGTCCTTTTGACTTTGGTCTCCGGTCACTATCACCTTTGAACCGAATCCGATTCTTGTTAAAAACATCTTCATCTGTGCAGGTGTGGTATTTTGTGCCTCATCAAGAATTATAAATGCATTATCAAGAGTTCTACCTCTCATATACGCAAGAGGTGCAACTTCAATCAACCCCTTTTCTTGATTGTGTAAAAAGCTGTCGGCACCCATTATCTGATACAGCGCATCATATAAAGGTCTTAAATACGGGTCAATCTTACTTTGCAGGTCTCCCGGTAAAAATCCAAGCTTCTCTCCGGCTTCTATTGCAGGTCTGGTAAGGATAATTCTGTTTACACTTCCCTCTTTAAAAGCCTGTATAGCCATTGCCATTGCAAGATAAGTTTTTCCTGTTCCTGCAGGACCTACACCAAAAACTATCATTTTTTCTCTGATAAGGTCTACATATTGTTTTTGACCCAGGGTCTTTGGTTTTATCGGCTTACCCAGGATAGTTCTTGCTATCACATCCTGATCGATTTCAAGAATCTTGTCATCTTCAAGTGTAAATGACAATGAAAGGGCATAATCTATATTTTGCTCAGTGATTTGATTTCCTCTTTTAGAAAGTTCTATAAGATTGTTGAAAACAGATTTCGCTTTATCCACATATGGCTTAGGGCCTATTATCTTTATACTGCCGTCTCTGGCAATCATACTTACCTTCAGCGTTCTCTCTATTTTTCTTCAAATATACATCAAACTCACCACAGACATTCCTTTCATGCTCCATAGGTATATCTATAATATTTTCAATTATACTCAAATTATTCTCCTTAAAAGTTTTCTTTTAAAGAAAAACCCCGGTCAAATGACCGAGGTTGTGAAAACACGCAATTAATTAAACTTACGCTTTCTAGCTGCTTTCAGACTTCTTCTTGCGTCTTACGCTTGGCTTCTCGTAATGCTCTCTCTTACGAATTTCTTGTTGAATGCCTGCCTTAGCACAATTTCTTTTTAAATCTTCTAAGTGCACTGTCAAGACTCTCGTTTTTCTTTCACAATCACGTTTGACATCTAAGATCTAACCTCCCTCCGGTTGTGAAATTCAAAATCTATATCATTATACCATAAAGTACAGATTCGTCAATATGTATTTTCAAATAAATATACAACTAAAGGCGTTTATTCTTTATTATGGAAATAAATAAATCAATATTCATAAACTCTATAATGCTATATTGAAATCCCTCGTGATTCTACAGGAAATATTTCGATTTTTACCAAAAGCATTCCAAGCATACCGTTACAGAGTATACCTTTACTTTTTTCATAGTCGTCACTCTCTTATCTTAGTCGCTAATCACATATTGCATAAACTCTGAATATGATAGTCTATTATTTATTATCTTGGTCGTTATTTTTATAGACTATGATATTTTCCTGTACTTCTGATACCTGCTTCTTGGCTTTGCCCGGTACGGTCATTTCTACCAATCCCATCTCTATTGCAGGATTGAGATAATTTTTTCTAAAGGTAGGCTTATGTGTCATACCAAGTCTAAGCATTATCTCATTGGTTGTAAGCACTTCATTTCCAAGTGCATTTACAAGTCTTTTTGCAAATATATTCTCACTTGTCTTGTTATTTGTATTCACAGCAGTATTTTTTTACTGCCATCTGATACTTCTCTGCCAACCGTCTTTTTCGTCATTAACTGTCATACCGCTACCTAAAGGCATTTCCCATTTTATATTATCTCCGGTTTTAAATGAAGCATCTAATTCCTTACCCCCAAACCGGTATTTTTTCTTCTATCTGTGCTTTTTTTAATGTAAAAAGAATAGTCTCAAGAATAAATTCTATAAATTTATCGCTTTCTTCCGGTCTTCCCTATACTGTATGTAAGCTCCCTTATATTCCTGTATCCTGTTATAAAGCTCGTTCTCAACTGACAAACAAAAGAAAATATCTTTCCACTTACAAAGCAAAAGATCCAGCCACAATCTCGAAAGCGGACCGTTTCCTGCTGCAAAGGGCTGCAAAAGTTCAAATTCATGATATACTATTGCACATTTTATTACAGGATGAAGTTTGGCTCTTTTTATACCATTCAAATATATCTCTTACAGCTCCCGGAAATAAATCTTGAAGGAATTGTATTACTGTCAAATATTCCGGTATCGTTATTTTCTATCTTATCTTCTCTAAACTCAGTAGACTCTATGGTAAAGCCGCTAAGTATCATTTTTGTGCAAAGAACAAGTCATTTATTGAATATGGATTTAATTTAAATGACATATCATAGGCCTCATAGAGATTTTTACAACTCTCATATCCTTGTGATTATCAATAATATTTTCTCCAGAAACATAAAGACTCTTATATCTTCATATGAGATATCACTTTCTTCCATAGCCAAAGAGGCATAAACTTTTTTTAATCATATTTTTCTTTTTCGGAGCAAAGGATTCATCTTACCCTGAAAGGACAACACTAACCCTTCCGACTTCTTCACTTATCTCAGTCAATAAATTTATCATTCTATCGCTCATGTTAAAAAGCGGACTATACTCTGTCATAACCAACTCCATAAAAACAAGGTTTTTCACTTACTACTTATACTATATCTTATTTTTTTCTTTTTGTTCAAGTTTTAATTCTTATTTTTTTCATATAAATATTTGATTTTTTTCTACTAAAACCGTCATATTTCTAAATAAATGATTCCGCTGCAAAAACCAAATGTAAACATAATAAGAATACTTATACCCTGAAATGATCGGTAAGTGCAAACAATTTTCTAAGGAATATACCCTGTAAATATAAGACCTGCAATATTTAAAAACATATTATTATATTTTTTTCTCGAGATCAAGAGGATAGCTTATCTTGATCAAAATCATAAATCCGACCACCGACATAACCATGGTCGCAACAGTTCCGATACTGTCTGTGGGTATCTCAAAAACCTCTCCACACACCACAAGTGCAAATACCGCTATAACGTCTGTCAGCCCTCCGGGCAATGCTTTTATCAGCACGTTTTTAAGAAAACTTCCTTTTATCCTATTTTTATTCGGTTCAAGGGCCAATAAAAATCCCGGTACTCGATTGTAAACATACTTACAAAAGAAATCTGTGCAGGCTCAAGTGGATATGTAAACATAAAAATTGCCGATAATACGGCTAAAAGTAAATGAGAAAAATATTTTTTTACCAAAAATAGACTTGCAGAGCGCTCTATATTATTGACAACTCTCCTGCCCTCATATACAAGATCGGGCATATGTGCAAAGTCTGAATCAAGTAATACAACCTGTGCGGCATGAGTTGATGCCTCACTTCCGGAAGCCATTGCCACACTGCAGTCCGCATCCTTCATTGCCAAAATATCATTTACTCCGTCGCCTGTCATCGCAACCGTATGACATTCTGCCTGTAAGGCTCTTACAAGTTTTTGCTTTTGCTTCGGTGTTACACGACCAAAGACAGTATAACAAGTTACAGCCTCCTGTATCTTTTTTTATCCGTATCAAGAAAAGCTTGCATCAATATAATTTTTCGGCATTTTTCAATTCCTGCCTGAGAGGCAATCTGTGATACAGTCAAAGGATTATCCCCCGAGATAACCTTTATATCTACACCTTGAGACTTGAAATAGTTAAATGTATCTATCGCATTCTCACGAATAGGATTTTCAAAAGCTATAAAACCTATCGGAGTTACATTTCCGTTTATACCGTCTTCAATATCACTTCCGTCATACTTTGCAAAAAGCAAAACCGACTGCCTTTTCTCAGTATAGTTTAGAAATATCATTTTCAAAAGATATAAAATTATCTTTTCATAATTTCCGAGCACCAAGAACGTAACATCCCTCTTCAAATGTAATACTTCCATATTTAAGAGATGAAGAAAAAGGTAGTATCTTAACAGGAGAACCCAAATACTCTTTTATCCGTTTTATTATTTGAATATTCTCTTAAAGCCTGCATAGTTGCATTATTATCCTTTGAAGCAAGCACATAGGAAAACAATAATTTTTCGAACTCCGAATATTTTATAGAACTGTTTGTATATTTACATAAGAACACATCTTCCACTTTCATATCAGGTTCTGTAATCGTACCTGTTTTATCAACACAAAGTACATCAACTCTTGCCAAAGTTTCAATACTTTTCATATCATGAAGCAGTACCTTTTTTGTTGCAAGTTTCATAGTACTTATGGCAAGCGCAACTGTAGTCAGCAAATACAATCCCTCCGGTATCATACCAAGCACGGCTGCAACTGTAGAAGTTACACTTTTTCTAAGAGAATCATCATTTAAATAATAGCTTTGAAAATACAAAACCACACCTATAGGTATGATCACAATACCTACAGTCTTAACAATCAAGATTGATATGCCTTATCATCTCCGATTGTTCTTTACTTTTCATAGTTTTTGCTTGTGTACTGAGTTTTGAGATATATGACTCATCTCCCACTTTCTCAAGTTTTGCATAACATTCTCCGGATACTACAAAACTTCCCGGACAAAAGCTTACTGCCTGTGTTTTTTCTGATTTCATCAGACTCACCTGTAAGTAGTGATTCATTAACTTGAACACTTCCGGATATAACAAGAGCATCGGCACAAATCTGCTACCTGCCGTTAGAAGAATAATATCATCTTTTACCAGTTCCTCTGACAAAACATTTTGAAGTTCTCCGTCTCTTATAACATCACTGTGAGGTGCACTTAAAAATTTCATCTTTTCAAGTGTCTTTTTTGCACGCAATTCTTGAACTATACCTATAACTGTATTTCCGATAATAACAGGTAAGAATGTAAGATTCCTAAACGAACCCTACCACAATCAGTAATATGGAAATTATTAAAAATATCAGGTTAAAAGTATGTACATACATTTGACAATACTATTTCCATAGTTGTTTTATCAGTGTTTGTATTTATTTTTATTTGTTAAACCCAGAGCAATTCTTTGTTCTACTTCACTACCTGTTAATCCGATAATGTTATTATCTACCTCTCGTATCTCATCCATAGTGTCAACTTAATTTTTACTTTCCAATTCCCATCTGTAGTGACCGACTATTTCATCAGACTTACCTTTTCAGATATTTTTTTGCTCATATGCTCTTTGATATTTACTTCCATGATGAATAATATATGGGACTCCGTTTTTATCTCTTCTGTCGGATACTATTCCGATATGCTTTTTGAAAATAACAATATCTCCGCCCCTGCCACTCTTCTATCTCAGAAAGATCTGTAGTAAGACTTTTGGTATTATTTTTAAAATACACCTGCAGATTTCTTACTCTACGGTAGTCAATATTTTCATCAGGGGATTGTATATCATAATTTTCCGGATGTTCGTGTATATCCTCAGACACAAGTTTTTGTAAATCATATCCTGCGCCGAAAAAGTGCTGCAGCTACAACATCTGTACAAACACCATAACCGTCATTTGGTGTTTCCGCCAATATAATACCTGCTCTCATACTTCGGTTTTTGTCTGTATATATTCCAATGCACTTTCCAATATGTCGCTCTGGTCATCAACACCATCGCCATCCTTGTCGATGCCGCTCTTAATCTGCTCTATCTTCTTTTTATAAGCATACCTTGGACGCTTTGTAGATGTTTCTTTATAAGAAAATCTGTTATATATAAGTACTGCTATTGCTGCAAGCACTATACCAGCAGCAATTATTTTTAAAAAAATTCTTTTTGTTTCATTTTTTCCCTATATTTATCATCAATATAAAAAAATATATACCACCATCATAGCTATTGTTAAAAATCGGTACTCCTATTATTGATAAAAAAATATAAATACTGAACTTTTATCAAATAATATAGGCAATCCCAAAGCAATCAAAAGCACTCCGAATAAAACAAACAGCTTCCCCGTAGCATGATTATATCCCTTTACATCCTTTACCGGAGGCAAATTAACATTTGCCCAAAATCCTGCCTGCTTTTTAGAAAAGAAACAACTGATTCCAATAGCGATTATTAAACATCCCGATATTGACCAAATTATAAAGTTTAATAAATTTTCACTCATATAAAACACCTGCCTAGCTGCCGCTAAATAATATGAACTCTTTCAGAAAATGCTTTTTTTCTTTTCTGTATTACCATACTCTTTGGCTTTCCGAATGGAATAATTGTCCCGGGTGTTTCTTCACAATTGATATTCAATAGTTTTCTGACCTTATCTATATTTCCCTCAAACTTCATCATTCCATCCATCCAAACCCCGGCATATCCCATTGCAGTAATTGCAAGCATAATATTTTTCTGTTGAAGCTGCATAATCTTCTATTTCAAACTCCAGATTATAATCTCCCCGCATGAATACATTTAGATGTAACAACAATATTTGTATTATTTTTTTAAAATACACCTGCAGATTTCTTACTCTACGGTAGTCAATATTCTCATCAGGGGATTGTATATCATAATTTTCCGGATGTTCGTGTATATCCTCAGACACAAGTTTTTGTAAATCATATCCTGTACCGAAAAAGTGCTGCAGCTACAACATCTGTACAAACACCATAACCGTCATTTGGTTTTCCGCCAATATAATACCTGCTCTCATACTTCGGTTTTGTCTGTATATATTCCAATGCACTTTCCAATATGTCGCTCTGGTCATCAACACCATCGCCATCCTTGTCGATGCCGCTCTTAATCTGCTCTATATATCTTTTATAAGCATTCTTAGGTCTCTTTACAGAAGTACCTCTATGATAAAAGTCTTGTAAACATCAGTAAAATCATTACTGCAAGCAATATACATGCAGCAATGATTCTAAAAAGTTTCTTTGATTTCATTTATATACCTATACTATTCTAATTATTATTATGGCTGCAACAATTGTTATTAATGTGACAACTGCTGTACCTATAGCTAATATCTTTCCACGCTTACAATATTTATTAGTAATATACAATGTATCAATTATATTTATTCCGGTATAAATTGAAGTAATATATGCATAGTAAATTTAGCCAGTTTTACTTTATGTCTATCTTTAATATAACCGATAAGGTAACATGCCGCTAACATCCCCGGTGACAATAAAGCGAAATACAACAATATTAATATCACCAAAAATATAATAAATATTATTCCAATGAACGGTGCCATAACAATTGTTGCCGGTACCACCATACATGCAATAAATAAAGCTAATTCACCTATAGCTATACCAAAAAAATACATATTGTACACAACAGAGAAATCGGAAACATAGTGTATCTATAAAAAAGCGCTCCATTGATGCAATAATTTATATCCTCCCTTTTTATGGCTCTATTCACGCTTATGATTTGCAATATAAGCAGTATTAGAAGTAAGATAAAATATACTATATGAGGTAAAATACCAAATTCCTTTTTCTGTGCTGTTTAACTGAGATATAATAACATATGCCCACCTGTAAACTACGATATTATATATTATACCTAAAAATCCAAGGAAAAATGCTTTTTGTGGAGATTCCTCATTTATAATACAGTCTTTTTCTAAGATAAAAATCTTTTTCCATATCACTATATCTCCTTTTTAGACTTCTTATTTCTTAGCCTATTATATAAAATTATACTTGCAACTATAAGTATACCGGCAGAAACAGCTGTAATTATAGCCAATTTCTTTTGCCCTATTCCAATAATGTAGCGAAATATACAATGCATCTATCAAATCCACTACCGGAACAAACTGTAGGAGTATATGTAAAACGCAGCTAACAAGTTTCATCTCTTTTTGTTTTCTACTGATAATTACAGTACCTACTGCCAAAACAAATCCCGGTAAAGCTACTATAAAAGAGATTGCCAACAATATCGAGGCACATAAAAGCCACCATAAGTATAAACTGCGCAAGAAAAAAAGCATTTGAGGTAAAAACAAGGGCTAAAATTGAAATACTCAGTCCACCCACAAATATAATAAGTGCCAGAAAAATAAAATACAATGTAGAAGGTAAAATGGTATATTTAAAAAACAAAAATCTCTTTATACAATAGTCTATATTCCCACTTCTTATCTCAGGCAATACTCCACTGATCTGAACTGTCAGAAGTGTTATAAAAGCAACAAGAAATGCTATATTAAAACCTAGAAATAGCTAACTATTCAAATTAAAGTACTTCATTCCGAAATAACAAAAACCGATCCACCCTATATAATACCAAAATATAAAGTATTGAAATTAGCTACTGATATTTGTTCACACTTTTTATTTTCAAGATGTACAGACTCTTTGCTTTGTACTGATATCTTCTGCTACATTGTAATTTTTCTTTCTCACTCATAATGTCACTCTAAAGTTTATTTTTAACCTAAATCTTTTCACCCTCATATACTCTTATCGGATTTCCTCTAACTATATCCGTATGTTTACTCCATGCATTATTCTTACTTGTTCAATTTGGGAAGTATTCTTGTTTTTAAAACAATGGCAAGTTTTCTAAGAGCATCCTTCTTATTCATAAGCTGACTTCTTTTCCCTGTTGAACTTATCCTCATCCCTGTAGAATATGAATAACCCCTCACTCCCGGTTTCCACTTGTTTACATTTTGACCTCCCGGTCCACTTGCATGAAATTTCTCCACTATAATATCTGCTTCAGAGAGTTATCATCTACATTAACTGTTTCCGAATAATACTCACGTCTACAAAACCAGTTCTTTCTTTTATGCTCAGGCCTGTAGCGACTTTTTACAAATCCAAAGCATAGTACCTTCAAGATATGATAAATCTTCATCAGATGAGAGCATCACTGAGTAAAAAGTTTCTTTTCTCTCACCCTCTACATAACTTAAAATCTCTAAAGACTGAAATTCCCTCATTAAAGCTTTACATATACCAAATACAGCCCTCTGACATTCCACCGGACCCATACCTGCACTTATTTGTAGAAATCATTTTTCTGTCCCTCCCTTATAATTAAATATAGGAGTAAGAACATTTTTCCACCCTCTACGGTATCTTTTATGACTTCTTTTATATAGTCTATTCCTCTATATGCAAAAGGTGCTTCATCCAAAGTATCCTTACTTATACAGCTTGTATAGATACCCTTCATCTCTTTTTTGAACTCGGAAACCGTATGTGAAGAATTTACTTCTCCTCTTGAAAGTACTCTTCCGCTTCCATGTGGTGCCGAATTATTCCATTCTTCGTTTCCAAGTCCTCTTCCAAGTAAAACACCTTCCTTCATATTTATAGGGATTATTACCTTTTCATCCAACTTCGCTGAAATGGCACCCTTCCTTAATATGAGGCTGATTTCGAAAAATCCACATAACTATGAGAACATGAAATTTCCTCAATCACCTTCCACTTCATCTTTTTTATAATCTCAGCAGCAATTATTTTTCTGTTTAATATTGCATACTCTTCAACTATTTTTAGATCATGCAGATAATCTTCCATCAAATATCCGCTAAGGTAGGTCATTTCAAAGGGAATATCATTTATGCCTTTTCCTTTCAGCTCATCCTGTCCTGCTTTCATATAGTACTCAGCCACTTCTTTTCCAAGATGTCTGCTTCCCGTATGTACTATAAGATAAACTTCTCTGTTCTTTGCTACATCCAGCTCAATAAAATGATTTCCACCACCTAAAGTACCAAGACTGAGCAACGCTTTTTCAGATCTTATATGTGAAAAGCATTTAAGATTATTTAATTCAATTCTGTCTGCATATGCATGTACATCTTTTCTTAACGCAAATCCTACCGGAACATTATCTCTGATTACGGTATCCAGCTTTACATAAAAATCATTTCTTATTTTACCAAGTTTTACCGCAAAGCATACTGCAACTCGATATCTCATTCCTACTAAAGATGGTAAAAATCTTTTTCCCACAGTCATTGTAAGACCTATAGGATCTACCTTTCCCAGGGTGAACATCAGGCATTACCCTAATCTTTGCTCCTGTGATACTTCATTATCACAAAATCATTTCTCACCTGAGACTTTGCCACTTCTTCCACCATGGACTTTTTCCATAGTTTCATCAATCATAATATACGCCTGAGCGTATTTTTCCATTTAATTATCAAAATAAAAACCTCTGTTTTCTTTCTGTTTCAAAGGCTTTATCGTTCATTCTCTAATAAATAAAAATTTTAGAATAATAGACAGCGAACAACTATGCCTCTGTAGTTTATAGTTCCACTTATTGTATTATTCATTGTATTCCTCATAGTCATTCTCCTTTCGATCTCTATTATTTATTATAGCTTCATGATTATATCACAGTATTTTTCAAAAAAACATCTTAACTTTCTCCTACATATATCTTTCGTGAAAATAATGCAACTATTATTGAAATCACTCCAAATATAAGTTCTACAAATATCAAAGGTACATGAAATCCGTTTAATATAACTATTAAAGTATCTGCAACAAAATGAATCAAAAGTGCCGCAATAAACAAATATCTTTTTCCTTTAACACTTGACCATACAAGAACCGACAGTGATATCTGTAAAATCACTGCAAATATTCTCTCAACTATACCCAGTAAAAATATATATGAAGGTGACATTGTCAAGGTGTTTACAGTGTCTTTAAGCTGAGTAAGATCATTTCCCCCTACATTGTCTAAAATAGTCGAAATAAGTCCGTTGTTTATTGAAACCGAAAGAGCCAGACTGCCTATCATAGTCAATCCCAAAACAGATGCAGCCTCAAAACCTCCATGCCCTGCTCCATACATACAGACATTTATATTTTTATCTTTATTCTTCCCGAGAATAAATTTGAATGCAACAAATCTTCCGGTTTCTTCAAATATTGCAGCCATCAGCCCACCGTACAATGCGTAAAGTATCACATTATTTTTATAGTATCACCAAACTGAAAGCAAAAACAGCTCAGTGAACCGAGCTTTCAAGAAAGCATTGCAAAGAAAATAAATACAATACACTCTATAAAAAAACGGTGCTATATCCGCACGCTTTTCTCTTTCTGAAATAAATCAAAAGTATAATTGAATTGCAAAATCCGACTATACAGGATATAACCATAAATACCATACTTAAAAAGGAACTCTATCCATTGTATACCTCCTAAAAAAATTATTTCCCAATAAAAGTTGCTCTCCCAAAAAAAGGTCTGAGTCCCAAATCACAATAAATATAATACCAAGTATTACAGTAAATATATTTACATTTTTGATTTGATTTTTCAATACAAAATCTGATTACAGGTTCTATCAGGTATATTATTATCAGTCCTCCAAGTCCGAATTTTCACACTGCTCCATAGAGCAATCCTCCCTTCAAAATTACAGAAATAATTGCTGTAGTCCCACAAACCAGTCACCCATTATAAGCTCCATAAAATAGCTACCGATAAGTTCAAGTATTGTAGTTATAAGCATAGTTGACAAAAATACCAAAACAAAAGATATACTTAGTCTTCCTAAATGTATTTTCTTATTTCTTATCGGCATCAAAAGTGCTATTAATATTATCCCTCCAAAACCATAAATCGGCAAATACGGACCGAATAAAAATCCACGATTTACATATCCGACATGCGTTTCCAAAAGTCCAACCAGTACTTCATAAATCCATCCAAGGAATGCACATGCCATAAAACATAAGAAAGATATCTCTAAGTCTTCTTTTGAATTTCATGTATTATCATCCTCCTTTTTTATATTGTATCCTAAAAATTTCAAAAATTTTCATTTATTTTATACATTGATTTTTTTCATATATAGTTTATATTATTCTAGGCACCAAATGTTCAAGCAAATATTCTTGCTTTTAGAAATATATTATATGGAAGAAAGAGATATAAAAAAATGAATTTATTAGAAAAATCAGACCGAAAGAAAAGCTTAAGTATTTGAGATGGTTTGATATCCTTATTGTTACCTGTATTATGTTCGGTATATTTATCATAACATCGACACAAATATTTATAGGATTACTTCAGTCTGATCCACAGGCTATACAAGATTCAGCGGAATCTATGGATATTGCCTCAGACGGTGCAGCCTATACCGGAAATTTTCACATTACAGTCTATTCTTTTTAATTATTGCAGTTACTGTACTTTACTTATCAGAAATTTTGATTTTAAAGCAATTGAAAATAAGATTACATTGGTCTGTAATTATTTGGGTTCCGGTACTGTTTTTCAATCATGGGTCTCTTCAGTGACCTTGTTACTACAGTGAGTGGCGACTACAACTATTTTTTGATCCTTCATTGCTTCAAGACATAAATCTGATGGAAGCATTAAATAAATTCCCGGCACTTTCACCGCTTGCAATCGGATATGCTTTCTTAAACGGATTTTTATGAGGAATTTTTTCTTTCTTGGTCTTTTGACCTCTGTAAAAGGATGAACATAAAATGGTATGCTACTTGCATTTTTCAACCTTGGTTAGAGTATCATTTCCACACCTATCAAGGACTCTTTGGTCATTGGTAATAGGTGTTGTATATGGACTCTTCTACTATTTTATGTACAAGAAAGTAATAAAGAATCTTTTACCATTCTTTTTGATGCATGCAATGGCCGATATGTTCGGTTCATCACTGATATATCTGCTTATAAACTGAATTATTACTAAATAAAAAGCCCTTTAGGGTATATTTATCTACCCTAAAGGCTTTTTCATTTACTTTCCTATAATATATATTTTACAATATCAGGTAAAATACTCCCGTATTTTTGTTGCCATATTGTTTCTATCTGTGTTTCAGGTACCGGTGAAGTTCCGATTCCAACCTCAACCGTAACACTTTGGAATACCCTTTTCCCAATCAAGCTCAATCCTTAAAAGCCTGTACCATACTTTGATCCATCTGCTTCAGGTGAGACAAGCCTATAGCCTGTATGAGCAGCCACTATATCCGCCATAGCCTTATCCATAGCCAAAACTTCTGCTGAAGCATGTTGATTTGACCAAAAAATTATCTGTCCCTGTGTATGATAGTTAAGTACAGCTGAAAAATTTTCGTTATTTACAAGTTTTATAAGATCCTGTGTTTCACTTTCAGAACCTGCACTTTGCTCCCTTATAATGCTCATTTGAAGGTTTTTTCCTACTGTCTGCTCTTTGATTCCATCCTTGAGTAGGGAAATTATGGTTGATATCAACACCATTTAAATTATTCTTCCATTTATTTAAAAACCAGTTATACTTATCCTGATTTTCTTTTAGTCCCCATTCTGACCAGCTGTCAATAATCTCCTGTAATTTCTTCTTTGACTCTTCTTTATTAAGTCCTGCCATACCGCTTTGTGATATCGCTACTCCGTCAGGGTTTAACATAGGAACATATTGTATACATACTGCGTCCAGACTCTTATCTCCCTCCGCTCTCTTATCAAGCATTTCCTTTACCTGACGCATTACTACTGAAGCTGTAATATATTCTCTGGCATGAATCGCTCCTATTACAAGAATCTTTTTTGAAGCGTCTTTGTTTCCTATTATTATTCTGTATATATTTCTTCCGTCAGGTGTAGTTCCTATTGAATCTGATGTAACACCCTCGTACTTTTGCTTAAATAGATTTATATCACTTTCCATCTTTTGATAAGTATACATATCTGTAGCTCAAAAATGTAAAATCTGTAGTTTGTGCTACACTTTCTGTCTGAGCAGCTTTATAACTTGCGGAACTGTGTCCTATTATTCCTGCAAAGGCAGGCATTACCTGTGTCAGTATAATACATGCTGACAGTGTCATTACTCCTAAAACATATTTCTTTTGCATATCTTCCTCCATTGAAAAACTCTTTTCACAACTATACTGATACTTTTGAAAAATTACTAGTTACAAAAACATTAAACAGATATAGAAAATTTGTCGTACTTTTTGAAGAATATCCATTCATAAGTGCTATATTATAATTATTTTTTTACAATGTCTTGTGAATAAAATTTATCAATCTACTATGTTTCTAAATAAAAACAAGACGAATAAATCTATATTATAATCGTATTTAGATGTAATAATTGTAACTCTAAGGCAGTTGAAAATTTGTAATTCTCATTGTTAAATTATCTACTTTTTGGAAAAATATAGCAATTTATTTTTCTTTTATGCTAGAATCAATCTATAGTAATTTACTAAAGATTAACAACTCGAAAGGAGTATTTTTAAATATGGCAAAAGAGACCGGACGAAAAATATGGGCTTTTTTATTAACGGAGAATTCAGAGATTCAAAAAGACGGTAAGTTTTTGATACATATTCTCCGGCAACCCAAGGAGAAGATCGCAAGTGTGGCAGAGGCTACAAAGGAAGATGTAGATGATGCGGTAAATGCGGCATGAGCAGCTTTTTGATTCATGGAAGAATCTTGATAAAATAAAAAGAGCTGAAATTCTTTTAAAGATTGCCGATGTTATAGACGCAAACAAAGAGGACCTTGCATATATCGAGAGTCTTGACAACGGTAAGCCTCTTCGTGAGACATTAAATATAGATATTCCGTTTGCGGCAGATCATTTCAGATATTTTGCTTCCGCTATTCGTACTGAGGAAGACACTTCAAGCTTCCTAGATTCAAAGACACTTTCTCTCGTATTCAGAGAGCCTATCGGTGTAGTTGGACAGATAGTTCCATGGAACTTCCCATTCCTTATGGCGGCATGGAAGCTTGCACCTGTACTTGCATCAGGATGCTGTACAGTATTAAAGAGCAGCTCTTCTACTCCTCTTTCAATACTTGAGCTTGCAAAACTTGTAAAGGATATTATTCCTAAGGGTGTATTTAATGTTATCTCAGGTGCAGGAAGCAAATCAGGACAGTATATCCTCGATCACAACGGATTTAGAAAGCTTGCCTTTACAGGTTCTACCGAGATAGGCTATTCAGTAGCAAAGGCTGCAGCTGAAAAACTTATACCTGCAACACTTGAGCTGGGTGGAAAAATCAGCAAATATATTCTTTGATGACTGTGATCTTGACCTTGCTATTGACGGTGTTCAGCTTGGTATCCTCTTTAACCAAGGCCAGGTTTGCTGTGCAGGATCAAGAGTTTTTGTACAGGAAGGTATCTATGATGAGTTTGTAAAGAGAGCTGTAGATCAGTTTAACAAGATTGTTGTAGGAAATCCTCTTGATATTAATACTCAGATGGGTTCACAGGTAAATGAAGGTCAGGTAGCAAAGATTCAGGCATGTGTAGACAGAGCCGTAGCTGAAGGTGCTACTGTCGCATGTGGTGGTTCACGCTATACAGAAGGTGAGCTTGCAAAACGGATCATTCTACAAGCCTACACTTATAACAAATGTAACCAATGATTCTTATGCTGCACAGGAAGAAATATTCGGACCTGTAGCAGTTATCATAAAGTTTAAGACTGAAGATGAAGTAATCAAATATGCCAATGAAAGCGTATACGGTCTTGGCGGAGGTGTTTGGACCAAGGATCTTAATCAGTGCATTCCGTGTTTCAAGAAGTATTGAAACAGGTAGAGTTTGGGTAAATACCTATAATGCAATCCCTGCAGGAGCTCCTTTTGGAGGATATAAGACATCAGGTATCGGTAGAGAAACACATAAGGTAATCCTTGATCACTATACACAGATGAAAGAAATATACTTATTAAAGCTTTGACGAGAATCCAAGCGATTCTATCCAAAGAAGTAAATATAAAGAAAAGTATTGTAAAGAAAAACTCTCATTCCGGCAAAACCGGCTTTGAGGGTTTTTGTGTTTTTATATATGTATTACATTTGGGTTTCTACCCTTACTCAAATTTTTCATGCCTTAGGTAATTTCCATATTTCATGTTTGTCATTTTTAACATCACGATAGGAAATATAATAGACTTTATACAGTATAATGCTAAAAAGAGTAAGAAACAACTCAGGTTTTACCCTGATAGTAAGTATTTTTGTAGTATATCCCTATATACAATACACCTATATTCAAGACCACATTAAATAATGTGGTAAGTACTGGAAATACTATATCCACTTTGGTACGTGGTGAAAAAGCACTTAACAGCAAATAAAATGACAGTACTGAAATATTCGTAATACATATGGGCTTATAATCATGTCTGTAAATTACCATGGTTTTTACATTATAAAATGAGCATTCATGTTGATATAGGCTAAATTCGTTTATCCATGTATATGTAATATTTGATATATCCTCCCATGGAACTATCAAATCTATCTTTTTAAATAAATACCGTCCTTTGAGATGACACATTTTGTCACTACAAATGAAAAAGACAAACAAACATTACAAAGCCATACAATGTTCAGTATCGTACAAAAGTTTTTTTGAATTAAATAAATGCCCTTCAAAAATACATATCTTTGCCTTCACCTATGAAAATAAATTACCATGGTGGCAAAGATGAATATAAACAGTATCCATCTATAATATATGCTGTGAAATCTTATACCATTTTTCATATCATACCTCATTTGTACTTACAATGCATCCTTAGGACAACTTCTGACACATTCCATACATAGAATACACTCTGTGCCATTTTTTCTTTTTCTTGAATTGTCCGTCATATCAACATCCATAGGACATACCTTTTTACATTTATTACAGGAAATGCATTTATCTGTATCACATTTTATTCTGACCAAAGAGAAATAACTCATAGGCTTTAGAAAAACCGTTATCGGGCAGATATATTTACAAAATGCTCTGTTATCTTCAAATATATAGGCAAGTGCTATACCTACTATATAATAGACTAAATTACCTATTATAAATGATACGAACATAATTCTATCAAGATGCTTTACCTTTGCAATAAAGAGTGTTGCAACAAAACCTAATGAAAGTAAAAACACTATATATCTTATCCATTCAATATTTTTTCTTTCATGCTTATGAATTTTATATGGTAAAAAATCCAGTATCATTGCCGTCCAACATGCATATCCACACCATCCTCTTCCAAATATGATCGGCCCAAATATCTTTGCCACCACATAGTGAATAGTTGCAGCCTCAAAAACTCCTGTAAAAAGATAGTACCAAAAACCTTCTATTTGCATATTTTCATTCTTTATGATTCCCAAATATATAAGTATATAAAGCCCTACAAGCAATTGTACCACTCTTCTTGCATACTTATATTCTTTTACAAACAAAAAAATACCAAATGATATTGATATTCCTATATAACTGAAATTAAAAATAAAATAAAATTATCCAATGCCAACCAAAAGCACGACAGCAATTGTTTCAAATATAGAAAACATCAGTATAGGCGTAAGTACTTCTTCAAATTATTGTCCTCGATTCATTATATATCTTTCTAAAGTGTATAAATGCTTTGTTTTTTTATTTATAGTATATGTTAAAATTATATCACAAGGAGGGACGACATGAAAGTAATATTGAGTAGAAAGGGAATGGATAGCGAATCTGGAAGAGTGGCAAGTCCAATACTTCCTGACGGTACTTTTACTATCACTCCCTATACCCGATCGAAAAAAAGCAAGAAAAAGATACGAGGATATACAGTATAAAGGACAAAAACTATAAAGATATTATAACTCAGCTTCATCCGGATTTTTGATTTTTGAAAGTTATCCTACCTGTCATCTGGATCCTGATATATATGAAGGTATTAATGATAGACCTGTGGACTGGGTTCCGGCATTTGGGCAATGGGGAGTGCGGCAACACATCTTGATAAATCATGCGTTGATGTCGGTGATGATTTTCTTTTTTTATGGAATGTTTAGACAAACTGAGATTAATAATGGAAAGCTATCCTACATAAAGGGTGCTCCTATCCGCCATATAATCTACGGATATATGGAAATCGGTGAAGTTATAAAGGATGATAAAAAAATTGCTGAAAAATACAATTGGCACCCACATAGTATAGAACCTTTCTATACCAATAACCGTATATACATTTCAAAGAAATGCTCTACATTTCATTATGATGATTCACTGGTACTTACGCAAAAAGATCAGCCACGCAGGAGTGTGTGGCAATTACCTTCATTCTTTGCAGAAAAAGGTATTGCTATTTCTTGGCAAGGTCATACTCATCCCGTTATCAAAGGTGATTCATCAATATTAAAAACTGCCTCACGTGGACAGGAGTTTGTTATAACAACCGACACAAAAGAGCAGGAAGAAAATCTTTCTGACTGGGTAAAAGAAATTATAAACCATAAGTAATAATAAACTTGATTTAAGCCGGATTTTTGCCGGCTTTTTTATATTTGCTCTAAATATATTCTTATTTATTCATTATATCGAATAATGTCATTTACATATTGAAAAAAATCAAATCACTAAATAGATTGAGGATTTACTATATTTTTTATATAATTTATCTATATGTTTTTATTGAAATAGTAATATTTTACAAATTAGGAGGATTTCATTATGTTACGACTACCGGATAACTTCGAGTCTTTTACAGATGCAAGAAAAAGCAGGCTTTATAAAAAAATGAAGGAGCACAAAGACAATGGTGGAAAAATTGTCGGAACTTATTGCTCATTTGTTCCTACAGAACTTATTATAGCTGCAGGTGCCATACCTGTATCACTTTGTGCAACCAGCGAAGAACCTATAAGTGCTGCAGAAGCGCATCTACCATCAAATCTTTGTCCTTTGATAAAGGCAAGTTACGGTTTTGCTCTTACCGATACCTGCCCATATTTTTATTTCTCAGATTTCATAGTAGGTGAAACCACCTGTGACGGAAAAAAAGAAAAATGTTTGAGCTGATGAATGATTTGAAGGAAACCTATGTTATGCAACTTCCATCTTCAAGAGATGAAGTGGCACTTGATATGTGGGAGAAAGGAAATACATAAGTTTTGGAAAAAGCTTGAAGATTTCTATGGAGTAACCATTACCGAAGAAGATGTTAAAAAAGCAATACTATTAAAGAATTCTGAAAGAGATCTTGTACTTGAATACCTTGAGCTTGGAAAACTCAATCCATCTCCTATCTCAGGATATGAAATCGGTACAAAACTTGATACACTTAGTTTTATACCAAGTATGGAAGAGCGTTGTAAAGCAGATAAGGCAAAGAATTGATGAAGTGAAAGGCTAGATTGGGAGGCAAATTATAAAGGGTAAGGTCGCAAGAAAAGCCAAGAATATTGATAACAGGATGCCCAAACGGTGGTGTACGGATAAAACTATTAAAGTATTTGGAAGAGCTTGGTGCTGATGTAGTTGCATTTGATAATTGCAGTACAAACAGAGAAAAAGATAGAAAAAGGTAGATACCACTCTTTCCTGTTGCAAGAGCACTTGCAAAATATCTCAAATATCAATTGCTCCGTAATGAGTCCCTAATGACAGCAGACTTGGCTTTATAACAGATATGGTAGATGAATATCAGGTGGATGGGTGTAGTTGAAATAATACTTCAGGCCTGCCACACCTTCTCCATAGAATCATATAATGTTAAAAAGGCTGTAGTTGCTAAGGGTGTACCTTATCTGAAGATAGAAACAGATTATTCAAAAGGCTGATGTCGGACAGATTAACACAAGACTTGAAGCCTTCCTTGAAACTGTAGCTGTATAAATGAGAGGATAAACTTAGCAAATGGATAAACAATATTATGTGGGTATAGATATAGGATCCACCGCTTCAAAAGTGGTAGTACTTGATGATGAAAAACTTGTCAAATCTTTTTGTATACCTACAGGTTGGAACAGTAAGGAAACTGCTAAGAAAGTATAATGCAAAGGCTTACAGATGAAGGCTTTTCTGAAAATATGAGCTGTGCCGCAACAGGATATGGAAGAATCTGTGTGGATTATGCGGATAAAGTAATTACAGAAATCACCTGTCATGCCAAAGGTGCCTATGCACTGTTTGTAGTTGACGGAACTGTCATAGATATAGGCGGTCAGGATACAAAGATAATCAGCCTTGAAAACGGTATGGTAAGAGACTTTCTAATGAATGATAAATGCGCGGCGGGTACAGGTAAATTTATCGAAGTCATGGCAAACAGATTGGGCACCGACTTTGAAGAGCTTTATGCTCTTGCATCCATGGGCGACTCACTTTCTATAAGTTCCATGTGCACAGTATTTGCAGAATCAGAGGTAATAAGCTATATAGGATCCGGTGAAAAAAGAGAAAATATAGCTGCCGGAGTGATAGATTCCGTAGCCAATAAGGTTATAAACCTCGCTCAAAAACATGGTCTCTCAGGTGAGATCATGCTTACAGGCGGACTTAGCTACACTCCGTATTTTATAGAATTGATGTCACAAAAGCTTGGCAAAAAAATTCATACACATAATCTCGGAAGATATGCCGGTGCCATAGGAGCAGCAATCTCTTTAAGGCCTAAAAACAGCCCCCCTATACAGTTCAAATAAAAATATAAATGACTTTCACATTTCACAAGGCTAAACTTGTATATGTGAAAGTCATTTTAATTTACCATTCAAACAATAACCACTGATGAGTGGCTGCATCACCTTTATTTACATATTTTTATTTCTTCAGCACCGCCTGTTACCAAAGCAGGTGCAAAGTAATATATCTCATTTAAAGGCAGAACTCCAAGCTTCTTTTTTGCCTCATCAAAAAGATTCCGCCTTAATATATCTTCTTCAACCTCACTGTCAACAAGATATTCTACAAACTCCTCCACAGTATATGCCACTACAGAAATCTTTTCTGTAATGTATATCCAAAAAGATATATCATATTCACCGTCACCCAAGATTTCTAAAAGTAAAACAAATCACCAAAGCCTGTCATCATAAAACGGAATTCTTGAATAGTCTTCCTTTTCCAAGCCATCTATAAAAGCTGTCCATATTTTTTTCCGGATCTATAAGCTTTTATAATTCCATCTCCATAATTACCGAAAAGCCATATTCTTTCATAAAAATCAAGAATCTGTCTCATCTACTCCGGCACTGCTGCAAGCAGTTATTATATGCTCCGACGGCTTTTATAAGATTCGTATCCGGCTTGTATTTTTCTATAAACTTATCCCAAACTGATCTTTTATTCTTTTTAAATGAATCGAATAATCCCATGGTACACCTTATATTTCCTCAACCACAACTGTTTCTTCAAGAGTCGTAAGTATAATTTCAAGTATTAATTTACTAAAAGCATAACTGTCTGCTTCTTTGTCTGACTTTTACCAAGTAATAAGCTATGCCACATCCTTCCAATACGCCCGTTTCCATCCGCAAACGGATGAATAAACTCAACTTCTGCATCCTTATTTCCTCAATTCGAGATAACGCTCAATATCTCCAAGCAGTGCATCCAGACTGAAATAACCGCTCTCTCGTGCAACAAGTTGACCGTCCATATATACCAGTACAGTCGGTGCGGAGAAAATGCCCATCTGTGAACTGATTTCCATGTTTTTTCTATATCTACATATCGGGCTTCTACCTCTTTATGCTCACTCATCCACTGTTCCAGCTTATACCGAATGGCATGGCAGGGTCCACATGTATCCGAACCAAACTGAAGGATAAGCACCGGTATTTTCTTTATTAAATCATTAATATCTTCTCTAAGATCATTCATAGTTCAAATTCCTTTCTTATTAATCATATCAGTCAGAGAACATACTGTATCATACCGGACTTTTTCCCATGACCGATTAAACTTCCTATCGCCTACTCAAATATTATCAGTTACATTCGTTTGGAAAAATCCATCTGTTTTGTTTAGACTTCCGAATCCCACTTTTTTTCTATTTCATTTTTGAATAATTAAAATCTCTTTATTTTTTTAAAAAAACTATAAAATTGCCTTTTATACCCTTTGCACTGCGAAGAACTGTATCTATAAAATGATTACCCTTGATTTGATTCAAATATTACCTCACTCCCAAGGTCCTTAAAATACTCTGAAAGCTCTCTTGTATTATCCTCTACAGTTTTTTTAATATATGATTGTGTGTATTTTGCCTCTTTATTACCCAGAGAAAAAAATAGATTTTTATCAGGTAACTTTCTACAAGCATTACTTTTACAATATTCCATAAAGTCATAAAAACCAAAGAGAGCCTGACATACTTGTCACTCTGTCAAATACATCAGTTTTATACATAGCATAAACGGCAAAAAAAGACCTGCAAGCGAATATCCTGTTATTCCTGTAAATTCAGGTTCTCCATCTATCATCTCCTTTGCCTTTGGCAAAAATGTCATCTATAAGCAATCTCAGATACTCATCTGCACCGCCGCTAAAAAGATTTTTTTCTTTAGAATAGATTGAAGGCATATACCATGGTGACATATCATGGTTCCAATCAATATTTCCAACTACAAGTAGATTTAAAAAAAGTGCAACCCATGTTCTGCAATGCCTGATATACATCTTTCTCCATCACCTTCAAAATGTATTAAAAACAATTAAAGGAGAATTTATAGCAGGTGACTTGTATAGGGTGATTTACTTTATCTTTTATATTGAATTTTTTTCTTTATTCAAGCAGTCTCCATACATATAATAACCTTATTTTAATTCTATCTCACCTTTTTAGCCGGTCTGACATATTTTTTTAAGCCTATAATATTCTTCATTATCTTTCTTTTGCTTTTTTTACAAGTTAAATCGAAAATATATCAAGCATGTTATCGCTATTACAACAAAAATACAGGCAGTAGTTACTACAGCCAATATCCTACCTCTGTTCCAATACTTTATACTTATATATAGTCCGTCTGCAATACCCACTATCGGTATCATCTACAAGAAAAATATATTGCTATTCCATATAGTATACCTAAAGGCACATCATAAGTATTATATTCTCTTACTTGGACATCAATGTTCTTATCCTCAGTTAGAATATCTTTTATATCTTCATCATTTTTGCTCATAATTCATATTTCACTCATATTACCCTCCAACCTATTATTATCAGCTTTTTCAAATCTTTCTAATCGTCGATTCCTCGGTAAAATCTTCCGCTCCCCGGAAGAAATACTAACAGCAGTTATAATAAATAAAATTATATCATAAATATATCCCTCTTCAAACATCAAAAAACGGGTTGAAAAACTCAACCCGCCTTTCTTTATCCTTTAACCGCTCCTACCATTATTCCTTTTTGAGAAGTATTTTGCATAAATGGATATAGTGCAAAAATCGGTAGTGATGCCAATACTGTTATTGTCATTCTGATTCCCTTTGGGGAGATACTTGCCATCGCCTTTGTCATATCAGCTCCACTTGAAGCCGTTTTTAATTGTTCTGCAAGTCTCTGTGCCTCGTTCAGATAATTATATAATAAATACTGTAATGTTGTCAGGATTCATTTGCTCTTGTATATATATGATTATCAAACCATGAGTTCCACTGTCCCACCGCTACAAAAACTACAACAGTTGCTATAATAGGTTTGCAAAGCGGAAAAATAATCTTAAAAAAGCATGTAATATATCCTGCTCCGTCCAAACTTGCAGATTCTTCAAGTTCAGGTGGCAATTGCTCTATATATGTTTTTATCAAAATCATATTATAGGCGGAAATCATTGAAGGCAATATATACACCCAAAAATGAGTTCAATAATCCATATGACTTCATTACAATATATGTGGCAATCATACCGCCACTGATATACATGGTAAATACTACAAAAGCGATACAGTATCTTTCGTCCCGGCATCTTGTCCTTAGTAAAAAAAGATATGCCAGAAAAGAGCAACAAAAATACTGATGTTATCGTTCCAACCACAGTTCTTAACAAAGACATTAAAAAGTGCAGGAAAGAATCCTTTTTAATGTTAGAATTTCTTTATAATTACTAAGTGTAAAACCGCTTGGTAATAATACCGTGTATTCACCGATGCTGCTGTTGTATCGCTTAATGAGTAACAAAGAACATACCAGAACGGATAAATACATATAAGTGCAAGCAATATCATCAGGCAATAGTCAAATACTAAAAATACTTTTTCTTGATGTTGAAACTTTCATTTTATTCTTATTCATAATGTCCCCTTAGATAACTGCCTTTGCCTCTTATTTTCTTTTGCAACCATATTTGCCACTAAAAACCAATGTTATACTTACAATTGATTTCACAACGCTGATTGCAACACCATAGGAGTAATCCATATTTTGAAGACCGATTCTATATGTGTAGAGATCCAGTACTTCAATATTAGGCGCTGTTAATGAGTTCTTAAAAAGAAGATATTGCTCATAACCGGTATTTAGAAAATTACCGATATTTAATATAAACAATACTACAAATGTCTCCATCATAGCAGGTAATGTGACATGAATTGCACATTTAAAATGTCCTGCACCGTCAACTTTTTGCTGCCTCGTATTGCTCCTGATCAATTCCTGCAATAGCCGCCATATAAATTATAGAGTTCCATCCCAAAAGTCTTCCACTGCACAAGGAATGACTGAAACCAATATACTGCTTCATTTGATCCTAGTAATGAATTAGAGGCATCTCCAAGTCCAAGCTTTTACTGCAAGCATAGTTATAATTCCGTCCGATGCAAAAAGTGCTGTTACAAGGGAGAAAATAATTACCCAACTTATAAAGTTTGGAAGTGTTGTAAATGTCTGTACAAATTTCTTTACAGGACTGTTTCTGAGCTCATTTAATAAAATCGCCAAGAGCATAGGTAGAGGTGTTAAAACATATATTTATAATTGCAAAAACAAATGTGTTCTTTAAAGCTCTTAAAACATTGTCATCTTTTAAAAATCAGTTTGAAGTACTCAAGTCCTACAAAGTCACAATCAAAAATACTGACTCCGGGTACATAATCAAAGAATGAATATATCCAGCCAAATATCGGAACATAACTAAACAAAAAGACTATTGTGATAAAAGGTATTGCCATCCAAAGCAATTTATAATCTTTTGATCCGCTTTTTCACAAATCCCTTTTTCTGTTCATACCATGCTCCTTTCTGTGTTTATTTGCTCTCTAAACTCTCTATTGCGCTCTTGGAATCCTCCCATGCCTTCTGCCACCAATCAATAGACTCTTTTTACGCTTGCATCGGAAAGCTGCTGTAATAATGCTTCCTTAGCTACGCAAATGCCTCATCTGAATCTGCCTGTATAAGTCCGGGAAGTGCATTCTTTGTGATTTCAATACAGTTGCTGTCAATACGTACTATATTCTTTTGGAATTGTTTCAAGGCACATACGAATTGTTGAATCTGATTTGCTAAGATCCATGTTGTCGCCCTTTTCAACTCCGTTCTTTAAAAGATCACTTGGTAATGAAATACCGAACTGTTCACAAAGTTCCAGCTCAGCTGTTGTAAGGCTGTCTTTCATTACATCTTCATCGTTCCAAAGACTAACTCTTCCACCGTCCGCTAAAACATTGTTGTAATCCCATCCGATAAGATTATCTACTCTTGAGTCGCTGATTCCACTCATCTTCCACTCTTCGGCACGACTTCCGTCAACCTTCATATTTATAGTGTCTTCTGTTAAATGTGGCTTTCCGTCTGAGCCCTTCTCCCAACGTCCTCAACACCTGAATCTGAGCTTCTTTGCGAATTCGCCACTCTGTAAATAGTCAAGAACCATGACAGCACGATCAATATTTGGTGAATGAGAAGATACAAATAAGTATTTTCCTGTCCATCCTGCTCTGTTTTGCTCATTTACCCATCCTAATTTTTGAAGGTAAAACAACATACCTTTATCTGTTCCTTATTGTTGCTGTTATATGTTCCGAAGTACCAGTTTACAGTACCGCCGATATACTGGCCCTTAGTATACTTTTCTGTAAGATCCTCACCCTTTGTAATAAAGTTATCAGGATCTAATAATCCTGCTTTGTAAAGCTTGTTATAGAATTCTACACCCGACCAGAAAGGTGTTTTAACATTCTCATCCTTATCATACACATCAACCACAAGTGCATTTGTTCTGTGCATCCTGAACATAAAGTCCGTCTTCAAGGTTTAAATATCCCTCTCCAAGACATCCTTTAAAGAAATAAGTATGAAGGTCCGCATCATTATATGCACTCATTGCATAGGTTTCTGCACCGTCTTCTGTCTTAGGATAAATCTCCTTCATTTTCTTCAATGCTTCGATATATTCATCATCATTAGTGATTGTTGGTGCTCCAATCTGCTTGTATAAATCCCATCGTACAACATAACCGTACTGAACTACAGAACCGTAGCTTTTTGCATAATCTTTAGAAACAACTCTAGGTGTAACAAAGTACTGTGCCTCACCATTGTCACCTTTAAACTTTTGCATGATTTTATTTCTGTAATCCATTCCGTCGGAGAATATATTTGGTGCGATATTCTTATAATCCACAAGGTTTACCGCATGTTTTCCCTTTAACACACCTTCGATATTTCCATCCGATATCTGCACGATATCGCAAGTATTTCCGCCTGATAAATCAAGGTTTAAGCTTTCCTGATCATAGGCCTTTGTTGTAATTGTACAGTTAAACTTTTCCTCAACCGCCTTGATTACTTCTGTAGGCCAAGCTCCTGTAGAAGAATCCGATAAAGATAATCCACCTATAGTAATATCCACATGATCTGCTGTGCTTACTTCCTCAGGACTGTTTGCTGCAGTTTTACTTCCCGATGCGGAATCGGCTTTTCCTCCGCCACATCCTACCAAACATGATGCTGTTAATGCAACAACACCCTAAAATTGCTGTCAATTTCCTTGTTTTCATGTACTTTTCCCTCCTTGTAGCTTCTATGAAGCATTCAATGTTGAATCTACATCAATTCACGTTCAATTTGTTCGTTTTGATTTCGATTATTATTTTGTACCGGCCGTTAAAAATATTTCTTATTGAGCAAAAATATTTTCTCTATCTAAGATAGAATTATATTATCATTTTTAGACAGTTTCTTAAAATGTTTTTATATTATTTGTCGATTGACTATTTTATCGTTTTTATTCTAAAATCAAAAACTTGACATATTTTATGATTATTGCACTTTGTACCATAAAAATATGTCAAGTTTTAGACTTCATTATTATTTTTTTAATAATTTTATATAGCTAAACTCTTTTCTTTATTTGTCATTTCGACATATTGATTAAATCGTATATGTACAACCAAGCCTAATTTAGGATCTGTTTCAACAGACATTCTGCCCTTTATCTCCCATACAGCAACTCTAAGCGTTTTGATACATTTGCAAGTCCTATATGATCTGATGTTTTTAGAGGTGATTTTTATTTTTGTTTCTTATTTGACTAAGCTCTTCTTCATTTAAGAATATCCCGCTGTTTATCACCTTTACATCCATACAATCATTACATTCTATCACAACTTCTATTGTACGTATCCCTTCCTGACTGCTTCCATGTACAAAGCAATTTTTCAATCAATGGCTGTAATATAAATCTTGGAAACTCCAACTCATATAATTCTTTTTTACAACTCATTTTATATTCCATATCATGCCCATATCTAAGTTGCATCATAGCTGCATAATTCTCCAAGAATTCCACTTCATTTTTTGACTTTCCACGTTAGGCTTTGGATTCCTTTAGTACAGGTGTAATTATTTTTCCAAGCCTTACCAAAGTATCCGCAACTATTGTATTATTGGTCATCATTGCCATCCAACGTATAGAGTTAAGTGAATTTAATAAAAAGTGAGGGTTCATCTGATATTGAAGAGCCATAAGCTCTTCTCTTCTTTTTCATCTTCTACCTGTTTTAATCTTTCTATATACGCTTTTATACTTTGTGCTGTGGAATATAATTCCTCATTTAACCCTATCCAGCTCTTCCCAACCAAGTTTTTTTCGGTTTATCAATATTAAACTCCTGATTTTTAATATGATGCATATTTTTTCATAAGCAGTTCTATCGGCTGAGTATATTTTTCTGCTCCAAATGACAGCAACAGTGACTGTCGCTACTATAGCCAGTATAATTACAATAATACCGAAATCTCTGATTTCATTGGCATCTTTTAAATATTCTTCTTTGGGAATCATATCACATAATTTCCATCCATAAAAATCAAGTGGATATTCAATATTTTGTGTATCCGTACTTGTATAATATCCCTTGCCCAGCATACTCTTATCGACATCTGAAATTATTTGACCTTTTTATCCACCAATATAGCCCTGTTGTCATTAAAGGCAACCGCCCTATAAGTACTTTGAATATCTATTTCATTTATTGCAACAAAAATAAAGCTCTCTTCTTCAAGGTTTATATTTACACCTACCGCCTTTATACCTACCAAAGAAGGTGTCTGTGACATTATTTTAAAAGGGCTTGTGTCATTTATATCCAGCTCCCAGCTTGGTACCCAAGTAGTATATGGATAATTTTCTTTTACCTTTTGTAAAACATTTAAAATTTCTCCGGATATTTCAGTATCACCGGTACGGTTTTTACCAAGTGCGGAAGAAACAATTCCAACTCCGTCTCCTTTTAATATTCCCAAAAGCTGAAATTTCTCTGTTTTACAAGCATTTCCGAATGAAAACTCTCGGAAATCTTCATTTTCAATCTGCTTTTCGTCTATATTGCTGTTTGGATATTCATATCCGAACTCCCAGACAAGATCCGATATTACATATTTATTCAAACACAGTTCCGCATTTTTTAAAATATTTTCCAGATCCTTTTCAGCCTGTTCAAAGTTTAATAAAACAAGCCTTTCATTTCCGGCTTCCACCTTTTCCACAAAGTAGTGGTATGTGATGTAGAACATAAAGCTGATTATAATTATAAAGCTTCCGAGAATAGACAATAAAACCTTTTGTCTCCAATTCATACGATTTAACGGTTTAATTTTCTCCATCTTGCCGGTGACTCTCCTGTCTGTTTTTTAAAGTATCTTGAGAAATACTCCAAGTTCTGAAATCCGTTCTTTTGTGCAACCACAACTACCTTCTCATCAGTATTCATCAAATCTTTCATGGTTGCAAGTAACCTTATTTCATTTAGATACTCAATATAATTTTTTTCCGGTTTCCTGTTTAAACAGATACGAAAAATAGCTTACAGAAAGTCCTATAGTACGTGAAATATCTGTTAAGGTCAAACTTTCTCTGAAATGTTCCTGCATATACTCGATTGACTTTTGAATCAATGCCTTACCGCTGTTTTCATCAATATTTATCTCATACTGCTGTACATAGGCTCTATCAAACCAGTCTTTTAAATTCTCAGCTTTTCTACGACTGCTGTGCGTGATTTTAAAACGAACTCCCAAAAAATCACCTATGGAATTATTGATTCTCTTTATTCTCTCATCCATCTTTTTTTCTGTACTTCTGTAAAAAACACAGAATTCCTTGTCCTTTAGAGGAACCAACATTTCTCCCGGTATCTGACGGTTAACCAGTTCATATATAAAATCCATTGCAAGTTTATTTATCTTATCTTTATTTTCTTCCTCCAGACTAAAACAGCAATAAATGTTCGAATATTTCAAAAATCATCCTCCAAACTGATTACGGCATCTCCCAAAAGATATTTTGATATAATATCCTCAGGTTTTTCTAAATCAGGTATCAACTTTTTAGCTGTCCTTCCGATACTTATAAGATATTCTTTTGTCTGTTCCAGTACATTACATACTTCATCTATACTTATACTTGCCTTTTAGTACATATGCATTGATATTATATGGTATCAATTTCTTAGGGTTTCAAAAATCATTCAGGCAGGAAATTACTATGATCGCACATTCCTTATCTATTTCTCTGACTCTTTTAACAAGTTCAAGACCGTCCATTCCTTCCATTCTAAGGTCTGTTATCAATATGTCAGGATGTATCTCTTCAAAGAGCCTGTATGCTTCCATACCGTTGTCTGCCAATGCTGCAACTTCCATTTCATATTTACTCCATGGAATTGAATTTTGTAAAACCCAATCTTACTAATAATTCATCCTCAGCAAATAAAAACCTTATACATTTCTACCCCCTTTATTTGTTTCTCTAACTTGTTATCGTATTTTATATTGTATCCACTAAATCCGATCCGCTGATTATTTGGCTCCAGCGATTTTTCTCGTTTATCTGCTTTTATCCCCAAAATACGGTAATCTTTTTCTCTTCAAGTTCTTCAAGGCAAGGTATTTTCCCATCCAAATAATTTAAAAACTCTTCTTTTTGTACTTTCTAATCTTGTGATGACTCCGCCAAGCTTTTTACATCCATAAGCTCATATCCCCATGGCTTTTGCATCGCTCATCCATAATTTTTTTCTCTGAGAGTTTTCATAATCTTTAAGATTTTCTATTGTATCCGAATTTCTTTTTCACAGATAGTTTTTTTAATGTATACAAATCACTTGCTTCATATGAAGTTTTTATGCGTACTCCTAAATCCGCTTTTATGCTCAAAACCTCTGCCAGTTTTTTTCATAATATGAAAACAGTTCCAAGTATAGACTGCTTTTGCACTTTCCATGACACTTAATCTTAATTTATTATAATAATCCTTAGTAATTACAGATGCTTTCTTTACATGATAATCAAATATCCCTGTCAGAGGATCTTGATAAAAGTAGATACTTAGAAGGATTTTTCGCAGCTTGATTTGATTCTCCTTTGGAAAAGCGAATCAAATCTGTCAAGCACCATATAAAGTCATCTAAATATCCGCCTGTACAATTTTTGGAATTCTTCTTTAAACTCCTTACTGTCATAGTTTTTTTATGAAATCCCAACAACTGAATAAAAATAACTCCCGGCAAAACCGCATCTATAGGTGTCTCTGCACCGTTATCAAGCCAGGCAGTACATAGTACTTCATCCAGTTTAAACGCCTTACATGTTTGAAGTGCCGATATTGTACATTCAAAAGTTTTTGAGTAGTTTGGAGCTATTCCGTTCCATACCCATGATCCTCCCGCAAAAATCACATTATTTGAGATTTGCATATGAACTTTCAACATCTTTTCATATATCTTTTCATCATTGTGATAATAATCCCAATATACAAGTCCAACTTCATTTTCAGGCTTTTTCCCAAAGGCTACAATCAACATTGTCATCACTTTCATAATATCCCTTACCTGTGTTTGCTGTTATATATATCGCTCCACATCATAGGGTTTAAGTCCAACTTTTGGCATATATCAAGGACCTTTTTACAATGTCTCTTTTATTAACATGGAACTCTTTTTCATATCCGTTATTTTTAAGATAATTTCAAGACCCAGAGAAACAGCCTCATCCATTCCAAGATGTACACGCTTTGTAGAAAAACTCTCCTTTACAGAACGCAGTAATTTTTCAATAAAAATATATGTTTCTTCTTTTTCCTACTTCCAGGATATCCACTGAATCCTTTTGATGTTCTCTTTCCCCGCCATTTTAGGGTTATTATGTAAATGTGCCAATGTCTGAATACATGGCACAAGTTCAATTCCGAATACAGAAGCTATATGAATCTATCTCTTTGATTTCCTCTTTTGTGTATCTTCCTCGATATATTCCAAAATAAGGCTCATCGGCTACCCCATAAGTGTCCTCAGTATAGAGCATAAGCACATTCATTCCAAGTTTTGCCAGAACTCGAATAATGCTTTTTCACTTTTTTTCTACTCTAAATACAGCATTTCTTGAACAGTCAAGCATAACACCGTTTTTCTAAAAATATGCCTTCTCCGTATTTTCATATGTGTTTTTATCTAAATTACAAAGTATCTTTGTCAGCCTCTGTAATAATGAGACAGTTCTTTCACAGATAATACTTATAGCATTTCCTTCTTTTTACCGAAAGTTCATCGCTTTCACAAAATTCTACATTAATATCCAACTGCTCGGTACTTTTGTTTATATTCATCTATAAGTATTCTTGTACCGGTCTTTAATTTATCTTCTGAAAGTCCGTATTTTTACATAAAATTTTCATTACTCATACTCCTAATTATTTTTATCAGTATACTCCAACAAAAGACATTACCGTGCCACCCTGGAATCTTCAATTTCTATAGTAAGATTATCAGTCTTAGTACCTTTTAAATCAATAATTCTCTTATATCCTATAGTGGTTCCTTCTGAAAATTTTTATTTTATTTCCTGACTCATCGTTAAAAATACACATTGAATTTTTTTCAACTCTTTGACTGAAGGTTATTGCTTCTTTTAAAACTAAATAATTCAGTTTCTTACACTCATCAAATTTTATTTCAATCAGTAATTTATTATCACCTTCTTTATTCATAAAAATATGTATTATAATCATCTGTTAGCATCACGTCAGGCGAATTACCTCTACAATCATGCTCCGGAACAGTCGTAATCAATGCATTTTTTAAAAAGGTTATTTTTAAATGTATCATTTATAAACTCACCCAATCTCTTTTAAGAAGGCTATATCTTTTTCATGAATTTTTCCGTTCTTCATAGGGGAATATTCAATAAAAGAGTTGTATTTCCACCAACTGATTTTTAAATATATGTCTTTCAGATTCTCAAATGAACGAACTTTATCATCCTCTTCTTCATGATAAAACCAGCCCGGACGAATGGATACATCTGTTTCCGCCGGATACCACACAAGCTCTTTTTCATTTTTGAGACGCTCTCTGCTTTCCAAGATCTGACTGAGTCTCATCCAAAGGTCTGTCTCTAAACTCTTCATTGTCTTCATGCTGGCTTAATTCGGCTGTAATTGACGGATCTGTCAGTATCTTTTGCAACAACACCCATTCACTTTCTCTGACTTCACTCGGCCTCATTTCCACACCATCTTACATCAGGTCCGAAATAGAAATAACTGCATTAGGCTGTAGTTCACGCATTACTTTATAGTATCTGTTCCAATCATACTTTTGAACCTCACTGTTAGCTCCTTCACCACATGCACCGTCAAGCCAGATAGTGTAGAGTTCTCCATACTCTGTCAACAGTTCTGTAAGCTGATTTCACATAGTAATCATCATACTCCTTACCTTTTTCCATAGCTACTGTTATTTCTATCCCACGGTGAAAGATAAACACCAAATTTTTAGTCCGAATTCTTTACATGCTTCAGCTGCTTCTCTAACTATATCACCGTTTCCGTTCTTGTATGGTGAATTCTTTACACTATGTTCCGTATATTTTGACGGCCAAAGACAAAAACCGTCGTGATGTTTGCAGGTAAGAATCAATCCTCTTCATACCGCATCTTTAGCAGTCTTTACCCATTGCCTTGCATCAAGCTCTGTAGGATTAAAAATGGATACATCTTCTTTTTCCGTCACCCCATTCACTTCCTGTAAAAAGTATTTACTGTAAATGAATAAAACAAAAACTCCATTTTTCATATGTAAGCTGTCTCTCACTTGGAACCGCCTTAATTAGTCTTATATCTTCTTCTATTCCGATATAGCTCATTATCTTTCTCCTTGTACTTTATATAAATTTTTTTCTTTATTAAAGCTATCTATCTATAAATTTTATCATATTATAGACGATAATATCATTTTTAAACATTAACTTAAATCATTTTTATTTATATTTTTATAAAAACTTTATTTTTTTGTGAGATTATTTTATATGAGCTCACTAAAAAGACATACACATTTAAAATGATATGTCTTTAAGACTTTTTATAACATAAAGATAAAAATGTATAAAAACGTGAAATATAAAAAGTGGGCTGAAAAATCAACCCACTAAAACACTTTTACATAATTATATTATCTATAGCATCAAACGGAATTTGAAAAATTTATAATTGACTCCATACAATCAAAAATCGGCTTTAAACTCCTCATCTTGACATAGCAGCCTTGCCTCACGTAAACGTTTCCTTGCCTCTGTGGCATCTTTTATTAAAAGCTACATACATGAACACATCAAGTAGTATAAAATACTCATAGTAAGCATCCGTCTCTCTGTACTCGTCAGGCTTGCTGTCTGTATACACTCTTGTGCTTTCTTCATATTTTTTGAGATGAAAATAGCAAAGACACAAATTCAACCTTCTTGCCATCTCCACTTCAGACATCTTTTTCAAGCGAACTTCCAAAACTCTCAAATATATTTTTGCCTCAACATAATCCTTCTTTTTCATAAATGCAAAAGCTATGTTCAGCTTTTTGCCATATTTTTGATATGTTTTGATTTTTGTAGTCTTCTATAGTATTCAATTTATCAATGCACTCATCAAACTTACCTTCATCAAACAGCGATCACGAGCTTATTTATTTTCTTTATATATACTACATTGTAGATTAGATTAAACAAAATAGCTCCCACAAAAATGATTACTGCTGACACTATATAAATTACAAAAATTTGTCTGCCGTTGAGCTCCAAGTCTTATCTCACAAACTAGGAGTATGCTTGCATACATGATTCCCATAACTAAGATGCTTAGAAATCTCTTCATGTTCTCACCCATCCCACAAAATTATAGCTGATATAATCTTGTATATTTCTCTTCTATATAATCTAAGAAGTAGTTTACATTAAATTCTTCACCTGTTACCATCTTCATAAGCTCAGGCGCTTTCATATCTGAATCCATAGGTATGAATATTTTTCTTTAACCAGTCCATAACTTCGTCAAATCTGTTATTTTCAAGTAAATTATTACATCCAAATCCTTTTTCATTGCATGCACATACTGTGCCGCAAATGCTGTACCCAGAGCATAGGTAGGGAAGTAGCCGAAGCTTCCGTCTGACCAGTGTACGTCCTGTAAGATACCAAGCTTATCATTTGGTACATCTACACCAAGATATTCCTTATACTTGGCATTCCATGTTTTATCCAATCCTTCTGTAGATGTAGTACCGTTAAATAAGCCCTTTTCTATCTCATAACGGATCAAAACATGCAAAGGATATGTAAGTTCATCAGCTTCCGTACGAACAAATGAAGGCTTTTGATACATTGATTGCCTTATAAAAATCTTCAAGGCTTTATATCACCTAACTGCTTAGGGAAGTATGCCTGTAACTTAGGATAATTATATTTCCAAAAAGCCATAGTACGTCCGAGGTAGTTCTCACATAGACGTGACTGTGACTCATGCATTCCTGAAGATACACCCTCTGATAAAATCATTCCGTCATACTTCGGATCTATATAGTTCTCATAGTATGCATGTCCGACTTCATGTACTGTTGAAAGGATGGCGGAAGCTACATTATTTTCTATATATTTTGTAGTTGTACGACAATCATTCTCACAAGTCCAGGAAGTAAACGGATGCTCAGACTCATTTTGATAACCCCATGAAGAGTCAAAATGTACATACTTCAGTAAATCATCCATAAACTTTTTCTGATCTTCAATAGGAAAGCTTTGATGTAAGAAACTCGTTTATCTGCTTTGCCTTTTGTTACCTTCCCTATAAGCGGAACCAATCTCTCTTTAATGCATTAAAGAATGCATCATATTTTTCTTCGTCCATACCCGGCTCATAATCATCAAGCATCTGATTATAGATACTCTTGTCGCTGTTTCTGTATCCGTATAATCTTTTTTGGCTCTCTATTACTTTCTTCAAGTATGGCTCAAATATAGAATAGTCAGCTTTTGATTTTGCAAGTATCCATGCATCAAACGACTCATCACAAAGCTTTTTAAATGCAACAAATTCTTCCTTAGGTATGCAAACTGTATCCAGTGCTCTCTTATAATAAAGCTCTACAGCACGTCTGTCTTCATCATTTACCTCAGGATCATCTTTTAATTCTTTTCAACAGCTCAACTATTTCTTTATCTGTTTCTAAACTGAAGAGTTCTCCTGCCAAGTACGCCGATCTTTTCATCTCTATACGCGGCTCCTGCACTTGGTGCAACTGTCTGCTTATCTATTCCGATAATATTTAATGCCATTTGGTATGCAGAACATTTAAAATAACCGGTCCTGATACTTTTTTTAATTTTTCTTTGTAGATCATATTTTTCCTTTCGTAATTTTATAATTTACTTTTTCCAATGCCTGCTCTATATCAGCTATTAAGTCACGGACATCTTCTATTCCGACAGACATTCTGATAAGGTCAGGTGATACTCCTGCCGCTTTAAGTTCATCATCATTCATCTGTCTATGTGTTGTAGATGCAGGATGAAGTATACAGGTTCTTGCATCTGCCACATGAGTAACGATTGCAATAAGCTCCAAAGAGTCCATAAACTTAACTGCCGCTTCTCTGCCCCCTGCGATTCCGAATGATATAACACCACATGAGCCGTTTGGAAGATATTTTTTAGCCAACTCATGCTGACTGTCATTTTCAAGTCCTGAGAATGATACCCATGATATCTTAGGATGTTTTTCAAGATGCTTTGTAACAGCAAGTGCATTCTCAAAATGTCTCGACATTCTTAAATGCAATGTTTCAAGTCCGACTCCAAGATAGAATGAATTCTGAGGTGAAGGAATCGCTCCGAGGTCACGCATAAGATTTGTTGTCATCTTTGTAATATATGCCCCCTTACCGAAACTTTCTGTATACACTATTCCATGGTAAGTTTCATCAGGAGTTGTGAGCCCTTTATATTTATCTTTATACTTGCTCCAATCAAAGTTTCCGGAATCTACAACAACTCCTCCAAGTGCATTAGCAGTACCGTTCATATACTTTGATGTTGAATGTGTTACGATATCAACTCCCCATTCAAAAGGTCTGCAAAAATATCGGTGTAGGGAATGTATTATCAACTATAAGAGGTACACCATGCTCATGTGCAGCTTTTTGCGAACTTTTCAATATCCAAAAATTCTAAGTGCGGATTTGTATAGTCTCGCCAAATACAAGCTTTGTATTCGGTTTAAATTTATTAGCAAGTTCCTCCGCTGAAATATCAGGATCCACGAATGTAGACTCTATACCCATATTTTTCATTGTGTTGGCTATAAGATTATATGTTCCTCCATAGATAGCTGAAGAAGCAATGACATGATCTCCCTGCACCTGCTATATTAAGTATCGCATAAAAGTTTGCCGCTTGCCCTGATGATGTGAGTATAGCCGCTACACCGCCCTCAAGTTGACAAATCTTTCTTGCTACGGCATCATTTGTAGGGTTTGCAAGTCTTGAATAAAAATATCCGCTTTCCTTTAAGTCAAACAAATCTCCCATCTGCTGTGAAGACTCATATTTAAAGGTTGTAGATTGCACTATCGGAAGAACTCTGGGCTCACCGTTTTTTAGGCTCATAACCGCCCTGTACACATATTGTATTTATATTGTATTTTGACATTAGTATTTCTCCTTTATATATATATTTCGTATTTGATTTTATGCAGGTATGCATCCCTTACTCTATACGAAAATGAGTATACTTTTATTATCGGAATAATATCAAATATAATGTTTCTATCTATGTACAATATTTAATATTTTTAATGCACGTAAGAGAGTTTGAATATATAATACTTGTTTTATTCTTTATTTTTTACTTATGGATATGTTATCCATAACCGCTTCCCCACCTGCCTGCAATACACCGCTAAATGCACCTTATCAATTCATCTCTTTTCCTTTGGAAGTTTAGCCAGCTCTTTATAATTATCCCTGACATTTTTAATAAGTTCCCTCCAAAATTTTTTAAATGTTTTTGCTTCTGTCTCTTCAATCAGAGCAAACACTGTAGAGACCAAAAGACTCCCTCGTTTCATCATCAGTTTTTCAAGCCAGGTTCCCTAATGAAACATTTATAAAATTGCTCATATCATCCAGTTTAGACTCAACAAATTCATCTCTCATTACTTCCCAGGTCATAGCATCATGCTGAAAAATACCTTTTACTACTCTTTACTACCTTTTGCTCACCCTCATTTGAAAGTAATTGACCTATTATTGATGTCTGAGGGACTATACTGTATATTTTATTAACAATCTGTTTATATTCTTCTGTATTAATAATCTCCTCCCTAAACCCAGGGCCGTCATTATTATATATTTTAGTAATACGCTTCTTTATTTCATCATTACAAAAAGCTGCTGCATACATTGCAAAATTTCCACCTTTTGAATGCCCGCCAAGCATAAATCACCTTTTAATCAGCTTTTGATACATCATTTAAATAATCAAGCGTCCTTTGTTCCCTCCGTTTCCGACATACAACTCATCATAAAATCTTCTTTCCAGCCTGTTATAGTGCTGTCAGTGCCACGAAAAAGCTAGTATAATTAGTTTTATCGGAAGAAAAATGTTACTGCAGAAAAATTGTTTTATCTTTATCAAAATATCTCTATAATATCCAACTTTGTCTCCCTAATCGCTCCCCCGCTACCATATAGTTCAAGTAAAAGAGGTGCCTCTCTGTAAATTGTCCTTTCTCTTATTTCTTCCAAAGAATGTTTCTCACAAAATGTATCTCAGTACTTCGTCAATACTGTATATTCCTTCAGTATCAGAAAACAACTCATCAAAAATTCATATAAGATATATATGACAGTATTACATTATCTATATCATTAAAAGGTGATACCGATAAGCTTACATCATTTCTCCATTTTAAATAATCCAATAATTCCATATTTATATTTTTTCCTCTTTTGATCACAAAAATGATACAATAATGTATCTTAGTCTTTCATTACTATCCATCGACCTGACTTAGTTGAGCCCTCTCTTATATAACACCATGAGCTTTTTAAATTTCTTATATGGTATCTCACTCCATCTGCGGTTATCCCTTTAATTTCATTTGCTATTTGTTCTGCAGTAATACTCGGATCGTTCTTCATAAGATATAATATACTTTCTTGTACAACACTTTTTCTTTGCAGTTTCTTTGGTAGTTTCTGTTTGGTAGTACTACAATTAAATTTATCTAAAAACTCTTTATTTATCTCCATAACTCGCATTTGTATAGTTATCTTCTTCATTATCAGGATAAAACTTAAGTTCCGGAGAACCATTCTCTAATAGTGCATCTTTTGCACGCCTTATACCTGACCCGTAAGACTCAATCCAAGTTTAATGAAAAATATATCTTTAAGCTCTTTTATTAAGATACTGTCTTCTATCAAAACTTCTATCTTTATTAAGAGACTTAATTGTTACCGTGGGAGCAGTCGATTACGATTTACAAAAAGAAATTCTGTCGCTATAAACATAGATTCCTACATACTCAGGCGTATCATATTCTTTTATGCAAAAATAGCATTTGTCGCAAGTTCTTCAAAAAGCTGTAAGAGGATAATTGTATATAATTTTATGCTCAATTTTATCAGCTTCCCTTATAGTGTAAGAGGTCATAATACTTTCTTCAAAAATATTTGCTGACCTGTTTTGCCTGTATCCAAATTGGTCCATCAAATTTTTTTGACTCCATTTTATCTGTTGTGTTAATTTCTCTTATAATTTCAACATGGTATTTTCGAATAAATTTATTTGGTGTTTTCTGCAAACATTAACACGGCAAAATTCTTAGCTCTATACCCTCCATACTTACTCTCATTTATTAGGCCCATACTCTTTGCCATATCAAGTTTTGACATCTCTCTAATATCTTTTTAGCTCCTGTATGAATCAAATATTCTTTCTATATATTCGTAGCTTAAATCATCTATAGTAGCTGTGTCCATTCAGATTTGAACAAAAAGAAAAGTTTTATGCAATTTCTTCAAAAGTTCAAATTCTTCTACTATATTAGGGAAGTCTTGAATCTCTGCTCTACTCTAATATATCTTCCCATCTTTTAACCTAATATCTTTGTCCTTTTTCCGCCCTTTTCTATTGTTTGAAACGGTCCATTACTACCACTTTCTATTGCAACAACAATATAATACGCATTATCAATTTTATCAGTAATAATATGGTAGCTTATCTTAGGATAAATATTTTGAAAGTAAAGATTTTTAATTCATTTTTCAATTCCTTCTGATTTTAGATTCTTTTTATACCCTCTATAGGCCTTTTTAGGAGTGCCTTTTCTCCGTTTCCTTATTATCAACTTCTTCAATTCCAATAAACAACAATCCAATTTCATTATTCATGTAGTTATCTGGCAAAAGCACAAGCAGTTTTTAGAATTTTTATCTCTAAAATTTAGCGACTTTTTATATTCACTAGAACTGCTTTCTACTCTGATTTTCAAGAATGTCGTGAGCCATTCTTCTTTATATCTAAAAAGCTGCATAATACCCTCTTTTTCAATTTTTAATATATTATAGCACTTTTATGGTCTTTCTCTACTTTCTGTAAATTAACAACCATTTATTATTTATTTTTACAAATCATGGGTGATTCTTACTGTATCAAAATATAATAAGAGCGGATTGAAAATCAACCCACTCTTACATTTAAAAACTCATATTAAATTTCTTAATTTATGCTTCAACTCCCCAAACTTCAATCTGTGTAAGTGCCGGGAACGGAGATTCTCCCTCCGCCTTTATAAGATTTTTCAAGCACAAGGCTTTTTATTTTTCTTTCCTTTATCTGAAAAGCACTGTGGCTTTTTCGGATTTTTCGTTTTTAGCGTTTCACTGCTGCCGTCATCAAAATTAATATCTGCACTTACCCAATAATTATCATGAGGATAATCCGCTCTGAGAGTAAGCCTCTATTTCATTTACAAGTACTCTCTTCCAAAATCAATGGTAAGAGCTGCTTTTGGGTCTCTGTTAATACTAACTCTGATAAGGATATTTACCATGAGATGAATTTGCATACATTCCGTCTATAGCATTTCTGCGGCAAAATACCGCCCTCACCTCTGGTTTCCACATTAGCTGATGCATGAGGATAAAAATGTATTATTCTCATGCTGATCATAAACATTTAATGCAAGGTTTTTTACTTTACTTATCTCCTCATCGGTGGCATATCTTGCTTCAATATAATGGACCATTCCTGTAAAGCTCTTCGGTGAATAATTCGGTCTGTTATTTGCAGGAGGAATGAAAAATTCAATACTTCTACCTGAATATAGATAAATGCCTCTCTCATACTGTCCTCAAAACGTACTACACAGTATCTTCCGGCTTTATCCGTATCAAGTACTATTCTGTCTCCATCCATGTATTCGCTGCAATATACCAGTTCAGCCTTATTATCTCCCTCAAATCCGCAGGCTCTTTCTATCTCTCCGCTACCTACTATTTTAAGTTTAATCATATCTACTCCTATTAAAAATTCTTACCAATACATTTTTCCAATCAGGTCTTGAAAGCCTTTTGTAAGAGCCTCCATGAAGAAATAATCTCCCCAGATAACACATTCATCCACACCGCTGTTTTTACAGGTATTATAAGGTGTTTTCTTTGCTATGTTCCATGTAAAAAGCTGACCGTTTGATATACTCTTTATCTTTAACCTGATAATTTTTTTATAAGAGAATACATGATGCCACTGAGGTATAGTATGCTTTTTTCTTCATCCAAATATTTACTCATCTCCAAAAATCCGCATACTGCAATTGCAGCTGATGATGAGTCTCTGGCTGTTCATTTTTCATCACTGTCTCCAAAGCACAAATCCCAGTACGGGCAAAGATCTGTAGGCAAATGTTTTTAGGAAATACTTTGATACTCTCTCAAAATATTTTATATATTCCTTTATCTCCTGTGTTTTTATATGCGATGGCGGTTCCGTAAATTCCCCACGCCTGTCCTCTTGCCCATGCGGAAGCATCCTCATATCCTTGGCATGTAGCACCATGTGAAAATTCACCGGTATCAGGATCAAAGAATATTGTATGCCAGGTTGAATCATCATCTCTTATTATATGTTTCATTGTAGTAAGTATATGGTTTTTGGCAATCTCGGCATAATGCTCATCCTTTGTTACTTCGCTTGCCCAGTAGAGCAGCGGTACATTTAACATACAGTCAATAATAAGTCTGGCATTATCTCTTGCCCACATCTCTCCCCAAGCCTGGATATATTTTCCCTCAGGGCGATATCTGCTGCAAAGTTGATCTGCAGCCTTTATTGCGGCTTCTTTTGCATTTTCATAAGAGATTAAACTGTAAGCCGCTACACAGGACGGTATGTAAAGAAATCCCATATCATGATGATCTATATAATGTCTTATATTTATACGATTCAAAAACGAGTCTGCCTGTTTCTTTCCTGCCCTTTCAAACAACTCTTTGTCCGCAGCATTTTTTGCATTTTCATAGGAAAGCCATACCTCACCTGTCCAAAATCCGCTTGTCCAATCAGTATTAATACCGGGTGTATAAAAATTCCCTTCGCTGTTTGCAGGCGGAAAATGCTCTTCAAATTCGGGTAAATTGTTTTTCACCTGTTCCATACACATATCCAGAGCCTCTTTAATCATTGTATCCGATGCTTCCGGATATTTTTCCAATAAATTAATATCAATCCATTTATCCACTTAATCAATCTCCTTTTATCCTACCATTTAAGCACTGTCATATACTCAGGATTTTTATGAAATGCACAAACCATAGTTTGTCCGAGTCCGTATACCCTCTTATTCCGTTTAGTCACTATGATTTCTCATATCATTTTTAATGAGAACCACCCCTGTATTTCTCCTTGTTTCTTGTAATTACATATCCTTGGGCTGTATCCTTTGAAAGCATAACATCATAAGCAAAAATTGTATACATCTTCTTTTACGATCTCTATCTTTTGATTTTCCCTATTTTTTTACAATCACTGTAGTTAAAAAGTATGAACTGTTTGTATTTACTTTAAGAGCACTCGTTTCTTCTATTTGATTATAATGTCTTGAAAGCAAAGAATTTGTAATTTCAGGTAATAATTCACCTCTTTTCATCAAAGCACATTACACTAAACTCACATCTTTCTCCCTTGCCCTATTATCACATTTATTTTCTTTTTAGGCTTATATTCTTTTCCGAAGGCAAAATGCTGTGATAAGTCATTTCTCTTATTTCCGATAATTTCATCACTTATAATAATGATATCGGATGTCGGTGCTACTGATACGCCTTCTAAGAATCACATTCAAATCCATATACCCACAGTGAAAAGCCTTCAAATAACAGCCGGTTTTCCTTAAAAACAAAAAGTATTTCCCATGGAAGGAGGTAAACTTTTATAAATCCATGAATCCATGCACTCCGCATATTCACTGTTATTTATAATGGGCACATTGTGGACCTGACTCTCTTAAGTCTGTATCTTTCCTCTACATCTTTATATGTAAACGTCCGCTGTCCCTAAGTATTTCCTCACCTTCAAACCAAAGTTCCATATGAAGTTTGTCCTGATGTCCGTGCCCTCCGCCAAGGCTTCCGTTTCTAAAATAAATAAAGTCCGAATTCTCCTTATATGAGTCTCTCCATATTGCTTTCACCGCTTTCATGGCATACTATAAGACCTCCGAGAGTCTTTTACTTTCTAATTTTTCATAAAATACTATTCCCTCAGTTCCAAAAAGCCATGCACTTTCAAAGTCAAGCTTTATTATAGCCTGCAAATTTAAGCGAACTGTCTTTTAAATAATAATGCTCCCTACTTAACAGATCTCTTACATCGGTATCATCCGAATCTCCGGTCAAGATTTGATGGTGATTTGGATAAGTATGATATAAAGTAGCAAATGCCATATTTTTTATAATATTTTTTTCATCTTCCGAAAAAACTTCATCATTATAAAGCTTAGCCACTCTTAAAACTTCAAAAATATGCATCCAGTACTTCATTGTGATACATTGGAGATGCTTCCCATTGCATTCCGTCATCATGTATCTGTGTATGAAGCGCCATCTTCAGAAAATAAATTGCTTTCTTTTTTTATATTCATCGTTTTTTTCAGCACATGTGAAAGTACATATAAACCTGCATACTCCATAACACCCCAGTTACTTTTTATGGAAAAGCTCTCTTTAGGATTTGTTGCCAAATGATTTGCATGCACGGATAATGCCAAGAAAAACTTTTCTTTTATTTCATCCGTAATAAGATGATGAGATGTGAAAAAAGACATTGCCCTTACCCAGTAGTCTGCACGAAGACCTGTCTCAAGTGTTCTCCAAACTTTTCTGTCGGCATTTTTCAATATCAATATTTTCATTTATCCAGTCAAGCAGCTGATTTATAAAAAGTTATTACATATATATCATTTTGTTTAATCCAAAAACGCCTGTCCCAGACATATAAAGTACCTGTGCTCTGTTTAACTGAAAAATAAATTCTTCATCTTCATTAGAACAATAATTCCAATTTATTTTTACGCCAAAAATTTACCGGTTCATTTTGTGGTTTCCATATCCCAGGGTAATCTGAAAAGAAATCTATTCTCTGTCAACTCATCTGCGGTTTGAAGGATAATATCCTCATCTCTTTTGCAGTTTCTATTACAAAAGTCCGCAATTTTTTATATACTCATCTTTTTGAATGCAAAATGTTCTCTAAAAATCATCCCACAACAAATCTATATTATTCATAGTTCACTGTTCCAGTTCTTATAAAACCGTCATTTTGACGCTTCAGCCATTTAATAACTTCTTCCTCCATCGTTTTAGTAAGCTGTTTATTCTTTTTCATTATCTAAATCAAGAGTATTTTTTTGCTGAGGATCATTTTGTATATCATAAAGATATCTTTTTAGGATTACATATAACATCATAACCCAGCTCCATAACGTAGGTGTATTTTTCTTGTTCTAGCCCCACGCCACCCATAATCGGCAGGATTCTTACCCATCTTTTTAAATTTTTCCACAAAATCGGCTCTGCCGGGCATGCCATAATAAAGCTTTACCCTATCCGCATCCCTCATCACCTTTAATAAATTTGGAACAGTCCTCTCCTTCAACTGTATCAGGTATAGAGCAAACCCAAAAGTCCCAAAACTGTAGGCATCATATCTTGACTTCCAAATACAGGTAGAACATCTTTTATTCTTGTTTCCGGTACATGTACTACAAAAGGAATTTTTATTGACTCCCTCATACCAAACATGCTTACCCATAAGCCCATGCGATCCCATCATATCTCCATGATCCGCCGACAAGATAACAAGAGTATCTTCATATAGATTATTTTCTTTCAGGTATTCAATCAACCTTCCAAACTGCTTGTCAAGACCCGTTATAGCCGCATAATACTGCTTTGTGGTAAGCCTTAGTTCTTCCTCACTCATTGCGGCATTTTCACCGGTATGGTGATGTATGTTTTCAAAAATAACATTTTCCTTTAACTCCACATCATCATACAGCTTTAAGTATTCATCCGGAACTTCACTGTATACACTATGTGGCGGATTCCAAGATATATACATGCCAAAAGGCTTTGATTTATCCCGTATTTTAGACAGATATTCTATTGCCTTATCAGTTTCATGCTCAGGTGACCATTTGTTTACCTTAATCATCTCATCACTGTCATGCCAATAATGTGGTGATAAATGCATATCATAAGTACCGTATGAGTACCAATAGTCAAATCCATGCCTTCTTACTCCCGGCGGAGTATATGCATCCCAATCTCTTGCACCTGACTTTGGAAATTCACAAATATTTTGTTCGGGTTCATCTAAATGCCATTTACCTATATATGCGGTTTCATAACCGGCTTTTTTCAGTACCTGACCTACACAAATCTCTTCATCTTTTAATCTTAAAGATAATCCTTTTTTACAATTTGTAAAAAATCCTGATGACAGTGGGTATTTTCCGGTCATAAGGCTGGCTCTATGAGGAGAGCAAACCGAAAGGTGCTGAAAAGTATGGTCGCAATAGGTTGACTCTTTGCAAAAACTTATCCATATTCGGAGTTTTTAACTCGATCTTCCTTTGTATATCCTATAGCTCCGGCTCCATTGATCTGCAAAAACAAACAATAAATTCATATTATGCTTCCTTCCTATCCCTTTACACCTCGGTTATTCCACCGATAATCTTCTTTGAAAGTCCGATATAAAGTATAAATGTCGGAATAAATACAATTATTACGGAAGCAAACAGACCTGACCAGTCACCGCTGTATTTCATTCCGTTTATCATTGAGAATAATCCAAGCGCTACAGGTCTCAGTTTCTCGGAATTTACAAATAAAAAGTGAAAGGAAATATTCATTCCATATTGCTATGAAATTAAAAATTGTTACCGTTACAACTCCTCCTTGAGCCAGTGGAAATACGATCATCCAAAAAGGCCTTTATCGGATGACATCCGTCTATAGCCGCCGCCTCTTCATATGCACTTGAAATATTGGCAAAGTATGCCATAAGGAATGTAGTTGTATAAGGTACTTTTTATAGCTACAAACAAAACTATAAGTACAATTCTGTTTGAAAAAGCATTACTAAGTAACCTCGCTCCCTGCAACCAATGTATACAAAGGTATTATTACTATTATAAGAGGAACACCCATAGTTCCTGCCAGAGCCGAGGTGAGAAATTTTCTTCCTTTGAATTCAAACCTTTGTAAAACATAAGCATATGGAGCACATACCAGAATAATAAATGCACAGGATAAAACAGCATAAATGAGTGAGTTTACAAAAAAACACGGAAACATTTGATGATACCCATGCTTTTGACATAATTCTCAAAATGAAGTCCTGTTTTAAATCCTAAAATGTCTCCCGAAAATATATCTGCAGTAGTAGACAAACTTGCAGCAACTACCCAGCCTAGAAGCACCGCAGTAAAAGCCACCCAAAGTATCAGTATTATATATCCTGGTAACAGTTTAATCTCTTTTGACAAGTTAAAAGGTGCGGATTTTTCTTTGTTTTTCAGTATTTTCATAATCTAACCTTTCATAAAATGTTAATTAAAATTCCAAATCATCATCTTTAAGAACTCTATTGGCAACTCTAAATATAATTATTACCAAAACGCAAAGAATTATACCTATTGCCGCACCCGCACCTGCATCACGAGAAATCATATCTGCGGTTTCAGCACCGAATACTTTGGTATACATATATACCATAGGTACTACTGTAGATGTATCTGCAGTTAAAGGTGAGAAAAGCTGTGACCATATAAAGAATCCTGCAATACTTATTGACCACATGATAATATTTGTTCTTTCAAAAATTCCTCTTAAAAAGAGGAAGTGTTATATGAAAAACTGTTGGACCTTATTTTGCACCGTCTATACCTGATGCTTCATAATATTCCTTGCTTATTCTTTCAATTCCGCTGATCCATATAAGCATATGATGTCCTATCATTCCGAAGCAGTAAGAAAATAAAAAGTGCATAGAATTTATGTTCCGCATCCAGCCACTGTATTTTTTGCCAAACTCTCCAAACCTATCATTTTAAAAATGTTGTAAAAATCCATAGGATGAGTTAAAGCATATTGAATCCACATTGTAGCCATAGCTACTGCACTGATTACATTCGGCAAATATATTGTCGCCTGAAAAATCCCTTTCCTCTTATTCCGCTTGTCAAAATGATAGCTATAAGTAAAGAGATTGAAAGTGTAACTATACCTCCTATTGTCCATATCTTTGCTATATTAATAAGCGACTGTATAAAACAATGGGGCATTAAACAGATCCACGTAATTTCCTAAGCCTCTAAATTCCCATTTGTTTATCGGATCCGTAATTTCACTCATCCTAAAAAGCTCATAATTACAGTTCTTATTATCGGGTAAATAAATACTCCAAGAAACAATATTGTTCCGGGAATAGTAAATGCCCAAATCATACTTTTTATTGCGTTTCATAAATATTTTTCCCTTCCGAAACAGGCAAGAGCCAGACTTTTTAGCTTATTATCTTAAAGGGCGGCAATTTCACTGAAGTTAAAAAGGCAGGTCAAATAACGACCTCGTTACCCGCCTGCCCTCTTTTTCATTTAGACTTTATTTTCCTGCTGCCTTTTTCATATTCTCAACAAATTCAGCACCTGTAATCTTACCTGAGTAAAGCTTAATTAAATTCTCCCTTTAATGCCGTGTGATCTCCGGATTGCTTTCCGCACCACCCCATAATCTCTGTGCAGTTATCAAAGTATGGCTTTACATCAGCCAACTGCTCAGGCCATGAATGATTCTGTGAATCTGCAGGAAGGCTTATGCTCTCTTTAGCAAGCTTCTCGTCATATTCACCCTCTTGTCATCTTCTCAATAAAATCCGAATGCGGCTTCTTTATTCTTACATACTGAAGTAATAGCAAAGCTCTGTCCACCAATCATCATAGCTTCTGTGCCGTTAATTCCGTTATTAACTTCAGGATATCCGAAAAATCCCCATTCAAAAATCAGGTCCTGTAATGTTTTTACTTCATTAACAAATATATGTTCCTACAGCATACATTGCAACCTTTACCTGTAGCAAATTCCGTATTCTGTCCTGTAGGGAATACGTTTGAAGCCACAAGCTCTGAGAAATATCCCTTGTAGCAAGCTCTGCAAGATCATTAGCTGTTTGTAAAACTTCAGGTCTGTCCCATCTCATTATTGTTAATAGTTTCCTTTTAAGCCTTGGCTTCCCTACAAGTCTTCCAAGATGCATACCGAAAGCCTGCGGTACATATGCATCGTCAGTGGTAATCGGAGTTATTCCTGCATCTTTAAGCTTTTGACATGTAGCAAGGAATTCATCCCAGTTTGTAGGTACCTTTATCAATACCTGCTTCTTTGAAAAGCTTTTTATTGTAAAAATAAGCATTTGCCTTAAACTGATATGGAATCTCCTTAAGTACACCTTCATTATAGCTTCTGAAAAGACTCATCATTGTAGGGTTGGAACGAGACTCATAATCACTTTCTTTAACCAAATCCTCAAGACTTATAATACGATCACCGTAATTGCTCTTGTTTCTTGTCCGTCAAAGAAGTCAACCTGTTGTTTTGCATCAAGTGCCGGAATCAAACCTTCTTTAATTCCTTTACGTCCCTTAAACTCTACTTCAATTTCCACACCGGTTTCTTTTTCATAAGCTTTTATGGCCTCGGCAATAACAATTCCCTGTGGCTCTGTAGCTTCCCAGTTTGACCAGTATACGAGCTTCACTCCGCTGTAATCAGGATTTTTAGCTGTATCATCCTTTTGATTCACCGCTTGTACCCCTCGCTTGATGCTTGAGCGGCTGTAGTGCTTTCCTTGGCTGTATTATTAGCGCATCCTGCCAATACTGACATAATCATTGCACCGGAAATTACTGCAACACCAACTTTTTGTAAAAACTTTCTCTTCATATAATCCTCCTTGAATATGAATATTCACATATAAATTTTACATATTTTATTAAACCGCATTCCGATTCAGAAAACAGTAAATATAGTTCTAAAACAATTAATCTGCACAGAGATCTGCATTATTTTTCAAGAGCAATATCAATCCTGCATGGTATAACATCAGGTACAGACATATTTTTTATCAGGCAGTCCACCATAATCTTAAAAGCCATATATCCTTTATCATAAGGATTTTGGTCTATAACCGCCGACATTCTCTTCTTTTTTAAAAATTCCAAGGTTTTCTTCATTTAAATCTGTTCCGATTATGGCAACTTTTTTATTATTACCATGTTTTTCAAGTGCTTCAACAAACGCCCTGTTATCATGAGAGGTAAGAGCATATATAAGACATATATCACTATACTTACCAAGTGCCTCACATGCATTTTTATAGAGTTCTCCTCTATGATCCATATTCCTTGTATATCCTGTCACAAGTTCTATTATCAATTCCGGTTTGTTTTCTTTTATATAATTACAAAAGCTTTCCAAACGCCCCCTCATGTATCTTTGAATCTTTGCGTCCACAAGAAACAAGTATTCTTCCTTTATCAGGAGTAATAAGTGCTGCAAGCTCAGCTGCCACTTTACCCACCTGTATTTCCCTAGGTGGAATACTTATGAGACCTTCAGGATTTCCATGTGATCATCTATAACCAGCACCCTCATATCCTTTGCCAACATTCTCTGAAACTGCATAAGCACTTCTGATGCTCTTGTAAAAGAAATTGTTATAACACCGCCATATTCATTAGGTCCCTTTATCGGCAATCTCTTTTAACTGTGCAAGTTGCTCTTCTTCGTTATCACATACAAAAGGACTTATTTCTATATTTAGCCCTTTAAGCTCATGTGCACCTTTTATTAATACTGAGCCATAAATAATCAAAGTAAATTTTTCTCCCATTTGTCTTTTGGCAACACTACCGCAACTTTACTGGTTTTTCTCTTAATGGAGGCGGCGGCATAATTTTTTCCACATACCCCATTTCATTCGCTGTTTCCAAAATCTTAGAGCGAAGTTCACTACTTATCCCTTCTTTTCCTCTAAGTGCTCTGTGAACTGAAACAGCCGATATACCAAGTTCTTTTGATATATCCTTTATGGTTACCTTGCCTGAAGCTTTTTTTCATAAATAATCTATCTCCAATCTTTTAAAATCAAAGCCGGATATTAAATCGAATTATCGTTTGCGTAACTGTTTACTTATGTGGTAAGTATATACCAAAATTCCTTTAATGTCAATATTTTTATTTATATTGTATAAAAATCAATCCGAGTAGGCTGTCACTTCACGATTTTTTCAATCATTAAAACGACAGCCATTTTCGATCATTTTTGTCTTAAACTTTCCACTATATCAATGATTTTGTCATAGCAGGCATCAAAAAACATCTTATATGCTTCACAGAAATAATTACTGTATAATCCGTATTAGGGTCTAAATCTCTATTGCGCTGACATCCTCCTTTACATACTCTGTAATATTTGCATTCCCTGCATCCGCTATCCAGCTTAAACGATTTTTTTCTATAAAGCATATTTCAGACCTTTTTATCTATCTCGCCTAAATTGTTTTCATTGAAATTTCCAAGGCGGTATTCATCCATAGCATAAAAATCACATGGATAAACACCTCCGTCAGCTTCCACTACCGTCTGAATACCACATACTCCACGCTGCTCACAGGATTCAGCCATATATCCTCCGGCAAGATTTATATAATTTATAAACTGCCTGTTGTATGGATCTTTTCCATTTTTATAATCTTTATACCATAGATCAAATAACTCAATTAAAAACTTTCCATAAACTTTCGGAGTTAAGGAATAAGGCTTAGCTCCACGCACTTCATTTATTGGGTCAAGACAAGCTATATATTGTTGGTATTTCCATCCTTGTTTATTATAAAACCTGTAGATATCTGAAATATTCTTTTGCAACCTTAGATGTAACTACAGTAAGAATATTATAATCCACCCTATGCTTATCAAGTAGTTTCGCCGAATTTATTATTCTGTCAAAAGTATAGTCTCCTGTTTTTGTATGTCTATAAGAATCGTGTATTTCTCTTGTACCGTCTACCGATAATCCTATTAAAAAAATTGTTTTCTTTAAAAAGAACACCATTCATCTGTAAGTGCAAAACCGTTTGTCTGAAGGGCATTAGTTACTTCTATATTATTTTTATTGTACTGTTTTTGGTATGCCAATGCTTTTTTTGAAAAAAATCAATGCCACATAAGGTCGGCTCACCTCCCTGAAAGCATAATGTATACTGCCCTCCGCCCCTAAGCATTGTTTTTTTCTGATTGTATTTTTCAAAGTCTTCTCAGACATAAATCCGTAGGAATGTTGCAAACGCTTACTTGCCTCATCAAAGTAAAAACAATATTCACAGGCCATATTGCAAAGACCTGATGCAGGTTTAATTAAAACAGTTATTGGGGGCATGTGGTCTCCTTTTTGTTGGTGTAAATTTTAGGTCAAACTCTTTTTCAAGTAATTCATCAACTTCATCTGCAGAATACACTCTTCCTGCTTTTATAGAATCATATCCTTTCTTCAGTTCTGCATCAAGTTGCTCTCCGGTCATTGTAGCAACAACTGGCGGTGCGGATGTGTTTTTAATGTTGGAACCTCCTCTTCTAATAAAAAATCATTGTAATAATTATTTCTCTACAATAACATAACTTCCGGTTTTATAATGTATATTTGACTTATCATACCTAAAACCCTTATCCCTAAAGGCATTCAATAGAGTGTGCATAAAAAATCCATGTGTTATGACTATAGCATCTTCTCCATCCCTGCAAAAGCATATTTTACAAAAACTTTTCGCACGCTTTTTGTATTAAATCTTCCTTCACTCTGTCTTTCAATATTAAAAAAACCACTGAATCTGTCCTGCAAAAATTCCAAAACCACAAAGGTAATCTAATCTTTGAATCAAAAGCTGACCTTAAAGGTACCTCATCTATCAATCCTGTTTGCCTAAAAATCACCTTTTTCCGAATATACTTATAGCAGTCTCTTTACTTCTTGACAATGTACTTATATAAATATTTTTATAACTAAAATCCGAGAAGTTTTGCTCCGTGTGTTCTACAAAAGATCTATCATACTCCTTACATGCTTTTATCAAATTCGTCTGAGTTATACCATTTTTCCATATATTTTTACTTTTGAATGTCGCATAATAATTACTTTCATGGTACCTCCTCGAATATGTAATAGGTCAAGAAAAACTTTCCACCTGTTCTACCAAATCTAAAATAAGCTTAGAAAAACTCTCTGCAATTTCCTCAATGTCAGTATAGTCATTATTATATCCACGCACCTTACCGCTTTCCAAGTCTATAAATACGATGCTTCCATCACCTAAACCTCCGATTGGAAAGGCTTTGACGTGCTCACATTCGCTCATATACTCCTCGTATGCTTCTTCAAAGAATGTATAGTTTTCCTCCAGCTCCTTCAAGTTAAAAAAATCCATGGTTCTGCCAAATAGCAACCTCCCATATTAAGTAGTAGCCAACGGTATTCTGACGGTATGGAAGCATAATTTGATTCAAACTTTTTATATCATCTTCAGGCTCCGGTCGGATACCATTGGTGAACACACATGCTTCATAAGCCGCCTTGATCCTGTCAAAGTGTTTTTTTCTAAAACAATATTACACATTTTTACTCCTTAATGAATTTATATATGTATTTTTCAGTATGCAGTAACTCTTGTTTTTTTGTCAAGTACAGTCATCTTCTCCATTTCTTCATTTGTCAATTGAAGGTTGAAAAATAAATATTCCTAATCGCTCCTTTTATCTGTTCCGATGTTTTCATAGTAGCACCTCCGTATATCGCTTTAAAGCTTGCTCCCTATTCATCTTAACAGCATACTTAGACAGTTTTAATAAATTTCTCTCCTTACCTGCAAAGTAAGATTTTATCACTTTGCTAAATATTTGGGCATCTATTCTGTCCTTATCTTTGATAATATCAAGTATAGTTCTTTCTTTGTCATACACTGATATTTCTCTGCCAAAAGGACTTGTTATAGTTATTTCCCCAATATCTTAATAATCTTTTTATATACTTAAAAAATAATATTATCTCTTACCGACTTAACTCTGCTGACATTATCTCCTACCTTTACACTCATCACATAAACAAGGGCATCCTTGTTGATAATCCTTGTTGATAATCCTTGTAAATACGCTGCTGTTTCGTGAAAAATACCTTTGGGTATTCTATATGAGAAATAAAGATACTCATCAATATTCTCATCCGAAGTACATAAAGTCCGTTGGCTATTTTTTCTCAAGTTCTTCTTTTATAGTTAATTCTTTTTAGTATATCCTTATGAATACCAAGATTTAAGACTTCTTTGGTAGTTATTATTCCATTATTTTCTTTTTATTTTTTCTTAGTAGGAGTTCTCGTTTACTCATTTTTATTACCACCTTTTTGTTCTTAAATTGTAGTTTTTTTATAAGAACAAAAAGTCGATATCCAGACAAAAGAAAAGCTGAGGCAGCCCTAAGATCACACTGACAAACTATACAGTGTGCCTTAGATACTAAAGGATTTAAATATTTGTCTTTTTGATAAAGTAGTAGATTCTACCGTTCTATATTGTTTTTATGATAAAATTATGATAAAATTATGATAAAAAAAGGAGGTCACATTATGATTAATATTCGTCCTGTATCTGATCTCAGAAATAAATTTTCGGAGATTGAAGAGATTGTTTTTAATTCGAACGCACCTGTTTTCCTTACTAAAAACGGTTATGGAACTATGGTTATCATGAGTGTTGAACAATACTCTGCACTCACAGACGACATCGAGCATAAACTGGATGAAGCAGATGAAGCCGCTAAAAATCTGATGTCCGTTATTCTGCTTCAAAGGTCTTTGGAAAAGTAAGGAGCAGGATCCATGAGCACGAAAAAGTATAAGCTATCATTTCTTCCGCTCTTTGAATCTGACTTGATAGAGATTACAGACTACATCGCAAATAAACTGAATAATCCGGAGGCAGCACTTAGATTAGTGGATGATATAGAAATAGCAATTAATCGGAGGTTAGAAACCCCTCTTATGTTTGCTCCATATTTGACTTCAAAGAACAGACCCCTATCCATATTACCGTATCAATATAAGAAACTTCTGTCTTTTATGTAGTCATAGGCGACATCATGGAAGTCCGCCGAGTGCTGTACACAAAAAGCAACACTGCTAATTTACTTAGATAATTTAAAGCTCTTTTTTGCAAAAGTTAAAGAGCACTTTAAATGTAAGCGTCATGATTTTTCCTCTATAAATCAATGCTATCCGCACTAATTTCAACTACTTTTACAGTTTCTAAAAAAATTCAAATCACCTACATAAGGATTGTCTAATAAATATACTCTTCCATAATTCTTTTGAGATAATCATCATCTTTTATATCTTCGATAATCTCTAGTACTCTGCTTTCATAATCTGCAAACTTTCTTCTAGTTGCAGTTGAGATAATAGCCTGTTTTAAAATGTCAAAGTTAATATATTCTTTTCTTAGGTTGTACAAATTATATAAATCATAAAAATCCCTCATTCTTGTCGTTAAGATATTCCTTTTAATAACGCTCTCATATTTTTCAGCCAATATAGTCTCTAGTGGATACGCCAAAACCCTAAGACTTTCCTCTTGTAACATACAAGGATATAGGTATTCAATCTCTTTTGGAGTTATGGCATCTCCTGTTGTAATGTCAATCTTCATATCGTTTTTTAATCTCGCCGAAATTAGCTATTAAATGGACTCTGAAGTTTTCGTATTCATCTTCTTCTCGTATATGACTTATGTCCGTTATTTCAAATTCTATACCGTCATCTACCTCTATACTCATGATTTCCAAAACAATATTGCGTATAACTTCTTCCTTCAATGGCACACCTTTTATAGTTGTATCCATATCCATCGTGGTACGGTTATCAATCCCTATCATAGAAGATATAAGAAGTCCGCCTTTTATGACAAAAATTAAATTTATACTTAGATTTTGACAGTCTTTCCAAGAATCTTTCAAAGAAAAACATTTGCAGAACTTCCTGCGGCCTGAGGTTTTTAGAATTTGCAATATTTCTTATTTTACCTTTCAAACTTTCTGAACTTATCATTTATAGTATCTCCGTATATTTTCTGATTTCATCTTCAATGCCAAGAACCCTGCTGTATTTAATAAGATTTCTGATGTTCTTGTCTTTGCTGTTAAAGTATCCGGTCATTGCACCTATAAATATCTGCTTGTCAATTATTTTTCTTTCCGAAACAATATCACAAATACATCTTTCCATGTTATAGCATTTAACAGAAGAGCCAAGTGGTGTTTTTGTCTTAATAACTCCTAAATGAAAAAAGTCTTTCTTTACATAATGCACTTTGATGTTTGAAAATTTCCGCTTGATATGTCCGCATTATACCCTTGTGGCACACTGATATGAAAAACATTAGGTGTTCTGTCGCTGAATCCAAGAAGATACAAAGCTGTATGGAAAGAAAAGACCACGTGTTCATTGTTAAGTGATATAACGGCAAAATCATCATCTACGGCATCTTTTTTCTTATAGACACCATTTTTAACTCTCTCCATCTCGCCTTTTTGGACAAGTAAAGCTAAGACATGTCTTTTTGATACCCTATCTCTTCTGCCTGTTTATTTGTAATAATGTTATTTTTCTAAAAAGTATTTTTCTAAAGTGTTCATCCCATCACCTTCTTTTTACATTTACGCTTTTAATTATAGATTATTAAAGTGTATTTGTAAAGAAAGAGTATTTATCGATGCATTCTTACTAAAAAAAGAGATAACATTTTTAGACATCAAGACTTTCATCAACGATATTTTCTACAAAATGTTCATCCTGATTCAAGACGAAAAAGAGCAAGTGTTTTTTCTGTCCACCCTACTCTAATTACCTTTTCGTGTTCTCTTCCGCCAGTAGACTTTTGTAAATAACTTCACTGACTTTGACCTTTTGTCTGCCTGCATATAGATAATCATTTTGAAGTCCTCCGTTTCTTTTTGACTGACTGTTTTTCAGATTAAAAAGGAGGACTTCTGCACTTGGGCATAAGAAGTCCCTCTAAAACATAAAAATATTCTCTTTTCTTAAATTTATTTAATTACTCTAAAAAAAGTTTATATGATTGTAAACAAATGTGCATATTATGGAAAAACAATTTTTCCTATCTGAATTTTTTTCTTCGCTAAGTATAAAGAGATTTGTATTCTTATTCTCCTCCATTTCATATAGCTATTTATTTAAGTGATTATACTTCATTTTTGCCAACTAAACATTTTAGGAATTAGTACTGCTATCAATAAAAATATTGGAATTGATACTAACATCGGCCAAGCAACAAATTGATATTTAAACATTATCATTTGTCCCGCAATCAGATTTATTATTGTACGGTTTGCCTCACCCCAATTGAAAAATACAACTATAAAAAGTAAAAATTGTTCTTATTGCACCTTCAGCAGAGAGCATTTTTATTTGCCCTATGTGTCATTCCTACTGCATGAAGTGTTGTTAATTCTTTACATCGTTCATTTATTGATGTATATGTTAAATTTATAAAAATTTAGGATTCCTATTAAGGCAAGTATTAAACTCATCGCACTTCCTATCAATAGAAATGTTTGCTGCATTTTCTTAAATCCTTCTTTATATTTATTTCTCGATTCAAAAATCAAGAAGTGTTTTTTATATTTTCACAGTACTCAGTTAAAGATGCTTCCACCTTATCAATATTATCATCATCAACATTCATGAAAAAGTTTCATCGCTCCCTTGCTCTGTGAATATGCCAGATATTCTTCAGAGGGAAGCATGATATTGATATCTATCGTAAATGAATACCCAGGCCCCATGGCATAAGGAATTTTTTTCCAACTCCCTATCACCTCATATGACTTTTGTTGAACCATCCGGCATTTCAACATTGATATTATCACCAATTTTGTAAAATGCTACTTCAGCATCATCTTTAGAACCTTCTATCGGAGCTGATATAACAACGTACTTTCCTGTTTTAAACTTTTCCCAATCAAGTTTTCCTGCATCCATTTCGAGTTTGTCATAAACAATCTGATCTATTCCATATACGTAGCTATATATCTCATGACTGTCAAAAAAATACGAGTTTCAAGCTCTTTTACTTTGTCGGAATCGATTTTTATTTTTGATAGTCTCGTAAAATTTAATAACTTCTTTAAAACTAAACCATCTACCTTATGAAATCCCTCCGACATATACACTGCACCTATGTCCTCAATGCCATCCATTTTTTTGCAATATTTGATGTCACTTTCGCTTACCCCTTCATTTTCAACTGCCTTTAAATATCTATCAAACAGCGAAGCATCTGCAACGGTAAAATCCGAACTCGCAAAGCTGCTCACATATTTATCTTCATCAAAAACTTGCAACTAAAGATACCGTTATATTCAACATAAGAATACTCAGAGCCATAGAAAGAATGACAGAAATCGTCTTTTATTACGTCCTATATTTTGCCAAGCCATCATTACCGGTGTGACTTTATGAGTTCTTTTATTTTTTCTCCTGATGGAATTCGAGTACCCTATGTACCTTACAGATTCAACCGGGGATATTTTCTTTACAATTCTACATGGCCTTATGCAACTTATGCGAACAGTTATCCATGAAAAAAATCCCACTTACTACAAAGAACCATATATTAAACTCCATTGCAACCGGAATACTAATCATATTTCTGACAATTAGCGGAATAATTATCATCGAAGCAAGATATCCAATAATTAAAACCAATTGGTATTGCAATAATACTGATCATAATTGCTTGCATGATTACAATCTTTTTAATTGTTTGTTTGTCGTTCCAATAGTTTTAAGCAAACCATAATGGTGAATATCTGCTGCCACTGATATGTTAAAAATATTGCTGATAATAAGATATCCTGAAACCATAATTATAAAAAAAGTAAAATGTCATAATGGCAATACTTTGTTAAATCTATCGATGATGTTGAATATGCCCAGTTCACACCTTCATTAATTTCTTTTTCCAAAATCAAGACGCATTTTTAACTCATCCATTTTTTCCACTGATATTAAATGCATTATTAAAGTTAAATCCTGAATTAATAGATCCAGCATAAGAGTTTATGCTCATAAACTTACTCTTTATCTAATCTCATTTTTGCCAGTTGAGAGAACTTCTCTGAAATACTTTTAGAGACATATATTTGATTAGCTAATGTGAAGCAGGCTTTTTCCAAATTCCACTAATAATAAACTCACCTTCATAAGTATCCATACCATTTTCTATTTTTAAATAAATCTTCTGACCTATTTCATGTGAAAGCCCAAAGTCATCAAGTACATTTATACAAGTTGCAATCTCATTTGCTTTTTTTGTGGAAGAGTTCCAATTTCAGGGAAAGAAAATGAATGCTTGGCATTCCCTTCATCCGTGTATCTGATTTCACTATAATCTTCACGAAGTTCTTCATTAGTAGACTGCCCTACAATTATGTTATAGCTAAGTTCACTTATTTTTATTGTCCCTTTGAAAGCTTATCATATTGCTTTTTGTGTTAAAAATTAAACCCCTGCATGAAAGTCACTTCCTACCTGATACATAGTAGACTTTTCCATGCTGTTTATCATACTTCCTGTAACAGTGAATACTGCTGTCAGCATGAAAGCCGTAAGCGAAATAGCAATTATCAATATTAAATTTCTTTTCCTATTAGCCTTCATACTCTTCCAACTTATATTAGAAATCCATTTTCGATTATTTATATTACGCATCGAAACCACCACCCCTGAAACAACATGACCATCTTCTATTCTAATAATTCGATCTGCTATTTGAGCTATTTCCTCATTGTGAGTAATTATGACTATTGTCTGATGGAATTTCTTGTCGTTACTTTCAAAAAGTCCAATTACATCTTGGCTAGTTTTTGAATCTAAATTGCCGGTCGGTTCATCTGCAAGTACAATAGAAGGTTTAGTAGCAAGTGCTCTTGCAATGGCCACTCTTTTGTTGTTGCCCTCCTGATAATTGATTAGGCATACTATTTATTTTTCCTTTAGCCCTAATGAGGTAATAATAGAATCTACATACTCTTCATCTACAGCATTACCATCAAGTTCTATAGGAAGAACAATATTTTCATAAGCATTGAGTACTGAAACAAGATTAAAAGCCTGGAAAAACAAACCCTATTTTTTTCTTCTTCTAAAAATAGTTAATTCTTCATCTCTAAATGAGAATATTTTTTTCCTTCAACTGTTACAGTTCCTTCTGTCGGTCGATCCAACCCTCCAAGCATGTTAAGCAGAGTAGACTTTCCACTACCACTAGAACCAACAATAGCTCACAAATTCTCCATGAGATATCGAAATATCTACTCCATCAATAGCCTTTACAATAATTTTCAGATTGATTATAGTATTTTTTAAAGATTTTGTTTTTCAATACTTCCATATTTACTCCTCCACTTTAAAAATGCTAAGCATATCTACATATACTTAGCATAACTTTTATTATTTCCAAATTATTTCGTTAATCTTTCATTCTTGAAAGATTTGGAAAACAAATATCAAAAGTGCTACCAACACCAACTTTAGATTTGACCTTAATATATCCTCCATGACCTTCTATAATATTGCGTGAAATAAACAACCCAACACCTATGCCTTCCTTATCACTTGTAAGAGCTCCTCTGTAAAATCTGGAAAAACCTTTGGTATTTTCATATTCAGATATTCCTTGACCTTGATCAGTAATGTTTATTCCGCAAAACATTTCGTAACAAAATGTTTTTTTATTTTTATTTTCGTGTTATCTTCAGAATACTTAATAGCATTATCTAAGATATTAAATACAGCCTCTATCACCCATTTTTCATCAGCTTTTATCATTAAAGCTGAATCGACATCAATGTCTATTTTTTATATTCTTACAAGAAGCTTTTTGGATAAGCTTGGTTCATTACATTGGTGATTATCTGCACAATTGAAACATTTCTTTCCTTAAACTGAAACATTCCACTTTCAAGCCTTGACATCTTTTGTTAATGCATTTATAAGTTCTTCTAACTTTTTACTATGTAAGCTGATTTCAATAGCATAATCTTTTATTATAGCGTCTTCTGCCACTTCATTAAGTAGTTCGGAATACATAACAATATTTGTTAACGGAGTCTTTATCTGATGAGATATATCTGTAATTAATTGTTTTAGTTTATCTTTTTCCTCACTAATTTTTCTTTTTCAGACATGGACGAACCGATAAGGTAATGCATAAACTTGGTTTGAAATTTTGACAGTTCCGTTTCATCAAAACGTTCTTCCTTAAAGTCACCGTTTATCGCAGAATCTAACAATGTATTTAAAGCATCATATTCATTTTTCCAAAACATCTTCTACTCCAATCTGAAAAACATATCCTAGTCCATAAACTGTGTGTATCAATTTAGCATCTCCATTATCAAGTTTATCTCGAAGTCTTTTTATTGCTACAGAAAGTGAGTTTTCATCAACAAACGTCTGATTCTGCCATACATAATCAATCAATTTTTTTCTCTAGATAAAATAAAACCTTCATTTTCAACTAAATATTTCAGTAATCTAATCTCTGTTTTACTAAGTTCAAATTCAACACCATTGATCTTAAACACAAACGAATCAAAAGTCTAAATCCAAGCCATATTTCCGGTATGCATTATCACATGTACTTCTTGATAGGAGTTTTTCTATTCGTAACCTTAATGCCATTAGAGAAAAACGGCTTCGTCACATAATCATCGGCTCCCAATTGAAGACCTTCTACTCAGCAATTTCTGTATCATTTGCAGTCAGAATTAGCACTGGTTTTTCGTGAGTATTTTTCTAATTTCTTTGAGAAAATCCAATCCATTCCCATCTGGAAGGCTGATATCCAATATTATAAGATCTGCACACTGTATATCTTTTCACATCTGATAAATTATAAAAAAATTTACAAAAACTATATTCTTTACTTCCAAGCGTCAATTCTATCCCTCGATTTATTGAACTATCATCCTCAATGATATATTTTTTTCTTTTCATATCTCAATAATCTCCGTAAAATTATTAGACCATTTATTTTTCTCAATCGCATTCATTCCGCTTTATATATTTCAGTAGTTGCTTTACTTTCAGCACTTGTCAAATCAAGTTGATCCGGCTCTACTTCAACACTTATATACTTATCGAAATTAAGTTTTGGACAATAACGCACACCCTTCCACATGCCCCTGTATGGCAAAAAAACAATCAAACACCATCCCCTTCTCAAATCCATACCTCTGCCTTTTTAAAGCTTTCCAGATCCCTTGCCAGTGTCTCAGGATTACATGAAACATACACAACCTTTTTAGGTTTTAATCTGCCTACTGCAGCTATAAACTCCTCTGTAGAGCCGGGTTCTTGGGGGATCAAGGATTACCACATCTATCTTTTTTTCCCCGGCTGCTGCCAGATCATTTATAAATCTGGTTGCATCTGCATTATAAAACTTCACATTCTTTATATTATTTATCCTGGCGTTTGTGAAAGCATCTTTGTGGGCATCCTTATTAAGTTCTACGGATATAACTTCCTTTACGGACTTTGAAGCAATCAGTCCTATAGTACCTATTCCCGAATATGCATCCAAAAAGTACTTCATCACCTTTAAGGTTGGCGTACTCTATTGCCTGAGAATACAGTTTTTCAGTTTGTTCTCTGTTTACCTGATAGAATGACTTCGGTGAGATTTTTGAATGTAAGTCCACAGAGTTCATCTGTGATATAACCCCTTGCCATACATCACTATTTCTCTGTCACCAAGTACCATGCTTGTGTTTTTGTTGTTTATATTTTTGAACTATCGTAGTTATCTCGGGATGCTCTCCTCTTAGTACCTTTATAAAGGCATTCTTATTTGGAAATATTACATTTGAGGTCACCAAAACCACCATGATCTGACCACTTTTCTTTCCTACACGTATCAGTACATGGCGTAAAAATCCGAAGCCGCTGTCTTCGTCATATGCCTTTATTTTTAAATGAAACACACATTTTTCTTGATGGTCTGTATGATACTTCCTGCCTTTTTCATCTTCGATCAAACAGTTTTTTTGTATCTACCACTCTATGTGAGTTCTTTTTCATAAGTTCCGGCTATTATTTTCTTGTTTTCAAAACCGAAAAACCGCACTTACTTTGTTCCTATAATGATAGGGATTGCTCATGGAGACAATCCCGTCAAATTTGCCATATTTTTATCAATAAATTTGCTTTTATCAAGTTTTTCCTTGACATGCTTTTCATATGAACTGTTTATATAATCGCAGCCGCCACATTTTTTGGCGACTGCGCATTTTAGCTCCTTAGAAGCTTTTATATTTCTTTTGTTAATTCCTTCAGCCATGCTTTCTCTTCTTCATTGAGTCCATAAGATATAGCCTCATAGACTTCTCTCTGATATTTATTATAAAAATTCAATATCCTTCTTTGTCATCACTTCCACTAAGAGCGGCTCGCTGTCAATAGGTGCCATGGTAAGACTCTCAAATCCGAGGAAACCTTCCTGCTTTTCTATAACATTCATCAAAATTTCCATTCTGATACCATGCTTACCGCTTATATATACTCCCGGCTCATCACTCATTATCATACCCGGCTCAAACTCAAGATTTCTGAATAAATCTTTGTTTATCTTGTTTCTTATAGATGTAGGTGCTTCATGTACTGTATTTACAAAGCCTACTCCATGTCCGGTGCCGTGATTATAATCAAGTCCGTACTCCCAAAGAGCCTCTCTTGCCTTTATATCAAGACAAACACCTATAGCGCCTCTCTTAAATGTAGTATTTAAAAGTCTAAGCATACCGATGGTTACCAGAGTATAATGAAGTTTCTCTTCATAAGTATTTTCTCCAAGAGAAATTGTTCTTGTGACATCTGTAGTACCGTCCTTATATGTAGCGCCGGAATCAAAGAGATATAATCCCTTTGCTTCAAGCATCTTTGCAGTCTCATACTCAGCCTCATAGTGAACTATTGCACCGTTCTCTGCATAACCTGATATAGTTGGGAAGCTTAAATCAAGGAAAAGATCATCCTCTCTTCTTAAATTGTCAAGATAATCTGATGCCGTCTTTTTCTGTAAGCTTGGCGCCGTTTTTTTATCTGCTTTTTTTATCCAATACATATACTTAGCCATATATACACTGTCTCTGATATGAGATTTCTTCATATTTGAAACCTCAACATCATTTTTTTATATTCTTTAGATATGTAACAGGACTTAGCACACTGTAAAGTTTATTTGCATTTTCTTTTTTACTTATTGAAATAAATGTCTTATAGCTGACATCCGCCTCATCAAACATTATCTGTTTATTTTTAATACCTGCCACAGTTTCATCAAAACTGTCATACGGCTTTATATCTATTCCGTTCCCTACCAGATATGTTCTTACCTCATCACTGAGCGCCTCATCCTGAATAAATAATGTAGCCTTGTCGCTTTCAAGTATAAAATAAGATAGGAAAAGCGGATTACACTTTTATATCAAAGGCTCTAAGATTAGTCAGCCATGCAATGTCTGAAAGTGATGATACTATCAGTAAATCCCTTCCATTCATTCTTTCTTTTTACTTCACTTATCTTTTTTTCCGCCGACTTTCCTGCATACTTTTTCATCCAAAATAAAACACTTTTTGTATGTGGTCTTTTCGGTCTGTCAATCCATACTTCATCAGTGATTTCTTTTCCCTATTGCAAGTTTAACTCCGTTTTTTACAACCTTACTTGCAATGACCTTTCCCTCTGAAAAAGCTAAGAAGTGATCCGTTAAAGCCGAGCACTTCGTCTTTTTTTCATCTTCTCTTCCAAAAAGCTCATCAAGATTAGGTACTCCCCGGCCTCCCATTTTTTCATAAGAGTGATACCTGAACCTTCAAGTTCATTTCCTGCCTGCAAAAAAATATCTTCCGTCAGTCCAAAGATAGGCTTCTTCCTTCATTACGAGAAGTAGTGCCTGCACTTCCTGTAAAACCGCTAAGAAATCTCCTGCATTTGTCATATTCTGTAGGATATTCACTTTGATGTGCATCAGAAGAAGGGGATATCCATGCGTCTATCCCCTCTCTTTGCATTACTTTTTCTTAAATCAACAATTGTCTGTTTCATAATGCTCCTTTTTGTAAAAGCCCTGTATAGTATAAGTTTATCAAATCGCTGCAAAACGAGCCGATAACTTATTTACAGAGCTGCCACTTCTATATATTAAGTATTTATAAAGCCAAATTTTACCAATGCATTAAAAACTCCGCCATCCGCTATATTGTCGGTGACATAGTCTGCATATTGTTTTAGTTCCTCTATTGAGTTTCCCATGGCTATACCCAGTCCCTGATTCCTCCAAGATTTCCTTATCATTCATAGAATCTCCGAATGAAACCGTATCTTTTAAATCAACACCGAAGTAATTACACAGGCGTTTTAGTCCTTCCGCCTTGCTTGCAACCTTTTCTACAACATCCGCTCCGAACATTCCGGCAAAGAGCGGCAGTTTCAAAGTGGGAAATTTCTTTTCTATATCCTTTGCACCTTCAACCGGTCCTATATATGTCAATGTTCTTATAGGCAGATCAAATAGTTCTTCAGCCGGATAAAACTTTCTAAAGTGCTGTCCCCATCTTTTTAAAAATCATATGCATCAATTATATGTGGATTGAAAAAATAATCCTTATCTTCAAGTGTAAGCCCTATAGAGCATTCCTTGCCTTCTACATATTTTGCCAGACCTCTTAAAACATCCTTATCAAAGAAATGTTCAAAGATTTTTTCTTCTCCCACCTTTACCAATGTTCCGTTTAATCCAATCACAGCATCAGGCTTTTTACTATATCAACGAATTGCCTGCTGTCGCTATTTTTCTCGGATTTCTACCTGTAGCAAGGACTATGATATGCCCCTGCTCTCTTAAGCTTTCTATAGCTAAAAGAGCTGATGGGGTTATCTTATAATCTTTATGATTAAGCAATGTCATATCAATATCAAAACTGAAAATCTTTTTATTTTGCATTATCCAACCTTAATTTACTCAAATGCCAAATATCTCTTACATATTCTTCTATAGTTCTGTCGGATGAGAACTTACCTACATTTGCAGTCTGAGTAAGTGCCATCTTTGCCCATCTCTTCTTGTCTCTGTAAGCTCCATCAACCTCTTCATGAGCCTTGTCATAACTTCTAAAAATCCTTTAATATGAAATATGTATCGGCTCTGTCATGACCACTATTCTTTAAGAGTGAATCATAAACTCTCTAAACTCCTCAGTGTTATTTGGAGAATAAAATCCGTTTACAAGCTGCATAAGTACTGTTCTAATCTCACTGTCACTGTTAAAAATAACCATCGGATCATATTCATGATTCTTCTCATATGCAATAACTTCATCTGAAGAAAGTCCGAAGATAAATGCATTCTCATGACCTACTTCTTCAACTATCTCAACATTGGCACCGTCCATAGTTCCTATAGTAGGTGCACCGTTACATAAATTTCATATTTCCGGTACCTGAAGCCTCTTTACTTGCAGTAGAAATCTGTTCACTGACATCAGCCGCCGCAAAGATTATCTCAGCATTTGATACCTTGTAATCCTCAATAAATACAACCTTTATCTTATCGTTTATGCTCTTGTCATTATTGATAACATCAGCAACAGAGTTTATAAGCTTTAATCGTCTGCTTTTGCTCGTCTGTATCCTGCCGCCGCCTTAGCGCCGAATATAAATGTTCTTTGGATACATATCAAAGTTATCATCATTTTTTTAAGCTTATTATAAAGATACATTACATGCAAAATATTTAAAAGCTGACGCTTATATTCATGCAATCTCTTCACCTGTACATCAAATATAGAGTCGGGATTTATATCTATGCCGTTATGCTCCTTGATATACTTTTACAAGTCTTAATTTATTTTGATACTTTATCTCCATAAACTCAGCCAAAGCTGTTTCATCATCCAGATAATCCTTAAGACCTGCCAAAAGCGGTAAATCGGTAATAAACTTATCTGTTCCAAGCTTCTTTGTAATCCAATCCGTTAGGAGCGGATTTGCATGAGCAAGGAACCTTCTTTGAGTAATACCGTTTGTCTTATTGTTAAACTTATCAGGCATCATCTCGTAGAAATCTTTTCAACTCCTGATGTTCCAAAATTTCGGTATGAAGTCTTGCAACACCGTTTACGGAAAATCCTGCTACAATAGCCATGTAAGCCATTCTTACCTGCCCGTTATAGAGTATTGCCATGTTCTTTTCTTTTTCTGCGTAGTTTTCCGGATATCTTGCTCTTATCTGCTCTACAAATCTTCTGTTTATCTCATCTACGATTTGATAAACTCTTGGAAGAAGTGATTTAAACAAATCGATAGGCCACTTCTCAAGAGCCTCCCGCCATTATTGTATGGTTGGTATATGCCATACACTCTGTAGTTATCTTCCAAGCATCATCCCAGCTTAATCCTTCCTCATCCAAGAGAAGTCTCATAAGCTCAGGTATCGCTACTGTAGGGTGAGTATCATTTAACTGGAATACCACCTTCTTTGGAAGATCATGTATATCGCTGTGATTTTCTTTAAACTTGTCAAGCGCTCTTTGAAGACTGGCTGAAATAAAGAAATACTGCTGCTTTTAATCTAAGTTCCTTACCTGCATAGTGATTATCATTCGGATAAAGTACCTCTACCAATGTCTTTCGCAAGATTCTCCTGTTCAAGTGCTTTTTGATAATCTCCCTTATCAAATTGCTCAAGACTGAAGTTTGTAATAGCCTCGGCATCCCAGATACGAAGTGTGTTTACCATTTCGTTCTCATATCCGAGTACCGGCATATCATAAGGAATTGCTCTTACAGAACCGTAGTTTTTCCTGTATAAACTTCTCCTTACCGTCCACATTCTCTACTCTTACATTTCCACCGAATTTTTACAATATAAGAATATTCGCTTCTTCTTTATTTCAAAAGGATATCCGTTTTTAATCCAGTTATCCGGAACTTCCTTTTGATATCCGTTCTCTATCTTTGCTTTAAACATACCGTAGCGGTATCTGATACCGCAACCGTATGCAGGATAATTAAGAGTTGCAAGCGAATCAAGGAAGCATGCGGCAAGTCTTCCAAGACCGCTGTTTCCAAGAGCAGGATCGCTCTCCTGATCCTCTATATCTGTAAGATCAAATCCCAGCTCCTCCATAACCTCTGCCACTTCTTTTTCTTGCACCGAGATTTATTATATTATTGCTGAGTGCTCTACCCTATCAAAAACTCCATTGACAGGTAGTAAAGAATTTTTGCATCCTGAGCATCATATGCCTTATGAGTTGCTATCCACTCATCTATGATAGTATCTTTTATGGCATAGGAAAGAGCATAAAAACCTGCTCTTTACTCGCCTCATCTATAGTCTTTCTGTATAATACCTTTACATTATCCTCTATAGCTTTTTTTAATTCCTTAGCGTCCATCATCGTAAGTATATCTAACCTTTCTTACTCACTCCAAGGGATGTATTCTCCGTTCAAGTTCCAATCCTTAGTGTATCCCTCTACATTGTTATAAATAATCTCATCTGCCAATGTGTCGTTCTTGATTACTGCTTCATTTTTCTTTATTATTTCGGCAATTCTCTCATTTCCGGTCTGTGAAAGCACGATATGGTCAACCACCTCAAATCCCGCTTCCTTTTCTCATAGTCTGAATTTTTTTGAAATAAGTTCTCTTACAAAACCTTCTTCAATAAGCTCTTCGCTAAGTCTTATATCAAGTACAACAGTAGTCTTATTGTCTGCCCTCAGTTACAAAGTCATCATTCTTTGCAGTCTCAATAAGCAGATCTTCTCTTCCAAGGCTTACAATCTCACCGTCAAAGTCAAAGTCTACACTTCCTGTATCATTTAAATACTTCATAGCCGCGTGTCCGTCAAGTGAAGCAAGCGCCTCTCTTATCTTTCCTAAGAGCTTACCGTACTTCGGTCCGACAGTCTTTAACTGCGGCTTAAAATGAGTAGCTTACAAATTCTTCCACATCATCCTTAAACTCTACAGCCTTGACATTCAGCTCATCCTCTATAATCTCCACATAGAAAGGATCAAGTACAGTCTCAGCCTTAACATACATATTTCCGATAGGCTGACGGTTCTTTATATTAGCTGAATTTCTTGCAGCTCTACTAAGTACTACTATGTCAAGTACCTCATCCATGCTTACCCTCGAGATCCTTGTCGATAAACTCTTCGTTGACAGCCGGGAAGTCTGTTAAGTGGATACTTTCAGGAGCATTCTTATCTACGCTTCTTACAAGATTTTGATATATTTCTTCTGTCATAAAAGGTATCATTGGTGCAGCTATCTTAGAAAGGGTTATAAGAGCTGTATAAAGTGTCATATAAGCATTTACCTTATCCTGCTCCATTCCCTTTGCCCAGAATCTCTCTCTACATCTTCTTACATACCAGTTACTCATATCATCTGTGAAGCTTTGAAGCGCTCTTGCAGTCTCTGTTATCTTATAGTTGTTTAAATAGTCATCAACTGTCTTTACTAATGTATTAAGCTTTTGATAAAAGCCACTTGTCCATTACGCTAAGCTTTTCATATTCCAAGTTGTACTTTGTAGGATCAAAGCTGTCGATATCTGCATAAAGTACGTAGAATGCATATGTATTCCAGAGTGTACCGAGGAATTTTCTTTGTCCTTCCTCAACGGCCTTGTCATGGAATCTGTTTGGAAGCCATGGTGCCGAATTTACATAGAAATACCATCTGATAGCATCTGCTCCGAACTTATTGAGTGCATCCATCGGATCTACGGCATTTCCCTTTGACTTACTCATCTTTTTGACCGTCTTCATCCTGTACATGCCCCATAACAATAACATTCTTGTATGGTGCCTTATTAAATATAAGTGTAGATATGGCAAGAAGTGAATAGAACCAACCTCTTGTCTGGTCTACAGCCTCTGAAATAAAGTCTGCCGGGAACTGTGCCTCAAACTTCTCATGATTTTCAAAAGGATAATGATGCTGTGCAAAAGGCATAGATCCTGAATCAAACCATGCGTCAAGTACTTCCGGAGTTCTTCTCATCTCCTTACCGCACTCCGGACAGGTGATTGTCACAGCGTCAATATAAGGTCTGTGAAGTTCTATATTGTCAGGACAGTTCTTTGACATAGACTTAAGCTCTTCAATACTTCCGATGCTGTGCATATGTCCGCAGTCACAAATCCATACGTTAAGAGGTGTTCCCTCAATATCTGTTTCTTGATACCGCCCAGTCCTGAATATTCTCAAGCCAGTCACTGAATCTTCCCTTTCCGATACTCTCAGGGATCCAGTTGATTGTATTGTTATTTCTTATTATATCTTCTTTAACCGCAGTCATCTTGATATACCAAGACTCTCTTGCATAGTAGATAAGCGGTGTATTACATCTCCAACAGTGTGGATAGCTATGCTCAAATACAGGTGCATCAAAGAGTTTTCCGTTCTCTTCAAGATCTTTTAATACAAGCTTATCGGCATCCTTTACAAATACGCCTTCCCACTTTGTTTCCTTTGTAAGATTACCCTGTGCATCTACAAGCTGAACAAAAGGAAGATCATAGTTTCTACCTATTCTTGAGTCGTCCTCACCGAATGCCGGTGCAATATGTACTATACCTGTACCGTCTGTCAAAGTAACATAGCTGTCACATACTACAAACCATGCTTTCCCCTTTACATTCAGTCCACCCCAAAGAGGCTCATACTCAATTCCTTCAAGCTCCTTACCCTTATAAGTCTCAAGTACAGTATAGTCCTCTTTTAAAACAGTTTCAACCAATGCACTTGCTAAAATATAAGTATAATCTCCCTGCTTTACCTTAACATAATCTTCGTCAGGATTTACACAAAGAGCCACATTACTTGGTAAAGTCCAAGGCGTAGTAGTCCAAGCCAGGAAGTAAACATCATCATCCTTTTTCTTAAATCTTACAATAGCAGATCTTTCTTTTACATCCTTATACCCTTTGTGCTACCTCATGGCTTGAAAGCGGTGTTCCGCATCTAGGACAGTACGGCACTACCTTAAATCCCTTATAAAGAAGTCCCTTATCCCAAATCTGCTTTAGCGCCCACCACTCTGACTCTATATATGAATCATGGTATGTTACATATGGATCATTCATATCAGCCCAGAAACCTATAACATCTGAAAATTCCTCCCACATACCCTTATATTTCCAAACCGACTCTTTTACATTTCTCTATAAAAGGTGCAACACCGTAGCCCCTCAATCTGCTCTTTACCATTTATTCCAAGCTCTTTTTCAACCCTCAATCTCTACCGAAGTCCGTGTGTATCCCAACCTGCTTTTTCTTGGAACCTTATAACCCTTCATAGTTCTGTATCTCGGAATCATATCCTTGATAACTCTGGTTAAGGCATGTCCTATATGCGGCTTTTCCGTTTGCTGTCGGTGGTCCGTCATAGAACATATATGTAGGAGCATCTTTTCTATCCTCAATACTCTTCTCAAATATATGGTTCTCACGCCAAAACTTTTCAACTTCTCTTCTCTCTCACAAATTTAAGGTCTGTAGGCACTTTCTTATACATAAAAATCCTTTTCTTTGTAAGATGATTATAAAAAGCCTGCCCTGTAACAGGACAAGCCAAAACTTATATACCACCTTTACAACATACTATCATATGTGTTCCTATAACGGGGAAACCGCATATCCTACTCTTTAATTCAGATTGCAACTCGGGAGTGATTTTTCGTCCATCGCTCCGTATCGGTCTTACACTGTCACCGACTCGCTGAAAACTTCTGCCAAGGATTACTCTCTCCGTCTTCATTTTTTATTTTTATAACCGGGTTAATATTATAATCATTCGTAGATATTATGTCAATGGCACAAAGGCTTAAATCTCCCTAAATAAGCTTTCAAATTAGAGTAAAGGTACAATAAAAATTAGTCCAGATATAACTTACCGGCATTGCTATGATCAGAGCAGGTATCATATCTCCTGTAGGAAAATCTTTAAGCCTTAACATTCTAAATCCTATAGCCAAAAGTATTATTCCACCTACAGCTTTAAAGTCATCTATCATTACAGGAGTTGTATAAGGAACAATAAGACCACCACATATAAATAAAATAATATATAAAATAAACTGAGGTATTGCAACAAATGATACCACAGGACCAAGTAAACATGCAAAAATCATAGCGGTAAAAATATCCAGAATAGCTTTGGCAATAAGTATTGTATGGTCACCACTCATGCCTGAAACCATTGCACCGTAAATACCTGTTCCTCCTGCACAAAACAATAATATAATAGTAAGTAAAGTGCTGTCAAATTCCTCATCGGATATATCACTTTCCTTTTCCTTCATAAACTTGAACATAATATTTTTCATACCCATTCCAAGCTTCGTTACCAGATCACCAAAATGCATCAATATACCTATTATACTTCCTATTACTACAGCCAGTATAACTGCGGGCATATTTTTCATCAGTATGATACTTGAAATACTAATGGCAAAAAGCACAAGCTCCCAAAGATCATATTGAGTTTTTCCTTAAAAATCCAAGCTCATGTGCTTTCCAAAAACAGTTCCGATAATTCCGCCAATAAATACACATAAGCAATCGGTTATTATTCCTATCGGCATATTTATTCTCCTCTCAATTAATACTTTCATATCATAATTCATATATCAATATATGTCTAATTCATTTATAAAACACTGTGATAGCATAGATATGCATATTAGTTATATCTTCCATTCCATTTTTTTCTGAATAATAAACAGAAATTTTTGTATAAAATCCGTGTTTTTTTGTAACTCTAAATTTTTTTATAAATATATTAGCTTTGTTTTTTTATTTATTATTTTCATTCTTTATATATATACTTTTTACATATTATAGACACAATTATTTTCTATATTATAAGAGCATTAGCGATGGCTAGTGCAGGTTTCAGAATTACTGGAACTACAAAGCTTTTTCATACTCATACCGGACAGTTTAACTGTCCGCCCCCTAAAAATGTTAAACCACCCTATTCCCAAGGTGGTTTTTATGTTTGAAGCATTAAACAAATTCATTTTAATATAATAAATGACATAAAAATTTTTGAAAGCACTTTCAAAAATCTGATTTTTCACTAAAAAAGAGGAGCTTATATATCTAAACTCCTCTTTAAACTCAATATTATGCAGTCATTGCTATTTTTCCGTCAACAACTTGAATAACCTTAGTTGGGCACTTTGCCGCACACTTTCCGCAATTTGTACATTTTGGAATAGTCTATAAGTGCTACATTTCCATTCATATGTATTGCATCATCCTCACATGCCTTTACACACAAAGTACATGCAATACAGCCTACTCTCACATACCTCTTTGACCGCTTTACCCTTATCCTGTGAATTACACTGTACAAAAAGTAAATGTCTCATACGGTACCAAATCTATAATTTTTCGGACATGCTTCAACACATTTTCCACATGCTACGCATTTCTCTCTGTCCACCAATGCAATTCCGTCAACTATATGTATAGAATCAAATTCGCATACCTTCACACATGATCCGAATCCCATACATCCGTAACTGCAGGCTTTACCGCCCTGTCCCGGTACATTCATTGCAGAATTACAATCTGTTATACCGAAATATGTAAAGTTCTGCTTAGTCTTATCACATGTTCCCTTACATTTTACAAATGCAACCTGTTTTACAGACTCACCTGCACTTACACCCATTATCTCTGCGATAATATCTGCCACCGGTGCTCCTCCTACAGGGCATTTGTTTACAGGTGCTTCACCTGCCGCAATAGCCTTTGCAAGACCGTCACAACCCGGATATCCACAACCACCGCAGTTGTTTCCGGGCAATGCATCTCTTACAGCTATTTCTTTTTCATCCACTTCCACTTTAAACTTCTCGCTGGCAACTCCAAGTAGGAGACCGATAAGAATACCGACTATACCAACTACTGCCGCCGCAATAATTACTCCATTCATATTCTTCCTTCCTAAATAAGTCCTGAGAATCCGGTAAAGGCAATTGCCATAAGACCTGCTGTTATAAGTACAATAGGCATACCTGATACTACATGAGGTATATCATTATTTTCAATTTTCTCTCTGACACCTGAAAGCAATACTATCGCCAAAGCAAAACCGCTTGCAGTACCTACGCCGTATACAAGGCTTTGTGCAAAATTGTATTCCTTTGCAACATTGTCAAGAGCAACACCCAAAACCGCACAGTTGGTTGTAATAAGAGGGAGGTATACACCTAGAGCCTCATAAAGTGACGGCATATTTTTTTCTTTAATACCATCTCAACAAACTGTACCAATGCCGCTATAACAAGAATAAATACAATAGTCTGTAAATACTCAAGCTTTAACGGAACCAAAATATGTGCATAAATAAGGCTAGCTGCCATACTTGAGAGAGTGATAACAAATATAACCGCTGCTCCCATACCTACAGAGGTTTCAGTCTTTTTGATACACTGAGGAAAGGACAAAGTCCCAAAAAAATCTGCTGAGCACTACATTGTTTACCAGTGCCGCACTAATCAAAAAGTAAAAACTCAGTTGAGTCATTATTTACCCTCCCCTGCATTAGCTGCATTTTCCTTCTCAGCCTTTGCCTTAGCAAGAGCCTCTTCTTTTCTTTCTCTTTGCCTCAAGTTCCTTTTTCTTCTATATCCTTATCAATAGCATTGTGATTATGCGCTTTGCTTTCACCAAAGCATGCCGAACAGTTTCCTCCACATGCTATTTCAGATGAATTACCTGTATTTGTAGCACTTGGGAGCCTTAAAAATAATTTTTTGTAAAGCCGCTAAAAAGTGCAAGTACAAAGAATGCACCCGGAGCAAGTACAAGTATTGAAATAGTAAAATCGGTAGGTATTATCTGATTGTTGTTAGGTAAAAGCAATAAGCCCCTTTAAATATTGTTCCGCACCGATAAGCTCTCTTACAAAAAGCTATGCAGGAAAGTGAAAGCGTAAATCCGATTCCCATTCCAATTCCGTCAAAGAAAGACGGAATTGCAGGATTCTTTGAAGCATAGCTCTCCGCTCTACCAAGAATAATACAGTTAACAACTATAAGCGGTATATAAATACCGAGTGATTTATAAAGTTCAGGTGTATAACCCTGCATCAAAAGCTGTACCACAGTAACCAAAGATGCAACGATAACTATAAACGCAGGGATTCTCACTCTGTCAGGTATTATATTTCTCATTGCAGAGATAATTAAATTTGAAAACATCAAAACGGCTGTTGTAGAAAGTCCCATACCTATAGCATTTACTACAGATGTTGTAACCGCAAGTGTAGGACACATACCTAACATCAGAACAAAGGTAGGATTTTCTTTGAATATACCGTTATATAAACGCTCTAAACTCTTGTTCATATTTCCTCCTTATTCCAATATTGAATTAAAGTAAAGTGCCGCATTGACAGCATTGGTAACAGCTGTACTTGTGATAGTAGATCCGCTTATAGCCGATATCTCATCATCTGCACTTGCAGCACCCTTTACAAGCTTGAATTCTTTTTGTATTTTTTTATTTGCATACTGACCATAGAAAGATTTTTCCGCCGCTCTCATACCAAGACCCGGTGTCTCTTCCAGTGTGAGGAATGTTATTCCGACCACAGTACCATCCGATTTGATACCTACTGATATTTGAACGATACCGTTATATCCGTCCTTTGATGTTGATGTAATCACTCTTCCGATATCATTTCCGGACTCATCCTTTGCTCTGACCACTTCATCAATATTTGAATGTCCAAAGCCCTTTCCTGCAATTTCTTCTGCAGTTTCCGCAATCTTTGACGTATCAGTCTCATTTTCTTCAAAGTCTCTGGCTTCCGGGAACACCACAGCATATGCCTCATTTTTTGCCGCTTTTGCCGCTGCCGCTATAGGAGCCTTTGTAACATTATATACAAAGCCAAGTACAAGGCCCTGAAATAAGGGTTATAGCAAATAAAATAATCGCATCTTTTACAAATCCTGATTGTTTTTTTCATGCCTTCTTTGCCTCCCTTCCAAATGCCTTTTGGTAATGTTGCTCTCTCAAGTAAAGGAGATACCACATTACCGATGATGATTGCATAAGAAACTCCCTCTGCGTTACCGCCGAATAATCTGAATAAACCTGTCAGTATACCTATAAATATTGCGAAATACACCTGTCCCATCTTTGTAACCGGACTGCTTACATAATCGGTTGCCATAAAGAATGCACCGAAAATAAGACCGCCGCTGAGTACATGATATAAAACAGTTGTAGGATTGTGATCTCCAAATACAAATACAAACACAGCCACCGTTGCAATATATATAAGAGGTATTCTAAGAGAGATGACCTTTCTTACTACAAGATAAATTGCTCCTATAAGTAAAGCGATAGTTGAAACCTCACCGATAGTTCCCGGTATTCTACCAAGGAAAATATTTACAAGATTATACTGTCCCAGCGCACCTGTTATCCCCTTTGCCTTTAATAATGCAAGAGGTGTCGGTGTTGATGATGAATCATAATTTATAGCAACTGAACTGAAATTTGTCATGCTTCCCGCAAATGATATAAGCATAAAACATCTTGCAGCCAAAGCAGGGTTCATAAAGTTTTGTCCAAGTCCGCCATAGAGCTGCTTTACAACAATTATTGCAAATACACCGCCAAGTATAGGCATCCATACCGGAATCTGCGTCGGCATATTAAGAGCAAGTATAAGTCCTGTAACCACTGCGGAGAAATCGCCTATAGTTATAGGTTTATTCATTATTTTTTTCATATAAGTATTCAGCAAGTACACATGCAAGAACTGTACATATTACCACGATAAGTGCAGACACACCAAACTGGAAACAACCAAATGCCAATGTCGGTATCATTGCAATGCAAACATCCTTCATGATATTTGCTGTGGATGAATTATCCCTTACATGAGGAGATGATGAAACATTAAATTTGCCTGCCATTATTTCCCCTCCTTCTTTGCTGCCTCAGCTCTTCTCTTTGCCGCTACAGCCTGACGCATATATTTAAATCCCTGTGTGAGCGGTCTCTTTGCCGGACATACATATGCACATGATCCGCATTCAACACATTCCATACCGTTTAACTTTTCAAATCCTTCAGTATCGTCAGCGAGAGCCTTATCCATCATAAGAACAGGTACAAGGAAGCTTGGACATACATCAATACATCTTCCGCATTTGATACATGGTGTTTCAGGATTAGTCTCAACTTCATCTTCCACGAAAGTTGTGATTGAAGATGATGACTTTGTTACAGGAATATCCAACGTAAATAAAAGCCTGTCCCATCATAGGACCGCCTGAGAGTACCTTTTTAGGCTCAGTCTTAAAACCTCCTGCAGCTTCTATAAGCTCCTGATAATTTGTCCCGGTTCTTACTTTAAAATTCTGTGGATTGGTAATTGCATCACCTGTGATAGTAACAACCCTTCTTATAAGAGGTGTAGATTCGGCTACCGCATTGTATATAGAAATAACGGTATCTGTATTATCAACAATACAACCTACATCAGCAGGTAAGAGACTTGAATTTAACTTTCTTCCTGTACACGCAAAAATAAGTGAACGCTCACCACCTTGAGGATACTTTGTATACAGCTCCACAACTTCTATTTTTGACTCGTTTTTGCACAAGTTTTTTCATTCTGTCAATTGCTTCCGCTTATTGTTCTCTATTCCAATAAGACCTTTTGCATTCGGAAAAAGTTGAAGTATAATCTTAAGACCTTCCACAAGTTTTTCAGGTTCTTCCAACATAAGTCTGTAGTCACTTGTAAGATAAGGCTCACATTCCGCACCGTTTACAATGATATAATCGATCTCGTTCTCATTCTTTGGTGAAAGCTTAACATGTGTCGGGAAAGCGGCTCCTCCAAGTCCAACAATACCTGCTTCTTTCACGATTTTTCTTATCTCATCTTTTGAAAGTTTTGTGTAATCTCTTTTTTCTCCAAAAACCTTCTATGGTACGATATTCCTTATCATTCTCAATGATAATGGAATTTTACCATCGAACCGTTTTGCCACCCTTCTGGGTTCAATCTTTTTCACTTTTCCGGACACTGAGCTTACCACATTGGCTGATATAAATCCCCCGCCTCTGCGATGATTTGTCCGACTAGCACTTCATCTCCAACAGCCACCAAGGGTTTTGCAGGTGCACCGATATGTTGGCTTAAAGGAAACACCATTTCAACGCCATTTGGTTGTAGTACTGTTATCGGATGTTCCATTGAGAGTTCCTTACACTCATATGGATGTACACCACCAATAAAATGTAGCTAATCCCATATTTTTTTCTCCTCTTCTATGACAGGTAAACAAATGCAAGAAATTCAGCAGTAATTTGTGTTAAAAAGTCATTTTTGTCAATTTTCAGATTATTTTAAAAGCAATATATAATCCCTTAACACACAAATAAACCAAGAAACCAAAGTAATTCTTAGCCTTTCGGTATACTGCTATTTGAAGCATTTTTTTCCACCTACATTTTATTTTTATTATACCATATTCGTACAAAGTTACAGACGATTTTTCAAGGTTTTATATTGTATTTTTTGTATACACTCCATTATACTAGAGGAAGCAAGGATCTTTTTACAAATATTTATCACTATAATTCTCTATATCTCTGTGTTAATATGTCACTCCCAGTCTATAATTTTATACAGAAAAAAATTCAATCTAAATAAAAATAATATAGCAAAAATATTTTTTTAGTTTATAAAAAATTCCCTGCTAAATTCTGAATTCAGCAGGAATTTTTATTACATTTTTATCCGGCGCTTCTATTCCAAGAAGATCTATAGCAGACTCCAATAACTCCTTTGTAAGAAGAATAGTTGCAAGATATCCTTTTTTTCTTTTTCATCAGTTTCTGAAAGTATCTTTATCTCATGGTAAAATGAGTTAAAGGTATTTGAAAACAGCGTAAATGAACTGGCATATCTTATGTGGTGCAAGCTCATTCCATGCAGACTTCATTATTTCATTGAACTGTGACAATTCCATATAGAGTTTTTTTATGTATGTCTTCTACAGGAACTGTTAAATCATTCAAACTCACCTTTTGTGAGCTGTTCTCATAGTATTTTTTTCAAGTATAGACTTTATTCTTACTATTGTGTATAGGATATAAGGTCCGGTATTTCCCTCAAATGATGTAAATCTTTCAATGTCAAATATATAATCCTTTGCAGCTTGATTACTGAGATCTGCATATTTGATAGCTGCAAGTCCTACTATCTTTGCAGTATTTCTCGCCTCTTCATCAGATACATCTCTGGATTCCTTTATCTTTGAGTATACCGCATCCTCAATATCTTTGATTACAGTCTCAAGACGTACTACACCACCATCTCTGGTCTTTAAAGGTTTCCCGTCTTTACCGTTTATTGTACCAAATCCAATATATTTAAGCTCATGATTTGGAGGTACTATACCTGCAATTCTTGACACTCTAAAAAACTGTGTATAGTGAAGTTCCTGTCTCTTATCCGCAATATAGATATATTGATCCGGTGAATAGAGTTTTTTTCTTTCTACCAAAGTACCAAGATCTGATGTAGCATAAAGCGCCGCACCGTCTGATTTTTCTTATAATACATGGAGGCAATTCCTTTTTGTCCTCCTCCATTACAATATCAACTACCAGTGCCCCTTCTGAAACTCTGGCAATCTTTCTGTCTTCCAAATCTTTTATAAGATCCGTATATAAGGATCGGCATCAGACTCACCCTTCCAAAGGTCAAAGTCAACCAAAAGTGAACTGTAGTTTTTCCTTAAATCCTCTACTGATACATTCATTATATGTTTCCAGATCTCTCTGTACGGTCTGTATCCTCTTTGAAGTGCCAAAGTGGCTTCCTGCGCTCTTTGCTTAAAATCTTCATCAACTTTTGACTTCTTTGAAGCTGCCGGATATATTTCCTCCAAATCATTTAAGCTAAAAGGTGCTTCTTTTGGGAACTCTCCGTCGAAGTTTTCCTTAAAATAAACAAGCTCCGGTTTTCTTTTCTCTAAGCTCTTCTATAATAAGTCCCATCTGTAGACCCCAGTCACCCAAATGTACATCCGCTATTACTTCATTACCGAAGAATCTTCCCATTCTTTTTAAACTCTCGCCGATGATAGCTGAGCGTAAATGTCCGATATGCAGTGGCTTAGCAACATTCGCACCGCCATAGTCTATTATTATTTTCTTTGACGGATTATCAAGTTCTATACCATATTTTTTTGTGAGCTTGACATATCCCTAATATACTTCTCATAAAAGTATTGCTGATATTTATATTAATAAATCCCGCATAATGGCTTCGATTTTTTTCAAAGTTCTCACTTTCTTTCAGGATTTCAACAACCCTCATTTGCTATATCAATAGGTTTTTTTCTTATATTCCTTAGCTGCCGCCATTGCTCCGTTGCATTGATACTCACATAGGTCAGGTCTATTTGAAATATTGGCCTTTCCATACTTTTCATCATATGACAATTTTGCAAAATGCAGACTTAAGCTCCTCGGAAATCAATTCAATAATTGTCTTCATATATCTCCAGTCTGTATAATTTATTTTTATGCACTATACTGTGCGACTCAACTATAAAAAAGACGGTCAAGATGACCGTCAAACATTGAAAATTTTAAACTCTTGATAAATACTCACCTGTTCTTGTATCAATCTTAATCTTATCACCAAGATTTTACAAACAATGGAACATAAACAACTGCACCTGTCTCCACTGTTGCCGGCTTTGTAGCACCCTGTGCCGTATTTCCTGCAAATCCCGGCTCTGTATCTGTAACCTCCAACTCTACAAATAAAGGTGGCTCTACAGAGAATACATTACCGTTGAATGAACATATCTTAACCATCTCATTCTCTTTTACAAACTTTAACGCATCTCCAACCTTGTCTGCATTAAGTGCGATCTGATCATATGTTTCAACATTCATAAAGTTGAACATATCTCCGTCTGCATATAAATACTGCATATCGGCTCTGTCTATTCTTGCCTGTGGGAATTTCTCAGTAGGTCGGAAAGTTCTTTCAACAACGCTACCTGTAATTACATTCCTAATTTTTGTACGAACGAATGCAGCTCCCTTTCCCGGCTTAACATGCTGGAATTCAAGAATCTGAAAAACCTGTCCTTCCTCAATCTCCAATGTCAAACCATTTTTAAAATCACCTGCTGAAATCATTAATATTTCCTCCTAAAAACTTTCATGCGATACTTGAACTATTTTATAACAATTTTGATGTCAAATCAAGACTTAGTTTGTTCTATTATGTACTCCATTGCAAGAGTATATCCGTTTAATCCAAGTCCTGCTATCTGTCCTGTACATACAGGCTGTGTGAGAGACTTATGCCTAAACTCTTCTCTGTCTGAAATATTTGATATATGAACCTCAACTTTAATACAATCAAGGCTCTCAAGAGCATCTCTTATAGCTACGCTTGTATGTGTGAATGCTGTCGGATTTATCACTATTCCCAAGGGTTTTTCAAAAATATGCTTCCTGTAGCTTGTCAACTATGGCACCTTCATGATTACTCTGGAAACATTCCACATCTACTCCCAGCTCTTTTGCCTTTTTTTATTAATCATTTCAAAAGATAATTGTAGTCTTTGTTTCCATAAACTTCCTTATTTCTTATTCCAAGGAAATTCATATTTACACCATTTATTACCAAAATTTTCATTGCATTCTCTCTCTAAGTTTCTCTGTCAATAATACTTTTTACTTTTTCTATAATATCTTTATCGACTTTAATATTATTCCATATCTCAAAACTTGCCACACCTTGAAGTATAAGCATATCCAGGCCGTTTATACAAATCTTTCCATTTGATTTCATCTTCTTTATGAAGGAAGTCTCAAAAGGTGTATAGATAAGATCAATTCCCGAATCGCATTTTTTATAAAATGACTCATCCTTTATTATGCAATCTTCAATATTCGGATGCATGCCTACATTTGTAGTCTGGAACACAAAAATAATTATTCTTAGAAAGTAAATCAATATCTGACTTTAAATCATCCAAAGAAATAACCAAAATATGCTTAATACCTACTTCTGCTTTGAGCTGCTCTGCCTTTGAAATATTTCTGTTTATAATAGTAATCGACTTTGCACCCTCTTCTATTGCCAGATAGAGCACAGCCTTTGCGGCACCTCCCGCTCCGAGAATAATTATATCTTTATCCTTTACAGAAAGATTATTATTATGAAGACTCATCCCAAGTCCTATAATGTCGGTATTATAACCCCTTTATAGCCTTTTTTTCACTCTTTGTAAGAGTATTTATTGCACCTATTTTTTTCTTGCCCTGTCATCAATCTCGGTAACTATATCAAGCATATCCTTTTTATATGGTATAGTCACATTAAAAACCCTTTATATTAAGTGCAAAAAGCACCTTTTATAGCATCTTTTGATATTCTCGGTTACATGAAAAGCCAAATAACTCATATCAATATTCATTTCTTTTTGCCAGAGTATTTTTGCAAAAACCGGAGAAAGGTCTGTGAAACGGGATCACCTATGATACCATATACTTTTTTGTATCAGCGCTTATCATTTTTTTCTCCTTTTCTGACTTGATTTTTATAAAAGAAAAGTACAATTCTTTCAAAAAGTCTTTTTATAATAATTTGAATTTCTTCTTTAGGGCTGATAGGATCGACTAAAACAGAGTATATCCCTGCATTATTTGCACCCCATATATCTGTAAAAATCTGATCTCCTACAAATAAGGTATTTTCCCTTTTTACCTTCAAAGTATTCATTGCCTTTATATAGCCTTTTTTTGAAGGTTTATTAGCCTTATATATATATAAGCGAGCCCACCATCTTAGCAAATGGTGAAACTCTTTTTTCTTTATTATTTGAAATAAGGCAAGTCTTAAAGCCGATTTCTCTTAAGGATTTAAAAAAATCAACATTTGACCTGTCAGCCTTTGTTCCATGAGTAGTCAGAGTATTGTCTATATCAAACAGTATAGCCCTATACCCCTTTTTCATACATTCCCTTATAGTCTATCTCATATATATCTTTCTTATATAAACCGGAAAAAAAGTTTATTCATAAAAAATCATTTCTTTAAAAGCTTTGAAATTTCATCCACAAATGTATTTACATCCTTAAACTCTCTGTATACTGATGCAAATCTGACATAGGCTACCTCATCCAAATCCTTTAATTTTTCCATCACAAGCTCACCTATTTTTTTCTGGTAGGTATCTCACTGACTTCCATAGAATAGATTTGATTTTTCTATATCATCCACTGTTTTTTTCTTATTACAACTGTAGACACAGGTCTCTTTATGACAGCTTTGTATAATTCCATATTCAATCTTTGATCTGTCATAGTTTTTCTCTGCTGTCATCCTTTTTTAATTACCATAAGAGGAATAGTCTCAAGTTTCTCATATGTGGTAAATCTCTTATTGCAGCTCTCACACTGCCTTCTTCTTCTTATTGAAGAATTGTCATCCGCCGGACGAGAGTCTATAACCTTTGTATCCTGCGCTTGGCAAAATGGGCATTTTCATAAGTTTATTCCTTTACACATCAAAAGTTTTATAAATCATTTATCCTCGGCATCTTCTTCCAAATCAAAATGGAAAGGAAGGTTTCTGTACTCGTCATTGTAGTCCAGAGAATCACCGTATTCATCCATAAAATGCTCAAACGGAGTACTGTTATAGCGATAACTACTGTAGTCATTACCTTGCATTCCAATCATTATCAATATTGCAAATGCTGCAATGATTGAAAGTATAAATCCAAGTATTGATAAAGCCAAACCTATACCCGCCTTTACGTCTACACCACGTCCGTTTCTCATTGACAAAACAAACAGTACTACACCTATTATTCCAAGTGGAATTCCAAAGCACATGCAACATAGCACACAACTCATTATTCCTACAATCAGACATGCTACTGAATATTGCTCTTCGTTCATTTATCCTCCTTTAAATCATATCATCCAAACAAATAGAACTGTATGGTCTTATTTTCATCTTGTAACTTGACCCTTTTCCCAGAAATTTATCCATATAGGAAACATATTCATCACTTAAGTTCTCAGGAACCATTGCCATGATAACTCCTGCAAATCCCCCACCATGAACTCTGGTCGCTCCTACATTCTTTTCTTTTAAGGAATCTTTCTGAGAGTGCAAGCGCTACTGTAATCCCCTGTTCATTCGGTGCGGCATTTGTATATACATTTTGAAGATATTTCCATGATGAATTTCCACTATCAGTAATATTTTTAAAAATGTATCAAAATCATTATTCTTCAATGCTTTTATCTCATTATCTACTCTCTTATTCTCATCAAAGAAATGAATACTTCTAAGTACGGCTCTGTCACCTGCAAAAGCTCTTATCTTTGGCAGTTCCTTATAAAACTCATCTTCATCCACTTCAGATAATGTAGACTTTCCGAAAAACTCTGCTACCTTTTTCATCTCTGCAGGTATAGAAGAATAGTCGGCTGAAAGATCTGCATGTCCTCTTCCTGTCTGTACTATTATAAGATCGTGCTTTGCACCCGCAAAATCAAAAATCCATCTCTTCAACCTTCGGTGAGTCAGGATTTGCAAAATCTATGCTTATCAGCCCTCCGTAGGCACAACACATTTGATCAAGCAGTCCGCTTGCCTTATCCCAGTAATTGTTCTCGGCATATTTTCCTATGTATGCATAATCGGTTTTTGAAAGCTTTCCTTCATTAAATAAAGTATTAATTATTTGACAAATTAAAGTTTCAAATGCAGCTGAAGAGCTCACTCCCGCACTTGAAATCACATTACTTGTAATGTATGCATCAAAACCGCCTATATTTGCACCTCTTTGCCTGAAACCTGCAAGTATACCCTTTAAGAGCTCTATAGTACCAATCTTATCTTTTCCGGGCTCTATGTCTTTAGTATTTACTCTAAACTTCTGTGAAAATGATTCACTTATAATATTAACATAGTCTGAATCATTTTTTGCTGCAACAGCTACACAGTCAAGATTTATACTTCCGCCAAGAACCTTACCATTGTTATGGTCTGTATGATTACCTGAAATCTCTGTTCTTCCCGGAGATGAAAACAGTTTAACATCTTTTTCTCCGAATTCCTTTGAGAATCCTTTTTAAAAACAGTTTCATATCTTTTTAAATTATCTTTAATACCCTGTCTTTCCGTAAAGCGCTTCCAATAACTTCTGACCTTTATTCTCTAATATATCCTTTGCCTCAAGTAAGTTCATATACCCCTCGCTTAATATTTTTAATTAAGGCATAAATACTTTCACTAATATTTATGCATTATAAAATAAGTTTATCATAATCCAAAAAGTACACAATTTATTATTGTGTACTTTAGTTTATTTTAAATTTATCCTATTGCCAAAACTATTCCACCGTCACCTGCATACAAAGTAGCAACTCCTGCACCGTTTACAACCTTTACATCTTTAAATTTATTGCTGTCACGGAAAAGCTTAGCTACACTCTCGCCTCTTTCCTCATTATTTATATGAGTGATACAGACAATTTTTTCAGCAGTATTATCTCCGGCTTCCGATATTGCCAGTTCTACCATTTTAGTCAACGCCTTTTGCATACCTCTTTGCTGATCTTTTTTTACTATCACACCGTCCACAGCACCCATTATAGGTTTAATGCTTAACGCCGATGCTATAAAAGCGGTAACTGCGGAAAGTCTACCGTTCTTTCTAAGAGTATCCAAAGACTCCAAAACAAAATATGTCTTCATATCATCTCTTAGCTTAATTATTCTTTTTGATATCTCTTCAAAACTAAGACCTTCTTTACATAATTTGTCAAGCTCAAGCATAAGTCTATACTGTCCTGCAGAAGCAGACCTTGAGGAAAGCACCAATACATCCTTCTTGTCATAGTCCTCATCATAAAGCTTTTTTCCGATCTCCGCACTTTGATAGCTTCCGCTTAGATGTTCCGAGAGAGTAACAATAAATGCCATATCAGTATCACATTCCAATGCCTCTTTAAAAGCATCAGGTGAAGGACAGGCACTTTTTGGTCCTATTTTCGATTCAGCCATTCTCTTAATAAAGTCTTTTTGATCAAAAATTCTCATCATCTATCACCTGATAATCTCCGATTTCAAGTGTTAGTGGAACAATTTTTTATATTTTTCATCATTTTTTTAAATTCTCATCCAAATCGGTACAACTGTCACCAATTAATCTATATGTCATATTTTTTCAACTCCGTTTAATGTAGTTTTAAAAACTACATCTATTATAGTAATATACTTGTTATAAGTCAAGTATGCTTAATTCTATAAATTAAATATGCTTGAAATAATTAAAATTTATGATAGAATCTGTAGTATTGCTTTAAGTTTTTTAGGCAAAATATTTTTGACCGGAGGTTTTTTACACAATGAAATTAAGTGCAAGAAATCAATTCAAAGGAATTGTAAAAAAATGTTAATGAAGGTGCTGTTAACGGCATTGTTACTATTGAAGTAAACGGAGAGGCTGTTTCAGCTACTATTTCAGTTAATGCTATCAAGGAGCTCGGATTAAAGGACGGAGCTGCCGCAATCGCTATTATCAAAGCGACAGAAGTTATGGTTGCTACAGAGCTCCAAAGATTTCCGCAAGAAATAAGTTCCACGGTGTTGTAAAGAGCATTGAGGAAGGTGCTGTTAACGATATCGTAGCTGTTGAGACAAAGCTTGGTGTAGTTTCCGCTACAATTTCAAAGAATGCTGTAAAAGAGCTTGAACTTGCTGTAGGTAAGGAAGCTTATGCTGTTATCAAGGCTACTTCAGTAATGGTAGGCATTGAGTAAAATTTAAAAAAAGCCGGCACTTACGATTTTAAGTCGTTAAGTGTCGGCTTTTTTATTCTATTATTTTAACTTAAGCATAAGTTCATTACTTCTTTTAATAAATGCACTCATTCTCTCAGGTGAAAGAGGGCTATGTGATATTGACGCAAGATCGTAGAGCTGTTCACAAATCATATCAAATAAATCTTCATGATTGTTTTTCAAGAAGCTCCTTTACAAGCGGATGATTTGCATTGAGAACCAAAGTCTCACCCTCTCCTCCAAACATTGAAGGATCCATTCCCATCATTCCGTACTGCTTCATCATCTCCTGCATTCTTCTGCTCTCTTCGGATATTGTAATCACCGATGAAATCTCATCGCTCTTTAAAAAGCTGTACAGAAACTTTCAATCTGTCATTGTGAAGAGCAGTCTTTACCTTCCCGGATAACTCATCATATGAAGCCTTTTGTATCTTCAGCTACTTCTTCGCTTCTCATATCATCCGTCATATCGGAATCTATTCTAAGGAATTTGACATTGTCTCTTTTCACCTCAAGAGTTGAGATAAAAAGGTACATCAATACTATGAGGAAGAACTACAGCATCCTTACCCGCAGATTTGAATATATTTACATATTGGCTCTGCTCTTTTTACATCATTTACATAGAATATCTGAGTTTTTTTCAACCTCTTTTTCTCTTCAGCGTTTTCCGATGTTTCATCAGAAGAATTTTCTAACGTTTCCTCGGAATTTTTTTACTTTCATCAATAAGCTCGTTTTAATGTAAGGTATTTATCATTTATATTTTTTTAAACAGTATATAATCTTCTACCTTCTTAGCAAACTTCTCGTCTTTTAAGATAGCCGTACTTGATAAACGGAGCTATATCATCCCAGTATTTCTCATACTTATCTCTCTCAGTCTTGCACATTCCTGAAAGCTTATCTGCAACCTTCTTTGCAATATACTCTGAGATTTTTCTTACAGAACCGTCATTTTGCAATGCTGATCTTGAAACATTAAGAGGAATGTCGGCACTGTCTATTACACCCTTTAAGAGTAATAAAAACTCAGGAATAACCTCTTTTATATTGTCGGCGATAAATACCTGGTTGTTGTAAAGCTTTATAGTTCCCTCTATAGAATCATACTCTGTGTTTATCTTAGGGAAGTATAAAATTCCTTTTAAGTTAAAAGGATAATCCATATTTAAATGAATCCAGAACAGAGGCTCCTTATAATCCATAAAGACTTTTCTGTAAAACTCAATATATTCCTCATCACTGCACTCATTCGGATGCTTTGTCCAAAGCGGATGTATATCATTTAGCGCTACAGGACGCTTTTTAATCTTTATCTTTTTCCTTTGCAGGCTCTACTTCAACCTCTTCCTTAGTACCGTCTTCTTTTTCCTTTTCTTCAGTCTTTGCAGGTTCAATTATAGTTTCGATGACAGTATCTGTATCTAAAAGTTCATCCTTTTCTATAATTTCGGTGGCTTCCTCAGCATCGATATCCTTTAAGAATATCTCTACCGCATAAATGAACAGTATTTATTAAGTATCTCTCTTACCCTGAACTCGTTGGCAAACTCATGGCAATTGTCATTTAAGTATAATGTGATAGATGTTCCTCTGGAGCTTCTGTTACCTTCTCCCATCTCAAACTCAAGACCGCCATCACTTACCCAATGTATAGGAGTTGCACCCTCTTTATATGACAGAGTGTCAATGCTTACCTTATCCGCTACCATAAATGCAGAGTAAAAATCCAAGACCGAAATGTCCTATTATCTGCTCCTCATTTGTCTTATCCTTATATTTTTCTATGAAATCAACTGCACCTGAAAAAGCGATTTGATTTATATACTTTTTTCAACCTCTTCTTCAGTCATACCTATACCGTTATCTATAAAACGAATAAGTTTTTGTTTAGGACTGACTTCAACAATTATCTTATATTCATCTCCCTCAGGCTTTGTAAACTCACCTGCAAGACTTAATTTTTTTAACTTTGTTATGGCATCTGTTGCATTTGAAATCAATTCTCTCACAAAAATATCATGGTCTGAATACAACCATTTCTTTTATTATCGGAAATATATTTTTCACTGTTTATTGATAAGTTTCCCTTTTTCATTTCATCACCTCTCTAATAAATTTACAAATATATTATTTGTTTTGCTATAACTATTATAACCATGAAAATATAAAAGTCAATAAAAAATTGGCACTCACTTAATACGAGTGCCAACAGCGTTCATAATTATATAATTACTTAACCAACTTATCAAGCTCTTTTTACAGATTCCGTCTCAATAGCAATACCATGTGTTGCCTTAGCTGCGTACTGATTTACCGCAACTTGAGACTTCTTTATATTCTGCATTGTTCCGGGTCCTGCCACGCAACCTCCCGGACATGCCATTCCTTCAAGTAGATAGCCCGGATACTTTCCGGCCTTAGCCATAGTCATCATCTTTCTACATTCTGAGAGACCTTCCGCATTCATTATCTTTACTTCCTTATCAGGATATTGATTTTTGATAACTCCTACAACCGCTTTTGCAACTCCTCCGGATACCGCAAAGTTTCTTCCGTCTGTAGATGCGTCATTGACACCGTTTGGATCTTCTTCAATATTCTCAATGTCTATATGCTTTGCATCAAATATTCCCGCCATCTCCTCAAATGTAAGTACAAAGTCTACCTCACTTCTTACCTCTGTCCACATAGCCTCAAGCTTCTTTGCAGAACATGGTCCTATAAATACAACCTTTCCTTCCGGATGCTGCTTCTTTATAAGTCTTGCGGTAAGTGTCATAGGTGTGAGCGCCATTGATATACATTCAGCCTGATCCGGGAATAATTTCTTTGCCATCAATGACCATGAAGGACAACATGATGTACCCATGAAAGGCAATTTTTTCAGGTACTTCTTCAAGGAAGTCAAATGCCTCTTGAGTAGCACAAAGGTCTGCACCGATAGCCACCTCAAATACATCGGCAAATCCAAGCTCTTTCATTGCGGCACGTAGTTTTCCGGGTGTAACCTTAGGTCCGAACTGACCTACGAAAGCAGGTGCAATAGCCGCATATACTCTGTCTCCGGATTGTATAGCTCTGATAGTCTGGAATATCTGTGATTTATCTGAAATAGCACCAAACGGGCAGTTTACAAGACATTGTCCACATGATACACATTTATCATAGTCAATATCAGCCTTGCCGTTTTCATCTGATGATATTGCATCCATACCGCATGAAGCCGCACATGGTCTTGTCTGTACTATTATTGCATTGTATGCACAGACATTTGCACATCTTCCGCATTTAATACACTTTTCCTGATTAATGCTTGAGAATCCGCTCTCTTTATCAATCTTTACAGCACCTGTAGGACAAACCTCTGAACATGGATGTGCAAGACATCCCTGACAACCGTTAGTTACAAACACTCTCTTTTCAACACAACCGTGACAGGCAAATTTTATAATATTAATTAATGGTGGTGTATAATATGTCTCTGCCTTGTCTGCAAGCTCTATATCCTCAGATACAGGTGCATGATTAGCCGCACTTCTGTAAGGCAATCCCATAGCAAGCCTTAATCTCTCACCTACTATAGCTCTTTCCAGGAAAACATTATTTCTAAAATTTCCCACTTCTCCCGGGATAATTTTATAGGAAGTTCCTCTATTCTTTTATCAACCGGCCACTCTGTGTGATAAGCCATTCTTGCAACTTCTCTAAAGATTCTATGCCTTATTTCCTGAATTCTTGTTTCAACACCTCTCACAATTTTCCTCCACTAAAAAAATTTAACGTTTATAGTGACAATAGTTTCAGTATTTCTAAAACCGTCTTCTATACTGAGCAATGATATAATACTATATTTAAAAAAATAAAATAAAGGTATATTGTTATTTTTATCAATTTCTTGTTTTTTTATAAGAAACATACAAAAATTGCATACAGAAAAAGCATAAAACGGCAGACTTTACAGTCTGCCGAAAAAAATATTTTATTTAATCAAACTTAGGATTAGTTCTCTTTCTTCTTAGCTGAGATTACGAATGCACCTGCTACAGTTGAAAGACCGAGTAATGCTGCATAAAGTCCCATTGCTGAAGCATCAGCTGTCTTTTGGTACATTTAATTTTCCGCGCTTAGCTGCTGTCACATCACCCTTTGTTGTAACATTTGTGTTTCCTGCTGCAGGTCCCTACATTAGCTGCAGGTGCAGGTGTGCTTGTAGGCGCCGGACCGTAGTTTGGAGCCGGAGTATTTACAGGTGCTGTTGTAGCAGTAACTGATCTTGAGCTTCCGCTTCTTGATGAACTTGATGAACCGCCTCTGCTGCTTGATGCTGTTGAATTTGAACGTGTTGCTACAGAAGGTGTTGCATTAGATGCAGTTGATCTAACTACGATTGTAGAAGTACCCGTACAATAACCTCTGATGGTGCCTTCTCTCCCTCTATTCCTATAATACGGGTTGTCTTTTCCCTCATTAATAACCTGTGCGCTTGCAGCGTCTGCAGATTTTCCAGGAACAATTATCTTTGAAGGTGCCTTCTCTCCCTCTATTCCTATAATAATAGTCTTATTACCGTCATCTATAACCTGTGCACTTGCAGCGTCTGCAGGCTTTTCCCGGAATGATTATCTGTGAAGGTGCAGCAAAAAGCAACTATACTACCTGAAACCAAACCTAAAGCCAATGTTAATGATAAAACTGTTTTTTTGATTATTGATAAATGCATGATATGATATCTCCTTTTTCATATAAGTTTCTTAATGAGGCTAATATATAACCTTATGAAAAAAATTTTTCAAAGCACTTTTAGTCAATATGTAAAACTATAGTAAGATTTCTTACGATTAAACATATTTTTCTTAATAAATATATTTATTACTCTGTATCATTTTCAAGCTTACTTGCTCTTGCTTCCACTTCCTTCTTTTGGATATCTCCAGGCGTCTGCTCATATCTTGCAAATTCATAACTGAATACTCCCATACCTCCGGTCATAGAACGAAGTTCTGTGTTGTACCCAAAAAGCTCCAACATAGGAACATCAGCTCTTATAATCTGCTTTCCATGATTGATTGACTCCATACCGAGAACTCTACCACGTCTCTTATTGAGATCTCCCATAACATCACCTGTAAACTTATCAGGAACAATTACACTTACTGTGTAAATAGGCTCTAAGAGTACAGGAGCGGCCTTCATAAATCCGTCCTTGAATGCGATTGTAGCCGCCATCTTAAATGCCATTTCAGATGAGTCAACCGGATGATATGAACCGTCCAAAAGCACTGCCTTTACACCTACTACAGGGTATGCAGCCAAAGGTCCCTTAACACAGCACTCAGCCACTCCTTTTTCAACTGCAGGGAAGTAGTTCTTAGGTACTGAACCTCCGAATACTGTTTCTTCAAATACATATGGCTTCTCAAGATCTCCTGAAGGTTCAAAGCTCATCTTTACATCACCGAACTGTCCATGTCCGCCTGATTGCTTCTTTATATCTTCCTGCAGCCTCAACCTTTTGTCTGATTGTCTCTTTGAAAGCTACCTTAGGTCTTGAAAGCTCAATTTTTACCTTATATCTATCTAAAAAGTTTGCTAACTACGATTTCAAGTTGTTGGTCACCTATTCCATAAAGAAGAGTCTGTCTGTTTAAAGTATCGTTCACATGCTTTAATGTCAAATCTTCTTCCATAAGCTTTGACAAGCCTGATGAAAGTTTATCCTCTTCCCCCTTATTTACTATCTTGTATCTCATACATGTATATGGTGATGAGATCTTTGGTCCATGATAAAGGATAGGTGCATTCTTTAACGCAATAGTATCACCTGTAGTTGTTGCGCTAAAGCTTAGCCATTGCACCGATATCACCGGCTACAAGCTCAGGTACTTCTATAGCGTTCTTTCCTCTGAGTACATAAATCTTTCCGGATTTTTCCTCTGTTTCCTTGCCTACATTATAGATGGCACTGTCAGGCTTTAGTGTACCTGTACAAACCTTAACCAATGAGTATTTTCCTATGAAAGGATCCACGATTGTCTTAAATACTCTTGCAGATAATGAAACCTCTTTATTATATTTTTGCTGTGAAATGCTCACCATTACTTACGTCCACACCCACACACTCTTTATAATCAGGTGATGGGAAATACTTTTCAATTGCCATCATAAGTGCCTTGAATCCCTGTGCGTCCACTCCTGAACCCATCATTACAGGCACAATATCTCCGTTGCAAATATTTTTCTTTGAGTGCTGTCGAAATTTCATCATCGCTGAATTCTTCACCTGAAAGATATCTTTCCATGTATTCTTCGCTTGTCTCGGCAACGGCCTCCATCAAGGCCTCTCTTGCAATCTTTAGGTTAGCTTCAACATAATCAGGTATCTCACACTCTACATAGTCTGAAAGGTTTGTAAATCTTCTACCTTTCATCTTTACGACATTTACAAATCCCACGAACTTTTTCATTCTCTCTGATTGGAAGATGGAATGGCGCCACTTTTTCTTCCGAAGCGTGTTTCAAGCTTCAAAAGCAGTTCACGATAGCTTGCCTTATCATCATCCATATTTGTTACGAAGAATATTCTAGGTAAGCCGTATTCCTCGCATAACTCCCATGCTTTTACTGTACCGACTTCAATTCCCGCCTTACAATTGACTACAATTATGGCAGCATCTGCAGCAGATATAGCTTCTTCCACCTCACCTACAAAGTCAAAATATCCCGGAGTGTCCAAAAGATTTATCTTTACACTTCCGGTTTCGCCTTCATATTCTACGGAACCAAAGATGTACTGATGGAAAAAAACCTCTTTTTAATTTCTTCTTTGTCATAGTCGCTTATGGTGTTTCCGCTTGAAATACTTCCCATTTTGGAAATATTTCCTGCAACAAAGCTCATAGCTTCTGCCACTGTAGTCTTACCCGAGCCTCCATGGCCAAGTAATACGACGTTACGAATCTGTTTAGTTTCATAAACCTTCATAAGAGAATCCCTCCTTTTTAGTCAATAGACTTTTCTGATAAAGATATTTTTACTAAACATACGCTAAAATTTCAAGTTTTATATTCAATTTAGACAATGTAATTTGCATTTTTATTATAGTTAAATCGTAAGATATTTTTTTATAATTTTTGTATAAATAGACTTGTTTTAGTAAAGATAAATAGTTACAGAAAAATTCATTTGACTGTATCACTTTAAATTATTAAAGTAAAAATGATTGACTATTAAAGTTTAATGTAATAAACTTTTTATATTTAATATAAAAAGTCGGAACGGAGGATTATGAAATACAATAATATAGCCTTTTATAGGCTTTGGACTTATAGTCGGATCCATTGCCAAAGCAATAAAAAAATATACCCGGATTCAAAAATCTATGCCTATACAAATAACCGTTCCGAACTTCTAAAGGGTAGATCTGACGGAGTGGTAGATATAATTCTTGATAAAAATAGATTCCACCCTTTTAGAATGCGATATAGTCTTTTTTTATGTACACCGGTAGATTTTTAACGATAAATATTTAGAAGAAATAAAGTCTTATATAAGAAAAAGATGCAATAATAACAGATGTAGGGCTCAACAAAAATCTTCAATTCACAGCCTTGCAAAAAGATTGAACTTGAAGATATATTTATAGGTGGACATCCAATGGCAGGCTCTGAAAAAGACCGGGTACGACGCTTCAGATTCATTACTGCTCGAAAAATGCTTATTATATGATTACACCGTCATCAAAAAAATAAATGATGATAAATTACACTCATTTATTAAATTAATTGAGTCAATAAAAGGCTATACCTTTTATTATTGACTATCAAAAAAACATGACAATGTTGTTGCAACAATAAGTCACTTACCTCATATAATTGCCGCTGCTTTTGGTAAATCTTGTAAGTGAAAAATGACTATAATGATGAGGTAATGAAAAGAGTCGCCGCCGGTGGATTTAAAGATATAACCAGAATTGCGTCGGCATCCCCCATTATGTGGGAACAAATATGCATAGTCAACTCTGAGCCCATAAATGTGATGCTTCGTAAATATATAGATATCCTAGAGGATGTGTACTCACATCTGTCTGTTAAATCAAACGGCTATATCAACAATATGTTTGCAAAGTCCGGCGAATACAGAAACTCTTTGGATACAAACTCTCAAGGACTTATTATTTCAAAAACATGATATAAGTGTGCATATACAGGATAAGCCCGGAGCAATATCCGTTATTTCCGCAATTCTTGCCGCAAAATTCCATAAGCATAAAAATATAGGAATTAACCATAACAGAGAAAAAGGGCGAGGGTGCACTGAATATCTCTTTCTATGATGCAGACTCATGTGAAATGGCAAGTAAATTATTGAGAGAATACAATTACAAAATAATTTAATGGAGGAAATATGATAAAAGGTAGATTAAGAGTTCCCGGTGATAAGTCAATATCCCACAGAGCAGTTATGTTTGGAGGCCATATCAAAGGGAATCACAAAAATCAAAGGTTTTTTTAACAGGTGCTGATTGCATTTCAACTATATCAATCTTTTAAAAAAATGGGAATTGATATTGAAATGGAAAAACACCTCCGTTAAAGTAAAAGGAAAAGGACTTTATGGTTTAAGTGCGCCAAAAAGAAATACTGGACTGTGGAAACAGCGGTACTACAACAAGACTTGTAAGCGGTATTTTATCTGCACAAAACTTTACTTGTGTTCTTACCGGAGATAGATCAATACAAAAAAGACCTATGAACAGAATTATAAATCCTCTATCTTTAATGGGCGCAGATATTAAAAGCAATGAAGGTTTCGCACCACTTACTATCACAGGCAGTTCTTTACATGGTATAGAATACAATTCACCTGTAGCCAGTGCTCAAGTAAAATCCGCAATACTTCTTGCAGGATTGTATGCAGACTCCCCCTACAACCGTAACAGAACCTGCAAAATCAAGAGACCATACCGAATTGATGCTGAAAAAATTAGGAGCGAGCCTTAATATAGATAAATACTCTGTTACAGTAAATCCTTGCAAGGAGCTTTTTGCAAGCGATATAGATGTACCTTCCGATATATCTTCCGCAGCCTTCTTTATGGCAGCCGCAATTTTTAGTTCCGAATTCCGAGTTGATACTTGAAAAATGTAGGTATCAATCCCTACAAGAGACGGTATAATAAGAGTATTAAAGGATATGGGGGCAAATATCGAAATAATCAATTCTAATGATGAGTTTGAGCGGTTGCGGATATAAAAGTATCCTATTCAAAACTTCATTCAACTACCATAAGCGGTGATATTATACCTACACTCATAGATGAACTTCCTCTTCTCGCCGCAGTAGCAGCGATGGCCGAAGGAAAAAAACCGTTATAAAGGATGCAGCTGAACTTAAGGTAAAAGAATCTAACAGAATTAAAGTAATGTGTGATGAACTTTCTAAATTGGGAGTGGATGTGGTTGAAACCGAAGACGGTATGGAGATTAACGGAACAAATAAACTTTTAGGAAATATCACAATAAATACAAATGATGATCATAGAATTGCAATGACATTTGCCATCCTCGGACTTATATCTGAAGGAGAGATAAAGCTTGACAATAAAAATTGTGTTGAAATATCATATCCGGGATTTTTTTGATGATTTAAGAAGAGTAAATATATAAAAATTCGCCATCGATATAGTACTGTAAGTATTAATATCGGTGGCGACTTTTATTACTTCTGATGTCCGAAAAGCATTGCTACATAATAAAATCCGTTACTGTAATAATATCCCACTCCCGCATATATTGTAGAGGCGGGTATGTTCTCAATAAATCCCTCACTTTGAAGCATAAGCTCATTATGCTTTGGAGAATTTTTAAATGATGTTATCTTGATATCTGTAGATGATGAATTATCCATTGTTAAAATTTCAGATACACCGATATACTTGTTTGTTATATTATCTACAGTATAAAACGGCTGACCGTCAGGTCTGTCATGTGAAAATGAAGCAGCACTCTCCTTTGCCCTTTTCTGTGCAGCTGCCATAAGTTCACTGCTTATTACCGTCTCAGGCAATCCCTTACTTCTTCTGTACTCATTTAATTTAATTAAAAGATCCGCCCTTTCACCTGTATTCTCTCCGGCGATATGCATTGCTACATCAAGCCCTGCCTGTCCTGATTTTTGTCATTACAATTCCATTCTGTGTCCAAGCCCCCTCTCCGTTTAGATCATATCCGTCAGGAGATTTGGTATTCTTTAGCATTGCACCATATGGAAAAACGGCATTACTTCCATTATTAAAGAAATAAGCCTTACCGTCCAACCACTGCCAACCCGTAAGTGTATATCCCTTTGTATTGAAATAATACCAGTTTCCGTCAATATTTTTCCACTGTGCCACAGGGTATTTGTAATCATCTGTCAAATACCACTTCCCTTTTGAATCATGCTGCCAACTCCCCGCATATGCCGACATAGGTACTCCCATGCTCATTGAAAAGAGCGGCTGCCAAAACAACTATTCCCTCTTCATTTCTCCTCCTACAACTCATCCAAAAATCCATTTATAAATAATCAACAATGTAAAAATATATTTTTACATATGTAAATTTCTTAGGTATAATATATCAAACAAACTTTTTATGTAGCCTTTATATAATGTAATTATAACAGACACATCTGATAATTAACAGTGCCTGTTTGGTAAACCTAAATGATGTATATTGTAAGAAATGCACAATGGAGAAGAAAGTATGAATCAAGAAAAATTTGATTTGGAAGAGGCTCTAAAAAACCTTAACAGCGCCCCCTTCATCACAGAAGAAAACCGGTACAATCAAAAAGAAAAAAATTCCGTAAAAATAGAACCTGATTACAGATATGAAGCATGCAATGACTCTTTCCCATGTGCCAATTGTGGAAAAAAATGATAAATCCTGAAGGTGCAGGTACACATCACAGAAACCATTGCCCCTACTGCCTGTCTTCCATTCATGTGGACAATGAACCCGGAGATCGTAAAAAGTGATTGCAAAGGCATTATGGAGCCTATTTCCATATGGGTTAAAGATAAGGGTGAATGGGCAATAGTTCACAGATGTAAAAAATGCGGTAAACTTAACACAAACAGAAGCGCCGCAGACGACAACCCTGTACTTTTGATGTCGATAGCCGTAAAGCCTTTGGCCTCACCGCCATTCCCACTGCATTTACTTCAAAACGCACTTGATAAACAAAAATAAAGAGAGGGCAAAGATCTTTTAAAGGTCTTTGCCCTCTTCTAAATTCACATTTTATTCAGTTACTTCTTCTTTTCTGATTTCTTTTGTTCTAATCTCTTTGCAAATCATATCTACAAAATCTGAAAGCTTCTTGCTTCCCTCGTCTCCGGCAAATCTGCTTCTTACTGAAACACTACCTTCAGCCTCTTCCTTTTCACCTACTACAAGCATATATGGAAGTCTTGAAAGTCTGGCATCTCTTATCTTAAATCCGATTTTCTCTGTTCTTGTATCAACAGTAGCATCCACACCGTTTTTCTTAAGTTCTTTCAAAACTGAGTTTGCATAGTCTGCATACTTGTCTGATATAGGAAGAATTCTTACCTGCTCAGGACATAACCATGTAGGGAACTTTCCTGCATATTTTTCTATAAGCCATGCAAGAGTTCTCTCATAGCAACCAAGTGATGTTCTGTGTACAATATAAGGTCTTACCTTTGCACCGTTTTGGTCTATATAGTAAAGGTCGAAGTTTTCTGCAATAGCGGCATCAAGCTGAATTGTGATCATTGTATCCTCTTTGCCGTAAACATTCTTTTGCCTGAATATCAATCTTAGGTCCGTAGAATGCAGCCTCACCGTCAGCCTCTGTAAAAGGAAGTCCCTTTTCTACCAGAATATTTCTAAGTGCAGCCTGTGTTCCTTCCCAATATGCCTCATCTCCAAGGTATTTTTTTCCTTATTGTCCTTATCCCACTTTGAAAGTCTGAATGTTACATCATCTCTAAGTCCCAGTGTTTCAAGTACATATATTGCAAGATTTAAGCAGCTTTGAAGCTCTTCTTCAGCCTGGTCCGGTCTGATTACATTGTGACCTTCGGAAATAGTAAACTGTCTTACTCTTGTAAGTCCGTGCATCTCTCCTGAATCTTCATTTCTGAAAAGTGTTGAAGTCTCACCCATACGATATGGCAAATCTCTGTATGACTTTTGAGTATTCTTATACACATAGTACTGGAAAGGACATGTCATAGGTCTGAGTGCGAGAATTTCTCCGTCATGCTGAGGATCTCCCAAAAATAAACATACCGTCCTGATAGTGATCCCAGTGTCCTGAAATCTTATAAAGATCCGACTTTGCCATAAGCGGTGTCTTTTGTTCTTACATAGCCCCACTCATTGTCCTCAAGATCTTCAATCCATCTTTGAAGCTTTTGAATCATCTTTGTACCCTTCGGTAACATAAGAGGAAGTCCCTGTCCTATTACATCTACAGTTGTAAAGAGTTCCATCTCTCTTCCAAGCTTGTTGTGATCTCTAAGTTTTATCTCCTCAAGATGCTTTTAAATGTGCCTCAAGCTCTTCTTTTGAATTATAAGCTGTACCGTATATTCTTTGAAGCTTTGCCTTATTTGAATCTCCTCTCCAATATGCCATTGATGATGATATAAGCTTAAATGCCTTGATATCCTTTGTTCTTTGAAGATGAGGTCCGGCACAAAGATCTGTAAAATCTCCCTGCTTATAAAAAGATATTATCTCACCCTCAGGTAAATCTTTTATAAGCTCCACCTTATAAGGCTCATTTTTTTCTTCCATGAACTTTTATAGCTTCTTCTCTTGGAAGTTCAAATTTTTCAATATGAGCACCCTCTTTAATGATTTTTTCTTCATTTCGGCCTCAAGCTTGTCAAGATCTTCTCTTGAGAAAGGCTCGTGGTCAAAATCGTAATAAAATCCTTCTGCAATACTTGGTCCGATAGCAAGCTTTAGCCTCCGGAAAAACTCTCTTTACAGCTTCTGCAAAGTACATGTGATGTTGAATGTCTTATAACAGAGAGTGCTTCCTTATCCTTGACAGTTATAAGATTGAGCTCACAATCACTCTCAATTTCATCCCTTAAATCATGCATAACACCGTTTACTTCACCGGCAACCACATTTCTTGCCAATCCCTCACTGATGTCCTTAGCTATCTCAATAATACTTTTTTTGCTCTCATATTCTTTTACTGAGCCGTCTTTTTAATGTTATCTTCATATTTCCTCCGTTTCCGATAAAGATAAAAATCGCCCCTAAACTCTCGTTTAAGGGCGATTGACGCGATTCCACCTTAATTCAGATATATAAATATATCCCTCATTTGATTATAACGTAATCAACGTGCTATATTAAAAGCCACTCCGAGACGGTCTTCACATATATTTCCATAAGTTGCTCTCAGCCTCCAACTCTCTCTGTAATTTCCACATATGCTACTTTTTCTCTTCTTCGTTTATGCACAATATAATATTACTTGATTTTACCTTTGTCAAGGTTTCAGTGTATTTTATTTATAAATTTTCCAAATAATTGAGCATGCCTTCTACGGCAACCTTTGCCTGAGCGACTGCATCAACTACGGTTTTTGAGCCGTGAACCACATCACCTGCAGCAAAAACACCTTCAACAGTTGTCATACAGTTTTCATCTACTATCAAAAGCCCTTTATCAGATGCTCTAAGTCCGTCTGTTGTAAGAACAAGCTTATTCTTAGGTCCGTTACTTACCGATATTATTGTGGAATCGGCATCTACATAGTCGAGTTCTTTTTCATAGTCGATAACATTATCTTCTTCATCAAATATTGCAGTCTTAAATACAGGGCCGTCATATGTAATGGCTTCAATAGCCTTACCGAATATAAACTCGGCCCCCTCATATTTGGCAGCCTCCACCTCTACAGAGTTTGCCGCAACTCTTTTACTTCTGGCATAGAGCTTTACTGTTCTTGAACCTCTCCTAAGAGCTGTTCTTGCCACATCCATTGCCGCATTTCCCATACCGATTATCGCAACATTATCTCCAAGCTTGTGTCCGTCAGGATTTGCCAGATAATCCACACTAAAATGAACATTCGGCATACTCTCACCTGCGATACCCAAAGTCTTTGCTCTCCACACTCCGGTGCCTACAAATACGGCCTTGTAACCGTCTCTGAAAAAGGTCCTTTATCTCCAAAAGCTCCACCAACAGCAGTATTGTTTCTTATTTTTATTCCCATTTTTTTCCATCTTGTCATAGTATCTTTGCATTAAAGACTTCGGCAATCTGAAATCAGGAATACCGTACTGAAGCACTCCACCTATTGTATTCTTTTTCATCAAAAAAATAGTCACATCATAGCCTTCTTTTATCATCTTAATCGCTACAGTCATTCCTGCAGGACCACCGCCTATGACTGCGACCATAACATTCTTTCTCGGCTTTTTAACAAATTCCATTCTGTCCAGATAGAAATCCGATATAAACTTTTCTATATCGCAAAATCTTACCGGATTATTTTTTCTGTTCATTATACAATTACCGAGGCATTGAGCTTCATGGTCACAAACTATTGAGCAAACCAAAGATAAAGGATTGTTTTCAAAGAGAATTTCTCCGGCCTCCATTATCTTTCCTTCTTTAAAAAGTGATATAACCTGTGGTATTGATGTTGTTATAGGACAATGACTGCTGCATAGCGGCTTTTTACACTGCAGACATTTATTGGCCTCATTTACTATATGTAATCCCATTTTTTTCACCTCTTACTTCCAAATAAATTAATATAAGACGGGATAAGTTTACAGTGTTAAACATTATTTTTTTCAATAAAGTATCTGATAAAATACATTTAGATATTTTTGACAAAAAGCCTATAAATCTGTAACAGATTTATAGGCTTTACTTAAATTACTTATCCTTAAAAATATTCCTTAAAAGCATTCAAATGTCTCTTCACTGATGTAATGCTCTATTCTACATGCATCCTCTATTGCAGTTTCCTTTGCTTACACCCATCTTTTTGTAAAATCTCACCTAATGCGACATGTCTTTCAAGTGTAGATTCTGCAATCTCCAAGCCCTTTGGAGTCAATGTGATATGTCCTTCATTGTCAACTTCAACATAGCCGTTTTTCTCTGAACTTTTTCATTTGCTCACTTATTGTCGGCTTTTGAATATCCCATTTCTCTTGCAATGTCAACTGCCCTTACTACGCCTGTCTTTTTCTTTAAACTAAGTATTGTCTCCAGATACATCTCGGCAGCTTCCTGTATAACCATAATTATTTCCATTCCTTTCGCTTTGCTCAAGGCACAAAAACGTTATGAAAATGTTTCCTTGAGCTTATTTTTTTATTTATAATTCTCTTGTAGGGAACTCGGTATACTACAAATCACGGGGAGGTGAGTGGGCTGTCCAGCTTGCCGGATGACCGCATAATTATATGTGTGGTTCGCCTTTTCAAGCACAAATAAGTGTGTCGTGGAGCACGTAATCTTATCTTTGTATAAACAATCTCGTTTATGGCTTAGGCGTTCAGTCAATACCGTCTCTCCCTATAATCTCTAATGAATCTTCTGATTCTGAAAGGAGTCCCTATGTCTTTAAAAATCGTCTACAAAATCTGTTGTGGTATTGATGTCCACAAGACTTTTGTAGTTGCCTGTATCGCTTCTACAAACGATAAAGGTATCACTTATTATGAGAGCCACCGGTTTTCTACCTACACGAGCGGTCTGAAAACTTTGTTACAATGGTTACTCAACCGGAATTGCAAGGATGTCTGTATGGAATCTACCGGTAAATACTGGATTCCTGTTTATAACATCTTAGAAAATGACTGTTCGATTGTCCTTGCTCATCCCAAATATGTTAAGGCTATCCGTGGAAAGAAAACTGACAAGAAAGATGCCAAATGGATTGCTGACCTGTTCAAGCATGATCTTGTTGCCGGTAGCTTTATGCCGCCCGCTGACATCCGCCAGCTCCGTGACCTTATGCGTTACCGTTTCAAACTGACCTGCTTTCAATCAAGCGAAAAGAATCGTTTGCAGAACTGTCTCACGGTTTCCAATATCCAGTTGGGAAACGTTGTTTCGGACACCTTCGGCAAATCTGCTCAGGCGATACTGGATAAACTTTTTGGAAAAATCCCGCAGATACATCTTTTTGACCTTGAACCCCTTGTTTACAAAAAGTTTGAAAAAAAGAAACTTCCTCAACTCCGTGACGCTATTGACGGTTATATCACTCCGGAACAAGCCGGCAAACTTAAGGTTATCAAATCTCATTATGAAAAACTTGGAATCCCGGAAAGCAGAGCTTGAAGAACTCATTCTTGCGCTCGCCGCTCCCTATCAGCAGGAACTTGCCATTCTCCAAACCGCTCCCGGTATCCGTAGCGACTTTACTGCCATCGGAATCATTTCCGAAATCGGTACCAATATGGAGGCTTTTTCCTTCGGCGAAACACCTATGCTCATGGGCCGGTCTTACTCCAACCAACAATGAAAGTGCAGGGAAGAAAAAAATCTGTCCGGGTTTCCAAGGCCGGATGCTATATCAAACCACTGCTGGTCCAATGTGCCAACGCTGTTGTTACCAGCAAAAAGCATCCGAAATTCGCAACCGCTATCTCCGTCTCAAAAAGCGTCGCGGTCACAAGAAAGCAATCATTGCCATTGCAAGAATGCTTCTGACTGCATTATATCATATGCTGAAGAACGGTGAAAACTATAATGCGGAACTTTATCGGAAATCCTATTTGACTCCTGTTGACCGGGAAATCACTGTAGAACAGGCAATTATCATCGCAAGGAATCAAGGTTATAAAATCAAGTCAGCAACTGCATAGCCTTAACTCTTAATATTCAATTTTTAAAGCAGCCACCGAAAGATGGCTTGTTTGCGATGCGATTAAGGGAATGGATACCCTCTACTTTTCATTTTCAATCTTACCTCCTTCTACATTGCATTTAAACTTACTGATTATGTTAATATTATACCCATAAATATAGCAATTATCAAATGCTTACAACTCTTTAACTCATGTTTATAAAAATCGGACATCATAAGATGTCCGAATATATTAAAATTTGTTTTTCTTAATTCTCCGGTAAGAGATTTGTCATACTTGAAAGTGATATACCTACAGTTGACAAATTGTGAAGCAGTGATGATGTTCCCGGGGCAAGTATTCCCAAAAATACCAAGGCCTATCAGAGAACCGTTAAATCCCATAATAAATCTGAAATTTGAGCGAACTCTTCTTGTAAGCTTATTTGAAAGTTCTTTCAATCTTACAAGATCATTTAAATCGTCTGCTGATATACATACATCAGCTATTTCTCTGGCAATTGCCGCACCTTCGCTTATTGCGATACCACAGTCTGCAGCCGATAATGCAGGTGAGTCGTTTATACCGTCACCGATCATTATTACGGTTCTGCCCTTTGCCTTTTCTTTTTTCCACATAACTTGCCTTATCCTCAGGCAATACCTCAGCGTAGAATTTATCTACTCCTACCTCTTTTGCAATAGCTTCGGCTGTATGGATATTATCTCCTGTCATCATAACAGTCTTTTTAATTCCAAGAGCTTTTAATCTCTTTAAAACATCTTTTGCTTCAGCTCTGAGAGGATCTGCAATCTCAATAATAGCCGCAAGCCTTCCCGCAATAGCCATAAACAGATGTGAATATCTGTGATCAAGCTCTGCGAGCTTCTTCTTAGCATCTTCACTAAGAAAAGCTTTTTCATCCTCAATTACAAAATGATAACTTCCTATTACAACTTTATCGCCTTCTATTTTACTTGCAATACCATGTGCAACTATATACTGCACCTCTGAATGCATCTCTTTATGACGAATCTTTCTTTCTTTAGCCTCTTTTACCACAGCATTTGCAATAGAGTGAGGATAGTGCTCCTCAAGACATGCAGCAATCTTTAAGAGCTGATTCTCATCATCTCCGTCAATTCCGATAATTCTTTGTACCTTCGGGCAAGCATAAGTCAGAGTACCTGTCTTGTCAAATACTATAGTATCCGCATTTGCAATCGCCTCCATAAACTTTCCACCCTTTACGGTGATTTTGTCATTTCCTGCCTCTCTCATTGCTGAAAGTACTGCAAGAGGCATAGAAAGCTTCAGTGCACATGAAAAATCCACCATAAGAACAGACAATGCTCTTGTTATATTTCTTGTAAACAGATATGTAAGTCCTGTTGCCATCAATGAATATGGAACAAGTCTGTCTGCAAGTCTGTTTGCCATGTTTTCTGTATTTGATTTAAGCTTTTCGCTTTCCTCAATCATAGATACAATCTTATCATATCTGCTCTGCCCTGTAGTTGCGGCTACCCTTAAAAGACATTCACCCTCTTCAACAACAGTTCCGGCATATACTCTGGATCCAGCTCTCTTTTCTACAGGTACCGACTCACCTGTAAGAGATGCCTGGTTTAACATAGCCTCTCCGCTTACCATCTCTCCGTCAACCGGCACCACATTTCCTGTATGTACTCTGATTGTGTCGCCTGACTGAATCTGTGAAATAGGTACTGAAACCTCACCGTCATCCGTTACAAGCCATACCTTATCTACATTTAATGACATACTTCTTGCAAGGTCGTCTACGGACTTCTTATGTGTCCAGTCCTCAAGCTCATTACCTACACCAAGTAAAAGCATAAGTGAACCTGCTGTTGAGAAATTACCCTGTGCAATAGATATTCCTATTGAAAGTGCATCAAGTAAATCAACCTCAAACTTCAACTTAAACAAACACTTAAGTCCTTTATATATGTAAGGAGCAGCCTTAACAATTGTATAAATATTGTTGATTATATTTGGGAAGAACATGTTTCTCACGCCTGTAAACATGAGCATTCCCACCATCTTCTCCTGAAAATCTCTAGTAATTTGTCTACCTGAAGTACTTGGCATACTCTCAAGTAAGGCCGGGTTATTGTAGTCAAATTTTTTTAAGTTTATTTATAACTGCATCTCTTTTATTATCCTTATAATAAATAGCGACATCACAGGTTCTTTTCATATACAACGGCTTTTCTGATAAAATCAAAGCCTTCCAAATAATATTGAAGCATATCCGCTTCTTTTTACCGACATTCTTTTTTTGAGCCATGCGCACACGCATTCTTCTGTTTGACTCATGTAAAATTTTACAATTCACTTTTTATCCCTCTACATCTTCTTATAACTTAAGGAAGAGTCAGACTCTTCCTTATACTAAAAACTATATATTACTGATAAGAGAAATTACTCCTCGATGTTTCCTTCAGCTTCCTTTGCCGCACGCTCCTCATTGATATCCTTAGCTTCTGCTAAAATATCGCTTGCATTCTCCTGTACACATGAAACTGTATCCATTACACATTCCTTCATACGAAGTACTGCTGCTGTACCCTGTGCATATGCCTTCTTAGCATCCTTGCTTGAAAGCAACTTAATTCCTGCTGTACCGAAAAGTGTACCTGCTGCAAACAAACCGAACTTCTTCCATCCAAAACCATTAAGTAAAAACATATTAACCTCCTTAAGTTAGCGTCAACTAATTTTAACAATTATATTTTTATAAAATTTATTACGGTAATAATATATCATAAACTTAAATTCTTGTAAATAGAAAATTTGCTCCAAAAATAGGACTTTTTACTTGTGAATATTGTATTTTTTTAAGTACTTTTTAGTTAGTTTTTGCTAATATTTGGCAAATTCAGTAAGTAAACTCTAACTTTTCCTTAAAAATCTTGCATTTAATGTTAGTGTATGCTAACCTATAGAATGTATTAGACATGTTTCATGAAAAAGGAGGAGTTATGATGCCATTACTTATGGCTAACTTAGGTGAAGAATACACAATAAAGCAAATCGGAGGTCGTGAAAAAAGATAAGACTTTTTTAGCAACCCTCGGCTTTGTTGTAGACGGCAAAATCACTGTTGTAAATGCTATGGCCGGAAACTTGATAGTTAATATCAAGGATTCAAGAGTAGCAATCAGCAAAGGAATTGGCCTCAAAAATAATGATCTAAGTTGCCTGATAATTTTTAGGTAGTAGAATGTAAGCAGCTTATTTACATTCGCCAATGGAATTTCCATTGTATGTTTTTCAGAAATCACTTATTTTTATAATGCGGAAAGGAGAATGGAATGGATACTTTAAGAGATGTAAAAATCGGTGAGACTGTTACTGTTGCCAGAGTTCATGGCGAAGGTCCTGTAAAGAGAAGAATCATGGATATGGGTGTTACAAAAGGCACATCAATTCATGTTCGTAAGGTAGCTCCTCTTGGTGACCCTATTGAGGTTACAGTTAGAGGATACGAGCTTTCTATCAGAAAAGAAGATGCGGAAAAAATTGAAATAAACAGATAAGGAGCTAATATGGCAATCAGAATTGCGCTTACCGGAAATCCTAATACCGGTAAAACTACTTTATTTAATGCCTTGACAGGTTCAAACCAGACAGTTGGAAACTGGCCGGGTGTAACTGTTGAAAAGAAGGAAGGAAAACTTAAAGGACATACAGATGTTATTATTACAGACCTTCCGGGTGTTTATTCTCTCTCTCCATATACATTGGAGGAAGTTGTAGCAAGAAACTATGTTCTCAATGAAAAGCCTGATGCAATACTTAATATTATTGACGGTACAAACCTTGAGAGAAACTTATATCTTACTTCACAGGTTACAGAGTTAGGTGTACCTGTTGTAATCGCGGTAAACATGCTTGATGTACTTGAAAAGAGCGGAAACAAGCTTGACCTTGATAAAATGAGTGAAAAACTTGGATGTCCTGTTGTGGAAATATCCGCACTTAAGGGTACAGGTGTTATGGAAGCTGCAGAAAAAGCTATTGAAATAGCTAAGAGTCATACTCTTCCAAAGAAAAAAACAAGAGTTTGATAAGAATGTAGAAGATGCTATCAAGGATATCATTGCTCTTCTTCCAAACAGCGTACCCGAGCTTCAAAGAAGATGGTACGGAGTTAAGTTGTTCCAAAGAGATGACAAGGCTATTGAACAGTTAAATCTTCCAGACAGCACATTGGCTGAAATCGAAAAAATTATAACAAAATGTGAAGATACTATGGATGATGAAGCCGAAAGTATTATCACATCTGAGAGATACAATTATATCTCAACAGTTATTACAAGTTTTTATAAGGTTAAAAATAAAGACTATGTAAGTATTTTCAGATAGGATCGATAAGATAGTTACAAACAGAATTTTGGGTCTTCCGATATTCGCTAGCTATCATGTTTGCCGTTTATTATATTTCTATTACCACTGTAGGTACAGCAATGACCGACTGGGTAAATGATGTTTTGGTTGCAGAAATTATTCAGCCCGGTGTTCAAGGTTTCCTTGAATCTGCCGGCGTTGCCGAGTGGCTTGTCGGTCTTATTGTAAACGGTATTATTGCCGGTGTAGGTGCCGTACTCGGATTCCTTCCTCAGATGCTTACACTCTTCTTCTTCCTCGCTTTCTTAGAGGCCTGTGGATATATGGCGAGAATTGCATTCGTTATGGACAGAGTTTTTAGAAGATTCGGACTTTCAGGTAAGAGCTTTATTCCAATCCTTATAGGTACAGGTTGCGGTGTTCCGGGAATTATGGCTTCAAGAACTATTGAGAGTGAGCATGACAGAAGAATGACGGTTATTACAACCACATTTATTCCATGTTCTGCAAAACTTCCTATTATAGCACTTATATCAGGTGCATTGTTTGATAATGACGCGTGGGTTGCTTCATCAGCTTACTTTGTAGGTATTGCCGCTATTGTCATCTCAGGTATCATGCTTAAGAAGACCAAGCTGTTTTTCAGGCGATCCTTCACCATTCGTTATAGAGCTTCCTGCATATCACCTTCCTACAGCAGGTTCAATCCTCAGATCAATGGCTGAAAGAGGTTGGAGCTTCGTAAAAAAGGCAGGTACAATTATTACACTTGCAACTATCCTTATATGGTTCCTCAGCTATTTCGGATTTGTAGACGGTTCATTTACATATCTTACTGAAGATCAGATGGATATTTCTCTACTTGCAAATATCGGAAACACATTTGCTTGGATTTTTGCTCCTCTCGGTTGGGGTACATGGAAGCCTGCAGTTGCAGCCATCACAGGACTTATGGCAAAAGAGAATGTCGTAGGTACATTCGGTATTCTATACCATGTTTCCGATTTCGATGCGGATACCGGTGAGGGTATCTGGCAGCTTTTACGTGCCGACTACACACCTATCTCAGCATATTCATTCCTTGTATTCAACCTTCTGTGTGCTCCTTGTATTGCAGCGATGAGTGCTATCAGAAGAGAGATGAACAGTGTAAAATGGTTCTGGACTGCTGTAGGATATCAATGTGTGTTTGCATATATAGTCGCAATGATTATATATCAGATAGGATCACTTATAATTACAGGTAAGTTCGGTATCGGTACAATCTTCGGATTTATCGGAATCGCAGCTATTATTTACGGTCTTGTGCGCAAGCCTTCTGAAGAAAAATAATATATTCTAAAAGCTTACGCATAAATTGTTTTATTAAAGAAAGGAGATCATTATGGCAGCAACAGTTGTTATTTCAGCTGCATTGGTCGGCGTAGTAGGTCTTATTATAAGATCAATTTATAAAGATAAGAAAAGTGGAAAATCCTCCTGTGGTGGAGGATGTGGTGGTTGCTCAGGCAGCTGTCATACCTGATTCTTTATTCAAATACTTGAATCCAATAAAAAGAAAGAGCCCCGGCATTTGCTAGGGCTCTTCTTTTTTACCAAGTCTGATATTTTCTATTTTTTCTTTTAACTCTCCTTCTAAAGAATCAAACAATCTGTTTGTAACTGAAGTCTTTTCTATATGTTCTTTTCTGAAAGCCTCTTTGGTATCCTCAAGATCCTTTAAAAACTCCCTTGCAGAGATAAGTATTGCCCCCTTACCTCTTATAATAATCTGCTCAATGCCGTCTGATGTTGCTACGGTGACATCATATCTTTTTATCATTTCATGTGTTGTCTTTTTCTATATACTGATCGGCTGTTTCCGCAGTCTTTGTATATACCACATATACACCCGAGAAATTCTGCACCTCCGTAGGATGATTTTACAAGCCTGTAAGCATCAAATACCAGAATAATCTCATAGTCCTTGTAGGCCTTATAATCTATCAGAAGTTCAATCAGTCTGTCTCTTGCCGCATCTATATTTATCTGTGCAAGTTCATTTAACGACTTTGAAGCAAAAAAATAATATTATATCCGTCAACCAGCAAGTAATGTTTCTTTTTTTGCTCTTTCTTTATAAACATACTCTTTTTCAGGTGTTCTCTTTACAGGTGCATCCCAGTCTCCTATTCTTGGAATCACCTTACCGTATGTTCTTTCAAATATGGCTATAAGCTCTTCTCTGTCGGCTTTTTGTGGCATCATAGGTGGAACGATACCGTCTCTATTTTTTTCCTCTTCTTTTACAAGCTCAAACTTCTTTAAAGGCAAATGCATATAGTTAAATACTTCACTCCACGGCACTATAAAACTCTCACCATGAGAACAAAATACGGAGTCCGGAGTATTCTTTGTATCAAACTCCGCAATATACGAACTGCTCTCTATAATCTCATCTGCATTATGGCATGGTAAAAATCCTCTTAGACTGAAACCTATTTGACCAAGTCCCTTGGTATATGACAAAAAGCGTACTTCCATAGTTTTGTATATTGACGGTAGGCGCATATCCCGTCACTCTGAGAGTCTCTCCACCCTCATAGCTTATATCCTCTGCATTCATATTGTTTAAATCATTTAAAGCCTACCAAGAGAAGTCATAGGTATATTTATTTCAAAGTCATAATATGGCTCCAATAAAATTGATTTGGCATACATCAGTCCATGCCTTACAGCTCTATTTACAGCCTCAAGAAAATCACCGCCCTCGGTATGTTTTTCATGTGCTCTGCCTGCTACCAAAGTAAGCACCACATCGGTTAGCTCGCTGCCTGTAAGTACACCTCTAAACTTAGATGTCTCAACAATATTTCTTACCTGGCTCTGAAAGTTTTTTGGGAGTTCATCATCCGACACCTCATTTACAAATACTATGCCGCTTCCTCTCTCACCTTCGCTGATAAGTATATGTACTTCCGCATAATGCCTTAACGGCTCAAAGTGCCCTACACCCTCAATATATCCGGTTATAGTTTCCTTATAAATAATACCTCCGTCAATAAGATCGCAGTTTAACCCAAGTCTCTCAACTATAAGATTTTTTATAAGATCTATCTGAACTTCTCCCATCAAATTCACCTTGATTTTTGAAAGTTCCTCGTCATACTCCATTTTGATTTCAGGTATCTCATCAAAAAATTTGTACCAGCTTCGGATATATTTGATTTATACTTATGTCATCTGGGAAAACCATATTGTAACTGAGTACCGGTAACAGCTTTTGTACAGGTCTTTTTACATCTCCGAATGTGTCTCCGGCATGAACTTTTGAAAGTCCGGTGACCGCTACAATGTCGCCTGCAAAAGCTTTATCTGTTGCATTATATTTTTCACCGTCATAAGCTCTTATCTGATTGATTTTTTCACCAAAGAGTGTATCCTTAACCTGTAAACTTCCACCAAGAAGTTTTTATAAAGGAAAGTCTGTTTCCGTTCTCGTCATATTTTATCTTATATATTATTCCGGAAAGTTCATCCGAATAAGTCTTTTTCATGTACATACTCTTTTATCAGTTCAAGTATTCCTTCTATATTTATAAGTTTAAGACCGGAACCGAATATTGTAGGAAATACTTTTGAATTCTCTATACAAAAGCTTATATCCGATTTTGTTATTTCTTCCCCTTCGATAAACTTTTTCTATAAGATTCTCATCACAGGCTGCAACCTCTTCTAAAAGCATCTTATTTTCCCTTGAAAAGTCCACTATATTTTTTGAAAGAGATTTTTTAAGGCCTTCCAATATTTTGTCCTTGTCAAACTTGTCACTGTCTATTTTATTTACAAATATTAAAGTAGGTATATTTGCTTCTCTTAATAATCTGAAAAGTGTATGTGAATGTGATTGTACGCCTTCACTTCCGCTGATTACCAAAACAGCCATATCAAGTATGGATATGGTTCTTTCCATTTCGGCACTGAAATCCACATGTCCCGGGGTGTCAATTATATTTATTTCTATATCATCTATACTTGTTCTGGCAAGCTTTGAGAATATAGTTATTCCTCTTTTTCTTTCATATTCATCATTATCCAAAAAGCTGTCCCCAAAATCCACTCTTCCGGGTTTTTCTAAGCTTTTCCCGTCTTGTAGAGTATCGCCTCTATCAATGTAGTTTTTCCGGCATCTACATGTGCCAACACACCAACATTTATCATAGGCTCAACCTATGTCAATGCGGCAAAACTTACAGGCACAAATTTTTTTCCAACTCCTTTGGATCCATCTCAACCTGATAACCGATTTTACCTGCACTGAATATAATTTTATCATAATTTAAAAGCTGTGGAATCAACTACAGTAGTAAATCTCTTTTTCATACCTATTGGAGAACACCCCCCATGTATATACCCTGTAAGAGGCAGTAAGTCCTTTGACTTCAACATTTCTATAGATTTTTTTCACCTACAGCTTTGGCCGCTTCCTTTAAATTAAGCTCCTCTGCTACCGGTATTACAAATACATAGTTTGCCTTACTCTTTTCCAACTGTTACCAATGTCTTAAAAACCTTTTTTTCTCATCCTGTCCAAGCAACTGTGCCACTTCTACACCATTTGTAGCGGAGTATCTATATATGAATAATGATTGTACTTTATCTTCTTTTGATCCAAAAGTCTCATTACATTTGTTTTCTCATCCATTTTTCTCTTTCCTTTAATTTCTATCAACTTAAAAGTGAGACCGCTTCATTTATATTTCTTACACCTATCAGCTTTATATTTCCTTTAAATGAAATCTTCTCAAGGCATACCATCGGTAAAATACAAATCTCAAATCCAAGCTTCATAGCCTCTCTAATCCTAATCTCAGGCATACTTACGGCTCTTACTTCGCCTGAGAGTCCCACCTCTCCGAATATTACCGTCTTTTCATCTATTGTCCTGTTTTTCATGCTTGAGATAATCGACATAATAATTGACAGATCCAGTGCAGGCTCATTTATTCTCAGTCCACCCGCAATATTTATATATGCATCATATCTGCTCATTGCAAGTGCACATCTTTTTTCTATGACCGCCATCAAAAGATTTATTCTGTTTACATCTGTTCCTGTAGAAGTTCTCCTAGGTAGTCCAAATGCTGTAGGAACCACCAAAGCCTGTACTTCTACAAGTATCGGTCTTGTACCCTCCATTAAACATGCCACGGCTGCACCTGTAGCATTCTGCGGTCTTCCTGAGAGCATAAACTCGGAAGGATTTTTTACTTCTATAAGTCCCACTTGTTGCATTTCAAATACACCTATCTCATTTGTAGAACCGAATCTGTTCTTGACAGCACGCAGTATTCTGTATGAAGCAAACCTGTCACCTTCAAAGTAAAGCACTGTATCCACCATATGTTCAAGTACTCTCGGACCTGCAACCTGTCCTTCTTTTTGTCACATGTCCGACTATAAATATAGCAATATTATTTTCCTTTGCTACCTGCATTAAGAGATTTGTGGATTCTCTTACCTGACTTACACTTCCCGGAGCTGACGCCACCTCTTCATTAAACATAGTCTGTATAGAATCTATAACAACCACATCCGGCTTTTCACTCAGTACGGTTTCTTTTATAATATTGAGATTGGTCTCACATAGAAAACTTAAATTTCCCGTAATTTCTCCCACTCTTTTTGCTCTCATCTTTATCTGCTTTAAACTCTCCTCACCTGAGATATAAAGCACAGCCCTGTTTTCATCCGATATATTCTTACAAACCTGAAGCAGTAATGTGGACTTTCCAATTCCCGGATCTCCGCCTACCAAGACAAGCGAACCTCTTACCACGCCGCCACCAAGTACTCTGTCAAGTTCCTCAAAACCCGTCTTAAATCTGTCCTCATCTTCCAGTTGTATTTCAGAAAGCTTAGCAGGCTTTTTATATGTATTTGCAGATATTCCCCTGCTTACTGTCTTTGTCTTTGCCACCGGCTCTTCAACAAGACTGTTCCATGCCTTACACATAGGGCATTGTCCCAACCACTTCGGTGACTCATATCCACATTCCTTGCAAAAGAATGCGCTTGCTTTTTGCTTTCGCCATAAAAACCTTTCTATTTAAAATGGGCATATCCGACTTACCGGTATGCCCATGCAACTATCTTTTTTTGATTAAAACCTTTGATCCGTTCTCACTTAGCTCAACACTAAATATAAGCTTACCTGATAGATTGGTCTTCATGCCTCCGATACTTACATCATCAACATAAACCTCATATTCTGTATCTTCTTCCAAACCAATAGTTATTTGAGTATCCCCAAAACCATATATAATAAAGGTAGTCAAATTTGGAGTGGTTTCAAATTCCATCACTGCACTACCCGGAACCGATTCGTACACAAAAGCCGAATTTCTTTCAAGCTTTGTTATCTCCTTAAAAGTCTTTACCTTATATACATCCCCTCATGTGCAAAATCTTCTACCTTTGATTTTTGTACCAAGAATATAATTTCCAAAACTAAGTTTACCATCCGCCTCTTTTGCAAATCAGACTCTCTACTACAGGCATATAAACCTCCTACCAAGCTATGTTTTTTTGTAGAAATAGTATACAACATTTTGGAAACTTCAAACAAGTATATTATTGAGAATTAACATCTAATTTAGCTTCTATAGCTGGTTTCTTTCACGCTCTTATTACATATTAAATAAGCGTAAAAAGCAATCTGTTTTTCGGTATATGACATAATAGATTCATTACATAATCACAGGAATAGAAAGTTCCTTGATTACATCACAGCTTTCATCCGGTTCATACTCATCAATCCAATCCCAGCTTTGAACACAAGCTACAAAATCCTTATTATCCCACAAGTTCAACATGCCGAGATTTAGGCACTCGTAGGCTTCTTCTCCACCTTGAAAAAAACAAGCTCATATGGATCATCGCTGACATTTTGCACTCTTCCGACTCTATTATCAAACGCTTGTTCCGCAATCATAGAAAGCGACTTCAAAACTTCCTCCGGTACATCTTTTCTAATCTGTATAACATTTTTGTACATAATATCATCTTCCTTTCAGGTAAGTATATAACGTTCTCTTTGTCTTAACATAATACCATGGTGTACATATAGTGTCAATTTTTGATGAATGACTGTTCCGTCCATAATTCTTCTTCATTTTTCAATAGTTGTCATCGCACAATAAAAAGGGGCTGTAGGGAAATAAGCATTTCTACTTCCCGTAGAACTAAATAAAAAAATATCCTGACAAATACAAGGCGTTTTTGCTTTGCGACTTTGTCAGGATATTTTTATTTTTCTATAATGCTGTCTATTTTTGGGCATAAAAATCCCCTTGGTATAAATTTTTGCTTTTGCATTTTTACTATGCTGTTTTCTCCTGTAGTTTTTCCTTCAAATTTCTTTAGTTTGGCATAGAGAAAACGATGATATTTATTTATATTTCTTCCTATTGCAAAAAGCATAAATTCTTTATATACCTTATCTGAAGAACGATAATTAAAGCGTCGGAAATCTTCATTCTCTTTAATATCTCCAAAAATGACCTTCTGTTTGAATAGAGCGTGTCTGTCGTTTCAGAATACCTTTTTCACTCTGTATGTTAGCATGTGACTTCTCTTTAAGCTCTTCCCATACTTCATTGATCTTCATTACTTTTATTCTTATCAATATCTTTATCAGGATTATACTTGTATAAACATTTAGACTTATGTTCACATCCACTACAGTCTGAACATCCATATACTTCATATGTTTGTGTATAACCGTTCTGTTCTTTCTTTTCTGTGTTGATATATCTCAGTTCACGGCCGTCATGACAGATATAGACTTGCTCATCCTCAAATACCGTTGTCTTCATGTTGTAGTATTTACCTATATCTTTACTGTATACATCATGATCGGGTTGTACCCTGTTCTTCCCTTATCCGAACAATTGGCTAGCAGTCCGGAAAAATTTAAATCCTCCATAACTTTTTTAGGGTATAGACAGGATCGTCATCGGGTAAACTCAATTCTCATTTTAATTTGTACTAAATCTTGACATAGAACCAACAAAACTCTGCCAACCTAACCACTCATAATAAAATCAGAAAATAATTTTCAGCATTTTTCACAATGAAAATATACTACCCGTGTACTGTAACATATATTATTTTTAATAGAATACAATATCAGGTTCTTTAAACCTCTCATTTAATTCATCTCTTGATTGATATTTATCTTTTTAAAAATATATTTTTACCTAAATAATATTCATCTTTCAGTTTTTCCGGTACTCTAATCTCTTCCAGCATATCACATTCACTGAAAGCATAGGGATCTACATATTCTACATTTTCAGGCACCGTTATAGTTTTAAAAGCACAATTTATAAAGACATGATCTTGTATTTTCTTTAAATTCTCAGGCATTTCTATTTCTTCCAAATATGTACACTGCCCAAATGTACATGACTTAAGTTCACTCAAATTGCTACCCTCACCGAAATATACCTCCTTTAATCTTGAGCAATTATAAAAATGCATATTCACATATTATTTCAACACTTTTAGGTATATAAACACCTTCGATAAAATCCCTGTCTTCAAAAGCTCCCGCTGCTATCATTCTGGTGCCATCTCTAATTTTTATTCTTCTCACACCTTTACCTGTGTATCCGAGAAGTATATCGCCAACATATTTACAGCCATATTCATCAGACTCCATATCAAGCAGATAGTCGGTATTACTAAAACACCAATGTCCTACATTTTCTACGTACCTCGGTATATTTATTTCAGATAAATGTATACACTCCATAAATGCATAATCACCTATATCAACCACACTCTCCGGTAATCTCACCTTTTTTAATCCCGAATACATAAATGCGGATTCCCCTATAATATCTACTCCTTCAGGAACGCTTATTTCTTCCAAAGATTTACAAGATCTGAAGCTCTCATTTCCTATTCTCTCTAAACTGTCCGGAAATTCAATCTTCTTTAAATTTTCATTATCATAAAATACACAGTCTGCAATTACTTTGGTATAATCTTTAACCTTAACATACTCTTTTTCCACATCACTATATACCAATACTTTTCCTATATATGCACAACCGTATTCATCAATATCCGCTTTCCTAAGAATATCAGTTCCTAAGAAAGCATCTTCTCCAACAGTTTTTATCTCTTCTGGAATATTTATATCAGATAAACTGCTACAATTTCTGAAGGCATATTCGCCTATTTTTTTCAAGACTATTAGGAAACTTTATTGTTTTTAAGCTTCTCGCAACCCTCAAAGGCACTGTCCTCTATTTCAACTATATTTCCCAAAAACAATATCCTCCAAAGATCTGCAATCCGAAAATACTTTCGTATAAACAGCACTCACACCCTTCGGTATTTCTATTTTTCTTTAGCGAAATACAATTATAAAAAGCACCTGTCTGTATTACTTCCAGATTATCAGGTAATTTTTATGTCTTTAATTTTTACACAGTTATCAAAGGCATGAAATCCTATTGTCTTTACGGTCTCCGTATCGTAATATTTTTCCAGATTGGCACAATTATAAAAATACTCTATCACCTATATCTGTCACTCCATCAGGTATTTCTATTTTTGATATTCTCTCTTTTCTCCAATATACCGTCTTCAATACCTAAAAAGATATTATCTTCTATAATATTCTTACATTTCAAATTGCTCAAAAAGAAACCTATAGCTATGGTAAGAGCTATACCTGTTATAGTAAATAAATATATCTTAGTCTTTCTGTTACCCACAAACATCCTCCCCTCTGATATTGCTATTCTAATATGTAATTTTTAATAATATATAACTTTAGGATATACCTTTTCAGAGTTTATCTTTTTCTTTATTATAGCAAAAATCCTCTTTCATACTTGAAGGTACTTCAATTTGCTTTTAAGTTCTTACATATAGTTATAGCAGAGCTGTCTATATACTGCATACTTTCCGGAAATCTTATTTTTTCAAGGCTTTCACAATATGCAAAAGCTGCAAAGTATACCTCTTCCAATCTTGAAGGCAGAGTAATCTCTTTTAAGCCGGTACAACCAAAAAATACTCCCATATACAATATTTTTGATATCACAGCCCTCCTTAAATACAACCTTTTCAAGTGCTTCACAGTCTTCAAAGGCCTTACTGCCAAGATATTCTGTACTCTTTGGTATCTCTATTTCTTTAAGACTTTTACATTCTTTAAAAGCTTCCAATTGAATTTCTTTAATATTGCTTTCTTCTTCAAATATACACTCATTTAAATTCTTACATCCGCTAAAAGCTTCCCTATCTATGATTTCCACACTTTTTGGAATCTCTACGCTTTTTTTAATCCTTCAGAGTTTAAAAAAACGCCTCACTACATATACTCTTTGTTCCTTCCCTGACTTTAACATAACTTGCTCCATGTTCGTATTTAAGGAGTATATCTTGGAAATATTTACATCCATATTCATCCTTTTTCCAAATTTTTCAAGCCAATATGTATTCTCAAATACTCCTGCATCCAATCCGTCAGGAGTTTTTCCATATCGATATCAGATAAATTTCTACAATTTGCAAGGCCATACTTCCTATATTCTTTATCTTTTCAGATATATTTATGCTTTCTATATCACATTCATAAAATGCTCTGTCTTCAATATCTTCTAAGCTTTGCGGCATATTTATATTTTTAAGACTTTTACAGTTTGCAAAGGCTTCATCCCCCCACAACTATAATACTTTCAGGTAATTCAACCGTAATCAAATTAGGCAGATTTGAACAGGCTTTACTTGCAATCACTCTTGTACCGTCTTTCACCTTCATTTCACTGCCTTTATTATCATATTTTTATCAGCGCATCACCTATATATATTCCATCCTCATCTTCCCAGAGTCCCCTCTCATAATACTTTGTACCTTCAAATGTACCTTCCTCAATATATTTTATTCCCTTAGACATATCTATTTCAGAAAGTTTTTTACAACCTTTGAACGCATAGGAATTTATCCGCTCGACTGAATCCGGAATTTCTATACTCTGTAGTTTATCGCAGTCTAAAAATGCCTCACTTCCTATATTTTTTTCAAACCGTCATTCAACTCTATTTCTTTCAATTCTTTACAGTTTGAAAATGCAGACTCGTCAATCTCATTTACTCCCGGAGGAATGTTTATTTTTTCCAAAGCAATACAATCTTTAAATGTTGCAGCATTTATTATCTCCAAGCCTTCGGGTAATTCCACATTTTTTAAACTTGAACATTCATGAAATGCACCAAACCCTATATCTTTTTACATTTTCCGGTATTTTAATATGCTCAAGTTTTCTACAGCCCATAAATGAAAGTTCTCCAATACTTTCAAGTGTATCAGGTAATTCCACAACTTCAATATTCTCACAACCTGAAAAAGCATAAGCAGATATTGATTTAACCCCTGCAGGAACAGTCAATTCTTTTAGACTTAATTTACTCTCAAATAGACCGTCTTCAACACCATAGAATATATTATTCTTTATAATTATTTTTTTCTTTTCACATGTGTAATTACATATTGTGCAAAAACAACACAAACAATAATATTGAAATAGTCAATCTGAATTTTACTCCCTTACCCATAAGCATATCCTCTATATTTCATGAAAGCTGCCACTATATATTCTCCACTGTTTTAAATATTTAGTTGTAAATTTAATCACGCTATGACTTCACTCTTTTTCTTGTCTATATGTTAATATATAAATAGATTACTTTCAAGTTTTAAAAATCAAATTACCTATATTTTTTTATTTGCTTTTTAACTATTTTCTTGATTTAACCAACATATTTAAACATTTTATTCCACAAAAATACCACACATCCTTTATGAATATGTGGTAATCTATATAACTTATTATATTATCTAATTTAACTATAATTTTTGACAATAATGACTTTATGCGGTATCATTGCTTCTATTACATCCGTCTCAATCTATATACCTTGCCGCCGGTTTATCAGAATCGTTTTGATCTTCTCTATTATTGTTCCCTTTATTAGCTATCTTTCTAACAGCATTACCTGTTAAATTAAATGCACCTCTCATAAGCATACGCATCAGATAACGTAGTCCGAAACCTATTATAAATAAAAATTATAACACCTACAACTTTTTCCATTATATTCTCCAATCTGAAATTATGTCTAAACAGTAAAACTGCCACATACTCTTTGCGAGTACATGGCAGTATGTGCGTCTTTATTATATTAGCTAATTAGCCTGTAATTTTAGCAACATTGAGTCTAATTCTCGGACCCATTGTTGATGTTAAAACTACGCTCTTAATGTAAGCACCCTTAACAGTGCTTGGCTTTGCCTTTATTGATAGCATCCATGATGCTCTGGAAGTTCTCCAAAAGCTGCTGCTCACTGAATGAAGCCTTTCCTACAGGTACGTGAACGAGGTTTGTCTTATCAAGACGATACTCTACCTTACCTGCTTTGATGTCTGCAATAGCCTTTGTAACATCCATTGTAACTGTACCTGCCTTAGGGTTTGGCATAAGTCCCTTAGGTCCGAGTACCTTACCGAGGCGTCCTACAACGCCCATCATATCAGGTGTTGCAACGATAACATCAAAATCTAACCAACCGTCATTCTGGATCTTTGGAATAAGCTCCTCTGCTCCAACATAGTCAGCTCCGGCAGCCAAAGCCTCATCAGCCTTTGGTCCCTTTGCGAATACTAAGATTTTTACAGTCTTACCTGTTCCGTGTGGTAGAACTACCGCACCACGAATCTGCTGGTCTGCATGACGTCCGTCAAGACCTGTTCTTATATGTAATTCTATTGTTTCATCGAACTTAGCAACTGCTGTCTTCTTAATTAAAGCTACTGCCTCGCTTGCATCATACTGTACGCTACGATCAACTAATTTGGCAGCTTCAACATATCTTTTTCCGTGTTTCATGTATATTACCTCCTAAATTAGTCTTCTACTGTGATACCCATTGAGCGGGCTGTACCTGCTATCATAGAGATAGCTGCGTCAATACTTGCTGCGTTAAGATCAGGCATCTTAAGAGTAGCGATTTCCTCGAGCTGTGCTCTTGTGATCTTAGCTACCTTTGTCTTGTTAGGTACACCTGAACCTGAAGCGATCTTACATGCTTTCTTAAGTAAAACTGCAGCCGGTGGAGTCTTAGTTATGAAACTAAAGCTTCTATCTGCATAAACTGTGATAACAACAGGGATGATTAAGTCTCCCTGATCTGCTGTTCTTGCATTAAACTGCTTTGTAAACTCAACTATGTTTACACCATGCTGTCCGAGAGCCGGACCAACAGGTGGAGCCGGTGTTGCTTTACCTGCAGGTATCTGCAATTTGATATATCCTGTAACTTTCTTTGCCATGTGGCACCTCCTTGTGGTAATTTCGGGGATTTCCTCCCACGCATTTAAATAAATGCAACTATGTAGTAAATTACATCTTCTTAACTTCTGTGAACTCGAGCTCTACTTTTGTCTCGCGTCCAAACATTTCTACGTTAATAGAAACAGTTTTTCCTCTTTTTCGTTGACAGCGGTAATCACTCCCACGGTATCCTTCCATGCTCCGCTGATGACTGTAACCATATCGCCTTCCTTAAGGTCAACCTCAAGTCTTGCTTCAGGCTTTGCGGCATTACCGCTGTAGCCGAGTGCTACAAGTTCATCTTCGGTGAGTGGTACCGGCTTGCTTCCCGGGCCTACGAAACCTGTAACGCCTCTGGTATTTCTTACAACATACCAGGTTTCATCATTCATATACATATGTATAAGAACATATCCGGGGAAAAGTTTTTTATCTGACGATTTTTTTCGACACCATTTTTTTACTTCAAGTATGGTCTCCATAGGAACCGTAACCTCAAGTATCTGATCTTGAAGTCCGCGATTCTCAATTGTCTTTTCAATATCTACTTTTACTTTATTCTCATAGCCTGAATAAGTATGGGCTACGAACCATTGTGCCTCTGCCATATTTTCACCTATTTAAGAACAAAGTTTAGTAAAAAAATTTGAAGATAAAGTCAAGTATTGATATTATTATACCAAGTACAATAGATGATGAAATAACAGCAATAGTCTGCTTTATAATATCATCCTTTGTTGGCCATACTATCTTTTTAAACTCTGTCTTTATACCCTTCCAAAAGTCAGATATCTTTCCGCTTTTTCCTTCAGCCATAATTACTCCTATTTTTGTTTCCTTATGCACTGTATGAGTTCTACAGAACCTACAATACTTTTTAATTTCCATACGGTCAGGATGATTTTTTTCTTATCCTTTGTCGTATTATAGTTTCTCTGCTTGCACTCTGTACAAGCAAGTGTTATCTTTGTACGCACAATCTCCACCTCCATTGTTCGAATTAGACTTGAAAATCCAAAAAAAAAGGACTTTGCATCCTTAATCCTTAGTATTCTATCATATACAAGTATAACCGTCAATATATAATTTTTTTCTTGACAAATTTCAATTTAATTCTAGAATAAACATTGAAACAAAAAAATACACGTCTATGGAGGACTTCTATGGAAAGGCTAAAATTATTTTTTCAAAAGGAAAGATATTGTGATTTCAGCCAAGCGTTATGGCATTGATGCTTTGGGCGCTATGGCACAGGGACTGTTTTGTTCACTGCTTATAGGTACTATTATAAATACTATAGGTAAACAGTTTCAGATCTCTTTCCTTACAAGTTCGGTTGCTACTATTGCGGGGGTTGAGTATACTGTAGGATCTCTGGCAAGTGCTATGAGCGGTCCGGCAATGGCTGTTGCTATCGGCTATGCACTCAATACGCCGCCGCTTGTACTCTTTTCTTTAATTACTGTAGGTTTTGCTTCCAATGCACTGGGTGGTGCAGGCGGACCTTTGGCAGTATTATTTGTTGCTATTATAGCATCTGAAGTAGGAAAAATGGTTTCAAAAGAAACGAAGATAGATATACTTGTTACGCCTCTGGTAACCATATCGGTCGGAATATTCTTATCCGCCATACTGGCTCCGACTCTCGGAAAAGCCGCTATGAAACTTGGAACGGTGATTATGTGGGCTACAAGTCTTCAACCTTTCCTTATGGGTATACTGGTTTCACTTCTTGTCGGTGTGGCGCTTACACTTCCTATCTCATCTGCAGCCATATGTGCGGCTCTTGGACTTACAGGACTTGCAGGCGGTGCCGCTTTGGCAGGCTGCTGTGCTCAGATGGTCGGATTTGCTGTTATCTCATTTCCTGAGAATAAATGGGCGGGACTTATTTCACAAGGTATAGGAACATCAATGCTTCAAATGGGTAATATAGTAAAGAACCCTCGCATTTGGATTGCACCATGTATTACTTCTATGATTACAGGACCTATTGCTACATGTATATTTAAGTTGCAGATGAATGGAGCCGCTGTATCATCGGGTATGGGTACATGCGGTCTTGTAGGGCAGATTGGTGTATACACCGGCTGGGTAAGCGATATTGCAAACGGAAGCAAAGCTTCTATCACTTCATTTGACTGGATAGGACTTATATTTATATCATTTGTTCTTCCAGCTGTTATCACACCTATTATTCATATCTTTGTGAAAAAGATGGGACTGGTAAAGACAGGCGATTTAAAGTTATAAAAATAATCCTCGGGATTTGGTGAATTCCAAAATCCCGGGGATTTTATTTTTACAATAATCTAAATACCTGCTCCGCAGTGTCTGTTAGATTTTGCTTTGCAGTATCTGTTTGCATTGCTTCTTCCAATGTAACTATTCTTCTAAGTATCGGGAAGAAGGCATCAATTCCGTGCTCATTACAAACTCCTGCATCCTCTGTAACACTTCCTGAGAATGCTATGACCTTTTATTATACTTCTTTGCAATGTTTGCTACACCTACAGGAGCCTTTCCCATAACGGTCTGATGGTCAAGTCTGCCCTCTCCTGTAACCACTATATCAGCATTCTTTACATATTCTTCAAGCTTAGTTTCATCAAGTATTATCTTTATTCCGGACTCCAACTTTGAATTTGTAAAATTAAGGAATGCATAGCCAAGTCCTCCTGCCGCACCGGTTCCCGGATATTCACTGTCTGCAGTAGGATATTTTTCTTTTACTATCTTTGAATAGGCATTTAGCCATCCGTCCATATCGGCTACCATTTCCTTAGTAGCACCCTTTTGTGGTCCGTATATTGCAGAGCAGCCAAGCTCTCCACAGAGGGGATTGTTTACATCACATGCCACTCTGAAATAACATTCAGTGAGCTCTTTTATTACACTTTCATCTTTTATAGTAACAATATCTCTTACTCCGGTTGCTCCAAATCCCACCTGTTTACCGTCTTTATCAAGGAACTCATATCCGAGAGCCTGAAGCATACCTATTCCACAGTCATTGGTAGCGGAACCTCCTATTCCCACTACAAAATGTCTGCATCCGTTTTTTTATAGCATCCTTTATAATTTCTCCTACTCCGAATGTTGTAGTATGTAAAGGATTCTTCTCGTCCCCGCTTACCAGAGTAATTCCTGCAGCCTGTGACATTTCTATTATAGCTGTTTTACTTGAATCAACTATTCCGTAAACAGCGCTTACTTTTTCTTCCTACAGGTCCTGTTACATCAACATTTATAAGCCTTCCGCCCATACCGATAGAAAGAGCTTCCACAGTGCCCTCACCGCCGTCTGCAAGCGGTCTTATTTCAACTTCCGCATCCTTGTGTGCTTTCTTTATTCCATTTGATATAGCCTCACCCGCCTCCAAAGAAGACATACTTCCTTTTAAAATGAATCAATGGCAACAACAACTCTCATTTTGCTGTTTCTCCTTTCATCTGTACTGATGCCAGTTTATCATATAAATACATCAAAATACACTTAAAAAAATCTACTTGTTTATAAAATAAATCTTATACTGTATTTTTTTATAAAATAAACCCTACCGATAAAAACAGCGATTAATCCCCGGTTAATAATATGATTGAATTTACTACGCTGATTTTATCTGAATTATATAAAGCTATAATTTTTTTGATTTCATCAAAGCTATACCAGCCCTTACTTATAGAAATCTTATCTCTCTCAATATCGACCAAGACCCCTACTTTTAATGAATCATCATCAAAAACTTTCACCAACAATACTGATCCGAAGGGGTGGCTCTGTCTGCTCCAAGCAAGAGAATATTTGTCATTCCTGTATTATATTGTTCACCTAAAAGCTCAGACATCAGAGCTATTGTTGTGTAATTTTTGTCCTCATAAATTAAATTTTCCGCTTCAAAAAGATTACCGTTTTTATCATACGAAAGTATTCTCTCAAAATATTCATTTGATGTCTTATGTTCTGTCACAACCCAGTTGGAATCCTTCATATCAATAGTATCTGCATTTGATTCAAAAACAAGCTCTCTAAGTTCATCTTCGGATTTAATTTTGCTGACAGGTACTGCATTATATACAAAGAATAGATTGGTATTATTTACAACATTTTGATTAGGCTCCCAATTCTTTGAAAGAGCATTTATCAAAAACATCATTTGAAGGAGGAGTGATACCAAATGAATTAATACAAATATTTAAAGAGAAAAATACAAAAAAATATAAATACCAATATCTTTGCAGCTTTATTATTCATCTTAACCTCCATAAAACAATTAAATTAACAAAATGTGGGTTGAAAATCATCAAAATCAACCCACAAAAAAATTTCATAAAAGAAGCAATAAAAAAATGTAAAGTTCTCCACCTTTAAACAACTTATTTTTAAGAGCTCATCATAGCAAGTCGCTACACCGTCTTTTTCTATCTTTTTCAAACCATTTGTTTACTATATCATACATATCACTAAGGTCCTCACCCCAGTAATCTTCTCTCTTTAAGATATCCGCTACCGAAGCGCTCTTAATAAACTTTACAATCTCTTCACCGTCATTTGCCTCATCTGTCTTATAAAATGCGATAAGCGCAGCCAATGAAAAACTTAGTATCTCCGGATATTTTCCGTTCTCAGCCTTATACTCCAAGATTGTAGGAAGTACTCTTGCTCTGAACTTTGACACTGAATTAAGTGCGATTGATAAAAGCTGATGCTTGATAAAAAGGATTTGAAAAATCTTTCAAATACAGCCTCTCCGAACTTTCTGTTATCCTCTGTATCTCCTATTGTAGGTATTATTTCCTCAAACACAGATTTTCTAAGAAGTGATGATACCTTTTCATCCTTCATGCACTCACCTACAGTCTCAAGACCGTATAGTCTTGCAGCAAGTACCATTGAAGTATGTGCTCCGTTAAGTATACGAACCTTTCTCTTCTTATACGGATCTACATTGTCGGTCCAAACCACATTAAAGCCTGCCTTTTGTAGAGGAAGTTCATCCTCATGATTTCCCTGTATTACCCAGAGGTGGAAAATCTCGGCTGTATCCATCATATTGTCCTTTTGACCGATTCTCTCCTCAAGATCTTTATGTTCATCTCTCGGAAATCCTGTAACAATTCTGTCAACCAATGTAGAGCAGAAGCTGTTTTCTTTTTCAAGCCATGAAGTAAAATCCGCTCCAAGCTCCCATTTGGAAGCATACTGCTTACAACATTTTTAAAAAGCTCTTCACCATTGTGATCTATAAGTTCGCATGAAAGTATAATAAATCCGGACAATCCTGCTTTTAAATCTTTCATAAAAGAAGTGCTGTTAGTTTTGCCGGAAAGCTGTTTGCGGGTGAATCGGAGAGTTTATTATCATCTTCATACACAATTCCTGCTTCTGTAGTATTTGACACAATAAATCTGAAATCAGGATTCTTTGCCAGACTCAAATATCCTTCATAGTCCCTCATATGGATTGATACATCTGCTGATAACATCTATATGAGTATGTTCATCTACCACCTTACCGTTATCAACTCCTCTTAAGAAAAGATTGTATTCACAGTTTTTGTGCTTCAAGTATCTCACACATACCCGTTTTTTTATAGGTTGAACGACAACTACAGAGCCTTCAAATAAGCCCTTATCATTTAATTTCTGGAAGAAATAGTCTACAAATCCTCTCAAAAACCGCCTTCACCAAATTGGATAATTCTCTCCTTAGCCTTCATATTATACTCCTAATATTTTTATTAACTACTGCAGCCATTGCCATCAGTAATCCGTTATCATTGAAATAATTTTTACCTAATTCAATGTTATCTTTCCGCTTCCACATCTTAGCTTTTATACATCGATATATTTGATTCATATCTTCAGAATTTATTTTCTTTTTCTCCCACTAATAATGTAAGCGTTTACATTTTTGAGTATATAATATTTAAAATTCTTTTGTCAATCAAAAAGACAGCTAAAAAGCCGCCTATAAATTACTCATCTTTCCAAATATATTTTTCAGGATTACACCATCCGCATATATAATCAAGCATATCTGCAAACCACTCTTTTTGATAATCCTTCCTCTAAGCTTTTTATAATATTCAAAAACATATTATATACAGAATCTTTTGAAATTCCCCAAATCATGTATAGCGATTAACATATCATATGCCCTGCTTACTGTAATCAGAATAATTCGATTCTGTAACAGCTTTTAGTAAAGTTGTTTTATCTTATCAAATAATATATCAAAATCTTTCATTTGTTTACCTCTATATTTTGATTAGAAAGCCAACAGCCCCCTGTCTATCTATAAATCCCTCAACATCTATCGACTTTATTCCGTTTTTTTCCTTAATAAATCGGCGAATACACCCTGTCCTGATATAATTTTTCCCTGAAAATGAACCGTCATATATTGCATTAACTCCACATGACGGACTTCTTGACTGTAAAATAACGATATCGGCATTTTTGCTCTTTTTACTGTCTCAAGTGCTCTCCTTGCTCCTTCACGAAATTCTTTATCAACAGATGTGCCGTCCTTGAGACTTACTATACCGTTTACTATTTCCGCAGGTTCTCTTGGAATAGGCAGTCCGCCAAGGACTTCCGGACAAACAGGTATTACCTCATGTTCTTTAGTATAATCTCTTACTTTTTGCTGTAATTATTTTCCACCGTTATATTTGCAATTTTCTCCAAGTAAACAGGCACTTATCGCTATTTTTCATTTTAATAACCCACACTCTTATAAATCTTTTCAATAATTTCTGATTTAAATTCCATATACTTATCTATATCATCGGGATAAAGTACAGCGGCCTGCTCTTTCACTTTTTGAGTACTCGGATGCTAAAGCAGGATTATTTTTTCAAAAATCTCTGAATGTAATATGTTTGAAGAGTTCCTTGGAATCTTTCGGACATACATATAAATGATGTGTCATCAATTCTTCTTTTCGGAGTATGTAAAAGCTTCTCTACCCTCAATACCCAAATCTCCCTCGTGTTCGTATCCTTTATCCTTAAGAAATCTCTTTATAATTTCAAATTTGTCATTTTCAATGACAATATCAAAGTCAATAATTGGTTTTTGCAGACAAGCCTTCGACAGATGTAGCTTCCAACATGTTCAATTTTAATGGAATTGTAAATAACATCTTCCCCAATGAATCTGCTATTCTTTCAAATTCATCTTTCCATTTCGGATTCCATTTTTTCAACCACAACATTTTTAGTTTTTCATTTATTAACCACCTGCATAGCTTCTAATTGTTTCTTAAATCTAAATACATTATATCAAAATCTATATATGAGTCTCCGATTTTAAAATATGCCGGAGACGCCCCAATTTTTTCTGAATCCGAACTTCTCATATACATGGATTGCTCTAAAATTATCACTTCTGACTTCAAGATTTATTATCTCAATACCATGTGACTTGGCATACTCTATCGCTATTTCAAGCAGTCTGCTTCCAAGACCTTTATTCCATTCCGATTTCAAGACTGTAATACCAAGTTCCGCCCTGTGATTCATCCTCCTTGGCATTTTGCTTAAGCTTACATCTCCAATGATTTCTTTATCTCTCCATGCAAAAAAATGAGCAGGATCTTTCATCTTTTTAAAACAGAACGGATATATTCTTCCCTCTCCTTCAGCAGAAATCGAAATCCCTCCGCTCCAAATGATAAATTATCTGTTTCAGATCCTATCTTTTTTTGAATATTCTATTCTCGCTAAAAGCATTCTCAGGAGTGGCCTCTTTTTATAATTATATTGTCCATTTATCTTCCCTTCTCAATAATCTTAGCTGTCTTTTTCAAATAAATTCCCACCATTATATTTACAATTTTTCTCCAATTAAACAGGCACTGACTGCTATCTTCATCCTCAATCCCTTCTTCATAAATTATATATCACTATCCCTGTCTTCTGTTCGTGTTATTATAAAATAACTCTGCCAACTCTTTTTGTAAGTTTACCTTCTTTTTCAAGTCTACTCACAAAAATTTTCTTCGTATCTTTCAAAATCCTCTGCACATCCGACATTTCCCTGCAAGGAGTAATAGGGCTTTTTGATATCATTTCTTGGCTTTTATTTTCTCTAAATTCAGATTCTATGCATTCACATAAGCTGTCCAAAACTTCATAATTTTTCTTTATCAGCCTTTTTCAAAGTTCCCATTCCAATCTATTGAATCAAGCTTTTTCTTTTAAAAATATCTTAAATCTTTACTATTCATACTTCTATAATAAATATACTTCATCTAAAACTATCTTATGTCTTATATGTTAAATCCTAAATTAGTGAAGGGATTTATCCATCATTTCAGCTCTCTTTAATAAAAACCGATAATACTATCCAAATACTCATCCATCTCTTTTTCATTTTTCCGGTAGTGGCTGGCTTAAAGATTGGCCTGTGAAAAAAATTCTTTTCCCTTTTATTTTTCCATTTTCAATACTATACAATTCATCCAAGCAATATACAGACCGATTATCTATAAACCATTTTTCTCCATATTTTTAATTTTTCTAATTCTATTATTTCATTATTGTTATTACCATATTTCAATCCATCTCCGGCATTAATACACGCTTGTACTTTTATCTATCATTAAGTTCAAACTGTCAGCTAAATCTGATAAACAACCTTTAGCTTGATTAAATGGATAACCTGGATGTGGTGTGAAATTTGACAAAGAATCCAATAGTTTTGCTACCTCTTCCAACTTTTTATAAATGTCTTTATTTTTTTATTTTTATCAAATAGTTTCTTCAATTTACATTTTTTTATCATAAATAGCTTTTTCGTACAATTTTGCCTTTGTGTATGAGTATTCAGGCTTCCATTTACCGTCTATCTCATATTCTAAAGTGTTATTTCTGAAATAATACTTTATTCTTTTGCCCATTTTTTAAATTTAAGTTCTATATCCCTAGAATAAATTTCAATTATTTTACAGAAAATAGTTCTAAATGAAAATATGGTATCCTTATATTTATTACTACATCCCAACCTAATAAAAATTGCTTCAGAAAAATTCGCACGTTTCATAATCACCGATATTCAACTCATACCTTTTTAAGTACTTTTTTTCAACAGGTCTGTCTATACCTTCTAAATTTTCATCAAGTTTTTTATATCTAACAAAAAGTTTTTTTCATATATTACACTCCGACTCAATAAATTCTATTTTATTTTTCCTCTCTCAAGGTTCTCTGCTATCTTTTTCAAATGTATTTCCGGGAGTTTGACAGCTAACTACTCCCTCTATAAACCTCAAACCCTTATAAATCTCTTCAATTCTCATTAAAGGTCAAAAAGCAATTGATACCACCCATCTCCAACCTCGAAACCGTAGTTTTCATAAAGAGTATAACCCTTAACAAACTCGTATGCTTTTATCGCCATGAAGTTCAGGTCTCTTTAACTATGCAAAGGCGTCCTGAAGCTTCTCAAATAATTCATTTTTAAAATAATCACAATTTCATTATGATGCTTCTGATAAAACATCCCTCTTTATTAAATTAATAGCATCTTCTACAGTTACTTTCTTCATAAGCAAGAAAAACATCGGAAGCGACAACTTAGACATAAGCTCTGGAATAGTGGCAGTACAGTAATCCTCTGTTTCCAATGGTGCCATCTCAAAATGATCATAGTCAATAACAGTAGTTGCTGTAAGATCATAATATCCGTCTTCTGTAATATAAATACGAGGTGTCTGTAAATGGTGTGGAGCATACAATTTACCTTCAAGCCCATCATGAGAAAAAGGCCAGACTCTTGCGCTTATGAAATTTAAAAAGTCTATACATATCAGCTAAGTCTTCTGAACGTTCTTTAATCCAGCTAGATGCGTTCTTTGTAAAGAAAACCCTTGTTTCCATAAAAAGTATCTAGGAATTCAATACTACATTCCAGTACTTTGTCAGGGCATGTAGTATATCCTTCAAATGTCATTACAATACTACTATCCCCATCATGTAGATGTTCAAAATACTTAATATTTCTTTCTTTAAGATAAGTAACCATTTTTCGTCTTGCTTCTGTCTTATTCAAAAATCATCTCCTTATATTAAAAGTTATATAATACCCAAAATAAATCAACTATAAACTATAAATAGAAGTATAATGCAATCTCATTTCTTCTTTAATCTGGCTTCCGGTTCAAAAACCAGTCCTGCTGCCACAGGTATGCATCTGCAACAACATTTCTTATGGTTTCTATTCTCAGTTTGGCTTCTTCAAAATTTCTGAGTATAAACAGAGTAATGTGTGGTCGCTACACTTGCCTACATCACTATTGTCATAAACAATTTCAGCATCTTTTCCAAAAGCAGTTCTAGCACTTGTGCTAAGAATGATGTGGTCTATACATGATTCCTCGTTAAAAAGTTATTTCTTACTGTATTTGTTCCAAATGCACCAGAAACAATGTATCCATCTTCCATCAGTTTATTCAAATTTGATGAGCTCTTCGATTCCTGCATATCTCCTGCAAAAATTACATTTGCATCCTTATTATTGTGAAGTTCCTCATGTAATAACTCCCACTGCTGATTGTGCAACCTTCTTCTCTCTGCAATGTACCAATTAGCCTGATACTTAAAGTTCTGAATCTGGGCAAGATGTGAATTAATTATATGTGTTTCAACCCCATTCAATTCTGCTATAACATAGCACATTCTATTAGGAAGCTCTGAATCTAATTCAACCACTCGGTAACTACCAAGTGCATCTCGCCTAATCAATGTTACAGACATAAGCGATTTGAAATGCTTGCCATAATCAAATCTAGCGGAACGAATAATTCATACTCTGGATATAGAGACCTAAGCGAAGCCAAGAATTTATTGTTGCAACCCGCTAAGATCTCTTGAAACATAACTATCAAAGGAAATCCATATTTCGCCTTTATATACTTTTCTGTATCTTTAAGTTTCTGATCGAATGATATAGTTTTATTTACTGGTCTGTGACCATTCACATTGTAGCAAATGATACTATTATTTCTTTTTCATAAATAAATACCTCCCTATAAAAATCTCATACAAAGTTGCTCTATTTACACTCTTCTTTGCGGCACCAGATTTGGTTCTAACTATAGCTACATTCTTAAATTCACCCTTACCTAATTTAGATACAAATATTTTTCCCACCATGCTCTGATTTGTTGATGGTTTTCCATCTGCTACCATGTGTATATTCTTAAATGTATCAGAAGCCGTAAGTAAATCAAATGTAGTCCCTAGTGGATTTTCCTTTACAAATACTTTAACCTCTTCGATTACTTCATCAATTATTTCAGGTAAAGCCTTCTTATTTTCAATAGGAACTGCAAGTCCGTAATGCCGCATCAAAATATCAACTGTTAACTGACTTACACTAAGTCCCTTTACCTTGGCATCCTTCTGTATCACATTTTTTAGGTTCTCTGGCGGGTATAATTGTATTTTTCCCATTTATATGTCCTTTCCTGGGTGGAGCATTTCTGTTCCGCCACTTCTCTTGTTAATCTGAATCATAGCTATCATAAAAATCATCGAGAGTGTACTTATCATCGCACCCAAGTAGCTCCTCTAGAAATTCTTCTTCTGAGCTATAACACAACTCTTCATACTCTGTCATAATTATTCCAACCTTTCACATTATTCCGATTAAATCACTCGTTAAATATAGTGCACCAGGCGATTCTCGCGGTATTATTGTATCTTAGCATAGTTCTCCTATCTTGACAAGCTTTTTTAAATTATTTTTATATATCGTATCATTCTCCTTATAGTACAAAAAATATCATCAGAAAATCAGGCAAGGACAGATTGACTGTGCTAATAAACTTATTGAAAAAGGGGAATATAAAAGAAATCAAAAAAATCAAAATGATCCACGCCGTTTTATTGCTACAGAAATAATGACGTCTTCAGGAGAAGTCTGTTACAGAGAAATCCCTTATATAGATTCGAACCTCATAGCTGAAGAAGAAAAATATTACGGTTTCTATGCCGTTTGTACTAACTTGGAGACAACAGGTGCCGAAGAAATAGTTCGTATAAACAAGAAGATATGGGAAATTGAAGAATGCTTCAGAATCATGAAAACCGAATTCAGTGCACGCCCTATTTATATTCAAAGAGAGGATCATATAAAGGCACATTTCATAACTTGTTTTGCCTCATTAGTAGTCTTTAGGATACTTGAGAAAAAACTTGGTGAACAATATACATACGATGAGATTATTAACGTATTACGCTCTATGATGATGTATCGTCCGGGAGAAAAGTTAGGATATCTATCCGCTTATACAAGAACAGCCATAACAGATGCACTTCATGAAGTATTCGGATTTCGTACCGATTATGAAATTTTAACCGATTTGAGTATGAAAAAAGTCTTTCGAGACAGCAAAAAAAGTAGGTAGTTCTAGCTACACTTTTACGAATTAAAAAGGTCTGAAACCCTTGATATATACGGGCTTCAGGCCTTTTAGCTATCAAAGACAGGATTACACTCCGACTCAATAAATTCTATTTTATTTTTCCTCTCTCAAGGATTTCTGCTACCTTTTCAAATGTATTTCCATTCCTTATTGTTACCTGCTTATAAAATTCCTGTTTTATAAGCTTTTTGTAGTATATAGTTTTTCATGTATTCCGATTCATCATATTTCCCCCAAAATACAGCATTTTTTCCAATATAAACTATTTCATTATAAAACGTGGATTTGTCTATAAAGTCAAGGATTTTACTTCTATCCAAATCATAGGAAAAAGAATAAAACGTCTTTTTCTTGCCATTTTCTTGATGCCACCATTTTGGGAAGGCTCTCCTTCTCTTTCAAGTACTCTTCTTTGCTAATTAAAGTAAAAGGGATTGAAAAGTCAAAGTTCGTTTCAATAAATGTTTTATCTTGGGGATACAACTTTCATAGCTTTCCACACTGCTAAAAACAAATTCCCACTGTTGATATAGGAAGCGACATCCTCAAATCCCAATTTAGTTAACAAAACTTTCAAGTCACTCATAGAGACTTTATTCTTTCCACCAACATTTATACCACGCAATAAAAGTATATATCTCAACTACTTACCTCTATATCCTAAAATTCATTTCTGTTTTTGACGGCTTTGAGAAAACCAACAGGTAAATTCCAAATACTAGTTTAATTGCCGCATCAATATATGCAATCATAGTTACAGGAATGCCCTGAAAAATATATCCTACCGCAACATTCACAGTACAAATAATCCCTAGATAAATCATTGATTTTTCCATGTACAAAGTAATACATAAAGAAGTGTATCGCTGTCGCCATCAATGCTCCCAACCAAATCAATCTCCAATTCTCATCGGCAAAAATGGTCCGCCCAGTAATGACATTAAAACAAGCAATAAAATAATTGCATACAATGATACTTTTCTTTGAAATTCAGATGAGCTTCCGTCAGACAGCTTATTCAATACTTTTTTATTCATATTGACTGTAAAAAAAGCTGATAATATATCCGATGCAAAATATCTGCATATTTATGATTTGTTTTCCACCTGCAAAAGTAGCCACTGAAATAACTGTTGCTACCAAAATTAACCATAAGCCACATGCCCTCTTATAATTGAATTCCAACTTTTCATTTTTATTATATTTTTAAAAACATATAACCTCCTTAAGTCACTTCGGCAACAATCATCCGATTTAGTTATCAAAAGTAATCACCTGCTTATCCACATTCACCTCTGCCTCAACTCCAAAAAGGAATAATACACCTTGGTGTTGCATGTCCCACATTTATATTATAAACAACAGATAAGTCTTTATCGCCAATCTCCTCAAGTAAAATTTGCTTATACTCCTCATAATATACCTCATCTTGAGGCTTTCCGACTAAAACACCTGATAGCACATCAAATATTCCATACTCCTTTAAAGCTCCAATCATTTTTTCTATATAGTTTCGGTTCAGGCTTTTCCTCACTTGTCTCCAATAATAAAATTTTATTCCTCCACTCCTTAAGACTTGGGAATAGATCATATTTTTTACAAAGAGATACCGTATCCTCAAATCTTGAATTATCAAATATATCATAGATTGAATCAATACAGCCGCCCAAAAATCTTACCTGTGAAAACCGACTTACCACAAAGTAACTCAAATCCGGTATTTTTATACTTTTTCCATATCGACTCCGATAGAATTCTCACTGAAGTCTTCTCTTTCCTTATACCAGCAATCACTTGGGCATATTTCTTTAATTTTCCCTGTTGTTATAAGCTCTTCAAAGTATCTTTTGGTATATGGTAACATTTCATTTGAGAGTTCACATATATCAGGTAGAAATGCCTGACCATAGAATGTTTTGATTCCCACTTTATTCAGCATAAAAATGATTTTTGGTGGTATCTGAAAAAGCCCTAAGAATATTTTTTTGTTTAACGTGCCTTTTTCAGCTCATTATTTTCAAACAGATATGGCAAAAAGTTTATAGGTATCCACTCCTCCTATTGCACATAAAATCATGTCAATGGAATCATCCTTAAAAGCCTCTACCAAATCTTTGGCTCTACTTTCAGGATGTTCCTTTATAAAGTCCATACCCTTAAGTGCATTAGGTAAAAATTTAACCTCTATACCGTATTTATTTAATCTGTCCACACCTATTTTAAGTTCATGACTTATAAAGCTTTCCCCCAAAATACCGCTTGATAAACTGACTATTCCTATTTTCTTTACCATAAATATCTCCATATATTAGCCACATTATAAACTTAGTTTTATCTTTTTACTCTTTAGCTTTTCCACTTTCAATTTCTTCTTTTTGTCATACCTGTAAGCGCTGTTATCCACAATCCTATATTATCTGAAAGTATGGAATCACAAAAAAATATTCATCTTCTTCATCCATATATTTACAAGTAAAAGCCGGCTCTCTTAAAGCAGCCTTATAAAAGCTCATTGCCATATAAGACAGTTTATCAGGATCAAAGCATAAAGAGTTCCTTTGCAATACCGGCTCTGATATTGTCCAGGTCCATACCTTTTTGCTTCATATTCTTCTCTCGCCTTTTAAAATATAACCTGTACAAAAAGCTTCCAATAGGCTTTCGCTCTGATAAATTTGCTTACAGTTAAAATCAAAAATATTTCCACCTGAAATTAAAAAGTTCAGTAAGTCTTCTAAACTTTCTGCAATTCTACCTACTTCTCCCTCACTACCGACAAACCCTATACTCCCATCCTCCAGAAACACAAATTCTCCACCACTTGCATCATGTGCAAATGCCTTACATTCCATAGAATAGACTTCATTATTCTCTGAAAACTGAACTTCACTAATCTGCTTATAAAAAGCAAATATCACACTCTTTCATAAGTAGAGTATTTATTTCATTATGGTTTTTAATATATTCAAATAGATCCATGACTTCTAACTCCCGTAAATTATATAGTTCAAAAAGACAATATATTACATAATCATTATTATACTAGGAATTTTTATAAATTCACCATATTATTTATTTTTTTAAAACAAAAAACCGATACAAGTATTGAATCCTCAATACCTGTACCGATTCGTCATATTTAAAATATAATTATTTGATGGTCTGGTCTCCGTCCTTTATAACAAAGTTCTTCTTTGTTCCCAACTCTTCCATCCAGGATCTAACCTCAAGAGTCTTATAATTTTCCGGTATTGTAACCTGAACCTCCGTCATTGTCCCAAAGCCAATCAGGAGCATTCCACATAGCTACCTTTGGTGCGATGAGCTCATAGACATCCTTGTTTACACCGTACTGACCGTGATGAGCCATCTGTACGATATCAGCCTTTAACTCTGATGCAGGTACATCCGCTTTTAATCTCTCACCTGCTGCAGGTCCCATATCTCCAAGGAATAACACTCTTTTACCATTATCAAAATCCAATCTGAAAACTACGGATGAATTATTGATAGCATTTGACTCGATCCAATAAGGATCATTGAGTACATGTATGGCTACACCGTCTACATAGTAAACTTCTCCCTTACTTGTCATATGAGATACACCTGCCGGTAATTTTGCTATTGAGTTTCTGATAGTATTTACCATCTCTGCTCTGTAGCTTTCATACTGATCATACCATGCCTGTTCTCTTATATTGTAGTAGAATGCCTTTATCTCTAACCCTTCAAAACCATTCTCTGCAAGCTTTGTAAATGCGCCGCCGTGATCGCTGTGAGGATGAGACAAAATCCATGCACTTACTTCATTACCGAAGCTCTTTATAGTCTCTACAAGATGAGGCTCATCCTGTGGAAGACCTCCGTCTACTACAATGATCTTGCCGTTCTTTGTCTTAATGACAAAGCTCATCATCTGGCTCTTTGTAGATGAGGAGAGCATATGGATTTCAGCACCGTTTAAATAAGTATCCGCATCTGCCGGTTCACCCACTACAACCTTAGGATACTTTGATGAACTCTTACCTATGACACCTGCAAATGCTGTCATACTTGTACTCAGTACCATCAATGAACATAATGACGCCATCAAAATTTTCTTTAGAAGTTTCATTTATCCCCCTTTTTATTTTTGTAATTCTAAGTTAGTATTAGTCCCTGCTTTTAATAACCTGGTTCACAATATATCTGGAGTTTTCCATGATATCATCTTCTCTAAACAGCTGTACTTCAAGATCATATTTATCAAAAAGTCCACCGTAGAATCCTCATTTGATTTTTTTCTATAGAAAAAAATCCTGAGTAGCAGCATAGTCATTTATGGCTTTAATATATTCCGTACCATATGCCAATGCTTCATCATCACTGATTTCATTTGACAACGACCATATCAACAACACCTTATTTTTCATCAGCCTTAAACGCCATATCAATATAATCACTCATAGGGTATAGAGTTTTATCATTGAACTGCTCCTCTGCGTCACTTCTTATTTGAGTCCAATCCAATGTTATATTCTTCTGAGTTTTCAAATACCGGTTCGTTTACCTCTTTATTCATTGAGGAATCTCTAACGACTATATCCGAATTTGCACAGGCTACGGAAGATAAGGCAAATATTATAGAAATAGCTCCTATAATATATCTTTTAAATTTAGTCATACCTGAATACCTTTCTTTAGACATTTACTAACTTTTTATATTATATCAAAGGGTTTTGTTTTGTGTAGTGTTTTTTTGATTATTCCATATTTTTAAGATATTTTTTTATATCTTGATTTATCGCTATAAAAATGTTATCATGTTCAATATCACGATAAATATTTTTGATTTTTGAACATTTGGAGGCGTTATGAAAAATCTAATATTGATTATTTTGTCACTATAGTTCCTTTTTACTTGTGATATCACTTGTAATGTTATTTTTTTCGTATTTCCTACTCAAGCCGGAAATATACTTGCACAAATAAGAAGCTTATTAAACAACAGCCTGGGAATATTTTTACCTTATATTCGGTTTGTTTATATTCTTATTATCCATATATATCGCATTTTCAAAATATGGAAGTATAAAACTTGGAAGCGGTAAAAGAACATTCAAACTTTTGCATGGGGCACTATGATGTTTACCGCGGTAGTTTGACAGTTGAATAAAAAGAAAAAAATCTTGTAGGCCCTGAAAAGCCTATATTTTTGTCAAATTTTCTTCATTTTTATGTGGCTATTTGCGGTTATTTATGGTATAATTAGCGTATGGAGGAATTAATTTATGAAACTAACATGTGCCGGAACAAAAAAGTCACCTAGTTATTATATTCAAAAATCTGTGCGTATAGGAAATAAAACCACTACTAAGACTGTAGAACGACTTGGAAGTATCGAAGAAATTAGGGCACGATGTGGAGAGCAAGATCCCTTGAATGGGCAAAGGCATATGTCAGAAAGCTGACCATTGCTGAAAAAGGAGACGAAAAAGGAGTTCTGCTTAAATTTTCTTCATCCATGCTCATAGATAAAGATGTTCGTAACTCCTGCAATGCGGGGTACCTTTTTATTCAAGATATCTACTATTCCCTTGGCTTGGATAAGATTTGCAACACTATAGCAGAAAAATATAAATTCGATTATGACCTAAATGACATTCTTTCCATGCTTGTTTATTCAAGAATTATTGCACCTGGCTCCAAACTTTCTTCTCTTGAAAGCTCTCAAAAATTTCTTGAGCAACCTAAATGCGAATTGCACCAGGTGTACAGAGCTCTTGAAGTAATCGCAAATGAAAACGACTTCTTTCAGTCTGAGCTATACAAGAACTCACAAAACCTAGTGAACCGTAACAAGGAAGTACTTTATTACGACTGCACAAACTATTATTTCGAGATTGAAGAGGAAGACGATTTTAGAAAGTATGGGATTTCAAAAGAGTATCGTCCTAATCCCATTGTCCAAATGGGTATGTTCATGGATGCTGATGCTATACCTTTGGCCTTTTTCTATCTTTGAGGGCAACCAAAAACGAACAGCCCTCTATGTCTCCGCTTGAACAGAAAAATTATAAAAGACTTCGGCACTTCAAATTTCATTGTATGTACAGATGCGGGCTTTCCTCCACTTCAAACAGAAAACTTAACAGCATTCAGGGGAGAGGATTTGTAACAACACAGTCTATCAAAAAAAGCTCAAAGGTTTCTTACAGGATTTCTGTCTTGCTGATGAGGGATGGTATCTTCCCGGCAGCAATAAAAATATAAGCTTAGTGAGCTTGATGAAGAAGCCGATTATGACAAGGTTTTTTATAATGACAGATGGATTAATGAGGACAATCTTGAACAGCATCTTATTGTTACTTATTCCATCAAATATCGTAATTATCAGAGGACCGTAAGAGAGCGTCAAGTTGAAAGAGCAATAAAGTACATAGAGTCGCCATCTAAAGCTTACAAAGAACAGAGCCAATGACCCAAAACGATTTGTTGAACAGGGGCATTGCACCCGGATGGTGAAGTTGCCAGTAAAACAATCACCTCATTAAACCAAAAACAGATTGATAACGAAACCAAATACGACGGATTTTACGCTGTCTGTACAAACCTTGAGTGTGATGTATCAAGTATTATTAAAATCAATCAAAGAAGATGGGAAATTGAGGAATGCTTTCGCATCATGAAGACTGAATTTAAATCCAGACCTATATATCTATCCAGAAAAGATAGAATAACAGCTCACTTCACTACCTGCTTTACAGCTCTGGTTATTTATAGAATTCTTGAGCAAAAGCTAAAGGAAAAAAATACACCTGTGAAGAACTAATAAATACAATACGTTCCATGGATATGATGATCGCACCTGGAGAAGGATATATCCCGACCTACACTCGCACCGATATCACGGATGCTCTGCACGATGCTTTTTGGATTTAGAACAGACTACCAGATAACATCTCAGAAAAAAATATGAGAAAAATTTTTAAATCAGACTCGAAAAAGAAAAATAACCACATACTTTTTCATTAGAAAGCCCCACAAACAGCGTATTTACACTACTTGTGAGGCTTTTTACCTCTTTCAACTGTCAAAGACAGGGATATTATATCAAAGGGTTTTTGTTTTGTGTAGTGTTTTTGATTATTCCATATTTTTTAAGATATTTTTTTATATCTTGATTTATCGCTATAAAAATGTTATCATGTTCAATATCACGATAAATATTTTGATTTTGAACACTTGGAGGCGTTATGAAAAAAATCTAATATTGATTATTTTGTCACTATAGTTCCTTTTTACTTGTGATATCACTTGTAATGTTATTTTTCGTATTTCCTACTCAAGCCGGAAATATACTTGCACAAATAAGAAGCTTATTAAACAACAGCCTGGGAATATTTTTACCTTGTATTCGGTTTGTTTATATTCTTATTATCCATATACATCGCATTTTTCAAAATATGGAGTATAAAACTTGGAAGCGGTAAAAGAACATTCAAACTTTGCATGGGGTACAATGATGTTTACCGCAGGACTTGCAGCAGATATACTGTTTTTACTCTCTATGTGAGTGGATGCTTTATGCAAATGAAGGTAGAATAAGTTCTCTTGGTGATTCCACACTCTGGTCAGCTACCTATCCTTTGTTTCACTGGGGACCCTATTCCATGGGGATTTTATGTTGTACTTGCATCATGCTTCGGATTTATGCTTCATGTAAGAAAAAAAGAACAAGGCAAAAATATTCTGAAGGGCTTAGAGTACTTCTGGGTTCTAAAGTTGACGGTATTTGGGGGAAAATTGTGGATCTGATAGCAGTATTTGCACTTATAGCGGTACGGCTACTACATTTTCACTTGCCACTCCGCTTCTGTCACAAACCGTTGCCAAGCTCTTCGGTGTCTCAAATAATAATATACTTACTATTGTTATTTTAATTGTAACCTGTGTTATTTATTCCGCCTGTGCTTATCTTGGTATTGAAGGTGTTTCAAAACTTGCATCATGTTGCACTTATTTATTCTTTGCACTTTTGATATATGTTTTTCTTCGGCGGAGGACATGGAAAGTTTATTCTTGAGCTCGGTTTTGCTTCGCTTGGAAACCTTGTGAATAATTTCTTTTCAATGTCCACTTATATTGATCCTACCGGACAGTCAACTTTTGCACAGGACTGGACAGTCTTTTTACTGGGCTTACTGGATGGTATGGTGTAGCTACCCCGTTTTTTTATAGGAAGTATATCAAAGGGTAGAACTATAAAAGAGGTTATACTCGGCGGATATATATTCGGTCTTTCAGGTACATTTATGTCTTTTATAATACTTGGAAACTACGGTATTGCACTTAATGTATTCGGACAGGCAGACTTATTAAAAATATACAATGAAAGTCAAAACCTATACCAAACCATAGGTGAAGTAATATCATCTCTCCCATTGCCTTTTATAGCAATGATACTTTTTGATCCTCACTATGATTACATTTTATGCCACTACATTTTGATTCCATAACACTTGTAGCCGCATCATACTCATATAAAGACCTTGATAATCGTGAGCCTTCGAAAAAGATAAAGCTTTACTGGTCGATACTTTTGATATTGTTGCCTATCGGACTTATCTTCTCAGATAACTCCATGTCTAATCTGCAAACAGTGTCTATAATTGCCGCCTTCCCTATAGGCATTATAATGATTTTACTTATAATATCCTTTTTAAGGATGCTAATATGTATCTCAAAGGTAACTAAACAATGATGATTCCAAAACTCGCTTATGGATATGGAGAATCCCTGCAGCGAGTTTTTTTCTATACTTAAAATACCGGGATTTTTTACTTCTGCGGGAAATAATATCTTTTTATAGTTGTTTTGGGAACTCCGGATTTTTAGATAATTCATAGACTGTAATATTTTTTCTCATAACATAATAATAGTATTCTTTTTAGAAATCGCCTGATGTTATATTCATACTTTTCTCCGTTTTTAGAAATATTTTTAGAATTTAATTTTAGAAATATATATTCATTCTATCAAAAAGAGCTGTATTTACAGCCCTTTTTACTCTTTAAAATTCATCTTTTCCTCAACTATATATATTGGACGGTCTTTTAACTCGGCAAGTATCAGACCAAGATATTCTCCTATTATTCCGACTATAAAGAAAAGCACTGAGAACATAAAACAAATCAGACATATGATAGTTGCATATCCGCTTGGTGTACCTACCCTCAAAATGATACCACCGTATAAATCATCATTATTATAGCTAAGAATGCCGCCATCCCACCTGCATACATACCCAGTTTAAGCGGAAGATTTGAGAATGTCATTATTGTATTCATAGAAAATCTAAAGAGCTTTCTTATTGAATACTTACTTTCTCCGGCAAATCTTTTTCTTGCTTCATATTCTATATTGGTTGTATTAAATCCCACATTCTGCACATAACCACGAAGAAATCTTGTCTTTTCTCTGTAGTTGTTTCTTAAAACATCTGCAACTCTCTTTGATATTCCAAAAATCAGATGCATTGCTTACAAGCTTTATATCGCTCAACTTATTTATAACCTTGTAAAATCCTGCCGAAGTTATATTTTTTAAAATTCCCGCAGATTTGTTTACGGTTCTTACCATATTTATTATATCAAAGCCTGATTCAAACTTTCTGATCATATCAGGCAATAGTGTAGGTGAATGTTGTAAGTCTGCATCCATACAAACAATATAGTCTCCGCTTGCATAGTCTATCCCTGCAAGCATAGCGGCCTCATGTCCGAAATTTCTTGAAAAATGTATTATCTTTACATTCTCATCATCTTTGGCCAATTTAAACAATACACTTCTTGACCCGTCAGTACTTCCGTCATTTACAAAAAAATTATCTCATATGGATTATCTATTAATAGAAGAACCTTTATTGTCTCTCTGTAAAACTCAAATAAAACTTCCTCTTCATTAAATACAGATACAACAATTGAAATCTTCTTATTCATATACTTCTATCTCCGTACTTCCATGTGTCGGCACTCTGTCAGCCTTTGGAGGAGGTGTCATATAATCTCCATAAACCAGCTGTAATACACTCTCATACTCATCTATAATTGATAAGGATATATCTTCAAATTGAATTTTTATATATTTCTCATACCAACTGCTGTCTACCTCTATATCAATATAATCCAGCTGATAATTGCTGTAATACCAGGTCTTATTTTTCTACCTTTGTAAAAAGCTTTGATATCCTATCCCTGTAATTTAAATAATAATTTCATAGGTATGAGTTTACCGAATATTGAAAAACAATATTGCAAGTTTCATCATTCCCTTATACTTTTTAAAATCCAGTTTTTTCTGTGCCCCATTGAAAAAAAGGTATATCAGCTTCTGAGTAAAAAGTGTAAACTTCTTTAAAGTTTTTCCCCTTAGGAAGTTTATCTATTATAAATATATCCACCCAGAGGTGATTAAGTTTGCCTTCATATGGATCTTTTTTTATCCTGTTTTTTTATGTCTTGTACTTGGCTTATAAATAATTCTCGGGGTGAAATCGTAGAACACTTTTTCCACCTTGAAATTCATTCGGCATTATAAATTCCAGCTTGTCAGATAATTCTCTTTTTACAATTTTTTTCTGAAAGCTTCAAAATTAGCCCTGGTCATTGCAATGTCGGCATCATCATCCCAAGGTATAAATCCCCCATGTCTGATAGCTCCAAGCAATGTACCCGAGTCCAAAAGTATAGTTTATTTTGTATTTTTGTACATATTCTATCTATTTCCTGTAAAAATATAGATTTGCTTTTTGCAAAAGCCAACATTCCATAAGAATTATCCATCTATAGGCCTCTTTTTCAAAAATATTTATATTTAAATATTAACTACATCATTCTACACTCTTTATGCCATACAAATCAACAGGATTCTACAATATTTATGCCACTATTTTGCAAAAACATTCAGTTTCTTAGACTTGATAATACTAAGTGCAGCTCTGGTCTTATCGAGGGGTTATGATATTGCAATACTTTTCTTTTAAAGTTTCATCACTTTCATTCTCAAAAATTTTTGCAACTTCCATCTTTACTCAAAGCTTTCCAATCGATACTTCGCCATTCTGATCTCATTACCTGCAGTGGCAATATTTCCTGAAAATACAAGTAATACAAAAAGTGAGACAGCTGCCTTTTGCCCATGGTGACAAACTTTGTTTCTCTTTTATTATTTATATATGTTTTTTTACATAACCGAAAGTCAATATCACACCTATCAGCCCGGCACCGAATTGAAGTGCATATCTTGAACTCATGGCATACATAGGATTTTAAAAAATCCACCTTGTCAAAAATAACCATTACATGGCTAAAAAGTCCGGATACAAGCATAAGTATCGGAATGCTGTAGAACTCATATATTTTATATTTAAAAATTCAAATATAGAGCATATAGGTATACAACTGCAGCACCTATAATACTTGTTATAATGATACCTATCTCATATCTTTCCACAATTCCTATACTTATAATATCCGAAGCAAAAAGTATTCAATCCGAACAACACAAAGTACACGGTTTCTTCCAAATACAGAAGTCAGACTTTCCGTAGTAGCTCCCGCATGCTCTGTATATGAGTTTGCATATGAATACATAAATGCCGTCAAGGAAAGTATCACAGGTATTACAAGTGTAAATACATTTTTTCTTCTTTTTAGAATTGCATATAAAGCATAAGTAATTATCAATGTGACTCCATATGCGAGTGAATATGAGCCTGCCGCAAATAATATCGTAAATACAGGTAAAATAATATTCAAATAAAACTTTAATTTTTGTTTCTCTGTGCATATAAGAATCTAGTATGTAAAAATGCAATACAAACAAAAAGAAAGTGAAAAAAATGTACCCAACCTGTTCCGTTAGTTATCATTTCCCATTGCGAAAGTGAAAATACCAGCATCATAACAAGAATAAAATATCTAAGACTTAAATTATTTTTGGCCATGAATAAAACCGATTATTATTCCCATCAATGCGAGAAATATAACTCCCAAAGCCATATCAAACATTGTTGAATATTTAAAAAGGCTACATTTATCATTCTTTCAAAAATATGTAATAGGTAATCTTGTAAGTACATCCTTGCCAAAAATAAGGTTCCGTGAAAACGGATCCTTAAGATAAGTATTTATTATTCTTATATAATCCGTGTAGACCACATCAAGCATTGCACTTCTTATATATGCACTCAGATATATAGCCCCTGAATATAGGCATGAAAAACGCTAAAAACTTCTTCATTCACACACCCTCTAATCTATTTTTTTATATTTAAAAATATAACTCAATCTGTCTTCACCCCTTTGCTCTGAGGCATCAGGCAGATAAAAATTGCTTTTTCAAATGTATAGCTGTCAATGAATTCGCAGTCGTATCTATTTCGTACTGTGTTATATTTGAAACGAGATACAATGTTTCTTTTCTCCATTGACTTCTATTTCTATCTTTTCATCTCCGTTAAGCTCTCCGGGATACATTATCTCAAAGTGTATCTCACCTTTTTCTCGGACATAATATTAAGTTTAGCCTCTTCGTCCGTCCAACCATCAGAATAATGTCCGTATATATTTTTCAATCTTTAGATTTCTTAAAAAAATCAGTTATATCTTGATATGAATTATTTTTTATATCTTCCGATAAAACGATCATATCTTCATCGATTTGTCCTATATCTCTGTAGCTGTCAATAAAAGTGACTATATCTCTCGGATATTGTGATCATAGGCTCTGAAAAATTCCAGTGAATCAAACTTACTAAGTTTAAAAATCATTTTTTTATTATGAAAATTCTTTTTACCGCTCAGATCCTTACCATATTTGTAAAACGTTTCATCAGCCAGTGAGTTGGCTCTGTTTTGACCTATAAAGATATATATTTTATCATAATAAGCTCTGTAATATATATCAACCGTAACCATACAAAATGCCCATATACTAAGAAGTACTACTGCTGTAAATGATACATGGAAAAATTTTTATCAATTGAAGCTTTTTATTTTTACCTTTAAATCTTCTTACTATAATACTTTTTATCAACTCCGTAAATATATGCGAGCAATAAAAGCATAAATAAATACGGTGCATACAGCCATCTCATCTCAACTCTTATAGTAACAGCAGATGATACTACACTTCCTATTATAAATCCGATAAAAAGTAAGGTATTTTTCTATCAATGTAAATCTATTTTTATTATATATTATTACAGAATATACAGACTTTTATACAAAAATCCCAAAAGAGCCAGTATACCTATTACTATAATAAATTTTTATGGCTAAATTTACATCTTTAAAATTTATTCCGTTTAAATGCTCAGGTCCTGTATTTATTCCAAGCAAGTAAAGAATTTCTGTTCTAAGCTGAATGAAAAAGTCAGACATTTTTAAATGTTTCGCTTACCTTAGAGCCGCTGGTACCCTCCGGTACAAGCGATTTTTAATGCCAAAAGTCTTATCACTATTATTGAGGCAAAAGTAAGTAGCGATACCAAAAAAATTTTAATATCCTCTTTCCCTTTCTGACAATTACTGCAAATAAGAGCATTGGCAACAGTACTATAAATCTCTCATGTGTAAAGCAGTTCAAAAATATAATATACAGGCATAGTAAAAGCTGATATTCTTTCCACCATTTATATAAATATACAAAAATACAGCATTCCAAGTGCAAATACTATCGCCATAGCTTCCATAACACCTAAGAACTGACCGATATTATAGTATGAAAATCTTGAAATAAGAAACATTGCAGACAGTGTAAATGCAAGGCCTCTGGATTTTGCCATCTTTTTTGCAAAAAAATATACTCGAGGTGCTATGATTGCGGCTATAAATATATTTATAGGTACTATCAAAAAAAGAGATTATTTTTAAGATTCCCTGATATATCCAGGCAACTATCCAATATACCGGTCTAAACTTTCTGGTTTGATCCGGAAATACATATTTAAAAAATCCCACACCTCTTCTGGTTGACCACATAAAGAGGTCATCCTGATAGAGCCCTCTTATGCTCATTCCTGCGTTCACAACAAAGGCTATAGCTATAAGAAGTATTGAAAGCAGAACATCTTTCAGATATTCATACTTTTTCCTCAATTTTTAATGATTGCCATTTATCCTCCTAAAAAAATATGCATTATATGAACTTTTGGTAAATTTTTCTTATAAATACCGGCAATAGGTTTCGGAAGCAATATATCAAACATTATACTCTCTTCTCTCTGCCTTGAATTATCAATAATACTTTTTAGTAGTTGCCTCATCATGTATTCTGTAGCATATTCCCGGTCTTTCAGACAGTACAATTCTACCCTCAAGTTCTGACAGCTTAAGAAGGCACTCCCAATCCAGTACAAACTTAAAATCAGATATAAACAGATCCTTAGGACATAATCTCTTATCATATGCGCAGCTTGGTGCAATTATCGGATTTCCAAATGTAATAGCAAGCCTTTTTACAAAGATATATTATTTAAAGCATTACATCTGAGAGGCAATCTTAATATCTTCTTTACGATCTCCACCTTTTCCGAATTGCTTTATCTTTCCGTTTTTTTAATGTTATAGATGATGTTGTAAAAAGAGTCATATCAGGATACTTTTTTCTTATACTTAAGCAGATCCTTAGTATAATTTTTTTAAATAAATATCATCTTGATGCGCTATTGTTACAAGCTCGGTTTCTGCGATATTATAGGCAAACTGCCAGTCAAATCCGATATTTGACACATTCTCCGGCTTCTTATTATTATTTTACAAACACTTCAATATTATATTTTTGCAATATTGTAGATATAATCATTTGGTGTAGAGGTGGCAATCTTTATATCAGACTTTACAATCTGTGCCTTTAAAGATTTTATACAGCTTTCTAAAAATTGTGATTCTTTATATGCGCAAATAACAAATGTATGTTTCATAAATTCCCCATCTTTGCTACTTTTATTTTTACAATGACCTTTATTATAACATGAAAAAGCGGCTCATTGCATTATGTCAAAAGGCATTTAAAAATCCATGAAAAAGATTTTTGCTTCTTCATGGATTTAAATTAAAAGAAATTATCTTCTGTTTTCCTGTGCCGCCCATCTAAAGTTCGGTACCAATTCCCTGCCACTTGCTTTATACCTAAAATACTCTTTTGCAAAATCGGTATTGTCAAGAGTGTACTTTGACTTATCAATATATCTGTATACTGTCCAAAGTTTTCTCTTTGATATAGCCTGAATTTCATCTCCTACATTCATACTGCATGTCCAAAGTCCGAAAGAAAGTCCCTGTCTTACCTCAAGCGGTGCATCCACCTGACGGCTTAAGATATATGCTTCGATATACGGATTTGAATCTACAAGGTAGTAAGAGTATGCAAATGCCGCAGCCTGCTCATTCTCAAGATTTCCTCTTGTAGGATTTGTAGCTGTAAAACCTTCCTCTGTAAGCATAATATGTCTTACGGAGCCGTCATGCTTTTTAAGTGCATCCTGTGCAAAATAATCTGTAAGCTTATTTAAGTTTGCAAAGTTTATTACAGGTGAATCAAAGCTGTCCTTTATCCATCCGGTCTTTTGTGCATCATCCCAGAACTCAGGATCTGTCATAGGTGCCGGATATGGGTGATAAGCAAGTCCCCAATCAATATCTCCATGCTCAAGCACAAGAGAATTGAAATTGTCTACTATTTGCTTTCCACCATACTTATTCTTATTGTTTATCTCATTATTCCAGTTATAATCAAGAGAATAGAATACTCTGTCTGTAGAAGAAGTAGACTTTATGGCATTGTAGAAAATTCTAAATGCCTTCTCATACTTTCTTGTATAACTTCTTACATCCATATCTCCGATATAGTTCCACTGCTGATTATTGATCTCATTTCCTATTATCCAGTTGGATACCTTACCATGTGCGGTATTTTTTCCGTTGTATCTCTCTGCAAGGAATGATGCTATAGCCTCTGTAGTCTCAGTACCTTCTTTTGATGATGCATTGAACATATAATAGAATATACTGTTCTTTCTTGGCATATTAGGATACATAAGCTCAGGATGAGCTTCATTATAACCGTTTAAAATAATAGCTGTAACGGTCATATCTTTTCCGGAAAAAGCACTTATTGTCTTATCATAGCTTCTATGAGTGCCTTTATTGAAATGATATGTCTTACCGTTATAATTGTAATCTATACCGCTTCCTAAAATCTGGTTGAAGGCAATATTTGTAGATGCATGCTTTACACCGAGGTTGAATGCATCATCAAGCATCTTAAGCTCAATCTGCAAACCTTTCTTTGATGCCTGTGCCTTGTATGCATCCGTATTTGCCGCAACCGCCTCAGGATTTGTAATATATTTTGGTGAACTGACCTCAACATATTTTTTGATCCGTCATAAACAGCAACTACATAGCTGTTGTACAATCTACTGTTTTCACTGCCTTTATTAAGCTGATATGATTTCTTTACATTACCTGCACTTATCTTTTCAAGATAATCGGTTCTGTTTCCTATTCCATCCTCATGTGGCTGTAATTCAAAAAGATAAAAGTTACCGTCAGTCCCTGCCATATCACCTGAGTTATTCATAGTGATATCTACAGTAGATTTATTTTCTCCTATTACAACCGATTCAATATTTGATGTTGCACTAAGAGCATATGCATTACTATGTAATCCAAGTCCAAGCATTGTTACTATAGCTAATGCAGATGCAAGTTTTATTAAATTATTTCTCTTCATCTTGCCTCCTTCTTTATATATTATAACTTATTTACCAAAAAAAGCTTTGTTAATACATTTTTTTGTTATGTCATAAGTAAGTCTATTTGCCCTTTTTATTACAGTCTTATACATACCGTACTAAATATTTTTTTAACAAAGACATGGCATTTATAAGTATAAACAGGAATATGATATTTCTCTTCGTCTCATCCTTTATAACTATCTTATTATTCCTGCATATCATAAGAAGAGGCAATAATATCGGAATAAAGTATCTTCCGCTCACTCCTTCTATAAATTCCGAACTTATAGGAGTCCATGCTATAAGCATTGATAAAAGTACTAAAAATACAACAAAGGAAATACTGATACCCTAACAACACCTTTTCTTTAACCATCAAAGACTTTTTCTTTCGCCTCTCCGAAAACAGCAAATATCATACAAATATTAAGTACTAAAAATCCTATATACGGAATTCCGACCACTTCATCAGCATGTCCCAGATAAAATCCAAACATTGTCTGGTGATAGTATTCAAGCTGTAAAATTATTGTATTGTAAAACAGCTTTATCGCCTTTAATTTATTTTGCAATAAATAGCCTATTGTATAACTTTCCTCACCTGCCCACTCAAGACTTGAAGCAGTGCTTGTGGAATATCCTACTACTGTAGATCTGTTGACAAGATACATTGCAAACACCCATGCTAAGAGTACCACTATGGCAGATGTAAGATAAAAATGCAATATTTTCTTTTTATTTTACCGTCTACCTTTCCTCTAAACCTAAACTTATACATAGGTATAGTAAAACAGAATTAAAAGTATCGGGAAATATACCATTTTACATGGTAAAATAAGTCCTGAAAATTAATGATACTATTGCCAGATCTTTTATATCAAACTCTTTCTTTTTCATGCGCAAGATAAAATACATATGACACAAAAATCATGCTTGATATCATAACAGCATCATATGAATATGATGCCGCAAGCTCCAGTGTGGTAGGAAGAAGGCTTACCAAAAAAATAAATTCTTTAAACTTCGGCAGGAAATATATACCCAAAGTACCAAATAATATAAATAAAATAAGATTTGCCATTCTTCCAAAGAGTACAAGATAGACTGTATCAAGTCCCATTACTCTGGCTATACTGATACCTGTTGCAGAGAAAAAAATATACACTTGGTATTGTATTTACAGGTGCGTGTAACGACTGGGCCTTTTTCGTAATTTTTGTCCACTAAAACTAATGTAAATATTATTGCTGCGACTATCCCCTTTTCCATAAAAAAACCTTATAAGATGCTTCTTCAAGTTTGCTTGAAATGATTTTCCCATGACTTCCCTCCTCAGGTATTAAAACTCCCTCTTCTTCGCTTTTTACTTTTATTAAAAAAATATTCTCCGTCCACATCTTCGATCCAAAGATCCTGTGCTCGTATTATTACATGTCCGTCTTTAACGGTTGCCTGTTTACCAAGCATCTTGTTTGATATTTTTATATGCAGAAATAAAATGTGCTATCTCATCAGGTGCAGACATAGCAGGAAAAAAACATACATATACGCCAATCCAAATAAAAGCATTATTATCGGATATATCTTTACTATACTGAATTTTGTAATATTCAAATATATTCCCGACAACAGTATCATTATAAGAGCTCCCACAGATAATATAAGGTAACCTTTACTTAAAAATAAATCATTTGTGTGCAATACTCCCAAATTTACATACAGGCTTTTGAATATAAGCGACTACAATAAATCCTACTATACAGCCCAATAAATACATAACTTTTTTTCATAATCTCTCCAAATAATGCTTGTACTTTTTTTATAAATAGATATTACACTGTAATTACTACTATTGTAAAGGAGGATATTATGGCAGGATTTAAAAAAATTAATGTTCTGGGCAACTGTTGCAGGTGCTGCGGCAGCCGGAGTGTCATATATGCTAAAGTATAAAGATTATCAAAAAGAATTAGAGGGTGAATTCAAAGATTTTGAAGATGAGCTTTCAAATTATAAAACCGAGGATGTTACCGCAAACAGAAAGTATACAGCATTAAAATCAACTACCGATGAGTTTGTGATCTGCAGCCAAGGACACCGCAAACAGTGCAAAAAGGTATGGCAAATGCGGCTAAGGAAATGTTAAAGGATGTTGCAAATATTATTACAGATAATGTTTCTGCTGCAGGTGATGTGGCAAAGGACAATGCAAAACCTATATTTGAAAAAGCTAAATCAAGTGTTGAGCCTGTAGTTGATAAGGCTAAAAAGCAACTTGATAAATTCGGCAAGGATTCCAAAAAAATCTGAAGTTGTTGAAAACGATTCCGATGTGGAAGTTGAATTCTATGAAATGGATTCCTATGAGGATAAAAAGACTTGGCACAAAAGATTGATGATATTTTTAGAGAGCAGTACAGATAAGAAATAATAAAAAAGGGGCTGTGAAATAAGTACTCTAAAGAAATAGGACCATTCGATCATGCGAAAGGTCCTATTTTTTTGTGGTAAAATTAACTTGCAATGAAAAAAATTTACACACTAATTATTGTAATTCAAAACAAGGATATTTACCACTGTTTCTTTTCAGATTGTTTGGATCTGCTGGATCCTGTTTTTAACATTTGACAGATTGATGGGAGGAATCGATTTAAACAAGTATCTGACGGATATTTCGGAGTACACAACCGGACGACTCAGATATAATCCGTCAACATGTTAAAAAAACAGTACTTTTTCGGATTTATGACTAGCGGTTACTGCTCTCTGAGAGAACTGGAAGACAACTGCAAAGTTAATATCAGGTTCATGTATCTCATGGATCACCGGACTCCGTCATACAGAACCTTTGGATATTTCATCAATGAAATACTTCAAGATAAGATTGAAAAACATTTTTTTAACGACATCAATCATGCTATCTTTAACGAGGAGCATGTAGATCTACAACATCTCTACATCGACGGCTCCAAGTTTGAAGCAAACGCAAACAAGTATACCTGGGTATGGAAGAAGGCTACGGAAAAGTTCCGTTACAAGCTTTTACGAAAAAAATCACTGCAGAGATTGATGAAATTAATGCAGAAATCGCATGGAGTGGGGTGCAGATCACAACAAACACAGAGTATGTACCGGATTATCTGAATGAAATCATTGAGCAGCTATTACTTTTTATGGGAACTGGATACAAGTGCATTTGTTTACGGAAGCGGAAAGCGAAAAATCCAAAGAACAGCGTCATTATGAACACTTGACTACTTTCTGTCAGAAGCTTCAAGAATACATACAAAAAAATTGAAATCTGTGGTCCTGACCGAAACAGTTACTCTAAAACAGATAACTCGGCTACTTTTTATGCGTATAAAAAGGATTACATGGGCAATGATCAGCTTCTGCCGGCATATAATGTACAGATTGGTGTAGCAGATGAATATATTGCAGTTGTTGACGTGAACCATTATCGTTCGGATATGGATTGTTTCGTTCCTTTGATGGAGCACTTCAAACAAACTTATGGATTCTATCCCAAATATCCTGTGGCAGATGCCGGATATGGCTCATACAACAATTATATTTTTCTGTGAGCAGAACGGAATTGAAAAGTATATGAAATTTCCAATGTTTAAAAAAAGGAAACTAAGGATCGTAAATATCATGAAGATCCATTTCGTGCAGTTAACTTCAGAATTGATGAGCAAGGAGTCATGAGATGTCCTAACGATAAAGCATTCCATTTTTTATGCAGAAAAGATGTGAGGGGAAATCAGTACGGACGCAAGGAAGAACTGTATGAATGTGAAGACTGTAGCGGATGTCCATATGCAAAGAAATGTAAGAATACAGATAAGAATCGAACCGTTCGGATCAATCAGGAACTAACTTCCATGCACCAGGAAGTAATAGAAAACCTAGAAAGTATCCATGGTGCGTTATTACGAATGAACCGTTCGATACAAGCAGAAGGCACTTACGGAATTATGAAAAACGACCGTTGGTACAAGAGAATTGTCCGAAGAGGTATTCATTCAGTCAAACTGGAAGTTTTACTCGTGGCGATAGGACATAATTTATATAAATATCAGAAAAAAAAGATGAGAAACAGAACTGCCGCATAGATTCAAAAAAAGAATTTCTATGGGGTAGGGGAAGTGCGCTTTTTTCACGTATGATTTCAGTAAACTATACACAATAATGTGAAAGGGAGATGCGAAAAAACTCAATCGAGTTTTTTCACATCCCCTTTTTATCTGTCCTTAAAAGGTGTATATTCTTTTAATTCTCCCACATACTTTGTTGCAGGTCTCATTATTCTTCCGTCATAGAGTTTGTTTTCCACATTATGGGCAACCCAACCTATATTTCTTGATATAACAAATAAAGGTGTATAAAGATCCTCAGGAATTCCGAGCATATTATATGCAAATCCTGAGTAAAGGTCTACGTTTGAAGAAATTGTAGTTCCCTTTCTCTCAAATACCACTTTCTTTACAGTCTTTTCAAACTCTTCATAGAAGTGATACTCGTCCAGTCTGTCCTTATCTTTTTGCTACAGTCTCACAGTACTCTCTTAAAAGCTCGGCTCTCGGATCTGTGATAGTATATACCGCATGACCGAATCCGTATACAAGTCCGCTGCAGTCATAGAAATCTTTATCAAGCAATCTGTTTACGATATTTCTTATCTTCTTTTCATCTGTAGTTATACCTATTTCATCCTTTATCGCCTTCATCATCTGTACAACTGAAATATTTGCACCACCATGCTTAGGCCCTTTTTAACGATCCTATAGACGCCGCTATAGTTGAGTAGATATCCGTACCTGTGGATGAAACAACTACATTGGTAAATGTGGAATTGTTACCGCCACCATGGTCTGCATGAAGAATAAGTATTGTATCAAGAAGAGCCGCCTCATTCTTTGAAAATTTCTGATCGACTCTTAACATCTGCAATATATTCTCAGCCATTGAAAGCTTCTCGTCAGGATAATGTATTATCAAACTGTCATTATTAAAATAATGTCTCTTTGCCTGATATGCATAGCACATGATAACCGGAAGTGATGCCGATATTTTTTTATACCTTTTACAAGAGTGGAATAAACATCCACGTTGTCAGGTTCCCTCATCATAGTTGTATAAAGTAAGTACAGCATTTTGAAGCACATTCATCAAATTCTTTCCCGGATTTCTAAGAAGCACGCTTTCAAAGAAATTGTTTGGCAATGTATACATACTTCTGAATACCTTTGAGAAATTGTCAAGTTCAACTTTATTTGGTAAAAATCCGAATAAAAGTAAAAACATTACTTCTTCATATCCTCTGGTAGACTTTGCGCTTCCGTTTACAAGATCGTTTAAGCTATATCCTCTGTAGTAAAGCTTACCGTCTACATTTGTTTTTACACCATCAACTATGTCATAGCCTACTACATCGGAGACCTTTGTAAGACCGACTCTTACTCCGGTACCATCCTCATTTCTGAGACCTTTTTTTACATTGAATTCGCTAAAAAGTCCGTTCTTTATTTCATTATGATTTTTGACTCTTACTAAATTCCTGTGCCAGAAAAACTGTCAATATAATTATCTCTCATTCTATAACTTACCTCTGATTCTTAAGTATTCCATTATCAGATCCACACCTTCTTCAAGTGATATTTTTTTGATGTATTTAGCGGCAAGTCGTAATGTGTCATATCATCCCACTCCTCGCCCGTATAATATTTATAATATTCTTTTCTGATCCTGTTATTTCTTTGTACTCTTCTGAGTGCTTCTTTTGCATCTACTCCATCAACTTCCATTACTCTGTCTACTTTTTTAGACAAGTCGGCATATACAAAAAGTGATATAAAATCCTCTTCTCCGGCTGAACTGAGTACAAAAATCCGCACATCTACCTATTAGTATACAGGACTCGCTTGCTACCAGCTCTCTTATAACTTCGCTTTCAAATCTGAAAAGATTGTCAGGTGAAACAATATCGTCTCCTATGGACGGCTTATTATTTGCATTTTTTTATTCCACCTATTATTCTTTTGTAAAATATTATGCCCCGGTTTCTCATCATTCATTCTGAAATATTGTTCTGCTACAGCCGAATGTTCTGATGCCATTTTTTATTATTTCATCATCATAATACGGTATACCGAGTTTTTTTCTGAAAGTTTCTGTCCAATAATTCTTCCACCACTTCCATATTCTCTGTTTATGGTTATAATAAGTTTCTTATCCATAGTCCACTCCTTTTTGAATTAACTAGTTGGCTAACATCATTCTGTCATTGGCAAACTCACCACCGCTTGCCTCTTCAAATTTTTCTTAAAAGGTCTTCAACCTTAAGTTTCTTCTTTTTCCTCACCGCTTACATCATAGATAACTCTGCCCGAATGCATCATTATAAGTCTGTTGCCTATATTGAGAGCATCCTTCATATTATGTGTTACCATCATTGCAGTAAGATTTTGCTCATCCACTATCTGCTTAGTAAGGTCAAGAACCGTCTTTGCAGTCTGTGGATCAAGTGCCGCTGTATGCTCATCAAGCAGTAAGAGCTTCGGTTTTTAAGTGTTGCCATCAAAAGGGTAAGTGCCTGTCTTTGTCCGCCTGATAAAAGTCCCACTTTTGATGTCATTCTGGTTTGAAGTCCCAGTCCGAGTTTTGCAAGTATTTCCTTATATAGTTCTTTCTCAGATCTTTTTATTCCCCAAGATAAGCCTCTCTTTTCTCCTCTTCTGAAAGCAAGTGCAAGGTTTTCATCTATCTGCATTCCCGCACTTGTACCCATCATCGGATCCTGAAACACTCTTCCGATATACTCTGCTCTCTTATGCTCCGGCATTCTTGATATATCTACACCGTCTATTATAATCTGACCACCGTCAATCGGATATACTCCGGCAATCATATTAAGCATAGTTGACTTACCTGCACCGTTTCCTCCGATTATGGTTACAAAATCTCCCGGATTTAACTTAAGTGATAATTTATTTAAAGCTTTCTTTTTCGTTTATTGTACCTATATTGAAGGTTTTTACTGACATTTTTAATCTCTAACATCTTATTCTCCCTTCGGTGAATAGGCTCTTTTTGCCCTTATTTTTGCACTCATTACAGGTACGGCAAGTGCAAGTGCCACTATTATTGCAGACAACATTTTCATATCGTTTGCATCCATTCCAAGCTGTAATACAATTCCTCTTATTACAAAGTACACTATAGAACCTACTACTGCCGCCGAAAGCTTCATCCAGAAAGATATTACTCTACCAAGTATTACCTCACCGATTACTATTGCGGCAAGACCGATTACTATTGCACCTGTTCCTGCATTTATATCGGCATACTTCTGACTTTGTACAATCAGACCTCCTGAAAGACCGATTAGTCCGTTGCTTATTATTAGTGCAAGAAGCTTTGCACGGCCTGTATTCACTCCTGAGAGCTCTTATCATAGCTTCATTATTTCCTGTAGCTCTGAGTGCCGAACCAAGCTCCGTACCAAAAAACCAGTATAAAATCATTATAATAAGTACAATAATAATTCCACCAAGTATAACACCTGCGATGGCATTACTCATACCTGTAGCATCTGTAAGCCATGAGAATATAGTATTTGTCTTTAAAAGAGGTATATTACTCTTTCCCATTACTCTAAGATTGATCGACCAAAGAGAGATCTGTGTCAAAATACCTGCAAGTATAGCCGGTATCTCAAATATTGTATGCAATGCACCTGTAACAAACCCGGCAAGCATTCCCGCAAAAGTTGCAAATAAAAGTGCAAGTATAGGATTCATCCCGAAGTTTACAATCATGACCGCACATACACAGCCTCCGAAAGCAAAGCTTCCATCTGCTGTAAGATCAGCTATATCCAGCAATTTATAGGTAATATATACCCCAAGAACCATTACTCCCCAAAGTATTCCCTGAGCAACGGCACCTATTAGCGCTGTAAACATTTATACCTCCAAAAATTAGATATTATTTCCATTTAGGCTTTCACTATTTTATAATATATCCAAAATTACCGCAATGTTAATTTAAACATAAAAGCCTGTCTAGAATTAATAAAACCGGTATATACCGGTCTTATTAATTATTATAAAAATCAGTCCATTGAAATATTTGATGTATCTATTCCAAGCTCCTTTGCAACTTCTTTATTTACAGTGAACTTGCATCTATCCTTCGGCAAATAAGCTATAGGAATCTCTGCAGGTGACTTTCCGTTTAGAATTTCAACCGCCTGCTCTCCTGCAAGCTTTCCTACTTCAAAGTAATCGATACCATATGTAGCCAGTGCACCGTTTTTCCACATGGGCCGCCTCTGCACCTATTATAGGAATCTTATGCTCTGTAGTGGCAATCATTGCAACAGTTGTCATACCTGCAGCTATAACATTATCTGTAGGTACATATATTGCATCTACCTTGCCTACCATTGACTCAACCACTGTCTGAATCTCGTTTGAGCTTGAAACTGTATACTCGACTCCTGTAAGTCCTTTTTGTCTTAAGTGCATCCATAGCCATCTCAGCCTGCATCTTAGAGTTTGCCTCAGCTGTACAATAAAGAATTCCTACATTCTTCGCATTAGGTAACATCTTTGTTAAAAGCTCTATCTGTTCAGCTACAGGTGTAAGATCCGAACTTCCTGTAACATTTCCTCCCGGTGCGTCATTGCTCTCTACAAGACCTGACTCAGCCGGATCTGTTACCGCTGTTATAACCACAGGTATGTCTGAAGTAACACCTGCTACTGCCTGTGCTGCCGGTGTAGCTATTGCAAGAATTAAATCCTTCTTATCATTTACAAGTTTGTTTGCAATAGTCTGTGCCGCTGACTGCTCACCACCTGCATTTTGTTGCTCAATGCTTACCTCAATACCGGATTCTTTTAAAGCTGCTACAAATCCCTCATTTGCTTTATCAAGTGCAGGATGCTGTACATACTGCAATATACCGATTTTTTTTGCATCGGCACTTACCTCAGATGAAGCTTCACCGTTGCTATTTGTATTATCTGTTTTTGTTCCACATGCCATAAGACTTACGCCAAGGAGCATTGCCATAGCTATTGTCAAAATATCTTTTTCATAAACTTCCCTTCCGTATAAATAAAACTTATTATGCAAGGGATTATACTATATATATTTTATCACGTCAATACCCTAAGGCTTTAAACCTTAAAACTTTAAAGTAATAAAGTCTTTTATATTCTCAATATTTTTCAATCCCTCTTCATAACCCTCATTATAAAAGGTTTTCAAGTTTAACCGCACTCTGTTCCAGTCTTTGTACAGTCACCTTATTCTGAGGTCTGATAATTAAAAGCTTACCCTCTTTAGCCAGCTCTTCCATTTCTTCCTGCATCTTATTATATCTTTCCGGCACTGTCATCAATTTATCCACCAGTTTTTGGAAGCGGCTTAAAATATCTTTTATAAATACTTTTCATTTATCTTGTTTACAGGCTTTTTCTGTATCCTTCTTCCCTTGTAAGTACTACTATTGCTTTTAGAATATCCGACATCAAATGCCCTTTTATAAGCAATGGATGTTGATATTCCTCCGTCCAGATATTTCCTCCGCCTATATCTACCATTTTTGACATTACAGGCATGGAAGCTGAGGCTTTTACAGCAGATACAATGTCCGTACAATTATTTTTATCAAAAAAACCTACTCTCTCCGGTTATTACATCTGTAGCTACAACTTCATATTTTTCGCCTTGTCATTAAATGATTCCCAATCAAAAATATCGTATTTATTTGAAATATCGTCAAATAAAAATCAAAATTAAATATTTGTCTGGATTTAAACATATTTTTTTATAACTATATATCTCTTATCATGCAGGTATTTTTAAATTGATTCTCTTTGATCTTCCGGATTGTCTTGAAATATAGTTCATTCCATTCATAGAGGCGGCTGATACTCCGTTTACATATTCAATATATACTTCATTATCAAGCAGTGCATCCAAAACTCCGGCTGTAAAAATTCCTCTTAAAGATCCACCCTCTAAACACATCGCTCCCTTTAATAATTCCATCTTTTCTACCTCCATATCTTAATATATTAACACCTTGATTGTAATTACTCAATCTGTTACAATCTAGATTATTCTAATTTTTGGTGAAATATAACAATGTAATATATAAATAATTTAAAAATAACGGAAGGTAATTTATGGCGGAAAAATTAGCGAAATCACTTATCGGAATGATGGGCGGACTGCTCTCACTCAGCTTTGGAAAGCAATTGATAGTTTTTATTATATCAATGCTTCCTATTTTGGAACTTAGAGGAGGTCTTATAGCGGCATCTCTTCTAAAGCTTTCACCGGTTGAAAGCTATATTATATCAATTATAGGAAATGCTATACCGATTCCTTTTTCTTCTGCTTTTTAATGAATGGTATTTTTAAAAGCAATGGAAAGATCAAAGTTTAAACTATTTAATAAAATGCACTCATTCCTACATAAAAAGATTATGAAAAACAAGGCTTCTATGAGAAATACGGCTTTTTGGGGGCTTGTTATATTTGTAGGTATACCGCTTCCGGGTACAGGTGCTTGGACAGGTGCGATAATAGCCGCATTCCTTGAGATGGACAGAAAAAAATCATTCCTTGCAATTTGTTTAGGTATGCTTATGGCAAGTATAATAATGATGATAATATCATTCGGTGTAATATCAAATATTTTATAAAAACAAGAGACTGCTAATCATAAATTATTCTACGATTAGCAGTCCTTTTTATTGCATAGGCCCATTGTTTAAAACAAGAGTATCTCCCTCATAAAGAGTTGTATCACCATTTGGAATAATAAAAATCATTTCCCTTATAATAAGCATTACAAGCGCATCCAGTTCTCCTGAAAGTTCTGAAAGTGTGGTACCTTTTGAGAGTAATTTCTTGGTTAAAACAAGTTCCGTCATATTATAATATTCTTCAAAATCAATAGACTTTGCGGCAAGAACTATAGTATCACCACAACAAAGTACTGTCTGTCCGTTAGGGTACTACATCCTCACCCTCTCGCTTAATCAAAACCATCAATGTATCCGGGAAGATTTAAATCACTTATACTTTTACCGCACCGGTTTTGATCTTCACTCACTGTAAGCTGAATAAATTCTATTGGTATTTCATCGCCGCTATAATCCGAGAAAGTCTTCATTACATCATAGCCTTCATCAATCATATCAATTTTCTTTGATATAAACGGAAGCAGACTTCCCTGTAGCATTATCGAAAATAATACTATAAAAACACATTATTGAATATATCATAATTTGCATTGGTATTTAATAATGCTGTAATTGCAAAAACTATTGAAGAAGCTCCTCTAAACCCAGACCATGAAACAAGAAATATTTGATTCCACGTAGCCTTAAAAGGTTTCATAATTATTGTAATAACAAGCGGCCTGACAACAAAGGTTATAAAACATGCCAGAGCAAATCCTGTATCTGCAACAAATAAAAGTCTTGACGGATAAACTAAAAAGTCCAAGAAGGAAAAATATCAGTATTTTGCATAATACCTGTAATACCGTCAAAAGAATGGAACCAACTCTTTCTTCCCTCTGATATCTGAATTTCCGAGTATAATACCTGTGATATATACACTCAAATATCCGTTTCCACCGACTACGGTAGGTAATGAATACGAAAGCAGTGCTACAGCAATTACAAGCACCATATTAAATCCGGGTGTATTAATTATAAATCTGTTTATCAAATATTTAAAAATAAAAGCAATTAGAACACCTGACAATACGCCCACAATAAGCTGTAAAAACAGCATGCTGAAAACACTTCCGACAGTTATACTTCCGGATATCATGCTTATCGCAATCATTGTGAGCATATATGCAAAAGGATCGTTACTTCCGCTCTCTACTTCCAAAATAGACGCTGTATTATATTTAAGATTCAAATGTCTGTCTCTTAATATGGAGAATACACTCGCCGCGTCTGTTGAAGAGATCACCGCACCTGTCAGTACAGAGTTTATCCATGAAAATTTCAAAACAAAGTATGCAAACATAGCCACAAACATTGAGGTAAGCACTACTCCGACACTTGACAGGAGTCCTGCCTTTAAAAAGTACAGGCTTTGCCTCCTTTTATATTAGTTCCAAATCCACCATAGAACATAATAAAAAAATAAGTGCGAACGAACATATAGTCTCGGCCTGTTTGAAATCATCAAATCTGATTTTAAATATTCCTTCCGATCCGAATACCATTCCCAGTAAAATAAAGGCTAAAAGTACGGCACACCTATTTTACGGATATAACATTAAGTACTACACAGAGCAGAATAATAAATGAAACAAGCAGAAGCACCTGATTCATCATTATATTTCCTCTATCTCATTTGAAAAACAGCTTTTTCACTGTCATCACATGCCGGCCCCCATCGGATAAACTTTTATCAAAAAGTGCATTCTTCTCTCCGTTTAAAAACAATTCCCCTGACATATTGAAAATTTCCGGATTTTTCACCTTTTACCAAAGCTTCTTTTATGACTTTGAATAATATGTAAGCAATCCTGTTGAGAGGGTTTTTACTCCATGCTTCTTCATCCATATGTGTATACATAAGTACTGTATGGTCTATAAAATCCTGTACTATTACAGGAAGTAAACCTTCTGCGTTTAAATTCAAGTCATTCCATTCAAAGTTCATCTTTCCGTTGTAAATTCTTGCATCAATTTGTTTCATCTATGTCTCCTTTATATCAAACTTTTTCAATCATCCTGTTAAGATTCCTTACTGAGATATAAGCTAAGGCTCTCTAAATAATGCACTATAATATCACCTTTTTTAGGTATCAAATATTCCTCATTAAGCTCTTCGTATTTAAAACTTTTTTTACCGCCTGTATTCATCCTGTCAAAAAACACTTTTAAATCCTTGAGTGGAAGATATATTATCTTGTCCAATGATTTAAAAATAATAAGAAAAGCTATACCGCCCTGCTTTTCAAACTCCTCCATGAACTTAAACTGGTGTTCATGTACATTTGCAAGTGAAAAGCTTGTGCTTGCACATTCTTTTGCATCAAAACATACCGGTATTCCCTGCACAGCTCCTATATAGTCAACTGTAGATTTTTTTCTCGAAAATACGCCAAGGTTATATGCCTTGTACTTTTTCAATTTCTATCGGAGTAATCGGTGTAGGAATCTTTTGAATAAGGGCCAGTCCGCTTTCTCTGTACTTTTCATTGGAGTAGTTGATATACTCTTCCAGTGCCGATCCCCTAAGGCCTCTTGTTTTTCCAAGTACCCATCTCCTATCACCTTTCTGAAATCATTATTATATAAAGCCTCAAAGCACTTTCCCTTTAAAGCTTTAAAAGTATCCGTATCTGAAATATCACTGTTCGGATATACAAGTCTAAATGAATGTAAAAGCTGTGATTTTATACCGTATTCTCTTTTAAACCTCTCATTCACCGATTTCTCTCCATATTTATAATCACCTATTATAGGATGTGATATTGAAGATAAATGCGCTCTAATCTGATGAGTTTTTCCGGTTATAAGCTTTACTAAAAGCAATGTAACATCTTTAAAATAATCAAGTACCTCATACTCTGTTTGTATAAACTCCGCACCTTCAAAAGACTTATCTTTTACAGTAACTTTATTGGTCTTTTCATCCTTATAAAGCCATGCATTAATACTACCGGGTTTTTCCACTCTGCCTTTTACCACAGCCAGATAAAATTTGCTCACAGCCTTTGTTTTTATCAATTCATTATTTACTCTTAAACCTTCCAAAGTCTTTCCGCACACCAAAAGTCCCGAAGTATTTCTGTCCAGTCTGTTACATATTGAAGGCTTGAATGTATTTAATGCTTTAGAGTCAAATTCAAGATAATCAAGCAAAAGATCATTTACCGATATATCATTTTCATTTGATTTTTGTGATAAAAAAGACCTGCAGGTTTATTTATTATAACAGTATTTTCATCCTCATATACTATATATGATTTAAAAAGTTTCTGTACTTTTTTTATCAGCTATCAGCTTTTCTGCTAAGTCTTTTATATTTCCCGCCTTTTTTCCTGATAGCTTTTCAAAACTTTCATCCGAAAACCAAAGCTTGATACTTGCACCCTTCTCAAGCCTTTCCTTCCCGTCAGCTTTTTTTATCATTCAGAGTAATATTCTTTTTCTAAGCATCTTGAAAAATAAATCCTGTATTTGCATTTACAAATATTTTTCCAAAACCCTGTCAAGCCTTTGTCCGTTTTTCATTTTTTCCTACAATTATCTCAATCATTATACTGAAAGGCTTTTTAAAGATAGCCCTTATCTCATCTAAATTTTTTTGTTATCCGCATCTTGACTTTGAATAAACTTTTTCATTTTCATTTTAAGCTGCCACAGATCTTCACACTTACTTTGATGCCGCCTATTTTTCATTCTCTTTGATAAATTCCTCGGTTTTTGATTTATCCGCCTTGTTGGAAAGAATACCGAATATTTTTTTCTCCATCAATATATATTATATCAAGAGGCATTACCTGCTCCTTCATAGTAAGAATTATATCAAATAAAAAAATGCTTATTTCCGATATATTCCTTTATTTTATCATATTCAAAGATTTATACTTAAACACAACTAAAAAGGTGATAACAGGTTTGCCATAGGGAGCACCATAAGTATGGATGAAACCAGAAGTATCCTTGAAATATCGGCATTCTTTGCTGACCTTTGATGCTATAAAAAGCAGTAGGATAATTAAAACAAAAAAATCCTATTATTATTCCGTTTTTTTATTTTTAAAGTATTTTTCTGTATCCGTACTCGCCTTTTTCTTTGTCATAGTAATTCCCTGTAGTCATCTATATAATAGTCTGACAGTTCCTTTTTCCTTTCTCTGACTTCCTTTGAAAAAAATCATCCTCTATAGCACATACCTTCATTCCGCCGCTTTTTCCTGCTATGATACCTGCTACCACATCTTCAAATACCAGGCATTTTTCAGGTCTGACTCCCAGAAGTTCTGCCGTTCTTAAATAAACATCAGGTGCAGGCTTCCCCCTTTTACCTCATCCGATGTGGTTATAATCTCAAAATAATCTTTCATATTTAAGGAATTCAGTACCGCATCCACCATTGTTTTGTTATTGCTGGTTGCTATTCCCATTTTTATTCCTTCGGACTTTAAATGCTCCAAAAATCTTGTACAACGGGCTTTTCTTTCACTTCATACTTATATTTATCCAGCGCCATATCTTCCCAGTCCTGACAGATTTTTCCACACTGTCTTTTTATACCGAACTTCTTTTTAAAATAAACCGCTGTTTCATGAAAGCTTATTCCTTCTATTTCATTTTTCAAATTATCATCATATTCAAATCCGAATCTTTTCCAGATACTCGGCATCTATCTCAGGCCACATCCACATGGAATCCACCAAAGTGCCGTCCAGATCGAATATACATGCATCTATATTTTTATCATAAACTACCTAAGTCTGTATTCTCATCTATAAGCTCGGGATGATACTTACTGTAAGCTGATATAACCTTATTTACTTTACTTACCACTTCACTTCCCAAACTCATATAAAGTTTTTTATCTCCTACTATATAAAATTCCTTCTTTGCTCTTGTAGCCGCCACATTCATCATATTGGCCTCACTTACTGCCCAGCTTGCGGCTCCCTTACTGTTTGTATCCGCTCCAAGTACCATAAATACTATCGGCGCTTCCTTTCCCTGGAAGGTATGGATAGTTCCGATATTTGTAGCTTTTCCGTTTTCTCTTCTTGTAAAACCTATCTCATCCAGCTTTCTTGCCAGCCTGTAAGCAACATTTTTAAAAGGTGATATTATATAAATAGTGTCACTCTCATTTTTATCTAATATCTTAGGATTTGACTTTGCCATATCCTGTATCTTTTTTAGAAGAAAATCTCCCTGCTCTTTGACATACTTATCCACTGCCTTACCGTTTATATCATACCATCCGGTTTTTCCATAACCCTCATTGCCCTGTACCATAAGATTCTGATATGAAATCTCATTTGATATGGTAAACATAGGATATTTACAGCGCCTATGTACCCAAAGCGGAATACCGATCCAGGAATCCGCTTCCTCTTCTCCTTTTGTGTAAAAAAACCGTATTGACTTGCGGCATCCACCAAGGTCTGTGCGAGGCTGACTCCGACAAATACTTTTCACTTACATTATAGCTTTTTGAAAGCAGTGAAAGCAAACCTCCGTCCAAAAGTAAGCACCGGCTTTATCTGGAAAGGATCTCCCACGACCATAATACTCTTGCTTCTGAATATCGCACCTACTGCAGCCTGAGGTGAGCCTGCCCCGCCTCATCTACAAAGGTATGTCCAAGAACATTCTCATCAATATTTTTTAACATCCTTGAAAAGCTCGCAAAAGTAGAGCTGATAACAGGAATAGTAAGGTTTATCCAATTCCAAGAGATGTTAATCAATCTCTTATTTTCCATATATTTGTTTTGAGCTCTCCATATGCTTACAGCAGCTTTTAATATTTTTCTGTTCTCATATAGAAACTGCTTTCTTACACCTAAAGCCAATACAAAGAGCTTAGACTGCTCCACTCTGTAGTTTTCATCAAACCATGGATTTGAGAGCTGAAGCTTTTCATAATCACTGCCAAGGTCAAGCCCCCTAGATATAATCGTATTATCAGCATCGAATTCACTTATTATCTGCGTATATTTTTCTTTTTCTGTTATTTAAGTTTTTGCTTCCATGCTTCATACTGAGTATTCTCATTATCTGCCGCATTCCTTTGAGTATCTATAGATTTTTTCAGCTCATTTATTTTATTTTGAAGCTCATTTTCAAGCTTTCTGTAGGTCTCATCTTCATCAAATAAAGCCTGCAGTTTATTTTGCAAAGCATTTAATTCATTTATAAAGTTTTTGTTTTTTATCAGAATTAAAAAGTGATGAGAAAAATCCCGGTTTTTGACTCTGCTTTGCCTCAAAAAAAAGCATTTTTTTGATTTGCAATACTTCCTGAGAGTTCTTCTCTTTTTCTTTTTAGTACTGTTTAGTGAACTTGAAGCCTCATCAAGGCTTATAATTTTCTCTTTTACAAATGCTTCCGCTTGCTCCCTTAATACAGCAATCTTTTTTCTTCTCTCTTCATCCTCACTTAATAAAGTGTTCTCGATTTTATTAAGCTCAGACTTTGCATTATAATAAGCGTCAAACTTATTTTTGTAAGCTTTTTGCATCATTTCTAAGATTCAGTACTTTTTATATTGAACTTTAAATTTATTGTAAATTTCATCATTGGACTCATACTCATTTTCAAGACAGTTTACTATACATTCTATCCTGTTAAGTATATTGGTCATATTATCGGACTTACCGCCCTCAAGGGAAAAAGAGCCCCAAAACTTTTTCTTCCCTGTATCTTCAAGTATCAGCTCTTTTTACTCTTTCCGTCTTCCTTAACCCAATTTTTCTTTTACATTTTTGTTTGCAATCTCTTTAAAAATAATCTATAGCCTCAAGCTCAGATAAAAATATTTTTCATCAATGCCCTCTTTCAGCGGCAATTCATTTACAATATTTTGAACCGCACCGTTATTTGAGCTTGCAACAACTATATTGTTCTTTGCAATACTTTCAGGAAGCTCACCTATGGAAGCTTTATCAAAATATCTGGTCAAATCACTCCCCTTAATATATTTTTCAGAAAGTCCGCATATACTAAAAGCCTGCTCTACAATAAGTTGTGCAAAGATATCTTTTAAAAGTGTAGTCTTACCCGTACCCGGAGGTCCGTTTACACTTCTCATTTGATTATTATCATACCCTATAGTCACATTTACAGCCACCTGCTGCATAAAAAAGCGCAAATTTTGTATTACTTGGAAATCTTCCGAGAGGATAATTTTCAGGACTTAAAATCCTTTCAAACTCTGTCTTATTAAACCAAGAAGAATCTTTTTGCTGTCCAAATTTATCCTTCCGGCTGTTTTTCCATAAAGATAATCCTCAAGATTTTTGTTGTCAATTCTTTTAGCCTTTGACAAGTCATCCACAAAAAAAGAATGAAGATTTGTTGCATCCGTCTCAATATTATTTAAAAGCTGCATACGGCAATTCTCTAAAAGCTATTCCGTATTTATTTAAAATACTGTTAATCGCCTTATCAAACTTCTCAGGATCGTCTTCACAGTTTTCAAATCTTTGTGTCAGCTCTTCTTTTTAAATCTTCTTCAAACTTATGAAACTCCGATTCGGTAGGCACCTGCCTATAATATCTCATATATGCGCTTGCACTGAAAAACAAATTATCCTCAATATAGCGCAAGCCCTTGTCAAAAATACAGTGCAATACTGAATTTATCACCGTAATTGATATCTCCCTCAGGCTTTGCTATTCCATAGGTTTTTCTTAAAAAAATCAACTACCTGTGTAAAATCAAATATATCCAGATAAATTACAAAACCTGAATTCTTATATCTTCTGATATTCGATTTTTCAACCAATGAATTAAAATAATCATAGTATTTTTTTGTCGGTCAAATCATCAAGTCTAAGATTCTTTTTTTATCCTTCAGACTTATATCTCCCTCGGACAAATGTTCAACCATGATCCATGCATCTAAAAATATTGTTTTTTTAATCACTTAAGCATCTCCATCTCAATCTCTGTTATTTTTCTGCTTTCCCCTTTGTTTAGTTTCAAATCGTCAAGTCTGAGTCCTCCAAAGGCAACTCTTTTTAAATAAGTTACCTCCCTCCTAAGGCTTTTTACCATTCTCTTGACCTGATGAAATTTACCCTCATGTATTGTAAGCAATATTTCATTATCGGATATGATCTCAAGCTTTGCGGGTTTAGATACTTCACTCTCTCCTATGTCCAGCCCGTTTTTTGTCATCTCTACGGCATTTTCATCAAGTTTACCTTCAAATACCGCATAATATGTCTTATCCACATGTGATGAAGGTGAGACAAGTCTGTGATTTAGACTGCCGTCATTTGTCAGAATAAGAATACCCTCAGTATCCAAATCAAGCCTTCCTACAGGTACGATATTTTTTCTTTTGGAATCTATCAGCTCCATAACGGTCTTATGTACATTATCTTTAGTTGCACATACATATCCTGCAGGCTTATAGAGGATAAATGTTTCAAACTCCTCTACTTCCACCTCTTTGCCTTCAAAGTATAATTTATCTTTTTCGCTGTTTAGTTTTTCCTCTGGCTTTTTCACTATATTGTCATTTATCCTTATCTTACCGGCTTTTACATATTTTTTTATATCCTGACGGCTTCCAAAACCAAGCTCTGAAAGGATTTTATCAACTCTGACAATCATTACATCCATCTCCAACCTTGATAATACTTATTTTTTTACAGCTATTTTTTTATTTTTGCTTTACAAATCCGAGTGAAAATCCGTCTACACATACAAGTCTGATACCCATATATTCATCATCGGCCTCTATGGTTTCACCCTTTAAATACTTTATTACTCTTTCGTCAGTTGCACTTAAGTTTAAAGGATTTTCCCATTCATCAAACTTTATATTCATTGCCAATGCCTGAAAAGGCTCAAATCTGTTCTTTTTTTATCTCACCAAGAAGCAGTCCGGTCCTTATATAGTGTAAGCTCTTATCTATCAAAGCATCCTTTGGAAGATAGTATGCATAATCCTTATTTATAAAGATCCTCTCATAATCCCAGCCTCTTTTTATTTTCCCCAGAAATTCAAGTAATTCTTCCGGAAGCTTCGGTAATTTTCTTTTCTTTTTATCTTTTATTTTACTTGTCTCAATTTCAAGTGTGCTCTCATCTTTTTCAGTCTAGCTACAAAATGTCCTTCGCCCTTTATCTTATGAGGAAAAAAAGTCTTATTGTTCCGGTAAAATTTTAGACTCTTCAAATCCGAAATCCGGCTTTATTTTATCTATTTTTAAATTCAGGATGATTTTTCTAAAAACTCTGATAAACTTCCCTCATCTTCTATCTTGGAGTATGTACATGTGGAATATACCAAAGTTCCGCCGGGCTTTTAGCATTTTTTGCCGCCTCATTTAGTATACTTACCTGTAATCCTGTAAAAAAACTCCGGACCTCTTCCAAGATATGCCCTAAAAACAGCACTGTCACGCCTAAACATACCCCTCACCCGAACATGGCGCGTCCACTATTATCTTATCAAAATATTCAATATATACATTTGAAAGATTCTTAGGATCTTCATTTGTTATCAAAACATTGTCTATTCCGCTTACCTCAATATTCTTTTTGAAGCGCTTTTTACTCTGGAAGCCGAAAAAAATCATTCGATACCAATAATCCTTCACCTTGAAGGTATGATGCGGCCTGTGTAGACTTTCCTCCGGGAGCAGCGCAAAGATCAAGCACCTTATCACCCGGTTTTTATACCTGCTATCATTGCCGGTGTCATAGCTGAAGGCTCCTGTATATAGTAAAGTCCTGCAAAATAATACGGATTTTTTTAGATATGCTCTTTATTTTTCATTATTACTTAAGGAAGAAGTGGTCAATACACCCTTCTCTTCTTCAAAAATAAAATCCCTCTTTTACCCACGGAATTCCTTTAAAAATCTCTGTCAAGAATTTCTTTTGAGTTTTTTTCGGGCTCAAGTTTCAGTAAATTTGTTCTGATACCTACATAAGGTTTCTCATCCAAAGATTTGATATATGCATCATAATCTCCTTTAAGCAGCTCCTTCATGGCATCTACATAGGACTTTGGTAGATCCTTTTTCCTGTATCATATATACCTCAATCTAAATCATTCTTATTACGCAAAAAGGGCTTGTTGCAAGCAACAGCCCCCATAATTATTCCTGTGTATTTTTGATCTGCGGAACAATACTTGTTGCAAGTTCCTGTCTGTTCTTATCGATCTCTCCTGTATAGAATTGCAGGGAGTTCAAATATTGATTAAATCTGTTCTGACTATCAATCATTGTACCCGAAATTATTTCCTGAATACTTTGAAGTAACTCATCAGTGTATGTTATAGCCGCCTGTCTTACGCCATTAGCCTCGCTTCTTGCATCATATACAATATTGTTTGCTTCCATTCTGGCATATTCCAATATTTTATCGGATTCCGCATATGCAGTCTGCATTATCTGATTTTTCATTTACAAGTTGAGATTTTTAACTTGTTTGCCTCATTCATTATAGCGTCTGACTCTTTTCTGGCACTGAGAACAATGGCATCCGCCTTTCTCTTTGCCTCATCTTTTATGGAATTGCTCTGAATATTGGCATCAAGTATAAGCTTTTCAGCTCTGTTTTTTGCATCTGTAAGAATGCTTTCCTTATTACTGATGAGTTTTTGTGACTGTGTGACCTCCTCAGGTATCTCTTGTCTCAACTCATTCAATAAGGCTATAAATTCTTCTTTATTCACCTTAATTATTGAATTGGACAGTGCAACGGTTTTACACCTCTCCACAAACTCTTCTATCTCGGTTATCACCTGTTCAATTCTACTCATGATCTCTCCTCAAACCTTTTTTTCGCTCAGTCTTTTTCATAACCATTTCTCCGATATGATCTCTTACAAAATGACTGATATCTCCATTATATACTGCAATCTCCTTAACAATACTTGAACTCAAATATGAGTATTTCAAGCTGGAGCTAAGGAAAACTGTTTCTAAATTTGGCGCAATTATTTTATTTGTCTGAGCCAATTGTAATTCATATTCAAAGTCTGTTATTACTCTCAAACCTCTGACCAATATATTACAATTTTTGCTCATGTGCAAAATCCACCAATAGACCGTCAAATTCCAAAACTTCCACGTTTGGCAAATGCCCTACAACATCCTTTATCATATTTACTCTTTCAACAGGTGTGAAAAGAGGGTCCTTGGTATTATTGATAAGTACACCCACAATAAAGCTTGTCAAACATCTTTGATGCTCTTTCAATAATATCTATATGTCCATTAGTAATAGGATCAAAACTTCCCGGATAAATAGCTTTAGCCATAGTCACCCTCGCTTATGCATAAAAAAATATGTTTATTAGACTTATACTCTTTGACCTTATCTATATACCAATCCTTTGATAAATGTGATGTATCAGTCTTAAATTCTTCTTCAATTATAACTAATGTATGCTCATCAATCAATGTGGAATTTATTAAAATATCTAAACATTTATCCTCAATTCCCTTTTGATAAGGTGGATCTATAAAAACTATATCAAATCTTTTTCCGTGAGTCTTGATTTTTTCAAGATTGGCTTCAAAGCTTCCCTTAAGTATTGTTGCTTTATCTATCAACTTTGTATGTTCAAGATTTTTCTTTTATACACCCGATGGCTTCTCTGTCTATATCACAAAAGTATGCTTCCTTTGCCCCTCTGCTTAAAAGCCTCTATGCCTATTCCTCCGCTTCCGGCAAACAGATCAAGAAATGTAGCATCATAGAGTTCATTTGAAATCATATTAAACAATGTTTCTTTTATCTTATCAGTAGTAGGCCTTGTGTTAGTACCCTTTGGTGTTTTTAATATAAGACTTCTTGCAGTTCCTGAAATCACCCTCATTTATTACTGCCCTATTTCTACAGCAGCTTTGATCTCACCTGCCTGTGTAGTATCACCTATAGGCTCAACTGTAGCCTCTGTAGGGACTGCTTGAAGAATTACTTGCATCTGTTGTCTCTGTAGCAGCCGGTGTAGGAACAGCAGAACTTAAATTATAGCATAATACCGGAAAGCCTGAATCCACATATTCATACAACTTCTTAGCCACTGCAGGTGGTAGATTTATACAACCATGAGAACCTGATGTTTTATATATTTGTCCACCAAATGCAGATCTCCAAGGTGCATCATGGAATCCTATGCCTCCGTTAAAAGGCATCCAGTAATCTACCGGTGTTGAATAACCTTCACCCTTTAGTGTGGCATTTCTTGTTTTATAAGTGAGTGGGAAAGCACCTGCAGGTGTTGTCCAGTTTTTCGCAACATTTCCTGATACGAAATCACTTTCAAGTACTGTTGATCCGTTCTTAACTACAAACATATGCTGGGTTGAAAGATTCACCTCCACATACGAATTACCATAGTCATTATCACCGTGAGAAGCGGCTTTTTCTTGAAAATTCGGCTCTCTCTTTGTGGTCTCACCTGCCTCTATGAGAGATTTTATGGTTGCTTTTTCTTTTTCAGCATCTACCTTCCAACCATATGAACCTCCTGCTATGGTTACTGTAGGTCCATATGAAGTTTTCAAAGTTTTTGATTTTCCCGATGTATTATACGCATTTGAAATTGTCTTTACAAATGACGCAACACCTTCATCTGATATATTTACAGATCCGTCACTGTTTACAGTTAACCATTTATGTATAGTATCACCGTTCAAAACATTAAAGCTTATCATATGAGATTCTTGCAGATACATATTTATTCAAATTTGTAAGTGCAAGATTAAGTGTAGGATCATCAGATCTTTTTGTCGGCTTTTCATAAATATCATTATCTTCATAATCAAGATTTATATCATTGTTTAGAACAATCAGCTGACTTTTTATATACTCCTTTGCCTTATCAATATCAAGAGTATTTCCTTCCACTTCCGGTATAATTGAATATCCTTGCCCCTGCACAAAATCTGATATCTTTGCATCTACCGGTGCCACAAACTTAGATTCATCAAGTGCTCTGAGCTTTGAAACCGTATCATCAAATTTATTATCGTCCAGGGTAAAGGAAGACTTTATCTTAAGGTCTTTTTCTTCCTTCACATTTGTAATCCATGCCATGCTGTTTTGCTCATGTAAAAGATCCTCAAGTGATGAATCCTCAACAAAAGCAAGGCCTACATCGCTTCCCTTTATTATCTCATCATTATTATCTCTTGATCTTACTGTACTCTCAAAATTATCTATCTGATTAGACATTATCTGCCTTACTTCTTCTACAGTTTTCTCAGAAGCATCTATACCGTTTATTATTGTATGTGGAAAAAAATTTTTGTTCTGTAAGTATTTGCCTTTACTGTGTACGCACCAACTATGGCTACTAATACCCAATACTACAAATCCCAGAGTAAACTTATTTTTCTTTTTCTTTTTACCTTTTCCTCTTTTTCTTGGTTGTTGCTTATTCTCAGACATACTACTCCTATCAAAGTGCTAACTTTTTTATAATGTAAATCCATGTAGTTATTTATTTTTGTTCTCAAGCTTTATGCTCTCTTCTTCCCCTATATTCTCACTATGTATCATATCTACAGCATTTTTTTGCCATTTCAAATATATCATTATCATTGTATATATCTGCCATTCCAAAAATCAAGTTCACCGCTTTGTGCCAGACCGAAAAGTTCTCCGGGGCCTCTTAAAACCAGATCCCTTGATGCAATATAAAATCCGTCATTAGAATTTCCTATTATTTCCAACCTCTTTTTTTGCAATATTGGAATTTGAAGTTCTGACAAATATGGCATAAGATTGTAGCTCGCTTCTTCCGACTCTGCCTCGAAGCTGATGTAGAGTCGCAAGTCCGAATCTTTCAGCATTTTTCAATCATAATAACTGTAGCATTCGGTACATCCACACCTACTTCAATTACTGTTGTAGATACTAAAAATATCTATTTCCTTATTTACATACCGAGACATTATATCATCTTTTTTTCTTTCTGTTGCAGTCTCCCATGCAAAACTTCTATCTTACAATTTTGTGAAAATTTATCTGATATTTTCTTACTATAGTCTATTACATTCTCTGCTTCTATATTCTCACTCTCTTCAACCATAGGACATATTATATATGCCTGATGTCCTTTACCTATTTCAAGTGATATATGTCTGTAAGCTTTTTCCCTGTCATTTTCTGTAATTACAGCGTTCTTTATAGGTAATCTGCCCACAGGTTTTGTTTCTATAGTTGAAATATCCAGATCTCCGTAAAGTATTATTGCAAGAGTTCTCGGTATCGGTGTAGCCGACATTACAAGTACATGAACATCCTCTCCTTTGTCTGAAAGAGTTGTTCTTTGTCTTACTCCGAAGCGATGCTGCTCATCAGTTACTACCAGACCAAGATTTTTAAATTTTACATCTTCCACAAGCAGAGCATGTGTACCGACTACAATATCTATCTCACCGGCTTCTATCTTTTCATAGACTGCCAAATGTTCCTTTTTTAGTCATAGAACCTGTCAGAATACCTATCTTAGGGCGGATTCTTTAATTTTCCCAAGGTCTCTGACATGGATTTAAAATGCTGTTTTGCCAAAACTTCGGTAGGCACCATAACAACACCCTGAAATCCGGATTTTACAGCCATATATAGGCATATTAAAGCTACTACCGTCTTTCCCGAGCCTACATCTCCCTGTATCAATCTATTTGTAACCACACCACTTGACATATCATTTAAGATCTCCTCTATCACATTATTTTGTGAATCGGTTAGCTTAAACGGCAGAGTGGACTTTATTTCTTCTAAATATTTGAATTCTTTTGATACTATATTCTTTGACTTAACTCTAAGCCTTTTTATTTTTTTCAAAAGCTTCATTCCATATAAGAATCTAAAGAAATCATCAAATGCCAGCCTTTTTTTAGATTCAAAAAGACTTGACTTACTTATAGGATCATGAATATTTCTAACAGCTTTATTTCTGTCTTCTAAAGAAAACTCTTTAAGTATACTCTCAGGTAAGTATTCTTCAAAATCCTTATCATCTATATATTCAAAAGCTGATTTTATCAGCTTCTCCATTGCATTATTATTAATACCCGGCTGTAAGTGCATATATAGGCTTAAAACTGCCTATCTTTTTTTCTTATATTCATCTATGGTATAAATTGTAGGATGCTCAAGTGTATTCTTATTTCTTCTTGAGAATTTACCCACAAAAAAATATAGCTCTCCCCTGCTTTAGAGTTGCTCTTAAGTATGGTGAGTTATACCATATTACATCTAATACATCAACAAAGTCTGTAACTTTCGTTACAGCTATTTTTCTGTTCGGACCGGTAAGCGATATGCTTTTTAGTAATGGTAGCCTTTATAACTACTTCTTCATCCTTGTTTACTTCGGAAATTTTTTGTAGGAGCTTTGTATTCCAAATATCTTATCGGATAATGTTTTTAAAAGATCTTTGACAGTCTTTATATCAAGCTTTTTCCAAATATTCTGCTGTTTTTTTGCTCCTACGCCCTTTATATTTTTTTACAGATATATCTATCAAGCCTACCTCCTACAAAGTTTTAACTAGGTCGCCAAATCATATATTTGACAGACCTAGTTATTAAAAATCTTATTCTACAGATATGAAATAGTAGTAAACAGGCTGTCCTCCAAAATGTAATTCAAACTCTACATTCTCATATTTGCCAACCAATTCGTCACATAACTTGGTAGCATCCTCTTCACTTACTTCTTCGCCATAGTAAAGGCATACCAATTCACTTGAATCATCAATCATATTTGCAAGTGCCTTATCTACAGCTGAATCAATGCTCTTATCAACTCCTATTATGCGGTGTCTCCCAATGCCATAACATCATTTTCATGTATTTCAACATCATCTATAGTGGTATTTCTAACCGCATAGGTTATCTGAGCCGACTTCACATTTGAAATCTCTTCAGTAGCATTTTCAAGGTTTTCCTCGCCACTTCTTTCCTCAGAAAGACTTATCATTGCTGTTATTCCCTGAGGAATAGTCTTGGTAGGTATTACTACAACCTTCTTATCTTCAACTATTTTAGCCGCCTGCTCAGCCGCCAAAATAATATTTTTGTTATTCGGTAATATATATATAGTTTCAGCGTTCAAATGCTCTATTGCATTAAGGATATCCTCGGTACTTGGATTCATTGTCTGACCACCTTCAACAACTACATCAACTCCTATTTCTTTAAAAATTGATGTGAGGCCGCTTCCTGCACTGACGCTTATAACTCCCATTTTCTTCTTCTGATTTTGAGATTCAAGGATTTGATCCACACCCTTAATAACTCTCTCTCTATGCTCTTCACGCATATTGTCAATCTTTAAATTGGTAAGCTCTCCAAAAGTCAATCCTCTTTGAATGGCAAGTCCCGGATCATTTGTATGCACATGAATCTTAACCACTTCATCATCAGCTACACATACTAGTGAATCACCTATTGAAGTAAGGAATGCTTTAAATTCATCTTCATCCTTATCTGTAAATTCCTTATTTAAATTTACAATAAACTCTGTACAATAGCCGAACTTTATATCTGAAGTATCGATATCCTCTCTTGCGGCACCGTTTGCACTACCTTCAGACTTTGTTGAAAGTACCACATCACCAAGCTCTATCACATTTCCCTTTAAGACCTTCAAGTATACCGTGAAGTATAACCATAAGTCCCTGACCACCTGAGTCTACCACTCCGGCTTTCTTCAGTACAGGCAACATCTCAGGTGTTTTTCTTTAAAGTCTCATCACCATATGCCAATACAGCTTCCAAAAATGCGATAATATCATCATATTCATCATGTATTTCAAGAGCCTTTTCACCCATCGCTCTTGCAACTGTAAGTATTGTACCCTCTTTCGGCTTCATTACAGCCTTATATGCAGTCTCACTTGCCTTATCAAATGCAAGTGCAATTTCAAACACATCTACAACAGGTGATTCCTTTAATATCTTGGCTGCACCTCTAAAAAGCTGAGAAAGTATAACACCTGAGTTTCCTCTGGCACCACGCAATGATCCTTGCGCTATTGCCTTACACATAGATGCAATGTCATCGCCTTCTTCAGCCGCCAATGTCTTTGCTGCCGACATTATTGTCATTGTCATATTTGTACCGGTATCTCCGTCAGGAACCGGGAACACATTCAGTTCATTTATCCATTCTTTTTTTGCTTCTAAGCTTTTTGCTCCTGTTATAAAAGCACTCTTTTAGTGATTGTGCATCAATCTGCTCTAGACTCACAAAAAATCCTCCTTAGTCTATTATTCGTACACCTTCTACGAATATATTTATTTTCTTTACTTCCATTCCGGTAAACTTCTCTGCCTTATACTGGATAGTCTCTATTAGATTTTGAGTTATAGCACTTATGCTAAGTCCATACGCAACTATGATATGGAAATCCAAAATCAACTTATTATCCTCTATTTTTACACTGATGCCCTTTGTGAGATTCTCTCTCTTCAAAAGTCTTGATATACCATCTGTTACAGAAACTGCTGCCATACCAACTATACCGAAGCATTCAACCGCCTGTATTCCTACATAGAATGCTATAACATCCGGATTTATGCTTATCTGACCAAGATTTGTATTGATTTGACCTTTGTTCATATAACCCTCCAATCATTTTATCGTCAAAAGACTTTATACTGTGGTCTTCCCACTTAACTATGAAAGAGTAAATACTTTTCGTAGTTCTATAGATATTTTTAATATCTCCTAAATCTGCTATTGAGGTACATAACATATCTAAGATACTTAATCATAACATTTTTATAATAAAGACAATGCAAGCTTTTATTTTGTCAAATCGATTTATAATAAAATCGGAATAATTGCCGCCCGGTTTGGAGCAAATCTTTTTAAAGTGGCACTGCTATGCTGTAGCCTTGTATTTATTATTGAAATATTTTTATTAGTATAAATATAGGGCCGACTTTTGTCGACCCTTATCTTTATCCTCTAAATCTGTATCCAACACCCCAAATAGTTTCTATAAATTGAGGTTTGGAACTGTCCTGCTCTATTTTTTCTCTGATATTTTTGATATGTACGGTAACTGTTGAAATATCACCCATTGACTCAAGCCCCCATACTTCTTTAAACAAATCTTCTTTTGAATATACCTTGTTCGGATGCTTTTGCAAGGAAATAGAGTATATCAAACTCCTTGGCAGTCAATGTTTTTTTCATCTCCATAGCCCCAAACTCTTCTGGAGCCTGCATCTATCTTCAAATCTCTGATTTCTACAATGTCCTTATTTGCTGTAGAAACACCTGCCAACCTATCATATCTGTTAATATGTGCCTTTACCCTTGCCACAAGTTCACTCGGTGAAAAAGGCTTGGTCATATAATCATCCGCTCCCAGCCCAAGTCCTCTTATCTTGTCAATATCATTCTTTTTTTGCACTGACCATGATAATAGGTATCTCTTTTACAGCTCTTATCTGCTTACATATCTCATATCCGTCAATTCCGGGCAGCATCAAATCCAGTAATACCAACTCATAGTCTTCATTTAACGCTCTTTTAAGTCCTTCTTTACCGTCAGTTGAAATATCGACCTCAAAGCCGGATATTTCCAAATAATCCCTTTCCAGCTCAGCTATACTTACTTCATCCTCTATTATAAGAACTTTGCCCATTTTCTATCTCCTACTTCTTTAACTCTATGCTAACCTCCGTTCCAACGCCCGGTTTAGACATAGCTACAACACTTCCTTCATGATTTTTCTATTACTTTTTTTACAATAGAAAGCCCTATGCCGCTACCTCCAAGTTTAGTATTTCTTGACACATCACTTCTGTAAAATCTATCAAATATATGAGGTAAATCCTTTTCATCTATTCCTCTACCATTATCTGATATCTGTATATCTATTGCATCTATAGTCTCTCTGACTCTAAAAATGAATTTCCGGCTTTTCCTTGTCCATATATTTCACAGCATTTGAAACAATATTGTTTAAGGCTCTCTTTATCTGTTCTTTATCCATATCTATAACAGTACTTCTGCCTACATTTTACTATATATAAAAAAATTTTTATTTTTTTATTGTATCAAGCTCAAATAAAGATCCTTCACATATTCATCAAAAAAATCTTTTTACATAAATTTTTTTCAAATTTATAAGACATATGCTTTTTCTGAAACCTGTGAATAATAAAAGCAATTCATCAATCAATGAATTCATGTCATTTGTCTTATTATATATTGTATTTAGGTAATCTCTCGTCTTTTGAGATGAGGAGGCAACACCGTCAAGTATTCCCTCCACATATCCTCTTATTGCCGTAAGCGGTGTCTTTAAATCATGAGAAATATTACTTACCAACTCTCTGGCCGCATCTTCGGAAAGTTTTTTCTTCTTCATCTTCCTTTAACTTAATTCTCATTCTCTCGAAATCATTGAATAAAAAGGAATCTCACAAAAATCTCTCTCATCTAATTGATAATCCAAATCTCCATCTGCTATCTTCTTTGTAGCTGTTTGCAATTTATCCAAGGAACAAGAATCCTTTTATAGATCCATATCCACATAACAACCGCCACAATATCTATTATGGTTACAAGAATGGTAAGCCAGATACCTATATTACCCGTTGTATCATAATTCATACTGTATATGAGAAGTATAGACGGTATGATTATTATAAGGCAAAATATCGAAAATAAACCGGAGCCTACTTTCATCAGATAGCCTTCTTAAGTTCTTCTACCTTATCAAGTCTTTCCCATGGAAGACTTAAATCATCTCTTCCAAAATGTCCGTATGCAGCAGTCTGCTTAAATATCGGCTTTCTAAGGTCAAGCATCTTTATAATTGCAGTAGGTCTTAAATCAAAGTGCTTTCTGATAAGTTCTACTATCGCACTGTCACTTATCTTTCCTGTTCCGAAAGTATCTGCGGAAATAGATGTAGGATGAGCCACACCGATAGCATAAGATAACTGAATCTCGCATTTTTTTGCAAGTCCCGCAGCTACTATATTCTTTGCAACATATCTTGCCGCATAAGCTGCCGATCTGTCCACCTTTGTACTGTCCTTACCCGAGAAAGCACCGCCGCCATGTCTTGCATAGCCGCCGTAAGTATCCACTATTATCTTTCTTCCTGTAAGACCCGAGTCTCCATGAGGTCCGCCTATAACAAATCTACCTGTAGGATTTATAAAATATTTGGTATTTTTCATCGACCATTTCCTGTGGAATTATTTCATCAAATACATATTTCTTTATATCTGTATGAATCTGCTCCTGCTCCACATCCTCGTCATGCTGTGTAGAAAGTACAACTGTATCTATTCTTACAGGCTTACCTTCTTCATCATACTCTACTGTAACCTGTGTCTTACCGTCAGGCCTTAAGTAGTTTAAAGTACCGTCTTTTTCTTACCTGTGTAAGTCTTTTTGCAAGATTATGTGCAAGATATATAGGGTATGGCATAAACTCTTTTGTTTCATCTGTAGCATATCCGAACATAAGTCCCTGGTCACCTGCACCATTGTCCTCATCCTCTAAATCAGTATGCTCTCTTGCCTCAAGTGCCTTGTCAACACCCATTGCTATATCACTTGACTGCTCATCAAGTGCTACAAGTACACTGCAGGTATCACAGTCAAAGCCGTACTTTGCTCTGTCATAACCTATTTCTCTTACAGTTTCTCTAACTATCTTTTGGATATCTACGGTAGCCTTTGATGAGATTTCTCCCATTACAAGTACCATTCCTGTAGTTGTAGCTGTCTCACAAGCCACTCTTGAATCCGGGTCTGCACTTAAATATGCATCCAATATTGCATCTGAAATCTGATCGCACATCTTATCAGGATGTCCTTCAGTAACTGACTCTGAAGTAAAAAGTCTTCTCTCTTCCATTTCTCTCCTATCTTTTACACTTATATATAAACCGTCTTTTATAAAGCTGATATCTAAAAAGCCCACCAAATGGTGGACTAAGGTTTCCACTCATTGCTCGATTTCTCGCTCAGGTTGGCACCTTCCTAAAAGGGGTTGCCGTGACATCACAGATCCTTAACTCTCCGTCACTCTTAATAAGTGTATATGTATATACCCATCAGGGCAAATTTATTTTGTTGCAGTTATAGTATACCATTTTCATATAGTTATGTAAATATTAATTTTGATACTACAATTTATGTATTATATTTCACACCTTCTTCAGCAACCATTTGCAGATCTTCTTCTGTATTAGCATTATATCTATAGATATTTTTGTTTATCTTCAAAGCTGTAATTATCAGTCCAAAGCTCACATTGTGTCATAACTGTCTGAACCGCATCCTCCATTCCCTCAGGTGGATATTTGTGTTTTTTTCAAAAGTTTTTTTAATAAGCATACGCATTTTTGCCCTTGCAGATTCTCGCTTCTGCCAATCAATCGTCTTATTTTTTTCTAAGGGTTTCTGCCAGTTCTTTTTGTTATTGCGATAAGCTCCTCATTTTCATAGAAATCTTTAATTGCCTGTGGCTTTGTCAATGCATCATAAAATGCAAGCTCATCAGCATTAAGCCCAAGTTTATTACCCTCTTTTTGGTCTGCTGCAATCTGTTTTTGCAAGTTTTAGCATCTCCTCTATAACCTCTTCATTTGTCAACATTCCGTTCAGATAAGAGTTGATAGCCCTTTGCATAATATCACTGAATTTCTCAGATTTAACCACATTTGTTCTACGATAAACAGAGACCTGCTCTGATATCAACTTCTTCAGCAGCTCTACCGCAAGATTTTTTTCTCTTTCATATTAGCCACTTCCTGAAGAAACTTCGGATCAAACAAAGAAAACTCCTCTTTAATATCCGAGAACAGATTTATAACTCCATCACTTTTAATACTCTGTTTAAGAAGTTCATTTATTCTCGCATTCATTTCAGGTAATGAAATCTTTTTTCCTACACCTGTAACAGTAAGTCTGATGACAAGAACCCCTAACCGACTCAAAGAAAGCAGCTTCAAATCTGTTATCTTCATCAACCAATGACGAACATAGTGATAATGCTTGATGAAGCATAAGAGCTTCCTTTACAAAGGAGTCCTTATCGTCAACCTTTTTCTCTACCGATAATAAAATTTACAGCTCCGCTGATAGCCTTTGCTCTTTCAAGATCTGTACCACTTTTAAATTTCGAATAATCATATTCATGGAATTTATCACGACATACTGCCAGTTTTTCCAAGAACTTTGGGTATGCAACCTTTGCTACATCCGTATCTCCGTAATTCTTTTTATCTCTGGATGTATAGTCATTCATCGCCTGTTTCAATGCGGTAGCAATACCTACATAATCGACAACAAGACCACCTTCCTTGTCACGGAAAACACGGTTTACACGTGCAATCGCCTGCATCAAATTGTGTCCTGCCATAGGCTTGTATACATACATTGTAGCAAGAGATGGAACATCAAAGCCGGTAAGCCACATATCAACAACAATAGCAATCTTCATAGGGCTATTGTTATCTTTGAACTTCTTTGCAAGCTCATTCTTGTGATGCTTGTTTCCGATAATTTGTCTCCATTCCTCCGGATCATTATTTCCTGATGTCATAACACCCCCCACCTTTTCGCTCCAATCAGGGTGTATTTCCAAAATCCGCTTATAAATCTTCATAGCAATAGGACGAGAGTATGCAACAATCATCGCCTTGCCGGTAAGCAGATTCTCTCTGTTATTTTCATAATGTTCAAGAATATCACAAACTAGCGAATTTATGGTATTATCATTTCAAGTACCGCTTTCCATCTGACCAAGCTCTCGCTTGCTCTTTTCAACAACTTCATTGTCAGCATTAAGTGCCATCAAATCATACTCTGCATCAATCTTATCCAATATCTCTTTATCCAGGTTCAACTTTATAACACGGCTCTCATAATACACGGTCTGGTTGCACCGTCTTCAACAGCCTGGGTCATATCGTATATATCTATGTAATCGCCAAAAACCTCACGGGTGCTTCGGTCTTTAGACGAAATAGGCGTACCTGTGAATCCTATATACGTAGCATTAGGCAGTGAATTACGAATAATTCTTGCTGTGCCGATAACTCGCTTTGCCTCTTCCTTACCGGCATCATTCTTTACAATCTTAATTTTCTCTGCAAGTCCATACTGCCCCCTATGTGCCTCATCTGCCATAACTATAATATTATTACGTTCAGAAAGCGGTTCATCAGACTCCTCAAATTTCTGCATGGTAGTAAAGATAATACCGTTTGCCTGCCTTCCGGCAAGCAAAGTTTTTAAATTTTCCCTACTTTCTGCCTGCATAGGAGCTTGTCTCAAAAAATCTTTACACCTTGCAAACTGTCCATAGAGCTGATCATCCAAGTCATTTCTGTCAGTGAGTACAACAATAGTAGGACTATCCAATGCCTCCTGTAACAAATGAGCATAGAAAACCATAGAAAGCGATTTGCCACTTCCTTGTGTATGCCAAAAAACACCACCTTTACCGTCAGTTACAGTAGCCTTTTTTTGTTGACTCAACCGCTTTCCTTACCGCAAAATATTGATGGTATCCGGCAAGAATTTTTATAGGTGTTAATCCCCTCATTTGAAAAAGCAAATAAAGTTCTTGATAATATCAAGTAATCTTTCTTTTTGAAATATCCCCTCAAAGAAAGTATCAAACTGAGCATACTGAGTATTCTCATAATTACCGTCTTTTGTTTTCCACTCCATGAAGCGGTCTTCACCGGAAGTAATTGTCCCGGCTTTCGATGTCAACTGATCGCTCATAACACAAATTGCATTATAAATAAACATAGAAGGAATTTCCTGCATATAGTTACGTAGCTGTCTATATGCTTCTGAAGCATCGGTTTCTTCACGTGACGGAGACTTAAGTTCAACTAATACGACCGGTAGACCGTTCAAAAACAGAATAATGTCCGGACGTTTGTTGCTGTTTTCAATAAACGTCCACTGGTTAGCAATAATAAATGAGTTATTTTTCAGGCTTTTTGGTAATCGGCAAGGTATACAATAGCTGAACGTTCTTCCCCATCTAAAAAAATATCTTACCGGTATACCGTTTTTGTAGGGTAATCCATAAAAGTAGCGTTTTTTTCTGCACAAGCTCACCATTTTCAAAAATTCTTGAGCTTATGTAACGCTTCCTGAATAGCATCATTAGGCAAATTTCTATTCAAATAATACAGTGAATCTATCAAAACATCTTCATATAATGGACTATAGAAATCTCTTTCAATATCCGGACCATATATATATTCATATTCCAGGTTGTTTTGAAATAATTCAATTATTGAGTTTTTCATAGTCAGCTTCGGTGTATACTCCGGACATAAAACTCTCCTTTATTTCATAATTTCTTTCTTTAATATCCTCAAATCATTTTGCGATAACAATATTTTTGGCGGAAATATTTCCCTTTTTATTAAAATCTTCAAACAATATATACTTTCTATTTCCAACATCTGATATATAAACATTGTTATGAGCAATTGAATTTCTCAAATGCCGTAGCAAGCATCTGTAATCAGTTTCTTGACTAGTTTTCTTTTTTTACATACAAAAAGCCCTTGTTCTTCGTTTTACTTCTGCCTCGTCATCTAAAACCATACTCTTTAAAACTATCTACAAGCCTTTCTATAGGATATGAATGAGCATAAAAACTTAAACATATCTTTATTTAATGTTTTAATAAAACTTATCCAGTTATTTGATGCCCTTTCTTCATCTATTTGTGTAGCAGTCCTACTCTCAATCGTAGGTGCAGTATGTAGATAAAAAGCTAAAAAAAGTCTTATTAGCTTTACATCATCTATTTTCGAAAAGGATTTATGATGTTATCTTTAATATCTTTTATTTTTCATAATAAGATTCCTTTAAAAAAACAATAATTGAGCAGGTAGCATACTTGCGACGCTTATTGACCGCAGGTCAATAAGATAGTTTGCATTTATAATGATATGTAAAACAATAATTTACCGACCCTCATCCGTGCAACGCATGGATAGCTGCAAAGCAGCGTAGGCAGACACCAAAAACGGACGAATACTTGTATACGGACGGCAAAGGTGTCTGACAGAGAGTAACGAGGAAACTGCGGAGCAGTTTTCGAGTCTATTAGCAGCTTAAAACGTCGATGTTGGAGACATCAAGTTCGCCAGATATTAGTTTAGGGTAAAAGAGTGTCTCTTAATGAAGAGAGTTTCTTATTCTCTATTCGATTTGAGATAATCAAATCATAAATTGGCTGAAGTAAAGCTCCAATTCGTTGGTAATTTGCTTCATTAGGTATGAGAACCTTTGCTTTTGCGAGTTCATCACGCTTAATGTGTCCCATTGTTGTAGCTTTGTCAGCAGCAACGGCTATAAATCGGTCAAGATGGTGTTTTGTCCAAGCATAATAGAACCACTTGTTGTACTTGTTTGATGTTACCTTAAACAAATGTTGATTTAAGCCTGCAAATACCTCCACACCAAAAATCAACTAACAAACTGCCTGACCAAGAAAAATAACATCACCATCTTGAATAATGTAATCGCTTTTTAATATTTGGAGAACACAGTTCGCTGTTATCATCGCAACAGGTTTGACGAAGCTCTTTGATTTTTAAGAACCCGGAATGCCTGTTTCATCAGCAGTTGGACGATATTTTTGCATAGCAAGACCGTTTAGATAGTCTGCAATATCTATCAAACTAGCTTGATTCCAACCATCAGGCAATGTTTCAAGAGTTAAAAAACTCATTTGAAAAAGATAGCCTTTAGCTTGCTCCTCTAAATTATTGTTTATTCTCTGATTGTTTTCAATCTTATCATCAATATTAGATAAAAATTTTTTTGCCATTTTTACTTTGTGTATCAAGATCTGGAATATTAATCTCTATATTAGCAAAAAGTATCCCTTGTTATTGTATCAAAAAAACAGAACCATGCGTTATTGCCTTAAGCTTTCTTATACTATTCTTTATTAAGTAATATAAGAAATTGCTATCTATACCACCCTTTTGCTCTTATTCCATAACAAGACTGATTAAAAGCCATCGGAAATGGAATCATTGCTATCTCTCAACCGTTCCTCTTGCAGAGATAATAATATCATCTTTTTGAAGTAGTTTAGTAGAGCTATTATTAAGTCCTTCTTCAGTAATCGTTTTCTCTGTAGCATATACGTACCTGTTACAATTGTTAAAATCTTTTTACTGACAACCAGTTAATATTTCCATCCCAATATTCAGATTTAGATGTCTTTGGAGTACCACCACTGATAAGCTCAACTATTTCTATCAGCGATTTTTTCATCCATTCGCCCATAGCAATTATCCTCTCTATCCAATATATTTTCTATGAGCAATTTTTACATTACTCTGCTTTTACCATTGCATACTGCAAGGTCGTATCTATTTTTCTATGCCCTAAAAGCTGTTGCAGTTGCTCAATAGGCATTCCTTTATCTATCGCCATAGTTGCAAGGGTACGCCTGAATTTGTGCGGATGTACCTTTTGCAACCCTAATTTCTTCCCACATTCCCTTAATCTTACTTCAACTCCACCTATTTTCAGCCTTTTATGAGGCTCTTTCAATGATACAAACAGAGCTGGGTTATCATCTATTCTACTGTTAAGATAATTCTGCAAGTGAATCTTTGTTCTTGCATCAAAATAAACAACTCTCTCTTTACTGCCTTTGCCGAACACAATACATTCTCTCTCATTGAAATCAATATCATTTCTGTTAAGCAACACCATTTCACCTACACGCATACCGGTTGATGCAAGCATATCTATTATTGCTAAATCTCTTAGTTCTGTGCAATTATCACGCATAAGTTCTAAAGCTTCATCAGAATAGGTCTCCTTTATGTTTGTGCCGGTTTTAACTTTATGTATACGTCGTACCGGGCTTTTCAGTATGTAGTCCCTCATCCTCCAACCAAGCAAAGAAACTTGAAAGAATACGGCGGATATTGTCTATTGTAACTTTACTTGATTTTTTTCTTTTCCTGATATTCTGTCAGGTATCTCCTAATGTCGTCTGTAACTATATGTTTGACATCTTTTTGTAGTTCATCAAGCATAGCTTCAATCGTAGCCTTGTAGTATTTAAGAGACTTTTCGGAACAACCCTCTATGCGTTTTGCCGATAAGAACAGTTCTACAAAGTTTTGCTTTGAATTTTTTTCTCTTGTTGTTGCTTTTTCTGTTATCTCATAGTCTGCAAAGACATATTGCAAAACCTCCTGCAACTTTTTCGTTTTGTGCGTTATTCAAATATGGCAACATGCCTTGAACAATGTCATTTATTAAGTTTTGTTTCATCGTCATTTCTCCTTTTTTTATTGAGAACTGACAAGCAACGGCTGTTCTTTAAATTGACTTCTGCCGCTGATAGAAGTTTTTTTAGTTACAAATCACTTGTCTTAAATGTAAAATAGTCTTCGTAATAATAGCTGTGATCAATACCTTTCATATAAATCTCACGGTCATTGATTTTTTTCTGTCAGTGCTTGCTTTTAATATATATTTGATTTCAATTGTTTTTAACGGGACTGCGTTCCATAGCAGAAAGGTAATCCTCCTTATCTACAAGACTCCAATCAACAACTTGACCTAACTCTTTTTTTCAAAATCAAATCAAGCCAAATTCTTGTACTTCTGCCATTTCCCTCACGAAAAGGGTGTGCAACATTCATTTCTACATATTTTTTTCTATAATTTCATCATATGTTGACTGTGGCATTTTTTTCGATATTTTTCAAGAGATGCTCTCAAATACATAAGCGGAGCAAAACGGAAATTACCTTTTTGCAATATTAACATTTCTTATTTGTCCGGCGAAATCATAAATTTGATCAAATAAATATTTGTGTATTTCAGCTAGTGATTTTAAAAAGTTCCATGTTCAAGATTATCCAAATATCCGCTTTCAAAGAGTTCTATTGCTCTTTTTTTACTGATTTTTTTCTTCAGCCTTAGCTAATTCTATTGAATCAGTAATGCCAAGTTTATTCACTAATGTCATAGCAACTTCCCTTTCTATATTTTTTATGATAGTTATGATATACAATAATTGAGCAAGTCGTAGACTTGCGATGCTTACTGACCGTAGGTCAATAAGATAGTTTAGATTCTGAATAGCTGGTAAACAATAATTTAGAGGAGCAAGCTAAGGCTATCTTTTTCAAATGAGTTTTTAACTCTTGAAACATTGCCTGATGGTTGGAATCAAGCTAGTTTGATAGATATTGCAGACTATCTAAACGGTGCTTGCTATGCTAAAAATATCGTCCAACTGTCTGATGAAACAGGCATTCCGGTTCTTAAAAATCAAAGAGCTTCGTCAAACCTGTTGCGATGATAACAGCGAACTGTGTTCTCCAAATATTAAAAAGCGATTACATTATTCAAGATGGTGATGTTATTTTTCTTGGTCAGGCAGTTTTGTTAGTTGATTTTTGGTGTGGAGGTATTTGCGGCTTTAAATCAACATTTGTTTAGTGTAACATCAAACAAAGTCACAACAAGTGGTTCTATTATGCTTGGACAAAAACACCATCTTGACCGATTTATAGCCGTTGCTGCTGACAAAGCTACAACAATGGGACACATTAGCGTGATGAACTCGCAAAAGCAAAGGTTCTCATACCTAATGAAGCAAATTACCAACGAATTGGAGCTTTACTTCAGCCAATTTTATGATTTGATTATCTCAAATCGAATAGAGAATAAGAAACTCTCTTCATTAAGAGACACTCTTTTTACCCTAAACAATATCTGGCGAACTTGATGTCTCCAACATCGACGTTTTAAGCTGCTAATAGACTCGAAAACTGCTCCGCAGTTTCCTCGTTACCTGCCTCTGTCAGACACTTTGCCGTCCGTATGCAAGTATTCGTCCGTCTTCGGTGTCTGCCTACGCTGCTTCGTAGCTATCCATGCGTTGCACGGATGAGTCGGTAAATTATTGTTTATTGTATTGTTAAGTTTTATTTTATCATCCAAATCTCTTAAAAATTCCACTTATTACTTTTTGTTCTTCAACGGAAGGAACTTTAATATCTAAATTCCTTAATACATCTGTTTGTACTCGTTGCCTACCCGATGAACCAACCATTGATTTAATTGCGGCTCTCTTACAATTGAGCTACATACTAAATAATACAGGTAATCTGTATCTATTCCTTCTTTTGCACGAAAAACGATATATTCTGTAGAACCAAACCCGATTTCACCTTCATCAAGAATATCAACTTTGGCAATTTTTCCCATTTTCCAAGCACGGAGTTATTCTTGCCATAATAGTATCGCCATTACGGAATTTAGTCCCACTTGTAAACGGTTCATTTTCATATGACATAATATCTCTGCAAAACGGTTGTAATTTATCCATTCCAATCTTTTTTAGCAATTCTTCCTTTTTGGCAATGACTCACGAGGATTAAAATCTACAATCTCTGACAATTTCTTTATTTGCCACTTACACTTCATACCCAATCGCCCCCAGTTTCTTACGAATTTCCTCTTCCAACTCATGAGACTTTTTAAAACATATCTGACAGCTCTGAGGTTAACCTTGTCATCTTTTTCTTCAAAGGGCTCTCCGTCATCTTCCTGTTCTTCAATCCCCCACATATCGACCTGGGGTTAAAAATATAGTCATGCTTTTGCTATCTCTTTTATTGTAGCAATAGCCGAAAATCCTTTTTCTCTTCCAATATTCCGTTTTGAAAATCTCCAAATGTTTTTTTGCTAATAAATCAATATCTCCCAGGCTTCCGTCTTCCTGTATCCCTTCTGTAAAATCTCTATGTTTTTCTATCAACCATATAACCCATTTTTCTGGCATCAATAAATAGAGTCTTTCCTTTTTGCTTTTTATTCTTAGTAATAAACCACAATGTTACAGGAATAGTTACGCTATAAAAAAGCTGTGTAGGTAAAGCTACAATACCTTCAACTAAATCATCTTCTATGATTCTCTTTCTTATTTCTCCCTCTCCTGAAGTTTGAGATGATAATGCGCCATTGGCAAGTACTAATCCTATTTTACCGTTAGGTGCTAAATGATGAATCATATGCTGTATCCAGGCATAGTTTGCATTTCCTGCCGGTGGCATTCCATATTTCCATCTGACATCATCTTTTAATTTTTCTGCACCCCAATTTGAAAGATTAAACGGTGGATTTGCCATAATAAAATCCGACTTTAAAGTCTTATGAAGATCGTTGAAAAATGTATCTGCGTGGTAAGCACCGAAGTTTGCATCAATTCCTCTTATCGCCATGTTCATTTTTGCCATTTTACACGTGTCTGCATTTGATTCCTGTCCATAAACAGAAATATTCCCCCTGTTATCACTATGAGCCTGTACAAACTTTTCACTCTGCACAAACATGCCACCACTTCCCATACAGGGATCATATACTCGGCAATTATCAAATGGCTTCAGTATAGCTACAATTGTTTTTACAATACTTGAAGGTGTATAAAACTCTCCACCCTTTGTTCCCTCATATGCTGCAAACTGAGCAATACAATATTCATATGTCCTGCCCAATAAATCTTTACCTGCTTCTGTCCCATCCATTTTTATTTCATTGGTGAACAGATCCACAACTTCTCCAAGTACTCTTTTATCTAAATCAGGATTAGCATAGTTTTTAGGTAAAACATTCTTAAGTGTCGTATTCTCTTTTTCAATGGCTCTCATAGCATCATCAATTACTGTTCCTATTTCAGGTGTATGAGCTTCAGATGCAATTTTACTCCAACGAGCTTCCTCCGGCACAAAGAAAATATTTTTCTTCTGCATATGCATCTCTATCATTTTCAAAGCCGTCACCTTCTTTTTACCAATTCATCATAACGTCTTTCAAACGCACTTGATATATAGCGAAGAAAAATAAGGCCTACAATAACCTTTCTATATTCTGCTGCAGGGGATATGTCCCCACAGAACGCAAGCAGCATCCCAAATTTGCTTTTTCAAAACCTATATTTGTATTATTTTTTTCCGCCATTATTTATTCTCCATCCTATTTTAAATTCTATAATATTATTTAAACCCTTAATTAATCTATCTTATCATATTCTTAAAAATTAAAAATAGAGTATACTATACATGTATACAAACTCTTAGAACATTCAAAAAGGCCGATATAGTCTACTTCGACCTTTTTAATTTGCTATTTGAAAATACTTATTTCACATTGAAATAGACATATACTATATAATTAGTATGTAATGCTTTTACCCTCACTTAATGCT